>Ga0307377_10000006_pt1 | contig 428521 bp, 416 predicted proteins | sample TR3MG_FD_202535 | JGI IMG/M metagenome (GOLD analysis project Ga0307377, IMG submission 202535) | Soil microbial communities from Risofladan, Vaasa, Finland - TR-3 | ecosystem: Environmental > Terrestrial > Soil > Coastal area > Acid sulfate soil | place: Finland: Risofladan, Vaasa... | reverse complement strand
CTTCTTTTTGACTCATCATGATGCCCATTTCAAAATGCCCGCCTCTGGTTTTTACAGGCGCCGAGTCTAATTACTCAGGGGACATTTCTATTTGGGAGACAGGGGACATTACTACTTAGCGCTAACAGTGGATAAAATCGTAGTTGTGGGGCGCGAGGCATTTTGCTAGAATCGCGCCCTCAATTTTTTGGTAGAAGGTAGTTTGTTCATGACGACTGTACGAGTTAAGGAAAATGAGCCATTCGAAGTGGCAATGCGCCGCTTCAAGCGCTCCGTGGAAAAAACCGGCCTGCTGACCGATCTGCGCGCCCGCGAGTTTTACGAGAAACCCACCGCAGAACGTAAGCGCAAGCTGGCTGCCGCTGTGAAGCGCCACTACAAGCGTCTGCGTAGCCAAACTCTCCCACCCAAGATGTACTAAACCGTGTTTTTTACGGTTTGCGTCTGGCTCTGACATGAGTCTCAAGCAGCAAATTACCGAAGACATGAAAGCCGCGATGCGTGCCAGGGATACTGCACGTCTCGGGGCGATTCGCCTGTTGCTCGCTGCCATAAAGCAACGCGAAGTGGATGAACGTATCGAGTTGTCGGATGCGGACGTGGTCGCCATCATCGAAAAGATGAATAAGCAGCGGCGTGATTCCATCAGCCAGTACGAAGCGGCGGGCCGTCAGGAGCTGGCAGATATTGAAAAATTCGAAATGAGTGTGCTGGCCACCTATATGCCGCAGCAACTCAGCGATGCCGAAATCGCCTCCGCCGTAGCCGGGGCAATTGCCGCCACCGGTGCATCCGGCCAGCAGGATATGGGCAAAGTAATGGGCATGCTCAAACCCAAACTGGCCGGGCGTGCCGATATGAGTAAAGTTTCCGCGTTAATAAAAGCGCAGCTCAGCAAATAAACCCCGGTTGACCATTCCGCCGATACATTATCGGCAGCGATAAAAGGTGCGGGCGTGATTCCAAAAAGTTTTATTCAGGATCTGCTGAATCGTCTCGATATCGTGGATGTAATCGAGCGCTATGTGCCGCTCAAGAAAGCAGGCGCAAACTTCGTGGCCTGCTGTCCGTTTCACAACGAAAAATCTCCCTCTTTTACCGTCAGCCAATCCAAGCAGTTCTACCATTGCTTCGGTTGCGGCGCGCATGGCACAGCGATCGGTTTCGTTATGGAACATGCCGGACTCGGTTATGTTGAAGCAATTGAAGATTTGGCACACAACGTTGGGCTGGAAGTGCCTCACGAACGCTCCGTCGCAGGTGATGCCTATCAAAAAATCGCACCCGATTTATATGAGGTGATGCAAACCGCTACACGTTACTACCGCGAGCAGCTCAAACAGACCCCGCGCGCCATCGATTATCTCAAACAGCGCGGGCTGAGCGGAGAGATTGCGGCAAGATTTGGCCTCGGCTATGCACCGGATGGCTGGCAGAGTCTTGCTGCAGCATTTCCGGATTATCAGAGCGATACATTGAGCGAAACCGGCTTGGTGATTGCCGGCGACGAAGGCAAACGCTATGACCGCTTCCGCGACCGCATCATGTTTCCCATCGTTAACGTGCGCGGCCAGGTCATTGGTTTCGGCGGCCGGGTGCTGGACAAGGGCGAACCCAAATATCTCAACTCTCCGGAAACACCACTATTCGAAAAAGGTCGGGAATTATATGGCTTATTCCAGGCACAAAAAGCCATTCGCGGCGGGCAGCGGGTGCTGGTGGTGGAAGGCTACATGGATGTGGTGGCGCTGGCGCAACACGGCGTGGAGTACGCCGTTGCAACGTTGGGAACGGCAACCACGCCGTATCACGTGCAAAAACTGCTACGCATTACCGAACACATTGTTTTCAGTTTCGACGGCGACAAAGCAGGGCAGCACGCGGCATGGCGCGCATTGGAAAATGCACTGCCCCACTTGCAGGACGGCAAGCGCATCAGCTTCCTGTTTCTGCCGGTAGAGCATGATCCCGATAGCTTCATCCGTGAATTCGGCAAAGATACTTTTGAACAACGCGTGCAAGAAGCCCTGCCATTATCTGCCTATCTGTTGCATGAAATCAGTGCAGAGTTGAATTTGCGCAGCCAGGAAGGGCGTAACCAATTGCTGCAACGTGCCAAACCGTTATTGACCGCAATCGCCGCACCGGCAACTTCCCTGCTGTTACGCAAGGAAGTCGCGACGCTCGCCGGTGTAAGTCAGGCGGAACTGGAAGCGCTGTATGAAATCAAACCAGTCGCACGTGCAGCGCAGCGAGGGTTCCAGAAAGCCGGACGTAAAGCGCCCTCCTCACATCGGCTATTGTTGCAATGCCTGATTTCGCAACCTGCACTGGGCACGCAAATTCACGCTGATTGGTGTGGCGAAGGCGCCGAAGCCGAGGCGGTAACAGCGGTACTCTATGTATTGCGCGAAGCCGATTTTGAAGTAAACGGTGCCGCACTCATGCAGATATTCCAGGGTACGACACATGAAAAAACCCTGGCGGCGGCACAGGCTGACATGCTGGACTGGGGGGATAGCTTTGATGTTAAGGGTGAGTTCGCCGGCCTGATAGACAGTTTCGATAAGGATCGCCGACGCCATGAGTTTCATGCATTGCAGGCCAAAGTCGCGCAGGGTGGGCTGTCGTGCTTGAACGAAGATGAGCGCGAGCGCTACCGTAAGGCAGGCCGCTGAGACGAAGTCACGGTAAAGATTGGGAAAATTCGGCTGGATTCGGGTATAATCCGCCGCTTTTCTGCGCAGCAATTACGCAATTGGGAATCTGAATATGGCAAAGCCTAGAAGCAAGAAAAAACCGAGTAAAAAGCAGGCTGTCGTTATCGAGCAGCCGGTTGTTGATCAGCAACAGGATATAGAAGCGCGGCGCACGCGCCTGAAGGCCTTGATCGTACTTGGCAAGGAGCGCGGCTACCTGACCTATGCGGAAATCAACGACCACTTGCCGGATATGCTCGAAGTTGAGCAGATTGAGGGAGTGGCAAGCATGATCAACGACATGGGCATCAAGGTGTGCGATGTTGCCCCCGATGCCGAAACGCTGATCATGACGGATACCGCACCCGCAGCGGCCGATGAGGACGCCGCCGAAGAAGCCGAAGCGGCCTTGTCTACCGTGGACTCCGAATTTGGTCGCACCACCGACCCGGTGCGCATGTACATGCGCGAAATGGGTACGGTAGAGTTGCTCACCCGTGAAAAAGAAATTGAAATTGCCAAACGTATCGAAGAAGGCCTGAAACACATGATTCAGGCAATTTCTGCCTGCCCGACGACAATTGCCGAAATTCTGACGCTGGCTGCAAAGATTGAAAATGATCAGATGCGCATTGATGAGTTGATTGACGGCTTTGTAGATACCGAGGCTGAAGCAGCCATCGGCGCAGAGAGTAACGAAGAAGCAGAAGAAAACAATACTGCAAACTCGACTGAAGAAGAGGAAGAGCAGGAGGAAGACGAAGAAGAGGAGGACGAAGAAGCTATAGCCGCCGCCGCTGCCGCCAACCTGGCACAACTGAAGGCCGATGCGCTGGCACGCTTTGCCGTGATCGCCGATTACTTCACCAAGATGGGCAAGGCCTACGAAAAATATGGCTACCGCAGCAAGCAATACGATAAATTTCAGTCCGGTATTTCTGATGAACTGATGAATTTCCGCTTTTCCGCAAAACAAGTGGACGCCTTATGCGACACCATGCGCGGCATGGTTGAAGAAGTGCGCCGCAGCGAACGCAGTATCCAGGATATGTGTGTTTACAAGAGCAAGATGCCGCGCCAGCATTTCATCAAGGTATTTCCGGGCAATGAAGACAATTTGCAATGGGTGGTACAGGAGTTGAAATCGAAAAAACCCTATAGCGAAGCACTGGAACGCTATCAGCATGCCATCGTCGAGCAGCAGCAATATTTGCTGGATATGGAGCAGCGTGTGGGTATTCCAATCCGCGACTTGAAGGAAATCAACAAGCAGATGACCAATGGCGAAGCCAAAGCACGCCGTGCCAAACGCGACATGATTGAAGCCAATTTGCGTCTGGTAATTTCTATTGCCAAGAAGTACACCAATCGCGGCCTGCAGTTTCTTGACCTGATCCAGGAAGGCAATATTGGTCTGATGAAAGCGGTGGACAAATTCGAATACCGGCGCGGCTACAAGTTCTCGACCTATGCAACCTGGTGGATCCGCCAAGCAATCACCCGCTCCATTGCCGATCAGGCGCGCACTATCCGCATCCCGGTGCACATGATCGAAACCATCAATAAAATGAACCGCATCTCACGGCAGATTATGCAGGAGACCGGCCTGGAACCGGATGTGGCAACTCTGGCCATCAAGATGGAAATGCCGGAAGAAAAAATCCACAAGATACTGAAAATCGCCAAAGAGCCGATTTCCATGGAAATGCCGGTGGGTGACGACGACGATTCGCATTTGGGCGATTTCATCGAAGATTCTAATACTACTGTGCCGGTTGATGCGGCGATTTACGAAAGCCTGCGCGGCGCAACATCAGACATTCTTGACAGTCTGACGCAGCGCGAGGCTAAAGTACTACGGATGCGCTTCGGTATCGAAATGAATACCGACCACACGCTGGAAGAAGTCGGCAAGCAGTTCGATGTAACCCGTGAGCGTATACGTCAAATCGAAGCCAAGGCGTTGCGCAAGCTCAGACATCCGTCGCGTTCCGAGAAACTCAAGAGCTTTCTCGACAGCGAAGGTTAATTGTTTACGGGTCGTTAGCTCAGTTGGTTAGAGCAGAGGACTCATAATCCTTTGGTCCGGGGTTCAAGTCCCTGACGACCCACCAATAAACAAGCACTTGCGATAATATCAATGGTGCTTTTTATTTTGTGGTGCACTGGTGGTGCAATTTACAGGGAATAACCACAACAAAACCTATTAGCCTGGTTAATTGTTTGGAAAAGGTTTATTTTATTCAACCCGCTCCATTTCCCGCATTCTTCTGGACACGCCAATCGCCTTGGTTCAAAATGCGCGACTGTGAAATTTTGACCGAGTGGTTGAAGGCACCAAATCTTAACAACACGCCCACCTGCGGGCTTATTGCTGTGGAGGTTACCTTTCAGATTGTGTCGGAACCAAACCAATCAAGGATTTGTGCCCTTTGTGAGCTACGAATCTCGTAGTCCCGCAAAGCCATAAAAAAATCCATATAAGGAAATATCATGGGAAGCAAAGACAAGAAAAAAGAATCAAAGGGCAAGAAACCACAACCAAAGCCAAAACCCGCAAGCAAATAATCTCGGGGTTTCACGGCTGGGCGGAACCCGGCCATCTACCAGACTCAGATTCAGTGCAGATTGATGACGCGCCAACCATGCTGTTCGGCATGGGCGCGTAGCGTGTCATCCGGATTCGTCGCGACCGGATGTTTCACCTTGGCCAGTAACGGTAAGTCATTCAGCGAATCGCTGTAGAACGTGCTATTGGCGAAGCTATCCAGCACCCAGCCATGCTCAGCCAACCAATTTTCCAAACGTGTAATTTTACCTTCACGGAAGCACGGTACATCCGCCACACTCCCGGTGAATTCTCCATCCTTGTGCTCCGGCTCTGTAGCGATCAGGTTCTCGACGCCAAATTCACGCGCAATCGGTGCAGTGACGAAGCTATTGGTGGCAGTGATGATGACGCATATGTCACCTGCCACACGGTGCCTTTCCACCAGTTCACGCGACTGAGGCGTGATCATCGGTAGCACACTCTCACGCATAAATTGCCGGTGCCATACATCCAGCGTGTTGCGCGAATGCCGCGACAATGGCTTGAGCTGAAAATCCAGAAACTCGTGGATGTCCAGTGTTCCGGCCTTGTATTGCTCGTAGAAAGCGAGATTCTTTACCTCGAACAGTTCGCGGTCGAGCACGCCGATGCGGATCAAAAATTGTGACCACTCGAAATCGCTGTCGCCGTTCAGCAGGGTATTGTCCAGATCGAATAAGACTAAATTCACTTTAACTCCAGTTCATGCCGCAGAATTGCTTTCAGCAGTGGCACCGACGGCGCGCGGTGCAGGCGCAACGAATACTCGTCCAGCGCATCCAGCGCCGCCATCAGGCTGGGTAGATCGCGCCGCCCGTGGCGCAACAGATATTGCGTAACTTCCGGTGGTAGCGCAAAGCCAAGCGCCTGCGCGTGTTGCGTCAGTGCCGAGGCTTTCTCCTCATCACTCAACACGTGCACTTGATACACCATGCCCCATCCCAAACGGGTACGCAAGTCGTCGCGCAATTTGAGGTGTTGCGGCGATTGTGTGCCGCTGACCAGCAGCATGCCGCCGCTGTCGCGTATCCGATTATACAAATTGAACAGTTCGATTTGTGCGGTATCGTCAAGGCTTTCGACATCGTCCACCGCTACCACTTCGGCGGGTGAAGGTACACAGCCCTGCACATAGACTGTACTGCGCTGTGCATCCAGTGCGGCATGTGCGCAGGCTTGCAGCAAGTGGCTCTTGCCGCTGCTGTTTTCACCCCATACATAGAAGCACCGCTCACTGCTACTGCCGACCAGGGCGTGGCGCAATACCGAAAGCAATTCGGGGTTGCGCCCCACCACAAAGTTATCGAGGGTCGGTTGCCAGTCAGGAACAATATCGAGCAGCAACTGGCTCATATTCTCTTGTACATTCTACTGGCCAGATACCACGCCTTGCCGTGGCGCAACGCGACCAGCAGGATCGCGGACAGCGGCAACGCCAACAGCAGGCCGAAGAAACCGAATACTTGCCCGAAGGCGAGCAATGCGAAGATCACCACCAGCGGGTGCAGGCCGATACGGTCGCCAACCAGCCACGGCGTGATCAGCATGCCCTCGAGCAGTTGTCCCGTGCCGAACGCCGCCCACACCCACAGTACGTCGCTAAAGTCGGGAAACTGCATCAGCGCCGCCAGCGTCGCGAGTACCAGGCCGAGAATCATGCCCAAATAAGGCACAAACACCAGCACCCCGGCAAGGATGCCGATGGGCAGCGCAAATTCCAGCCCGGCCAGCCATAGTGCGGCGACATAAAACACGCTCATCAACAACATCACGGAAATTTGCCCGCGTAGGAATTCCGCCAGCACACAATCCACTTCGGCGGCGATCTCCACCACCTTGCCATGCCAGTGGCGCGGCACCAAATGATCGATACGCTTGGTCAAATCATCCCAGTCGCGCAACAGGTAGAACATCGCCACCGGAATCAGCAGCAAGTTGACCAGCGCACCAATGAGTACGCCGCCGCTGCTACCGAGCCAGGGCAGCAGCTTTCCCGCCGTTCCGCCGGCACTTTGCCATTGGCTCAGCAACGCATTTTTTACCGCTTGGCTGTCCCATTCCAGGCTGACACCAAACCATTGCTGCACCTGCGGGAACAGGCGGGTGCGTGCCGTCTCGATCCATTCTGGCAGGCGCGCCATGAACAGGCCAAGCTGCTTTTCCAGCAGTGGCAGCATAATCAGCAACAGCAGGCCGAACAGTAGCAATAATCCGCCCATCACCAGCGCCACCGCCAGTGTACGAGGTACTTTTTGGGCACTCAACCGCCGCACCAGCGGGTTGCAGATGTAGGCAAGGATGCCTGCCGCAACAAACGGCGTGAGAATCGGACCAAGCAGATGTAGCAGCACGGCAGCAACGATGATGAAGGCCAACCATTGCAAGCCGGCAAAGCGGGATAGAGTCATTTCGGGTAAAATTCGCGAGGATATTTGCAGCACTTTACCTTTAAGAAAGCGAGAACTCAACTTGAGCCAAGCCAATTCACTGTCTTACCGCAATGCCGGCGTCGATATCGATGCGGGCGACCGCCTGGTCGAAAATATCAAACCGTTCGCAAAACGTACCATGCGTCCCGAGGTTCTGTGCGGCATTGGCGGCTTCGGCGGGCTGGTGGAGATTTCCAAAAAATACCGCGAACCGGTACTGGTGTCCGGCACCGACGGCGTCGGCACCAAGCTCAAACTTGCCTTTGAGCTGAACCGCCACGACACGGTCGGCATTGATCTGGTCGGCATGAGCGTCAACGACATTCTGGTGCAAGGCGCGGAGCCGCTGTTCTTTCTCGATTATTTCGCCTGCGGCAAGCTCGATGTGGTGGTTGCCACCGAAGTCATCAAGGGTATTGCGGCGGGCTGCGAACAGGCCGGTTGCGCGCTGATTGGCGGCGAGACCGCCGAGATGCCCGGTATGTATCCGGATGGAGAATATGACCTGGCCGGCTTTGCCGTCGGCGTGGTGGAAAAGGCCAATATCATCAGTGGCACCAATATCGGGCCCGGCGACGCGGTAATCGGTCTCGCTTCGAACGGTGCACATTCCAACGGTTATTCGCTGGTGCGCAAGATTATCGAGCGCAGCAAGCCGGACTTGAATGCGAAATTCGATAGCGGGCGCACCTTGGCCGAGTGTCTCATGGCACCAACGCGCATTTACGTAAAGCCACTGCTGGCACTGATGCAATCGCTCAGCGTAAAGGGCATGGCGCACATCACCGGCGGCGGCCTGCTCGAGAACGTACCGCGCGTACTACCGGAGAATGTTGTCGCACAACTGGACGGCACGGCATGGCGCACTCCAAAACTGTTCGACTGGCTGCGCGAGATGGGCAATGTCGCGCCGCAGGAAATGTACCGCACCTTCAACTGCGGCATCGGCATGGTGGTGATCGTGGACAGAAATGATGCGGAAGCGGCATTGGTGCAGCTCAACGCCGCTGGCGAAACAGCCAGCGTAATTGGTGCGATCCGCGCACGTCAGGGCAATGAGGCGCAAACAATAATTAGTGAGTAGCAAGTGGGAAGTGGTGAGTGGGTGGAGGTTTTCCCACTTTCCACTTACCACTCCCCACTTCCCGGTTTATTCAAATGAAAAAAATCGTCATCCTGATCTCCGGGCGCGGCAGCAACCTGCAGGCCTTGCTGAAGGCAAGACTGCCGTGCCGCGTTGCGGCCGTCATCAGCAACCGCGCAAATGCCGGAGGACTGAAGATTGCCCAGGAGCACGGTATCCCTACTGTCGTTATCGAGCATCGCGACTATGCGGATCGCGACAGTTTCGATGCCGCGCTTGCTCAAGCTATTGATACTTTTAAGCCGGATTTCGTGGTGCTGGCGGGCTTCATGCGCATCCTCACTGCGGGTTTCGTGACACGCTATCCAGGCAGGCTGGTTAATATTCACCCTTCACTATTGCCCGCCTACAGTGGCCTCAATACCCATGCGCGCGCGCTGCAGGACGGCGTGCGCATCCATGGTTGCACGGTACACTTCGTCACTCCCGATCTCGATCACGGCCCGATCATCATCCAGGCCGCCGTGCCGGTGCTGTGTCACGATACCGAACAAACACTGACCGCACGCGTGCTGCACGAAGAACATCGTATCTACCCGCAGGCCATACGCTGGCTGTGTAATGGCCAAATTGAACTGCACGACAACGGCCATGTCATATTCCTGCATCGCAAACAAACAGGTCACGCGCTGATTTCACCCGGGCTGGAGTAGTTATGAAATTATCTTTACAGGCTTTTGTATGGCTCACACTGTGTGCCACTCCTGCCTTTGCTGCCCCACCAGACAGCGTGCAAGCCACTTATGATGTTAACAAGTACGGCCTGCGAGTCGAAATCAAAGAGACCTATGCGCGCGACAAGGATCACTACTCGCTGTCCAGTGTCTGGGCGCCAGTCGGCTTGCTGGCAAGACTCAAACCGGAAAAAATTTTCGTCAATAGCAGCGGCTTGGTCGGCAAACAAGGCCTCCAACCGCTGCACTTCAGCCACCGGCGCGAACTCGAAGCATACAGGAACAGCAGCGCCGAATTCGACTGGAAGAATAAACAGCTCACTCTGATCCATCAGGCACAACGCACGATAGTTGCGCTGCCTGACGGTACGCAAGATCGCCTGAGCGCAATGTATCAGCTCATGTTTCTTTCATTGCAGGATGTCGCCACGCTGGATTTTCAGTTGACTGACGGTAGTAAGCTGAGCAGCTATCACTACTCGGTAACGCACAATCAGAAGATCAAGGTTCCGGCAGGAGAGTTTAATGTTACCTACCTTGACAGCCAGGGCAAACCGGGTGAGAGACGCACCGAAATCTGGCTGGCCACGCAATTCAATAATTTGCCATGCAAAATGACTATCACCGAAGCCAACGGCGATCAACTTACCCAAGTATTGAGCAAATTCGAAATCAAACCGTGATCGATTCACCGCAGGCACCCGTCTGTAAAGCAGCAAAGCTGCACAAAAAAAGCCGCACGATTTTCACCCGTGCGGCTTTTTTATGCTGCTGAATAAAATTACACTTGCGGGTGCTGGGTTTCGATCTGCACCAGTGGTTCGCTTTCCACGTACACCTCGCGCTGTCGCTGGCGACGGCGGGAAGATGGTTCCGTATTACCAGCAGGAGCCGGTACAACTGTACTGACTTTGATTGGGTCGGTCTCAATCTGGATTAACCCTTCGCCACCGGTTGCTGCCGCAGGTGTAACTGCCACGGACATAGCTTCTGCATGTACGGCTTCGACTACAGGCTGTGACACGACACTAACCGGCTCTGTCGGGGGCAGCACCTCGGGGTGCGCAACATACTCGGTCGGCTTGAGCGGCGGTGCATAGCCTTCCGGATAGGCAATGTACTCGCTCGGTTTCAGTCTGGCTGGTGCGACTTGTTCTGCGGCGGTTTCGACGTTATTTGTCGTTATTTCACCGCTGCTTGCCGTTACTTCACCGTTCTGTCCGATTTGATCACGGCGTTCGCGTTCACGGCGACCACCTCGGCGGCCGCGGCGGCGGGCACCTTCACGCGCGGTACCTTCTTCGGTCTGTTCTGCGGGTGCCACAAGCTGGCTTTCCAGCGCCGGTTTCTCTTCAACTTGCTGCACCTTGGCTGGGCGCGGTGGGCGCGGTTTTTTGGGTGGGCGCGGTTCCAACAGTTTCGCTTCAGCTGGTGCGGGCTGTTTTTCACTGCGTTCACGACGGCGTTTGCCGTCTTCACCGCGATCACCCCGTTCGCCACGTTCACGGCGAGGCGAGGTGCGCGACTTGCCTGTGGCGGGTTTGACCTTGGGTTGTTCTGGTTCCGCGCCCAGCGCCTTGAGCCAGCCAAACATCTTGCCGAACAACGATGGTTTGATCACAGATTTTTCTGTCTTCATCGGGGCGGGCTGCATCGGTGTAATACCTTGCACCACGGCGGTGGCACGCGCCGATTTCAGCTGTTCCTGTGCCGGAGTCAGTGATTTTTCTTCCACCGGTTTTTCCACCAGCTTGTAGCTGGCCTGCAGCACTTCGTCGGTCATGTCATCGTGACGCAGGCGGTTGATGCTGTAATTGGGCGTTTCCATGTGCGGATTGGGGATCAGCGTGATACTGACCTTGAGGCGCAATTCGATGCGATGAATATCACCGCGTTTTTCATTAAGCAGAAAGGTGGCAACATCCACCGGCACTTGCACATGAATGGCGACACTGCTTTCCTTCATTGCCTCTTCCTGGATGATACGCAGGATGTGCAGGGCGGAGGATTCGGTGCCGCGAATGTGGCCGATGCCGCTACAGCGCGGGCAGGCGATATAGTTGCTCTCACCCAGGCTGGGCTGCAGACGCTGGCGCGACAATTCCAGCAAGCCGAAGCGCGAGATCTTGACGGTCTGCACGCGGGCACGGTCGTAGTGCAGCGAGTCGCGCAGGCGGTTTTCCACGTCGCGCTGGTTCTTGCTGTTCTCCATGTCGATGAAATCGATGACGATCAGGCCGCCCAGATCGCGCAAGCGCAACTGCCGTGCGATCTCTTCCGCCGCCTCGAGGTTGGTATTGAATGCGGTGGCCTCAATGTCCGCGCCCTTGGTGGCACGCGCCGAATTAATATCGATAGCGGTTAGCGCCTCGGTATGGTCGATCACGATCGCACCACCGGACGGCAGACGCACTTCGCGCGCATGGGCAGATTCAATCTGGTGTTCGATCTGGAAGCGCGAAAACAGCGGCACGTCATCCACATAACGCTTGATGCGGCCCACGTTATCCGGCATTACCGTACCCATGAACGCCAGCGCCTGCTGGTAGATATCCTCGGTGTCGATCAGGATTTCGCCGATCTCGGGGTTGAAGTAGTCGCGGATGGCGCGCACCACCAGGCTGCTTTCCAAGTAGATCAGCGACGGGGCTTTTTCGGACTTGGCAGCGCCCTCGATGGCGTCCCACAATTGCTTGAGGTAATCGAGGTCCCATTGCAGCTCTTTCTCGTCGCGGCCGATACCGGCGGTGCGGGCAATGATACTCATGCCGGCGGGCACTTCGACATGCGACAGCACTTCACGCAGCTCGTTGCGTTCCTCGCCTTCGATGCGGCGCGACACACCGCCGCCACTCGGATTGTTCGGCATCAGCACGATATAGCGGCCGGCCAGGCTGATGTAGGTGGTCAGTGCTGCGCCCTTGTTGCCGCGCTCGTCTTTTTCCACCTGCACCAGCAGTTCCTGGCCTTCGCGCAGTGCTTCCTTGATCGAAGGGCGATTGCCGCTGTCGGATTGGTAAAACTGCGGGGCTACTTCCTTGAAGGGCAAAAATCCGTGACGATTGCCGCCGTATTCAACGAAACAGGCTTCAAGACTAGGCTCGATGCGTGTGATGAGTGCCTTGTAGATGTTGCTCTTGCGTTGCTCTTTACCGGCAGTTTCAATGTCTAGGTCAATGAGTTTCTGACCGTCAACAATGGCGACACGGAGTTCTTCCGGTTGTGTCGCATTGAATAACATGCGTTTCATTTTTATTATCTCCCGCGCTCTGACACGGGCGAGGCCAAGCTACCCGCAATCAGGCGGGAGAGAGGAGCAATCGTGCAAACTGCTTTGTATTATGCAATCGGTTGGTCAAGTTCATTCTCTGGTTAGTAGCCGGTCTTTAAAAATATTCTGGGTGTCGCAGCATTGGCGCGACACGGGAAATTCATCAGGTGCTTTGAGCGCGTAAATCAATTACTATCGCTGCTGGTTCCGGTGAGCGATATTAACCGGGCTGCGGCTGGTTTCTCGGGGGGGGGCGGCGATACATTGCGCCGTCACTTTTACGGGAATTCACCCCGAACCTACCCGATTCCAAAACGCGCGAGTAGCGAAGTATATTCAAAATGAATGATTTACGCAAAAAATCTGTGGCCTTTCTGGAAGTGGATGAAGGCGGCGCGGATCAGCGTATTGACAACTTCCTGTTCCGGCTTCTGAAAGGCGTGCCCAAAAGTCACGTTTACCGCATCCTGCGCGGTGGTGAGGTGCGTGTGAACAAGAAACGCATCAACCAGACCTACCGACTGCAACTCGGCGATCTGTTGCGCATTCCGCCGATCCGCGTGGCGGAAAAACCCGAGACCGAATTTGTCCCGGCAGCCGAGTTCCCGGTTCTGTATGAAGACGACGCGCTGCTGGCGGTGAACAAACCTGCCGGGACGGCGGTACATGGCGGCAGTGGGGTGAGCTTCGGGGTAATCGAACAACTGCGCCGTGCCCGCCCGCAGGCCAAGTTTCTCGAATTGGTACATCGCCTCGACCGTGATACTTCCGGTGTGCTGCTGCTGGCGAAGAAGCGCTCCGCGCTCACCGCCATGCACGAGATCATGCGCGAGGGTAACAGCGACAAGCGTTATTTTGCGCTGGTACTGGGGCAATGGAAAAATTCCCGCCAGCATGTCAAGTTGCCGCTGCACAAGTTTGATACGCCGCAAGGCGAAAAACGCGTGATGGTCAGGGAAGACGGCAAAGTCTCGCACACCATTTTTACCCTGCAAAAGAGCTGGCCGGAATTCAGTCTGCTCGAAGCCGAGCTTAAAACCGGACGCACCCACCAGATCCGCGTGCATCTTGCGCACCTCGGCTTTCCGATCGCGGGTGACGATAAATACGGTGACTTTGCGCGCAACAAGGCGTTAATGAAGCAGGGTCTGAAGCGCATGTTCCTGCATGCGCACAGCATCGCCTTTGCGCATCCGCTGACAGGCGAATCGCTGCAACTGACTGCGCCGCTACCGAAGGAGTTGGAAAATTTTGTCAACCGGCTGGATGCGAATACCGGTGCCTGACCCAGTTTGTCGGCGGCCGTAAATTACCCATCATTTCAGCCGCGCCAGAACGCTCTAATCTTTACCAAATAAATCGCGGCTGTAAACTTTGTCGGCCACATCCAGAATGTCGTCGGTAATCCGGTTGGCGACAATGATGTCGGATTCTTTTTTGAATTGAGCCAGGTCATTCACCACTCTGGAATGGAAAAATTCCGCTTCTTTGAGCACAGGTTCATAAATAATGACCTCGATATCTTCGGCCTTGATGCGTTTCATGATGCCCTGGATACTTGAAGAACGGAAATTATCCGACCCGCTCTTCATGACCAGGCGGTGGATGCCGACTATTTTCGGATTGCGCTTGACGATACTTTTTGCAATGAAGTCCTTGCGTGTGGTGTTTGCTTCGACGATGGCACGGATCAGGTTTTGCGGAATATCCTGATAGTTGGCGAGCAGTTGTTTCGTGTCTTTGGGCAGACAATAACCGCCGTACCCGAATGAAGGATTATTGTAGTAGTCACCGATGCGCGGGTCGAAACTTACTCCCCGAATGATCTGCCTCGTGTCCAGCCCTTGGGTGGCCGCATAGGTATCAAGCTCGTTGAAGTAGGCCACACGCATGGCGAGGTAGGCATTGGTGAAGAGCTTGATTGCCTCGGCCTCGGTCGGGCCGGTAAACAGGGTCGGGATGTGTTGCTTGATTGCGCCTTGCCTGAGCAGGTCGGCAAAAATTTCGGCGCGCCCGGAGCGTTCACCGATGACAATGCGTGAGGGATGCAGATTGTCATACAACGCACGGCCTTCACGCAAAAACTCCGGTGAGAAAATCAAATTATCGCAATCGAATCTGGTGCGGGCTTTTGCGGTGTAGCCCACCGGAATGGTGGATTTAATAACCATCACGGCCTGCGGATTAATGCTCAAGACATCCTGAATGACCGACTCGATTGAGCCGGTATTAAAATAATTGGTTTCCGGATCATAGTCTGTCGGGGTGGCGATGATGACATAGTCAGCCCCGGCGTAGGCCTCGCGCTTGTCCAGCGTGGCTCTGAAATTAAGGGTTTTATGCTGCAGGTAATCCTCGATTTCGGTGTCTTCGATGGGTGACTGCTTGCGGTTGAGCATTTCGACCTTTTCGGGAACGATGTCAATGGCAACCACTTCATTATGTTGGGCAAGCAGGATGGCGTTGGAAAGGCCTACGTAGCCGGTTCCGGCGATGGCAATTTTCATGGATTAAACGTTAGTGTGCTGTAAAAATTACAAGGCGCATTATACGTGCATCTGTTGCCGGATCGCGTCATCAACTTGCTGTAACAGGCCGGGCGCGAGGCAATCCAGCTCGATGCTGTCCGGCATGGAACGCAACCAGGTGAGCTGGCGCTTGGCCAGCTGGCGCGTGGCGGCAATGCCGGTTTCCAGTAACTGCGCTTCATTAATAGTACCTTCCATGAATTGCCATGCCTGACGGTAGCCGACGCAGCGCATTGATGGCAGATCGGGATGCAAGCTGTAGCGTTGGCGCAAACCACGCAATTCCTCTATCAGCCCGTCCGAAAGCATCTGCTGAAAGCGCGCGGCGATACGTTGGTGTAGCACGCTGCGCTCGCCCGGAACGAGGGCGATAGAAAGGATGCGGTAAGGCAGTTCATGCGCCACCGGTTGTTTGAGCAGCGCGGACATGGGTTGCCCGGCGAGACGATAGATTTCCAGCGCACGCTGGATGCGTTGCGTGTCACCGGGCGCAAGACGCGCGGCGGTCTCCGCATCTACCTCGGCGAGTTGCCGATGCAAATGCGCAATGCCGAACCGCGCAATCTCGGCATCAAGTAGCGCGCGCACGGTGGCATCGGCTTGCGGCAGCACGCTCAATCCTTCGCGCAGTGCCTTGAAATACAGCATGGTGCCGCCGACCAGCAGCGGGATTTTTCCGCGTGCGGTGATGTCCGCCATCAGGCGCAATGCATCGTGGCAGAACGCGGCAGCGGAATAAGCTTTCGTGGGATCAATGATATCGATGAGATGGTGCGGCGCACGTGCCAGCGTGATCGCATCCGGCTTGGCGGTGCCGATGTCCATGCCGCGATACACCAGCGCTGAATCCACGCTGACAAGTTCCACCGGAAGATGTTGCGCCAGCTCCACCGCAACGCTGGTCTTGCCGCTGGCGGTCGGGCCCATTAGGAAAATGGCCGGTGGCAGATTACTCATTGACCGCGCATGAACATCTTGTCCAGCTCGCGCATACTCAACTGGAACCAGGTCGGGCGGCCGTGGTTGCACTGACTGGCGCGTTCGGTCTGTTCCATCTCGCGCAGCAGCGCGTTCATTGCGGTGATACCCAGCGCGTGGTTGGCACGCACCGCAGCATGACAGGCCAGCGTGGCGAGCAGCTCGTCGCGCCGCTCGGTCAGCGCGCGTGATGCGCCATATTCACGCAGTTCGCGCAGTACCTCGAGCGTCACCTCCTCGGCCTCGGCTTGCCTGAGCATCACCGGCATGGCTCGCAACACAAGCATGGTGGGCGACAGTGGCGCAATATCAAAGCCCAGCTTGTTGAGCGCATCCCGGTTGGTCTCGACGGCAACAACGTCCAGCGGTTCGGCATAAAACGTGACCGGGATCAGCAACGGCTGGGTGGCAATACGTTCGGTATCCAGCGCCGCCTTGAGTTTCTCGTAAACGATACGTTCGTGTGCCGCATGCATATCCACGACGATCAGTCCGTATGCGTTCTGCGCGAGGATGTAAATTCCGGACAGTTGCGCGAGGGCGAAGCCGAGTGGAGGAAATTCTGGGGAGTAGGAAGTAGGAAGTGGGGAGTGGGGAGTGGGGCCAGTTTCCCCGCTTGCCGCTTGCCACTCACCATTCACTGCTTCAGCTTGCATTTCCCATAGCCGGTATGCAGCTTCTCGTTCGGCAACACCCAGCTGCATGGATTGTTGCGTCGGAGCAAACGATGCCTGGCGTTGTTGTTCGGGTGTACGAGTTTGTTGCCCGCTGGCTGGAATCGCGAGCGCCTGTTGCAAAGTATGAAAAATGAACTGATGTACTCCCTGGCTTTCACGGAAGCGCACTTCACTCTTGGCCGGATGCACATTTACGTCCACCTGTTGCGGCGGGAGGTTGAGGAACAACACGAAAGCCGCATGACGCTGGTGATGCAGGATGTCCTGATACGCCTGGCGCAGCGCATGGCTGGCGACCTTGTCGCGCACGAAACGGCCGTTGACAAAAAAGTATTGCGCGTCGCGCGTGCCGCGTGAATAGGCAGGTAACGCGGCCAACCCTCGCAGTGACAAATCGGCAACGTCACGTGATACCGGTACCGCAGCATGGCCGAATTCCTCGCCGAGAATTGCGGTGATGCGCGCGGCAAGCGGCTGCACCGGCAGTTGCCAGACAGTCTTGTCGTTGTGTTGCAGCGAGAATGCGACATCGGGGCGCGACAGGGCGATGCGTTTAAAAGTTTCTTCGCAGTGGGCGAATTCGGTGGCTGCGGATTTCAGGAATTTGCGCCGCGCCGGGGTGTTGAAATACAGCTCGCGCAGTTCCACTGTGGTGCCTTGCGGCTGGTTGATTGGAGCGGATTCGCTGATCTGACCGTCTTGCGCTGACATTTTCCAGCCGTGCGCGTCGGTAGCGCTACGGCCGGGTGTTGCGGTTCTGCTGATTAGGGTGAGCTGTGCCACCGCCGCCATGCTTGCCAGCGCTTCGCCACGGAAACCCATGCTGGCAACGCGTTGCAGGTCATCGAGACTGGCGATCTTGCTGGTAGCGTGGCGCATCAGCGCCAGCGGCATATCCTCCCTGGCGATACCCTCGCCGTTATCGCGTATCCGCAATAATTTGATACCGCCGCCATCGAGCTGCACCGCAATCTCGGTGGCGCCTGCGTCCAGACTGTTCTCCAGTAATTCCTTGAGCGCCGAGGCTGGACGCTCGATCACCTCGCCGGCGGCAATTTGGTTGATGAGCAGGTCGGGAAGCAAGTGAATGGCAGGCATATTCAGAAGCCAATGCGCGAATGCACGGGTGCGAATTATAACGGATGGAGGAATCCACCAGATCGCCTGGGTTATAATCGCCACAGCAAGCTTCCCATTGTCGGCACATTCGAAAGCGGCCCCGGCAATATCCATGAAGCAGTTTTTTCGATGCAAACAGGACTCACATCCATCCTGTTTTTCTCATAATGAACTTTGGAGGTATAGCCATCATGAATATTGAATCAATGTATTACATCGTTGAAAGTGCCAAGACCTTCGAACAGGCTGCGGCCGATCTGGAAACAGCGGTGAAACGCAACGAGTTCGGCGTATTGCATATTCATGATTTGGGCAATACGTTGCGCAGCAAAGGAATTGACTTTACCGGGCAATGCAAGGTCTTTGAAATCTGCAATCCGGCACAGGCCGGCAAAGTGCTCTCCACCGATATGCGCGTCAACATGGCACTGCCTTGCCGCATTTCGGTATACGCCGAACAAGGCAAAATCAAGATCGGCATGATCAGGCCAGTGCCGATGCTTGCGGCTTTATCGCCAGATCCGGCGCTGGTCGAGGTTGCACTGCAGGTTGAGGCCAAGACCATGCAGATGATAGATGAAGCCAGGTAGTTGCCGGCAGCGTGAATAGCCTGAAGGAGCACACGCACTATGGATACTCCCAGCGTTCTATTGAAGGAAATTGGCTACTGGGCTGAAGTGGCACGGGTACCGATCCGTATCGGCGCGATTTTGCTGGTTTCGTGGCTGCTGCTGTCTCTTTCGCAAAAACTGGTTCCGGTGCTGCGCAAACAGTTGCAGGAGCGCACCGACGATGCCGAACAGTTGAAGCGAGTGGTGACACTGAGTCGGGTCTTTCGCTATATCGCCACCGTGATTACCACACTGATTGCCGGAATGCTGGTACTGACCGAACTCGGCATCTCCATCGCCCCTATTCTGGCATCCGCCGGTGTGATCGGACTCGCTATCGGTTTCGGCGCGCAAAGCCTGATCAAGGACTACTTCAACGGCCTCTTTCTGCTGCTGGAAGACCAGGTCCGCCAGGGTGACGTGGTGGATGTGGCCGATAAAGGCGGCTTGGTTGAAGAAGTCACGCTGCGCTACATCCGGCTGCGCGACTACGAGGGCAATGTGCATTTCGTCCCCAATAGCATCATCACCACCGTCACCAACCGCAGCCGCAGCTTTGCCTACGCACTGGTCGACGTCAGCATCGCCTATCGCGAAAACGTCGAAGAGGTATTTGCAGTAATGCGTGAAGTAGCCGCCGGCATGCGCCGGGATGAAACGCTCGGCCCCATGATTATGGAGGATATCGACATCGCCGGCGTCGAAGCATGGGCCGACTCGGCGGTGGTGATTCGCTCACGCTTCAAGGTGCATGCACTCCAGCAATGGACGGTAAAGCGCGCTTTCCTGCTACGCTTGAAAAATGAGTTTGACCGTCTCGGTATTGAAATTCCGTTTCCCCATCTCACTCTTTATCCCGGCCAGGCCAGGGACGGCAGCGCACCGCCGCTGCATATTTTGAATCAGGGATAAGCTGTGCTTTCCTGTCCGACCCGGCCGGTTGGAACGGCATAGCAGGCATGCCGACAAAAGCGTATAGTTGCGACTCGCATTCGCTCAGGCAAATACCGAACAGATCAAAGGCCAGAGGACTGTACTTCGCGTGATTATGCGTTGCACAAAGTTGTTTGACGTGTGGTCAGAACTTGCAAGACCAAGTTTACAAGATACCTGCGAATCGCAATTTCAAGAGGGGAAATCGATGATCGAACCCGTAAAATTAGCCGACTTCTTCGCGGCCTTCTTTTCAGCCGCTGCCATTATTCTTTTCGGGGCGTTATACGCTCTTCTTTTTGCCTATTCCAAAACAAGAAACATACCGCGCCTGATGCCACTGGCCCATACGGCTTATGCCGCATTATTCGCTTCAGTTATCGTGCTGGGCAGCGCGACAAACTTGTTTGGCAGCATCTTCTGGACTTCCTTGGTGGTACTGATGCTGGTCGGCTATTTTGCCGCACCCCATGCTGTCCTGCATATGTGCCTGCATACACATGCAGCGATGCCCCGTGACGATCAGGCCATAAGCAACTTTGCACCGTTGCCTTCCCCCACAGATTGCAAAATTTTGGAAACTCTTCAACAACCCTGCAAGGAGAAAATATCATGACTACCGACCCTTGGTGGGCGTCCGAGACCTTTTGGCGAAAAACAGCCATTTGGGTAACGGCCGGCTCGTTTGTCATACTGGTTATCCTGACCTTCGACAGCATGTCACAAATCACGACCGGCACCACCAGGGTACCAGCCTACTCGGTGATCAATCACCGCATCGAATACAAATTCGACGATACGCGCAATGTGCAGGTACCGATAATCGGTGCCGAGGAACCGCTGTTCGGCATGAAACTCGCTGAACAGGAAGCAGAGGCATTGGTGGAAAAAGGCAAACTGACCATCCAGGCAAAAAACTGCATGAGCTGCCACACCTTGTTTGGAAACGGAGCGTATTACGCACCCGATCTGACCAAGGCATGGCTGGATCCGTACTGGGGTTCACGGGAAATGCGCGAGGATCTGATGGTCGCGTTTATCAAGGACCCTTCCGACAAGTTGCATAACGGTCTGGGCCGGCGCATGCCCAGACTGGGAGTAACCGACGAGGAAGCGCGTGCAGTTGTAGCGTTTTTGAAGTGGATGTCCAGCATCGATACCAATGGCTTCCCGTACAACTTCAAACCACTTGACCAGGAGAACTGAGATGACAGCGCTGGGGACAATCAATAGTGCCAATCTGAATGGCGGCCAGAAGCTCGCAATAAAGTATTACCTGGTTGCCATAATTCTGTTCGGGGCTCAAATAACATTCGGCCTGTTGGCCGGATTGCAATATCTGATACCGGATTTTCTTTACGAGGTACTGGATTTCTCGATCAACCGCATGGTGCATATCAATGCAATGATAGTGTGGATGCTGTTCGGCTTTATCGGCTCGGTTTATTGGCTACTGGAGGAAGAGTCCGGCATCCCGATTGTCGGATTGAAGCTGGGCAATATTATTTTCTGGGTATTCACGCTGGCGGTGGCCGCGGTAGTTGTAGTCTACCTGCTGGTGCAGGTAGGACCGGGAACGCACAGCACGCTCTGGCTGATCACCGAGGGTCGCGAGTATATCGAGGCTCCGCGCTGGGCGGATATCGGCATCGTGATTTGCCTGCTGGTTTTTTTCTTCAATGCAGCCGCCACCTTCAGTAAAGGAAAATGGACCGGTATCGGCGGCGTATTGGTGCTCGACCTGGTCGCCCTGTTCGGCATTTATATGGCAGGCATGTTTTACACCACTAATATTTCCGTGGATCAATACTGGTGGTGGTGGGTGATCCATCTATGGGTGGAAGCAACCTGGGAAGTGCTGGTGGGTGGCCTGATGGCCTATGGACTGATGACCGTACTGGGCGCACGCCGCAAAATTGTGGAGACCTGGCTGTACATCGAAGTGGCATTGATGTTCGGTTCCGGCATCCTTGGCCTGGGACATCATTACTTCTGGATTGGCACCCCGGAATACTGGCTGCCCATCGGTGGCTTCTTCTCCGCGCTGGAACCCATTCCGCTGGTGGCCATGGTGATACATGCGGTATTCGATTCCGGCGTGCACAAGATGCGCAACAACAACCACCCGGCGATGGGCTGGCTGATTGCACATGCATTTGGCAATTTTTTTGGCGCGGGAGTGTGGGGTTTCATGCATACCCTGCCGCAAATCAATCTGTTTACCCATGGCACACAATGGTCGGCTTCACACGGCCATCTGGCGTTCTTCGGCGCCTACGCCACCATGAACATCGCGTTCTTCTACATCGCCATACAGAAATGGCGCGGTAATGTCTGGATGAGCGGCGGCCTGATTGGCAATTGGAAGTGGAAGTGGTCGATGGGACTGCTGAACCTGGGCATGCTGGGCATGACTATGGGCATGCTGGTTTCCGGTTACGAGCAGTCCCAGCTCGAACGCGCCATCGAGGGCTCCACTTGGGCTGGCTACTTCGCCGCACAATCTCATCCGTGGTTCCAGCAGGGCATGTTCTGGCGGATAATATTTGGCGGGATGTTTGCAACCGGCTATGTACTGCTGGTATGGGACTTGCTGACCATAGGCAAGCGTGAAACGCGGCCCGCACAGGAATTGCCAGCAAACGGATAATACGGGGTAGCAGGCTCTTATACCTCCCGCCGGAAGCAGCCTTAAAAGTTTGCGGGGCGGGAGGGGAGCAAGGCACGCTGGCATTGCATGCCCATTCGATTGATCTGGCAAAAAACACCAGTCAAGACACAAATTAACGGAAAACTTGGATGTGCTCAGGGTGCGTGAGAATTTCGAATGCTGCGCAACGTTGCAGACGCCCCTCGGCAGTTTTAAAGACAGACTGCTAGCCGATCCATATTCCTTCCACCCGCACCCGCATGCCGTCCTCGCGCTTGGCCAGGGCGTTGACCAGGCCAGAATGACGTGACTGCATCATGCACATGCGTGGAAAGAAAAAATAGCGCTGGCCGATCTGCAGCTTCTGCTGGGCATGCCTGACGATGCCCTCGTAGGCAACAATATGGTAATGCCCAATCTCCCTGCCCCGCTCCCGCGCCGCCATCAGGCCGACAATGCACCAGACAATCACACCGTTCAGATAGTCGGGCTCTTCGACCACCACCCCCACATGGGTCACGGGGCAGCCGGTCATCACCGGACGTCCGAACAGCACATCACCCTTCTTTACGGCGAGTCTCTCGATATTCAGCGGATTGAGCGGCACGATAGTTTCGCGCGGTCCGGGGTCCTCGGGAAACGGCTCCAGTACGAAGTCATAATCCCTGCCCAGTACATCTTTCCAGGTGATGTCCTCGTCGGCGGGAAGGGGAATGATTGGCGTGACATTTGGCTGTCCAAGGTGGACGCAGCGCTTGAGTGCATCGGAATGCCTGGTGGCAAATTCGGCCAGACCTGCGCAGGTCTTGAAACCGCATTGCCCGCAGTCCTTGCCGGGAAGCCTTGTCAGGATTTCACGCGCACTCTCCGCCATTACTGCCCCCGATAAAATAAATCGGAATCCAGTGTACGCAACACGCCGAAATGGTGCTCCGAACCGATTTGCCTTTTCCCGACGCAGATGGTGCAGGTCGCCATCGGCGGGCTGCCCCTGAGCATCATCGGCTCCTTCACCTCATTCGCACGCTCGATTCGCGTGGCGATACGGTCAATGCCAATACCGTGCAGTGCATCGGTTTCCAGGACATCGATACCGGCTGCATCCATGATATTGGCGCGGAACACCTCCTTTTCCGCCTGCGAGATCAGATCGATCTTGGTCACCACCGCAATATCCGCCAGCGTCAGCATCGCGCCAATTTTGCGCGGCAGGTTCATGCCACTGGTCGCTTCCAGCACCACGATGCCAAGCGATCCCTCGATATATGGCGCGCAACGCAGACACAGGCCTGCCGTTTCGACGAGCAGTATGTCAGCACCGCCTTTTTCTGCCCATTTCACCGCATCGCCCAACACCAGCACCCCGGCGTGATCCGGGCACAACTCTCCGGAATAAACCTTTCTGGCCGGAATGCCGAACTCGGCTTGAAACAGCTCGTCTTCATCCGCGAATTGCACGTCAATCTTCAAATAAGCGAGCCGGTATCCTTTGGCCAGCAGCTTTCTGGTCACCTGACGCAATACCGTGGTCTTGCCGGTGGTGGGTGGCCCGGCGCACATAATGAGCTTCATTGTTTACCTCCTGTCGATCTCAAATTGGAATGCTCCATAATAAGATGAAGCTCTTCTTCAATCAGACGTTCTCCCTCGCGTATCTTGTCGCGCAGAATGTCCAAAACCTTGCTCATCTGGTCGATTTTAACGGCGACCCGCTTTTCTTCGGCGTCGGTGGTAATAACATCCTGCATCGCACCACCCTTCATGACGATGCGGTAGTTAGAGCGCAACGCGATTTGCGGGTCATGGGTGACAAAGATGAAAATTTTTTCGTATTTGCGCAGCAGCTCGAGTGCCTTGTTGCGGTTGATACCGGCATTCTCGATTTCATCGAGCAGGATAATTGGGGAATTGCCAATAATGACGGCGTCGGCAATTAACAGTGCGCGGCTCTGGCCACCGGAAAGCTCGGTCATCGCGCTGTCCACGATGATGGGTTCTCCAGTCAGCTGATTGGCAAACTCCAGCGTGTCATCGACTACCGTTCCGATCCGTGCGCTATGCCGGATGCGGGCATGTATATTAAGAAACTTGTGGACTGGCAGGTCGGAAAGGAAACTGGTGTGCTGGGTGATCAACGCAATCGGGTTTTTGGAGGGGTCGTCCAGAAAATCAGGGGAAGGAACCCTGTCGTTGATCAGGATACGCCTGCGGGACGGCGTATTCTCTGCGGCGAACAGACCAATGTCATTAATCAGGGCGGTCTTGCCGGAACCGGTCGGGCCGACAATGCTGAATACATCGCCCATGCCAAGATCGACCCGCTCAACGGTGTCCTGGTCACCGGCTCTGCCATAACCGCCCAGAATGGATATTTTCCTGATCGACATTGCCGATTCCTTTCCGTCAGTTGGGATATCGTTTATGCGCTCATGACGTCGGCATTGCCAATACGGAAGGAGCTACCGACCGGTCAATCGCGCCCAGTACCACTGCTGGAATTATAGATGCAATGCCATGTTAGTGCAAAGTCGGGTCGGCTTGACCAGCAGTAACATGCGTCCAGTAGCGATGATGCGTCTTGCGGTAGCGCTCCACTTGCAAGCCCTGCGCATTCATCTCAACCAGAATCGCGCCGTCTTCATCCGAGCGCAACAATTTCGCGCCACTATCTACATAGCGTTGTATTACCTCCTCCCGTGGATGGCCGAAACGGTTGCGGTAACCGGCGGTAAACACCGCGTAATCCGGCAACGTGGCGGCAACAAAATCCGGGCTCGATGAACTCTTGCTACCGTGGTGCGGCACGACCAGCAGGCTGGTGTGCAGCTTGTCGGCGTGCAGCTTGAGCAGGCGCATTTCTGAGTTCTTCTCAATGTCTCCGGCCAGCAGGATGCTGTGTTCGCCGATGCTGATGCGCAACACACAGCTCTGGTCATTGTCGTGCATTTTTTTCGCACCACCGTCATCCTGCGGAGGGTGCAACATTTCGAACCTCACACCGTCCCAGCCCCAGCTTTCGCCGTCATGACAGCGTCTGGTGCTGTTGGCCGATTGCAGCAGCGGTTGTGCATCTGGCAAGGATGAAGAGACCCAGCCGACTGGCAGCGCCTGCATAATTGAGGCAGCGCCACCGGTATGATCGGTATCGTCGTGACTAAGAACCAGACCGTCCAGCTTACCGATACCAAGCGCGCGTAATGCGGGAACCAGGATACGGTTGCCGCTGTCGGCATCGCCGGAAAACCCCGGACCGGTATCATAAAGCAGCACATGATTGTGAGTCTGCGCGGCAACGGCCAGGCCCTGCCCGACATCGAAAACGATCAGTCGTAATGTGTCTGGCGCGGGTGGCTGCGGCGTATTAAGGAACATCGGCAGCAGCAACAACCAGCCCAGCCAGCGTGCCGGAAAACCGCGCGGCAGCAGTATCCATAATGCGCCCAGCATGGCGGCGACGATACTCCATGCGGGTGGTGCATGTTGCATCCACACCGCCTGCGGCAAAGCATTCAGCCATTCGAGAAAATACATCACACCCTTCATCACGAAATGCGCCAGCCACAGCGGTGCCTCCAGCGGCAATACCGCCCCAAGCAGGGTAAGCGGCACAACAACCAAACTTACCAGCGGAATCGCAAAGGCGTTGGCGAGCGGCGAAACCAGCGAGGCTTGCTGGAACAACCCCAGCAGTAGCGGCATCAGGCCGATGGTCATGGCCCATTGCACATTGGCATATTCCATCAGAAAATTGCTTCTCCCCATACGATACGCAGTGATATACAAAATAAGTGCCACCGCGCCGAACGACAGCCAGAAGCCCGCTGATATCACCGCCCAAGGATCGGAAATCAGCACACCGAGCAGCGCGATGCTCAGAATTTGCCCGAGTGAAAAATTGCGGTTCAGCCATAAAGCAGCGGCGACTGCACCGAACATGAACACGGTGCGCTGCGCGGGTACGGCAAAACCGGACAGCAACGCATAGCCGACAGCCACCAGTAGCGCGGCCAGTGCGGCAGCCTTGCGCGCCGGCAGGAATAAAGTTAACCGTACACTGCGCCGCCACAACCAATAAGCGGCAGCGAAGGCGAAGCTGGCAAGCATGGTGATATGCAAACCGGAAATACTCATCAAGTGATTTACACCGGTGCGTGTGAATATCTGCCATTGCGGCGCAGAGATACTGTTCTGATCACCAATCGCCAGTGCGCTCAACACCCCGGCGTAAGGCGCTTCGCCAAGTGTAGCGTTGAACTTGTCACGCACCGCTTCGCGCCAGGTCTCGATACGATAGCCGAAGCCGTTAGCCAGCGCATCAATACGTTTGTTGTTCCCTTTATTGTGCACATACCCCACGGCACGCAAGTTGCGCTCAAGTGCCCAAACTTCGAAATCGAAACTGTGTGGGTTACTGCTGCCGTGCGGCTGCTTGAGCCTCAATGTGAGCCGCCAGCGTTCTCCAGCTTTCAGCGGCAATGGCTCTGTCTTGTTGTCAAAATAAGTGCTCAGGTAAACATGTTGCGGCACACTGACTTGCGGCGTGACGGTCCGTTCCACATCGAAAATGAAGCGCAAACCGCGTTCGTAACGGCGCGGCAGCTCCGCGACCACACCGATCACCTCAATGTCGCGCCCCTGCCATTCTTCCGGCAGACTCACGACAAGGCGCTGTTCGGCCTGCCATGCGGCGTAATAAAAACCACAGCCGCAGGCAACGGCGGCGAGCAGCAATGCGTGAGCAAAACGGCTGATGAGATTATTCCAACGCCAAAAGGAAAGGATCAATATGAAAGGGAAAATCAGCAGCAGCCACGCCCAAACGGAATCTGGCAACACAGCCTGCTGCTGCAACAGCCATGCACCAAGAGTGAAGAAGGCGGCAAAAATAACCATGCGCATAGATTAGCGCAAAGCCGGGGTGCCTGCGATTCGATCACAGGAAATGTTTTGCGCGTCGCTTATATACAGTAGCATTAACGTCCGGCAATTTAATTGAATAAATTCATTTGGTTATCGTTTTGAGACTTCGGCATTTCGTAATCTATACTTTTAAGTAATTGATCGAACGGTGCTTTTTCGAAAAGAGTGAGGCTTAAAATCTGTAATATTTTGTAGAGCGAAGCATCGGTCTTGAGGCGCTTTTTCACGATGGCGACCAAGACGTAAACGCTGATGGCGATCCAGATTTGTGTTTTGACTGCGTTTTCGGTGGTGCCAAAGCGCGTTATCGTGGCTTGCTCAAGAATGCCAATCGCGCCTTTGCGATGCTGGCGTTGATCAACCTGGAAAAATGGGGGGCAACCGCTGACAGGGTCAGTGTGTCCAGCGTAAGCGAAATGAGGGGAAATTCCCCAGAAAATCACCCCAGCCGGGGTGATAAAACGGGAAAACCGGCAAAGTTGCCGGGATAATTGCAATGCTGAATCTATTCTCGAAAAAATCAGAGCTTGTTCAGCGTTTCCTTAAAATGTTTCCATTAGTTGCGCTCCGTCGATTTGGATACTATACGTCCTCGTGCTGCGCGTGCCTGCATCGGTGACTCGACTTGCTGGGCAATGCCTTCGGGCCGAAGGCCATGCGGGATGCCACCAAATACCTCATCGTGCGCTCCCTGACTGATGGCAATAATGGCAGGGTGTGTCAGCCGACGCTCAGTGGTAATGGCAAAAAGTTGCTCACTTATCGCATTGATGCGCCCGATTGCCTCAACGCGATATTGCTCGCAAACATAGGAGGCAATCGCGGTTGGTGCCACGAACAAACCAGCACCAGCTTGGCCGAAAGCCGAAAGTAGCGCACTATCGTCGAATTCTCCAACAATCTGCGGATGCAAATTCTGGGCTTCTAACCATTGTTCGAGCCGTGGCCGTATGGCGGCATCCATACCTGGCATTAGAAATGGCGCGCCATTAAGTAGCGCCGGGAAGGCTCCATTCAGCGCCTGAACAAGAGCGGTCGCACCAAAAACAGTCAGATCACTTTCGCCGAGGTGATGACTGTAACCGCGCACATTAAGATTATTCGGCATTGGCCGATCGGCGATTACCATGTCAAGTCTATGCACCGCCAATTCCGCAAGAAGAGAAGTCAGACGACCTTCGCGGCAAATAAGCCTCACCGGTTCTGCCAGATGCAACGCTGGCTCTATTAGCCGGTAGGCAGCCGATTTTGGTACGGTATCGGAAATGCCAACCGCGAAAGGAAGGCTCTTTTTAGCCGACTGGTCACGCACCACATCAAGAAGTTCGTTACCAAGTGAGAATATCTTTTCAGCGTAGCCGAGAATGCTTCGGCCCGCATCAGTGAGCTCCAAGCCGCGGCCGGCACGGCGAAATAAATCAACACCAAGGTTCTCCTCCAACTCGCTTAATTGGCCGCTGATCGACTGCGGCGTAAGGTGCAATTGCTCACTGGCACGAGTGATGGAGCCTGATTTGGCAACTGCCCAGAAATATCGCAGGTGCTTGTAATTGAGTGCTGACATAAATTTAATTATTCCAATTTTACGAACTAATAATTAAGTATATTCGATTTGTTGGATTATTCGCCATAACTTAGACTAACGCCGCGTCATCAACTAGAGGGTAATATTTTCGTGCGAATCATCATTCAGTCCAGAGCCTTTGATCAAACTGATGACTTGCGCGAGCACGTTGAACGACCCATGCATTTCTCGTTCGACTGGGCCAAATACCAAATGTGCAAAATTTCCGCCTGTCTCTCCGTTATCAATGGCTCATACGGTGGAGATAAGCGCTGTCATATCCAGATAGCGGTTCCAAGCGTTGTGGATATCGCGGCTAAGGATACAGAGCCCGATCTCTATGTTGCAATCGACCGGGCCACCGATCGTGCCGGGCGCACGCTGACACGCCGGGTGGAAAGGCAGCACGAACATCATCATGACTGCCCACGCGATATCGGTGCGAAAGCCATTTCGCTCGTACCGCAGGCCCTGCGTGTTACACCCACAACCCCTGGAATTTGAAATTTATCCATTACCAGAAGGAGTACAACATGAATTCTTTCAAAGTACTGTCGACGGGCACCGCCCTTCAAGCCATCACTGAATCAGTGCTCGCCACCAATAAAGTGATCCGCAACACGTATATATTGCTGTCGATGACGCTGTTATTTTCGGCCATCACTGCCGGCGCTGCGGTCGCGCTCAAGCTGCCCCATCCGGGGCTGATTATCACGCTGGTTGGCTACTTCGGTCTGCTATTTACCAGCACCAAGCTGCGTGACAGTGGCTGGGGACTGGTCTCGGTGTTTGCTCTGACCGGTTTCATGGGCTATACGCTGGGACCGATCGTCAGTCACTACCTGGGTCTGCCTAACGGCGGCCAGACCGTGGTTACTGCGATGGGACTGACCGGCGCGATCTTCCTCGGACTGTCCGGCTATGCGCTGACCACCCGCAAGAACTTCAGCTTTATGGGCGGTTTCCTGATGGTTGGCATCTTGGTGGCCTTTCTGGCCGGACTCGGCGCGATATTCTTCGAGATGCACGCTCTGTCGCTGGCAGTCTCGGGAATGTTTGTGCTGCTGATGTCCGGGCTGATCCTGTATCAGACCAGCAGCATCATCCACGGCGGCGAAACCAACTATGTGATGGCCACAGTCACGCTGTTCGTATCAATCTTCAACCTGTTCACCAGCCTGCTGCAACTGCTGGGTTTCATGAACAGCGACGAGTAACCAGGGAATTTTATGCAAGCCATCGAACACTTTCTGGAAAAAACCATGTTCGCCAGCCGCTGGCTGCTGGCACCTTTCTACCTCGGTCTGGTGTTCGGCATCGTCCTCCTGCTCATCGCGTTCGGATTTGAATTCGTGCACCTCGTGACCGATGTCCTGGCGGGCAAGGGCAGTGTCGTCGTTGGTGTCCTGTTGCTGGTTGATTTAACACTGCTCGCCAACCTGCTGATCATCATCATTTTTGCGGGCTACGAAAACTTCGTATCCAAGATCAATGTCGGCGAGCATGAAGACCGTCCTGACTGGATGGGGCATGTGGATTTCACCGACCTCAAGATGAAGCTCATCGGCTCCATCATTGCCATCTCCGGCATTAACCTGCTCAAGGCCTTCGTCAATGTCGAGAATTACGCCAATGAGCAGTTGGCGTGGAAGGTGGGCATTCATTGCACCTTCCTCCTGTCTGGACTGATTTTTGCCATCATGGACCGGCTGGGCGTAGCCAAGAAGTGCATCAGTAAGGAAACCTGATGGGCAACAACATCGGCGAACCCTGGATGTGGGGTGCGTTCATTACCTTCGTGTTGGTCATGCTGGCGCTCGACCTGTTCGTCTTTGGCGGGCGCAAGGTGCATAAGGTGAGCGTCAGGGAAGCAGCGGCCTGGTCGCTGGCTTGGGTGTCTCTGGCGCTGGCCTTCAACGGCCTGTTGTGGTGGTATCTGAGCAGCACGCTCGGCTCTGAGATCGCCAATGCCAAGGCCGTGGAATTCCTCACCGGTTATGTCATCGAAAAATCACTGTCAGTGGACAACGTGTTCGTGTTCCTGATGATATTCAGCGCCTTTCACGTTGCTCCCGAGTATCAGCGCAGGGTGCTGGTCTACGGCGTGCTCGGCGCCATTGTCCTGCGCGCCATCATGATTCTGGCCGGAGCCTGGGTGGTGAGAGAGTTCCACTGGGTACTGTATCTGTTTGGAATCTTCCTGGTCATCACCGGCATACGCATGCTGGTCATGGCGAAAAAAGAGCCGGATCTGGAAAAGAACCCGGTACTCAAGTTTGCGCGCCGCCATTTACGTATCTTGGCAGGCGACCATGGCGAAAAGTTCACCGTGGTGAAGGATGGCGTACGCTATTTCACGCCGCTATTTCTGGTACTGATCCTGGTGGAGGTTTCCGACGTGGTGTTTGCGGTGGACTCCATTCCGGCCATCTTCGCCATCACCACTGACCCATTCATCGTCTTCACCTCCAATATTTTTGCGATCATGGGTCTGCGCGCATTGTATTTCCTGCTGGTAGACATGGCCGACCGTTTTCATTTACTAAAATATGGCCTCGCTATGGTGCTCACCTTCATCGGCACAAAAATGCTGATTGCGCCCTGGTATCACGTGCCGACGCAAGCTTCGCTGGCACTTGTGGTTATCCTTATTGGAGCATCGGTGGTGGCGAGCCTAATCGCCACACGCAGCGGGAAGCGGGTAGCATGATGTTGGCGCGAAATACCTAACAACGAGACACCTGACTAGCATGCAAATATTTTTTCCACTCTATCGGCGCGCGATGCTTTGGTCGCGGCATCATCATGCGCCGTGGTATCTGGGCGGTGTGAGTTTTGCGGAATCGTCGTTCTTCCCGATTCCGCCCGATGTGATGCTCGCGCCCATGTGTTTAGCTAATCCGTCACGCGCATGGCAATTTGCTCTGTTAACCACGCTGGCCTCGGTTGCCGGCGGACTGTTCGGCTATTTGATCGGCCATTACGCCTTTGATATTTTTGAGCCTATGCTGCGCGAATCCCATTATTGGCCAAGCTACCAAAGAGCAGTGGAGTGGTTCGGAAATTGGGGTTTCTGGGCAATCTTTGTCGCCGGCTTTTCACCGGTTCCATACAAAGTATTTACCATCGCCGCCGGCACCCTATCGATGGCGCTTCTGCCTTTCACCTTGGCCTCACTGATCGGGCGCGGCGCGCGCTTCTTTCTGGTCGCCGGGCTAATGGCTTGGGGTGGAGCACGTATGGAGGCGGTGTTGCATAAGTATATTGACCGTTTAGGCTGGGCCGCTGTCGTGCTAATAATTTTTGCTATCTTGGCTTTGAGAAATTGATGGGGCGCAGAAATTTAAAAGAACTGGAAAGTTTGAAGTGCTGATTTACACACAGCTATCGACCAGCGTCAAAAAATAATTCTCTCTTTTTCATAGTAAATTAAATGGCGGCTTTGCTAACGACCGTTCATGCAGGTGTTATCTGCCATACTTGGAAAGACATTTCCCAGCTTAATGAAGAGCTACTTTTGCGCAGCCAATTTCTACGATTGGATGATGGCAATGGATCGAGAGTATGAATTTCCCGCCTTGAAAAGCAGTCATTCATAATAATTTTTGGTGTGACAACCTCGAACTACCGAAATGGCTGACGACCCGGCAGTTTGCCACGCATCAATGGCAGCGTGCCAAGCTTAAACCGGTCATTCGCTGGTTGCATTTTGGAATGTCAGCAGTGGGTCGACAATGGCCAACCGGGAATTTATTGCCAGATCAAATCTCGCTGCACAGAATGTGAATCAGGTTTTACGATCCAGCGTTTGATCGGACAGTGATACCGGATCTTCCACGGGCTCGAGATGAGTCATCACATGAGCGTGTGGTACGGCGCGCCTGATGTCAGCCTCGATTTTTTCCAGCCAGTCATGACCTTGCTGCACCGTCCATGCACCTGGCACCAGCACATGTAACGAGATAAAGGCGCGTTGCCCTGCCTGCCGGGTGCGCAGGGCATGAAAACCTGTTCCGTGTCGGCGGTAGTCTTCCAGCACGGTTTCGATTGCCCTGACCTGTTCTTCCGGAAGGGATTCATCCATCAATCCCGAGGCGGAACGCTGCAGCAGTTGCCAGCCGGTCCAGACGATATTCACCGCCACCAGCAACGCAATAACCGGGTCAAGCCACAGCCAGCCGGTCATCCACACCAGCCCGACGCCAGCAATTACACCGGCGGAAGTCCACACATCGGTGAGCAGGTGGTGTGCGTCCGCCTCCAATGTGATGGAGTTATGTTGGCGCCCTACCTTCATCAGGATGCGTGCGGTCGCGAGGTTGATGAGCGAAGCCACCACCGACACCGCCAGGCCGATGCCGACGGATTCGATTGGCTGTGGATGGAGCAGGCGCTCAATCGCCGCATAGCCGATGCTGAAAGCGGCGACGAAAATGAGAAGGCCTTCGAAGGCGCTGGAGAAGTACTCTGCCTTGCTGTGCCCGTACGCATGGGTGTCGTCCGCAGGCGTCGCCGCGAGCGACAGCATGGCCAGCGCCATCAGCGCGCCCGCCAGATTGACAAAGGATTCCAGCGCGTCGGACAACATGCCGACCGATCCGGTCAGCCACCAGGCCGCGCCCTTGAGCAGGATGGTGACGAGTGCGGTTGCAATCGAAAGATAGGCGTAGCGCTTCAGTGTGGTGGACAGCATGTTCCGGCTATAAGACAACGTGGGTTCTGGTTGTGGTACGCATTGTCACATATTCCACACGGCAAGCGTTTTAAGGAATTGCATAATCAAGACGACTGCTAGAATGATGCCATGCGTAAATTTTTTCGTCAGTTTCTGCCGCACCATGAAACGGTGAAGAACCAGCGCTGGGTCAAACCGTTCGGCAACTGGTTGCATCATCCCAATTTGTGGCATCTGCACCGTCGCTCGGTGGCGGGCGGGGTAGCGGTTGGCCTGTTTTGCGGGCTGATTCCCGGGCCGTTCCAGATGATTTCTGCCGCGCTGCTGGCGGTGCTGCTGCGCGTCAATTTGCCGGTAGCGGCGTTTACCACGCTGTACACCAATCCATTTACCATCGTGCCGCTATATGTGCTGGCTTATGAACTCGGCGCATGGGTGAGCGGCGCGAACAATGGAACGGAAATTGCACAGTTGTCATTCCCTGAATTGCACTGGTATGGCTGGTCGGGAGAATTATGGGGTTGGCTGACGCTGCTCGGCAAACCATTTTTGATCGGTTTGCCACTGCTCGCCTTGAGCCTGGCAATTGCCGGGTATTTCACAATTCGCGTGGCGTGGCGGATCGCGGTGACGCGCAAATGGCGTGCCAGACGGCAGCGATATATCCGGCGTTGCTAGCAATTCGTCCAATTTATGGAATACCCGGCGGCATCACAAATATTTTTTCATGCGCGCTAGGACGGTCTCACGCGGGAACAGCGCAAGTACTGCATCGACGGACGGTGTATGCGTTTGCCCGACCAGCAACACACGCAACGGCATCGCCAGTTTGGGCATTTTCAGGTTGTGCTTTGCCAGTAATTCCTTGATCAGCGCAGCCAACGCGGGTGCCTCCCAGGCAACATCGGCAAAGCGTCCGGCAAGCTCGCGCAATGCGGGCAACACTTCCGGAACAAGGTGTGTATCCAGCAACTCCTGCACCGGATGTATTTCGACGTAAAAGACTTCCGCTTCATCCGCCAACTCAAGCAACGTCGCGGTACGTTCCTTGTACAAGGCGACCACGGCTTCCAACCTGGGTGCTTCACTCACCTGCACACCGCGCTCTGCCAGATGCTTGCACACCAGTTTAGCCAACCGCACATTGTCGGCCTGCTTGATGTAGTGTTGATTCAGCCAGCGCAGTTTGTCCGGATCGAACTGCGCCGCCGATTTGCTGATATGGCGCAAATCAAACCACTCGACGAATTGCTGCGTGGAAAAAATTTCCTCGTCGCCATGTGACCAGCCCAGACGCACCAGATAATTGACCAACGCTTCCGGCAGAAAACCATTCTCGGCATATTGCGTCACACTCACCGCGCCGTGCCGCTTGGATAATCGTTCGCCGTCGCTGCCGAGAATCATCGGGACATGCGCGTATTGCGGAAGCGGTGCGCCCAGCGCCTTGAGAATGTTGATCTGGCGTGGCGTATTGTTGATATGGTCGTCTCCACGGATAACCTGGGTGATATTCATATCCAGATCATCCACAACCACACAGAAATTATACGTCGGTGTACTGTCGGCACGCGCGATGATCAAATCATCCAGCTCGCTATTTTCAAAAACGATTTTGCCTTTGACCAGATCGTCCCAGTATGTTGTGCCGGAAATGGGGTTCTTGAAACGCACGACTGGGTCAACACCTTCCGGTGGCGCCGGTAACATCTTGCCCGGCTCCGGCCGCCAGCGCCCGTCATAACGTGGTTTCTCGCCGCGTGCGCGCTGTGCTTCGCGCAGGGCGTCCAGTTCTTCGGGTGCGGTGTAACAATGATAAGCGGTGCCTTCATCCAGCATCTGCTGAAGCACCGCCTTGTAACGATCCATGCGCTGCATCTGGTAGAACGGACCTTCGTCGTAATCCAGATTCAACCAGGACATGCCATCCAGAATCGCCTGCACCGATTCCTGTGTGGAACGTTCCAGATCAGTGTCTTCGATGCGCAAAATGAAAGTGCCACCCAGCTTGCGCGCGTAGGCCCAGGAAAACAGCGCGGTGCGCGCACCGCCGATATGCAGATAGCCGGTGGGGCTGGGTGCGAAACGGGTACGTATGGTCATAACTTGCAGAGAACATTCCAAAGTAAGGCGCGCATTTTACGCCACCTTGCCTGTCGCACCATAACCAATTGGCCGGTAAACGCCCGAATGCTCTAATGCGCGTCCTCTTCAGGGCGGTTAACTCAGCGGTAGAGTGCCACTTTCACACGGTGGAAGTCACTGGTTCGATCCCGGTACTGCCCACCAAGACAAAAATATTACAGCACTTCCACCTTAACCGTATTGTCAGGATCCTCGTTCATAATATCGCGGTTCATAGCACCAGACTCGCCCGCGATACGGAATGCAAGGGCGGCGATGGGCGGGCCGATCGTTTCAAATACTGCCACGGCACCCAGAACAATTGCGGAGATGGTTGATGCATGCTGGGGAAAGAGGTTACCCGAAGTCTGGACAAGCCCAATGGCAAGCCCGGCCATCGGCAGCAGAAGCATCCCGCTTGATATACCTACACGGACTGGCTCCCTGAACAGAGGCAACGTCGCCATAGTCCCAAACATTTTTGCGAAACTCCGCGCCAGCACCAGCACCAATACCACAGGAGCAAACTCAACCAACTCTTCAAGATGAAGTCCGGCACCGGCGAAAACAAACAAAACGATAAAGAAGAGTTCGAACGGTGCACCAAATTCAATGCCTGAAATAACGGTTTCCCGTTCCAGGTTCTTGATAACAACGCCAATCACCAAAGGGGCAAATAGCATGGAAAGCTTCAGTTCGTGCGCCAGCCCAATCGCTACAATAACCGTGCCGATGACCAACGCGAGCTTGTACTGGGAAGCCCGCTGTGTTTTCACGGCAATTGTGTGCAAGCCATAGGCTAATGCACATCCCAGAAGCAGTGAGCCAGTGAGCTGATATAAGGGCTGGAGAATAATGGTCATCCAATCGGACCCGGCAGAGTAGTGCAAGTCCGGCAGGGATGCAGAAAATGCCACAAAGGAAATCAGATTATTAAGCGCCACCAACGTCTTGGTAGATTCGGTAACCACGCCTTTGGCGCCAACTTCGTGTGCCACGTGCAGCAACACTGAAGGTGAAGATGAAATCGTGATGGCGGCCACCAAAACAGCCACGGGAGTGGGCATGCCAAACAGGTGCAACACATAAAAAACCAGCCCAAATGTTACCAAGCTTTCGACCAGTGAAGTGACAAAGAGCCCTTGCGATCGCCACAGTATCTTGATATCCAGAGACAGGCCAAGGCGATAGAGAATCAGAGCAAGAGCAATATCAATAAAAATCTGTGACTCAACCATGGCTTCCTGACTCAGCAGGCCGATGCCGCTGGGGCCGCATATAAAACCGACCAGCAGAAATCCCGTAATACTCGGAAGCCAGGATATTCGATGCGCAACATAGCCCCCGACAGCGCCAATGATTAGCATCAAACCGAATGCCAAGAGCGGCGTAATATGCAGTGGTAAATTTGGCAAATAACTCATTGAAACTTTCTAATGTTCAGGACAAGGTGTGCACAATGCCCGAATTACTGTCTAATCTATCCGAAATAGTCTGAAGTTTTTTATCGATCTTCACAAGAGAAGACTTGATCCGGGCAACCAGAAAACCGGAATTTGCTGGCGCGCTGAATGACTGCCAATTCAGCAACACGAAAATGCCAACCCAAACCAGCAAACCCAAAATTAAAGCGGCTCAGGGTCTCACGGATCACAACTCCTTTGCAATAAACATATTCGGCTCAAATCCTTTGCGTGGTGATACATATCACCAGCAATTTGTATTTTTCTACCCTCTCCGATCATGGCGCGCAGTGTTCCAGTATTTCAGCAGCCGGTCAACATGACCACATATCTATATATTTTCGGGAATGAGCAGTTTCGATGGTAACGGCCATTTACCCTTTCTTCGCTCATTGTCGCACCATGCGATAGCGGCCCGACCACTTTAATGTTCGCACGGCGATGATTTATACTGGCGGCGTCAAGGGTGCGGGTAGCCTGTCGGATGGATAAAATGAGTGACGAAATTTTCATGCGTGCCGCGCTGGAGCTCGCCCGGGAGGCAGAAAACCTGGGCGAAGTGCCGGTAGGCGCGGTGGTGGTGAAGGACGGCGAGATTGTCGGGCGCGGCTTCAACGCACCGATTTCGCACCGTGACCCTTCCGCCCATGCCGAGATGATGGCGTTGCGTGATGCGGCGCAGCAGCTGGGCAATTACCGGCTGGCGGGCTGCGAGCTGTTCGTCACACTGGAGCCGTGTTTGATGTGCGCAGGAGCAATCATGCACGCGCGCATCGCGCGAGTGGTGTACGGGGCCAGCGACCCCAAGACCGGCGTATGCGGCAGTGTGCTGGACGTGTTTGCCGAGCAACGCCTGAACCACCATGCCGAAGTGACGGGCGGCGTACTGGCAGAGGAATGCGGCGCCATGCTCAGCAATTTTTTTGCCGTGCGCCGCAGGCAGCAGAGACCTCAATGAAAATCAATGTCCGGCTCGCCACGCAACAACTTGAATTGCTCGACGATGCGGGCGAATTGCTGCGTCGTTACCGCGTTTCCACCGCCGCGAATGGCGCGGGAGAAACATGTGGCAGCTACTGCACGCCACGCGGTAAACATGTCATCCGCGCCAAGATCGGTGCTGGACAGCCGGAAAATACCGTGTTCGTGCGCCGTCGCCCAACCGGGGAAATCTACACGCCAGAACTGGGTGCACAGCATCCGGAGCGTGACTGGATACTGACACGCATCCTGTGGCTGTCCGGTTGCGAGGTGGGCTTTAACCGGCTGGGCGACAATGACACCATGCGCCGCTATATCTACATCCACGGCACACCGGATGCGGCCCAACTCGACACACCCGATTCACACGGTTGTATCCGCATGCGCAACGCTGACCTGATTGAATTATTTGACCTGATTTCTGCAGGAACAGCCGTCGAAATCATTGCCTGAAAGGAATATCAAGGAATGAAAAAAAATTTTTGGCTGGAGCGCTGGGAGCGTGAAGAGATCGGTTTTCACCAGAATGAGATTAATCCGTATTTGCGCCAGTACTGGCAGAAATTACATCCGGCCCGCAGCAGCAAAGTGTTTGTGCCGCTATGCGGCAAAAGCCGCGATATGCTGTGGCTGCGCCAGCAGGGGCATTCGCTGCTGGGCGTGGAGTTGAGTGCCATTGCGGTGCAGGCGTTCTTCAAGGAAAACGGCTACACCCCGCACCACAGCACCGACGGAAAATTCGAGTGCTACGAAGCGGATGGTATCCGCATCCTGTGCGGTGATTTTTTTGACTTGGACAAAGATGACCTGACACAAGTGGGTGCGGTATACGACCGCGCATCACTGGTTGCGCTGCCACCAGAAATGCGCGAACGCTATGTACAAAAATTAGTGAGCATCCTGCCGTCCGCAACACAAATCCTGCTCATTACTTTCGATTACCCACAGCAAGAAATGCCGGGGCCGCCATTTGCGGTTTCCGTGAACGAGGTAGAATTGCTTTACAGCAGACACGCCGAACTACGCTTGTTGACGCAACTGGACGTATTGCCACAAAACCCGCGCCTTCAGGAACGCGGCCTGAGTCGATTGCAAGAAAATATTTTCCTACTGACACTGCATCAACGGCTGTGAAACAGGCTCTGACAAAATGTCGGCAAGGTGCTACCGGAAGCTGCCACTCGCTTATTGCCAATACCATCATGATGAAAATATCCGGGCACAACTTGCGGTTAATGCTGACGCAAGGTCTACGCCAGCAGCCGAAACATCAGAAAAAACAGATAAAGACTCCCCAGCGACAGCAGCCAGCCGGCTTGCCGCGTATGGCGCGCGACAAAGTGATCAAACTGATCATGCGGCAAATCCAGCGCTTTGGTAGCTCGGCGTGAAGATACCCACTGGTTGACTTCTTTTTCGACCCCGCGCAACAGACTGGGTCGCAACCAGAGAAAAAAGCCGACCAGCAGCGCAACAGCAGCTCCGAGCAGCGAAGTAAGCACCGCAGCATCCAGCAGCCCGTCCATAAGTTTGGACGGTACATGGCTGGTCAGGTTTAGCGGAACGGCTGCCTTGTCAAACAGAAAACCGAAATACACGAGAATATATCCGGCACCGAGTATGACCAATATACCCAATGGGCGATGGTGCCGATAAAACCAGTGTTCAATACTGATGCTGCGATCCAGCAGACGATCAATATGGCGCATGGAAACCCAGCGATTCGCTACGTGATTGATGCGCTCCACCAGATGCGGCCTGAAAATCAGCAGCAGCCCCAGCGCCATACCCAACAATGCGCCAACAAGCAGAAAAATTGCCAAGCTGCGCCACAAGAGAATTCCGATCAAGTCAGTGTGCATTGGTTATCTCCTCAAGACATTTCGGGACAGGCTGGAATACGGGTACTTAAAAAGTGTCCACCACAAGGTGGAGCAAAGCAAGTTTTTTGCAAAACCATCAGTAGTGTCCGGCAATTTTATCCAGATGGCAATCTAACAACTTGATTGAGAATAGAAAATAACGTGCTTAGGGGTGTCACCGACTTGAACATGAATTTTTTGGGAAACTGGGGTTTTCTCCCTCAGGTTTCCCGTTATGTATTCAGGTCAGCTGGTGTTCGCGCAACTCATGGCGCACTTACCTCTCCACACATTTCGCCGCTGCGTACAACGGTATCCTTCCAAATATCCAACCAAGACATTCTCGCATCTCGACCAATTTCTCTGCTTGGCTTTCGCGCAACTGACTTATCGCGAGAGCCTGCGCGACATCGAAACTTGTTTGCGCGCCCATCATGCCAAGCTCTATCACTTGGGCATACGCGGTCATGTCGCCAAGAGCACACTGGCCGATGCCAACGAAGCGCGCGATTGGCGTATTTACGCCGACTTTGCGGCGAGTCTGATCCAGACGGCCAGAGCACTCTACGCCAGCGACAGCTTCGCTGTGGAACTGGATCAGACCGCTTACGCGCTGGACACCACAACCATCGACCTGTGCCTCTCCGTCTTTCCGTGGGCACACTTCCGTTCTGCCAAAGCCGCAGTCAAGATGCACACCTTACTCGATCTGCGCGGCAACATCCCCAGCTTCATCCATATCAGCGACGGCAAGATGCACGAGGTCAATGTGCTCGACATCCTGATGCCGGAAGCGGGCAGCTTTTACATCATGGATCGCGGCTTTCTGGATTTCGCCAGGTTGTACCGCTTGCAGCAGGCATCCGCTTTCTTCGTCATTCGCGCCAAGCGCAATATGGTTTGTCGCCGCGTCTATTCGCACGCCGTGGACAAGGCCACCGGTTTGCGCTGCGATCCGACCATTATGCTGACGGGTCAGCTCACGCAACACGACTACCCGATCCATCTACGGCGCATCAAATTCTACGATGCAGAACACGACAGACAGCTCGTGTTCCTGACCAACAATTTCGAGTTGCCTGCATTGACCATCGCCAATCTTTATCGCTGTCGCTGGCAAGTCGAGCTGTTCTTCAAGTGGATCAAACAGCACCTTCGTATCAAACAGTTCTATGGCACCACCGAGAACGCGGTCAAGACACAAATCTGGATCGCCATCAGCGTTTACGTCTTGGTCGCCATCGTGAAGAAGCGCCTCAAGACCGATGCTTCGCTCTACAAAATATTACAGATTTTAAGCCTCACTCTTTTCGAAAAAGCACCGTTCGATCAATTACTTAAAAGTATAGATTACGAAATGCCGAAGTCTCAAAACGATAACCAAATGAATTTATTCAATTAAATTGCCGGACGTTAATGCAAAACCATCTTTAAAGCAAAACGCAATGACATCCTGAGTTTTCCGGCGGCATTGGCTAATTACTTTCTGGCAGTGAAATTTCGCGCCAAGCGAGGGTGGCGTGATTTTCTTTGAGATATGCAAGAAATCTGGAAGCCGAGTAGTCCTCTCCCGGTTTAATCATGTCTGGGGACAATGAAAAAATGGAAATATCCCGCTCTACAATATGTAGACCGCCTTGTGATGCCGTCTCAATGATGTACTTGATTTTATCGACAAGCTTCTCTTCGGTCGGGACATAAGGTAACAGAATCCAAAAATCGACCCCATCACGCACGACCAGATCGGTCTTGCGGAAAACCTTGCGCAGGGAATACAAAACCTCGTCAAGCTTTTGCGATGCCTTTTGTGCCCCGTAAGTCTCACCGAGAATCTTTGGATCTTGAAAATCGATATGAGCCAGACCAAATTGAAAATGCTCGGGATAGCGTTCTGTGACTGCCAGCATCCATTTCAGCGTAAAAAGAAATTTTTCGGATGCTTCGATATCTTCCAGATGCATAAATTCCTCCCGGCCAAATTATCGCTGAAGCAACAAATATCCTTGCAACAGCCGGTGTCATGCAATCAATCCGAAATACATTCACTCAATGAACGACTTCGCCAGCTTGCCTGATTCCAGATTTTGATTAACGCCAAACCAGCAACATACATGCGCGAATTATAAGCACAAATCCCCGTTGGCAACATGGCAATAAATATATAGACCTTCTGAATGATCCGAATTCCGGTTCAGGCATTAGTCAATTCTGCGATAACTGATAGGGTAACTGTAGAAATTGCACTGCCTCACCCTGTGGAGATTTCCAATGTATCGTTTGTGATTCACGGCTGGCAACCTGCACCACCGCCAGCGCATCATAACCACCGCCCGGGGCGGGAGAAATGTTAACGATCATGCCGCTAACCTGCCCTTCCATATCTGTGCTGAATAATTCATCGCCCGGCTGGGGTGCTTTGCTGCTGTCGATGTGTATCAGATACATGCGCCGCTTCAGTTTTCCGAGGTATTGCATGCGCGCCACTATTTCCTGGCCGGGATAGCAACCCTTCTTGAAATTCACGCCCCCGATAAGTTCGAAATTCACCATCTGCGGTACAAATTGCTCCTGTGTTTGCGGCAGAATGACGGGAATACCGGCACGAATATTGAGCCAGTCCCAGCATACGCTGCCGACCGGTTGCGCATGCTGACTGAGTGTTTGCCAGAGTGTTGCTGCATGTTGTGCGGTGGTGCTGATCTGGAAGCGCGTATCGCTGAATTTCAATATGCCAGTCTGCTCGAGATCGGTAAAACCAAATGACTGCTGTGGCAGTTCGCCGAATTTTTGTTCAAGAATTTTCTGCGTATTTTCACCCGACAGGCCCAGCACAACGATCTCGTCGCTGATATCGGATATCTTCACTTTGGCTCGCAGCACATACATGCTGAATTTCTTGCGCATGGGCTCGCACAACGCACGCGGCAATTGCAGCAGATAATCGCCGTCGTGATACCAGATCAGCATGCTCGCCAGCATGCGCCCCTTGGGGCTGTTGAAGCTACCGAGTTGTGCATGGTCGGCACCGATTTCGCGGACGTCACTACTCAACAGATTTTGCAGAAACGATTGCGCATCATCGCCGGAAACGCGCAGTGTGCCGAACTGAGAAAGATCACACAACACCGTATCTTGTGCCGTGGTGCGCAGTTCGGCGGCAGGGTCGCCAAAAGATTGCACCACGCCGGCGTCAATGACGGCGGCGTGTTGCACGAGAAAATTTTGCCAGTCTGGATTCATAATGTAGTGAGTTGCAGGAGACGGGGGAAATTATATCCGTCAAATCACTGTGGCGCTTGTCCGGAAGCACAAACTGAGCTATTCGCTCAAACCTTGGGGCAGCACCAGCTTTGCCACCAAACCGCCTTCAATCCGACTTTCCAATAGCAATTTACCGCCATGCAGGCGCGCCACACGCTCGACGATCGCCAACCCCAGGCCGGACCCGGTGACATTGCTGCGCGCACTTTCCAGTCGCACAAATGGTCGCTTCACGGCCTCGCGCTGAGCAACGGGAATACCCGCACCGCGATCTGCCACGCTCAGCATGATTGCATGCTCCGCATAGCCAAGTTGAACAGTTATGTCACCGCCACCATATCTGATGGCATTGTCCAGGAGATTGGCAAGCGCTCGTTTCAACAACAACGGTTTGGCATGAATTTGCGGCACCTGCTTAAGTTCCAAGGTGATTGGTCCGGCCTGTGCCGCAAAACGCCGCGCAACTTCCTGTACCAGAGCGGGCAGGTCGACAGGCACGGCAGCTTCGCTCTCGTCGAGGCGCGCATAGTCAAGAAATTGCTGGATTACCGTATCCATCTGCTCAACATCGGCGGTCAGCTCGTCACACAGCATTTTGTCCGCACTCAATTCGGCGACGAGTCGCATACGCGCCAGCGGTGTACGCAAGTCATGCGAAATACCGGCCAGGACCAGTGCGCGTTCGCGCTCGTTCGCGGCCAGATCGGCAGTCATCTGGTTGAATGCATGCGATACCGCAATGATTTCCTGTGCACCGTGTTCCGGCAAGGGTTGCGGCGTGACACCCCGGCCAATTTGTTGCGCTGCCTGCGCGAGCCGGTGCAGCGGCCGCGCCACCTGACGTGCGATAAAATATGCACCCAGCAACGCCAGCAGCAGCACTATGCCACTCCATGCCAGCAGCACCTGCGATACCGGGTGTTCTATGCGCTCCCTGGGCAGCGCCACCCAGAACTCATCCTTGCCGATATAAAAATTCACCCACAATGCTTCCTCACCGTTGCGCCCGGCGGCAAAGCGCGTAGTCTCGCCCAGCCTGTCGCGCACCTTATTCATCATCAGGCGCAATTCTGGAGGGTGGTCCGGCATGGCCTCCAGCACATCGGACGTATCGGCCATCTGCACGCGCAACCCTTCCACATCGCGCAGCTCCGCCAACAGCGCGCCACGCCACTCGGGCGCGGAAGACAGCACCGCAGCGCGGGTGAGATTTACCGCCGACACCACCAACTGCGCCATCTGCTGCGCGCGCGGCTCCTGCACGGCATGGCGGAAAATTGCCAGTGAAGCAGCGAGCGACAGCACGATCAGCACCACGATGAGCAGAAAGGCGCGTGCCAGCAGTGTGACGGGCACAATTCTCAAGACTTTACCCCTTCAGGGACGAACACATAGCCGTGCCCCCACACTGTCTGGATGAAACGTGGCTTGGCGGAATCCGGTTCAACCAGCTTGCGCAGCCTTGAAATCTGCACATCGATGGCACGGTCGAAAGGATCGTGGTCGCGGCCGCGCGCCAGCTCCATCAGCTTGTCGCGCGACAGCGGATGGCGCGGGTGTGTCACCAGCGCCTTGAGCAGCGCAAATTCACCGGTAGTCAGGGAGATTGGCTTGCCGGATCTGGTCAGCTCGCGTGTGGCAAGATCCAGTATGCAATCACCGAAGGTAATGCTTTTTTCCACTGCATCGGGCGCGCCGACCGGTTGCAATCCCTTGCGGCGCAGCACCGCATTGATGCGCGCCACCAGCTCGCGCGGGTTGAACGGTTTGGGCAGATAATCGTCCGCACCCATCTCCAACCCGATGATGCGGTCGATCTCGTCGCCTTTCGCGGTAAGCAGAATCACCGGCACATTCTCGCCCGCACCGCGCAATCGGCGCAGAATCGCCAACCCGTCTTCACCGGGCAGCATCAAATCCAGCACCAGCAAATGATAATGGTTCAGCGTCAATGCCCGGTCCATCGCGCTGCCATCAGCCACCGCCTTTGCCGCGAAGCCCTGCTCGGACAAATAGCGCAGTAACAGCTCGCGCAGACGCACGTCGTCATCGATAATAAGAATGCGGTGCGGGTTATTCATGACGGCATGATAATTCGAACCGGCAGAATTGCTGTAATAAATTGTGGCCCACGCGGTGCACTGAAACAAACTTTTACAATATAACGCCTAGCAAAAATACTTTACTTACAGTTCAATCGCATCATGCACTCCGCGCCAATGTGGCGTTTTTGATAACTCATTCAAGGAAAAAACCATGAACGCCATTCTGAAAATTCTGTTTGCCGCCGGTATCGCCGCCTCGCTCAGCCTGAATGCACTGGCTGCCGATACCGCCGCCCCATTACCCACGGTGCAGGATCACATCCAACGCCTGGAACGCATGAAGAGTATGACGCCCGAGCAGCGCATCAAGGAACGTGAGGCAATACAGGAAGAGATGCTCAAACTGACCCCGGAACAGCGCGCCGGGCACCGCGAGGCAATGCGCGAGTACCGAAAGAAAATGTCTCCCGAAGAACGTGCTGAAAGGCGTAAAGAGTGGGACAGCATGACCCCAGAACAGCGTGCCGAACACAGAAAAGCTATGCACGAACACTGGGAAAAAATACCTCCGGAAGAACGCAGCAAGATGCGCCGGGAAATGAAGGAACACCGGAAAGCGATGACGCCGGAACAGCGTGCAGAACGCCGCAAAGAGATGCACGAGCGCTTCGAAAATATGTCACCGGAAGAACGCCGCAACTTCAAACGCGGTATGCGCGGCAATTGCAACACACCGTCCGAAGACTGCCCTTACGATCAAACCGACAAGGATTGATGACTGCACGCCTCCGCCCGCTATACGAGCGGAGGCGTGCTTCACGCACTATCCCGATTTTCCCGCCTGTTCGCTACGGTGCTTCCACTCTGCGAAGCACTCAAGCCCGCAGAAATATGCCACATAGTCGACCGCCTCGGGAATCATGGCTTCGGACAGCGGCACCTCCTTGCGGCAGGCCTGGCATGGAACTTTTTTTACATCCGTTGATTCTGGTTGATCGGACATGACGCACCTCCTCACGATAGTGGTAAAAGCACCTTAAGTATGAGCCTGCCCTGCACCAAGAACAAGCCGCAGCTCATCAGTCAGCCTCCGAGCTGTGCCCACAGATCGTGCGTATCGGAATCGACAATTTTCACTTCGGCAAAATCACCCACGTTTAACTGCTGGCCGTTCTTGATATACACCAACCCGTCAATTTCCGGCGCATCTGCACTGCTGCGCGCAATCGCACCCTCCTCACCCACCTCATCCACCAACACGGTGAGCGTTTTGCCGATCTTGCGTCCGAGGCGTTCCTCGCTGATTTCTTCCTGCAACAGCATCAGCCGTGCAAGGCGCTCCTCTTGCACATCGGGCGATATGTGATCGGGTAGTTGGTTAGCCGTTGCGCCTTCCACAGGCGAATAGGCGAATGCGCCCAAGCGGTCGATCTGTGCCGCTTCGACAAAATTCAGCAACTCCTCAAACTCTTCCTCGGTCTCGCCGGGAAAACCGACAATAAAGGTGCTGCGCAGTGTCAGCTCCGGGCACGTCTCGCGCCATCTTCTGATGCGCCCCAGCACGTTATCACTATCACCGGGACGCTTCATCAGCTTGAGAATACGCTGATTGGCGTGCTGGAACGGCACATCCAGGTAAGGCAGAATGATGCCTTGCGCCATCAGCGGAATCACTTCATCCACGTGCGGGTAGGGATAGACGTAATGCAGGCGCACCCAGATCTTTTGATCCGATTTACCAAGCTCGCCCATTGCCGCTGCCAGTTCGGTCATCCTTGTCTTTAGCGGCCGGCCGCCCCAAAAGCCGGTACGGTATTTAATATCCACACCATAAGCAGAGGTATCCTGCGAGATTACCAGCAATTCCTTCACACCCGCATCAACCAGATTTTGCGCTTCCTGCATCACCTCGCCGACCGGGCGACTGACCAGATCGCCACGCAGGCTGGGGATGATGCAGAAGGTGCAGCGATGGTTGCAACCCTCGGAAATTTTCACATAAGCGTAATGTTTCGGCGTGAGGCGAATCCCCTGTGCGGGTACCAGATCAGAATAGGGATCGTGCGGCTTCGGCAGGTGTTCATGCACGACTGCCATCACCTCGTCGGCAGCATGTGGCCCGGTCACCGCGAGCACTTTGGGATGCGCGTGCCGTACCACATCACCCTTCGCGCCGAGACAACCAGTGACGATCACCTTGCCGTTTTCGGCCAGTGCTTCGCCAATTGCGTCCAGTGATTCCTCGACCGCGCTGTCGATGAAGCCGCAGGTATTCACGATTACCAGATCGGCATCCTGATAGCTGCCGGAAATCAGATAGCCTTCGGCGCGCAGGCGGGTGAGAATATGTTCGGAATCGACCGTCGCCTTCGGGCAACCGAGCGAGATAAAACCGACGCGCGGCGGGGAATGTTTCTTATTCATACCTTGGTTTTGATTATCACTCCGCAATTAGCAACCCCAGCAAACCCACAGTCGTCACGCCCAGCACAATCAGCCCTACTTGTTGCACGGTATCGCGCAACTGCGCACGCTTGTGCAGGCCGGGTATCAGGTCGGCCACTGCGACATACAGCAAGCTCGCCGCTGCCAGCGCCAACAACGACGGTATCCACGACTGCATGGTCTGCAGGACGAAGTAGCCCAGCACGCCGCCCGCTATGGAGGCCACACTGGAAATTAGGTTCAACTGAAAGGCCTTGGTCTTGCTGTAGCCGGAATGCAGCAGAATGGCAAAGTCGCCCACTTCCTGCGGAATCTCGTGCGCAATGATAGCCAGAGAGGTAACAATACCCAGGTGTATGTCGGTGAGAAAGGCTGCCGCAATGATGATGCCATCCACAAAGTTATGGAAGGTATCGCCCACCGTGATCATCAGGCCGCTGCGCCCATGGTCATGATTGTGCTCCCCGGCCAGCAGAACATGTGCCTCGCAATGCTCATGATGGCAGTGCCGCCACAACACCAGCTTTTCCAGGATGAAGAACAGCAGAATACCGAATAATACTGTGCCGCTCAGGACCGCCACATTGTGCGTGAGCTTGATCGCCTCGGGCAGGATATCGAGAAACACGACACCGAGCATCGCACCGATAGCGTAACTCACCATTGCGCCGAGGTAACGCTGCAAATGGGAATTGAGCGCAAACACTGCGGCACAAGACACACTCAGCGCGCCGCCGGCAAAGCTCGCCGCAATAATCCACAACAAAGTTGTCATGACATGCACCCGGAAGAGCCGGGGGCGTGGAAATAACGATTCACTCTGAAACCCTTGCCGCAATAAATGTTTTCAGTTGTTCGACATCCGGTGGCAGCGTGTCGAAATGTTGCGGCAAGTTTTCAATGTTTTCGTAACCGGCCGGACGTTGCGGGTCCTGCCCCAGTGCCTCGCGGATGGTTTCCTCGAACTTGGCCGGCAGCGCGGTTTCCAGACACACAAGCGGAATACCGGCCTCGCGGTGTTCCAGTCCGGCCTTCATGCCGTCGGCAGTATGCGGGTCGATCACCACGCCGTATTGCTGATACACGCGGCGGATGGTGGCGATGCGGTCGGCGTGGCTGCTCGCTCCCGATGCCAGGCCGAATTCCTGCCCACGGGCGAAATACGGCGTCTTACCCAGATCAAAATGGCCTTCCTTCTCCAGTTGCTGCCACAAGCCCTTGAGAACTTGCGGATCGCGTCCGACCAGGTCGTAGACGAAGCGCTCGAAGTTGGAAGCCTTGGTAATATCCATCGACGGGCTGCTGGTATGCAGCGTTTCCGCGCGCGGACGATACACGCCGGTCCTGAAAAATTCATCGAGCACATCGTTCTCGTTGGTCGCGACAATCAGTTTGCGTATTGGCAGCCCCATTTGACGCGCGATATGCCCGGCGCACACGTTGCCGAAATTACCCGACGGCACGGCGAAAGAAACCTGCTCGTCGTTATTTTTGGTCAACGAGAAATAAGTCTGGAAATAATAAACCGCTTGCGCGACGACCCGCGCCCAGTTGATCGAATTGACCGTGCCGATGCGGTATTTTTCCTTGAAGGCCAGATCGTTCGACACCGCTTTCACCATGTCCTGGCAGGCATCGAACGGCGCGGTGACCGCGATATTAAAAATGTTCGGGTCTTGCAGCGAATACATCTGCGCGGTCTGGAACGGGCTCATTTTACCCAACGGCGACAGCATGAACACGCGAATGCCGCGTTTGCCGCGCATTGCATATTCCGCCGCCGAGCCGGTATCACCTGACGTTCCGCCGAGGATGTTCAGTTCGGTATGTTCCTGGGCCAGTGCATACTCGAACAGATTGCCGAGCAACTGCATCGCCACGTCCTTGAACGCCAGCGTCGGGCCGTAGGACAAGCCGAGGATATGCAGGCCGGGTTCCAGCGTCCTGAGCGGCGTGATCTCGTCGCTGCCGAAAGCCTGCGCGGTGTAGGTCTTGTTGATGATGGCCTTCAGATCGTCCGCCGGAATATCGGTGGCGAAACGGCTGATCACCTCGAACGCCAACTCGCGGTAATTCATGTCACGCATTGCCTCAAGTTCAGCTTTGCTCAATTGCGGATAATGATCTGGAACCGCCAGTCCACCGTCGTCGGCAAGGCCGCCGAGCAGGATTTCGGTAAAGGGTTTTGCGGTCATGCCGCCGCGGGTGCTGGTGTATTTCATTATTTTGGTGCCCTAAATAGATTACTGTGCTCGAACTTGTTGTCGAATCAGCATAAATATTCCAGATTCTATAGAAGCGACACTAAACCTAATGGAATGATAGTCGCGTAACTCGGTTTGAAATTGCCTAAGAGAGCGCAAGAAGAACAAATAGCCTTTGGTGTTTAGTGCAAATCCAAGCCCCAAACTTAGCACTTCGTCTAGTACTGCGTAACGGTCTGGGAAGATCATTCTTAAATGTTTGCTGGCAAAAGAGACACCAAGCCCTTTAATTTCTATCCCTAAAGAAATAGCTACTTCATCATCGTTCTTGTTTATTACGGCAGAAAACCAATCGTTGAGAATCCTTCCGAGCCTATCCTGGCCGTCGTTCCTACGTATTAAATTTGCCCATACTCGTTGCCCTCCCCCCCATTTACAAACTTGTTTACTAAAGTTGAAAGCTTGCTCTGGATTTAAATTCGTTCTGAGTTCTATCCCAAATTGTTCGACTTTCCTTGTTGTCACGTCTTCAAGCTGGGCTAAGACTATTGCAGCATTTAGTGCAGACAGAGTAAATTTGAAACCACAGAAATCTAAGCTCGGCGGTTGGTCTTTCAAATCTTGAACTGTCCTCATCACGCCATCACTACATAAATATGGCAAATAAGGTTCCGTTAATAGCCCATCATTGCATCTCGGGCAAACATGAACCAATTGCGTGTTTGAGAACTCTCCAAGTCCATGGCCAACCTTACTTTTATTTAGGGCACCACGAAGCGTTCTACCATTGATTCTGACTAGTTCAGTTTCGCATTGGTGGATTTTTTGAGCCATCTCAATAAGTTCATTTGATTAAAAATTATTAACCGAGCTGCTCCAGCCGCAGCCTTGTCACCTTGCCCGCCACTACCGGCAGCGCTTCCATTCTGGCAATCGCTGCGTTGATACGCTTCTCGCGCGTCTGGTGGGTGAGCAGGATAAGGTCGGTCTGCTCTTCGCCCTCACCCGGTTCCTTCTGGATTACCGCATCGATGGAAATCAGTTCATCGGCAAGGATGCGCGTGATGTCGGCCAGCACACCCGGCTGGTCCTGCACGCGCAGACGCAAGTAGTAACTGGTAGTGACCTCATCCATCGGCAGGATCGGCAAATCGGATAACTGATCCGGCTGGAACGCCAGATGCGGCACGCGGTGCTCGGGATCGGCAGTGTGCATGCGCGTGACATCGACCAGATCGGCGATCACCGCGCTGGCGGTGGGCTCTGCTCCGGCACCCTTGCCGTAATACAGCGTCGAACCGACTGCATCGCCCTGCACCAGCACTGCGTTCATCGCGCCTTCGACATTGGCGATCAGGCGTTTGGCCGGGATCAGCGTGGGGTGTACGCGTAGTTCCACGCCTTGCGGTGTGTGTTTGGTGATGCCCAATAATTTAATACGATAACCAAGCTGTTCGGCATAACGAATGTCAATCGCATCCAGCTTGCTGATACCTTCAATGTACGCCTTGCCGAACTGCATCGGAATGCCGAACGCGAGCGCGGAGAGGATGGTGATCTTGTGTGCTGCGTCTACTCCTTCGATATCGAAGGTCGGATCGGCTTCGGCGTAACCCAGGCGCTGCGCCTCTTTCAGTACCATATCAAAACTCAGCCCCTTGTCGCGCATCTCGGACAGGATGAAATTGGTGGTGCCGTTGATGATCCCCGCAATCCATTCGATGCGGTTCGCGCTCAGACCTTCGCGCAGCGCCTTGATAATCGGGATGCCGCCCGCTACCGCCGCCTCAAATGCGACCATCACACCCTTATCCTGTGCCGCCTTGAAAATCTCATTACCATGCGTCGCGAGCAACGCCTTGTTCGCGGTAACGACATGTTTGCCGTTGGCAATTGCTTTCAGCACCAGTTCTTTAGCTACACCGCAGCCGCCGATCAGCTCGATGACAATATCCACTTCAGGGTCGGCCACCACCGCAAATCCATCATCGGTAATGCGGCATGTGCCGCCGGTAGTCTGCTTCGCCAGCTCCAGATTTTTGTCGGCAACAACGGTGACACGGATCGGACGCCCGGCACGACGCGTGATTTCCTCTGCGTTGCGCTGCAGCACGGCAAAGGTGCCACCGCCGACGGTGCCGATACCGAGCAGACCCACGTTGATTGGTTTTATGCTCATATACTTTTCTTTCGTTAATTCGTGCCGTGTTGCTTGCGGTAGCCTTCCAGAAAGCGTGCGATGCGCCCGATTGCTTCGACCAGGTCATCCGCATTTGGCAGAAATACCACACGAAAATGATCTGGGTGTATCCAGTTGAAACCGCTGCCCTGCACCACCAGCACTTTCTCGGTCTCCAGCAATTCAAGGATGAATTGCTGATCGTTATCAATCGGATAAATTGCCGGATCGAGACGCGGAAACAGGTACAGCGCGGCCTTGGGTTTTACACAGGTCACGCCGGGAATTGCCGTAAGCAACTTGTAAGCAAGATCACGCTGCTTGCACAGGCGCCCGGTCGGTGCGACCAGATCGACGATACTCTGGTAGCCGCCCAGCGCGGTCTGGATGGCGAACTGTCCAGGCACGTTGGAACACAACCGCATCGAGGCCAGAATGGTCAGGCCGTTAATATAATCCTGTGCATGTTTTTTTTCGCCGGACACCACCATCCAGCCGGCGCGGTAACCACAAGCGCGGTAATTTTTCGACAGTCCGTTCAGGGTAAGAAATAATACGTCGTCAGCCAATGAGGCAATCGAGGTATGTGTCGCGCCATCGTACAGCATCTTGTCGTAGATCTCGTCGGCAAAAATAATCAGATGATGCTGGCGCGCAATCTCGATGATCTCTTTTAGAATTTCGTCGGAATACAATGCCCCGGTCGGATTGTTCGGATTGATTACAACAATAGCGCGCGTATGCGGCGTGATCTTACCGCGTATATCGGCAAGGTCCGGCATCCATTCGTTCTGTTCATCGCACAGATAATGACGCGGCGTACCACCCGCCAGCGTGACTGCAGCCGTCCACAGCGGATAATCCGGCGTCGGAATCAACACCTCATCACCGGTGTTGAGCAGCCCCTGCATTGCCATGACAATCAGTTCCGATGCACCGTTGCCGATGTAGATATCCTCAAGCCCGACTCCGGAAATTTTCTTGGCCTGGCAGTAATGCATGACAGCCTTGCGTGCCGCAAACATACCCTTGGAATCGGAGTAGCCAGACGAGCTCGGCAGATTGAGGATAACATCCTGCTGAATCTCTTCCGGTGCCTCGAAGCCGAATGGTGCGAGGTTGCCGATATTCAGCTTGATAATGCGCTGGCCCTCTTCCTCCATCAGTTTGGCGCGCTCCATCACCGGCCCGCGAATGTCGTAGCACACGTTGGAAAGCTTGGTCGATTTCAGAATGGGTTTCACGATCTCTCACTCAAATTGTTCAGGGCGATATGCTTCCACCCGATGGTAGAATCCAGTCTTGTGCGCAAACACCGCAAAGGGCGCGATTTTACCCGCGCCGACCCTGCACAGCAAATGGAGAATACGCCTTGAAACTGCACCTCGCCAATCTCGGCGACACCAAACTGTTCACCGCCCATGCAGCAGATTATATTGCGGTCAATGGCGAACGTTTCCACACCAGCATCGTAGTGCGTGCCGGCGAGGTGCGCAATGATTGGAGCGTCACCAACTTTGACGCGCTGGAGGAAACCGATTTCACCTATTTTCTCGACCTTAAACCCGACGTGCTGCTACTCGGTACCGGTGCCCAACAACGCTTCGCCCATCCGCGCCTATACCACACGCTGACCAATGCAGGCATTGCCGTAGAGTTCATGACCACACCAGCCGCATGCCGCACTTACAACATTCTGGTGGCAGAAGACCGCAAAGTCATTGCGGCAGTTTTGCTCTAAAACCACAGAATCATTTGGCAAAGACTGGGGTTGCCCCGCCGTAACAAAAAGAAAGCACAAGTTGGGAAAGCAATCAAACTCGCGTATATTTGCAGGTCGTCTTCCCCCACTCATTTTCCCCACTCATTGATTGACATGGAACAGATCAGAATCCGCGGGGCGCGCACCCACAATCTAAAAAATATCAACCTCGATTTGCCACGCCACAAACTGGTAGTAATCACCGGCCCTTCTGGGTCGGGCAAGTCCTCGCTGGCTTTCGACACCCTGTATGCCGAGGGGCAACGCCGCTATGTGGAATCGCTGTCTGCCTACGCGCGCCAGTTTTTGCAGCTGATGGAAAAACCGGATGTCGATTTGATTGAGGGGCTGTCGCCCGCCATCGCCATCGAGCAAAAAGCCACTTCACATAACCCGCGCTCCACGGTCGGAACGGTCACCGAAATCCATGACTACCTGCGCCTGTTGTTCGCGCGCGCCGGCGACCCGTATTGCCCGCAGCATGATCTGGTGTTGCAGGCGCAGAGCGTCGGGCAGATGGTGGATCATGTGCTGAACCTGCCGGAAGGCACGCGCATCATGATTCTGTCGCCGCTGGTGGTGGAACGCAAGGGCGAGCAACTGGATTTGTTCGACGAGCTGCGCGCGCAGGGTTTTACGCGTCTGCGCATCAACGGCAAGGTATGCGAGATCGATGCATTGCCGAAACTGCACAAGAACAAGAAACATACCGTCGAGATCGTGGTGGACCGGTTGAAGGTCAATACGGAAGCCAAGCAACGCCTCGCCGAGTCTTTTGAGACCGCATTACGGCACGCCGACGGGCGCGCGCTGGCGGTGGAAATGGATACCGAAAAAGAGCACCTGTTTTCAGCAAAATTCGCCTGCCCAATTTGCAGCTATTCACTGCCGGAACTGGAGCCGCGCCTGTTTTCATTCAACAACCCGATGGGTGCGTGCCCCAAGTGCGACGGTCTTGGCGTCATTAGCTTCTTCGATCCCAAACGGATTGTGGCCTTTCCGCAACTGTCCCTGAGCTCTGGCGCAATCAAAGGCTGGGACCGGCGCAACCAGTTCTACCACCAGTTGCTCGCCAGCCTCGCGAAACATTATAACTTTGACATCGAACAGTCTTTTGAGAGCCTGCCGGAAAAAATCCAGGAAGTAATTTTGTATGGTAGCGGCAAGTCCGAGATCGCCTTCCAGTACCTGAACGAGCGCGGTAAACCGGTACTGCGAGAACACGCCTTCGAGGGCATTACCAACAATCTGGAGCGCCGCTACAAGGAGACCGATTCGCCCGCAGTGCGCGAGGAGCTGGCAAAATACCTGAACAGTTGTACCTGCCCGGAATGCAAGGGCACGCGTCTGCGCCTGGAGGCGCGTCATGTGCGCGTCGCGGACAAAAACCTGTACGAGATCAGCGCGCTGCCGCTGAAGCAGGCGCTAACTTTCTTCCAGGGCCTGACGCTATCCGGCCATAAGCAGGCGATTGCGGAAAAGATCATGCTGGAAATTGCCAGCCGCCTAACCTTTCTCAACAACGTCGGGCTGGATTACCTGTCGCTGGAACGTTCCGCCGAAACGCTGTCCGGCGGCGAAGCGCAGCGCATCCGTCTCGCCTCTCAGATCGGCTCTGGCCTGACCGGTGTGATGTATGTACTGGATGAACCGTCCATTGGCCTGCATCAGCGCGATAACGACCGTCTGCTGCAAACCCTGAAAAAGCTGCGCGACATGGGCAATAGCGTGATCGTGGTCGAACATGACGAAGAGGCAATCCGCGCCGCCGATCATGTGGTGGATATGGGGCCGGGTGCAGGCGAACACGGCGGTATGGTGGTGGCACAGGGCACACACGAAGAAATCTGCGTCAGCGAGCATTCCCTTACTGGCGACTATCTGGCTGGCAGGCGCAGCATTTTCATACCGGAAAAATACCGCAAACCGGATGCGCAACGCATGCTGCAAATTGTCAGAGCGAGTGGCAATAACCTGAAAGACATCACGCTCAATTTGCCGGTTGGCCTGCTGGTATGCATCACCGGCGTATCCGGCTCGGGCAAATCCACGCTGATCAACGACACGCTGTATCCAGCCGTGGCACAGCATCTTTACGGTAGCAATGCCGAGCCGGCACCATTTACCGAAATCACCGGCCTGGAATTTTTCGACAAGGTTATCAATGTCGATCAAAGCCCGATTGGACGCACACCGCGCTCCAACCCGGCCACCTACACCGGTCTGTTTACGCCGATCCGTGAGCTGTTTTCCGGGGTGCCAGCGGCGCGTGAACGCGGCTACGGACCGGGGCGTTTCTCGTTCAACGTCAAGGGCGGGCGTTGCGAATCCTGCCAGGGCGACGGCATGATCAAGGTCGAAATGCACTTTCTGCCGGATGTATATGTGCCGTGTGACGTATGCCACAGCCAACGCTACAACCGCGAGACGCTGGAGATCCAGTACAAGGGCAAGACCATCCACCAGATTTTGCAGATGACGGTGGAGCAGGCGCATGAATTTTTCATGCCGGTGCCGGTCGTTGCGCGTAAATTGCAAACTTTGCTGGATGTCGGCCTCGGTTACATCACGCTCGGGCAATCCGCCACCACGCTGTCTGGCGGCGAAGCACAACGCGTCAAGCTGTCGCTGGAGCTTTCCAAACGTGACACCGGGCGCACCCTGTACATCCTCGACGAGCCCACCACGGGTTTACACTTCCACGATATTGCGTTGCTGCTCAGGGTAATCCACAAGTTGCGTGACCAGGGCAACACCGTGGTGGTGATCGAACATAACCTGGATGTAATCAAGACTGCCGACTGGATCATCGATCTCGGTCCGGAAGGCGGAGATGGCGGCGGGTATATCCTTGCTGAAGGCACGCCGAGGGAAATCGTACGGCATCCGCAAAGCGTGACAGGAAAGTATTTGAAGCCTTTGCTCGACAGGAAGTAGGCAGGCAGGATTACTTGCGCCCGGATCAGCATCGTTGCCGATTCCCGAACCGTTAGTTTGCTCTTGGAGAGCCTGGTGCATATCAAAAATACAAAAAGCCGGACTCGTCCGGCCTTTTGTTCAATGCTGAAGCTTTGCGGCTATTTACTCAGCATCAACAGCAGCAGTTTCTGCAGGACGATCCATCAGCTCGATCAGCGCCATCGGGGCATTGTCGCCCTGCCGGAAGCCGAACTTTAGAATACGCAGGTAACCGCCATTACGTGCCGCATAGCGCGGGCCGAGTTCGTCGAACAGCTTGCCGACCATTTCACGATCACGCAAACGGGCGAATGCAAGACGGCGATTTGCCAGACTTGGATTTTTGCCCAGCGTCAGGATGGGCTCTGCGACGCGGCGCAGTTCCTTGGCTTTGGGTAAAGTCGTCTTGATGACTTCGTGACGCAACAGCGATACGGTCATGTTGCGAAACATGGCCAAGCGATGGCTGCTGGTGCGGTTGAGTTTTCTTAAACCTGAACGGTGACGCATGATTTACCTCTCTTGACTTCTCTTATTGTCGCGCCGGCTCAAAGGGTTGCGACAGGCCAGTTTTCCAGCTTCATGCCCAGCGATAAGTTGTGCTCGGCAAGAACCTGCTTGATTTCGTTCAGGGATTTGCGCCCCAAATTCGGAGTACGCAGCAGCTCATTTTCGGTGTACTGAATCAGATCGCCGATGTAATGAATACTTTGTGCCTTGAGGCAATTGGATGAACGTGGAGTCAGCTCCAGATCATCTACCGGGCGCAACAGAATGGGATCAACCTTGGGTGCATGAACCTTCTCGACAACCGGTTCGGTGCCTTCCAGCGCGGCAAACACGGAAAATTGATCGAGCAAAATGCGCGCCGCATTGCGAATTGCCTGTTCAGGGTCAATCGCCCCATTGGTTTCGATGTGCATCACCAGCTTGTCGAGATCGGTGCGTTGCTCAACACGCGCGCTTTCAACCGCATAGCTGACGCGACTGACCGGGCTGAATGATGCATCCAGTGCAATGTGTCCAACAGCACGCGATTCACTTGAAACCTGGCGCGAAATTGTCGAGACATAACCGCGTCCCTGCTCTACCTTAATTTGCATATCCAGCTTGCCGCCGGCTGTCAGATGCGCAATCACGTGTTCCGGATTGACTATTTCGATATCGGCATTACCGCTGATATCAGCGGCAGTCACCACACCCTGACCCTCTTTTTTGATGGTCAACACGACTTCAGGAACATTGTGCAGACGCAGCACCACACCCTTCAGATTCAGTAAAATGTCCACAACATCTTCCTGCACGCCGTCAATAGTGGCGTATTCATGCAACACACCGGCCATCTTCACTTCGGTCGGAGCGGCACCGGGCATGGAGGACAGCAGGATACGCCGCAATGCATTACCCAATGTGTGGCCGTAGCCGCGCTCAAAGGGTTCCATCACCACCTTGGCCTGGGTAGCGGAAATCTTTTGCACATCAATGATGCGGGGTTTCAAAAATTCATTCTTAGGCATACGTTACTCCGCGTGGGTTACTTGGAATACAACTCAACCACGAGATGCTCGTTGATGGTTGCGGGCAGTTCGGCACGTTGCGGCTTGGCTTTGTATGTTCCCTTGAACGCTTTGCTGTCCATTTCTATCCATTCAGGGAAGCCGCGTTGCTCGGCAGCCTCAACAGCGGCCTTGATACGCAACTGTGCCTTGGATTTCTCAGCCACTTCAACCACGTCGCCGGCGCGCACTTGATAGGAAGGAATATTGACGCGCTTGCCATTTACCAACACACCGTTGTGGCGCACCACCTGACGTGCTTCGGCGCGTGAAGCACCAAAGCCCATGCGATAGGACACGTTATCCAGGCGGGATTCCAGGTTCTGTAGCAGATTCTCACCGGTAATGCCGCGCTGTTGTTCAGCAGCCCGGTAGGTCAGACGGAACTGTTTTTCCAGCACGCCATAGATACGGCGAACTTTCTGTTTCTCACGCAACTGACCGCCGTATTCGGACAAGCGAGTATTCTTCTTCTGCCCATGCTGGCCGGGTGGGTAAGCCCTGCGCTCAACCGCGCATTTGTCGGTAAAACACTTTTCGCCTTTAATAAACAGCTTCTCGCCTTCACGGCGGCACTGGCGGCACTTTGCATCAAGATTTCTAGCCAAGATCTACTCCCGAAAATTTAGATACGACGCTTTTTAGGCGGGCGGCAACCGTTGTGCGGTACCGGCGTAATATCAGAAATGCTGGTGATCTTGAAACCAGCAGCATTTAATGCGCGCACTGCGGATTCCCGGCCCGGGCCTGGTCCCTTAATACGCACTTCAAGATTTTTAACGCCACATTCAACTGCAGCCTTACCCACCAATTCGGCGGCAACCTGCGCAGCAAATGGGGTACTTTTACGTGACCCCTTAAAGCCACTTGCGCCACTGGTAGACCATGCCAAGGTATTGCCCTGACGGTCGGTAATAGTGACGATGGTGTTATTGAAAGAAGCATGAACATGCGCAATCCCTTCTGCGACGTTCTTTTTGACTTTCTTGCGCACTTTTGTGCTTGGCTTAACCATAATTTATCCTCTAAGCGTCCGTTATAGCAAACTTACTTCTTGGCGCCCGCAATCGCCTTGCGCGGCCCCTTGCGGGTGCGCGCATTGGTGCGGGTGCGCTGGCCCCGACACGGCAAACCACGGCGGTGACGCAGCCCTCGATAACAGCCCAAGTCCATCAGGCGCTTGATGTTCATCGTCGTTTCACGACGCAGATCACCTTCCACCGTGAACTTGGCAACCTGTTCGCGCAGCTTTTCTACTTCTGCGTCAGTCAGGTCCTTCATCCTGGTGCTGGCGTTTATACCAGCTGCCACGCAAATATCCCGCGAGCGTGAACGCCCGAGACCATAGATTGCAGTCAAGGCAATTACGGCGTGTTGGTGGTTGGGGATATTGACCCCTGCAATACGTGCCATGCAGCTACCCTATCTTTAAAAAAGTGAAAATTGTATCATCAAGAGCTGATTTTGCTCAATTAACCCTGGCGTTGCTTGTGTCTGGGTTCCGTACAAATGACGCGCACCACGCGCTTGCGAATAACGATCTTGCAGTTGCGGCAGATCTTTTTTACTGATGCATGGACTTTCATTTCTCTTCTCCTAATCGTGTAAGTGGCAAGCAGGAAAACCGGCCGTTACTTACCATTTCCCATTCAACTACTTGGCGCGGAACACAATGCGCGCCTTGCTCAGATCATAGGGTGTCAATTCCACCGTCACCTTGTCGCCGGGCAAAATGCGAATATAGTGCATGCGCATTTTTCCCGAAATATGGCCCAACACCACATGGCCATTTTCCAGCTTGATTCGAAAGGTTGCGTTCGGCAGCGACTCCTCGATCTCACCCTGCATCTGAATCACATCTTCTTTAGCCATTAGCGCGCAAGCCCGCCCTTAAAATTGGCTTTTTTCAACAGGTTTTCATACTGATGCGTCATCAGGTAAGACTGTACTTGTGCCATGAAATCCATTGTCACCACCACCAGAATCAACAGCGACGTTCCGCCAAAATAAAACGGCACATTCCACTTTACTACCAGAAACTCCGGCAACAAACAAACCAGAGTGATATACACGGCACCGACCAAGGTCAGGCGCAACATAATTCTTTCAATGTAGTGCGCAGTTTGATCACCGGGACGAATTCCCGGCAAAAACGCGCCACTCTTCTTCAGGTTGTCCGCCGTTTCTTTCGGACTAAACACCAGCGCCGTATAGAAAAAGCAGAAAAACATGATTGCTGCCGCATACGTCAACACATAAATCGGTTGGCCGGGAGACAACATGTCGCTGATATCCTTCAACCAACCCATCCCCTGTCCGCTACCAAACCAGCCCGCAATTGTCGCCGGAAACAAAATGATACTGGAAGCAAAAATCGGCGGGATCACACCGGCCATATTCACTTTCAACGGCAGATGCGAACTTTGCCCGCCATAAACCTTGTTTCCCACTTGCCGTTTGGCATAATTCACCAGAACCTTGCGCTGACCGCGCTCAACAAACACCACCAGCGCAGTCACCGCAATTGCACCAAAAAACAGCAACAGCACCAAAGGAATGGAAAAAGCTCCCGTTCGCGCCAACTCCAAAGTGCTGCCAATTGCACTAGGCAGCCCTGCCGCGATACCGGCAAAAATGATTAGTGAAATACCGTTACCCAAACCACGTTCGGTAATCTGTTCACCCAGCCACATCAGGAACATTGTTCCGGTTACCAGAGTAATTACCGAGGTCATCTGGAACATCGCTCCCGGGTTTGGCACCAATCCCGGCTGCGACTGCAGCGCCACCGAAATTCCAAATGCCTGAAACAGCGCCAGTAATAATGTACCGTATCGGGTGTACTGCGTTATCTTGCGGCGTCCCGCTTCGCCTTCCTTTTTTAATTGCTCGAGATGTGGAACTGCTATCGCCGCCAGCTGCATGATGATCGATGCAGAAATATACGGCATGATCCCCAGTGCGAAAATGGTGAAACGCGACAATGCGCCACCCGAAAACATGTTGAACATGCCTAGGATGCCGTCTTTTTGCGACTTGAACAGATCCGCCAATACTGTCGGGTCAATACCTGGCACCGGGATATGCGCACCAATACGGAACACCACCAAAGCACCCAGCAAAAACCACAAGCGCTGACTCAAATCACCATACTTACCCTTGCTTGCCGTCTTGGCCACAGTGCTCACGTATCAGCCTTACTCGGCGAAGCTGCCGCCGGCAGCTTCGATCGCTGCACGCGCACCCTTGGTGGCCAGCAAACCCTGCAGTCTAACCGCACGGGTGATTTCCCCGCACAAAATGACTTTCGCGGATAATGCATTTGCATGAACCACTCCAGCCTGCTTGAGCGCCAGCAAATCAATGCTATCCAGCGGCAGCTTTTGCAGATCGGATAAACGTACCTGTGCCGTGTCATTACGGGTCAGTGAAACAAAGCCGCGCTTTGGCAAGCGGCGCTGCAGCGGCATCTGACCACCCTCAAAACCAACTTTGTGAAACCCACCGGAGCGGGATTTCTGTCCTTTGTGACCACGTCCAGCGGTCTTGCCCAAGCCGGAGCCGATACCACGACCCACACGGCGCTTCGCGTGTTTGGCACCTTGTGCAGGCTGAATATTATTGAGTTGCATTTTTACGCCTCACACTTAATCAGATAGAAGACTTTATTGATCATGCCGCGCACGCAAGGAGTGTCTTCCAGTAACACGGTATGATTAATGCGGCGCAGACCCAAGCCACGCATGGTAGCGCGGTGTGACTGCTTGGTGCCGATAAGGCTTTTGACCTGCGTTACTTTGATTGTTTTGGCTTGTGTCATAACTTACCCCAAAATTTCGTCAACCATCTTGCCGCGCTTTGCGGCGATCTCGGACGGCGAATTCATTTCCTTCAGACCGTTCAATGTGGCACGAACCACGTTATACGGATTGTTGGAACCGATACATTTAGCCAGCACATCGCGCACACCGACTGCCTCAAACACCGCGCGCATTGCTCCACCCGCAATAATTCCGGTACCTTCGGAAGCCGGTTGCATCAATACCTTGGCAGCGCCATGCTTACCAATCACGGTATGGTGCAAGGTACCGTTCCTCAAACTGATCTTGACCAGATTACGACGCGCCTCATCCATAGACTTTTGCACGGCAACCGGCACTTCCTTGGACTTTCCTTTACCCATCCCCACGCGACCATCGCCATCGCCGACCACGGTCAGAGCGGCAAATCCCATGATACGACCACCTTTAACCACTTTGGTGACACGATTCACGGAGATCATCTTTTCGATCATCCCGTCGTCGCGGGCTTCTTGTTGTTGCATTCTTCCTTGCGGCTTAGCCATTGCTCAACTCCAATTTAGAACTGCAGACCATGTTCGCGCGCGGCCTCAGCCAACGCTTTGACACGGCCATGATATCGGTTACCGGAACGGTCGAACGCTACCTGGGTAATGCCCGCATTTTTTGCTTTTTCAGCAATACGCTTACCCACTATCGCAGCAGCCGCAACATTGCCACCATTCGCCATATCTTTACGGATATCAGCTTCAATGCTGGACGCGCTGGCCAACACCTTGCTGCCACAGTCGGAGATAACCTGCGCATAAATATGCAAATTGGTGCGGTGAATAGCCAGACGTACTGTTTTTTTCTCGGCAATGCGCGCACGGGTTTTGCGTGCCCTGCGCTGACGTGCTTCTTTTTTGATCAACATATCCGCCTCAATTATTTTTTCTTGGTTTCTTTCAGTATCACTACTTCGTCGCTATAGCGCACACCCTTACCCTTGTATGGCTCAGGCTCACGGAAAGCACGAATCTCCGCAGCCACCTGCCCGATGCGCTGCTTGTCCGAGCCCTTCAGAACGATCTCGGTTTGTGTCGGCGTTTCCACTTTCACACCAGCAGGCATCTTGTATGCCACCGGATGAGAAAATCCCAGAGTCAGGTTCAACGTGTCGCCAGCGGCTTGGGCACGGTAACCCACTCCAACCAGAGTCAGTTTGCGCTCAAAACCTTTACTCACACCCTGCACCATATTGGCAAGAAGGGCACGAATCGTGCCTGACATCGCATGAGTCTGCATGGAATCATTCCGCACCTTGCACAGCAGGCTATCACCTTCGCGCTCCACACTGACATCACCCGACAGTGCCTGCTTCAGGGTGCCCAACGGCCCCTTGACCGAAACTTCATTTACCGCCAGTGTGACTTCAACACCATTGGGTACGACAACTGGATTCTTGGCAACTCTAGACATATTTACCTCGTGTTATGCGACAACGCACAGCACTTCACCACCGATACCATTGGCGCGCGCTTTGCGGTCGGTCATCAAACCCCTTGAAGTGGACACAATGGCTACTCCCAGACCATTCATCACCTTCGGTATATCATCGGAGCCCTTGTAAATACGTAAACCGGGGCGGCTGACCCGCTGGATTTTCTCAATTACCGGGCGTCCGCTGTAATATTTCAGGCCAATTTCCAGCGTAGCCTTTCCGCCTTCGCCCGCGATGACCTGGTAGCCATCGATATAGCCTTCATCCTTCAAAACTTCAGCAATAGCCGCCTTCAACTTGGAAGAAGGCATCACTACCGCAGATTTTTCCGCAAGCTGCGCATTACGAATGCGCGTCAGCATATCGGAGATCGGATCGCTCATACTCATATAATTGCTCCTACCAGCTTGCCTTAACGATACCGGGAATGTCGCCACGCATCGCGAATTCGCGCACCTTGGTACGACCCAAACCAAACTTTCTGAAAGTGCCGCGTGGGCGCCCGGTCAAAGCACAACGATTGCGCAAACGTACCGGGCTAGAATTGCGCGGAAGTGCCTGCAACTTCAGACGTGCCGCAGAACGCTCTTCATCACTCAGCTTTACATTGGAGATCGCAGCCAGCAACTCAGCACGCTTGGGCGCAAACTTCTTTACGGTCGCACGGCGTTTTTGTTCGCGGTTAATCAATGCCATCTTAGCCATTAGTGTTCCCTCATTTCTTTAATGGGAGTTTGAATGCCAGCAGAAGAGCCCTGGCTTCTCCATCTGTCTTCGCGGTGGTAGTGATGGTGATGTTCATACCACGCAGCGTGTCGATTTTTTCGTACTCGATCTCCGGGAAAATGATCTGCTCTTTCACGCCCATATTGTAGTTTCCGCGACCGTCAAAGGACTTTCCGGGAATACCGCGAAAATCACGAATACGCGGGATTGCAACAGAGATCAGACGATCCAGGAATTCATACATCTGCCGCTTGCGCAATGTCACCTTGCAGCCAACCGGATAACCATCACGAATCTTGAAGCCCGCAATAGATTTTTTGGAGAGCGTGACCACCGGCTTCTGGCCAGCGATTTTTTGCATATCACCAACCGCAAATTCCATCACCTTCTTGTCCGCAACCGCCTCACCCACCCCCATGTTCAAGGTGATTTTCTCGATACGCGGCACTTCCATTACGGACTTGTAACTGAATTGTTTCATCAGATCCTTAGAGACCTTGTCCTTATAAAATTCATACAAACGAGCCATGCCCTTAACCCCTTAAGCGTCTATCATTTCACCGCTGGACTTGAACACGCGCACCTTGCGCCCGTCTTCCAGCGTTTTAATACCGACCCGATCACCTTTATTGGCAGCCGCGTTGTAAACCGCCACATTCGAAATATGAATAGGCAATTCCTTTTCTACAATTCCACCGCTCAACCCCTTTACCGGGTTGGGTTTTTGATGCTTCTTGACTTTATTGATGCCGCTCACCAGCAGATATTCATCCAGCACGCGCAGCACATTGCCGCGACTACCCCTATCCCTGCCGGCGATTACGATAACGTCATCATTTTTTCTGATCTTGCGCATGATTTTCCTCGACCCGATCTATTGCCGCCTACAGCACTTCAGGTGCCAGCGAAACAATTTTCATGAATTTCTCGGTACGCAACTCGCGTGTTACCGGTCCAAAAATACGCGTACCAATTGGTTCCAGCTTGGCATTCAGCAACACCGCTGCGTTGCCATCAAACTTGACCAGAGAACCATCCGTACGACGCACGCCTTTGGCAGTACGAACCACCACAGCGTTGTATACTTCGCCTTTTTTCACGCGTCCACGCGGCGCTGCATCCTTGATGCTGACTTTAATGACATCACCGACAGAAGCATAACGACGCTTGGATCCGCCCAGCACCTTAATGCACATCACGGAACGCGCACCAGTATTGTCGGCCACATCTAAAACAGACTGCATTTGTATCATTTTTTAATCTCCAACTTTTTCCGCCCAAGACGGCCAGTTTTGGAACCCGTTCGGGTTAGGTCACCGCAAGCGGCAGGTATAAACCATTTGTCCTATTGTTCGCTTCCGCTCTCTATTTTGAGAGAATTGATGCGGGATCCAGAAACGAAGCCGCGCATTATAAGCAAGTTCCGGGAAAATGCAAGCCTAAACTACAGCAGTTTTTCCAATCAGTTTGGCAACACGCCAGCTCTTGGTTCTGGCAATCGGACGGCACTCCTCAATCGCAACCACATCTCCCGCGTGAAATTCATTCGCTTCATCGTGGGCATGGTATTTTTTGGAAACACGGATAATTTTACCCAGTAACGGGTGCTTTACCTTGCGTTCGACCAAAACTGTTACCGTCTTGTCCATCTTGTCGCTCACCACAGTACCGGTCAGGGTACGCTTTAGTCTGGACTCACTCATTTCCGTGCACCCTTTTCTTTCAATACTGTCTTCACGCGGGCAATATCACGACGTACCTTGCGCAACTCGCTGGTATTGGTCATTTGCTGCGTTGCAACTTGCATGCGCAGGCCAAACTGCGCCTTAGTCAGTGACAACACCTCGTGCTGCAAATCTTCGGCAGACTTGGCTCTCAATTCAATCGCTTTCATATCACGCACCCACCTGTCTAATTACGAAAGTAGTCGCTATCGGCAACTTGGCGGACGCCAAACGGAATGCTTCACGCGCCAATGTTTCATCCACGCCATCCATTTCGTACAACATCTTGCCTGGCTGAATCTCGGCTACGTAAAATTCGGGGTTGCCTTTGCCACTACCCATACGCACTTCAGCGGGTTTTTTGGAAATCGGCTTATCCGGAAATATACGTATCCAGATACGTCCACCACGCTTGATATGGCGGGTCATTGCACGGCGCGCTGCTTCAATCTGTCGCGCTGTCAAACGACCGCGTGCAACTGCCTTGAGGCCAAACTCACCGAAACTTACCTTGTTACCGCGAGTGGCGATGCCAGTATTGCGGCCCTTCTGCTCTTTACGATATTTTCTTTTAGCTGGCTGTAGCATGCTTTGCTCCCGACTTTCTTACTCTTTTTTCCGGCTCAGCGGCAACTGGCGCAACCACTTCGTGGCCCGCAACTTCGCCCTTGAACACCCAAACTTTCACACCGATGATGCCGTAAGTAGTTTCTGCTTCAGAAGTGCCATAATCAATCTCGGCACGCAGGGTATGCAACGGCACACGGCCTTCACGGTACCACTCGGTACGCGCGATCTCGATACCGTTCAATCGACCCGCACTCATAATCTTGATGCCCTGTGCCCCGAGACGCATCGCGTTCTGCATTGCACGTTTCATGGCGCGACGGAACATAATGCGCTTTTCCAACTGCGCCGTAATACTGTCAGCGATCAATTGCGCATCAACTTCCGGTTTGCGCACTTCCTCGATGGCAACATCAACGGATTGTAAACCCATACGCTTGCGCAATTCGGCACGCAATGCTTCAATGTCCTCACCTTTTTTACCTATCACCATACCCGGGCGAGCGGTATAAATAGTCACTTTGGCGTTCTTGGCAGGGCGCTCGATAATCACCTTGGAAACTCCCGCAGAAGCCAGTTTCTTTTTCAGAAATGCGCGAACTTCAATATCCTTGAGCAACAAATCCGGAAAATTTTTGCTGTTGGCATACCACTTGGAGTTCCAGTTTTTGCGAACACATAACCGGAAACCGGTTGGATGAATTTTCTGTCCCATAATTTACCCTTGGCTCCCGACGCTGACTGTAATGTGGCAAGTTTGTTTTTCGATACGATTGCCGCGCCCTTTGGCGCGCGCCATAAATCGCTTCAGAGAGGCTGCCTTGTCAATATAAATGGTTGTTACCTTCAGCTCATCGATATCAGCGCCATCATTGTGCTCGGCATTGGCAATCGCCGATTCAAGTGCCTTTTTAATAATTCCAGCACCTTTCTTCGGGCTGAACGTCAAAATGTTGAGCGCCTGCGCAACCGGCAAACCGCGAATCTGATCGGCTACCAGACGGCCCTTTTGCGCGGATAAATGAATATTTTTTGCAACTGCAGTAGTCGTTGTCACCATGCCCCCTATTTCTTGACCGCTTTTCTATCAGCGGCATGACCCTTGAAGGTGCGCGTCAGGGAAAATTCACCCAGTTTGTGCCCCACCATGTTCTCGCTTATGTACACCGGAATATGCTGCTTACCGTTATGCACCGCAATTGTCAGCCCGACGAACTCGGGGAGCACCGTAGAACGGCGCGACCAGGTCTTCACCGGACGCTTATCGTTGGTTGCACGCACCGTCTCAACTTTTTTGAGCAAATGCGCGTCAACAAATGGACCTTTTTTAATGGAACGTGCCATGTTTTCTTACCCCTTAAACCTTGAAACGACGGCGCACAATCATGCTGCTAGTACGCTTGTTGCGGCGAGTACGAAACCCCTTGGCCGGCACACCCCATGGGCTGACCGGATGACGACCGGCAGCGGTTTTGCCCTCGCCACCGCCATGCGGGTGATCTACCGGATTCATCACCACACCGCGGACGGTCGGGCGTACTCCGCGCCAGCGCATCGCACCAGCCTTGCCGATGGAACGCAAACTATGCTCGGAGTTGCCCACTTCACCCAGAGTCGCTTTGCAATCAATATGCACTTTTCGAATTTCACCGGAGCGCAAACGCAACTGTGCGTAGCTGCCTTCACGCGCCAGTAGTTGCACTGAAGTGCCAGCGGAACGTGCCAGTTGCGCACCTTTACCCGGCAACATTTCGATGCAATGAATGGTGGAGCCGACCGGAATATTGCGTAACGGCAAGGCATTACCCAGCTTGATCGGCGCTTCGGACCCGCTCACCAGCGTCGCACCGGCAGCAATGCCTTTGGGCGCGATGATGTAGCGACGCTCGCCATCGGCGTAGCACAACAAGGCCAGATTTGCGCTGCGGTTTGGATCGTACTCAAGGCGCTCCACAGTCGCCGGAACACCATCCTTGTTACGCTTGAAATCCACCAGGCGATAGTGTTGCTTGTGTCCGCCGCCCATATGCCGGGTGGTAATATGGCCATTGTTATTGCGGCCAGCGGTCTTGCTCTTTTTTTCAACAAGCGATGCAATCGGCTTACCTTTGTGCAGGTCAGGATTGAATACACGCAGTACCGCACGCTGCCCCGGAGTTGTTGGTTTAAGTTTAATTAATGCCATGATTTATCCTTGCTCACTTGCAGCAAAATTGATTTCTTGGCCGTCCGCCAGGCATACATATGCCTTCTTCCAGTTGTTGCGGCGTCCGACATAACGTCCGGCGCGCTTTACTTTACCCTTGACGTTGGCCACTTGCACGCTGTCGACGTTTACCTTGAACATCATTTCTACTGCCGCCTTAATTTCCGGCTTAGTCGCATCAGGTGTGACGCGAAAGATCACCTGATCGTTTTTCTCGGCGACATAGGTCGCCTTCTCGGAAATTTGCGGGGCGAGCAGCACTTTCATCAAACGCTCCTGGCTGAATTGTTGCGTGCTCATGCGAACATCTCCTCAATTTTGGTCACGGCATTGCGCGTAACGACCACATTCGGGAAACGTACCAGGCTGACCGGATCGGCCTGATTGGCTTCCAACACCAGCACGTTAGCCAGGTTACGCGAAGACAGGTACAGATTCTCATCCATATTATCGGTGATAATCAGCAACCGCCCATCCAAACCCATATCCTTGATCTTTTGTGCCAACAGCTTGGTTTTGGGTGCATCGACCGTAAGGCTGTCCACCACCACCAGACGGCTTTCACTGACCAGCCTGGACAAGATCGATGCCAGGCCAGCACGATACATTTTACGGTTCACTTTGTGCGTGTAATTTTCTTCGCCGGTATTCGGAAAAATCTTGCCACCACCACGCCACAGCGGGCTGGAGGCCATGCCGGCACGGGCACGACCGGTACCCTTTTGCGCAAATGGCTTGCGGGTACTCTTGGCGATTTCACTGCGGCCTTTTTGCTTGCTGTTACCGGCTCGCGCATTGGACATGTAGGCGGTGACCAGCTGATGCACCAGGTCTTCGTTATATTCACGCCCGAACAACTCGTCCGATGCGCTCATGTTAGCGGTCGCCTGACCCTTATCATTAATAACTTTGAGTTCCATTACGCACCTGCCTTTACTGCGGGACGCACAATAATGCTGCTGTTTGTGCAGCCCGGGACCGCACCTTTAACCAACAGCAATTGGCGCGCAACATCAACACGCACGACTTGTAAATTTTGAACGGTACGTTGTACATCACCAAGATGGCCGGTCATGCGCTTACCCGGAAACACCCGCCCCGGGTCCTGCGCCATACCGATTGATCCAGGTACGTTATGTGACTTGGAGTTACCGTGTGAAGCACGGCCAGATTTAAAGTGGTAACGCTTAATGGTACCGGCGTAACCCTTACCTTTGGACACCCCCGTCACGTCAACGAGCTGGCCCACCTGAAAAATTTCCACACTTACCGTGGAGCCTGCCTTCAGGCTATCCAGCTGTTCAGGGGACACGGTGAATTCCTTGAGTGCACTCCCGGCTTCCACACCCGCCTTGGCGTAGTGTCCGGCGGCAGCCTTGCTGACGCGTCCGGGACGGCGCACACCATGTGCAAGCTGCACAGCGGTATAGCCATCGGTTTCCACGGATTTAACCTGAGTAACACGATTATTGGACACTTCCAGCACTGTCACCGGCAACGAAGAACCGTCTTCGGTGAAAACACGGGTCATGCCAATCTTGCGACCGACAAGTCCTAAGCTCATTTTAATTTCCTCTTGTTAAGGGGCTGACTACAATTGGCCAGCCGATCTTTTTACTACCCAGTACAGCAATTACTGTAATTTAATTTCCACATCCACACCCGCCGGCAGATCCAGCTTCATCAGCGCATCTACTGTTTTATCGGTAGGATCGATAATATCCATCAGGCGCAGATGAGTACGAATCTCGAACTGATCGCGCGAAGTCTTGTTGACATGCGGGGAACGCAGCACATCGAAACGCTCAATTTTGGTCGGCAACGGCACTGGGCCGTTTACCACCGCACCGGTACGCTTTGCCGTATCGACAATCTGCGCCGCCGACTGATCAATCAAGCGATAGTCAAACGCCTTGAGGCGAATGCGAATTTTCTGGCTTTGCATAATCTTCTCTTGCATATACACGGCAATGCCGCTGGTTTAAAGAACGAAAATCGCGTGACTCCAGTCACGCGAGGGCGCGGATTGTAGCCTTACTCGATAATCTTTGCAACCACCCCGGCACCGACGGTGCGACCGCCTTCGCGAATCGCGAAACGCAAGCCCTCTTCCATCGCGATCGGGTTGATCAGGCTGACGGTGATGCTGACGTTGTCGCCCGGCATGACCATTTCGGTCCCCGCCGGCAGCTCGACCGCGCCGGTCACGTCGGTGGTACGGAAGTAGAACTGCGGACGGTAGCCCTGAAAGAACGGGGTATGGCGTCCGCCTTCATCTTTGCCCAGCACATAAATCTCGGCAGTGAATTTGGTGTGCGGTTTGATTGAGCCGGGCTTGCACAGCACCTGACCGCGCTCGACTTCTTCGCGTTTGGTGCCGCGCAGCAATACGCCGACGTTGTCGCCCGCCTGACCCTGGTCGAGCAGTTTGCGGAACATTTCCACGCCGGTGCAGGTGGTCTTCAGGGTGGGTTTGATACCGACGATTTCGAGTTCTTCTCCAACCTTGACGATGCCGCGTTCGATACGACCGGTGACGACGGTGCCGCGACCGGAGATAGAGAATACGTCTTCAACCGGCATCAGGAAGGCGCCGTCAATGGCGCGCTCGGGTGTCGGGATGTAGTTGTCCAGTGCTTCGGCCAGGCGCAGGATGGCGGGTTCGCCAATTTCGCTCTGGTCGCCCTGCACGGCTTTCAGTGCGGAGCCCTTGATGATCGGGACGTCGTCACCGGGAAAGTCGTACTTGGAGAGCAGTTCGCGTACTTCCATTTCGACCAGTTCGAGCAGTTCTTCGTCATCGACCATGTCGCATTTGTTCATGAATACGATGATGTAGGGTACGCCAACCTGGCGTGCCAGCAGGATGTGTTCGCGGGTCTGCGGCATCGGGCCGTCGGCGGCGGATACCACGAGGATGGCGCCGTCCATTTGCGCTGCACCGGTGATCATGTTCTTGACGTAGTCGGCGTGGCCCGGGCAGTCCACGTGGGCGTAGTGGCGGCTGGCTGTTTCGTATTCAACGTGGGAGGTGTTGATGGTGATGCCGCGCGCTTTTTCTTCCGGCGCCGCGTCAATCTGGTCGTAGCCCTTGGCTTCACCGCCAAACTTCTTGGACAAGACGATCGTGATCGCCGCTGTCAGTGTGGTCTTGCCATGGTCTACGTGGCCTATCGTGCCGACGTTGACGTGCGGTTTGGTTCGTTCAAATTTGCTCTTTGCCATGATTCTTGCCCCTTAACCAGATAATTTATTAATATTCTTTGGAAATTATTTCTTGTTCATGATCGCTTCAGCGACGCTCTTCGGTGCTTCAGCATAGTGCTTGAATTCCATCGTGTAAGTCGCGCGACCCTGCGTTGCGGAACGTAATGCGGTAGCGTAGCCAAACATTTCCGATAGTGGCACTTCTGCCTTAACCACTTTGCTGCCGCCTACCATATCGTCCATACCCTGCACCATACCGCGGCGTGAAGACAGGTCACCCATCACCGTGCCGGTATAATCTTCCGGTGTTTCAACTTCCACCGACATCATCGGCTCCAGCAGCACTGGATTGGCCTTGCGCATACCGTCCTTGAATGCCATTGAAGCCGCCATCTTGAAAGCATTTTCATTGGAGTCCACATCGTGGTAGGAACCGTCGAACAGAGTCACTTTCACATCCACCACCGGAAAACCGGCCAGCACACCATTCGGCAAAGTATCCCGCAAGCCCTTTTCCACCGCCGGAATATATTCGCGTGGCACCGTGCCACCCTTGATCGCATCGACAAATTCAAAACCCTTACCAGCTTCATTGGGCTCCATCTTTATCCAGACGTGGCCGTACTGCCCGCGACCGCCGGATTGTTTGACGAACTTACCCTCGATTTCAACTAGCTTCCTGATTGCTTCGCGGTAGGCAACCTGTGGTGCGCCAACATTGGCTTCCACGCCGAATTCGCGCTTCATGCGGTCCACCAGGATTTCCAGATGCAATTCGCCCATGCCGGAAATAATGGTCTGCCCCGACTCTTCATCGGTGCGCACACGGAACGACGGATCTTCCTGTGCCAGACGGCCCAGTGCGATGCCCATCTTTTCCTGATCAACCTTGGTCTTCGGCTCGACGGCCACGTGAATCACCGGCTCCGGAAATATCATGCGTTCGAGAATAATCGGGTTATTCGGATCGCACAGCGATTCGCCTGTAGTCACTTCTTTCAGACCGATACAGGCAGCGATATCGCCTGCCAGAATCTCGTCAATTTCCACACGATTATTCGCTTGCATTTGCACGATGCGCCCAATACGATCTTTCTTACCTCTGACGGGGTTATACACCGTGTCGCCTTTCTTCAGCACACCGGAATACACTCGCACGAAAGTCAATTGGCCCACGAACGGGTCAGACATCAGCTTGAAAGCCAATGCGGAAAAGCTTTCACTATCATCTGCCTTGCGCGTAATGTGCTCGCCTGTCTCGGTCTCACCATCTATATCAGGGATGTCTACCGGCGAGGGCAGCAGTTCGATTACCGCATCCAACATGCGCTGCACACCCTTGTTCTTGAATGCAGAGCCGCAAAGCATTGGCTGAATCTCGCATGCGATGGTGCGTGCGCGCAGGCCACTGACAATCTGCGCTTCCGACAACTCACCATTTTCAAGATAGCGATCCATCAACTCTTCGGAAGCCTCAGCAGCCGATTCGACCATCAGCTCGCGCCATTTTTTGGCAGTCGCCAGCAAATCGGCAGGAATTTCCTTGTATTCAAACTTCATCCCCTGGGTTGACTCATCCCAGAGAATCGCCTTCATTTTGAGCAGATCTACCACACCCACAAAACCTTCTTCGGCACCAATCGGGATTACGATTGGAATCGGGTTGGCATTCAGTCGAGTCTTCATCTGCTCGACAACCTTGAAGAAGTTCGCGCCAGAACGATCCATTTTATTGACGAACGCCAGACGCGGCACTTTGTACTTGTTGGCCTGACGCCAAACAGTTTCGGATTGCGGCTGCACACCACCCACCGCGCAGTACACCATGCACGCGCCATCCAGCACCCGCATCGAGCGCTCAACTTCGATGGTGAAATCAACGTGCCCCGGCGTATCGATGATATTGATACGATGCTCGGGCATGGACATGTCCATGCCCTTCCAGAAGCAAGTTACCGCGGAAGAGGTAATGGTAATGCCACGCTCCTGCTCTTGCTCCATCCAGTCGGTCGTAGCCGCGCCGTCATGCACTTCGCCGAGCTTGTGACTCACCCCGGTGTAAAACAGGATGCGCTCGGTAGTGGTCGTCTTGCCCGCATCTATGTGTGCGGAAATACCGATGTTGCGGTAACGGCTAATTGGGGTTTTACGTGCCACGGCGGATACCTAACTATAATTTTCTGGTTAAACTACGCTAATTCGATTCAGAAGCGGAAATGTGAGAACGCCTTGTTCGCTTCGGCCATACGGTGCACCTCTTCACGCTTTTTCACTGCACCGCCGCGTCCTTCGGATGCGTCGATCAACTCGCCGGCCAGACGCAAACCCATGGATTTTTCACCACGCTTGCGCGCAAAATCTTTCAACCAGCGCATTGCCAATGCCATGCGCCGGGAAGGCCGCACTTCGACCGGCACCTGGTAGTTTGCACCACCAACACGGCGACTCTTCACTTCCACTTGCGGCTTAGCGTTGGTCAACGCAAGATTGAACACCTCGATCGCATCCTTTCCGGTTTTCTTGCCAACCTGCTCCAATGCGCCGTACAGAATGCGCTCAGCAACTGACTTCTTGCCGGCTGTCATCAATACATTTACAAACTTGGACAGATCCTGATTGCCGAATTTAGGATCCGGCAAAACTTCACGTTTGGGGACTTCTCTACGTCTTGGCATATCAACCTCGAATTAATTGCTAAAAATTACGCCTTTTTGGCGCGTTTCGATCCGTACTTGGAACGACCCTGTTTGCGATCTTTCACGCCAGCCGTATCCAGGCTGCCGCGCACCATGTGGTAACGAACACCCGGCAAATCCTTTACACGACCACCGCGCAGCAGCACCACCGAGTGCTCCTGCAGGTTGTGCCCCTCGCCACCGATATAACTGATCACCTCGAAGCCGTTGGTCAGGCGCACCTTGGCCACTTTACGCAACGCTGAGTTGGGCTTCTTCGGAGTGGTGGTATACACGCGGGTGCATACTCCCCTTTTTTGCGGAGAACCCTCAAGAGCAGGTACTTTGCTCTTTTCTACGATTACAGCACGCGGCTTGCGGATCAACTGGTTAATAGTTGGCATATCTGGACACCCTAAAAAATTCTGAAATTTTGTTAAAAATCAAATCTATAAAAAAACATACCGTCGCAGCGTGACTCAATGAGTATCCGCTGCGACGGAAAAAAGGTTGCGAATTCTATTGAGAAACGCCAGGAGTGTCAAGCAATTCACCCGGAGCGACCTCATCCATCCCCTGCAATTCACGCCCTTCTGCCATATCAATGCCCAAACTCTGTTTACGTCGTGTGGTGTGGTAGGCCAATCCCGTGCCGGCCGGAATCAAACGACCCACGATGACGTTTTCTTTCAGGCCGCGCAATTCATCCCTCTTGCCCATGATAGCGGCCTCGGTCAGCACCCGCGTGGTTTCCTGGAAGGAGGCCGCGGAAATAAATGAATCGGTGGACAAAGAAGCTTTGGTAATACCCAATAACATGTAATCAAAAGATGCCGACTTCTTGTTTTCGGCGAGCATGCGCTCGTTCTCCTCCAGCAGATCGGCGCGCTCCACCTGCTCACCCATAATAAAGCGGGAGTCACCCGGGTCGGAGACCTGCACACGGCGCAGCATCTGGCGCACGATCACCTCGATATGCTTGTCGCTGATCTTCACGCCCTGCAAACGGTAAACATCCTGCACCTCGTCGGTGATATAGCGCGCCAGTTCAGCCACTCCCAGCAGACGCAGAATGTCATGCGGATCGGCCGGGCCATCCACGATCATTTCACCGCGGTTGACCACTTGGCCGTCGTGTGCCAATACATGCTTTTCCTTGGAAATCAGAAACTCATGAGCTACGCCTTCCACATCGGTAATCACCAGACGCTGCTTGCCCTTGGTGTCCTTGCCAAAGGAAACTGTACCAGTCACCTCGGCCAGCGTACCCGCGTCCTTGGGTACGCGCGCCTCGAATAGCTCGGCTACACGCGGCAGACCACCGGTAATATCGCGTGTCTTTGAAGACTCCTGCGGAATACGCGCCAGCACATCGCCAATACCGACAAGCTGACCATCCTCGACGGTAATGATACAGCCGGTCTGAAAAGTGATACTGACCGGCGTTGCGGTTCCCGCTAATGTCACTTCATGGCCTGCCTTATCGATCAAACGCACCATTGGGCGTACGCCCTTGCTTTGCGCCGTGGAACGCTTCGGATCAATCACCACTAGCGTGGACAGGCCAGTTACTTCATCAATCTGCCTGACAACCGTCGCGCCCTCCTCAACGTTCTGAAACTGCACCTGACCTGCATACTCGGTAATAATCGGACGGGTATGCGGATCCCAGGTCGCCAGCAGCACACCAGCACGCACCGTTTCGTCCTGTTTGACTGTCAGCATCGCTCCATACGGCACCTTGTGGTGCTCGCGCTCCCGACCATGATCGTCAACGATACTGAGTTCGGCACTGCGTGCCACCACGATCACTTCGCCGCGCAGGGTGGTTACCACACGCATGTTCGGGCTGTACTTTAACGTACCATTGGATTTGCTTTCCACCTGGCTTGCCACCACGGTACGCGATGCCGCGCCGCCGATGTGGAAGGTACGCATGGTCAGCTGGGTACCCGGTTCGCCGATGGACTGCGCGGCAATCACACCGACCGCTTCGCCGACATTGATCATTCCACCACGTCCCAAATCACGGCCGTAACATTTGGCACATAGCCCAAAACGGGTTTCACAATTCAACGGAGTACGCACGCGTACTTCATCAACACCCAGCGCCTCGATACGCTCGACAGCGGCTTCATCAAGCAGGGTGCCCGCCTCGTACAGTGTTTCCGCTGTATCGGGGTTAATCACATCGGCACTGACCACACGGCCGAGAATGCGCTCACGCAATGCCTCGATAACTTCACCGCCTTCAATAATGGCTTTCATTGCCGTACCGTTTTCGGTACCGCAATCATCCTCGATCACCACCAGATCCTGTGTGACATCCACCAGACGACGTGTCAAATATCCGGAGTTGGCAGTCTTTAACGCGGTATCTGCCAAGCCCTTGCGCGCGCCGTGCGTGGAAATGAAGTACTGCAGCATGTTCAACCCCTCGCGGAAATTCGCGGTGATCGGAGTCTCGATGATCGAACCGTCCGGCTTGGCCATCAGGCCGCGCATTCCGGCCAGCTGGCGAATCTGCGCGGCGGAGCCGCGTGCGCCAGAGTCAGCCATCATATAAATGGAATTGAACGATTCCTGCATCACCGGCTTGCCCTTTTCCAGGCGTGGCTTTCCTGTGACCCGATCAATCACCGGCTCGCTACCAAGCTGCTCCATCATCGCCTTGGCAACTACGTCACCGGTACGCCCCCAAATATCCACCACTTTGTTATAACGCTCGCCATCGGTAACCAGGCCGGAGGTGTACTGGGTGTGAATTTCGTGCACCTCTTTTTCTGCTGCACCGATCAGCTCATTCTTCTGCGGCGGCATCAGCATGTCGTCAAGACATATTGAAATGCCGGCGCGGGTGGCATAACTGAATCCGGTATACATCAGCTTGTCCGCCATGATGACCGTGTCGCGCAAACCGCACTGACGGAAACTGGCATTGATCAGGCGGGAAATTTCCTTCTTCTTCAGCGTTTTGTTGATTAGCGCAAACGGCAAACCTGCGGGTATCACTTCGGATAGCAAGGCGCGGCCAACGGTGGTTTCGTAACGAACCAGCTTCTCCATCGGCTGCCCCGCTTCGTCCGTGTGCACCTCCCTGAGACGCACCACCACTTTGGCCTGCAACTCGATTTCGCGCGTCTCGTAGGCGCGCGACACTTCGGCAATATTGGCGAATATCGAGCCTTCGCCTAAAGCACCGATTTTTTCGCGGGTCATGTAGTAAAGACCCAGCACGATATCCTGCGACGGAACAATGATCGGCTCACCGTTGGCGGGCGACAGCACGTTGTTGGATGCCAGCATCAGAGTGCGCGCCTCCATCTGCGCTTCCAGCGATAGCGGCACGTGCACAGCCATCTGGTCACCGTCGAAGTCGGCATTGAACGCGGAACAGACCAGCGGATGCAACTGGATCGCCTTGCCTTCGATCAGGATCGGCTCAAATGCCTGTATTCCCAAGCGGTGCAGCGTCGGTGCACGGTTCAGCAGCACCGGGTGCTGGCGGATCACTTCTTCGAGAATGTCCCACACAATCGGCTCTTCTGCCTCGACCATACGTTTGCTGGCCTTGATGGTGGTTGCCAGACCCATTGCTTCGAGACGGCTGAAAATGAATGGCTTGAACAATTCCAGTGCCATTTTCTTGGGCAAGCCACATTGGTGCAGCTTCAGCTGGGGTCCAACGACGATAACCGAACGGCCGGAGTAGTCAACGCGTTTGCCCAGCAGATTCTGGCGGAAGCGGCCACCCTTGCCCTTGATCATGTCAGCCAGCGACTTCAACTGGCGCTTGTTCGCACCGGTCATCGCCTTGCCACGGCGTCCATTGTCCAGCAGGGAATCCACCGACTCCTGCAACATACGCTTCTCGTTGCGCACGATGATGTCCGGCGCTTTCAGTTCAAGCAGGCGGCGCAGACGATTGTTGCGATTGATCACGCGACGATACAGATCGTTCAGGTCGGAGGTGGCAAAACGGCCACCGTCCAGTGGCACCAGTGGACGCAATTCCGGTGGCAACACCGGCATCACCTCCATCACCATCCATTGCGGCTTGATTCCTGAGGTATTGAACGCCTCCAGCACCTTCAGGCGCTTGGAGTATTTTTTGATCTTGGTTTCAGAGCCTGTTGCTGCCAGCTCGGCACGAATGATTTCGATCTCGCTCGTCACATCCAGATTGGCCAACAACGCGCGAATACCTTCCGCCCCCATCATCGCGGTAAATTCGTCGCCGTATTCCTCGGTTTTTGCCAGATAATCGTCTTCCGAAAGTAACTGGCTGCGGTTCAACGGTGTCATGCCGGGATCGGTCACCACATAGGCCTCAAAGTACAACACGCGCTCGATGTCGCGTAGCGTCATATCCAGCACCATACCGAGGCGCGAAGGCAACGACTTCAGGAACCAGATGTGCGCCACCGGGCTGGCCAATTCGATATGCCCCATACGTTCGCGGCGCACCTTGGACAAAGTCACTTCTACGCCGCATTTTTCACAGATCACACCGCGATGCTTGAGACGCTTGTATTTGCCACACAAGCACTCGTAGTCCTTCACCGGGCCGAAAATCTTGGCGCAAAACAGGCCGTCACGCTCCGGCTTGAAAGTACGATAATTGATGGTTTCCGGTTTTTTGACTTCACCGTAAGACCATGAACGAATCTTCTCCGGTGAAGCTAACCCGATTTTGATCGCATCGAATTCTTCTTTTTGCGTAACCTGCTTGAACAAATCCAGCAATGATTTCATTATGAGACTCCTAAAATCTGGTGAGTGGCAAGTGGCGGGTAGCTAGTGAGAAAACCGACTTCCCACTTACTACTCACCACTCCCTAATTTTCAGTGGCGCACGAAATCTATATCGATACCCAGGGAACGGATTTCCTTGATGACCACATTAAAGGATTCCGGCATGCCGGCATCGATCTTGTGGTCGCCCTTGACGATGTTTTCATAAACCTTGGTGCGCCCCGCCACATCATCCGACTTAACCGTCAGCATTTCCTGCAAGGTGTAGGCAGCGCCATAAGCTTCCAGCGCCCACACTTCCATTTCACCGAAACGTTGACCGCCAAATTGCGCCTTGCCGCCCAGTGGCTGCTGGGTCACCAGGCTGTACGGGCCGGTAGAACGCGCGTGCATCTTGTCATCGACCAAATGATGCAGTTTCAGCACATGCTTGTAGCCGACCGTCACCTGGCGATCAAATGCCTCGCCGGTACGGCCATCGTACAGCGTGGTCTGCCCGGATAATGGCAAATCCGCCAATTCCAGCATGTACTTGATTTCTTCTTCACTGGCACCATCAAATACCGGAGTTGCGAATGGCACACCATGCTTCAGGTTACGGCATAACTCGACAATTTCATCATCATTTAACGAATCCAGATCAACGACCTGGCCGTTGTGATGGTTGTATATTTTGTTGAGAAACTTGCGTATCTCGGTGACCTTGGCGTTGGCTTGCAGCATCTCGTCGATTTTCCTGCCCAGGCCTTTCGCCGCCCAGCCAAGATGCGTCTCGAGAATCTGACCAATATTCATTCGAGACGGCACACCCAGCGGGTTCAGCACCACATCAACCGGCGTGCCATCCGCCATGTATGGCATATCTTCCACTGGCACAATACGCGATACCACGCCCTTGTTACCGTGACGACCCGCCATCTTGTCGCCAGGCTGCAAACGGCGCTTCACCGCAACACAGACCTTGACCATCTTCTGCACGCCGGCCTGCAGTTCGTCGCCCTGCGTCAACTTCTTCTTCTTCAACTCAAATGCGGCATCAAATTCAGTACGATTTTGCGCCAGCCCTTCTTTGACTTGCTCCATCCGTGCGGCCACTTCCTCGTCGGCCACACGAATATCAAACCATTGATGATGCTCGATGCTGTGCAAATAATCCTTGCTCAGCTTGGTGCCCTTGGCCAGCTTTTTCGGTCCGCCGTTGGCCACCTTGTTATGCAGCAGTTTTTCCAGACGCGCGAACACGTCGGCTTCCACGATACGCATCTGGTCGGCCAAATCTTTTTTATACCGATTCAATTCATCATCAACAATTTGCTGGGCGCGCTTGTCACGCTGCAATCCTTCACGGGTAAACACCTGCACGTCGATTACGACTCCAGAGCTGCCGGCCGGCACACGCAAGCTGGTATCTTTCACATCCGATGCCTTCTCGCCAAAAATCGCACGCAGCAACTTCTCTTCCGGTGTCAGTTGAGTTTCACCCTTGGGCGTTACCTTGCCAACCAGCACATCGCCCACCGCGACTTCCGCACCGATATGCACGATGCCACATTCATCCAGGCGTGCCAGTTGCGCATCGGCCAGATTCGGGATATCACGCGTAATTTCTTCCGGGCCAAGCTTGGTATCGCGCGCGGCAACGGTCAATTCTTCGATATGGATGGAGGTGAAGCGATCCTGCGTCAGAACACGCTCGGAAATCAGAATCGAATCCTCATAGTTGTAACCGTTCCACGGCATGAACGCGACCAACATGTTCTGGCCAAGTGCCAGCTCACCCATATCGGTCGAAGCCCCGTCGGCGATTACATCGCCGCGCGCAATCACATCGCCCACTTTCACCAGTGGACGCTGATTGATGTTGGTATTCTGGTTGGAACGGGTATATTTGGTCAGATTATAGATATCCACACCCACTTCACCGGCAGTCGTTTCATCGTCGTTAGCACGCACCACGACACGGCCTGCATCAATGTAATCGATGCGCCCACCACGCCAGGCTTGCACGGTCGTGCCCGAGTCTACTGCCACGGTACGCTCAAGGCCGGTACCCACCAGCGGTTTTTCCGCACGCAAACAGGGCACGGCCTGACGTTGCATGTTGGCGCCCATCAGCGCCCGGTTCGCGTCGTCGTGCTCCAGGAACGGAATCAGCGAAGCCGCAACCGACACCACCTGTGAGGGTGACACGTCCATGTATTCCAGTTTATCCGGCTCGGCCAGAACAAATTCGTTGTGTTGACGCGCTGACACGATGTCGTTGGTGAAGTGGCCTTTCTTGTCCAGCTCGGCATTCGCCTGAGCGATCGTGAATTTGCCTTCTTCAATCGCGGACAAATAGTCAATTTCATCAGACACCTTGCCTTTGTTCACTCTGCGATAAGGTGTTTCGATGAAGCCGTACTCATTGGTGCGCGCATACAATGCCAACGAATTGATCAGACCGATATTCGGGCCTTCCGGCGTTTCGATCGGGCACACACGACCATAATGGGTCGGATGTACGTCACGCACTTCGAAGCCAGCGCGCTCACGCGTCAGGCCTCCAGGTCCGAGTGCGGAAATACGGCGCTTGTGGGTGATTTCAGACAATGGATTAGTCTGATCCATAAACTGTGACAACTGGCTTGAGCCAAAGAATTCCTTGACTGCCGCCGAGATTGGCTTTGCGTTAATCAGATCATGCGGCATCAGATTATCGGTTTCGGCCTGACCGAGGCGCTCTTTGACGGCACGCTCCACGCGTGCCAAGCCGGCACGAAACTGGTTTTCCGCCAGCTCTCCCACGGCACGCACGCGGCGATTACCGAGGTGATCGATATCATCGATCTCTCCACGGCCGTTGCGCAACTCGACCAGAATCTTCACGACCTCAACGATGTCCTCATTGGACAAAATCGATGCACCAGTTAACTCTTCGCGACCAACGCGACGGTTAAACTTCATGCGGCCGACGGCAGACAAGTCGTAGCGATCCTCGTTGAAAAACAGCCCCTGAAACAACCCCTCGACCGCATCCTCTGTTGGCGGCTCGCCGGGGCGCATCATGCGGTAAATCGCCACGCGTCCCATCCATTGATCGGTGGTTTCATCGGCACGCAGGGTTTGCGAAATGAATGCGCCGTGATCCAGATCATTGGTATACAGTGTCTGTATCTTCGAAATACCTGCGGTTTGCAGACTCGCCAGCAAGGCTTCGGTGATTTCATCGTTGGCATTGGCAATAATTTCGCCGCTATCCTTATCCACCACATTGGTCGCAATTACGCGGCCGATCAGGAAATCCTCTCCGACCGTCAGCTTGTCGATGCCGGCTTCCTGCATCTCGCGGATATGTCGCACGGTGATACGTTTGTCTTTGGCAACAATAACCTTGCCGCTTTTGCCGGCGATATCAAAGTGTGCGACATCACCGCGCAGGCGCTCCGGCACCACCTCGAACTGAATACCCTTCTTGCCCAAATGGAAAGAGTCAAATTCGAAGAATATCCTGAGCATGTCTTCGTTGCTGTAACCCAGTGCGCGCAACAGGATAGTGACCGGCATTTTGCGGCGGCGGTCAATGCGGAAATACACATAATCCTTTGCATCAAACTCGAAATCCAGCCATGAACCGCGGTAAGGAATGATGCGTGCAGAGAATAACAGCTTGCCGGAAGAGTGTGTCTTGCCGCGATCATGTTCGAAAAACACGCCGGGTGAACGGTGCAACTGCGAGACGATGACGCGCTCGGTACCATTGATCACGAATGAGCCGGTGTGGGTCATCAGTGGAATCTCACCCATGTAGACTTCCTGCTCCTTCACCTCCTTGACCGTCGGCTTGGATGCCTCCCTGTCCATGATGGACAGGCGCACACGGGCGCGCAACGGCGACGCATAGGTCAGGCCGCGCTGCTGGCATTCCTTCACATCAAACGGCGGCATACCAAGTTGATAGCTGACGAAGTCGAGACGCGCATTTTTGGAATGGCTCTCAATTGGAAAAATGCCATTGAAGGCAGCTTGCAAGCCCTCGTTTTTACGCTGTTCCGGTGGCGTATATGCCTGCAGGAAGGCGGCAAACGATTCAAGTTGAGTGGACAGTAAAAAGGGAACCGGCAGCGCGCCAACACGCTTGGCAAAACTTTTACGGATACGTTTTTTTTCGGTAAAAGAGTAGCTCATATAATCTCCACGATCGAGGAAAACGAAGTTTCAGAACAGACCAACCTTGAGGTTGAGCCGGGACTAAAAAGACAGGGGGCAGAAAATATTTTGCGGACAGCCGTCTTTTGACTTGTCCGCTTAAACCATTTCCAATTTTCTGGCCGCTGGCTTCTTAAAGCTGCAGAAGGCTGGCGGTTTACCGTCAGCCTTCTGCGCGTACGACTTTACTTGATTTCAGCCTCTGCACCAGCCTCAATCAATTGCTTCAATACTGCGTCAGCGTCAGCCTTGGATACACCTTCCTTGACTGCCTTTGGTGCACCATCAACCATGTCCTTGGCTTCTTTCAAACCCAGACCGGTAATAGCACGAACCACTTTAATCACATTCACTTTAGCCTCACCTGCCGACTTCAGGATCACGGAAAATTCAGTCTGTTCGGCAGCGGCAGCAGCACCGCCTGCAGCACCGCCCGCGGCTGGAGCCGCCATCGCAGCGGCAGAAACACCAAACTTCTCCTCAATTGCCTTTACCAACTCGTTCAGTTCCAGAACAGTCATACCGTCCAGAGATTGCAAAAACGCTTCTTTATCGAATGCCATTTTGTATTTCCTAACTTTTAAAGATTAATTATAGATCGTTAGCATCGTATAGCCACTCGACCAAGGCAGCAAAAAGCTACCCAAGCCACTTGGTTAAGCCGCTGTTTTTTGTTCAGCCACAGCGCCCAGCACACGAGCCAGACCGGAGATTGGTGATTGCAGCAAACCACACAATTGAGCCAGCAACACTTCTTTGCTCGGCACCGTAGCCAGCGCGTTGACGCCAGTCACATCCAGCACCTTGCCGTTGTAAACACCGGCTTTGACCACTAACTTGTCATTGGTTCTGGCAAAGTCATAAACTACTTTTGCTGCAGCCACGGCATCGGCGCTGATGCTATACACCAGCGGCCCAACCATTTTTTCAGTCAGCCCCTCGAAAGGCGTGCCCTGCACCGCGCGCCGTACCAGCGTATTTTTCAGTACATGAAAATACACCCCGGACTTGCGCGCATTGGCACGCAACCTGGTGATATCGCTGACTTTGATGCCACGATACTCTGCCAAAACCATGGTTTGCGCCTGCGCCACCTGTGCGCTGACTTCAGCTACCACTGCCTGTTTCTCTTGCAGACTAAGACTCAAGTCTTCCTCCATCTCAATCCGGAATGCTTGCGCATCCCGAGGTTAACAACCGCGACTCACTTCAGGAAAATGCTCCTGCGGACAAGCCACACCATCTACGGGGGAATCTGAGGACAGACGACGGGCACAGAGGGCATGAAACCCTCAACACACCATCAACCACCTGCCGAACATTAAGCCTTGCGGCTCCACCGGTCTTTGATGCTGCCGGCATGCCGACAGTCCAAAGATTGGAGGCGACAAGGATCTGCATCCTGCCGCCAAATTTAAAATATTACGCAGTCAGACTGGCCTGCTCGATACGGATACCGGCACCCATGGTGCTGGAGATAGACACCTTTTTCAGGTATATCCCCTTGGATGCCGCCGGCTTGGCCTTGTTCAGCGCATCAATCAACATCAACAGATTCTCGCGCAATGCTTCCGGCGCGAATGAAGCGCGGCCGATGGTGCATTGCACGATACCGTTCTTGTCGGTGCGATATTGCACTTGACCAGCCTTGGCATTCTTCACTGCACCCGCCACATCGGCGGATACCGTGCCCACCTTTGGGTTAGGCATCAAACCGCGCGGACCGAGAATCTGGCCCAATTGCCCGACCAGGCGCATCGCGTCAGGGCTGGCGATCAGCACATCAAAATCCAGGTTGCCACCCTTGATGGATTCGGCCAAATCGTCGAAACCGACGATGTCCGCACCGGCAGCCTTGGCTTCTTCGGCCTTCGCGCCCTGCGCAAACACTGCCACACGCATGGTCTTGCCGGTGCCCCTGGGCAACACTACGGAACCGCGCACCAACTGATCCGACTTGCGTGCATCAATGCCAAGATTGATCGCAACGTCGATAGACTCATCGAATTTTGCCACGGCAGTTTCCTTGACCAGACCCAGCGCGTCGTTCAGAGGATACAATTTGTTGCGATCAACCTTGGCCGCAATTGTCTTATAGCGTTTGGACATGTTATACGCCCTCCACGGTGATACCCATGCTGCGTGCGCTGCCGGCAATGGTGCGCACAGCGGCATCCATGTCAGAAGCCGTCAGATCGGGCATTTTGGTTGTTGCGATTTCTTCCACTTGCTTGCGGGTCAACCTGCCCACTTTGTCGGTGAGCGGCGTCTTGCTGCCTTTCTGAATACCGGCGGCTTTCTTGATCAGGATGGTTGCGGGCGGAGTCTTCATGATGAAGGTGAAGCTCTTGTCCGCGAATGCGGTAATTACTACCGGGATCGGCAGACCGGGTTCAACCCCCTGTGTTTGCGCATTGAATGCCTTGCAGAACTCCATGATATTCAGACCGCGCTGACCCAATGCCGGGCCAATTGGCGGACTTGGATTTGCCTTGCCCGCAGGCACTTGCAGCTTGATATAGCCGACTACTTTTTTTGCCACGTTGATACTCCTTATCAGTGGGTATAACGCATACCGTTGTTATTCCGATACGCTCCCCGTTAAACAACAATTACCGCTCTTTCACTCAGCCCCGGGTTCTCAATCCCCAGTCCTGTATTTTTCAGCTCTTTTCTACCTGGCCGAAATCCAGCTCCACGGGTGTCGAACGACCGAAAATGGTCACCGCCACGCGTATTTTGTTCTTGTCGTAATTGACATCTTCCACTGTGCCATGGAAATCTGTAAACGGACCATCCTTGACACGTACTGCCTCACCCACTTCGAACAGCACCTTGGGCCTGGGTTTCTCAACTCCGGCCTGCATTTGCTGCATGATGTTCTGCACCTCTTTTTCACTGATCGGCGTGGGCTTCATCGCTGACCCCCCCAGAAAGCCGGTGACCTTGGGGATGCTCTTTACCAGGTGCCAACTCTCGTCAGTCATCTCCATCTCGACCAACACATAGCCGGGGAAAAACTTTCGTTCCGTAATGCTCTTCTGCCCTAACTTCAGCTCCACCACCTCTTCAACCGGCACCAGAATCTGCCCGAATTTATCCTGCATTCCCTCGCGCTGAATGCGCTCGATCAATGTGCGCCGCACACTTTTCTCAAACTGCGAGTACGTATGAACAACATACCAGTTCTTGCTCATCATCCACCCCGCCCCATCAGTTTATTCACCGTCATCATCAAGCTGGCATCCACCGCCCACAGAAACAAGGCCATGATGACGGCAAACACAATTACGATACCGGTAGTCTGTAATGTTTCCTTGCGTGTCGGCCAAACCACACGCTTCGCCTCGGCCACGGAATCCTTGCCGAATGCAAAGAAACGCTTGCCCGGCTCACTGGTGTAGGCCGCAACAGCGGCCAGCACCACGCCCGCCAGCACCGAAATCAGCCTGATCACTGCGGCGCTGTCACTCAAGTAGTAAAAGCCCGCGATACCCGTTACAACCAGCAAAAATGCAACGAGTAACTTGATTTTATCCGCCATGCGTATTTTCCGATCAATCCTACTTATTTTTGGCAGGCCAGGAGGGTCTCGAACCCCCAACCCTCGGTTTTGGAGACCGATACTCTACCAATTGAGCTACTGGCCTATAAAACAGTTGCAGACGTAAGTCGCAAGTCGCAAGTTGATTTTGTCCGCTGCGCGGGCTTTGCTTTAACTTACGTCTTACGTCTCACGTCTCACGACTGGTTCTTACTCGATAATCTTTGCAACCACCCCGGCACCGACGGTGCGACCGCCTTCGCGAATAGCGAAACGCAGACCCTCTTCCATCGCGATCGGGTTGATCAGGCTGACGGTGATGCTGACGTTATCGCCCGGCATGACCATTTCGGTCCCCGCCGGCAGCTCGACCGCGCCGGTCACGTCGGTGGTACGGAAGTAGAACTGCGGACGGTAGCCCTGAAAGAACGGGGTATGGCGTCCGCCTTCATCCTTGCCCAGCACATAAATCTCGGCAGTGAATTTGGTGTGCGGTTTGATTGAGCCGGGCTTGCACAGCACCTGACCGCGCTCGACTTCTTCGCGTTTGGTGCCGCGCAGCAATACGCCGACGTTGTCGCCCGCCTGACCCTGGTCGAGCAGTTTGCGGAACATTTCCACGCCGGTGCAGGTGGTCTTCAGGGTGGGTTTGATACCGACGATTTCGAGTTCTTCTCCAACCTTGACGATGCCGCGTTCGATACGACCGGTGACGACGGTGCCGCGACCGGAGATAGAGAATACGTCTTCAACCGGCATCAGGAAGGCGCCGTCAATGGCGCGCTCGGGTGTCGGGATGTAGTTGTCCAGTGCTTCGGCCAGGCGCAGGATGGCGGGTTCGCCAATTTCGCTCTGGTCGCCCTGCACGGCTTTCAGTGCGGAGCCCTTGATGATCGGGACGTCGTCACCGGGAAAGTCGTACTTGGAGAGCAGTTCGCGTACTTCCATTTCGACCAGTTCGAGCAGTTCTTCGTCATCGACCATGTCGCATTTGTTCATGAATACGATGATGTAGGGTACGCCAACCTGGCGTGCCAGCAGGATGTGTTCGCGGGTCTGCGGCATCGGGCCGTCGGCGGCGGATACCACGAGGATGGCGCCGTCCATTTGCGCTGCACCGGTGATCATGTTCTTGACGTAGTCGGCGTGGCCCGGGCAGTCCACGTGGGCGTAGTGGCGGCTGGCTGTTTCGTATTCAACGTGGGAGGTGTTGATGGTGATGCCGCGCGCTTTTTCTTCCGGCGCCGCGTCAATCTGGTCGTAGCCCTTGGCTTCACCGCCAAACTTCTTGGACAAGACGATCGTGATCGCCGCTGTCAGTGTGGTCTTGCCATGGTCTACGTGGCCTATCGTGCCGACGTTGACGTGCGGTTTGGTTCGTTCAAATTTGCTCTTTGCCATGATTATTCCTTATCAATGTCAAACGTTAACAATAAAAAAACTAATAAATAAATGGTGCCCATGGCGAGAATCGGACTCGCGACCTCTCCCTTACCAAGGGAGTGCTCTACCACTGAGCCACATGGGCAAAACTCCAAACTGGAGCGGGTGAAGGGAATCGAACCCTCGTCGTAAGTTTGGAAAACTTCTGCTCTACCATTGAGCTACACCCGCAGGCTTCCCCATCAAACAGCAGTCCAAACAGTCAGTTAGCACAATACCAGCCAACCCAGCCCAAAAAAACCAACATCATTTGGTGGAGGGGGAAGGATTCGAACCTTCGAAGGCAGAGCCGTCAGATTTACAGTCTGATCCCTTTAACCGCTCGGGAACCCCTCCAAACAGAACCCGCAATTTTGCCAATTCCCTGCCTGCATGTCAAACTAAATTAGCGTTACCGCGCCACAAGCCAGAAAGCTGAATATTATGAACTACACGCAAAAATGCACCGGGCTACCCGTTTTACTTCGGTTTACCCGGGTGATCGCGAGAAGGGATACGGTAAAGCCAAGCAACCATCGTCAGTCCAAAAACACTCAAAGCCAGTTGTAACCAGCCGTCCTGGATAAAAAAAATAATCGAGCTGCCGAAGGTCAGGGTCATTGTAGCTATCGCCACCAGCTTGATTCGCCAGGGAATGCTCCGGTAAGTACGCCATTCCACAATCAGCGGCCCGAAGACATGATGGTTCATCAGCCAGTTATAGAAGCGGTGCGATGAGCGTGCGTAACAGGCGGTGGCCAGCAGCAGGAAAGGCGTGGTCGGCAGGACCGGCATGAATATGCCGATGATGCCGACCACTAGAAATAAAGTGCCGAGTGCAGCGAAAGCCAGACGCACCCACAGGAAACGATGCTTGCGCACCTCATGACTGTAGTCGCGGCGCTCGGCTGGTTTCGCCCGACTCAATCTGTACCTCCCAACATCCCGATGAATTGTTCAATTTCCTGGCGCGATATGCGCCGCGCAGTTTCGAATTGGGCATGCGCTTCCGGGTGTTGCAGATCGAGGCGGATGCCCCATAAGGGGCGCGTGCTCGTGGGCAACATCGCGTAACGCACGTCACCAAGCAAACCTTGATCATCCGGGTGCAAGGCCAGGTAATTATCCGAAAAAAATTCGAAGCGCCGAATGTCCTGATGTAATACCGAAGCGGGAGAAAGTGCCGGAAGATCACGGGGCAGATCGAAGGCGCGCACTGTGTTTCCCGGATAAATCCGTACGCTTCCGCTTGGCCCGACCCGCACCGCATCGATATGGTAGATGCCATTGGCGCGATAAATCGAACGCCACAGCAGCAGGTTGCCCATGGTCGGTTTGACCGTCAATTTAACGGCTTCGTGTCCACGCTGCAGGATTGTTGCGTGCATTGCGTGTTCGGCGCGCTGGTGCTGGAACCAGCCGATGGACAGATATACCGCAGCCAGCAACAGGCCGATACGCGCCGGCAGCGTCTTGCGCCAGCGCAAACCAAGCAGCATGGCCGTGCCGAGGATCAGGGAAAACAGTGGGTCGAAAATCGGGACGATGCTCCAAGCGACGCGTTCGCCGGTAAACGGCCACAATAAGTGCGTACCGTAGCTGGTGCAGGCATCAAGCAAGCCGCTTGTGGCGCAACCCAGCAGGGCATACAGATAGACACGCCGGAAGCCGAGCGGATGTCCGAAGGCCTTGAATGCAGGCCACAGGATCAGCGCAACCAGCAGTGCCCCGGCGGGAATGAAGATCAGAGAATGGGTGAACTGGCGGTGATATTCCAGCGTCAGCAGCGGGTCGGTGGAAGATTGGATCAGGGCATCGGCATCGGCCAGCAGTGCGGCAAGGAAGCCTGTTGTCGTGGCGGCACGCGTCTCGCCTTTCCGGCTGCACGATTGGGCGAGGGTTCCGCCCAGCAGCCCGTGGGTCAGAATGTCCACTTACCCGTTACCCGCGCGTGTTCGATTGCATGGTGAATTGACCAAGCTCAACGACTGGCGCAGGCTGCCAGTCTTTTTTGCGGTGTTCCGCAATCACGTTGGTGAAGATGCCGCCACGCACGTAAAACCTGGCTGTCAGGCGCATGAAGCGCGGCTGAATGGCGGCAACCAAATCATCCAGAATGCGGTTGGTCACGTCCTCGTGGAAATGCCCCTCGTTGCGGAATGACCATATATATAGTTTGAGGCTTTTCAACTCGATGCAATTTTCATCGGCGATGTAATCGAGAATCAGCGTGGCGAAATCCGGCTGGCCGGTCTTCGGGCACAGGCAGGTAAATTCCGGGATTTCCATGTGGATATGGTAATCGCGCTGTGGGTTCGGGTTGGGGAAGGTTTCCAGTGTTTTGTCGGGTTGCGTAGCCATTTGGTGAGGTGTTCCGCTTCGGTTAGAATAGCGCGCATTATAACGTCGCGGTATCCAAATTGCGCCTATCCCAAATCAAGCTGGCCGGTTTCAAATCCTTTGTTGACCCCACACACATTTCCCTGCCGGGACAAATCGTGGGCGTGGTCGGGCCAAACGGCTGCGGCAAGTCGAATGTGATCGATGCGCTGCGCTGGGTGCTGGGTGAATCAAAAGCCTCCGCGCTACGCGGCGAAACCATGCAGGATGTGATCTTCAACGGTTCAAGCAAACGCAAGCCGGTGTCGCGTGCCAGCGTGGAGCTGATCTTCGACAACTCGCTGGGCAAGGCCGCCGGACAATGGTCGAGCTACGCGGAAATTTCCATCAAGCGCGTGTTGCAACGCGACGGCGACTCCAGCTACCACATCAACAACCAGCAGGTGCGGCGCAAGGACATCACCGACATTTTTCTCGGCACCGGTCTGGGCCCGCGCGCTTACGCAATCATCGAACAGGGCATGATTTCGCGCATCATCGAGGCCAAGCCGGAAGAGTTGCGCGTGTTTCTCGAAGAAGCGGCGGGCGTTTCCAAATACCGTGACCGCCGCCGCGAGACCGAGTTACGCATCGGCGACACACGCGACAACCTGCTGCGTGTCAGCGACATCCTGCAGGAACTGGAAAAACAACTGGTGCATCTGGGCGAACAGGCCGAAGTGGCGAAGCAATACCGCGCGCTGGAAACGCAGCGCGATACCACGCAGCATTTGTTCTGGCTGGTAAAACGGCAGGAAGCCGAAGCACAACGCGTCCGGGCCGTTCAAACAATGGAAAAGACCCGCACCGAACTGGAAGCGGAAACCGCGCGGTTGCGCGACATCGAAAGCCAGTTGGAAACCGCGCGCAGCGGGCACTACCAACTTTCCGACGCGCTGCATGTCAAGCAAGGCGAGCTCTACACTGCGAATGCCGAGATCGCGCGGCTGGAGCAGCACATCAAACATGTTGCCGACCGTCACCAGCGCATGGTTCAGCAAATCGCCAACACCGGGAAACAGATCGAACAACAGCAACACCAGCGCCAGGGCGTGCATTCTCTGCTGGAACACTGGCAGCGCCAACAGGACAGTGCGGCGGTCAAAGTCACCGAAGCCGAACAGCACGCGCAAGCGGAAAGCCAGAACCTGCCACCGGCAGAAGAGGCGGCGCGTATCGCGCAGGATCGCTACAACACCTTGCAACGCGAGCAACTGCAATTGCAACAACAACTGCAACTGGCCGACACACAGCGCGAGCATTTGCAGCGCAATATCCAGCAAATGGAGTCGCGCCGTCTGCGTCTGATGCTGGAGAAAGACAACCTGCCGCACCCCGACAGCGGCGCATTGCAGCAAGCGCAACAGCAAATAACCGAACTGGAGACGGAGCGCACCGCGCAGTTACAGAAGCTGGCGCACTTGCAGGAGCAGTTGCCGCTGGCCGACAACGAACGGCGCAACCAGCGTGATGCATTGCTGCAGCTGGAGCGCGTGCTGGCACAGACTGAGGCGCGCCTGCAGGCGTTGCAGCAATTGCAGCAGCACATCGACAACGACAAAAATCTTAACACCTGGCTGCAACAGCACCAACTGGAAAAATTGCCGCGTCTGTGGCAATCGGTTCGCATCGAAAACGGCTGGGAGGATGCGCTGGAGGCGGTGTTGCGCGAGCGGCTGAACGCGATAGCCATGCCGGAACTGGGAGATGCCGCCGCCTGGAACGATGCGCCGCCAGCCAAGCTGGCGTTGTTTGCGCCTGCTGATGCCACACAGATCCCCGGCAATCCGTCACCACAACTCAGCCCGTTGCTGAATTATGTGCAATGCCAGGACGCGCAAACACTACCGGTCATACGCGACTGGCTGACGCATGTATATGCGGTGGCAGACGTGGCGCAGGCGTATGCGCAGCGTGCACAGCTACCGTCGGGTGGCTGGTTTGTCACCCCGCAAGGCCATCTGGTCGGCACGCGCAGCGTGCTGTTCCATGCGCCGGACAGCCAGTTGCATGGCGTGCTGGCAAGACAGCGCGAAATCGAGAAATTGCAGCAGGAATCAGCCGAACAGAATCGTGAGACGGAATCTTCCCGCCAGCAGGTCACGCAGGCCGAGCACCACTACCAGTCCATCGAGGCGCAGATCGCGCCGTTACGCAGTTCCGGCAACGAAATGCAGCAGCGCCTGCACGTTCTGCAAGTGCAGATACTGAAATTGAATCAGGCGCACGAACGCAGTGCGGAGCGCACCATGCAGATCGAACGCGAAATGCAAGAGTTGGCAGACCAGATGGGCAGTGAGCAACGCCAACAGGACAGCATTGACGAGCAGATGGTGATGTTGCGCGAACAGGCCGCCGCATTCCATGAACAAGTGGACGAGGCGCAACGCCAGGCCAACCAGCAGGACGGCGCATTGCGCGAGCAGCGCGGGCGCGCGCAGCACGCGCAACACGCGTTGCAGGAAGCGCACTTCTTTGCCAAAACCTGCACCGAGAAAATCGCCGACCTGCAACACAATATCCGGCAGATTACCGAAGCGTTGGCACAATTCGAGCAGAACCTGGCGCAGTTGCGCACCGAGTTATCGGGCGGTGAAGATGAAACGGCCAAGCAACAATTACAGACTGCGCTGCAGATGCGCCAAGCCTGCGAACAGGCACTGGCCGAGGCGCGTAACACGCTGGAAAACGCCACGGTCGAATTGCAGAAGCTGGAGCAGGAACGCCTCGCCAGCGAACACAAACTCAATCCGCTGCGCGAGAAACTCAACGAATTGACACTGAAGGAACAGGAAGCACGTCTGCATTTCGAACAATGGGCGGAACAGTTGCAGGGCGTGGACGAGCAGGCGTTAATGCCGCTGCTGGAGTCTGACAATAGGCAAGGGGGCAACAACAAGCCGAATGTGTTGCAGAACGAATTGAACCGCCTGAATGCGGATATCGAAGCATTGGGTGCGGTAAATCTTGCCGCGCTCGAAGAGCTGCAAACCGCGACCGAGCGCAAGGCCTATCTGGATGCTCAGGCAAAAGACCTAAACGAGGCAATGGCGACACTGGAAGAGGCGATCCGCCGCATCGACAAGGAATCACGTGATTTACTGGTGGATACCTACAACCAGGTTAACCAGCACCTGTCCGAGTTGTTTCCGATACTGTTCGGTGGCGGCGAGGCGCGCCTGGTGCTGACCGGTGAGGAAATACTCGATAGCGGCGTGCAGGTGATGGCGCAGCCGCCGGGCAAGAAAAACAGCTCGATTCATTTGATGTCCGGCGGGGAAAAAGCCCTGACCGCCATCGCGCTGGTATTCTCGCTGTTCCAGCTCAACCCGGCACCGTTCTGCCTGCTCGACGAAGTGGACGCACCGCTCGATGACACCAACACCGAACGGCTGTGCACACTGATCAAGCGCATGTCACAGCACACCCAGTTCGTGTTCATCAGCCACAACAAGATCACCATGGAACTGGCGCAACAACTGATCGGCGTAACCATGCAGGAAAAAGGCGTGTCTCACGTGGTCGCGGTGGATATCGAGGAAGCCCTGCGCATGCGCGACGAACAGATTGCCGCGTAATTCGCCATCCCCGTGCAGGCAAAGATTCAGCAGGTTGATTCGACCGGGTTCCCGCCTGCGTTGAAACGACGAATAAGGCTGGATCAGTGCCTCTTTAATCTGTGTTGAAATAAATATTGTCGGCATAAACTAGTGCGCATGCCAGAGAAGGATAAAATGGGTCTGCATTCCAGCCACAAGGTGCCGATGTTTCGTGTGGGCGCGCTCATCTCCCTGCTGGCAATCATCGCAGCTTTGACGTTGCTGCCGTTCCCCGCCGTCTCCGGTATGCGTGGCGTGGCAGGTTATCTGCCGTTGCACATACTGCTCGAGACTTTCGCCATTGTCGCATCCATGCTGATATTTGCGGTGGGCTGGCATGCCCATAGCCGCAATCTGCCCGGCAGCATCGTGCTGCTTGCCTGCGCATTTTTCGGCGTGGGCCTGCTCAATTTTGCGCACATGCTGTCCTATGCGGGCATGGCGGATTCTGTGACGCCTAGCGGTACGGAGAAGGCGGTCAATTTCTGGCTTATGGCGCGTTCGCTGGCTGCAATTGCGCTGCTTGCGGTTGCGCTTATGCCGTGGCGCCCGTTCATTGCAGCAACAACTCGTTACCTGCTGTTCGCAGCTTCGATTGCCGCAACCGCGCTCGCCTATTGGCTAATTCTGTTCCATCAAGACTGGCTGCCGCATACCTTTATTCCCGGGCAAGGGCTGACTGCATTCAAGATCGCCTCGGGGTACGCAATCATCGCGCTCAACCTTAGCGCCGCAGTTGTGCTGGGACTGCGCATGCGCAAGCCGCTGCCATTCGATGCGGCAGGGTTATTCGGTGCGCTGTGCGTGATGGCGTTGAGCGAATTTTTCTTTACGCTTTATGCAAACGTCACCGATGTTTTCAACCTGATGGGGCACATCTACAAGGTAATCGCCTACCTGTTACTGTGCCGGACAATATTCATCGAGGCGATTGAAAACCCTTACCACCAGTTGAATGCATCACAAAGCCAATTGCAGGCAACCATTAACGCTATTCCCGATACGTTACTCGAGCTTGGGCTGGATGGCCGCTATCATGACTTTTATTCCACACACGGTGATTTGCCGGCAACATCCACGGAAAACCTGCTGGAAAAAACGGTGGCTGAAGTGCTGCCACCCGCTGCTGCGGACGTGGTCATGGCGGCCTTGCGGGAAGCGCAGGAAAGCGGGCTGTCGTATGGCAAAGTGATGGAATTATCGCTTGTGCGAGGCAAGTGCTGGCTCGAACTTTCTGTTTCCAGCAAAGCGGTCGGAGCGGGGCAGGCGCCACGCTTCATCGTGCTGTCGCGTGACATTACCGCAACCAAGAGTGCCCAACTGGAGATTGAGCGGTTGAGCCGGGCATACTGCTTGCTGAGTCGGGTGAATGAAGCGATCGTACGTTCCCATGACAGAAACCAGCTTTTTGCGACGATCTGCGCTGCCGCCGTCGAATCGAAGCTATTTTGTTTTGCCTGGATCGGCATGCTGGATGGCGGGCGGGTGATGCCGGTTGCACACGCCGATGCCGAAGCAGATTATTTATCGGGTAGATTTTTTATTTCGCTCGACGATGAACACACTAAAAACGAGCTGATCAGCAAGGCAATCAACGAAAATATTCATGTCATCTGCCAGGACATCGAACATGACTCCGGTGTAATGCCGTGGCGGGATAATGCGATCAAGCGCGGCTTCCGGGCATGTGCCGCCTTTCCGGTCTGCGAAGCGGGAGTCGTAACCGGCGCCATGAATATTTTTGCCGCAGAGACACAATTCTTTACGCCGGACATCGTCGAGCTGATGCGGCAGCTTGCTGCCGATATTTCATTTTCGCTGGACACCTTTGCCGGAGCCGAACGCCGGAAACTGGCGGAGGCCGGACTCAAGCGGCTCAACCTCGATCTGGAACAGCGGGTTCTGGAGCGCACCCGCCAACTGGAGATGGCCAACAAGGAGCTCGAAGCATTCAGCTACTCGGTATCTCACGATTTGCGGGCACCGTTGCGCAGCATCGACGGCTTCAGCCAGGTGGTGCTGAAAACCTGCCATGAGCAACTGGATGCCACCGCGAAGGATTATCTGCAACGGGTGCGCCGCGCCAGCCAGCGTATGGGAAACATGATCGACGATCTGCTACAGCTTTCGCAGGTGGCGCGCAGTTTGCTCAAACGGGAACCGATTGACTTGAGCAAAATAGTAAAACAGACGGCGGAGGATCTAAGCAGGGCGAACCCCGAGCGACAAGTGCAGTTTATCCTGCAACCGGGATTGTCCGTGCAGGCCGACGCCGGTCTGCTGCGCATCGTAATGAACAATTTGCTGGGCAATGCCTGGAAATATACCGGCAAGAAAGCCACCGCAAAAATTGAATTCGGCCAGTGCGACATCGACGGACAAGATACTTTTTTTGTGCGCGACAACGGCGGCGGATTCAACATGGACTACTCGCACAAGTTGTTCGATACCTTCCAGCGCCTGCATGGGGAAAACGAATTCGAGGGCACCGGAATCGGGCTGACCACGGTGCAGCGCGTCATCCACAGGCATAATGGCAAGGTCTGGGCGGAAGGCAAGGAAGGCCAGGGTGCTACGTTCTACTTTACGTTACCACAGAGGCAAAGAGAGATGAGTGCATGAGGTGGCAGAGTGAGCGGCGATAAGCGCATCGTTTTACTGGTTGAGGATAAACCGGATGACGAGGAGTTGACGAGGCTGGCTTTCAGGGAATGCAAATTCACCGGCGAGCTGGTGGTCGTTCGGGATGGGCAGGAAGCGCTGGATTACTTGTTCACCGCCGGAAAATATCCGGCGAAGGATGTCCACGACATGCCGCAACTGGTGCTGCTCGACTTGAAATTGCCCAAAATGAACGGCCTGGAAGTTCTCAGGCGCGTGCGGGCGAATACGGCAACCAGGTGCTTACCGATAGTGGTGCTGACTTCCAGCAAGGAGAAACAGGATTTGATCGACAGTTATTTGCTTGGCGCCAACAGTTACACCCAGAAACCCGTGGACTTCAATCACTTCACCGATGCGATAAGCCAGATCATCCGGTATTGGCTGACTTTGAATGAAGCTCCAATCGCCCGCCACAAATAACATGCAACCCAAGTTATTGCATGCCTTGTTGGTTGAAGATTCTCCGGATGACGCCGACCTGATTTTGATTGAATTGAACAATGCCGCATTCAACATCGTCAGTACCAGAGTGGATACCGAAGCCGGAATGCGCGTGGCGATGCAGAGCGGAAATTGGGATGTGATCATTTCCGATTTCAATCTGCCCCGCTTCAACGCCCACGGTGCATTGGCGGTGTTGCGTGACACGGGCGCGGACATTCCCGTCATTATCGTATCCGGCTGCATCGGTGAAGAACGCGCAATCGCCTTGATGAAAGAGGGTGCCAGCGATTTCGTCATGAAAGACAACCTGGCACGGCTGGTTCCGGCAATCGAACGCGAATTGCGCGAAGCGGCCGGGCGCAGAGAGCATCGCCAGACGGAACTGGTACTGTTCGAGAGCGAAAAACTGCTGCGCGGAATTGCCTCATCCCTCGGCGAAGGCATTTTTGTCCTGGGTGATGACGGAAGGCTGCTGTTCATGAATCCGGAGGCCGAGCGTTTGCTGGGATGGACCGAGCGCGAATTGCTCCATCAAGAGGTGTGCCACATTATCCATGCACAAACACAGGACGGCGCACCCCTGTCTGAACCTTGTTGCGGGATGCAGAGGGTATTGACGAGCGGCGGCGTGCACCGGACAGAAGAAGATATTTTCTGGCGCAAGGACGGTTCGCCGATACCGGTGTCCATCGTCGCCAGCGCCATCATGGAGAATGGTAAAGCAACCGCCTCCGTGATCGCTTTTCAGGATATCCGCCAGCGCAAACAGGCCGAGCATGATTTGCTGGAGTCGCGCAAACAGTTACGCGAGTTATCGGCACATCAGCAATCGGTGCGCGAAGAAGAGAGAACGCGGATTGCACGGGAATTGCATGACGAGTTGGGACAGATGCTAACGGCGGTCAAGCTGGATGCCAAATGGCTGGCAACCCGCCTGGCCAACAAGGATTCAAGCATCATGAACAAAATTACCGCTATGTCCGGACTGCTCGACCAAACACTGGATACAGTACGCAGGGTTGCGGCGGACTTGCGTCCGGTAATGCTGGATGATTTGGGGCTGGCGGCGGCAATCGAATGGCTGGTGGAGGAATTCGGTAAACGTACCGGCATCAACACCCATCTGGAACTGGATATAGAGCAGAGGTCATGCAACTGTCGGGGGGATGAGAGCCAGGGTGCCGAGGTCTCTACCGCCATTTTCCGGATTGTGCAGGAATGCCTCACCAACATTACCCGCCACGCGCATGCGGAGCAAGTGACGGTGTCACTGAAATGTTGCGACAACAAACTTGTGCTGCGGGTATCCGATAACGGCACAGGCATGCCCGCCACCGGTGACGGCAAACATGACTCCTTTGGCATTGTCGGCATGCGGGAACGCGCCCATAATCTGGGTGGAACATTTGATTTGGCGAGTGTCCCCGGGGAAGGCACCCGTGTGAAAGTTGTTATTCCGGCTGAGCCTGCCCAGCATGCGGGAGCGCCACAATGATCAAAATATTAATCGCAGATGATCATGCGATTGTGCGCGGCGGCCTGAAACAATTGCTGTCCGGCGAAAGCGGCTTCACTGTTGCGGGCGAAGCAGCCAATGGTCTGGAAGCACTCAAGCTATTGCGCGAGCAGCCGTTTGATGTGGTGTTGATGGATATGTCCATGCCCGGCCGGAGCGGAATCGAACTGATCAAAATGATCAAGGCCGAAAAGCCGAAATTGGCGCTGCTGGTACTCAGCATGCACAAGGAGGAGCAGTATGCGATCAGGGCGCTGAAGGCGGGCGCTTGCGGATATCTGACCAAGGAGAGTGCGCCGGATCAACTGGTTGCGGCAATCCGCAAAGTCGCTTCCGGCGGTGCTTTTATCAGTTCCGGCGTCGCCAAGCGATTGGTACTCGAACTGGGCGGCAACCACGATACCGCGCCCCATGCGCTGCTTTCCGACCGGGAATATCAGATTTTCCGGATGATTGTTTCCGGTGTTGCAATCGGCGCAATTGCCGACGAATTGTCGCTTAGCGTGAAAACTGTCAGCACGCACAAAACCCGTATTCTGCAGAAAATGACAATGACCAGCAGCGCGGAATTGATCCACTACGCCATTCGCCATCAACTGGTGGAGTCACCAGGCGCGTAGGCTGCCAGCCAGTTTGGCTCTTGCCCGTTTATTCATGCTTCAAAATTCATGACCTGAATGCCGTCATTTCCGTACCGGCTGGAATCCAGCAAGACAAAAACACCTTTTGCTTAAGCACACTGGATTTCCGCCTGCACGGGAATGACACGGGAGATTTTCCATTTTTCCGACACCACTCTGGGTGGTACGACGCTACTTTCAATTATAAAACTCTCAGCAACTCAATTTGCAGTACGCCTTGCGCGGCATTCCGGAAGCAGTGACTCGTCTCTTGTAGGAATTTTCCTACCCAAAATTTAAATATCGGCTGATATTTTCTTTCCCGATCCTCCAATACTATTCCTCTCACTCTAGCAGGCAAAAAATCAGGTGAGGCAAGAGCATGGCTACCGAACTAAAAAAATACTGGGTTTATCCGGCAATTCCGGCAGCACTTGGAGCAATCGGCTCGGCGGTTTTGGGCGGCCTTACCTGGCAGGCTGCCATTGCTGCCCTGGTGATTTTGCTCTCCGGCATTATCGGGGGGGTGCTGCTCGTCAAGCAGTTTGCCGCAGACAGCGGGTCCGCCAGAAAAACAATCCTGGCGGAATCTGATGGGATATTCAGGGAGCAAACGGCAGATTATCTGCGCAGCCTGCATACACTGGGCAGCGATGTCATACCGATATGGGTGCGCCAGGTTGAAACCGGAAGAAGCCAGATGGAAACCGCCATTCTCGATCTGATGGTGCGTTTCTCCGGCATTGTGGACAAGCTGGATGCCGCATTAAAAGCATCTGAAGCATCTTCTGAAGGCATAGACGGTGGTTTGGTGAGCGTGTTTACGCAAGGTGAAAAAGAATTGGGTGCAGTAGTCGATTCTCTGCGCGAGACGATGCACCATAAAAAAACCATGCTTGCCGAAATCCACGAGCTGCTGCAGTTTATTGTCGAGCTGGAAAAAATGGCCATTGACGTGACGGGTATCGCCGACCAGACCAATCTGTTGGCTCTGAATGCCGCGATTGAGGCGGCGCGGGCGGGAGAATCCGGGCGCGGGTTTGCCGTGGTGGCGGACGAAGTCAGAAAACTTTCCACACTTTCCAAAGAAACTGGCAAGCAAATCAGCGAAAAAGTAAAAATCATCAGTACTGCGATCAGCGCTGCGGTCAACACCGCCGAGCAAACCACGGCGGGTGAGACAAAAGCACTGGCGGCTTCGGAAACTACCATCGGCAATGTGTTGGGTAGTTTCAAGCAGATTACCGACGGGCTTTCAGAATCGAGCGGAATTCTGCGCAGGGAAAGCGACGGTATCAAGAATGAGGTTGCGATGTCACTGGTACAGCTCCAGTTTCAGGATCGCGTCAGCCAGATACTGTGCCATGTGCGCGACAACATCGGCAGCCTGCCGGATTATCTGGGAAAAAGCCAAGCGGCATTCGACCACAACGGCAGGCTTGAGCCGGTTGCTGCCGGTCAGCTGCTGAAGGAAATCGAGAGCACCTATGCGATGGCGGAAGAGCACAGCAATCATGACGGGAAGGCGCAGACCGCGCCGCAAGATTCTGAAATTTCATTTTTCTAGGAGTTATGAATGGCAAAAACAATTCTCGTAGTGGACGATTCGGCCTCGCTGCGCCAGGTGGTGGGCATTGCCCTCAAGGGCGCGGGCTATGACGTAATCGATGCGTGTGACGGCAAGGATGCGCTGACCAAACTGAACGGGCAGAAAATCCACCTCATTATCAGCGACGTCAATATGCCCAACATGGACGGCATCACCTTTGTGACGGAAGCGAAAAAGCTGCCGAATTACAAGTTCACTCCGATCATCATGCTGACCACGGAATCCGGCGAAAACAAAAAATCTGCAGGCCAGTCGGCAGGTGCCAAGGCTTGGGTGGTCAAGCCGTTCCAGCCCGCGCAGATGCTGGCTGCCGTATCCAAACTGATCATGCCGTAAGGCTGCAAGTTCTCGCGCCATCCGGGGGAAAGGAGCAACACCATGAACGTCAATATCACCAATGAAAACAACGTCTGTCGCATCGCTATCGACGGGGAAATGACTATTTATTCCGCAGCACAGGCCAAGGAATATCTGCAGTCCGCGCTGGCAACCTGCAATGAGATCGAAATGAATCTTGCGCAGGTGAGCGAAATCGATACGGCGGGATTGCAGTTGCTGGCGCTGGTCAAGCGCGAGGCGGCGAACCGCAACAAACCGCTGCATTTTGTCGCGCACAGCCAGGCGGTATTGGACATGCTGGATCTGTGCAATCTGGCCGGCGTATTTGGCGATCCGGTAGTGATCTCGCACGCATAATTCCTGAAGGAAAAACCATGAATCTCGACGAAGCATTGCAAACGTTTATCGCGGAAAGCCGCGAGCTGTTGCAAGATATGGAAGGTGCGCTGCTGCGCATCGAGCAATCGCCCGAGAGCGAAGAGTTAATCAATGCCATCTTTCGCGCCGCGCATACCATCAAAGGCTCCGCCGGATTGTTCGGGCTGGACTATATCGTCGCCTTCACGCATGTCGCGGAAAGCGTGCTGGACCGGGTGCGCAACAGCGAACTACGCATCGAAGCAGGACTGGTCGCATTACTGCTTTCCAGTTGCGATCACATTGCCGAGCTCATCGAGCATCTGGCGGCGGGTGGCGGTGATCCACCTGAAGAGATACAAAATGACAGCGGCGCGCTGATTGCCTATCTGAATGAATATCTGACGGAAAAGGTTGCAGTGGCAACCAGAGTGGTGGTAGCGGCAGAGCACGATCAGACTTTTACCAGCGAAGGCGGCGGCGAAGTCGAGACCGACCTGTGGCATATTTCATTGCGCTTCGGCGAGGACGTGCTGCGCAACGGTATGGACCCGCTGTCATTCATTCGCTATCTGAATACACTCGGCGACATTCGGCATATCGTCACCCTGCTGAATGCCATTCCACCAGCCGGTGAAATGGATGCGGAAAGCTGCTATCTCGGTTTCGAAATCAATTTCAAGAGTAATGCCGACAAGGCGACCATCGAGGGTGTATTCGAATTTGTGCGTGAGGACTGCCTGATCCGCATCCTGCCGCCACGCAGCAAAATCGACGACTACCTGCGGCTTCTCGCCGAGCTGCCGGAAGAAGAACTGCGCGTCGGCGAAATGCTGCTGCGCTGCGGCACGCTGACCCAATCCGAACTGGATGCCGCATTGCGCTTGCAGCATGGCGATGACACCGCATCGCCGCGCCCTCTCGGCGAAGTGCTGGTGGAAGCCCAGATGGTGCAACAGCCAGTGTTGGAAGCCGCGCTGAACAAGCAGAAACAGATCAAGGAACACAAGAGTGCCGAGGCCAATCTGATTCGTGTCGATGCCGACAAACTGGATGAGCTCATCAACCTGGTCGGCGAACTCATCATCGCCGGTGCCGGCACCAACCTGATTGCCGAGCGCAACGGTGACGCCGACCTGCTCGAGGCCACCGCCACGCTATCCAGGCTGGTGGAAGAAGTGCGTGACTCCGCACTCAAGCTGCGCATGGTGCAGATCGGCGCAACCTTCAACCGCTTCCAGCGCGTGGTGCGCGATGTCAGCAAGGAGCTCGGCAAGGATATTGAGCTGGTTATCAGCGGTGCGGAAACCGAGCTGGACAAGACCGTGGTGGAAAAAATCGGCGATCCGCTCACCCACTTGGTGCGCAATTCGATGGATCACGGCATCGAGTCGGCGGAAGTACGTCTCGCGTGCGGCAAGCCCGCCAAGGGCACGCTCAAGCTCAATGCCTACCATGATGCCGGCAGCATCATCATCGAAATTTCCGACGACGGCGGCGGCCTCAACAAGCAGCGCATCCTCAAAAAGGCCATCGAACGCGGGCTGGTGAGCGAAGGAGACAACCTGAGCGACCGCGAAATCTACAACCTGATTTTCGAGGCGGGTTTTTCCACCGCCGATGCCGTCAGCAACCTGTCCGGGCGCGGCGTCGGCATGGACGTGGTCAAGCGCAACATCACCGCGTTGCGCGGCACGGTGACGCTCGACAGCGAAGAAGGCCGGGGCACCACGGTGCGCATCCGCCTGCCGCTCACGCTGGCGATTATCGACGGCTTTCTGGTCGGCGTCGGCAGCTCCGTTTATGTCGTGCCGCTCGATATGGTGGTGGAATGTATCGAACGCGCCGCCTGGGAGAATTCCGGCAGTGATGGCAGTTATCTCAATCTGCGCGGTGAAGTGCTGCCTTTTCTGCGGTTGCGTGAACATTTCGAGGTGGAAGGCGAAACGGTGCGGCGTGAAAACGTGGTGGTGGTCAGGCATGGCGAACACAAGGTTGGGCTGGTGGTGGACCGGCTGTTAGGCGAATTCCAGACCGTCATCAAGCCGCTCGGCAAGGTATTCGACCGGATCAGCGGCATCGGCGGTTTCACCATTCTGGGCAGTGGCGAAGTGGCGTTGATCATCGATGTGCCGGGATTGGTGGGGCAATCGACTGCCCGTGAAATACAACAGGCTTCCCCGTAGCAGGCGAGCAATCCTTAGACGGTTCGGTTTTTTATTGATTTTAAGTGAGGAGTAAACCATGTTTAAGAATATGAAAATAGGTATGCGTTTGGGGTTGGGGTTCGGCCTGGTGTTGATTATGCTGGCAATTGTCGCCTTCATCGGTATCAGCCGCATGGCAATGGTGAACGACACCCTGGAAGATATTATCCAGGACAAATATATGAAAGTGGAGCTACTCCAGCAGGGGTTGGCCGGTGTGAACAATATTGGTATCGGAGCACGCGATTTGGTACTCGCCGAAACTACGGAGGCCCGCCAGGATTCAAAGGAACGTATTTTGAAAGGCCGCGCCGGCCTTGCCAAGGCGTGGGATACGCTCAAGCCCACGCTGGGCAATCCCAAAGGCAAGGAATTGATGCAGCTTATTCTGGATTCGCGGGAGCGCTTCGTTGCCGACCAGGACCAGGTCATCAAGCTGATGGATGAAGGCAAGGTTGATACAGCACGTGTTTTTATCGCAACCGATTTCAGAAAAACAGCTGTGGAGTATCGCGAACACGTCAATGCATTGATCGAGTTTCAAAGTGAATTGATGGACCAAGCCGGGAAAGCTGCGACCGAACAATACGAGCAGGGACGCACACAAATGCTCATTTTGGCCATTGCCGCATTCTTGATGGGTGCCGGAATCGCGTTTTGGGTGGCCCGTAGCGTCACCATACCGCTCAGTGTGGCCGTGGGGGTTGCAAACCAGTTGGCGGCGGGCGACCTGACCGCCAATATCGAAGTGACCAGCAAGGATGAGACCGGCATGTTGCTGACTGCGATGCAGAACATGGTCGGCAAGCTTTCGGAGATCATCGGCGAAGTGCGCGGCGCGGCGGACGCGCTGTCGGGCGCATCCGAAGAAGTCAGCGCCACGGCGCAGAACATGAGTCAGGCGACCTCGGAACAGGCGGCGAGCGTGGAAGAAACCAGCGCCTCGGTCGAACAGATGTCCGCTTCGATCAACCAGAACACCGAAAACGCCAAAGTTACCGACGGCATGGCTTCACAGGCGGCCAAACAAGCCGAACAAGGCGGCGCAGCCGTCACGCAGACCGTGGTGGCGATGAAGCAGATCGCCGGCAAAATCGGCATCATCGACGATATCGCCTACCAGACCAACCTGCTCGCGCTCAATGCCGCCATCGAAGCGGCACGTGCCGGGGAACACGGCAAGGGTTTTGCCGTCGTGGCGGCAGAAGTACGCAAGCTCGCGGAACGCAGCCAGGTCGCCGCGCAGGAAATCGGTGAACTGGCCGGCGGTTCGGTCGAGAAAGCCGAGAACGCAGGAAAGCTGCTGGATGAAATGGTTCCGGCGATCAACAAGACCTCCGACCTGGTGCAGGAAATCGCCGCCGCCTCGGAAGAGCAATCTTCAGGCGTCGGGCAGATCAACACCGCGATGGAACAACTCAACCAGATCACCCAGCAGAACGCATCGAGCAGCGAAGAACTGGCGGCGACTGCGGAAGAAATGAGCGGCCAGGCGACGCAACTGCAAAATCTGATGGCGTTCTTCAAGATAGACGGAGCGGCGGGCAGCACCTCTTCCAGCCACGCACCGGATCGCAAGACGGCTAACGTTAATCCGGCTCCAAGGCTCGCACCAAGGCCTGCGTTGGCGACAGCAGGAAACGGTTTCGTGAAGTTCTAGCTGCAGGAGTCCCTCCCCCGCCAGTGGGAGAGGGACTGGGCGTAGCAAACAGGAAAGGAAAAAACATGAATGCAGTCGCACAAATAAACAAGACATTGCCTGTCGCGGCCGCCACACAACAGGACCAGCAGCAATACCTCACCTTCATACTGGGTGGCGAGACCTATGCGATGGGCATCCTGGCGATCAAGGAGATCATCGAATACGGCAACCTGACTGAAGTACCGCGCATGCCGGGCTTCATTCGCGGCGTCATCAACCTGCGGGGCGCGGTAGTGCCGGTGATCGATCTCGGTGCGCGCTTCGGCAAGCGCGCCACCGACGTTACCCGGCGCACCTGCATCGTCATTATCGAAGTGGCGAACGGTGAAGAAACCCAGGACATCGGCGTGATGGTGGATGCGGTGAACGAAGTGCTGGAAATCCCCGCCAGCGAAGTCGAACCGGCGCCCTCTTTCGGCGCAGACATCCGCGCCGACTTCATCAGCGGCATGGGCAAGATCGACGGCAAGTTTGTCATCATTCTGAATATCCACCAGGTACTGTCGGTAGAGGAAATGGCCACGCTGGCCGGAGTGGACAGCGTGGCTCACGCGCAATAGATGCGGGCGGAAATTTAACCGGCCAGCCCTTCAGAAAACTTGGTTTGGTAGAGGGAAAAATGCACAACACTTCAGAACATCGCAACCCGGCGCGACGGCCCGGCGGGAGCCCTGCGGATGCAAATATCGCGCTGCACGACCAGGAGTTTACGCAGTTCCGCGACATGATTTACCGCATTGCCGGTATCAGCATGTCTCCGGCCAAAAAACAGCTGGTTTCCAGCCGACTGGCGAAGCGCTTGAAGCATCATGGCTTGGCGAGTTATGGCGACTATTTCCGTCTGATCACTTCGGCACACGGCAAAGCCGAATTGCAGGTGGCAGTGGATTCGCTGACCACCAACGAGACACATTTCTTCCGCGAGCCAAAGCATTTTGATTTTCTGCGCAATCGTATCATTCCGGCGCGCAAGGCGGGGCGCGGGTTGCGCATCTGGAGTGCGGCTTGTTCCAGCGGAGAAGAGCCGTACAGTATCGCGATGCTGCTGGATGAATTGCTGGGCAGCGAGCCGTGGGAAATAGTGGCCTCCGACATCAGCACGCACGTCCTGGAAAAGGCGGGAAACGGGCTGTTTCCCATCACGCGCGTGCCGGAAATTCCCAAACATTACCTGACCCGCTATTGCCTGAAGGGAGTCGGCGAGCATGACGGCACGCTGCTGATCGAGCAGTCGTTGCGCGACCGGATACGCTTCATGCAACATAACCTGACCGAAACACCTGCCAAGCTGGGCGAGTTTGATGTAATTTTCCTGCGCAACGTGATGATCTATTTCGATCAGGAAACCAAATGCCAGGTGGTGTCGCGACTACTGCCATTGCTGCGTCCCGGCGGGTACTTTCTGGTCGGCCATTCCGAAAGTCTGAACGGCGTGACAGATGCAGTGCAACTGGTGATGCCGGCGATTTACCGAAAACCAGAGCACCGAAAGCCGGAGTGATGGAATCCCGATGGAAAAACCGGCGCATTTCGTTGAGATATTCCTGCAGCCGGGTGAAGTTTATTTCGGTGAGCGTGATACGCGAATCCGCACGCTGTTGGGTTCTTGCGTAGCCGTGACAATGTGGCATCCCGGCCTGCTGATCGGGGGTATGTGTCATTACCTGCTGCCCAGGCATCCCGTTGGCAAGCGCGGCGCGCCGGATGGACGTTATGCCGATGAGGCGCTGGGGATAATGCTGAGCGAGATACGCAAGGCCGGCTCCAGACCCAAAGAATACCAGGTCAAACTGTTTGGTGGCGGGCACATGTTTTCTGCTCGCCAGGTCGTTAGTGAGCATCATGTGGGAGCGAAGAATGTCGAGATGGCACGCATTCTGATGAAGCAGCACGGCTTTTCTGTCAGTGCCGAACATCTTGGCGGCATCGGGCATCGCAACATATTTTTTAATATTTGGGACGGCCATGTCTGGGTGCGCCATCAGCCGCCGTTAACCAACAAGAAAAAGGCCTGAACATTATGCGCACAATAAAAGTATTGATTGTCGACGACTCCGCTGTGGTGCGCCAGGTGCTGTCCGCGGTACTGGCGGAAGACCCGGATATCGAGTTGCTCGGCGCGGCTTCCGATCCGGTATTCGCCATGGAGCGTATGCGCGTGCAGTGGCCGGACGTGATCGTGCTGGATGTGGAAATGCCGCGCATGGATGGCATCACTTTTCTGAAAAAAATCATGGCTGAACGGCCGACGCCGGTGGTGATCTGCTCCACGCTGACCGAAAGGGGTGCCGCAACCACTCTGCAGGCACTGGAGGCGGGCGCATTCAGCATCATCACCAAACCTAAAATGGGCTTGAAGCAGTTTTTGAAAGATTCATCCGATGATCTGCTCAGTGCAGTCAAAGCGGCGGCGCTTGCCAATGCACACCGGTTGGTGCGTTCAACACCGGCAGTGGCAGTGGCGCCATCGCCAAAATTATCTGCCGATGCGATTCTTTCCGCCACCACGCACGCGATGGCAGAAACGACCGAGCGGGTGGTGGCGATCGGCACTTCCACCGGCGGGACACAGGCGCTGGAGACGGTGCTCACCGCACTGCCACAGGTGTGTCCGGGTATTGCCATCGTGCAGCACATGCCGGAAAAATTCACCGGTGCATTCGCGGCGCGCCTCAACGAACTGTGCAAGATCGAAGTGCGCGAAGCCAAAAACGGCGATCGTGTGCTGCCGGGCCGGGCGCTGATCGCGCCGGGCGGCAGACATATGCTGCTGAAGCGCAACGGATCGCAATATCACGTCGATATCGTGGATGGCCCGCCGGTCAGCCGCCATCGCCCGTCGGTAGATGTGTTGTTTCGTTCCGTGGCCAAGTGTGCGGGCAGGAACGCATTGGGCATTATTATGACCGGCATGGGCGATGACGGCGCATCGGGGCTGCTCGAAATGCGCAACGAGGGCGCGCTGACAATCGGACAGGATGAGCAGACCTGCGTGGTATACGGCATGCCCAAGGAAGCGGTCAAACGGGGTGCGGTGATCAAAACCCTGCCGCTTGGCGCAATCGCCGGAGCAATTGCCGGATTGAACCGATAACCCGGAGAAACAGCCATGAATGCGACAGAAAAAATGCTGGAGGTTTTGGCGGTTGAAGATTCCGAGGATGATTTCGAGCTGATCCGCCATAAATTGGTCGAGGACGGATTTACGGTTACACATGAGCGCGTCGAGACAGCGGAAGCGCTGACGGCTGCGCTGCAACGCAAACCCTGGGATGTGGTGATTTGTGACCATAATCTACCCGCGCTGGATTCGCTTTCCGCACTGAACATCGTGCAAAAAACTGTAGAGGGCATGCCTTTTATCATCGTTTCCGGGCTTATTTCTGATGAGGTAGCCGTTGTGGCGATGCGCCGTGGCGCAAGAGACTTTATTCGCAAGGACAACTTGTCCAGGCTGGCGCCGGCGATTGAGCGGGAACTCCGCCAGGCAGAGGTGCATATCAAACTTGAGCAGGTGCTGGAAAATCTTTTCCACGTATCGAATTTTGACAGCCTGACAGGGCTGCCAAACTGTGAATATCTGTTTGCGCATTTCAAGGCGATGACCTCGCGGGAGGAGTATGCCCACCCGTTTGCAGTTTTCCTGATTGACCTTGACCGTTTCCGGAAAATTACCAATGCGCTGGGTGTGCTGACCGGGGATAAGGTACTGTTTGAGGCCGCCGGACGCTTGCGCACGGCGCTTGGAGCGGGGGATTTCATTGCGCGGTTTGGCAACGACAGGTTTGTTGCCGTGGTACCGCATCTGAAGCAGGAAGCGCGAGCCAGAGATGTGGCAAGCGCGATTCATCAATGCTTGAACGAGGTATTCCAGGTTGATGGCCAGGAATTGTTCGTCAAGGCAAGCGTAGGGGTGAGCTTCTACCCGGAAAATGGCCAGGAATGGAGCGAGCTGTTCAGAAAAGCAGAATCCGCGCTCTATGGCGCGAAGGCGGAGCTCGGGAGCAGCTATCAGGCATACAGCCCCGAGATGGATATTCTGGGGAAAGAACGGCTGGCCATGGAAACCGCTCTTTATCGTGCGCTGGAAAAAAAGCAGTTCGTACTTCATTACCAGCCACAGATTGACCTACCCAGCGATCGAATCGTCGGCGCGGAGGCGCTGATCCGCTGGCAACACCCGGAATTGGGCATGATTTCACCCGGCGAATTTATTCCCCTCCTGGAGGAAACCGGGCTGATCGTTGCCGTTGGCGAATGGGTGTTGCGCACCGCCTGCACCCAGAACCAACAATGGCAGAACGCCGGTTTGCCACCCATTCGCATTGCCGTCAACCTCTCCGCAGTACAGTTCAGACAGTCATGCCTTACCCAAACCATCAGGGAAGTGCTGAAGGAAACCGGTCTGGCTCCGGAATATCTGGAGTTGGAAATTACGGAAAATATTGCGATACATACCGAAAAAAAGGTCATCGACGTTCTTGATGAACTGCGCACAATTGGAATTCAGATCGCAATCGATGATTTCGGGACTGGTTATTCGTCGCTCGGCTATCTGAAGCGCCTTCCCATAGACAAGCTGAAGATCGACCAATCGTTCGTGAGAGGCTGCAAGGATGACATCAATGGCGGCGGTATTGTCATGGCAATCATCGGAATGGGGCATAGCCTGAAGCTCAAGGTAATTGCCGAAGGCGTGGAAACGCTTATACAGGCAGACTTTCTGAAGCTGCACGGCTGTGATGAGGCGCAGGGCTACTATTATGGCAAGCCAATGGAAGGTCGTGACCTGGCGTTGCTGATCGAGCGCTCTGCGGCATCAGCCCGGGCGGACAGGGTGTCCTGCGTCTGATTTGCAGGTAGGCGCAGAACCGGACTCGCGCATCCACTGTTATTGATACTCCCGCCAAAAATAAAGCGCGCGCCGCAAACCAGCCCATAATTTGATGCGCATTCGCTAATCCGCTATAATGCGCAGCAATTCAAAGCGGGATGGACACACGGTTCGTCCCGCTTCTTTATGTAAACTGCCTTGGGAGTATTCCGGTGTCGCAAACGAACCCTGCCATTCTCGTACTCGCCGATGGTACGGTATTTCGGGGCGTTGCTATCGGGGCTGGCGGCAGCAGCGTCGGCGAGGTGGTGTTCAATACCTCGATGACCGGCTATCAGGAAATTCTCACCGACCCGTCCTACTGCAAGCAAATCGTTACGCTGACCTGTCCGCACATCGGCAACGTCGGAATCAATACTGAAGATGTCGAGTCACGCCAGATATTTGTCAGCGGCCTGGTGATCCGCGATCTGTCGCTGACTGCCAGCAATTGGCGCAGCACCCAGTCGCTTCCGGATTATCTCAAAGGCAACAGCATTGTCGCCATCGCCGGTATCGACACGCGCAAACTGACGCGTATCCTGCGCGAAAAGGGGGCGCAGAACGGCTGCATCGCTACTGGTGATGATGTCGAAGCAGCACTGAAGGCCGCTCGCGGTTTCACCGGGCTGGCGGGTATGGATCTGGCACAAGTGGTGAGCTGTGATAAACCCTACGAATGGACACAGAAGGAATGGCGACTCGGCAGCGGCTACGACGAACAGCAATCCTCAGTCCTCAGTCCGCAGCCCTCGCTCCTGCATGTGGTGGCCTACGATTTCGGTGTGAAGCGCAACATTCTGCGCAAACTGGCAGAGCGCGGCTGTCGCGTCACCGTGGTTCCCGCCAAGACAACGGCAGCAGAGGCACTGGCGATGAAGCCGGACGGCGTGTTCCTGTCCAACGGCCCCGGTGATCCCGAGCCATGCGATTACGCGATCACGGCAACGCAACATTTTTTGGCCGCAAAAATACCGCTGTTTGGCATCTGCCTGGGCCAACAATTGATGGGCTTGGCGCTGGGCGCCAGAACGGTGAAGATGAAATTCGGCCATCGCGGCGCGAATCATCCGGTGCAGGACATGCACAGCAAACGGGTGATGATCACCAGTCAGAATCATGGCTTCGCGGTGGATGCGGCAACGCTGCCCGCGAATACGCGCGTCACGCATGTCTCGCTGTTCGATGGGACGTTACAGGGTTTCGAGCTGACCGACCGGCCGGCATTTTGTTTTCAGGGACATCCGGAAGCCAGCCCGGGGCCGCATGATATGGATGTATTGTTTGATCGCTTCGTTGCGATGATGGGCAAATAAATGGCAAAGCGTACCGACATAAAAAGCATCCTGATCATCGGCGCCGGCCCCATCGTCATCGGGCAGGCGTGCGAGTTCGACTATTCCGGCGCACAAGCCTGCAAGGCGCTGCGCGAGGAAGGCTATCGCGTCATTCTGGTGAACTCGAATCCGGCCACCATCATGACCGACCCGGGCATGGCCGATGCGACTTACATTGAGCCGATCACCTGGCAAATGGTCGAAAAGATCATCACCAGGGAAAAACCGGATGCGATTTTGCCGACCATGGGCGGGCAGACTGCGCTGAACTGCGCGCTGGACCTGGCCAAACACGGTGTACTGGAAAAATACAACGTCGAGATGATCGGCGCGTCGCGCGAGGCCATCGACATGGCGGAAGACCGCGAAAAGTTCAAACAGGCGATGACACGCATCGGACTGGCTTCGGCGCGCTCCGCCATCGCGCACAGTATGGAAGAGGCGCTGCAGGTACAGCAGGTAATGGGCTTTCCGACCATCATCCGCCCGTCTTTCACCATGGGCGGCTCCGGCGGCGGCATCGCCTACAACCGCGAAGAATTTGTCGAAATCTGTGAACGCGGGCTGGAAGCCTCGCCGACCAAAGAGCTGTTGATCGAGGAATCGCTGCTCGGCTGGAAAGAATTCGAGATGGAAGTGGTGCGTGACCGCGCCGACAACTGCATCATTATCTGCTCGATCGAAAACCTCGACCCGATGGGCGTGCATACCGGCGACTCGATCACCGTTGCGCCGGCGCAGACGCTGACCGACAAGGAATACCAGATCATGCGCGACGCCAGCTTGGCGGTGCTGCGTGAAATCGGCGTGGATACCGGCGGCTCCAACGTGCAGTTTGCCGTCAATCCCGACGACGGGCGCATGGTGGTGATCGAGATGAACCCGCGTGTGTCGAGATCGAGCGCGCTGGCTTCCAAGGCGACCGGTTTCCCGATTGCCAAGGTCGCCGCCAAGCTGGCGGTGGGCTATACGCTGGACGAACTGAAGAACGAAATCACCGGCGGTGCAACTCCCGCCTCGTTCGAACCGGCCATCGATTATGTGGTAACCAAGATTCCGCGTTTCGCGTTCGAGAAATTCCCGCTGGCCGATGACCGCCTGACCACGCAGATGAAATCGGTTGGCGAGGTGATGGCAATCGGGCGCACCTTTCAGGAATCATTCCAGAAAGCCTTGCGTGGACTGGAAGTAGGCGTAAGCGGGCTGGATTCCAAATACACTGACCGCGAAGCGATCTATGCCGAGATGGGTAACCCCGGCCCTGATCGTATCTGGGCAGTGGGCGACGCGTTGCGCATAGGCATGAGCGTCGCGGAAGTGTTTAACGTGAGCAAGATCGATCCGTGGTTCCTGGTACAAATCGAGGACATCATCCGCCAGGAACAGGCATTGACCGGCAACACGCTGGAAAGTCTGAGCGCCGATGATCTGCGCACCCTGAAGCGCAGCGGTTTTGCCGATGCGCGTCTGGCGACATTGCTGGAAACCGACGGTGCGGCGGTACGCGCTTATCGTCACGCACTGGGTGTGCGTCCGGTGTTCAAGCGTGTCGATACCTGCGCCGCCGAGTTCGCCACCAACACCGCGTATATGTATTCCACCTACGAGGAGGAATGCGAGTCGCAGCCGACCGCCAACAAAAAAATCATGGTGCTGGGCGGCGGGCCAAACCGCATCGGCCAGGGTATCGAATTTGATTATTGCTGCGTGCACGCCGCACTGGCGATGCGCGAGGATGGTTTTGAGACCATCATGGTCAACTGCAATCCGGAGACCGTATCGACCGACTACGACACCTCCGACCGTTTGTATTTCGAGCCGTTGACGCTGGAAGACGTGCTGGAAGTGGTGGCAGTAGAAAAGCCGGTCGGCGTGATTGTGCAGTACGGCGGGCAGACGCCGCTCAAGTTGGCGCACGGCCTGGAGAAAAACGGCGTGCCGATTATCGGCACCTCGCCGGATATGATCGACTGCGCCGAAGACCGCGCACGTTTTCAGCAGATGCTGCATCAGCTCAATCTCAAGCAACCACCCAACCGCACCGCACGCACGCTGAAGGATGCGCTGGAAGGTGCGGGCGAAATCGGTTATCCGCTGGTGGTGAGGCCAAGCAACGTACTGGGCGGAAGCGCAATGGAGATTATCCATGCCGAGATTGATCTGGATCGCTACATGCGCGATGCCGAGGCGATGTCGAAAACTTATCCCGAGCGCATGCCGATTCTGCTGGATCGCTTTCTCAACGACGCGATCGAAGTGGATGTAGATGCCGTGTCTGATGGCAAGGATGTGCTCATCGGCGCCATCATGGAGCACATCGAGCAAGCGGGTGTGCACTCGGGCGACTCGGCCTGTTCGCTGCCGCCGTTCAGCCTTTCGAAACAGATGCAGGATGAATTGCGCCGCCAGACGGTGGCGATGGCCCGGTCACTCAATGTGATCGGCCTGATGAACATACAGTTCGCCATTCAAGGCGACACTGTGTATGTACTGGAAGTGAATCCGCGCGCTTCACGCACCGTACCGTTTGTTTCCAAAGCCACCGGCGTGCCGCTGGCGAAGATCGCCGCACGCTGTATGGCCGGGCAGACGCTGGCACAACAGGGGGTAACCGGGGAAGTGATTCCACCGTATTATTCGGTAAAGGAAGCGGTGTTCCCGTTCATCAAATTCCCCGGTGTTGACACCCTCCTCGGCCCGGAAATGAAATCTACCGGCGAGGTGATGGGTGTCGGTGACACTTTCGCCGAGGCCTTCGTAAAATCGCAACTGGCGGCCGGTGTGAAATTGCCAAAGGATGGCAGGATCTTTATCAGCGTGCGCGATGAAGACAAACCCGGCATGGTCGTGATTGCACGCTCGCTGGCGCAGCTCGGCTTCACGATTCTGGCAACACGCGGCACAGCCGCAGTGATTGAGGCAGATGGCGTGGCAGTAACGGTGGTGAACAAGGTTGCCGAAGGTCGCCCGCACATCGTAGATATGATCAAGAACGGCGAGGTCAATCTCATCGTCAACACCGTGGACAGCAAACCTTCGGCAATGCGCGATTCATATTCCATTCGCCATGCCGCCTTGCAGGGACGGGTGACCTATTTCACCACGCTGGCCGGAGCGCGCGCCGCCTGTGCCGGAATGCAGCATCTTGTCGAATTACAGGTGTATGACTTGCAGACGCTGCATCAGCGCCTGCTTTAGCAGCTGTCTTAACTTGAGAAAGTATTGATATGAGTAAAACCCCATTGACTCTCGTTGGCGCAGAGTTGTTGCGCAACGAACTGCATCGTCTGAAAACTGTGGACCGCCCCGCCGTGATTAGTGCTATTGCCGAAGCGCGCGCACATGGTGATCTGTCCGAGAATGCTGAATATGATGCCGCCAAGGAAAAACAGTCATTTGTCGAGGGGCGCATCCTCGAACTGGAAAGCAAGCTGGGCAGCGCGCTGATCATCGACCCCAAAACCCTGAATGCCGATGGCCGGTGTGTGTTCGGCTCGACCGTGGTGCTGGAAGATGTCAACAATGGCGATGTGGTGACTTACCAGATCGTCGGTGACGATGAGGCCAACATCAGGGAGCGCAAGATTTCCATCAGCTCGCCGATCGCCCGTGCGCTGATCGGCAAATACAGCGGCGATATCGCCGAAGTGCTGGCACCGGGCGGGGTGCGCGAATATGAAGTGGTGAACGTTCAGTATCTTTGAATCTGGTGAGTGGAAAGTAGGGAGTAGAGAGTGGGGAAACCCCTTGCTACTCACAACTCGCAACTCACTCAATTACGGTTGCCCAGCTGTTTTTTGGTCAGCGGTTTTTTACCCTTGTGACGCGGCATTTTCTTGATTTCGATCTGGTGCGCCTCCGGATTGGGTTGGTAGACCACCAGTATCTTGCCGATGTGCTGTACCGGCGCGGCATTTAATTGACTGCATATCTCCGTCAACATGGCTTCGCGTTGCGGTCGTTCCGCCATGACCCGGATTTTAATGAGTTCATGAATTTTCAGGCTGGATGCAATTTCCTTTAACACCGGCTCGGTCAAGCCTGCATTGCCGATCATCACGATGGGACTCAAAGCGTGCGCGCGGCCTTTCAGCGCGAGGCGTTCGGATACGGTAAGAGATAACATATGAACCTTTTTGAATGAGGCGCGAATTGTAAACGATGAAGCCTTCTCCAATCAAAAAAAACAAGACTAGCAAGCAGTGGATGCGCGAACATATCAATGACCCTTTTGTGCAGCTCGCGCAAAAGGAAGGCTATCGCTCGCGTGCCGCCTACAAACTGCTGGAGATTGACGCCAAAGACCGGCTGCTCAAGCCCGGCACGGTGGTGGTGGATCTGGGCGCAACCCCGGGCGGCTGGTCGCAGGTGGCCGCAAGCAAGGTGGGCCGCAACGGCAAGGTAATCGCATTGGATTTATTGCCACTCGATCCGCTGGCGGGTGTGGAATTCATTCAGGGTGATTTCCGTGATGCTGCCGTGCTTGAACAACTGGAAGATTTGTTGCACGGCAAGCCGGTCGGCCTTGTAATTTCCGATATGTCCCCCAACATATGCGGCGTGGCCTCGGCTGACCAGGCGCGCGCCATGCACCTTGCGGAACTGGCCATGGAATTTGCGCTCGAACACCTGCAACCGGGAGGCAGCTTTCTCGTCAAGGTATTCCAGGGTGCGGGATTCGAGGATTTTTACAAGCTGATGCGCAGCCGTTTTGCCAAAGTGACCACGCGCAAACCCAAGGCATCACGCGACCGGAGCAGCGAGCTATATCTACTGGGTAGCGGAAAAGTTTCAAGTTGAGTAATCGGACAATACATAGTTTAATGACCCACACAACAATTGCAGCATTGAAGGAGTTATTTTGAACAACATGTTTAAGAGTATTGCGATCTGGATGGTTGTCGCCCTGGTGTTGATGACAGTATTCAATCAGTTCAACACACGCCCGCAACAAGCTATGCAGACAAAGCTCGATTATTCGCAGTTTCTCGAGGAAGTGAAGCAGGGGCATATCACCAAGGTGACCATCGAAGGGCGTACCCTGAAAGCTACCACTGCCGATGGCAATCACATCACCAGCTATGCGCCGACCGATCTGTGGATGGTTTCCGATTTGCTCAAGAACGGCGTGAAGATTGAAGCCAAGCCCGAGGAAGAACCCTCTTTCCTGATGAATATTTTCGTGTCGTGGTTCCCGATGATTCTGCTGATCGGTGTATGGATATTTTTCATGCGCCAGATGCAGGGTGGCGGCAAAGGCGGCGCATTCTCGTTCGGCAAGTCGCGGGCACGCATGCTGGACGAAAACAAAGAGCATTTCACGTTTGCTGATGTGGCGGGCTGCGATGAAGCCAAAGAAGAAGTATCCGAACTGGTGGATTTCCTGCGCGACCCGTCCAAATTCCAGAACCTCGGCGGGCGCATGCCGCGCGGTGTGCTACTGGTGGGCAACCCGGGAACCGGCAAGACGTTGCTGGCCAAGGCAATTGCCGGCGAAGCCAAAGTACCGTTCTTTTCGATTTCCGGATCTGATTTCGTGGAAATGTTTGTCGGCGTCGGTGCGGCGCGCGTGCGCGACATGTTCGAACAGGCCAAGAAACACTCGCCCTGTATCGTGTTCATCGATGAAATCGACGCGGTCGGCCGCCAGCGCGGTGCCGGCCTCGGCGGCGGCAACGACGAGCGCGAGCAGACGCTGAATGCGCTGCTGGTGGAAATGGACGGCTTCGAGGGTGTCAGCGGCGTAATCGTGATTGCCGCGACCAACCGTCCCGACGTGCTCGACCCGGCGCTGTTGCGCCCGGGGCGCTTCGACCGCCAGGTCGTGGTACCGTTGCCGGATATCCGTGGCCGCGAACAAATTTTAATGGTGCATATGCGCAAGGTGCCGGTCGCCCCGGACGTCAAGGCCGATATTCTGGCGCGCGGCACACCGGGCATGTCCGGCGCCGACCTGGCCAATCTGGTCAACGAGGCCGCATTGTTTGCGGCACGGCGCGGCAAACGCTTTGTCGAGATGGATGATTTCGAGTCGGCCAAAGACAAGATCATGATGGGCGCGGAACGCCGCTCGATGATCATGCCCGAAGAAGAACGGCGCAACACTGCGTATCACGAGTCCGGCCACGCGGTAGTCGCCAAACTGATGCCCAAAACCGACCCGGTACACAAGGTCACCGTCATTCCGCGCGGCCGCGCGCTGGGGCTGACCATGCAGTTGCCTGCCGAAGACCGCTACAGCATGGACAAGGAACGCATTCTCTCCACCATCGCAGTACTGTTTGGCGGCCGCATCGCCGAGGAGATTTTCATGAGTCAGATGACCACCGGCGCATCCAACGACTTCGAGCGCGCCACCCAGCTGGCGCGCGACATGGTCACGCGCTACGGCATGTCGGACGCCCTGGGGCCGATGGTATATGGCGAAAACGAGGGTGAGGTATTTCTCGGGCGTTCCGTGACTACGCACAAAAATATTTCCGAAGCCACCATGCAAAAAGTGGATATGGAAATCCGCCGCATCATCGACCAGCAATACGCGCTGGCGCGCCGCCTGATCGAGGAAAATCGCGACAAGATCGAAGCCATGACCAAGGCCTTGCTGGAATGGGAGACCCTCGATTCCGACCAGATCGACGACATCATGGCAGGCAATCCGCCACGTCCGCCCAAACCCGCACCGGTGGTACAACCTCCCCAGCCACCTCAGGATAACGCACCGACCGCACCGGCAACCGGCCAGCCCGCACAGGAAACCTGATGTAGTGAATGGTAAGTAGCGAGTAGTGAGTAGCATTTCCTACTTTCCACTTACCACTCTCCATTCACCATGTTTTTACACTGCGGCCCATTCCGACTCAATCTGTCCCGCCCTCTGGTGATGGGCATCGTCAACGTCACACCGGATTCTTTCTCGGACGGCGGACAGCATTTACAACATGACGCCGCAATTGCTCATGCGCGACAACTGATCGCCGAGGGTGCGGACATCATCGACATCGGCGGCGAATCCACCCGCCCCGGCGCACAGCCGATCAGCGTGCAGCAGGAACTGGATCGCGTGCTGCCCGTCATCGAAGCCCTGCGCGGCATCCCTGTTCCGATCTCCATTGACACCTGCAAAGCCGAAGTGATGCGTACAGCCATTGATGCCGGCGCGCAGATGGTCAACGACATTAACGCATTGCAGGATATTGCCGCGATGAATGTAGTGGCCACCGGCAATGTCGCGGTATGCCTGATGCACAAGCAGGGCAATCCGCAGACCATGCAACAACAGCCACACTACACCGATGTCGTCGCTGAAGTCTGTGAATTCCTGCGTGGGTGCATCGCCAACGCCGGAGCCGCCGGAATCACAAGAGAGCGCATCGTCATCGACCCGGGCTTTGGCTTCGGCAAGACGCTGGCGCATAATCTCGACCTGCTGCGCCACCTGGATAATCTATGTGAACTTGGCGTGCCGGTGCTGGCCGGGCTGTCACGCAAAGCGATGCTCGGCGCAATCACCGGACAGGATGTGAACCACCGCATAGCGGCGAGCGGCGCGGCTGCGCTGATTGCGGTGCAACATGGCGCAACCATCGTGCGCGTGCACGACGTGCGCGAAACGGTAGATGCGCTGAAAGTTTGGAGTGCGGTAAGACAGTAACAACATTCCCTCCCCTTTGCAGGGGGAGGGCTAAGGAGGGGGTAGAAGTTGTAACGCTACAGCACTCACCCCCATCCTAACCTTCCCCCTGAGAGGGGGAAGAAATCCAGGTGCAGAAAAAACTGTTTAACGAGGTTAGCAATGAGCAAAAAATATTTCGGAACCGACGGTATACGCGGACGCGTGGGCGAACATCCCATCACGCCGCAGTTTGTGATGCACCTGGGCTATGCGGCAGGCAAGGTGCTGGCGAGCGCGGAGCATACACAGGGCGAGCGCCCCGCCGTGCTGATCGGCAAAGACACGCGCATCTCCGGCTACATGCTGGAATCGGCGCTCGAAGCCGGGTTGATCGCGGCGGGCATCGACGTGTACCTGGCCGGGCCGGTGCCGACCCCGGCGGTAGCCTATCTGACCCGTGCGCTGCGGCTACAGGCCGGTGTGGTTATCTCTGCCTCGCACAACCCCTTCGAGGATAACGGCATCAAATTCTTTTCCGGTCGCGGCGCAAAATTGCCCGACGAAACCGAACACGCCATCGAAGCGGAGCTGGACAACCCGATGCAAACCAACACCTCGAGCGATCTGGGCAAGGCCAAGCGTCTCGACGACGCGGTCGGTCGCTATATTGAATTCTGCAAGAGCACCTTCCCGTGCGAAATGAACCTGCGCGGCATGAAAATTGTCGTGGACAGTGCGCATGGCGCGACCTATCACATTGGGCACCACGTATTCCACGAGCTCGGCGCAGACGTGGTCGCCATCGGCGCGCAGCCGGACGGCAAGAACATCAACGACGGCTACGGCGCGACTGCGCCTGCCAACCTGCAAAAAGCGGTAGTGGAACACAAGGCCGATCTCGGCATCGCACTTGATGGTGACGGTGACCGCCTGATCATGACGGACGGCACCGGAAAACTCTACGACGGCGACCAGTTGCTATACATCATCGCCAGACACCGTCAAGCGCAAGGCACACTGCACGGCGGCGTGGCCGGCACGCTAATGACCAACCTCGCCTTCGAACACGCGATGCAGAAGCTGGGCATCTCATTCCAGCGCGCCAAGGTCGGCGACCGCTATGTAATGGAACTGCTACAGCAAAACGGCTGGCAACTCGGCGGCGAAAACTCCGGCCACATCATCTGCCTCGACAAACACAGCACCGGCGACGGCATCGTCTCCGCGCTGCAAGTGCTGCACGCACTGCGCGCCACCGGCCAGACGCTGGCGCAAGCAACGCAAGACCTCATCATGTACCCGCAAGTGTTGATCAACGTCAGAGTTGCCGACGCCAAAGCCTGCCTCGCCAATGGAAAAGTCAGCGCGGCAGTGGCGGAAGCCGAAGCGGCATTGGATGGCAAGGGACGCGTGTTGCTACGCCCGTCCGGCACCGAGCCGTTGTTGCGGGTGATGGTGGAGGGAGAGGATGGGGAGTTGGTTACGAAATGTGCGGAGGGGATTGCGGGAGTGGTGAGGGGAGTGGCTTGACGTTCATACTCAGCAATCCGCTGGTATGCTTTGTTAGCCGCTCATTTCATGCTGATAACCTCTGCTTGATTTCCAGCAGATTGCTATGCAACTGGTCTAAATCATAGCTTTCGCCATGAAATTTATATATATGTGAATCAAGCGCACGCAAGAATGCTTTTTCAGGAAAGCCTTGTGTACCAGTTACAAGATTCATATCAAAAAATGGATGGCCATCATAGTTAGATACCCATTTATCGAGCCTTTCGTCAAAATGCTCCAAATGGTTCCGTAACCTACGGAACAGCTTTAGGTCGATATCTGTTAAGTCAATATGGCCTTTCAATATTTTGCTTCGATCACTCCCTTCTTTTGGGTCGAGTATTTTATCTACCATTGCAGTGTGGCTTAAGAAATGCTGTAGATGGAGGAATATTTCTATTACAACCTCGCGCTTTTCAGCATCAATGAATGCTGACCAAGATCGCTCTGCAAGCTCAATTTGTTTATATGCTTCGCGTGTATAAATTTGCCATTTATCCATTTTATTGTGGCTTGGGTGGGTAGATGATGGGCATCCTAGCATGGTGCTCACAGGTGCGGAAAGCTCGCCGGGGGTAGCCCGGCGGCTAGTTACCTTTCTTGTCTTGCCAAGAAAGGTAACCCAAAGAAGTCGCCCCCAGTTTGCCGCCGCTACGCGGTTCCCTCGATAATTCGCAAACAAGCGGGGCTGCGCAACTCGCCCTAGCGGGGCGCACACCCCGCGCCCCACCGCGGAACTCGAACAGTGCTCGCCCAAACCTCCGCTCATTTGCGAATTATCGAGGCGGCGCACAGGGGATAGCAATACAAAACGGTCAATAGTTGGCGGGCAGTTACCCGCCAACTATCGAGTGGTATTTTCTCAAAATTAGCAGGTGGGCAACTCGTTGCCCACCCTACAAAACCGGCACTTCGCTTTTCCATCCCCTGTGCGCCGCCGAGTAGCGCAGGCTGGTCAGGGGATTTCGGCGAGGACTGTTTGAGCGCGTAGCGCGAGTTCCGCAGCCGCCTGACCAGTCGAGCAACGCAGGGTACCGCGAAGCGGCGGCAAACCGGGGCGGCATTTCTTTGATTACTTTCTTTGGCCGCACAAAGAAAGTAATCGGCGTGCGGGGCCGCACCCCGCGACTTTTGCCGGGCTACCCCCGGCGAAATTGGTTTTGATTTTTGTTCTGCTGGATTCCCGCCTGCGTGGGAATGACGGCTATCCTTCGACAGGTTCAGGGCGAACGGACTTGCTCAAAGTGCCGGAATCTGCCGACACCCCTTCAACCGCTCCGGTTGCCAATGCTCCACCGCCCACCCCAATACCTCCTCCACCCTCCCCTGCCTTAATTCCGCAGGTGGTTGCTGGCGCAAGAATTCCAGCACGGCAATCAGTGTCGCGACCGCATCATCCGCCGTAACGGCAGGCGCGAGGGTCTGCTTGCTGAGCTTCTCGCCCTGCGCGTTTACCGCAATGGGCAGGTGCATGTAATGCGGCGTGGGTAAACCGAGCAGGCGTTGCAAATAGATCTGGCGCGGCGTGGAGTGCAGCAGATCGGCGCCGCGTACCACATGGGTGATGTGCTGGGACGCATCATCCACCACCACTGCGAGTTGGTAGGCGAACAGGCCATCAGCGCGCTTTACGACGAAGTCGCCAATTTCGGTTTCGAGATGCTGGATGAGGTGGCCTTGCAGAGCGTCATCGAATTGTGCAACCACTTCAACAGCCTCATTAGATACGATATCCCCTCCCCTTTGCAGGGGGAGGGATAGGGAGGGGGTAAAAACATGGCTTTCACGCTTCTCTACCCCCATCCTAACCTTCCCCCTGAAAAGGGGAAGGAACGCGTAGTCGGTGCGCACCCGCCATGCCCTGCCTTCGCGCCCTGCCGGGATACCGTTGCGGCAGGTGCCGGGATAGACCGGCCCGTCGATACCGTGCAGCGCCGAATCAGCGATCTCGCGGCGCGTACAGCAGCAGGGATAGACTACACCGCTGTCTTTCAGTCGTTGCAGTGCTTCTTCATAGGCAGCAGTATGCTGGCTCTGGTAGAGGATTTCTCCGTCCCAATGCAGTCCGAATGCTTCCAGCGTGTGCAGGATGTCGTCCGCCGCGCCCGACACACAGCGCGGCGCATCGAGGTCTTCCATGCGCACCAGCCATGTGCCGTGGTGCTTTTTTGCGTCGAGGTAGCTACCGACGGCAGCAGCGAGAGAACCGAAATGTAAGGGGCCGGTCGGTGAGGGGGCGAAACGCCCCCTATATTGGTTACGATTAAAAGGCTTTTGCACAACGTAGCGAGCGCAGGTCAGGCAAGGAGAAAAGAGGCGAGAAACCGGAATGTATGTGGCAATACATGAGGATTTCGAGCCTCTTTTCGACGCGGCATCACCAAGCACAGTAGTTGTGCAAATGCCTTTTAGGCAGGGACAGCCTCTTTCGCAAACTCCAGCATGACTTTGCCGTTCTTCACGTCCACAGTGACCTTGCCGCCGTTCGCCAGCCTGCCGAACAGCAGTTCGTCGGCGAGTGCTGCGCGAATGGTGTCCTGGATCAGGCGCGCCATCGGGCGCGCGCCCATTTGCGGGTCGAAACCGTGTTCGGCGAGATAATCCTTGAGCGCATCGGTAAATACCGCTTCCACCTTTTTCTCGTGCAGTTGCTCTTCTAGCTGTATCAGGAATTTGTCCACCACGCGCAGGATGACTTCGCGGTCCAGCGGCGCAAAGGAAATGATGCCATCCAGACGGTTGCGGAATTCCGGCGTGAACATGCGCTTGATGTCGGCCATCTCGTCGCCGACGGCGGATACCTTGGTGAAGCCGATCTGCGTTTTGTTTAGTGCTTCCGCACCCGCGTTGGTGGTCATGACGATGACCACATTGCGGAAGTCGGCCTTGCGCCCGTTGTTGTCGGTGAGCGTGCCGTGATCCATCACCTGCAGCAGGATGTTGAAGATATCCGGGTGCGCCTTTTCGATCTCATCGAGCAGCAATACGCAGTGCGGCTGCTTGCTGATCGCCTCGGTAAGCAGGCCACCCTGGTCGAAACCGACATAACCCGGAGGCGCACCGATCAGGCGCGACACGGCATGGCGCTCCATGTACTCGGACATATCGAAGCGGTGCAGCGGCATGCCCATCGCATAGGCGAGCTGGCGCGCGACCTCGGTCTTGCCGACGCCAGTAGGGCCGGAGAACAGGAAGCTACCGATCGGCTTCTGCGGATTGCCGAGGCCGCTGCGCGACATTTTGATCGCGGTGGTGAGTGCATCGATGGCCTTGTTCTGGCCAAACACGGTAGCCTTAAGATCACGATCCAGATTCTTCAACACGTTGCGGTCATCATGCGACACAGTGCGCGTCGGGATGCGCGCGATCTTGGCAATAATTTCCTCGATTTCGTGTTTGCCGATAGTTTTCTTCTGTTTCGATTTTGGCAGGATGCGCTGCGCGGCACCAGCCTCGTCCAGCACGTCGATGGCCTTGTCAGGCAGGTGACGGTCGTTGATGAAGCGCGCGGAAAGTTCCGCCGCGCTGGTCAGCGCCGCTGCGCTGTATTTGACGCTGTGGTGCTCCTCGAAGCGTGAGCGCAGGCCGCGCAAGATTGCGATGGTCTGCTCCACCGACGGTTCCGGCACATCGATTTTCTGGAAGCGCCGTGACAGCGCATGGTCTTTCTCGAAGATGCCACGATATTCCTGATAGGTGGTCGCACCGATACACTTCAACTGGCCGTTCGACAATGCTGGCTTGAGCAGGTTGGAGGCATCCATGGTGCCGCCGGAAGCCGCACCGGCGCCGATCAGGGTGTGAATTTCATCGATGAACAGGACGGCATGGGGTGTATCGGCCAATTCTTTCAAGACCGCCTTGAGGCGCTGCTCAAAATCGCCACGGTACTTGGTGCCCGCCAGCAGTGCACCCATATCCAGCGAATAAACACGCGCGCCCTTGAGTATCTCCGGCACATTTTCTTCAACAATGCGCCGCGCCAGGCCTTCGGCAATCGCCGTCTTGCCAACCCCGGCTTCGCCGACCAGCAGCGGGTTGTTTTTGCGGCGGCGGCACAGCGTCTGGATCACACGTTCAAGTTCAAGATCACGCCCGATCAGCGGATCAATCTTGCCGGCCAGCGCCTGGGCATTGAGATCCAGCGTGTAAGCCTTTAGTGCGCTGTCGTCGCCATGCGGTTCGGCTTCATTGTCGCTTTGCGCAGGCGCTGTGCCGCCGGGCTCGTTTCTGGCAATGCCGTGCACGATGTAATTTACTACATCCAGACGGCTAAGACCGCGCTCCGTAAGAAAGTGGACCGCGTGAGAATCTTTTTCCCCGAACAGCGCAGCGAGGATGTTGGCCCCGGAGACCTCTTTTTTATTGGCGGATTGCACATGCAGAATTGCACGCTGAATGACGCGCTGGAAACCGACGGTAGGCTGCGTATCCACATCCCCATGGCCGGTGACAACCGGGGTATGCCGGTCGACAAAATCCGCCACGACCCGGCGCAGCCCGTCAATTTCCACATTATTGGCGCGCAACACCTGCGCAGCCGAGGTGTTATCCAGCATGGCAAGCAACAGGTGCTCGACAGTGATGAACTCATGACGCTTCTGGCGCGCTTCGACAAACGCCAGGTGCAGACTAACTTCCAATTCTTGAGCAATCATTTCGTGGCACCTCTCAAAATTCACACTTCATTCCAACTGCTGCGTTACGGGAAAAATTTCTTGCCTACCTATCCAACCATATGCGGTGCGGCTAAATTTTTTCCGCGCCTTGCATTTTGGCGAACTCTAAATTTTTAGAGGCGCCATTCAGTTCTCCTCCATGCTGCATCGTAACGGATGCCCGTGTTGTTTTGCAAATTCCGACACCTGTGCAACCTTGGTTTCGGCCACATCCAGCGAATACACCCCGCATACTGCCGAACCCTCGTTATGCACTTTGAGCATTATTTGCATCGCTCGTTCGCGGTTCATGGAAAAAAAACGCTGCAACACCTCAATTACGAAATCCATTGTCGTGTAATCGTCGTTGAACAAAATCACTTTGTACATACGCGGCGGCTTCGCTTTTGCACGTTCCGGTGCGAGCACCGAACTATCATGGGTTTTGGTTGGCATGGCTCTTGATACGCATTCTGTCACCTTTCGCTGCCGGTGTACTTGGCGATTAAAGCTGCTTTTTCAAGCCTAATCACAAAAATATTTCAAAAACCCCTTGACGATTCCAACTAAACGGGGGTAAAAAGCGCGCAGGTGTTTGATTCAAAGTATCTGCAGTACCGGTTTCGCCGTGTGCGGTCTCTGTTTCAAACAATTTAACGGGAGCAATCCCGGTTTTTTAGTAAGGAAGCAAACACATGGCAACTGGTACTGTAAAGTGGTTCAATGACGCAAAGGGTTTTGGCTTTATCACTCCCGATGACGGTAGCGAAGATCTGTTCGCACACTTTTCTGCAATCAATATGAACGGTTTCAAGTCACTCAAAGAAGGCCAGAAGGTCAGCTTTGAAGTGGTGCAGGGACCTAAAGGCAAGCAAGCCTCCAATATCCAGACTCCTTAATCGGTTTCTGAGTTGGTCAGAAAGCCCGGCATGCAAATGCCGGGCTTTTTTATCGTCCATAAGCACCGGATCATGCTTCACCAGTATCGGCTATCTTTTTTGAGCTTAAGCTTTTTTCCTTGCAAAACGTGGCAATCCTGGATGCAGATTTTCGGCATAATCATTTCAGTGTTTCCAGTGTTTGCGTAACCGGCGTTATGCGGGAGCACGCCCCGGCACAGGCGCTCCCAGTGCCTCAAAGCCGGCAATGACATCGAATAATTCCTCGTCGATACCGCTCTGGCGCAGGCGGTGGAAGGTTCGGTTCAGATCCTCCAGCAATTCATCGATATTCTTTTCAGCGCGTTGCATCGCGGCCAGGCGGCTGGCATTTTCACTTGCCAGGGATTCGGCACACGCTCTGAAAAGCGATACGAAAAGATATTCGCGAACCAGTGCCGGCAACACCTGCTCCCCACCATTCATGACCTCGGGCAAATTGTTGGTTGGCCAACGGATAGCCGCCAAATCACGTTGCCACAGGTCATCCAGCGGCAGTAGCCGTTGGCTCACTGAAGTATAAACTGCCCCGGATTTGGGGCGGTTGTGGAATAGATAAACCTGCGTGATCGCCCCTTTTTTACGCTGTGCTTCCATTTCGGTCAGAATATTTCCAACCAGCGGCGTAACCGCGTTAATGGAGTTGGGCAGGACGAAGCTTTCCTTCGCCAGCAGGCCGGTATCGGCAAAGTGCGATTGAATGCGTTCACCGACTGCCCAGACCATTTTTTTACCGGGTAAATTTTTCAGCGCCTGCACGACAAATTCCGTCATGACATCGTTGAATTGCCCAACCAGTCCCTGGTCGGAACCAAACACGACCGCACCAATCGCCCCGCTATCGCTTTGCGATACGCTTGTCGCGGCAGCAGCGGGCGCACCCTGCCGAAAATTTGCGGCCAGCCCCAATTGCACGGTCTGATAATAGTCATCCAAAGCGCGCACGGCGTTCTCGTATTGCTCGATGTTCGATGCGGCCATGGCCTTCATCGTGCGCACCACGGATCCGAGATCACCAGCACCGGCAATTTTTCGGCGCAGGCTCGCGGCAGAGCCACTCATGATGGCTTCTTGAGTGCCAAATTGGCATTCGGCCCGGACGTGAACACCCCGAGTGCCTGGCGCGCAATTGTGATAATTATTTTGCGATCCTCGTCGCTCAATTTACCGGCGCTGTCGAATCGTGCAACCACCTCATCCGGAATATCCATCGCAGCCTTGCGCACGACACGCTCCGCATCATTCATCCGGTCAAGCGGCACACTGTCAAACAGCCCGGCCGTCAATGTCAGCAGCACGGCAATTTGCGCGGATACGGAAACCGGAGAAAATTCCGGCTGTTTAAGACAAGTGCGGATGCGTCGCCCGCGCTCGATGAGCTTGCGGGTATCTCCGTCCAGGCGGGCACCAAACCGGGAAAATGTTTCGAGTTCCTCGAACTGGGCGTAGGCGAGTTTAAGGTCGCCGGTCACGGCACGATAGGCGGCACGCTGCGCCTTGCCTCCGACACGTGAAACGGATTTTCCGACATCGACCGCGGGCAGCACGCCCAATTGGAACAGCGACGGCGAGAGATAAATCTGTCCATCGGTGATGGAAATCAGGTTGGTTGGAATGTAGGCGGAAATATCCTGTGCCTCGGTTTCGATAATCGGCAGCGCGGTGAGAGAACCGCCGCCAAGCTCCGGGCGCAAGTGTGTTGCGCGCTCCAGCAGCCGCGAGTGAATGTAAAAGATGTCGCCGGGAAACGCTTCCCGCCCGGGTGGACGCCGCAGCAGTAGGGACAACTCTCGATAGGCGCGGGCATGATGCGTGAGATCGTCGTACACAACCAGTACATCGCGGCCTTGCTCCATGAAATACTCCGCGATGCTGGTCGCGGCGTAAGGTGCCATGTAGGCGAGGCCGGGCGGGTCGTTACCTTCGGTGACGACCACGATGGTGTATGCCATCGCGCCATTTTCACGCAAGGTGGCGACCACTTTGGCCACGCCGGACGCACGCTGGCCAATGGCGCAATACACGCACAGCACATTCTGGTCATGCTGATTGAGAATCGTGTCGAGTGCGATGGCAGTCTTGCCGGTCTGCCGGTCACCGAGAATCAACTCACGCTGGCCGCGCCCTACGGGAACGAGCGCATCAATAACCTTGATACCGGTTTGCAACGGTATCGTGACGGGCGCGCGATCCATGATCGGCGGTGCCGGGCGCTCGACGGGCAGGCGCGTAGCGGAAACCACCGGGCCCTTGCCGTCCAGCGGTCGGCCCATTGGATTGATGATCCGTCCGATCAACCCGTCTCCCACCGGAACATCCACCACGTGATCTCTGCGTTCGACTTCGTCACCCGCTTGCAAGTGCCAGTAGTCTCCCAGCAGCACAACGCCGATTTCGGCTGCGTCGACGTTGAATGCGATGCCATACATGTCGCCGGGAAACTTCAGCATCTCCTCGAATCCCACGCCCGGGAGGCCGGAGACTTTTGCGATGCCGGTGGCGATGCTGGTAATCGTGCCCACTTCCCGTGGCCGAAGTTGAGGTATAAAGGCTTTTCGCACCTGACTAATGCCAGAAATCGCGTTATCGAAAACGCTCTGAAGACTTTCAGGTTCCTTGTTCATGTGCTCTTTATCCGGTGCTGGAATCGGTGTGGGTTTCGGGCTCGTCCCGCTTCTTCAGCAGGGCATCGACTCCTTTTTCCAGCGATGCCAGATAGTCGGCAATGCTCCATGCCAGTTTTTGTCCATTGCTGGTGAGTTCAATGCCGCCGATCAAGTCTGGTGCAGTCTCGAAGCGGATCGGGATTTCAACCAAAAAGGTTTCATTAAGCACCTTCTGGATAGCGGCACGTTGCGCCGCAGGCAAGTCAAACGCACTGCGAATAATTGCGGGGGTAGTGGCTGATTTGAGGACCGCGCCGAGGTCAGCTATGGACGGGCCATCCAGCTCCCGCAAGCGGCGAATAAACACCTCGCCCATGCGTTCTTCCAGACTGGTTCCGGCGAGGTCCGTCAACGCCTTTCTCGCGATGGCGAATACTTCCTGTTGGACCCGGCGATTGACGGCCTGATTCAAGTTATGTGCGTTGCTTCTCTGTTCTTCCTGTCGCTTGGCGCCCAAGACCTCGGCTTCCTGCCGCGCTTCACCCATGAGCCGCAGACGCTCGGCTTTCGCCTCGTCCACCGCCTGGCGCAAGAGTGTGGCGCGTTGTTTGTCGAATGCTTCATTCTTGTTCTGGAACGTGTCGCGCTCCTGTTGGGCTTCGGTCTTTTTTGCGTCAGCGTCTGCGAGTTTCCTGGCGATCCGCTGTTCACGCGCGTCGATCGCATCGAGAATGGGGCGGTAAAGGAATCGCTTCAACAACCATACCAGGATGAGAAAGTTGACGATTTGCGCCGCGACAGTAAACCAGTCGATCAGCATCGCTAATTGCCTGCAGCTTGGGCGATAACATGGTTCCAGAACGGATTGGCGAAGATCAGAATCATCGAGACTACAAAACAGTAGATGGCTGTAGATTCAATCATTGCCAGACCGACAAACAAGGTCCGGGTGATGGTTGCAGAGGCATCGGGTTGTTGTGCCAGTGAAGTCAATGCCGTGGCGACTGCCCGGCCTTCGCCGAGTGCCGGACCAATGCTGCCCAGCGCGATTGTCAGTCCGGCGGTAACGATTGAGGCGATTGCGATGAGCGTCATGCTATCCATAGTGTCTCCTTGGGTTGTCGTGATTCATGCTTCAATACTTTGTGCCGTGTTCCGGTTTGGGTTTGTGGACGCTGGTGGCGGCCGCGATGTAAACCGTGGCCAGAATGCTGAAGATATAGGCTTGCACCATACCGGTCAGCAATCCTAATGCGCTCATCACGACCGGGAAGATGAAGGGGGTGATGGTCAGCAAAATGGCGAGGATCATCGTGCCGCTCATCATGTTGCCGAACAAGCGAATGGCCAGGGCCAGCGTGCGCGACAGTTCACTGATGATATTGAACGGCAGCACGATAACCGTCGGTTCCAGATAGGCTTTGAGATATTTACCCAGCCCGCTCTCCTCGATACCAAACAGCGGCACCGCCACAAACACGCAGATTGCCAGTGCCGTCGTGGTCGAGAGCGAACCGGTTGGTGGCTCATAACCGGGAACGATGGTGAAGAGGCTCGCCATTGCGACAAACAGAAACAGGGTGCCCAGAAAACCCAGATATTTATGCGGCTGACCAATGCCCACTTCTTCAATCTGTTTGCCGATACTGGTGACGACGATCTCCAGCAAGTTTTGCCAGCGCGAGCGTTGCAGACCTTTGGAAAGTTTGCGCGTAACCAGTATTGAACCGACCGTCAGCACGAACATCAGCACCCACGTATATATGATCGTGGCATTGAGTTTAAAAAATCCATATTGCCAGTAGATGATTTCGTCTGGACTAAGATGCATGACCCGCCTCCTGCGCCATCTTTCTGCTCTGCTCTGTCCCCCGGATGAGTCGCATCACGACGGTACGCGCGACGATGAATCCGAACAGACCCGCGAGTAGCCTCTTCCAGTCATCGCCCAACATGAGATAGAATCCTAGCACGACGATGGACATCCGAATCAGCATACTGCCGAAGAACCAAAGCACCGACTGTTTGGACGAAAGACCCTTGCTTATTGTCCACCAAAGGCCACTGAAAAAAAACACACCGAGCACAATGCCGCCTATTAAGGCGACTGCCAGGCTCAAAGGTTCACTCATTCTTGCTCTCCTCCTGCTCGTGTATTTCACGGTCTTCCTTGGTTACCCAATGCCAGGCATTGGCGCAACCCAAGCCTAAACCGATTGCCAACAGCATGAGTGTCCAGGAATGGTTTCCGGCATAATGTTTGTCCAGAAAAACACCTAATGCTGCACCGAGCAGCGTGGGTGCCGCCACAGACCATCCAATCATCCCCATCATGCCCAAGCCGGACCAGACAGTCTGTGTGACATGACGTTGCGCCTTGAGCTTGCGTGCCGCCTTCTCGCCCACTTGCCGGCTGAATTCCGTCTGGCCCGGCGCGGGTCCGGTTTCCGGCACTTCACTCATGATGAAACGCCGCGAAGTGACGAATGAACCCGATTTCCAGTTTCGCCAGAACCGAACGCACGCTCTTCTCCTGTTCGTCCAGGCTCAGGAATTCCTGTTCGACTGACACGCGCAATTTGCCGAGGTCGTCTCCGCTAATTGCATTGCGCACGGAGACCAGAACCTCGGTGCCGGTTTTGACCAGAATACCTTCATCGATAGCCATATAAACCTCTCCATCTGCTGCGGTTTCGAAAATCAGTATCCCCGGCACGAGCGCGGCCACGCAGTCGAGCCGGTGCGGCAGTAGCCCGAACGCTCCTTCGCGTGACTCCGCGACAATGCGTGACACGCCGGTTTTCTCGACAAAAACTTTGAAGGGCAGGAGAACTTTAAGATTCATATGTGCTGGCGTCATGCGCGTCTGCGGGTTGGGCCGCCGATTCAGCCTGGGCTTTGGCTCTCGCTTCGGTGATTGTCCCGATCATGTAAAGTGCGCTCTCTGGCATGTCCTTGAACTCGTCACGCAGGATGCGTTCACAGCCATCCAGCGCGTCGTCGAGGCTGACCAGCTTGCCCTCAAGGCCGGTAAACTGCTCGGTGGTAAAAAACGGCTGAGTGAGAAAGCGCTCCAGCCGCCGGGCGCGGGCAACCACATTGCGATCTTCCGGCGAGAGCTGCTCCAGGCCCAGCATTGCGATGATGTCTTTCAGGTCGGCGTATTGCGCGAAGGTGCGGCGGATTTCCTGTGCGAGGGCATAGTGCCGCTCGCCGATGACGCCGGGCGTGGCCATTTTCGAGCTGGACTGCAACGGATCGATGGCCGGAAAAAGTCCCTCGCTCGCGCGTTTGCGCGACAGCACGATAGAGGCGGACAGGTGTGAAAAGGTATGCACCGCGGCCGGATCGGTGAAGTCATCCGCCGGCACATACACCGCCTGGATCGAGGTGATGGCGCCAGTATCGGTGTTGGCGATACGCTCTTCCAGTTGCGCCAGCTCGGTGCCCATGGTCGGCTGATATCCCAGGCGCGACGGCATCTGCCCCATCAGGCCGGACACTTCCATGCCGGCCTGGATGAAACGGAAAATATTATCCACCAGTAGCAACACATCGCGATGCTCGTCATCACGAAAATATTCCGCCATGGTCAGCGCCGTGTGGCCGACCCGGAAACGGGCACCGGGGGGCTCGTTCATCTGGCCGAACACCATCACCATATTCGGCAGCACGCCCGCCGCCTTCATGTCGCGATACAGCTCCTCGCCTTCGCGGCAGCGCTCACCGATGCCGCAGAAGATGCTCACACCTTCGTGGTGCCCGACCATGTTGTGGATCATCTCGGTAAGCAGCACGGTCTTGCCCACACCCGCCCCGCCAAACAGGCCGGCTTTGCCGCCGCGTTCAAGCGGCATAAGCACATCGATCAGCTTGATTCCAGTCACGAAGATCTCGGACTTGGTGGAACGCCGCGCCAGGGGCGGCGGGGCACGGTGCACGCTGCGCCATTCAACATCGGCAGGTGCAGGTTGGCGGTCGATGGCATTGCCGAAAACATCGAACATGCGCGACAGTATGCCCAGCCCGACCGGTGCCTGTAGCGGCCCGCCGGTATCTTCCACCGGCATGCCGCGTGCCAGCCCTTGCGTCGGCGTCAGCGCGATGCCGCGCACCAGGTGCGCGTCAAGCTGGGAAAGCACTTCGATGGCGATCTGACCATTCTTCCCCGCGCGCAGTAATGAAGTGATCGGGGGCAAACACTCTTCAAACCGTATATCCACGACGCTGCCGCGCACCGAGACAACCACGCCAGAATTCCGGGTATCCGTGCCGCTCTTCATGCCTGCGGCCACTTTGTCGCCTGATTGTGGTACTGGCTGCATGCTCACCTCTCCCAGAACGCGTGCTGCTTTTCGAAACGTCGTATGGCCTTGCGCAATACGTCGAGCTGGCGCGACAGGCCATGCGCAATCCAGCCTTTTGCCAGCGTAACCGCTTCCTGATGCGTGGCCAATTCCGGCATTGCCGCCAGCTCATCCAGCAGGCGGTGCGCCACCGCAACATCGTTGATCTGCCCGAGCACCTCCTGCACCCCGCTCAACGCGACAATAAATGGTTTGGTTTTTTGCCGGTCGTATAACGCGGCAAAAAATTCCGTGCTGTATCTCAGCTTCTTGGCGACAATACGCAGCGCGTGCAAACGCGCCGCATCGAGGCTGTCCAGTTGCCGCCCGGCCCGGGCAAACTGCCCGGATAATTTGTGCAAACGGCGGGTAGCAAAATCATTAACCGGTGGTGCAATCTCCTGTTGCGGCCGCCAATACACGCCATTCATCCAGATGGAGAAACGCAATAATAACCGTTGCAGATCGCACGCCTGTTGCGCACCGCGCAACCCGGCATAACAGTCCGCACGTTGCCGTTCGCTGACTGCCAGTAGCGCCTGCAAACCAGCATGGCCAGCCAGCCGCGTACATATCGGCCGCACTGTCTCGGCGATAAACACATCCCAGTCGCGGATCCGTCCCAATGCAACGCACAATGCCGCGACGTCATTGCTCAACGCACTCAGCGACTCATCGGCGTGAAACTTTTCAGCCATGCGCAACACCACGCGCAGGCGCCGCAAAGCTACCCGCATTTGATGGAGATACTCAGCATCGTCGCTGCTCATCGCACCATGCAGATTGCCCTGCAAATGTGCCATGCATGACCAAATCAGCGTTTGCAGCGCCTCTGCCAGCGTGGCCTTTTTATCTATCAGCGGCACGGTGCCCTTGACCGGCTTGTCGGTATATCCCGTCAGCAACCGGTAGCCCTGCTCCGCCTTGCTGACTACTTCCAGCTCAAACGGCACGATTTTCAGCAGCACCGATGCCAGCTCAGACAACTGGCGCGGCTCACCAGATTTTAACTCCAGCTCCAGCTCGCAGATTGCCGTGCTGCGCTGCTCGGTACGCACCTCGCCGTGATCCATGCACAGTTCGATTTGCGCACCCTGCCAATCCAGTATGCGGCTGTTACGCGAAAAATCCGTGATGAAAACCGGCTGCAATTTTTTGCGCAGCCGTAGCGGCAAATGCTCTTCCCATTCCGCCGCCTGTGGTCCCGCATTTTCCAGCCAAGAAAAATCCAGCGCGGCGCGGCTCACCGGCACTTCCCACTCATTGCGCTGATGCATTCCTGCTTTGACCGAGCCGCCACCCTTCAGGGTTTGCAGCCATTGCCGCCCGGCGCGCCGCAGGCGCAGCGCCATTTCCGATTTGTGCAGTTCGAGTTTCGGCGTGTCGTAGTAAATATTGTGCAGGCGGCGCGTGACGGGGTGCGTAACTTGATATTTCTTGAGCATGGGATGCCGCTTCAGCCTGGCAAGCTGTTGCGGGGCAATGCGCAATTTGAGTTCAGTTTCGACTGGCATGTCCATTTCAAATCAAGCGTTTAACGTGAATCTCGCGTAGCGAACCACCTGTCCCCCTCCCCCGCGTGCGGAAGAGGGGGACGGGGGTGAGGGGACGATCATGGTGCAGTCGATTCATCGTTCGGGGTGCCCTGCACCATGATCGTGAGATGCTTAACTATAGCAGGCTATCGGCGTCTGCCGGCCAACCGGGCATCGGGATGCCGCTTGTGCTACGCGAAGAATAAGGCGCTTCACTTGAACCGGAACGGCTCACCCGATTACGATTCGGAGGTCAACTATGCCACTCTTGCTTTACGCCATACAGACCGGCATCGCCACGACGGTACGCAAGCATTTGTAAAGAGGCTCCCTACTCGGCTGAATAATTTTTATTGAGCCTGAATAGTGTTTCTGGTTTTAAGCCATGCAGCCAGCATCAGAGTTGCTGCTGAAACCAGCATCAAGCTGACTATCATCAGTGGAATGGCGGGGTTGTAGCGGACGGTCGCAAAAACGAGCGGCTGCTCCGTTATGATCGCGTTGAATCGATAAACCGCACCTTCTATCTTGATTTGTGAATGTGATGTCCCGGACTCCAGCGCCATAATATGCTGTTGCTGGCTACCGTTGGCAGGCAACCACAGGAACTGCGCAAAGGAGCGCCCATTTTCAGCTTGAAACAAGCTATGCAATAGCAGATCTCCATCTCGCAAAGCCTGCGGTTTATTTTCTTCCATGCGAAATTCCCGGTTATCCCCATCACGGATGACAACCACGCCGGAGTGCATCATCTCGCTGCCCAGCAAGACCACCTGGCGCCTGCCTTTATCAAAGATTGCCGGCTGATTGTAGGCAATCATCTTGCGGATCTGCCGGCCATCGGCCTTGTTGAACAACAACTTCACTTCGGTATCCTTGAGGGAGCCGTCAGGATAGTAAATACTGTTCAATGACTCGACCTGAACTTTACCCAGTTCGGGTAACTCCACGCCCTCCGTCGTAATCTGGGCTCGTTGCGTGCTGGCATAAAAACCTTCATACAAGTGCGCAACCATCGTGACCAACAATGCGATGTGGAACAGCAGTGCCGCGATTTCATTGAGCCGACTTTTCCTGTTAGCCAATAAGCGGGCAGCCGAATCGACAATGCAGGCCAGCAGGTTGACACCAAACAGGGTGAAGGTCACAAGAAGCGCGTAGAGCCAGAAATGTGCACCGCTGACCGGGTGGAAGAAAAAATTCAGGTCCAGATTGAAGAACTTCGGGTACAGTTCCGGATAGCCGTTCATCACCAGACTGCCCAAGGTCAGATTGAGCACCACAATTATGCACAGTATGAATCCGGCATGCCGATCACCAATTATACGAATCAGATTCATCTTATTCAGAACCGGTGCATGGATTGGGAAAAGAAACTGGTGCCGATGAATGCAACCAGGATCATCACGATACCGATGGCATACAGCGGTACTTTCCAGTGCTGCAGCTTTGGTAATCTGTCGATGTGCAGCAAGTTGCCATAAAACAACCACAGGATGACAGCCCAGAGCATTTTCGGATCCCACATGAAATAGGCGCCCCACGCAAAATATCCCCAGATTCCGCCGAACAGCATGGCCAGCGTGAACGAGATAAAGCCGAGGCGGTTGAGTTCCGTCATGAGTATTGAGCGTTCCTGCAGAGTCGGGTCGTTTTTGTACCATGCGGGAATGGCATAAACAGCATTAACCCCCGCCACCAGCCAGAACGCGTAAGCCGCAAAAGACACTGGAATATGCAGGGGGTACCAGAGAGTATGCAGAAACATCGGGGGATAACTGATGACATCCACAAAGATAAAAATGACTGATGCCGCCCCCAGCGACATGACCTGCAGCGTAATGAATTCCTTGTTGGATATTTTTCTGCGGTAGACCAACGCGCATGCCAGCAGCATTACCGACAGAATGATGAATGACTCAATTTTGTCGGTGAAAGGAAAAAACTCCTTCAAATATGCGCGGATTGCATAAAAGATCGTGCACGACAGCAGGTACAAATACGAGGTAACCGTGGCCGCCCTGAATTGACCGAGAATAGAGCCAATGACACTTAAACCAAGCAGGCAGATTCCGATGTAAATACTCAGGGTTACGATTAATTGCAGTGTCATGTGCGTAATGTCATGCCGTTTTGCAGCCTCACACTGACAGCCCGGCAGCATTGCCGGAGGCCCACGCCCACTGGAGGTTGTAGCCGCCGAGCTGTCCGGTCACGTCCACCACTTCGCCGATGAAATACAGGCCGGGCACCTCGATGCATTCCATGGTCTTCGACGACAGCGCGCGTGTGTCGATGCCGCCACAGGTCACTTCCGCCTTGGTGTAGCCCAGCGTGCCGGACGGGGTGACCTGCCAGTCGTGCAGGGCGGCAGCGATTTGCTTGCGCTGTTTGTCGTTGTATTGATTGAGCGGCTTGTTTTCAATATTCGGCAACTGCGCGCACCACGCCTCGGCAAAACTCCTCGGGAACCATTGTGTCAGGTAATTGTTGAGCAGCTTTTTGCTGCCCTTCTGTTCATCCAGCAGCACCGCCATGTCGCAATCCGGCAGCAGATTAATGTGCAACGGCTGGCCATGCTGCCAGTAAGAGGAAATTTGCAATATCGCCGGGCCGCTCAGGCCACGATGGGTGACCAGCATGTTTTCACGGAACAACTGTTTGCCGAAACTCACTGTGACATCAAGGGAAACACCAGTCAAATCGGCATAGGGTTTCCAGTCATCCGGTGCGAAGCTCAGTGGCACCAGGCCCGGCTTGAGCTTGACGATGGGAACACCAAACTGCTCGGCGACGTGATAGCCGAATGGCGTAGCGCCGGTTTTCGGGATGGACAGGCCGCCGGTCGCGATCACCAGCGAAGCGGCATTGAAGTCGCCGCGCGAGGTCACAACATGAAACTTCTTGTCGCGCTCGATTTTTTCAACCTCACACGACATGAAGCGTTTTACACCCGCTGCATCACATTCGCCGCGCAGCATCGTGATAATCGTCTCTGATTCGTCATCGCAGAACAATTGCCCGAGTGTTTTTTCGTGATAGCCGATGCCGTGCTTGTCCAGCAGCGCGATGAAATCACGCGGCGTATAGCGCGCCAGCGCTGACCGGCAAAAATCCGGGTTGGCGGAGATAAAATTCTCCGGCACGGTGTTGAGATTGGTGAAATTGCAATGCCCACCACCGGAAATGCGAATTTTCTCCGCAAGTTTTTTGGCGTGGTCGAGCAGCACCACGGAACGTCCGCGCAGCCCTGCTTGCAGTGCGCACATCAGGCCCGCCGCACCGGAGCCGATAATCATTACATCTGTTTTCATATTTTTTCCATACTGCCCGGAGTGGGCGTTAATTCTCGATAGGAATATTTGCTGACGAATGCCGACACCGCATCACGGTATTCGATCCAGCCTACCGCCGCATTATTACTGTGTTCGCCGCCGTCGATCAGTACCAGCGTCCTGGGCTGCGGGGCGGCCTCGAACAATTGCCGCCCCATCTCGACCGGCACTTTTTGGTCCCAGGTGCCGTGAATCAACAGCAGCGGGATTTTCAGTTGCGGAATCTTTTGTAGCGACTCAAAACGCTGATTCAGCAACAGGCCCACCGGCAGGAAATCATATTTCAATTCGCTCATCGCCTGCATCGAAGTGAAGGTGCTTTCAACAATCAGGCCGGCCGCTTCGGGGTGATGTAACGCCAGATCGATGGCGACTGCACCGCCCAGCGAATGGCCGTAGATAAACAGCTGCTGCGATTCCACACCGCGCCGCTTGAGTAGATACTGCCAGGCAGCTTCGGCATCCTCATAGACCTTGGCTTCGCTGGGCTTGCCGCCAGTGCTGTTGCCGTAACCGCGATAGTCCACCAGCAACAAATTGCAGCACAGCGCACGATAGCGCAGCGCATTTTCCAGGTTATAGCCGATGTTGCGGAAATTGCCGTGCAGATACAGCAGAGTGGGCGCATTGGTTGTTTCAGCGGGAATCCACCAGGCATGCAGGTCGCCGCGTTCCGCGCCACTACCCGATGGAATGCGCAACTCCTCGAAGGGCGCGCCGAGCCGTGCCGGATTGGTTTGCAACGTTACTTCAGGCTCGAAGATACTGTCCCGCTGATTGCTCCAGATGTCATAAATGCGTACTGACGCATACGCCACCATCAGCAAAATGGCCAGCGCACCGATACGGCGCATGGCCTGATGGCTCATGCCGTGCCTTCGAGTTGCAGCCACAGACAGCTGCCTTTGCTCGCCTTGTCGATATCGGCAAGCTGCAGCGCATGTTCGGTGAGCTCCTCCGCGCCAGCCTGCAACACGCGCAGCTTGGGACGCGCCCCATCGGTGCTCAACACTGCGGGCTGGCGCGCCCGGGGCGCATCAATTTCGCCAAGCAGGCTTTCCTGCCCGCGCGTCATCGAAAAATATACTTCGGCAAGCAGCTCAGTATCCAGCAGTGCACCGTGCAGACTGCGATGCGCATTGTCTATTTGATAGCGCCCGCACAACGCATCCAGACTGTTCTTCTTGCCCGGATGCATTTCGCGTGCAAGCTTCAGTGTGTCCGTTATCATATTTTTCAACGGCGGCAATTCCAGCAGTTCCAGTTCACGATTAATAAAGCTCATGTCGAACGGCGCATTGTGAATGAGCAATTCCGCGCCTTCGATGAACTCCAGAAAACTGGCGACAATATCGGCAAACTTCACCTCGTTCTGCAGGCGCTCATAGGTCAGGCCATGAACCGCAGCCGCACCCGCATCGATTTCGCGCTCCGGGTTAAGATAGCGATGAAAGCGGCGCTGCGACACCTTGCGTCCGTCCAGCTCGAGCGCTGCCAGCTCGATGATACGATGCCCCTGCCTGGGGTCCAGCCCGGTGGTTTCGGTATCCAGCACGATCTTACGCATCGCCGCTCTCCTGCAGGTGCCCGGCCAAAAGTTTTTCGGCTATCAGCTCCACGCCGCGATTCGCCAGCTCGTCGGCGCGTTCGTTACCATTGTGTCCGGCATGCCCCTTGACCCACACCCATTTAACATCGTGCTGTACCGCCAGCGCATCCAGCCTGCGCCACAAGTCTTCGTTCTTCACCGGTTTCTTGTCTGCGGTTTTCCAGCCACGCTGCTTCCAGCCATGTATCCACTCGCTGATGCCCTGTTGCACGTATTTCGAATCGGTATGCAAACACACATGGCAATGCCGCTTCAACGCCTCCAGCGCCGAAATCGCCGCCAGCAGTTCCATGCGATTGTTGGTGGTATGCGCCTCACCACCAAACAATTCGCGCTCCTTGCCCTTGACGCACAGCAGCGCGCCCCAGCCGCCCACCCCGGGATTGCCCTTGCACGCACCATCGGTAAAAATTTCCACTACATCCTTGTTCATTGCGGGTCCATATCGTTACGTTGGGTAATCTTGTTGTTCAACTTCGGTGAGGCCGGCAGCAGTTTGTTCACCAGCCTCTCGTTCCATTGCGGCTTGATTACACGCATCCCGTGCACACGCTTGATCGCGTGCAAGAAATACACCCCGCCGCTCACCGCCCACCAGCGGTCACCCGCCGCCTCCATAAAAGTACAACGCTCCAGCCATTTGGTTTGGCTAAAAGGCGGTGCATACGCGGCAAAACGCCCGCCCGCCACCTCAAAGCCGAGCAATGCCAGCCAATCCTTGAGGCGCGGCAAGGCAATAAAATGGCCGTTCCATGGATAACCTTGCTTGCAGCCCATTGCGCGACGCAGGCCCCAAAGGCTGCGCGGGTTGAAGCCGCTGATGACCAGACTGCCTTCCGGCATCAGCACCCGTTCCACCTCGCGCAGTATCTGGTGCGGATGCCCGGCAAATTCGAGGACATGCGGCAGCAACACCAAATCCAGACTGGCACTGGCAAACGGTAATTCGGCGCAACACAGGCGCACGGCATTCCCCGCCCGATTGCCCGCACTAAAGCGCAACGGCATCCGGTTGCTGCGCAGAAAATCCTGTTTGGGTAAACCCAGTTGCAGCGCGTTGAAGCCGAAGATGTCGCTCACCGTACGGTCAAAAAATGCCTGCTCGCACGCCAGCACATAGCCACCCTGCTCGGTGGCAAACCATTCGCTCAAACTTTGCGCGGTTAACTTACAATTCGGCATCACTTGTTTCCCAATTCGCATCCATGTTCGACATTACCGCCATCCCCGCTCTGCATGACAACTATATCTGGGTGATTCACAATGACCGGCACGCTGCCGTGGTCGATCCCGGCGAGGCTGCGCCGCTGCTGGCATTCCTGAATACGCGCGGCCTGCAACTGGATTCCATCCTGTGCACCCACCGCCATGCCGACCATATTGGCGGCATCGCAAAATTGCGTGAAGTATACAACGTGCCGGTGTACGGGCGGCGGCATCCCGGCAATCTGCATATTAGTCACGACCTGCACGAAGGCGACCGGCTGAAACTTGACGCATTCGGCCTCAACTTCGACATCCTCGAAATCCCGGGCCACCTCAATGATCACCTCGCCTACTTCGCACCCGGTATTTTATTTTGTGGCGATACGCTGTTCGGTGCGGGCTGTGGCAGGAACTTCGAAGGCACGCTTGCGCAACTATTCCACTCCCTGCAACGCCTCGCCGCACTACCCGAGGCTACCCGCGTGTATTGCGCGCATGAATACACCGCCACCAACCTGCGCTTTGCGTTAGCCTGTGAACCGCATAACCCGGACATACGGCAACGCATCGAACAAACCACGCAACTGCGCGCCGCCAGCCTGCCGACACTACCCTCCAGCATCGCACTGGAAAAAGCCACCAATCCCTTTCTGCGCTGCACGCAGCCGGAAATTATCCACACCCTGCAGCACCGTGGTCTGACAGACACCAGCGAACTCGGCGTATTTACAACGTTGCGTGAATGGAGAAACAACTTTTAGATTACCCCGAATGGATTGCGGCAAACTTCGTTCTGGTTTATCCTGCGCGCCCTTCCGGAGAGGTGGATGAGCGGTTTAAGTCGCACGCCTGGAAAGCGTGTTTGGGATCATATCCCAACGGGGGTTCGAATCCCCCCCTCTCCGCCATACATACGATAGCCACAAACCAGCGGCCTGCGCGGCAGCCCTTATGAGGCTCTCCCGCTAACACCCCTTGAATTTATTCGCCGTGCATTGTCTGGCGAGTTCGCGCGCTTTGGCAATTTGATCGGCCGTCATGCGCCTTGCAATGGCATCACGCTGCTGGATACGCTGGTGAATAGCCATTTTCCGTCCCGGGGTGAAATCGTTGCTGGCCGCAATATCGAGCCACATGTATGCCAGCACATCATCCTGGGTAACACCCTCTCCCAGGAGGTATTTCCACGCAAGTTTTTCTTGCCCGAAAATATTGCCCTGCTCCGCGGCCAACCGATACCACTTTACGGCCTCCTTGAAATCCCGGGGGACAACTTTCCCGTGATCATATTTTGCAGCAAGATTGCACTGCGCAAAAGCATCACCCTGCTCCGCTGCCAAGCGCCACCACTTTATTACTTCCGTGTAATCCTGGGGAACGCCTATTCCGATGTCATACATGGCCCCGAGTTTTGATTGGGCTTTGGTATTACCTTGCTCTGCTGCCCTTCGATACCACTTGACTGCCTCTGTGTAATTCTGAGGAACGCCTATTCCCGCTTCATATATGGATCCGAGTATGAATTGCGCTTCAGAAACACCTTGTTCCGCCAAGGGCTCACAGATCTTTTCCACTTTGGCAAAATCTCCCTCGGCGTAGGCACGCTTCGCCTCCGATAGAGAGCCGGCTACGGGTTTGATTGACAGGTCCGGAGATTTGACAATTGCGTGTCCTGACGACGCAAACAGGCACAAACAAACCAGCAACAGACGTTTTGGCAATTTATTCATTTGCTACACACTCAAATATCGACACGAGACATTGGCGCAGAATGCACCCGTTCACAACAGTGGTCAATATAGCAAATTGGGCAGACTCCCTCTATTGCACAGGTTCTGCTTGCCGGCACGGCACTATGCAAGCCCCGCCATGCAATCTTTCAATGCGGCGGGTATAGTGCATCGAAATTTACGATGCCGTCATTCTCACACCGGAGCCACGTCATGCCCAATCCTTCCGATTTATTGATGTTACGCGACAAGCTGCGCGTATTCGCCGGGGCGCGCGACTGGGATCAGTTCCATTCGCCGAAAAACCTGAGTATGGCGCTGATGGTGGAAGTCGCCGAACTGATGGAGCATTTTCAGTGGCTGACCGAAGCGCAGTCAGCCAATCTTTCCGCCGAAAACAAACAAGCGGTCGGTGAAGAGCTGGCCGATATTTTGCTGTATCTGGTGCGCCTGTCGGACAAGCTGGACATTGACCTGCCCGATGCCGCGCTGCACAAGCTGGAAAAGAACGCGGTGAAGTATCCGGCAGACAAGGTGCGTGGCAGCGCAAAAAAACATTCAGGTTACTGATACGCGCGGTGCGCCCTGTCGCATCATTCCGATCACCGCCGCCTGTTCAAAACCGCTGCGATGAAAGATGTCCAGCACCTCGTTCACCGCCCCTGCTGCGACACTCGCCAACAGGCCACCGCTAGTCTGCACATCAGCCAGTAAGTGGCGTTGCCAGCCTTGCAATCGCGCATCGAAGTCCACCTCATGCCCATAGCTCGCGAGGTTGCGGCCGGTCGCACCGGGGCCGCAGCCCTGTTGCGCCAGCGGCAGAGCGGCAGACAAGAAGGGTATTTGCTCGAATTGCAACCCGGCACCCAATCCCGACCCGCGACACATCTCCAGCAGATGCCCGAGCAGCCCGAATCCGGTCACATCAGTCAGTGCATGCACATCCTCCAACGCGGCCAGTGCGCTGCCCACCGTGTTGAGTTGGGTGGTGGTGGCAATAAGCTGCACATAACCCTCGGCAGACAACACGCCCTTTTTCAGCGCCGCTGCCAGCACGCCCACACCCAGTCCCTTGCCAAGAATCAGCACGTCGCCCGCGCGCGCACTGCTGTTCTTTTTCAACCGGCCCGGATGCACGATGCCCAATGCCGCCAGACCGTAGAACGGCTCGGCTGAGTCGATGGAATGCCCGCCCGCCAGCGGAATGCCGGCGGCTTGGCATACCGCTTCGCCGCCTTGCAGAATCGCGCGGATGACCTCGACCGGCAGTGTGTTGACCGGCATACCGACGATTGCCAGCGCCATGATTGGTGTGCCGCCCATCGCATACACATCGGACAGCGCGTTAGTCGCGGCAATGCGCCCAAAGTCGAACGGGTCATCCACGATCGGCATGAAAAAATCCGTGGTTGCGATGATCGCCTGCTGATCGTTGAGACGGTATACCGCCGCATCATCGCTGGTCTCGGAGCCGACCAGCAGGTCGGAGAACGGTAATTTCCCCCGCGCTTCACCCAGAATAGCTTGCAGCAGCCCCGGCGCAATTTTGCAGCCGCAGCCGCCGCCGTGCGACAATTGGGTCAATTTCATTTCCGGCACATCTACTCCCTGTTCACCAATGCTTTTCAGAACCGCAAACCTACCACAGCCCGGGGAATTTGACGAAATTATCGATGTGCGCACCCCGGCAGAATTCGCCGAAGATCACATCCCCGGCGCGATCAACTGCCCGGTGCTGTCCGACGAGGAGCGCATTAGCGTCGGCACGTTGTATAAACAGGTGTCACCATTCGAGGCGCGCAAGGTCGGTGCGGCGCTGATCGCAAAAAACATTGCAAAATATCTGCAAACCTCTTTTCGTGATCATCCCAAATCGTGGCGTCCTTTGATCTATTGCTGGCGCGGCGGGCAGCGTAGCGGCGCGATGTCCATCATTCTTGCGCAAATCGGCTGGGCGGCGCACAAGCTGGAGGGTGGCTACAAGACCTATCGTCGCGATGTGCTGGAAAAACTTGAAGAACTGCCGCAGCACCTGGACTTTCGCGTGATCTGCGGCCCGACCGGATCGGGCAAGAGCCGCCTGCTGGCAGCACTGGCAGACAGCGGAGAACAAACGCTCGATCTGGAAATGCTGGCGCAGCATCGCGGCTCGGTATTGGGCAGATTGCCGGGACAGGCGCAGCCTACGCAAAAATGGTTCGGCAGTATGTTGCTGCAAGCCCTGCAAAAACTCGATCCGGCACAGCCTGTGTATGTGGAAGCGGAGAGCAACAAGATCGGCAGCATAACCCTGCCCGCCGGATTGGTTGCCGCGATGCACTCCGGTAAGTGCCTGTTGCTGGAAGTGCCGCTGGAGAAGCGCGTCACCGAGCTGATGAAAGAGTACCGGCATTTCATCGAAAACCCTGAAACCCTGATCGAGCACCTGCAAGCTCTGCACCGTTTTCACGGCAGCAAGCAACTGGAACACTGGACTTCCCTGATTCAGGCCGGAGATTTTGCCGCCTTTGTGTCCGAACTGCTCGCACTGCACTACGACCCAAGCTACTTCCGCGCGACCTCGCGCCACTACGTGCACCTCGACAAGGCACAACATATTCCGCTTAACGATCTATCGCAAAATACGCTGAAGGAAATTGCCGCAAAAATTTCTCGGGAGTAACTATGGAATACCGACAACTGGGTGAAAGCAATTTACAGGTATCGTCACTGTGCCTTGGCACAATGACTTTCGGTGAGCAGAACAGCGAGGCCGATGCGCATGCGCAGCTCGATCTCGCCACATCGCGCGGCGTGAATTTCATCGACACCGCCGAAATGTATCCCGTTCCACCGCGCGCCGAGACTGTGCATCGCACCGAGAGTCACATCGGCTCGTGGCTCAAACATCAAGCGCGCGACCAGTTTATTATTGCCACCAAGATCACTGGTCCGGCGCGCGGCTTTTCGTGGATACGCAACGGCCCGCGCATCGACCGCGCCCAGATCCATGCGGCGATAGACGGCAGCCTGCGCCGCTTGCAGACCGATTACATCGACTTGTATCAGATTCACTGGCCAGACCGTTACGTGCCAATGTTCAGCGCGACCGGCTATGACGTAACGCAGGAACGCGACAGCGTAACCATCGCCGAACAGTTGCAAGCCCTCGGAGAACTGGTGCAGGCCGGCAAGGTACGCCACATCGGCCTGAGCAACGAAACACCGTGGGGGGTGAACGAGTTCGTTCGTTGTGCGACGCAACTCGGCCTGCCGAAAATTATTTCAATACAGAACGCCTACCACCTGATGAACCGCACCTTCGAGGCCGGCCTCGCGGAAATGTGCCACCACTCAAACGTCGGATTGCTCGCCTACAGCCCGCTCGCGTTCGGCTGGCTTTCCGGCAAATACCTCGCCGACCCGCAGGCGAAAGGGCGCATCACTTTATTTCAGGGATTTGGCCAGCGCTACGCCAAACCCAACGTACCCGCTGCCACACGAGAGTACGTGCGCATCGCCAGAGAAGCGGGATTGAGTCCGGCGCAAATGGCACTGGCCTTTGCCCGCACGCGCTGGTTCACCACCAGCGTCATCCTCGGCGCAACCAGTCTGCAACAGTTGAACGAGAATCTGGACAGCGCAGAAGTGAAGCTATCGGATGAGATGCTGAAGCAGATCGAAGCGGTGCACAAACTGTATCCGAATCCGGCACCGTAATGCGCTGCACCACAGTCTGTTTTATGCCAGTTGCGGTCACTGGCGCAATAATGAAATCGCTCTTACGACTGTCCGGTCTACTCACGACAGGAGACCTTCATGAATGCAGATGCTATGCCGGGTCGTCGGCATAACAAAGGAGTAAGATACCGCTTACTTTGCGCCGAAGCTGCCAAAAAAAGAGATTCGGCTACTTTCACTTCATGGCAGATACAGACGCAACTTTTAGTTTCGTTGCGTCAGGCCGTAATCAATAATTACGCGATTTTAATCTCTGACACAAATCTATTCGTTGTGCGGAACTCTCACCGAGCGGCAGCCAACTTGGCAGACTGTTTTATCATGCCACTAAATATGGATTCTGCTATATCCATGGGATAACCATCCGGCAACATCCCGCCCACTTCCTCAATTATGGGTTCTGTTGATTCGATAACGTCCTCAATTAATCGCTCTGCCACCTCAGCCGAGAACCTGGTTTGCCGTGCTTGGGCAATCCAGTGCCGCCGCTGGATTTTTTCAATAAGGTAGTAATTGGTGCTTCCCCGCACTGCCATGGCAAGTTTGGCCTTATGTGGGGAAATTTTATTCTTTCCTTTTCCGATGACGGGATGGGCCGAAAGCACGTCATAGATCGGCGTAGCGCGGTAGCCGTGACCAGGGAGATGGGCGATGCTGAAATTCTTCCCGTGACCATCGGTAGCGGCCAGCACCCAAAAAATGATCTGTGTTTTGAAGAAATTATTCCGGTCCCGCTCAGCATCGTTCGACCCAAGAAGTAATTCCATGATTTGAGCAATGCCCGGGCCGCCGTCCGACTGATATTTACGCAATGGCGATGTACCCGTTGCTTGACACATGTCTTCTTGGGGCAGTCGGATGATCCAGCTTCCATCGCTTGATGGGGTGCGGTCAAATCGTTCGACGATGAGGGCTTTCTGGCCTTCGAAATGCTCGATTTCGCACCGCGCGATAGGAATTTCGTAGGCCGCCATGATTTTCGAGCACAACCATTCGTTCTCCACAGAGGTGCGCATATCGGCCTGCATATGACCGACCAAGCCCATTGGCAGTTTAAAGATGTGCGTTGTCGGGGTACTCCCATGGGGCAGAAGCCATTTGCCCTCATGGCGTAGTAGTGCTGTTTTCTCCTGCGCACCTGCAATGGACAACCTTAAATAATCATCGTTACCGTGTTGCCCCATGGCTTGACCCGATGTGGTGTTGCGCAGTTGTTGAGCAACCTCTGCTGTGTTCAATTCCTTACCATTAATTTCATAGACATCCGATGGTTTCTCATCTTCGGGGAGGAGTTGTATTGCGCCAACGCAATCCCGTCCCAATTTTGCTAGCAGTTGAAACGCATCAGTACCTCCCGCTTGGTGACGTTGTGCCAGGCGACGGCGAATGACATCATTGTCGGGTAGAAGGTTGTCGAAATAGTCAGTAACGACCTGCCCTCGGTAAGGTGCATTGCCTGGCAAAAATGGAAGTGACAACGACAAAGGGCGGGCCTGCTCGTCCGTGAGCCAGTTATCGAAGTAACCAAGACGCTCGCCTTGTCGAGTAGTTTGCCAATAACCAACAGGGATGCCGTTCATCCAGATGATCAGCCTTTGTATCTTTGTGCGGCGCCTCATGATTACCAACTTTCCTTCTTTCCTGCACTGGCAACAATACGGATCACGTTGACAACGTCCGATGGCTTGGTCTTCCTGATTACTGCGGTGCTGGGTTTTTTGATGCTCTTCCTGTCGATAGTCTGGGCCGTAGACGGGCGTTTACTGGCTAACTTGGTGGAAGATGTAGCTCTCTTGCTGGCATCTGGAGCAGTTTGATTCAACGAAATTTCAACACCCAGCATTCGCAGTACTGTGAATAGCCTTTCAAGCGTTGCTGTCGCTGGATTGGCTTCAAAGTAGGCATAACTTTGCTGAGTTATATTCAGCCTTTTGGCCATGGCTGCCTGAGTCAGGCCCCTTTCTTTGCGAAAACCCTTGAGGACCAGAGGTAGCTGGCTAAGAGTCTTGATGGGATAAATCACTTTTTGCCTCCATTCGCTAGCCTTGATGAAATACAAATTTCATACTGTAAATATCGTTAACAGCCCTGCATTTGTTTATTCAAATTACATACTACAGAATGTAAATACAATATACAATCTATAGCCTGTATTTCATCTCTTTAGTTACACTGTTGGCACAATCTCACTTTTGCTCTTCCGCACTACTGGACCATAGCCTATGCCCGCTGGATAACCCATAACAGTCATTTATAGCGTGGCGAAAATGACCAAGGGTCGGAAGCGGCCCGCTCAGGATAGGCTTACTGCGTCCTACATTTTCACTGGCTTCACCTTTCCCGCCGCCAGTTTGGCGCGCTCCCGAGCCTCATCCGTATTCACACCATTCGCCAATGCCACGCCCATACGGCGGCGGGTGAAAGACTCCGGTTTGCCGAACAGGCGCACGTCGGATTGCGGCACGCGCAACGCTTCGTCCACACCGGTGAAAGCGATGTCTTTCCCCTCCAGTTGCCCGTAGATCACCGCACTCGCACCGGGCGCACGCAGCGAAGTATTCACCGGCAGGCCGAGAATGGCGCGGGCGTGCAGCTCGAATTCGCTCTGCACCTGGGAACACATCGTCACCATGCCGGTGTCGTGCGGACGCGGACTGACTTCGCTGAACCACACATCATCATCCTTGATGAACAGTTCGACGCCGAAGATACCAAGGCCACCGAGATCATCGGTGACCCTCTTCGCAATCTCGCGCGCACGTTGCAGCGCCAGCGGCAACATGGCTTGCGGCTGCCAGCTCTCGACGTAATCACCGCGCTCCTGCAAATGGCCAATGGGCTCGCAGAAATGTGTCTCGACCTGCCCATCCGCGCCCATCGCGCGCACGGTGAGCTGGGTGATTTCGTAATCAAAATGAATCATGCCTTCGACGATAACGCGTTCCTGCATGACGCGTGAACCACTGGCAGCGTAGCCCCACGCGGCCTCAATTTCACCGGCGTTATCCACTTTCGTTTGGCCCTTGCCGGAGGATGACATCAACGGTTTGACGAAGCACGGGTAGCCAATAGCTTCAATAGCAGCGCGCAATTCTTCCAGGCTATTGGCAAAGCGGTACGGCGAGACCGGCAGTCCCAGCGTCTCAGAAACCAGGCGGCGAATGCCTTCGCGGTTCATGGTGAGCCGCGCGGCGCGTGCGGTGGGAATGACACGCGCCAACCCTTCACGCTCGATTTCTTCCAGCATGTCGGTGGCAATCGCTTCGATTTCCGGCACGATGAGATGCGGTTTTTCCTGCTCTACCAACGCACGCAGTTGCGCCCCGTCCATCATGTTGATGACGCGTGCATGGTGTGCTACCTGCTGGCCGGGCGAATTGGCGTAGCGATCTACGGCAATGGTTTCCACGCCGAGGCGCTGCAATGCAATGATGACTTCCTTGCCCAGTTCGCCACTGCCGAGCAGCATGACGCGAATGGCGGAGGGGGTGAGCGGTGTGCCGATAATCAGCTTGTTGGTTTGATTGTTCATGCCACACAGTAAAAAAATGTTCCAGGTACGCAAAATTATACACAAGCGGAAGTTTTTCCCTGCATGGCACATAGGGTAATATGCCGGCACGATTCCCACCATCAGGAGATAGACCATGACGAACATTGCGCAATTACTGGGTGATGAAGCCGAGTATCTGTTGAAATACCGGTGTGCCGGTATTCCGAAAGAATCATTGCATCTTCCGGGGCCGGATTATGTCGACCGCGTGGTGGCGATGAAAGACCGCAAGACTGGTGTGCTGCGCAGCCTGCAAACGCTTTATGGGCACGGGCGGCTGTCAAACACCGGCTACCTGTCACTGCTGCCGGTGGATCAGGGTGTGGAGCATTCCGGAGCTGCGTCTTTTGCGCCGAATCCAATGTATTTTGACCCGGAGAATATCGTCAAGCTCGCCATCGAAGGCGGCTGCAACGGTGTGGCCTCGACACTTGGTGTGCTGGGCTCGGTGGCGCGCCGCTACGCGCACAAGATTCCGTTCATCGTGAAGATCAACCACAACGAACTGCTCACCTACCCCAACATGTTCGACCAGACGCTGTTCGCCAGCGTGGACCAGGCATTCGACATGGGCGCGGTGGCGGTCGGCGCGACGGTGTTCTACGGCTCGGAGCAATCACGCCGCCAGATACAAGAAATCTCCGATGCCTTCGAGCACGCACATGAGCTCGGGATGGCCACCGTTCTGTGGGCCTATTTGCGCAATCCTGCATTCAAGGTCGGGGACAAGGATTACCATGTATCTGCCGATCTGACCGGGCAAGCTAATTATCTCGGCGTGACCATCAACGCCGACATCATCAAGCAAAAGATGGCCGAAAATAACGGTGGCTACAACGCCATCAAGTTCGGCAAGACTAATCCGAAGGTTTACAGCGAACTGACCACCGACCATCCGATTGATCTGGTGCGCTACCAGGTGGCGAACTGCTACATGGGTCGCGTCGGCATGATCAACTCCGGTGGTGCATCCGGAAAAAATGATTTACAGCAAGCAGTACGCACGGCCGTGATCAACAAACGCGCCGGTGGCATGGGGATGATCTCCGGGCGCAAGGCGTTCCAGAAGCCGATGCAGGATGGCGTGGCGTTATTGAATGCGATTCAGGATGTGTATGCGACGAAGGAAGTAACGGTGGCGTGACAGAATACCGGGCAAGTCACTATCAAGAGCTTCGTCATTCCGGGCTAGAATTTCAGCAATAAACAATAACGGCGCGCTTTGCGCGCCGCTGAATGCCGACAAGGGCCGGTATGATGGCATCACAGCTTTCGTGCGGAAATTTGGAAAAAATATATCCTGTTTACTAACTGCGATGCAAAGGGCAGAAGATATCGGCTCGCATAATATTTGGATGCCCTGCAAGCAATTGAATAATGAAAAAACAAAAGAATTTACCCTGGAGCTTCCTCCTGATTGTCGTGGAGGTTTTGCTTGTCACCTTCCTGAATTATGCGTTGGCAGAGACCTATTACTCTTTTGATGTATTTTATTGCCTGCCGGTCATCCAGGCCGCGCGATTGGGTGCAATCCAGGCCCTGCGCCGCTCCGATACACTGCTGCCCGACCTGGTAGGATTTTTTTCGGCTGTTGCATGGAGCCTTGCGGAAGCATCTATTTCTTTCTCAACTTTTCCTATCAGCGCGCTTGTATTGAATATTTTTACCCGCAGCGTCGCCTTTACGGTTATCGGAAGGGTGGTGGTCAAGTTATGGAGAGAAAGAGAATATGCACGCAAGGATATATTGACAGGACTGGCAAATCGCCTGGAGTTTTTCGAAAGGTTTGAGAGGGAGCAATTGCGCAGTGAACGCTCGGGCAATCCTTATTCCGTGCTGTTTATCGACATTGACCAGTTCAAGACATTGAATGACACCTATGGTCATCATGTCGGCGATGTCGCCCTGAAAAAATTGGCCGATCTGTTAATGATGAATTCCAGAAAAGTTGATACCGTCTCCCGCATCGGCGGTGATGAATTCGCGTTGCTATTCCCTGAAACAGATGAGCAGTCCTGCGAAATGATGGTTAACAGGATCGGGACGGCCTCGGACAAGGAGTTTCAGAGCTTGGGCTGGCCAATATCTTTATCAATAGGCTGCGTAACCACGACCGGCAAGAAACAAGGCGCTAACGAGATTTTACGGGAAGCTGACGAAAGAATGTATTCAACCAAAAGAGGGCAGTAGTTACAACCGTGGATAGCATTTTTGGGGCGAAGGACAATACCTCTCACGAATGGAATAAAATTAGCATCGTATCTTGATGCTCAGCATTGCCGATTCGCCAGACAGCTCACCGCCCCCCAGTAGAGATCAGAGCGAAACCCAGCCCATAAAAATATTGATCTCCGAACCAAAACTTTATCAGCAGTAGCCTCTCACCCTGAACGAATGCTACTGCTTCACTGATTCAATTTTCCGGACTATTTTGCCTTCTTCCCAGCTGCATCCCGCGCAGCGGCCAAAGAAGATTCGATAACCACGCCCCCTTTGTCATAATCAGAATAAATAGACTGAACAATCACGCGAGAGCCTTGGTCATCCACCCAGACAAAGGCCTCCCTATCAAGCTGGCTTTCTTCCGTTTCTTTTAATTCAAAACTCCCCGTATCAAGCAGGATTCCAATCGCCTTTTTCACCTTTCCCTTTTTCTTCAGCGGTTCCCCGTATTTTTTCTCAAGCGCTTTGGCAAGCGTCAGCATTTCCTGTGTGGAGCCGTCTATCTCGACCCTGATGAGCGCTCCGTTGTTGTCCAGAACAATCACTGCAAAAGCGTCAACCAAAGTTTCATAGTCAAGCAATACCATGATGCTTTCGTCCGTAAATGAGCATCTGTCATGCATGGTGTTGAACTTTTTCACCGCACACATTTTCTTCAAGGTATCTATTACTCCCGGCTTGCCAAGAGGGATGTCCTTAAAAGAAATCACCTGATTGGTGTTGCTGGAGATTTGCTTTTGTGGCTGGGATTCAGCATTACCATAACCTGAAAAAAGTAACGCTCCGGCCATTGCGATAACCGACAACAAAACTTGTTGTTTCATTTTATTAAGTCCCGATAGTTAAGAGTTGTGACGCCATTATAAATAAACTACGCCCCGCTGGTAAGACGCTTCGTGGCGGAATACAGTTCCTTTTCCCGGCAAACTTCAACTCACTTGAGCGGGTCAATATGCAACCTGCCCGACAGCAGGCTGGCGGCAACTATGAGCAGCGCACCAAACCATTCACGCAACTGCATTGCTTCGTCGGCGAGAAAATAGGATGAAACTGCGGCGACCACCAGTTCGAACAGGAACAGGGCGATGGCGCGGTTGGCGGGTAAATGGGCGAGAGCATACTGCACTGCGAAGCTGGTAGCACATATCACGATACCGAGCAACGCCAGCATTAGAGCGGCCTGCGCATCAATTGTCAGCAATTGATCCGGCAGACCACCCTGCCACCACAGCAACGGAGCGGTCAGCATGGCAGTGCCCAGCCAAATGACATAGGATTTCGAACCCGGACTCAGATGCGTGGCGCGACGTGACACCACGTTGGATAACGCGAAGCCCATGCCCGCCGACAATCCGATCCATTCGGCAAAGCTGCTCGGCAACGGCAGGCCGAGCTGCGGCCGCCATAGCATGGTGAACGCGCCGCCGAAAGACAGCGCAATGATAAAGTAGCCATAGCGGTTGAGCCGCTCACCCAACAGCCAATACGAAAACAGGATCGTCCACAGCGGCGCGAGGTAGAACAGTAACAGCACGCGCATCACCTCGCCATACAGCACCGCCAGCACGTAGCCAAGATTTGTCCATCCAGCACTCAACAACAGAACTACTACCCACCAATCTGCCTTGGTTTTGTTACGCGAGCACAGTTCACGCCACACACGCGGCAACATGAATGCGCCACACAGCATTGCCAGTAAATAGATGATGAATGTTGCCAGTGCGCCGGACATACCGGCATCCTGCAATACACGATAGGGATACCAAATCAGTCCCCATACCAACGCGCTGCTCAATACGCCGAAAACCGGCGCCAGATTTTGTTTGGATGGCACTCGCCCGCCCCTTATAATGCGCAATAATTTTGCGCTCCGAGATAGCAAATGAACCCGGATTTACAACGACTCCAGCCATACCCGTTTCAGAAACTTGCCGCTCTGTTTCGTGAAGTTCAACCAAACGTGGGCTATCGCCCGATCAACCTGTCCATCGGCGAGCCGAAACATGCCACGCCACAGTTCATCAGAGACGCGCTGATCGCCAACCTCGAAGGGTTGGCGAATTATCCCACAACCGCCGGCAGCGACGCGTTGCGCAATGCCATCGCAAACTGGCTGGCGGCACGCTATGGCATTCCACTGCCGGATGCAAAGACCCAGGTGCTGCCGGTAAACGGCAGCCGCGAGGCGTTATTTGCTTTCGCCCAGGCAGTAATCGATCACAGTAAAAATAACCCGATTGTGGTCTGCCCCAATCCGTTCTACCAGATTTACGAAGGCGCGGCGCTGCTGGCGGGCGCGACACCGTATTTTCTCAACACGCTACCGGAAGACGACTTCGCACTGAATTTTGGGCAACTGCCTGAAGCCGTCTGGCAGTGCGCACAACTTGTTTACGTCTGCTCGCCCGGCAATCCGACCGGGCATGTGATGCCGCTGCAGGAATGGCAGACACTGTTCGAAATGTCAGATCGCTACGGCTTCATCATCGCTTCAGACGAGTGCTATTCGGAAATCTATTTCGGTGATGGCAAACCACTGGGCGCGCTGCAGGCCGCGCAACAACTGGGGCGCGGCGATTACAAAAATCTAGTGGTGTTCTCCAGCCTGTCAAAACGCTCCAACGTGCCGGGAATGCGTTCCGGTTTCGTCGCGGGTGATGCGGCAATCATCGCAAAATTCATGCTGTACCGTACCTATCACGGCTGCGCGATGAACCCGGCAGTTCAGGCTGCCAGTGCCGCCGCATGGAGCGATGAAGCGCATGTCGCGGAGAATCGCCGCCTGTATGCGGAAAAATTCGCACAGGTTGCTGAGCTGCTGCAATCCGCGCTACCAATCAGTCTGCCGGATGCGGGTTTTTATTTGTGGATACGCACGCCGGTTGCCGATACCGTCTTCGCGCAAGCCTTGTATCGCGACTATAATGTGGCCGTTCTGCCGGGCAGCTATCTGGCGCGTACAGCGCAAGGGGTAAATCCCGGAGAGCACTACGTGCGTCTGGCGCTGGTCGCAAATCTGGAAGAGGCTGTGGAAGCCACGCAAAGAATAGCCAGCTTTGCCTCGACACTTAATTGAATTCAACCGGAAATTATCATGGACAAATTGCAGCCAATTATTGAGCAAGGTTTTGAACGCCGCGCCGAAATCACCCCGCATAATACCGATACGCAGCTCAAGGAGGCAGTCGATGCCGTCATCACCCGGCTCGATCAAGGCAAACTGCGTGTTGCTGAAAAAATCGACGGGCAGTGGGTGACGCACCAATGGCTGAAGAAAGCCGTGCTGCTGTCGTTCCGCATGGAAGACAATTCTTTCATCAAGGGCGATTTCACCAACTACTACGACAAAGTGCCTTCGAAATTTGCCGACTACAACAGCGACGATTTCCGCGAAGGCGGCTTCCGCGTGGCACCACCGGCGGCGGCGCGCAAAGGCGCGTTCATCGCAAAAAATGTGGTACTGATGCCCTCTTATGTAAATATCGGCGCATACATTGACGAAGGCACCATGGTGGATACCTGGGCGACGGTCGGCTCTTGTGCGCAGATCGGCAAAAACGTGCACTTGAGCGGCGGCGTCGGCATCGGCGGCGTGCTGGAACCGGTGCAGGCAAATCCCACCATCATCGGTGACAACTGTTTCATCGGTGCGCGCTCGGAAGTCGTGGAAGGCGTGATCGTGGAAGACAACAGTGTCATCTCGATGGGCGTATTTATCGGCCAGAGCACAAAAATTTACGACCGCGAAACCGGCGAAGTAAGTTACGGCCGCGTACCGGCCGGATCGGTAGTGGTCAGCGGCAGCCTGCCTTCCAAAGATGGCAGCTACAGCTTGTATTGTGCGGTGATCGTCAAAAAGGTGGATGAAAAAACACGTGCCAAAGTTGGCATCAATGAACTGTTGCGCGGGATTTAATCAAGTTTCAGGATTCAGGATTCAGAACTTGGGATTGAACAAAGCATAGGCTTCTCACAATCCACGACCCTTTCTATAAGGAGTTCACGATGATCGTCACACCATTACTGCAACTGGCCGCCGACAAACAGGCTTCCGATTTGTTCTTTTCGGTCGGTGCGCCGGTCAACATCAAGATTGACGGCAATGCTGTACCGGTCAACGCGCAACTGCTGGATGCCGCGGTCATCAAGCGCATCGCCTATGAGCTGATGAGCCCGAAAAGAATCGCCGAATTCGAATCTAGCATGGAAATGAACTTTTCATTTCACTCCGAAGGAGTCGGCAATTTTCGCGTCAATATTTTCCGCCAGCGCGGTGATATTGCCATCGTGATCCGCTATATCAAAGGCACGATCGACAAGGTGGAGAATCTGCATCTGCCCGCCATGTTGAAAGAACTAATCATGGAAAGACGTGGCCTGGTGCTGGTGGTTGGCGCAACCGGCTCCGGAAAATCCACCACGCTGGCCGCGATGCTCGAGCATCGCAACAGCACCCAAAGCGGCCACATTCTGACTATCGAGGATCCGATCGAATACATTTTCAAGCATGGTAAATCCATCGTTAACCAGCGTGAAATCGGTACCGACACCCTCGCCTACGAGAACGCGTTGTCCAGCGGGATGCGCGAAGCTCCGGACGTGCTGATGATTGGCGAAGTGCGCGACCGTGACACGCTAAAACACGCATTGATTTTTGCACAAACCGGCCACCTGTGCCTGACCACGCTGCACGCCAACAACAGTTATCACGCACTGAACCGCATCGTGAATTTCTTCCCCTATGATTCGCGGCAAAGCGTGCTGTCCGATCTGTCGATGTGCCTGCGTGCGGTGATATCACAACGTCTGGTGCGCAACGTGCAAGGCAAACAAACCCCCGCAGTGGAAGTGCTGCTGAATACTTCACTGATCGCCGATTTGATCAAAAACGACGAAATCGACAAAATTCGCGATGCCATTGAGAAAAGTGTTTCCGCCGGTTCACAGACCTTCGAGCAGGCACTGTACAAGCTGTTCAAAACCGGACAAATCACCAAAGAAGAAGCAATGCGCAACGCAGATTCGGCCAGCAACCTGTCCACCCTGATCGATTTTTCTGAGCGCACCAACACCATGAAAGTACCGGTGTTCGACCCCAGCAAGGTTCCACCAAAAAACGTGACAGCAGAGTCTGATTTCAGCGGCATCAAGCTCAATCTGGACGAACCCAAATAAAATTTCTTCCACCATGCCCGAAACACTGCAACTCGCCAAACAACTCATCTCGCGCCGCTCTCTTACACCGGCAGATGACGGCTGCCTCGATATCATCGGCGCACGCCTTGCACCATTCAGTTTCAGCCTGGAAAGAATGCGTTGCGGCGAAGTGGACAACTTATGGGCACGGCGCGGCAACACTGCACCGCTGGTGTGTTTCGCCGGGCATACCGATGTAGTACCGACCGGACCGGTCGACCAATGGAGCAGCGATCCGTTTGCACCCACCGTGCGTGATGGCGTGTTGTACGGGCGCGGTGCGGCAGATATGAAAGGGCCTCTGGCGGCATTCATCACCGCAATCGAGAAGTTTGCCGCCACCCATCCGCAGCATCACGGCTCCATCGCCGTGCTGCTCACCTCGGATGAAGAAGGTGTGGCGGTGAACGGTACAGTGCGCGTGGTTGAAGCATTGCGGGAACGCAACGAACTGATCGACTACTGCATCGTCGGCGAACCAACCTCGGTCGCAAAAACTGGCGACACCATCAAAAACGGGCGGCGCGGTTCGCTGTCCGGCACACTCACCGTCAAGGGCGTGCAGGGACATATCGCCTATCCGCATCTGGTCAAAAATCCCATTCATCTTGCCGCACCCGCAATAGCCGAGCTGGCCGCGACAGTATGGGATCAGGGCAATGAATATTTTCCGCCAACCTCGTGGCAGATTTCCAATATCCACGGCGGTACCGGCGCTACCAACGTGGTACCCGGTACGGTGGAAATCCTGTTCAACTTTCGCTTCTCCACCGCCAGCACGGTCGGTGACCTGAAAAGCAGAGTGAATGCGATACTCGATCAACACGGCCTGAAATATGACTTGTGCTGGGAGCTATCCGGCAACCCCTACCTCACGCCACGCGGCAATCTGGTGGATGCGGTCAGTGCGGCAATACGTGAAGTGACCGGACTGAAAGCTGAACTCTCCACCGGTGGCGGCACTTCCGATGGACGGTTTATTGCCGACATTTGCCCGCAGGTAATCGAACTCGGCCCACTCAATGCCACCATCCACAAGATCAACGAATGCGTGGCGGTAGCCGACCTTGATGCGCTGTCTGAAATTTACTACTTGACGCTGGTCAAGCTGCTGGCCACTTATGATGAGTAGTAAGTTGTAAGTGGCAAATGGAAAAATCGTCCACACTTATCACTTACAACTTACCACTCGTCGAGGTCATTTATGAGTAGCCATTTTTCCGGCGCAAACCACAATCTTCATACCGTGCGCGATTGGCTGCGCTTCGCGGTGAGCCGCTTCAATCAAGCCAAGTTGTTTTTTGGTCACGGCAGCAGCGACGCCTACGATGAGGCCGCCTACCTGATTCTGCACACGCTGCATCTGCCACCGGATCGCCTTGATCCGTTTCTCGATGCACGACTGACCGAGATTGAGCGCGCCGAAGTGCTGAATATTATCCAGCGGCGCGTCGAGCAGCGCATACCGGCGGCTTACCTGACTCACGAGGCCTTCCTTGGAGAGTTCAGCTTTTATGTGGATGAGCGCGTCATCGTGCCACGCTCGTTCATCGCGGAATTACTGCACGACCAGCTTGCACCGTGGATTGCCGAACCGGAAAAAATCACCAGCGTACTCGATTTGTGTACCGGCAGCGGCTGCCTTGCCATTCTTGCCGCACATGCTTTTCCTTACGCCAGCGTGGATGCAGTGGACTTGTCGGCAGCTGCCCTGTCCGTTGCGGAACGCAATGTTGCCGACTACAATTTGCAGGATCGCATCCACCTGATCGAATCCGATTTGCTCGCCAAGTTGGGTGGTGAGCAGTACGACCTGATCATTTGCAACCCACCCTACGTGGATGCCGCGTCGGTCGCCGCGCTACCCCAGGAATATCTGCACGAACCGAAGCTGGCACTCGGCAGCGGCCATGACGGGTTGGATGCGACGCACATCATCCTCAAACACGCCGCACAACACCTCACCGAAAATGGCATGCTGGTCATGGAAATTGGCCACAATCGCGAGATACTGGAAGCCGCCTACCCGAACCTGCCGTTCACCTGGCCGGAGGTCAGCGCGGGGGATGAGTTTGTGTTCATGCTGCATCGCAATGACCTGCTGTAATCTGGAATCTTAATGTCCGTCGATCATTACGAAAACTTTCCGGTCGCCTCGATTCTGTTGCCCAAGCGGCTGCGCAAACCGGTGGCGGCAATTTACCATTTTGCACGCGCGGCAGACGATACCGCCGATGAAGGCAACTTGCCCGACGCGGAGCGCCTCAGCCAACTCGATGCGTTCCGTGCCGAACTGGCACGTATTGCAGCCAGTGAAGTGCCGCTCACACCGCTGTTTCACAACCTTGCCGCCGAAATCCGACAACACGCACTACCGATGCAGCCATTCTATGACTTGCTTGATGCTTTCTCGCAGGACGTGATAAAGAAACGCTACACGAATTTTGACGAACTGCTCGACTATTGCCGCCGCTCCGCCAATCCGGTCGGCACGTTGCTGCTGCATCTTTATGAAGAGGCCACGCCGCAAAATATCGCTTTTTCGGATGCCATCTGCACTGCGCTGCAACTCATCAATTTCTGGCAGGATGTCGCAAAGGATTACGCCATTGGGCGCATCTACCTGCCGCTGGATGACCTGGCGCAATATGGTGTGAGCGAAGCACAGATTGTGCTGGGCAGCAGCGACGCCAACTGGCGCGCGCTGATAAAATTCGAAGTGGCGCGCACTCGCACCATGATGATCTCCGGCGCACCACTCGGCCGCATCCTCACCGGGCGCATCGGACTGGAGATGCGCATGATCATCGCGGGTGGATTGCGCATCCTCGACAAACTGGAAGCCGCCGATTACGACATGTTTCGCCGGCGCCCGGTATTACGCCCGCTCGACTGGGTTATCATGCTGCTGAAAAGCGCACCATTTAGTTATTGATATGACCCCAGAAGAATATTGCCAGAACAAGACTGCAAAAAGCGGCTCCAGCTTCTACTACAGCTTCCTGTTCCTGCCATCCGACCAACGCCGCGCCATCACCGCACTGTATGCTTTCTGCCGCGAGGTGGACGATGTGGTGGACGAATGTTCCGATGTGAATGTGGCGCGTACCACACTCAACTGGTGGCGCACTGAAATCGCGGCCATCTACACAGGAAAACCGCAGCACCCGGTCTGTCAGGCCCTGGTGCCGGCTGTCCAACAGTTCAACCTGGCACAGGAACACCTGCTGGAAATCATTGACGGCATGGAGATGGATATCGACCAGCCGCGCTACCCGGATTTCAAGTCACTGCAACTGTATTGCTATCGTGTCGCATCGGTAGTCGGGCTGCTGACCGCGGAAATTTTCGGCTACAGCGACCGCCGTACGCTGAAATACGCGCACGACCTCGGTATCGCCTTCCAACTCACCAACATCATTCGCGATGTTGGCGAGGATGCGCGGCGCAACCGTATCTATTTGCCAATGGATGAAATGCAGGAATTTGGCGTGGCTGCAGCCGACATTCTCAACGCGCGTGAAACGGAAAATTTCCACCAGCTGATGGCTTTTCAGGCCGAACGCGCGCAACACTATTACCGGCAGGCGCTCGACCATCTTCCTGAGGCAGACCGCAAGGCGCAGCGTGCCGGTCTGATCATGGCGGCAATCTATCGCGCCACACTGGATGAGGTGATTGCCAGCGGCTGTCACGTGCTGCGCGAGCGAGTCTCACTCGGTACCGGTTACAAACTTTGGCTGGCTTTCAAAACGTGGCTCAGGAATTAAAAAGAACGCCCTCTCCCCAACCCTCTCCCGCCAGCGGGAGAGGGAGCAATCGTGAAAGGCAATCCATTAACCCTGCCATCATCGGCGGCGGCTATGCGGGTATGACTGCAGCTGTCGCACTAACTGCACGCGGCATTCCCGTTAGTGTATTCGAGAGCGCCAAACAACTGGGCGGGCGGGCGCGCGGCGTGATGCACAACGGCACGCAACTGGATAACGGCCAGCACCTGCTACTCGGCTGTTATCGCGAGACTCTGCGTTTGATCGAACAGGTCGGTGGCAACCCGAAACAGGATTTTCTGCGCCTGCCGCTGCAACTTGATCTGCATGGCAAGTTTTCCTTCCGCGCCCCGCGCCTGCCCGCACCGCTGCACCTTCTGGCCGCGCTGCTCGGCGCGCAAGGCCTGCCATTCGGCGCGCGCCTGAAAGCCGTGCGCTTCATGCTGGCGCTGCGCCGCATGAATTTTCACTTACCCAAGGACATGACAGTTGTTGATCTGCTCGCGCAGTACGGCCAGCATGCCGAGCTGACGCAGAAGCTCTGGGAGCCGTTGTGCATCGCCGCACTCAATACGCCGATCCATAATGCCTCCGCACAGGTGCTGCTCAACGTACTGCGCGACGCGCTGAACCGGTCGCGCGCCGACAGCGACATGCTGTTGCCGCGCATAGACTTCAGCGCGCTGTTTCCGCAGCGCGCTGCGAGCTACGTCGAACAGCGTGGTGGCACGGTATTCACCTCGTGCGGCGCGGAAACGCTGCGCCCGGTCGAAAACGGCATCGAACTGACCAGCATGCATGGCGTGGAACGGTTCAGCCACGTAATCTGCGCCGCACCGCCGAGCGTCGCCGCCGAGCTGTTGCGCCCGATTGCGGGACTTGAAAGTGCCGTGGCACAAATCGAAGCCTTGCAGCATCAGCCGATCTACACGGTTTACCTGCAATACCCACCGCAGGTACGCCTGCCTCACCCGATGATCGGCCTGCATCGGCGCTTCAGCCAGTGGTTGTTCGACAAGGGTCAGATTGCCGGACAGCACGGTCTGCTCGCCGCCGTCATCAGCGCGGAAGGCATCCATCAGGAATTGCCGCAGGATGAACTGGCGCATAAAGTGATCGGCGAACTGTGCGGTGAATTCGGCATCGCCGAAATACCGCAATGGTTCAAGATCATCGCCGAAAAACGCGCCACTTTCTGCTGCGCACCCAACCTGCGGCGCCCAACACAACACACCGCTTTACCCAGGCTGCTGCTGGCCGGCGATTACACTGCGGGTGACTATCCCGCCACGCTGGAGGGTGCGGTAGCAAGTGGAGTGCGCTGTGCCAGCCTGATTTCGGGGTCGGGGTGATGCGTCACCGACATCTGTTTTATTGCTATAATAGGCGACCTTAATACTCAACTTATAACCCGACCTTCGATTGAAAAGTGGTTATGCCAGAAGCACCTTTCAGTCATTTACTACAAGGAAACCGATATGAAAACCATTGCAGAATTTATGACCGCCGATCACAGTGCCTGCGACAATGAGTTTGCCGTTGCCGAACAAGCCGCCCTCGCCGGAAACTGGAGCGAAACTGAAGCCGCTTTCAATACCTTTCGTGACGACATGGCGCGGCATTTTCGTATGGAAGAAGAAGTGCTTTTCCCCACACTGGCTTCTGCCGGCGGCCCCGCCGGGCCGGTACATGTCATGCTCATGGAACACGAACAGATCAAAGAACTCCTCAAGCAAATGGGTATGGCAGTTGAACGCAAGGATGCGCAGCAATACAGCGGCCTTTCGGAGACTCTGCTGATGGTGATGCAGCAGCATAACCACAAGGAAGAAAATATCCTCTACCCCATCACAGATCAGATTCTGGCGGCACAACGGGAAACGCTACTCGGCCAGATGCAGGCAGTCTGACAATCATGCCGCAACTCGATGTACGCGGCCTGCCGCCGCCGGAGCCATTCGAAAATATCATGCGCGCGCTGCAAACCCTCCCTGCCGGAGAGACCCTGCACGTGCATATTCACCGCGAACCCTACCCGCTCTATGAAATCTTGCGTGACAACGGCTATCGCTGGCAGGCCACCACGCTGGCGGAAGATGATTTTGAAATCCTGATTACCCGCGCCCCATGAAACTAGCGTCACTCAGCCCCGATCAGGCACCTCCTATCAGCGTGCCGCTACGCTTTTTCGCCATGGCACCGGCTTTTCTGGTGCTGGCCGCACTGCTGCTGGTAACTGCCGACGGTAATCCGTTTGCTGACTTGCGCTCCCCCGCACAGGTCGCCGCCACGCATTCCATCACGCTGGGGTTCATGGCAATGATTATGCTCGGTGCAGTCCAGCAATTGTTACCGGTAGTGATCGGCAGCCCGATGCCGGCTCCACGGCTGGTGACCTGGTTCACCTTTTTGCCGCTGGTTGCCGGGGCGCTGTTACTGTCTGCCGGTTTCACACTGAGTGAACCGACGTTGCTCAATCTTTCCTGGCCGCTGCTGGTGCTGGCCTTTCTGGTATTCATCTTTGCCAGCCTGGTCAGCCTGATACGCGCCAGTGCAAAGAATGCGACAAAAACCGCCCTGCTGCTGTCTATTCTCTCGCTCGCTGGCGCCGTCACGTTTGGCGCATTGTTGGCCGCAGGTCACGCCAACGGCCTGCCACTTCCCTACAGCAAGCTGGCAACAGCTCACATCACCCTCGCACTGGGCGGCTGGGTGATGTTATTGATTGTCGGTGCGTCCTATCAGGTTGTGCCGATGTTCCAGTTGACGCCCAACTACCCAAAATGGATGACCACCAGCCTGGCCCCGGCTATTTTTGCCGCCCTGTTGCTGAATCTCCTGCTGCTCCTGCCGGAATCCGTGCCAGACTGGGCCGGGTTCATCGCGGAAAGCATTTTCTGGTTATTGGCCGGCAGTTTTGCCCTGGTCACACTCAGGCTGCAAAGCCAGCGCCGCCGCCGCATTCCGGATGCACCGCTGAATTTCTTTCAGGCCGGCACGATATCGCTGCTGCTTGCTGCGGCATTTTCGCTGGCAGCGCTGCTCGCTCCGGCACTTGGCGATGACCTGCGAACGCTGTCTGCACTGGCTTTCCTGCTGGGTTTTACGCTATCCCTGATGCAGGGCATGCTGTACAAAATCATTCCCTTCCTGGTCTGGTTTCACCTGTTTCGCGGCGGGGCAAAAGCCATCAGTGTCGGCATTCCGAACATGAAGGAAATCATCCAGGAACCCTGGATATGGCGGCATTTCTATCTGCACGTGATCACACTGCTGGCGGCGCTGCTGGCGCCCTGGTGGAATGCGGCGGCTTGGCTGGTCGCACTTGGGTTGTTACTGCAGGGAATATTGCTGGGTTACGCCACCTTCACCGGTGTCGTGGTTTACCGACGCACATTGCAACGTATCAAAAAGGCCGAATCATGAGTTTCATGCTGCTCAAACACATTCATGTCACCAGCGTTGTCCTCAGCTACGCACTGTTCTTCCTGCGCGGCATCTGGAGTTTCAACGCTTCGCCGATCATGCGGCAGGGCTGGGTCAAGGTAGTGCCACACTTCGTGGATACGGTGCTGCTTGCCAGCGCACTTGCCATGGCCTACCTTATTCAGCAATACCCCCTAGTGGATGCGTGGCTGACCGCCAAATTTTTCGGGCTGCTATTGTTCATCGCACTCGGCTCTATTGCGCTGAAACATGGCAAAACCATATCCGTACGCATTGCCGCATGGCTGGGGGCACAGGTGGTATTTGCCTACGTCGTGCTGGTTGCCATCAGCCACAATCCTTTACCATTCATTACCTGAGGCTGACATGATTTCTCTTGGCTCCGGCGGCGCGGCCGCTCCCAGTTTCGATCACCCGCTGGAAATGCTGCATGCCTGCCACGGCAAAATTCAGCAGCAGCTCAACACCCTGCAAAAAATTGCCACCCATTTGCCTGTCCACGGTTGCGATCAGCAAGTGCAGCAGGCTGCACAGGGTATTCTGCGCTACTTCGACACGGCCGGACAGTTCCACCATCAGGACGAAGAAGAAAACTTATTCCCCACCCTGCTTGCTTTGAATGTCCCCGAAAAAGCTCAGGTGGAAGCTCTGATTGAACGCCTGCTCGCACAGCACGCCATCATGTTCGCCGCCTGGAGCGAGGTACGTGCGGTGCTGGTAGAGCTTGCTGAAGGAATAAACACGCCACTGCCAGAAACATTAATCGAGAAACTGGTCGGCAGCTACACTCCGCATATCGAACTCGAAGAAGCCGAATTGCTGACACTTTCCGCACGTCTGCTCAGCCCGCAGCAAATCATGACACTAGGAAGAAGCATGGCGGAACGACGCGGTGCGAAATTTCCCCCTCTTCCGGCTGCCTGAACCTCACTAAAAACGCAAATCACCCTTGCGCTGATGTTCGAAATGCGGCCTTCAATGTTCAACCAGGGGGGTAGCGGCTGCTCCGACATGTACGGTGTGCGTCGGAAAGGCAATCCGGGCACCGTGCCGACCGATGATTTCAGCCACCTTTATTAGTACATCCTGCTTCACTTCATGGAAGTGGACCCAGACTGTGGTTTTGGTGAAGGTGTAGATAAAAAAATCAAGAGACGAGGGGCTAATGGTGTTGAAGTTGACGATCAGGGTCTGGGTCGCATCAATTTCCTCATGATTCCGCAGCATGGCCTTTACGTCGGCCACGATGGCACCCATCACGCCGAGGTCTTCATGGCGGATACCAATGGTCTCCTTGATACGCCGATGAGACATTCGCGAGGGGTTTTCCACCACGATAGTGGTGAACAGGGCATTCGGCACGTAGATGGGATTCTTGTTGAAGGCGCGGATGCGCGTGTGGCGCCAACTGATATATTCCACCGTGCCCTCGATTTGCTTATCCGGCGACCTTATCCAGTCACCCACACTGAACGGACGGTCCAGGTAAACGGTGAGTCCCCCAAAAAAGTTGGCCAACAAATCCTTTGCTGCAAAACCGATGGCGATACCTCCGATGCCACCGGCAGTCAACACTCCCGAGATGCTGAAGTCCAGAGTTTGCATCGCCACGAGAGTGAAAACGGTGATTACTGTAAGACGGGCGAGTTTGGACAGCGCATCAATCGTGGTGAAATCCACCTCCTCACCTTTTTTCTCGCGCATCGCGACTATGTTGTCGGTGAAGTTGTGAATGAGGCGTATCAGGAACCAGGCCATGCAAACCACCACGCCCACATTGCGCATGGGCCGCACGGCATCAAAAATGGCAGCGCCGGTCTCCTTGCCAACGATGCTGGCGGCGAAGGCAATACCAACCAGCCAGATGATAATGGGTAACGGCCGTTTCGCGGATCGGATGAGGGCATCATCCCAGTTGTTACTGGTCTGCAAGGCTATCTTCTCGGCATAGCGGAGCATGAATTGGGCAACAACACTGACCAACACGGCGACCATGGCCACCAGGAAAACCTGTATAAGCCACGGCTCCGCCAGAGAGGAGAGTCCCAGTTTGTCTGATAGTGCTTTCATATCCATTGGAGTCGCGGGCCAGCAGGAAAAAAGTGAATTTGCATTCTAGCAGACCGCATCATCAACCCGGCCTCACTGCTACAAACAACCATCCGGCGCTCACTGCATTTTTCATTTTCTAGCAGGTAATACTCACGTAATCGGTTTTTAAAATTCTGGAGGTAGCTACCCACCACGCCTTCCAGCCTTCAAGCAATTTATTGAAATTTTCGCAATTGAAGACAGGGCCGTATCATCAAGAGTGGTATTGGGAAGATGGAAAATCTGCCACATCATCCCCGCGCGGGCGGGGAACACCGCCTTCAGCTCGGTGAGGCGCGTCTTGCTTTCACATCATCCCCGCGCGGGCGGGGAACACAATTCGCAAAGCCAGATTCATCTATTGATATGCGGTTCATCCCCGCGTGGGCGGGGAACACGATTGATTTATTTTTTTCACAAATGCTCAACCACGGTTCATCCCCGCGTGGGCGGGGAACACTTTCCAAGAGTGGGGAGCATGATGTATATGATCGGTTCATCCCCGCGTGGGCGGGGAACACAGCGTGGGAATTACTCCAATTGTTTCCATTACCGGTTCATCCCCGCGTGGGCGGGGAACACTGAATGCGCTTGATGGCTGTATCAAAGTAATCCGGTTCATCCCCGCGTGGGCGGGGAACACTCAATGTCCCGAAGCATAAAATCATGGCGTATCGGTTCATCCCCGCGTGGGCGGGGAACACTAGGTGTGTGGGCGGTAGATCATAGCGCACCCCGGTTCATCCCCGCGTGGGCGGGGAACACCAGAATATACAGGGCCGCGCCGCGCGGATCACCGGTTCATCCCCGCGTGGGCGGGGAACACTCGTGATCATCCTTCGCTGCTAGGCGTATATTCGGTTCATCCCCGCGTGGGCGGGGAACACCGCAGTACATATCAGCAGGCAAGCATCCGCGCCGGTTCATCCCCGCGTGGGCGGGGAACACTATGACGCGCTCAACGCGATTCTGCTGGAGAACGGTTCATCCCCGCGTGGGCGGGGAACACTAAAGATGTGGTCGCCAAGGTAGTCCAAGCGGCGGTTCATCCCCGCGTGGGCAGGGAACACGAGTTCTGTGATGTCGGTCATGACAGGTGATCCGGTTCATCCCCGCGTGGGCGGGGAACACTGTTTCTGCTGGAGTGCCTGCTCGGCCGATCTACGGTTCATCCCCGCGTGGGCGGGGAACACGCAATGCGCATTTCCTGCTGATTGCTGTACGGCGGTTCATCCCCGCGTGGGCGGGGAACACGCGTTACGTTTTTGCCGGATGCGGACAGACTGCGGTTCATCCCCGCGTGGGCGGGGAACACTCCGCGCTGGCCACCAGCTCGCCGACGTGTGCCGGTTCATCCCCGCGTGGGCGGGGAACACGATTAGGCGCTTCTGTTCCAGCAGTAGGTATCCGGTTCATCCCCGCGTGGGCGGGGAACACCACTGAACATTCCGTGTTAAATAATCCGTCGCCGGTTCATCCCCGCGTGGGCGGGGAACACCTGATGCTGGTGGGCGCGTTGATTGCATTGAGCGGTTCATCCCCGCGTGGGCGGGGAACACTATTTCTATGCACTCCGCATCGTCGTGTGTAACGGTTCATCCCCGCGTGGGCGGGGAACACTGGAGACTGGTGGAACTGATGACGACGATAATCGGTTCATCCCCGCGTGGGCGGGGAACACAACATTGAAGTCGGCTCGCGTCAGGATTAACGCGGTTCATCCCCGCGTGGGCGGGGAACACTGCATTGCGCGAGGTTCAGATGTTTCGCTGGCCGGTTCATCCCCGCGTGGGCGGGGAACACGCAGACGACGACACATTACCGTTCGCAACAATTCGGTTCATCCCCGCGTGGGCGGGGAACACGTCGCATCGGATGGTGAGGACGAACAACCTGCCGGTTCATCCCCGCGTGGGCGGGGAACACATTCTCAACTGGTATTTTCATCTCACGATCTCCGGTTCATCCCCGCGTGGGCGGGGAACACGTTACTGTAACTGTTTTATGTAACGATCTATGCGGTTCATCCCCGCGTGGGCGGGGAACACTGAAAAACAAATTCAAAGTGCGCATGACAAGGCGGTTCATCCCCGCGTGGGCGGGGAACACTTAGAAACCGGAATTCAGGACTACAGCGCCAGCGGTTCATCCCCGCGTGGGCGGGGAACACTTGGCAAGCATCGCCCGCAGTTGTCCGGTGGTCGGTTCATCCCCGCGTGGGCGGGGAACACTTTGCGCGTGATGCTGTAACGTCTGACCATGCCGGTTCATCCCCGCGTGGGCGGGGAACACTCAGCATAACCTCGCGTGCGGTCGCTTTGCGGCGGTTCATCCCCGCGTGGGCGGGGAACACCATGCCTAACGAATAAGGTTAGATCGTGCTTGCCACGATCTGAACCGTTTGTTGGACGAGCCCGGCCTCGAGTGCCGTAATAGCCTCATAGAAAATATCTTTTTGGGAATGGCTCCGGTTTGAAGTTCCACCGGGATACCGGGCGGTTGATCACCCGTTTCAGGAAGGATGTTGGCGCAGACGCTGGCCGAATCGGGCGTTTACCTGTCTATTTCGCCCGATTCCAGACGAGCGCATCTCTCAGCTTGTGGGCACTGATATCCCGACATCTGCCTATGGTGTGGTGCGCTCACATGATCAGCATGTACCCCGAGCGACGTGTGGGGCGGGCATACCTCCCGATAACGTAGATCTGATCCGCGTTCGCACGATCTTCATCACCGCCCCGCAGCAGGCGCACAGAATCGGCGCGCGTTCCTTGATCCAGTCTGATGCCCGGCCCGGATTGAACTTCAACACCACATGCAGCAACGCGATCAATCGCTTGCAATTGGAGTGCAAGAAGCCAAAATTGCGCGCCCGCCGGAAACCTTTTGGCAGCACATGCTGCAACACCAGCCACAGGAACTGCGCGCCGGGAACGGTGCGCCGTTCCATCTTCCCCGACCTGGCGTTGCGATAGCGAAACGTCACCTGACCGTCGTCGCAGGCGACGATATCCTTCTCCCGGATCACGCCCCGATAAAGGTAGCGCCCAAGATAGACCAGCGCCTTCTCGCCACTGCCGACAAATTTGCAATCCACCACCCATACCTTCGGATAACGGCTGGGGAGCGTCAATCCGGCAGCCTCGATGCCCGCCAGCAACTTCGCCCGAAAAACCTTGGCCAAGGCCTTGTGATTGAACAGATAGCTGCACTTGCCGCGCCGCTTGGTGCGCCATTGATTCTGTTCGAGATCGACCGCCGCCGCCGGCATGACCAGATGAACGTGCGGGTGGTAGTCCAACTGGCGCGTGTTGGTATGCAACACCGCGATGGCACCGGGCGTGCCGCGCAGCTGCTTATCGTTCTGGCTGAACGTGCGCACCGTCTCCCAACTGCAACGCACCAGCAGATCGTAGATGACGTTCTGATGCATCCGAGCCAGCCCCCTGAATTCTGCGGGCAGGGTGAACGTCAGCAAAAAGTATTCGGCGGGTACCTGTTTCTGCAACTGGCGTTCCAGCCATTGCTGGCTTTCGTGGTGCTGGCAGTGCGGGCAGTGGCGGTGGCCGCAGGAGTGCGGAACCAACACCTGGTGCTCACACCCAGAGCACTGCACCTGCATCTTGGGGCTGGCCTGCGTGCGGCAGCGTTGCATGGCCGCCAGCGCCCGCGTGTGGTCTGACGTCAGCTTGTCGCGGTATTGCGCGAAGAAGTCGGGCGCGAAGGTGTCGATGACGGAAGACAGCCGGATCATTTGACCTTCCCCCATCCAATGGCGAAACCGTCCATCAAGCCGTTGATGCGCTCGATGGCGTGATGCTTGGTCTGGTCGGTCAGATGGGTATAGCGGGCGGTGGTGAGTATGGAGTGATGGCCGAGAAACTTCTGCACCTCGATCAGGTCGACCCCGGCCTCGATCAGGTGGGTTGCGTAGCTATGCCTTAAGCTGTGGGGGCTGATCTTTTTTTTAGGCCGCATGCTTCAGCCACCTTGTGCAGGGTGACCTGCACGCCGCCGCGATCCAGTGGCGTCCTGGCGGTTGCGGCCCCTTGCCTGCCCGCCTGGCGGTTGGGGAACAGCAGCACCGGGTTGCGGTGCGTTTGCCAGAAGCGACGCAGCAGCATGAGCGTCGTGGTCGGTAATGGAACAAAGCGATCCTTGTTGCCCTTGGCATCGCGGATATGCACGCGCGCGCGTGCCGCATCAATATCCCCCAGTTGCAGTCGTAGCCCTTCGCCCAGACGCAGCCCCAGGCTATACAGCGTGAAGAAGAACACCCGGTAACTGACGACGCGCGTGGCGGCGAATATCCGCCGGGCCTCGTCGACCGTGACGATGTCCGGCAGGTGTTGCGACCTGGGCGGCTTGATCAGTCCGGGTGCTGCCCAGGGCTTACGCAAGACGTGCTGGTAGTAAAACTTCAAGCCGTACAGGTCGAGTTTGACCGTACTCCACGAATGCGATGCCACCAGTTCGGTGAAATAGTCTGTCAGTTGCGCCTCGGTCAGACTGTCGATTTGATGGTTGAAGCGTGCGCCGATGCGGCGGATGGTGCGCGAGTACGCCTCAATGGTCTTGGGTTGCAAACCCTTGAGTTTGAGATGCTTGAGATGTGTCTGGTATTGCTGATCGAAGTGCGATTGCGATGGAGATGTTGTGTTCATGCTGGCGTGTCCTCACGATTGTGTGCAAAATCAACCCCTCATGAAACGAGGGGACGAAGATGCAGCATAAATTGTGGGGCAGCAGTTTGGGTTTCCTCCGCGTAGCGGCTTCGTCCAACCCTCCGCTCAAGTTCGTTCCGCCGGTTCATCCCCGCGTGGGCGGGGAACACTGCGCGACCCTGACGCTGACCAGCGCGTGAGGCGGTTCATCCCCGCGTGGGCGGGGAACACACCGGAACGTTTACCAGCGTTGCAGATGCCGACGGTTCATCCCCGCGTGGGCGGGGAACACATGGGCGAGGCCTGCAAGCCGTGGATATTCGACGGTTCATCCCCGCGTGGGCGGGGAACACGGTGGCAATAGGGCTATGAGGTGCTGCACAGTCGGTTCATCCCCGCGTGGGCGGGGAACACAACGAATCAACCGTTACCTTTCCTGCTTTACACGGTTCATCCCCGCGTGGGCGGGGAACACCTAGACACACCTATTGAGTTAATGGCCGACACCGGTTCATCCCCGCGTGGGCGGGGAACACTTTGTGTCGGCATCCAAATCCAGCAACTCCAGCGGTTCATCCCCGCGTGGGCGGGGAACACGCATCGGAATCATAAACACGACGACGACCAACCGGTTCATCCCCGCGTGGGCGGGGAACACTGAGTTATTGTGCAAATCGTTCATGATGTTTTCCGGTTCATCCCCGCGTGGGCGGGGAACACGCGCCTCGACCAGCCAGCACGGCTCAGATTTGCGGTTCATCCCCGCGTGGGCGGGGAACACTTTTTTTGCATACTTTTCCGCTGTTTCGAATTCGGTTCATCCCCGCGTGGGCGGGGAACACATCGAAGTCGGGCACGCCGACATTGCCAAATTCGGTTCATCCCCGCGTGGGCGGGGAACACTCAAGACCCATCCCGGTGATAAAGGCGACGATCGGTTCATCCCCGCGTGGGCGGGGAACACGAGTCGGACCGCTATCACATGGCGAACTTCGGCGGTTCATCCCCGCGTGGGCGGGGAACACCTGCTCGGTGGCCAGTAAAAGCAGATCAACTTGCGGTTCATCCCCGCGTGGGCGGGGAACACGGACAGCCAAAAACCTAAAACCCGCGCCAGTGCGGTTCATCCCCGCGTGGGCGGGGAACACTGTTCATGTTTTTAAAAGTCCCTCAAAAGTCCCGGTTCATCCCCGCGTGGGCGGGGAACACATGCACGTGCCGCCGTCATCGCCGGAAAAATCCGGTTCATCCCCGCGTGGGCGGGGAACACACCTCTTTCTGAGATTACATTTTCCTGCAAACCGGTTCATCCCCGCGTGGGCGGGGAACACTGAAACGTCTCGAAGTCCGGCGCCCACATCAACGGTTCATCCCCGCGTGGGCGGGGAACACATTATTCTTTAAGCTATAAGATAATAGCTCATCGGTTCATCCCCGCGTGGGCGGGGAACACTGCTGATTTTATCGGATTATTTAATAATATCGCGGTTCATCCCCGCGTGGGCGGGGAACACAATGGTTGACAAGCGGCGCGGGTTGCTTTATACGGTTCATCCCCGCGTGGGCGGGGAACACTTGACAAACCAAACAATCAGAACACTTCATGACGGTTCATCCCCGCGTGGGCGGGGAACACAAAGTAAGCGACAAAGGCAATTCTGGTTATAGCGGTTCATCCCCGCGTGGGCGGGGAACACAACAATCGCGCCAAAATCTGCCACCGTGTCATCGGTTCATCCCCGCGTGGGCGGGGAACACTTATTTGTGCCGCTCAACTGGTGCATGATAACCGGTTCATCCCCGCGTGGGCGGGGAACACAGGATTGCAGAACCTGACAGCGCGTCTCATGACGGTTCATCCCCGCGTGGGCGGGGAACACGTCGGAGAGGATGACCCCAGCCTGGCCGAGCTGCGGTTCATCCCCGCGTGGGCGGGGAACACGAACCTATGACTAGAGAGATAAACCCGTTCGGCGGTTCATCCCCGCGTGGGCGGGGAACACCTTGACCTGGCTCTCCGGGTCCGGGCGGCGGCCGGTTCATCCCCGCGTGGGCGGGGAACACTTTTGAGTGTTTTCCGTTTTTTTCGGCGCATCCGGTTCATCCCCGCGTGGGCGGGGAACACTTAACGAGAAGCACCCAAACATTGCAGCAAGGCGGTTCATCCCCGCGTGGGCGGGGAACACTTTTTCCCGAAGGCCCTGACCTATCGGGAAGCCGGTTCATCCCCGCGTGGGCGGGGAACACATCAGTAAAGTGCGTTGTATTCGAGCAACAGCCGGTTCATCCCCGCGTGGGCGGGGAACACCGAAAAGCGCTCCGCGCGCCCAAAAGCGGCAGCGGTTCATCCCCGCGTGGGCGGGGAACACGCGTCGGTCAGCAGCTTCAGGTTGGCGGAAGTCGGTTCATCCCCGCGTGGGCGGGGAACACGCGCCAGGTGCGCACCTCGATGGTCTTCCAGCCGGTTCATCCCCGCGTGGGCGGGGAACACCGGTAGTGCTGGCGCGAGCCGAAGGCAACACCCGGTTCATCCCCGCGTGGGCGGGGAACACAAAACACTCTCCGTGCAACAACCTTGGGCGACCGGTTCATCCCCGCGTGGGCGGGGAACACTTCCGAGCCGATGCGTAAACAACTGACCGAGGCGGTTCATCCCCGCGTGGGCGGGGAACACAGCGAGCCTATGACCCGCCGCGACCGATCAGCCGGTTCATCCCCGCGTGGGCGGGGAACACGAAGTCAGCCGCTCGTGCAGCGCCCATGCCGCCGGTTCATCCCCGCGTGGGCGGGGAACACCCGCACGGATGCACCAGGCGCAGCACGTTCTGCGGTTCATCCCCGCGTGGGCGGGGAACACGCAGCGTCACCGCGAAATTCCCCACCAGCTCCTTGGTTCATCCCCGCGTGGGCGGGGAACACAAAAACCAACGCCTTGATTTTTTCCCAAATGCCGGTTCATCCCCGCGTGGGCGGGGAACACAATACACCAACGATTCACGATGACCGCCATCGCGGTTCATCCCCGCGTGGGCGGGGAACACTACACGATTCTTTTAAATAGGGAAAATAAATACGGTTCATCCCCGCGTGGGCGGGGAACACAAGCGATGCCTCAATATCGGCGACGGCCTTGCCGGTTCATCCCCGCGTGGGCGGGGAACACCGCTGATCTTGTGCGCGCTGCTCGCGATGGTGCGGTTCATCCCCGCGTGGGCGGGGAACACTTTATACAGGCAGAAATTGATGTGCTCGCGGACGGTTCATCCCCGCGTGGGCGGGGAACACAGCAGTTCGCCGCGCGGGAATTTCGGTGGCATCGGTTCATCCCCGCGTGGGCGGGGAACACGCGGGTCGGCGATCGCGTCGCGCTGCTGCAGTCGGTTCATCCCCGCGTGGGCGGGGAACACGTGCTGCTGTTACGGGTTGGCCGTTGGTGCGACGGTTCATCCCCGCGTGGGCGGGGAACACACTTCTTCTATCCCACTGAATTCCATGCCAAATTCAGTGAGTCATAATTCTACCAAATTTTTAAAGATGTTCTTGGGGCTGCCCGGGAAGAAAAGATACCAATTTTGCCCCATCCAGTTCTACCGGAATCCTCCGGTTGGTGCCCAGCGTTACAAAATCAAATCCCGCCTCATTATTGGTACGCCAAGACATCACGGCATTACCCTCTTCGATCCCTTCCTCAACCTGATTCCAGATATGGTCTCTCACCTTGGCAGAATAGTTTCCCACATAGACGCCCGCGCGAATTTCCAACAGCCATATTGCCAACCTGCCACGCAATCGTGGAGGAGCATTTTCAAGAACGATGACCAACATCGCCTATACTTTCTGGATTTGGAATAGTCGGCAAGACGGAATCCTCGGGTGGTGTCGGCGGCGCAATTTCACCAGCGGCAAGCATTTCTTCTATTCCGGGAATGATGCGCTCAAGTAACCGACTTTCCCGAAACATATTACGACATGCGATGCGCACCTGCTGCTCGGGATTACCGGGAAGTTTGGCGGCAATCTTAAATGCAACTGGCACTACCGTTTCAAACTTGTAAATATCAGCCACATCGTAAACAAAAGAAAGCGGCTTGCCTGTATGAATAAAGCCAATGGCGGGCGCGTAACCCGCCGCCAACACTGCCGCTTCGGTTACGCCATAAAGGCAGGCCGTCGCGGCACTTAGACAGCGATTAGGCAAATCGCCCTTATCCCAGTCGCTAGTATCGTAATTACGTGCCTTCCACTCCACGCCGTATTTTTTGGCGATCAACTTATAAGTTTCGCGCACCCGCGCGCCTTCAATACCGCGCAATTGTTCAACGCTACGACGTGCGGGTGGCTCTTCGCCAAAACGAATGGCATACATCTTGCGCACCACTTTCAATCGCAGCGTTTCATCCAATGCCAATTTCGCTTGATACAACAGCCGATCCGCACGCGCCCCGCCCGGTTGGCCTGATGAATATAACCGCACTCCTGCCTCGCCGACCCACACCAGCAGCGTCCCCACCCGCGCAGCCAATGCCACCGCCGCATGAGAAGTCCGCGTGCCAGGTTCCAACATCAGGCAGGCCACCCCGCCAACAGGAATATGCGTGCGCACGCCGCTTTTATCCACGACGACAAACGCGCCATCCAGTACATCGAGATGACCCTTTTCGATAAAAAGAATAGAGAGGCGTTCTTTAATCGCAAGAGGTTTGAGGGGAGGAAGCAGACCAGCCATTTTTTTCTACTCTGCCGAAAAGGCTTTGGTGATCACGTTTTGCGACCTTTGGGTTTCGTAACTTTGGCCAGCGTAGTAGACGCCTGGCCTGTGCCAACTACACGCGCTTGCGCATCGCTTGTTAATGACAACCCCAGAAAATTATCACCACTCACCACAGGCCGACCGCTTTTCGCTTCCAGTGCCTTGCGTGCATCACCGGCAATCGTGCCGCCTTCCTTGGCAACCGTGCGATTTTCCGTAAAGCCTTGGGCATCTTTTCTGCGCGCGATTTCCGTGGTGCTAGCTTCTCCCAGCATAGAGAAGATCAGTTCCAGATCGGTCATGTGGTCGCGCAGATTATTGCCGGTTTTCACCTTGTCCAATTTCTTGAGTCGACTGTGCGCGCCGGGGGTTACGCCAAAAGTGGCGCGGGCGATTTCGGCGGTCAGAATGGAATACTCTTTCCCTTCCTGCACGCCACGTGTTCTCCACTCATCCGTTAGCTCGCCGCGTATAGCGATGGAGCGTAATCGCTTCTCGATCCACGCCTGCGGATAACCCTTGGCCTGATACAAATCACGGGCACGGGCACTCGCCAACTCCGGGTTCTCGATTTCCTTCACGCGCTCGTAACCTACCTGCGCCAGCCAGCGCTTGAAAGGCTCAGCCTTGGGTGAGGGGATGGACTGGATGATGCGGAACAGCATTTCGGTATTAGCACAGTCGGTATCCCGCTGCTTGCCGTCCGGTGCAGTGAGTTTCAACCTTACGATTTTTTCGTAAGGTTGCCCTGAGCCCGCCTCCTGAGACAGTTTCCGCTTCAGGTCAGACCAATAGCGATTGGGGTTGTTGCTCTCCGAAAGAATGCCCACCACATCAATAATGGAAAACCACCACTCGCTTTCATGCCAGGCACGACGGATGGCTGTTTCCTGAAAAACGACGATTCGGTCAGTTTGTGCGTCCGTATTTATAGTCTTTTTGCTCACGCGTTTTCCCTCTCTAGGCCATCTTCAAATCCGCCGAACCAGCAACAGGCCACAGCCGAAAGCTTTGGCGTGGCCGATACCGTTAAAAATGGCTTGCTGAAATAGCTCAGGATTGGTTACTCGCAGTTCTCCAGAAAAATCCACTGTACTAAAACGAATGTCATGATTGCGTTTGCTTGCCTTTTCCTGTTCGTATGAATCAATTTGTATCCGTGACAAACCATTATCCGACTGCGCAATTTCAAATCCATTTCTTTCTGCCACGCTACCAAGCCATTCAGCACAATGTTTTTGTACCAATTCGTACAGCAAGGGCTTGCTGATTTCGTCTTTCCAGTCGGCCCATTTTGCTTCTTTGCTGAAGCCGTGTTCTGCCAGCAATTGTTTTTTTGCTTGCATCACGACATCGTGGCGGATTACTTTGTGCTTTATTTCACCAGCCCGCTTTCCAGTTTCTCTTTTTTTCGGCAGACCTGTTGCGTCCAGAACGGGATCGCCCCTGCGCTCAATCACAGGATTGGCGTGAAGCTGAAACGACAATAGCTGGCCTGCCTGAAATTGCGGGTCATAAATGCGGCTCTGGAGCTGCCATGCTTCACCAAATGCTTTGGGTTGACGTTGTGATACCAGGTAAAAACGCGGTATTTTTTCGATCTCGTGGCGACAAAAAATAAAATCGCGCACCTGATCTTTATCGCTAGGGAAAAATTTCCACAGCCATTGGTGCTCGGCATAAGAGGTTTGCGCGAGCTCATGCGCAGCTTGTCGCAGCAAGCTTTCTTCCGGGGTGATTACACTAAAGTACATAACGATTATCCTTTCACTAACAAAGCGATATGTTCGCTCCGATCCGCGAATTGCCAGCCCTGGCGGGTTATTACCTGATCCTTGCGGGTGATGCTCAGGTCGCGTTTCACACCGATTACCGACAAATCATCGCCGCCAAAATCGTCTCCCCAGGCAATTTTTTGCACCGACCTGATAGTTTTCTCATCATGTTTGGGTAATCGCTGTGTCCACAGTTCGCCAAGTTGTTTCTGGTAATCAGCGAATGCGTCGCTGATGGTATCTGCGTTGATGACACGGGGATGCAGCGGCTCATCAAGCGGGCAAGACTTTCGTCCCAAATACAGAACAAACTTTGGATTTTTTAAAGCATCGGCTAATTGTTCCAACGAATAAGGCGCATTCTTCTGTGTCTGTATCGCCACCAGTGCAGCAGCATCCTGCCGATAATCACGGCTCGACAAAATGGTATTGAGGTCTTGTTTAGACAATGACAACTCATCCCGCCGTGTCGCGTGTGGCCGTTTTTTCAGGTCGCTGCGGCCAGGTGCTTGCGCGGTATGGTAGTCGCGCAACAATCGCCCCTGACTCAGCACGCCGACAGCCAGACGATAACCGTCGCGCAAAGCTGCTTGCACATCATCGTCCTCGCGGTCTATGCCCAAGGCCGCACCCAGCAGGCCGTGAATGGCGGATTGGCTCGGGTATTCCGCACTGGGGCGATACTCGCCCACGGCAACATCCCCCCACGAGGACAAGGTGGCCTGCAATTGGAATATCAAGGTATCCATCGCAGCTATCCGGCGATAAAGCTGGCAATGTCGTTCAGACTACCTTCGCCCGTTTCCACATTGAAATACGCGCTGCTGTCGGAACAATCGCCATACACCTTGTTGAAATGCTCACGCCGGGTCGTTAATTCCTTGATAGCGCGAGTCAGGGTATCTTCGCCTTTTTCTGCGTTGGGTTTGACTGGCTTGAGGAATGCCTGCGCCAAGCTGCGCGGCTGCTGATCGCCTTTTTCGGCCAGAACAAAACCCGCATAGGCGCGCGAGGCAAAGCTGTTTTGTTTGCCGGTGGGAGACACCTTGGTGACTGCCTGCACAAATGCATTCAGGGCCGCTTGGGTCAATTCGGCATCGCCACCCAGATTCTTCTGCAACAGTTCGCGGTCAATGCAGATATATAAATAAAACACACCTGCACCGAAGCCCAGTTCGCCAATGTGGGCTGCACCGCTATCTTCTTCGCCGTTATTGAGATCATCGACGGCAGTGAAATAATCGTCCTCGACGGCTGCCTTATGCACGGTAATCGCATGGGCGACCTGAACGGCGGCTTCGGTATTGAAGGCGGGGGATGAAGCCAGCATCCGACCAAACATCGCGATGTCCGCTGCGCTGTGCTGCTTGCGTAGCAACTTCAAATCATCTTCCGTCGGCGCAACGCTTGTTGTCACCAATTGGCTCACCAGATCGTCAATTGCTTTTTCCTCTTCAGGGCTGAAATGCACCAGTTGTTCGACGTGCAAATCTTCATTTTTTTCTGTTTTTTTGTCGGACTTCAATTTGCCAAACTGGCTGGCAATTATTTTGGCCCATTCGCGTGCATTTTTCTCCCCGACACCCTGCTGGGTGAGCGATTGATAAATGCTGATGCCTTTTTCCTTGGTGCGTGTGCCAATGTGTCCTTTCAGCGCACTTTCAAAAATATCGGAAGTGCGCCAGGCTCGTTTCAGGCTTTGCGAAGAAATGCGCAAACGGGTGCAATCGCCGATTACCGCCGTTTTGGGACGACCGGTATCGTCGCGGTTCAGGTTGGAGGGTGGGTAGCTGGTCAGAACATGCAGTTGAACGAAACGGGACATGGTTTTCTCCTTGAGTGATTTGGGTAAAAGGTTTGCTCGGTTTATCAGGTGGATTATTTGGCTGGCCAGACATAGCCGTAAGCCCAGTCTTTGCGGGTTTTGTCGCCCCAGTAATAAACATCGTTAGCCAACTGGTAAATATTCGCTTTGCTGTCTATCAGCGGTAATGTGCGGCGCAGGCTGACGAATAAATCATCGGCGGATTCGATTTTCAACAAGCTACGGAAGCGCAACTCGGACACCAGCGGTCTGTCACCGGTCGATTCGGACATTTTGATCGGCAGGCGTTGCGTGTCCTCGGTTTTAACGAGTGCCAACAAACCGGCAATCGCAGCCAGCTTATCGTTCTGCCAGTTTGCCGCGTCAGCAGGCCAGGCATTACAGGCCAGCATGTAACGGTAAAAGTGCTGATAAGCATCGCTCAAAGCCACTTCATCAATCGTCGCGCAACGTCGCAACACGGCACGGCTGGCGCGGTCTTCTTCCAGTCCGAGCCACCACTGGTGCAATGTCTTTCCAGAATGAGTTTCTGCTGAAAAACTGAATTTCTTTTCCATTATTCGACCCCCTCTAACGATGTTTGAGCTACTGCGGCGGTTGGTTTTGATTTCTTGCTTTTCTTTTCGGTCACGGGCAAACGCAGGATCTTCTTGATCGCATCCCCCTTCAAGTTCCATTGCAGATGGTTGTAGGCTTCAGCAATGCGGCGCGGGTCTTGCTGGCCGATGGCGCCCGCGCCAACAATATCCACATCAAACAGTCTGGTTGCGCTTCGGGTCAAAACCTTGAGCCATGTTTCGCCCAGTGTGATGATGAAGTTGGCATCATCCATGTCAATACCGGACTCGCTGCGCGCCTGTTGGATCAAGTCTTGCAACTGCTGGTAAAAATCGGTTTCCGTGCTGTCCCAGAACGCTTTATCGACAAAGCTCAAATCGCCGCGCAAGTCGCTTTCGCCAAACCATGCCTGCTTGACGGCTTGGCGCAAATAGAAAACGGCCTGTTCAGAGGCCTCAATTCTGTCGGCGACAAAATTCTGAACCTGGGTTTGTGTGGCGCGCTTCATGTCAGTCAGGCCATATAGCGGGTAGGTGGTTTCATACCAGCAACGGGGCTTCATGTTGTCCATGTCATAACCGAACACCCATAGCCTGAACTGGCCTGAAGCCTGGTATTTTTTGCGCTCTTGCAGGAAGTAATCGACGATTCCCGCAGCTTGAACCGATTTCTTGCCTTGCTTGACTCCCAATACCCATGCCAGCCAATTCTTGTAACTGAATCCGCCCGGCTGCGGGTGCACCGGTAACCAGTCTTCCTTGATTTCGTAATAGGGCGAGAACAAGTGCCGCCACACGCCTTTGTAATTCAGCCCCTGAGGCTTGGTGACGTAGCGATGCAGCAACTGTGTCGAATCGCGTTTGCAGACATCGCATTGCCCGCTTTGCACATCATTGAAGTCAACCCGAATGCGGCGCGGCATCGCCCAGAAAACATGATGCGGATGGACTTGTAGTGGTTGTGTTTCTCGACCTTTAGGTTGAATCTGGCTGATGTCGGCGAGCCACGGAAAGGTGAAGTGCTTCGCCGTTTTCTGCGCATCACCGCCTTGCCGCAAGAATGCCTGTTGCGGTTTGACGTTGAGCCATAAGTCCTGCCACAGGCTGCGTGAAGGCGTGGCAACCAGCAGTGTGGTCAGCGGCCCGCCGCCGCGCAGACTGGTGCGATGGCCTGCCCCGCCAGCCGGAGCATTGGTTTGCAAGGTGAGCAAGGCCGTTGCGACACAGTGCGGGCACATCGCCGTGATGGTGTCACGCTTGACGAAGTGGTCGGTGTTCTTGTCAATCGCCGAACCGCCCGCCGCGTCAATCAATAAAGCATCAATCGAACATTGTGCCCCCTCGGAAGCCGTCAGGCTGAAATCCTGCATAAACCGCGCGCCATCACCATCCAGCACGAATGCTTCGGCCACAGGCGCAAACCATTTTTGCAGCTCTTCGGTGGCAGGCGGATTGTTCAGCAACACTTCCCAGTCATCTTCGTTGTTAACTGGTGTGGTTGTTTGTAACAGGCCAATCATCATCTGTGCCAACGCGCCGTTGAAGTCGGGCCGGTTGGCGGCAAATGCGACAATGTCCGGTTCGCTGATTTGCTGGGGCGTGATCCAGTCTATTTGCCCAGTGCTGCGGCGAACAGGCAGCCATTTTTCTTCCAGTAAGTTCATTCTGTCTCTGCTCCCTCTTGAGGTGTTGCCAACCGTAACCCAAAATCCGCATCGTAAAGCCAGGTCAACAGTTCCGGCTTCTTCCCGGTTTTTTCATTACCCGCAGTCCACGCCTGACCTTGCCACACGCCATCCGCTCCTTGCGTCAAAGGCAGTAATACGCACCATTTTCCCTGATTGGGCAATGTCTGTTGTGTGTGCGTATAAGCCGTTTTTTGCAAGTCCTCCGAAGGTACATCGACACTGGACAGCAATCTTGTCGCCACTTTCACCATACTGTACGTCCACACGCCTTCAGCCCATCGCTGCAAGTCTCCATCGACCCTCTTTGCCAGCATGACTTCCATGGTTTCTTCACCCAGGCGCGAGGGCGTTCTGGATTCACCCCACCAATCACCGATCTCGCCGCGCTGGTAGCCGCCGTCAATTTTCAATGTGTTCAATTGCGCCAGACTAGCTTCGGACATTTCCTGCCCTTCACTTTTTACGGCGTTTTTGGCAAGGGTATCAGGCAGTGCTTCCATTCCTGAAAATACGGATTCGATCAAGCCTCTGGCATCGCTTGGCATGGTGAAGCTGCCGTTCTGCAACGCCTTCGCCGTCAGCCACAGTTGCCCGTGATGCCCATAAACATACTGGGCCTTCTTGAATACTGCGCCGTACCAGTCTGCTTTTGGCTGTGCTGTCCATGCGGGAGCGTATACCCATAGGCAGGGTGCTGGGCGCTGGTCTTTGGCTCCGGCTTCATGCAAACGATTACCCCGTACGTCGCGCACATGGCGCTGCAAACGCCCAGCCCGTTGCAGTATGCGATCAATAGGGGCGAGATCAGTAATCAGTACGTCGAAATCTACATCCAGCGATTGTTCGGCGACTTGGGTGGCAATCATCAAGCGCCCCTGCCGGTCTTGCTGCGGGCTGTTTTCGCCAAACAGGTTTAATACCTGTTCCTCTTTATCCAGCCTGTCGCGCAAGCTAAAGCGGGCATGAAACAGCGTGATGTTTTCGGGGGCGATGGTTTGCGATAGGCGCTGGTATGCAGCCATCGCATCGGCCACGGTATTGCGTATCCATCCCACGCATCGGCCTTGCTGCAATGCCTCAACGATGTGCGCAAAAACTTTTTCCGCGTCGGCCTCGTAATGCACTTGCACTGTGCGTGAAACACTGGCACGAGATTCCAACTTTACTTCAAGCAAAACATTTTGTCCGTCATGCCAGCATGTTGCCAGCGGGTAGTCCGCTGAACTAAGCTCAGGGGCATGGACTTGATTGCGGCCTTTGGCATAGGCATCGAGCAACGCTTGCTTCATGCGGCTCGGTAAAGTGGCGGATAGCAAGATCACCGGGCCACCGGTGCGCGCATGGAATTCCAGCAATACTTCCAGCACGCCCTGCATATAGGCATCGCAAGCGTGAACCTCATCGACGATCAGTACCTTGTTGAATAGCCCCAATAAACGTAGCGATTGATGCTTGCTGTGCAATACGGCTAACAGCGCCTGGTCTATCGTGCCGATTCCGGCTGAGGCCAGCAAAGCGCGCTTGCTGTGATCGGCCAGCCAGGCACTGCAACGTGCGGAAGCGGTTTCGTCTTTTTGTGCTTTGTCATGTTCGGGGACGGTAGATGGCAGGATGGAGGCGGCAAATTCTTCCACCAGTTTTTTATGGCCGTGCGCCAGCACTAAATGGGTATTGCCCGCAAACAGCTTTTGGTAAACGTCTGCCACGCGTTTGTACATGGCATTAGCCGTTGCCATCGTCGGCAAGCCAATGAAGAAGCCTTCTGCCAAATTCTGTTCCATCAAACGGTAGGCCAACATCATCGCGGCTTCAGTTTTGCCCGCTCCTGTCACGTCCTCCAGCAAATAGATTTGTGCGGCTTGCGGAATATCCACAGTCATGGCCCATTGCTGCAATGGGGTGGCCTGTTGGATTTTTGGAAATAATTCCTTGAGGGTGCGGCCTTGTTCAATGCCTACTTTTTGGATCCCTGATTTTGCTAACGCATGGTCTGCCTGAGCTTGCGCATAATCCCAGTATTCTCCCAATTTCATTGTCGGTTTTTTATAAGGGAAGAATTGGGTATTCGAACCGAGCCAGTCGGCCAGTACAGTGGCTCCCGCAAACCACCAGGACATCATTTCGCTCACGGTTTCAAAGTTGGAGCTGGATGGAATTTGCCTTGCTTCCTTCGTAAGCAACAATTCCGCCATCGTTATTACAAAATCTGCGGCCGATTGCTTGTCTTCCCCGCGAAAGAAGTTGTCGGCATTGCCATAAGGTTTGGGCGGCATACCATGATGCCCGGTTACCGCTTGTAGCCAATACTTGAAGTTGCGCTGGATGGTGTTAGAAGGGTCGATGCCGATTTTCTGCAATACTTCATCGGCTAAACATTCCTCCCATAACCAGAATCCAAGCGAGTCATGGCGTTCGCTGTATATTTTTGTCGGGTTTGGTTCGCGCTGCTGCAACAGCAGCATTAAGTCGGGGCGTTGCGATTGAAAAGCTTCACTAAACTTGCCGAGGTCATGCAGCGCCATCAAAAAAGCCGACCATGACAAAAATGCTCGCTCAGAACAACTCAATAAGTCACAGCATGATTTAAGTAAAGAGGGCGATTGTTTTAGATAGGCCACACCTACTGCGGCCACATCCAAACTGTGATACGCGAGCGGATGCCACTTGGGTTCGGACGGATATTTATCGTCGGCCTTGCCCCAGTGGTTGAACATTGTATCCGCATATTGCACTTTCACGGTGCAGCCTCCTGATTGATCCCGCTTGGTTATTACGGCTCTCTCATGCCTGAATCCAGAACTATATTTTCAACAGCCGTTTCGCATACTACGTCATGCACTAGCTCACCAGATGAGCCAACGCGATATTTATTCTTCAGTTAGAAACGTACTGCTTACAAGCGCGAGTCAATTCATCAGCAACGCGTTTGCGTAACGACAGTGGGGAAAGAATTTCGACATCTCCACCATACTTGAGAATATCCATAATCAATTCGCGATCATCGCTGTAGGGGATTTCGAGATGATAGTTGCCGCCCTTGTCAAAATGGGACTTTTGCTGCGGATGCCAGTTTTCGACTGAGACCCAGCGCGATCTTTCGGGGGTAAATTTGAGCTTGGCCCATGCAATGCGCTTACCGGAAAAAATGCCATAACCACTGCCCAGCACTTCATCCAGTTTTTGATCGGCGATGTTTCTGGCAGGCTTCTCCAGCATGATTGCCTGCCGGATAACATCCATTGCAAAACAGCGCAACTCATCCCGCATATGACACCAAGCATCCAGATACCAGTTGTCCCGGTAGTAGACCAGTCGCAAGGGTGATATTTCGCGCTCGGTCGTTTCATTGCGTAAACGGTTGTAATAGCTGATGTTGAGGCGTTTTCGATTGACCAGTGCAGACCCGATAATTTCAAAATACTGGTAGCCAAGATTGCGTGTAGCCATGCCAAGTATGCGCACTCGATGCTGTATTTCATCTGATGAATGATCACCTTCGCCCAACAAGGATTGAAGTCTTGATAGTAAAGGCTGGATGTGCGGTGCAAGAATGCCTGGCTGGATCATGGACAGCAGATGCTGCATGGACAGTAGCGCATGGATTTCCGAAGCATTGAACCACAAGCCGGGCAAACTGTAGTGTTTCATCGTAGCTGGATCGTCAATAAATCGATAACCACGCAGTACCCGATCCCACGCAATCGGCGCGTGCAGCCTGTCTTTCATGTAATCCAGATCGCGCTTCAGAGTGGCTAGTGATATTTCCAGTTGTTCCAGAAAAATTGAAGTCGGTACTACACGCCGCTCATGCAGCAGTTGATCAATCCTGTAAAGGCGCGCAGTACGATCCATGCTGCGATTATATTATTGATGTCACCAATACAAATACTGTTTAAACCGTGTTCATAACTTCCATTGTTATCTATTTCCTATTTACAACGGACTGCAATCTGGAAACCTGGCGGGTGATGGCGACAGACAGTATCTGAGACAGGACGGAAGTTTGACGATTTTGCAATAACTGGCCATAAAGGCCGAACAAGCCATCCATGAGACATCTTTGGATGAGAGTGCTTTCCGGCCTTTAAGCAATTTATTTTCCTTATTCACCTGTCCAAACAGCATTGAGCATCCGGTCGCGCTTGTCTTCCGGTACGCGCTGCATGAACGCGCAATCCTGCCTGTGGATGGTGATGCCCCGGTCGCGCGTGACGTAGCCGATGATGGCATCCGGCTGCTCCGGCTTGCAGCATTTGGCCAGCTTGATCATCAGGTTACCCACCCCTTCGATCAGTACACCCGTCGATGGGGTGCGTTGCGTGGCGGATTTGTTGGTGACGGAACGTGGGGTAGCCGCCGGCTTTCCGGGCGCTTCCTGCTGGATGGCAAGGCCGGCGCGGCGCGGGGTAATTTCACCGCGCCCCAGCGCGGCGAGCAACTCTTCCAGCTTATGGAAGCGCAGGCGCTGCGCAATTTTTTCCTGGTTGACGGCAACCACACCGAGACGCTGCAATTCGCGATCCAGCAACAGTCTGCCCTGCACAATACTGTCGTCCAGGTTCTGCATTTTGAACCAGTGCCGCACCTTGGCGCGCACGCGTGCACTCTTCAGGTAGCCAAGCTGCGGGTTGAGCCAGTCACGGCTCGGTGCACCCTGTTTCGTAGTGAGAATTTCCACGCACTGGCCGTTCTGCAATTGGTATTTGAGCGGCACGATGTTGCCGTCCACCTTGGCACCACGGGTGCGGTGGCCGAGGTCGGTGTGCAGGATGTAAGCAAAATCCACCGGGGTCGCGCCCCTGGGCAAATCCAGCACCTTACCTTGCGGCGTAAATACATACACGCGATCCTGCAGTAATTCATTCTTGAATTGCTCCTGCAGGCTGTCGCTGCCGGCCAGCTCCGCTTTCCATGCGAGAATCTGGCGCAGCCAGGCCAGCTTATCGTCGAAGCCGGCGTCGGACTTTTTGTTTTCCTTGTAACGCCAGTGCGCGGCAAATCCGAGCTCCGAATCGTGATGCATATCGTGGGTGCGTATCTGCACCTCCAGCGCGAGCTCGCGTGGTCCGGTCACGGCGGTGTGCAGCGAGCGATAACCGTTGCCCTTGGGATTGGCGATGTAGTCGTCGAATTCGCCGGCAATGGGCGGCCACAACTCATGCACTATGGAAAGCGCCGCGTAGCAATGCTGGATATCATCCACAAGAATACGCACGGCGCGCACATCGTAGAGCTCGCCGAACTCGATCTGCTTGTGCTGCATTTTGTTGATAATGCTGTAGATGTGCTTGGAGCGGCCGCTCACCTCGGCGGTGATGCCGGCCTCCGCCAGCGCCTGTCTGAGTTGCACAACTACTTCCGCGATATAACGTTCCCGGTCCACACGGCGCTCGTCAAGCAGCCTCGCCACTTTCTTGTAGAGCGCCGGTTCCAGATAGCGCAGCGACAGATCTTCCAGTTCCCACTTGAGTTGCCACACGCCGAGCCGGTTTGCCAGCGGGGCGAAGATACTTTGCGTCTCCTGCGCGATCTGTTGCTGCTGTTCCAGTGTTGCGCCGGACAGGTTGCGCAGGGTCTGGGTGCGTTCGGCAAGCTTGATGAGTACGACGCGAATATCCTCCACCATTGCCAGCAGCATTTTGCGCAGGCTCTCGACCTGCTGCGCGGCTTCGTCACTGTCTTTGGTATCGCGCATCTCACTGAACAGACGAATCCGTTCCACCCGCGAGATGCCCTCAACCAGCACCGTCACGTTGCGGCCAAAACGTTCACTTAGCGCCTCGGCCCATCCCTCCAGACAGTCCGGTACAGCATGCAACACGGTGGCCGCAATGGCTTCATGATCGATGTTCATGCCGACCAGAATGGATGCCGAGCCGAGCGCATGCTGCAACAGCGGCATGCCGGTAACTTCGAACTGACTATGGTAGAGCGGCGCGGCAAATTCGCACGCCTGACGGATCAGTGCAATCTGCCCAGACGAATAGACGCTGGATAAAGCCGTCAACCAGTGCTGGATATCTGCATTATCCTCGCCCGCAACGGGTGGAAAATCATGCCGGATGGAAACCATGCGCTTCAGGCCGGATCAAGTGGCAGTGCGGCCAGTTGCCGCCGTGTGTGCTGGTAGCCGATGGCAATGATTTCCTCGGCGCGATCGAATTCCAGAAAACGAATGTGCCCGAGCGGCGGCTGGATGATGACATCCGGCCGGTCCAGGCGCAGGCGGGTTTCGGTGATATGCGTTTCCATGATGTTGATCGAGGCCAGCAATACTTCGAAGATGCTGGGCAGCGGCTCCGTGGAAACCCATTCCCTGAATTGTGCGGAAACCGGATTATCTCCGGCGAGCAGTTTCTGCCGGATATCCTTCATCGACAGACGATAGTCGCCCACCCAGCGCGAGAATAAGCCGGGTGGGTTTGCTTCCACACTACCGGCTTTTTGCGGGGTTCGTAACGGCTTCAGGTTTTTGCCGGCGATGATTTCGTGGTTGAGATCGACTGCAATCACAATATCGGCACCCATGGCACGGGCCGCGCTCACCGGCACCGGGTTGGTGAGGCCGCCGTCTACCAGGACGTGCCCGTTACTGCGCACCGGTGTGAAGATGCCGGGCACCGAAAGACTGGCGCGCACCGCCTCGATCACATCGCCATTGCGAATGACCACTTCCTCACCACTGACGAGGTCCGTCGCCACGGCCGCAAAAGGTATCGGCAGCGTTTCGATGCTGTCGGCACGGATATGCGCGCGCACCAGTTCGCTGACCCTGGCGCCGTCGAGCAAACCGGACTTGGGCAGCACGACATCGAAAAAGGAAGCGATCTTTTTCCAGTCGAAAGTCATAAAGGTGGTTTCCAGTTCGTCCAGCTTGCCGGCGGCATGGATCGCCCCGATGAGCGCCCCCATACTGGTGCCCGCGATGCAATCCACCTTGATGCCCGCTTCCTCGATGGCCCGGATCACGCCCAGGTGCGCGAGACCGCGCGCCGAACCGCTGCCCAACGCCAGGCCGACTCCGGGTCGACTCAACTAATGCTCCTTGCCGTCGATGCGCGGCTGCATGAGGAAGGGAATATAGCGCCAGCCAAGCAGCGCAAAACAGGCGAACCAGCACGCTGCCGCGAGGTGAATCCAATGCGCATAACCGGCGGGATAAAACTGTGGTGCAATGATACGCAGCACGAATGCCAGCATCATGATCCACAGGCACAGCTTGTCGAGTGCATCAAAAGCCACCTTCCTGCCGGTGTGCCCTTTGGATATTCTGACAATCATTGCCGGAATAATCAGTCCCATTGCACCGAAGGTGAAGACATGCATGGACATGGATGCCGACCATTCGGGGTAAATGACATGCCTGAAAAACTCAACCAGCAGTTGCGCGGCGATGGCGAGGTAGCCGAGATACATGATGCCGAGATCGAGTCGTTGCATGCCCAGTTGCGGCTTCCAGAAAATAAAGCGTCCGATGAGCAGCAGCGCGAGCAGCAGTGAAATCCAACCGGCCAGCGGTCCCGGCATCAGACTCTCGAAGACCAGCAGCAGCGCGAGTAGCTTAATCGTCTTGTCCAGCAACGGATTTTGCAGGATTGCCACATTGAATACGTTCTTCATAAACTGCGTCAGCGTCCGTTCCAGCATCACCAGAAAAGCCACGCGGAACAGCCCCAATGCCATGCTCCAGCCAACTTGCGCATATTCGGTACTGAGCATCAGATGTTTCGCTATCAGGAATACCGGCAAAATCAGCAGGAAGAAATAGTTATCGGGATAGAAGTCGCGGTTGCGGTTGCGGATCAGCGTCCACAGCAGCATTGCGACAATCGACCCCAAAAACAGATTATTGGAAATCAGAAACAGCAGGGACGGCCAGGTGCCTTCGAACCACATACCGATCCGTTCGAACAGCCATGCGACAACCAGGAACATCAGCGCATTGCCATGGTAGCCGCGCACCTTCACCCAGTTTTTGGTCGAGGTCAGCAGAAAACCGCCGAGAACCGCCCAGCCGAAACCGAAGAACATTTCGTGGGCATGCCACAACACCACAGAAAATGAAGCATCCGGCGGTGCTACGGCACCCGAAAAAAACAATACCCACAGAATCGGCAAACTCAATCCGGACAGGCACGCCAATATGAAAAACGGGCGAAAGCCCACCAGCCACAGCGGATACGCGGACAGTTTCATCTCACCCCCCGAATATTAAGGTGTGTGTATTTTGATCCGGGTTGAAGCATTTGACGTCTCCTTTTCATTGAACCAATGCGTTACTTGATCTCTTCCACCTTGATCAGCACATGGTGCTGCTCACTCGTGCGTGACGTGCCGCGCGTCGAGAGAGTCGAATCGTCGCTGTCTTTTTGCTGTCCCAGTCCGCTCATTTCCAGCCATTCGCCTAGGCGGCCTGACAGCGTGCTTGAAGTTTGCTGGATGCGTGTGGTCGGATAATCGCCGCCATCCGGCACAAAGGTATCATTCTGCGTGCTGATTTCCAGCGTAACCCGGTCGCCGCTGACGCGCGGCAACACATAAAACCCGCTGCCTGCCTCCTGATATTGCATACTATCGATCACCCGCGCGCCCCACTGGTCCTGTATCACCTGGCGTTGCGGCACGGGGACGGACTGCCCGCTGCGCACCAGCGCGCGATTGCCTTCCAGCACTTGCAGTTGCTGGGTATTGCGCTCATCCTCAAGCGCACGGGTGGAAATCACTTTGGCCTTCAGCCGGTTCTGCCCCTGCCCGAGCTCGACATTCAACCCGCTACTGTCGCCGCTGTCCGGCACGATAACCCGCACCCCGCCACCCACATTTGCATTGCCGGATACTCCGGTCAGCCGCGCGGCGGTTTCGCGATCAGCATTTTGCAGCACGGTAATTTTAAGGCGGCGTGGCGCGACATCGATGCTCTCCAGCAATTTTCTGATTTGCTCAAGATTGCGCGGTGAGGTGCGCAGAATGAGCTGGTAATTCATGCCGTTGGCCACATCACCCGCATCCAGTAGCGGGCGGACAACGGGCAACACATCTTCCGCACTGCGATGCTTGAGCTGGATGATTTCGAGCTCGTTGCCCCATGCCAATTGTGGCAACAGCAGCAGTATTCCCGCCCAGCCGATCAGGTATTTGCGAGCATCCGCTCCGTAGATTGCCTGCTTATCCCACTTCATGGTTTTCCGGCTTTGTGCGCCGCCTTCAGTTCTTCCGCCAACTGGAATACCGACATCGCATAAAAGTCACTGTTATTGTAGCGCGTGATAACCTCAAAATTATTGAATGCCAGCCAATATTCCTTGCCTTCCTGCACCGTGAAATCAATCAGGCGCGCGGGCTTGGTCTGCGCTAAATTTGCGCCTGCGGTGATTCCTGCCACCGCCCATTCAGCCAGCGTGCGCACTGTTTCTTCACCGGCGGGAAATTCGCCGTCAACCCGGGCACGCACCGCAACCGGCTCGCCCCTGATCCAGCCGTAGCCTTGCAGATAGTTGGCCACGCTGCCGATCGCATCGCTGTCTTCGTGCAGCAAATCAATCGTGTTGTTACCGTTAAAATCCACCGCATAGTTACGATAGCTGCTCGGCATGAATTGCGGGATGCCCATTGCGCCGGCATACGAGCCGCGTATCTCCAGCAAATCGAATTGTTGCTGGCGCGCCAGCAGCAGATAATTTTCCAGTTCACTGCGGAAAAACGCGGCGCGGCGCGGATAATCAAATGCCAGCGTGGTGAGCGCATCCAGCACGCGGAAATTCCCGGCATTCCGTCCGTAAATGGTTTCCACACCGATTACCGCGACGATAATTTCCTGCGGTACGCCATATTGTTGTTCGGCACGCAGCAGGGTTTTCCGGTATTTGCCCCAGAACTCCAGCCCGAATTGGACGCGCCTGCGGTTCACGAAAGCGGCGCGGTATTCCAGCCACGGCTTGATAGTCGCAGGCTTGGAAATGAGCTCGATAACTTCCGGAAGGTGCTGCGCACGGTCAAATATCTTCTCCATCTCATCGCGCTTGAGCTGATGTTTGGCGACCATTTCGTCAATAAATTCGGGGATGCCCGGCAGCGTGGCAGAATGCGCAACCTGTGGCACAAAAAGCCATGCCAGCAACGCAACTGTAATACGGATAATTTTCATGGTTCAATTCTAACCGATGAATGCATGAATACTCGACAGGCTGCTATAACTGCTGGTAAATTCCGCCTCTATTCCATCATCGAAAGAAACTCGTCATGAACCCCGTCACCCAGCATCACCCTCTTATCATTCTCGGCTCCGGTCCCGCCGGATATACCGCCGCAGTGTATGCCGCGCGCGCCAACCTCAAACCTGTGCTGATCACCGGCATGGCACAGGGTGGGCAACTGATGGGCACCACCGAGGTGGATAACTGGCCGGCCGATCCGAACGGCGTGCACGGCCCGGATCTGATGATGCGCTTTCTGGAACATGCCGAGCGCTTCAACACGCAGATCATTTTCGACCATATCCACACGGCCAAACTGCAACAAAAGCCGTTTCTGCTGACCGGTGATGCGGGTAGCTACAGCTGCGACGCGCTGATTATCGCGACCGGCGCTTCGGCACAATATCTCGGCCTGCCTTCCGAGGAAGCCTTTATGGGACGCGGCGTGTCCGGCTGCGCGACCTGCGACGGTTTTTTCTATAAAGAGCAGGATGTGGCGGTAATCGGCGGCGGCAATACTGCCGTGGAAGAAGCGCTGTATCTGGCCAACATCGCCAAACGCGTCACACTGGTACACCGGCGCGACACCTTCCGCGCCGAACCTATCGAGGTGGATCAGCTGATGGAAAAAGTTAAAGAAGGAAAAATCATCCTGCAACTGAATAGCGTGCTCGATGAAGTGCTCGGCGACGCCAGCGGCGTGACCGGCATGCGTATCAAAAACGTGCAGTCCGGTGACAAGCAGGATATCGCGCTGCAAGGCGTGTTCATCGCCATCGGCCACAAGCCCAACACCGGCATCTTCGCCGGACAACTGGAAATGGATGACGGTTACCTCCGTACACGCGGCGGCCAGCACGGTAACGCCACGGCAACCAGCATTTCCGGCGTATTCGCGGCCGGTGACGTGCAGGATCAAATCTACCGCCAGGCCTGTACCAGCGCGGCGACCGGCTGCATGGCGGCGCTGGATGCGGACAGATATCTCACCGCACTTGGCAAAACCTGAAAAGGCCGCTGCACAACTACTGCACCCACTGATACAGCATTGAGAAATATCTCGAAATCCTCATTTGCCATTTGCAAATCCCGGTTCCCCGGTGTTTTTCGCCTTGTCTCGGTTCCGCTCGTAACGTTGTGAAGCGGCCTTCACCATTGCAGGAATTCCCGGACGATGCCGCGCTGTTTCGTGCGGCAGTCGGTACAGTGCAGCCGCTACCGGAACAGAACCGTATCGAATCGCAAAAACCACCGCGCAAACCCTTGCTGCACTTCCGCGTGCCGCCTCCCGCCATCTCCGACACATTGTCCGATTCAGCTGCCGCAAATGCACCAAATGAATTGCTACGCAACGGAATGTCGCGCATGACCTTGCGCAAACTGCGGCGCAGTCACTGGCCGGTACAGGACAGCCTCGACCTGCACGGCAACACCAGCGACGCCGCGCGCAAATTGTTGCAGGAGTTTTTATATGCAGCGGCGCAGCGCGGACTGCGTTGTGTACTGGTGATTCATGGCAAGGGAATGAACAGCCCGGGCGGCGAAGCGGTGCTGCGCAAGCTCACGCGCCACTGGCTGACACAACGCGCGGAGGTACTGGCCTATTGTGACGCGTCGCCCCGGGATGGCGGCAGCGGCGCTGCGCTGGTGTTGCTGAAGGTCATGCTGCATCAAACCTGACCTGTGCTTGCGGGAATTGCGATTGACTCTTGCCGACTGCGGTTTCAATCCGTTGCACCCACTCAAATTTCCGGCTCATGAAATCGGATCCGATTACGCCCAGCCTGTTTGGCTTGATACATTGCCATATCCGCATTCTTGATAATATTTTCCGCACTGGTTTCGTGGGCGATAAACAACACGATACCGATGCTCGCCGTACAGCGATGCTCGACTGTTTTTTCCGCTTCTCCCTTTGCCTGAAATTTCAGCACATAGGGCTTGCCCAGGGCACTGCGGATTTTCTCGGCGACAATACCGGTTTGCGAGACCGATTCAGCCTTATTCTCATCCAGTTCGCTAAGTACCACTACGAACTCATCACCGCCAAAACGCGCCACGGTATCCACCTCACGCACACACAGGACAATGCGGCGCGCCACCTCAATCAGCAGCAGGTCACCCACAGTATGTCCGTGCGTATCATTGAGTGATTTAAAGTTATCCAGATCAAGAAACAGCAGTGCGCCATAACAGCCGCTACGCTTGCTGGCAGCCATGACTTTGCCCAGCCGGTCCTCCAGCAGGCGGCGGTTCGGGAGTTGTGTCAGGCTATCGTAAAAAGCCAAATGGGTGATTTCTTGTTCTGCGGTTTTGCGTTCGGTAATGTCGTGACTTGAGCCAACATAATGAGTGACGGCCCCGTCGTCTCCCTTGACGGCAGAGATCGTGAGTAATTGCGGATATATCTCGCCATTTTTGCGGCGCCCCCAGAATTCCCCGCGCCATTTTCCGGTGCGCATCAGGGTCTCCCACATCGCCCCATAGAAGTCTGCGTCATGCAGACCAGAGCTGAGCAGGCGCGGAGTCTGCCCAACAGCTTCAGCGGCGGTGTAGCCGGTCGCCTCGGTGTATGCCCGGTTGACCCGCAGGATCACACCATCGGCATCGGTGATCACCATGCTTTCCTGCGACTCGAAAGCGACGGAAGCGATGCGCAAAGCCTCTTCGGCCTGCTCGCGCTCGGTGATGTTCCTGGCGAAGGCAATGTTAAATTCTTTGTCGCCCAATTTGACAAAGTTGACAGATATCTCGACCGGAAAAATGGAGCCATCCTTGCGCCTGAGCCTTGTCTGATGGAGGAATGAGCTCTTCTGCTGCAAATCCTGCCAGTGAGCGGGCCACGCGGTGACCGGCATATCAGGATCGATATCCGCGACGGACATCGCAAGCAACTCTTCTTTTGAATAACCAAGTTCACGGCATGTCGCTTGATTGACGTAATGGAGACGCGCCTGGCTATCAACCCAGAAAATGCAATCAGGCGCATGATCGCTGACAAACTGGGTAATGCGAAGCTGTTCATCCACCTGCTTGCGTTTGGTGATGTTTCTGGAGAAGGCAATATTAAGTTCTCCGTCGTCAAACTTGACGAGGTTGGCAGAAATTTCGACCGGGAAAATAGAGCCGTCCTTGCGCCGGTGCCTTGTCTCCATGGTGATTATGTTATTTTGCTGCAAATCCTGCCAGTGAGCGGGCCACGCGGTGACCGGCATATCGGGGTCGATATCCTGGACGGACATCGCAAGCAGTTCTTCTTTTGAATAGCCAAGTTCACGGCATGCCGCTTGATTGACGTAATGGAGACGCGCCTGGCTATCAATCCAGTAAATACAATCGGGCGCGTGATCACTGGCAAACTGGGTAATAAGAAGCTGTTCTTTCGTCCGCTTGCGTTCGGTGATGTCTCTGGCGATGCCGTACAGACCGATGATTTCACCTTGCGCATCATGAATCGGATATTTGTGGTTATCGACCCAACCTTTCCTGCCATCCTTGTGCAGTATCTCCTGAACTTCATGGGCAACGGAAATGCCGGCAAAAATCTGCTTTTCCGAATGGTAATAGCTGTCGGCGTATTCCTCGGAAAACACGTCATAGCTAGTTCGGCCAAGCAGGTCGGTCCAGTGCTCGACAGAATCGCACAGAGACACCAGGCTCTGGCTGGCTCCAGTGAATACATGGTTACGATCCTTGAAGTAGATGTAATTATCGGTGTTTTCCATTATGGTGCGGAAATTAGCCATCGAGACCGCATCATCCAGCGTCCTTTTCAGGCTCTTGGCATCCTGCAGGAGCAAGTCCAGCGTGGCGTCGTCTGAGCCGACATTCGGGTGTTTTTCATATGACCCCCTGATGCAGCGGATTCGGCCATTGGCCTGCCGGAGCCGGATATTGAACGTGCCTGATTTATTCCGGAAGTCGCACGAAAACAAAGTTTCGGCGATATCGAGATCGTGGGGATGTATCCGGTCTTTCAGGGATACCCGCGCAGTGAGAAAATCCTCCGGCACAAAGCCAAGCAAGGCCTCAACGCCATTGCTGACCGACAATACCGGCAATTGATCCGTCAGTGCCACACAGAATCTGGCCTCAATCACGGGTTCGCTAATCTCTACATGCGCGTCTTCATTCATGGTGCATTTTTTGTGTTATTCAAAAAATGTTGCTTGAGTTAGTTCGGCAAAGTACCCCGCAATTGCTGGGCTGAATATCGGCATGCAACTCACATTTTCATGCTGCGTCATTCCCACCGCCAGTGCTCATGACAGAATTTCAGGATTGATGAAAAATCCCACTTACAACTGCAAGGACACCCCTGGCTCCGGAGACGTCCTGTTATTCATCCTGCAATTCCCGGCCGGGAAACAGCGCTTCGGCAAAGCCGAATTTGGTTATATCCAGAAGGCGCATTGGATACAAAATTCCATCCAGATGGTCGCATTCGTGCTGCACCACGCGCGCATGAAATCCGCTTGTGGTACGGTCAATCAGCGCGCCATATTCGTCGTTGCCCTGATAGCGGATATTTCGCCAGCGCGGCACCAGGCCGCGCAAGCCGGGCAGACTCAGACAGCCTTCCCAAGCCTCTTCAATATGGTCATCCAGTTGCGTGACCACCGGATTGATGAGCACGGTTTCCGGCACCGTCTCCGCATCTGGGTAGCGCGGATTTTGCCCGGCATGCGTATCAGACGACGGTACACCGAAAATCACCACGCGCAGATTCACGCCGATTTGCGGTGCTGCCAATCCCACACCGTTCATAGCCTGCATGGTATCGCGCATATCCTTCAGCAGCGTGCGTAATGCATCGCCACCGAAATTACTGACCGGTTCGGCACGCTGCAACAGCCGCGTATCACCCATGCGCAACACCGTCCTAATCGTCATCACATTTCATCAGGCATTCGAGAATGCTGTGTATCCGTCCCGCCGTAGCGCCAACCGTGGCGCTGACCTGCTCCCTGTTGATACCGTGCTTGCTATCGCCGCGTCCTGCCGCGTAATTTACGACTACCGCGATACTCGCGTATTTTATATTCAGCTCCATTGCCAGCGCGGTTTCCGGCATGCCGGTCATGCCGACCATATCCGCGCCGTCGCGCTCGTAGCGATTGATTTCCGCGATGCTATCCAGGCGTGGCCCCTGAGTCGCCGCATACACACCACCATCCACACAAGGCTGTTGTGCAAGATTCACGCTGCACAAAATGCGCTCGCGTAATTCCGGGCAGTAAGGTAGTGCAAAATCGATATTTGAGTAGGGCGTGTCACGTGCATCAAAGAAGGTGGCGTCGCGACCATGGGTGTAGTCGATGATCTGGTCCGGCACGACAATGACACCCGGGGTCAAATCGGCGCGAATGCCGCCCACTGTCGCGATCGAAATGATATTGCTCACACCCTGCTCACGTAACGCCCACAGATTGGCGCGATAGTTCACCAGGTGCGGTGGAATGGTATGCCCGTAACCGTGACGTGCCAGAAAAATCACCTCGTGCTGGTTTAGCGTGCCAAACATGAATGCGCAGGAGGGTTCTCCGTAAGGTGTACGCATCACCTGTCGGTGGGTGATTTTCAGGCTTGCCAGCTCGGTCAGACCACGACCGCCAATGATTGCCAACATAAAATTATCCTCTCTTCAATCTAGGGAGTGGAAAGTGGGGGAAACCGCCTCCCTACTCCCTACTCCCTACTCCCTACTCCCTACTCCCTACTCCCTACTCCCTACTCCCTACTCCCTACTCCCTACTCCCTACTCCCTACTCCCTACTCCCTACTCCCTACTCCCCAAATCATTTCAGGCTATGCAGGTACGCAGCAAATTCGTCGCGCAATTCCGAATGCTTCAGGCCGAACGCCACCTGTGCCTGCAAATAGCCCAGTTTGGAACCGCAATCATAGCGGGTACCGGCGAAACGATAGGCCAGCAGTTGTTCTTCCTGCAGCAGCGCGGCGATGCCGTCGGTCAACTGGATTTCGCCGCCCGCACCTGACTGTAACAGCTCCAGATGATGGAAGATACGCGGCGTCAGGATGTAGCGCCCGACCACCGCCAGCGTGGAAGACGCCACCTCCGGCCTGGGTTTTTCGACAATGGCGTTGACCCGCTCCACTCCCGGCTCCAGGTGGACGCTGCTGACGATACCATAGCTCCCAGTCTGTTCACGCGGTACATTTTGCACGCCCAGAACCGAACACTGGTGGTGCCGGAATACATCCACCATCTGTTTGACAATAGGCGGTTCGCCATCAATCAAATCATCCGCCAGGATTACCGCAAACGGTTCATCCTGTACGACCGGCCGCGCACATAGTACGGCATGCCCCAGCCCCAGCGCTTCATGTTGGCGAATGTAAATGCAGTTCACATGCGCCGGAACCACCTCACGGACCGTGTCCAGCAGCTCCTGTTTGCCGCGCGCAACAAGCTCCGCTTCCAGCTCGTAGGCCGTGTCAAAATGGTCTTCGATGGCGCGCTTGTTACGCCCGGTAATAAACACCATGTCGGTAATGCCCGCCGCCACCGCCTCTTCCACCGCATACTGGATCAGCGGCTTGTCCACCACCGGCATCATCTCCTTGGGACTGGCTTTGGTGGCCGGCAGAAAACGGCTGCCCATACCGGCAACTGGAAAAACAGCTTTCGTTATCCTCTTCACTGGAAGGCTCCTTACTTACTCAATCGACAAAAGCCGTTTTCGGCGCAGGCTAATATCCGCACAGCGGGCGTTAAACCCTTCGCCTGCCGCAACAGGTGGCCGAAGCCAAAGATCGCGTTGGTAATATGTTTCATTTATTGACACTCTTTTTCATTTCCATCTGCCAGTAATTTTGTGATGGAATGATTGTACGTCAAGAAAAGCTGCCAATGAAGTTTCAGAGGCCCGGCATGGCTGTGGGATAATTCGGCCATGAATTCTTCCCTGCTTGCCGGCCTCAACCCCGAACAACGTGCCGCTGTCGAACTTCCCGCCCAATCTGCCTTGATTCTTGCCGGGGCGGGCAGCGGCAAGACACGCGTACTGACTACACGTATCGCTTACCTCATTAGCACCGGTGCAGTCAGCCCGCACGGCATTCTTGCGGTGACCTTTACCAACAAGGCGGCGAAGGAGATGGTGACACGCCTGTCCGCAATGCTGCCGATCAACACGCGTGGCATGTGGATCGGCACCTTTCACGGGCTGTGCAACCGCATGTTGCGCGCGCATTTTCGTGAGGCAAACCTGCCGCAGACTTTCCAGATTCTGGATTCCGGTGATCAGCTCTCCGCCATCAAGCGCCTGATGAAAGCGATGAACGTCGATGATGAAAAATATCCGCCGCGCGAGATGCAGAACTTCATCAGCGGCAGCAAGGAACAGGGGCTACGCGCAGCGGAGGTGGAAGCCTACGATCCCTACACACGGCGCAAGGTGGAGGTATTCGCCGAATATGACGCGCAATGCCAGCGCGAAGGAGTGGTGGATTTTTCCGAGTTGCTGCTGCGCTGCTACGAATTGCTGTCGCGTAACCAGCAACTGCATGAGCATTACCAGGAGCGTTTCAAACATATTCTGGTGGATGAGTTCCAGGACACCAACCCGCTGCAATACCGCTGGCTGAAACTTTTGGCTGGGGTTGATGGGAAACGGAAGTACCACCCCCACCCCAACCCTCCCCCGGAGGGAGAGGGGGCAAACGTATCGCTGCGTGATCATTCTTCAACTGCTGCGCTGTTTGCGGTGGGTGATGACGACCAGTCAATCTACGCTTTCCGTGGCGCGAATGTCGGCAACATGCAGGAATTGCTGCGTGACTTTCATGTCGAAAGCGTCATCAAACTGGAACAGAACTACCGCTCGCACGGCAACATTCTCGACGCGGCCAACGCGCTGATCAGCAACAACCGTAGCCGCCTCGGCAAGAATCTGTGGACTGCCGAAAGTGGTGGCGAACTGTTGCGCGTGTACGAAGCGGCGACCGATGTGGATGAAGCGGGATTCATCGCCGAGGAGATTCAGCAGCTTGGACGCGAGGGTGTAAAACTTTCCGAGATGGCGCTGTTGTATCGCTCCAATGCGCAATCGCGGGTATTGGAACACACGCTGGTATCTGCGGGCCTGTCGTACCGCGTGTACGGCGGGTTGCGCTTCTTCGAACGGCAGGAGATCAAACACGCTCTGGCTTACTTGCGCCTGATGCAGAACAGCGATGACGACAATGCGCTGCTGCGCATCATCAACTTTCCGACGCGCGGCATCGGTGCGCGCAGTATCGAGCAGTTGCAGGAAGCGGCAAAGATCAACAATACGACGCTATGGGATGCGGCAGCACGGTCGGGTGGTAAGGTGTCGACGTTCATCGCAATGATCGAGGCGCTGCGCAGCGCGACGAAAGACTTGCCCCTTCCGGAAATTATCGACCATGTGCTGGAGCATAGTGGCCTGGTCGCGCACTATCAGAACGAGACCGGCGCGAAAAAGCGCGAGGCACAGGAACGGCTGGAAAATCTTAACGAGCTGGTCAACGCAGCAACGCTGTTCGTGCACGAAAACGAGGACGACAGTCTCACTTCATTTCTCACCCATGCCTCACTGGAGGCCGGCGAGCATCAGGCGGGCGACCAGGACGACGCACTGCATTTGATGACGGTGCACGCCGCGAAGGGGCTGGAGTTCCACACCGTGTTCATCACCGGGCTGGAACAGGGCTTGTTTCCGCACCAGAACAGCCAGAACGTGGACGGCGGCCTGGACGAGGAACGCCGCCTGATGTATGTGGCGATCACGCGCGCGCGGCGCAGGCTGTACCTGAGTTTTGCGCAGAGCCGTATGCTGCACGGACAGGTGGGTTACGCGATAGCGTCGAGCTTCCTGCGTGAGTTGCCGGACGAGCTTTTGCATTGGCTGTCACCGAGATTTGTGGCGCGGAATGCCTATACACCATCGTTTTCAGCACAACGCGAGGCGTCACCCGCCATAGTGCATCCGGCCAGCAGCTCACCCTGGCGCATCGGTCAGCATGTGTTTCACCAGAAGTTTGGCGCAGGTACGATCACGGGAGCCAAAGGCAGCGGTGCGGATGCAAGCGTGCAGGTCAATTTCAAGCACGCCGGCAGCAAATGGCTGGCTCTGGAATACGCCAAACTGACGGCGGTGTAGGAGCGGACAAATCCACCCCCCTGCGGGTAATTACTCATCCGTCAGAAATACAGGCGCTACCCGCACATTTGAAAAACGAGCGCACCCGTTTGGGGCGGTTACCGGTTTCAACAAATGTCGCCTGAATTACCGGCTTACGATTAACTGCGAATGATTCTGTCGCCCGCCCAGGCGCGGATGGTGGAAGGCTTTTTGCGCTTGCCCACGCGTCCCGGCAATACCCATACCTTGCCTCCGAACAACCGCCGACATTGCGCGTAGGTTTTTGCGGGATACTGGCCGCTACGGTTGGCGCTGGTTGAAACCAGCGCACTGTCGACGCTACCGCATAGTTGCGCCGCAAATGAATGTACGGTGAGACGCACCGCCAGCGTGTCGTGCGTACCGCGCAACCAGCGCGGGCAGGAGTTTTTCGCCGGCATCAAATACGTGATCGCCTGCGCACCACCGTACTGTAATTTCACCTGCTCGTCAGGCGTAAGCGGTTGCAGGTAATGCGCGACCTGGTGGTAATGAGATGCGATGAGGATCAGCCCCTTGCGCTGCGGGCGCTGCTTGAGTCTGAGCAGGCGCAATACCGCTGTTCGATTATCCGGGTCGCACCCAAGACCGTAGCAGGATTCGGTGGGATAGGCGATCAGACCACCGCGCCTGAGGTGGGCAGCAATGCGGTGAATAGGAATAGCAAATCGATGCAAGAGACCACCTGAAAATTCAAAGCTCTAAGTCAGACATGGCGCATGAAGAAAATCACAGCGCTGCCTATACCGATATATGTGAGCAAGATTTTTTTAACACAACACAGTATGGCAACTAAATTTGAATTTCGAGAAATTATTTCCTGCTGGCAATTGCGTGCCAGCCAATATCTCGCCGCATCTGGCGGCCATCAAAATGAATGCCATCGGCAATTTCGTAAGCGCGCTTTTGTGCCACCTTCACCATATCACCCAGCGCCACAACGCATAACACGCGCCCGCCGCTGGTGACCACTTTACCATCCTGCATGCGGGTTCCGGCATGGAATACATGTGCGTCCGGCAGCTTTTTTGCCAATTTATAATCGGGCAATCCGCTGATGACATCGCCCTTGCGCGGTGTGCCGGGGTAATTCGCCGCCGCCAGCACCACGCCGAGTGCGGTGCGCCGATCCCACTCGGCTTCGACTTTGTCGAGCGTACCGTTGACCGCATGCTCGACGATATCGGCAAAGTCGCTTTTCAGGCGCAGCATGATCGGCTGAGCCTCCGGGTCACCCATGCGGCAGTTGAATTCCAGCACCTTGATGTTGCCGTCCGGTGAAATCATCAAGCCCGCATACAGAAAACCGGTATAGGTGACGCCTTCGCTTTCCATGCCGCGCACCACTGGCTGGATAACCTCGCGCAACGCGCGCGCATAGATTTCAGGGGTAACCACCGGTGCAGGCGAGTAGGCGCCCATGCCGCCGGTGTTGGGGCCCGCGTCCCCGTCAAGCAGGCGCTTGTGGTCCTGGCTGGTGGCCATCGCCAATATATTTTTGCCGTCCACCATGACGATGAAGCTGGCCTCTTCGCCCCTGAGAAATTCTTCGATTACCACGCGTGCGCCCGCGTCGCCAGGCAGGTTGCCAGAAAGCATCATATCGATGGCATCAAACGCTTCGGCTGTAGTCATCGCCACCACCACACCCTTGCCTGCGGCGAGACCGTCGGCCTTGATAACGATAGGTGCGCCGTGCTTCTCGACATACGCTCTGGCAGCCGCAACGTCGCTGAAGGTTTCAAAGAATGCGGTGGGAATGTTGTGGCGCACCATGAAATGCTTGGCGAAATCCTTGGAGGATTCCAGCTGCGCCGCCGCCTTGGTGGGACCGAAAATTTTCAGGCCTGCTGCGCGAAAGGCATCCACGATTCCTGCGGCCAACGGTGCTTCCGGGCCGACCACGGTCATATCGACATCTTCGCGCTTTACAAATTCGATCAGATCGGGGATGGCGCTAATAGCAACATTCTCCACCCCCTCTTCCAGGGCCGTGCCCGCATTGCCCGGCGCGATATACACCTTTCGAACTTTCATACCCTGTGCCAGGCGCCATGCCAATGCGTGCTCGCGGCCACCGGAACCAATAACCAATAATTTCATTGCAACCTCAAACTCAACTTGAACATATTGCCTGGCATGCCGGCAACACCTTTACCCGCTTACCGGCTTACAGCGCAGCCACTCCGACCCTGAATCCGCGTTTGGAAAACCCCATGATATTGAAGTAACTGTTGAACTATCACCTGTCACTGGCACATACCAGTCAGGCCAAGGATAAATTCCCTGTTGACCGGCACAATGCAGCGGCGATTTTACATGACCAAAGCGGGAAGTGTGAGCCGCCATGAGACGCTGATAAATAAAGCATCAGCCCAGCATTTTTAATGCCGATTGCCTCGCGCTTATTCCGTTACCAGAGTGACCGAAGTTGCAGCGGTGGCTTTATCGATATCCAGTTGCACTTCGCAGTACTCATTGATTTCGCTGGTGGGAGTTGGGTCATCCTCACAACTGCAACCGCTAATCACACTCTTGAAAAAAATTCCCGCCTTGATATGAATGGCTTCTTCTATCTCGGCAACGCTGTTGATCACCACGGTGATGGGGTCGGCAGTCACATAATTGCCGACCGCTAATCCCTGCTGCAGTGGCAATTGATCGACGCCCAGTTGCGCGATCTCCAGTTTGAGAGTGGCCTCAAAATCCGCTGTTCCCCAGGCACGCAATGCCTTATCGAGTCGTATCATGGACACTCCCTCAGAAATTGGAATTGAAACAGCTCAGGCATATATCGCGTTCAGCTGCCTGGCGATGATATCGTGATTCAGCCACAGCACCGGTGCGCCGGGATTCGATGTCTCACGAAACATTAGTGGGCCGGTACCCTCCAGAACCAGTGCACTCAGGGTGTCTGTCACCAGTGCTTTCTTGTCTTTATGCATCTGATTGATCTCATCCGACATGCCGATCATCAGGTCAGCCAGCTCCACACTGTTGTCCATCGGCCATGCGGCAAAATCCCGATAGCGCTGCGATACGCTACACAGGTTGTAGTCTTCGATCTTCTGCAACAGGCTTTCAATCGAACAACCTTCTTGCAACAATTCGCCACAGGCGCGCCACTGATTCTCCGCCCATACACTACCGCCTTCTTTTTTCAACGCTCTGAGCAGCGGGAACAGCGAGAGCTCTACGCCGGCAAAAATGTCGGATGAATTGGTGCGAATTTCCGGACAATTGTAGACCGTTGCCTTGATACCCTGCGCCCAAGCCGATTCCGCAACACGCTCCAGCCGCATCTTGGCCGATCCCTGCGTGTAATTGGTATAGGTCTGCCACTGGTATTGGCCGCCAATCAAAATTTCGGTGCCATGATAGCCGTAGGCCGTATAACGTACCTGCCCACCGGCCTTTTCCAGACGCGCACGGATTGCCGCGCTGCCCTCGATCAGATGCTGAAAGGTGTTGGCGGTGACTTCGTCGAAGTTCATCAGGATCAGCTTGCCCAGATCGCTATCGAGCAGCGCGCGCGAGGACAGGAAGCGTTCACCACGACCCTTGTAGATGCGGTTCGCAATCGCGAGGAATACTTTGACTTTGGGGATGCCGCCCGCCATGGTATGCGCAAAGAAAGCGTTGCTGCCATCGGGGATCATGCTGTCCAGCTCAGTCATCACTCTGGCAACAGAATCCTTGAAGCGTTTGATGCCGACTACGCGGCATTTTTCAATATGTGCCCAATCCAGCTTGTCGTCCTGCCAGCTCTTGAGTGTCATGTCGGCCAGCAGGTCAGTCGGGGTCGGCTCGCCTGCCGGTGCGTCCAGATCGAAACCCGCCATCAACGGCACATTGATAATGTGCCCGCCCAGGTTGGCTTCGGCCACAGCCAATTCCTCGTCGGTCAGTGCACGCAAAGCGTTGTTCTCGTCACGGCGGCCAACGGTAATGCCGATGATGGTCATACCGGCCTTGCGCGCCTCATTGATTAGGCCATTGGCGTAACCCCTGCCGAACAGCTCGCCGAACAGCACAAAAACATCACCTTTGCGAAAGATATTAGTCTGGGGAATTGCTCTCAACGGAACAGGTGCAATCATGTAGCGGACTCCAGTATGGATGACAGATAAGTTGTGTGCCGGGGGTGGTTTATTCGAAGCGGAGCCGACCCCTCTGGATAATGCGGGTTAAAACAAATGTATGCTGACCCCATTAGTTTTCCCCATTGGTTTTCCACGATATTGAAATAATTATTTAGCCTTTATCTGCAACTGGCGCATACCGGACAGGGTCAAGATAAACCCTTATTCAGCCTGATGCAGCGGTGATTCTACATGACCAAGGCGGAAAATGTGAGCAACCATGCAATGCCGGTAATTGCGGTGACAAAAATCAACCCGTTTTACAATGACTACAAGGTGTAGCAAGCGGTTTGGCAGGGACTTTTAAACAACGGTGTATTGTTTACCAATTGATTGGTGATAAAGTAAACCGGATCGCACATACAGCGAAGAGACAGGGAGACGACGCAAATGCTTGACTGGGTTGGTTACGCAAAATTTTTTATGGCGCTCATGGTTATCGTTAACCCGGTCAGCGCCGTACCACTTTTCGTCACCATGACAGCCGGCAATAGCGCTGCGGAGAAAAAGCAGATTGCGCGCATAGCAAGTATTTCAGTTGCGGTGGTCCTGGTGCTGGCAGCGATTATTGGTGAACCAATCCTGACGCTGTTCGGGATCACCATAGCGTCGTTTAAAGTGGGCGGTGCAATTTTAATTTTGCTAATGGCCATCTCAATGATGCATGCCATGCCCAGCAGAGAAAGCCAGACGCCCGAAGAAGCCCGGGAAGCGACACTTAAGGAAAATATTGCCGTAGTGCCACTGGCGATCCCGCTTCTTTCAGGCCCCGGCGCAATATCCACAACCATCATCTATGCGACAGAACGTTCATCGTTAACCCACCTTGGTGCCATCATTCTGTGCTGCCTGCTGGTTGCATTGATCACCTGGCTGATGCTCAGGCTTGCAACACCCGTAAGCAAATGGCTCGGGGAAACCGGCGTGAATATCGCCATCCGGCTAATGGGATTATTGCTGGCGGCGGTTGCTGTGGAAATTTTTACCAGTGGTCTGGTGGTGTTGCTACCGGGGCTCAAGGGAAACTGAAACAACATTCGCAGCCGTTTGGCTTCAGGGTTTCCGGAATAACGCGTCGAGCGGGTTTTTACTCGCAGGAGCGCTTCCAGAAACGCGCTTCGCGGCAAACTCTTCCTCAATGTTGTCGCGGTAGAAACTCCAGGCCGCTCCCGAGTCGCTAAAACGGCGCCAGGTATCCTCACCGACACCGCCGTACTGTAGCGTGCTGCCGCTATCGAGCTGCACCTGCAACACTCGGGCACGCGCGTCGTAGCCAATGGCACGCAACCTGCCCGAATTGATTTTCTTCATTTCCATGATGTCATCCTGGGATTATTTTGAACCTGATTTCTTTAATTTTTATGGAAACACTGAATAATCCCGTCAGCGCGATAATCAGTGTCTTGCCCGCTTGCGGACTTAGTCGATTGGCTGGTAGTTGCGTCAGGAGCGAAGCGGCGTGGCGATACTGAACTTGTTCAGCATTTCCTTAATTACTTGCCTGCTCTGATTGTCCCACAAGCGCAGGCTCAAATTTATAGACCGGCAATTCTTCACGGGGAAGGTCGAGCGCCTCCAGTACTTTGAACGCCGCGTAGGCGTCGTTGGCCGCGTAGAGCAATTGCTTCTCGGTGAGTTGATGCTGTGACCAGTTGGATGTGGTGACATGTCTGGATTTGGAAAAACGCTGCTTGAACACCAGACCCACCGCCGCCCGGACACCCATATGCTGCTGGTAGCCGTCCATACGGAACACCGTATTGAGATCCACCACACCGCCCAGATCCACATCCAGTTTCGCGTAGATATGCCTACCGTCTGATTTAAGGTCGAAGCCAACCTTGATGAGCTGTTCCGATTGCAGCAGCTCAACCAGAAACGGGTGTCCCTCTGTTTGATGCAGTTGAAACAGGTAAGCACAATTACGCAACGCAAACTGTACCAGGTGCGGGCCTTCACTGACTTCGCCCACCGTAAACGTCGGCTTTGATTCGGTATCGAACCCGACAATACCGGCCGCCTTTATCTCGGCAGCGGCGGATGCAAACTCTGCACTGCTTGAGGGTACATGAATGCAGTCCAGCGCTAGGCCGGTAAACGGCTCAAACAGTGCGATTTCAGCTTTGCTCGGCGTAGCTTTGTTCATATAAAGGAATGAAGAGAATATCTTGTTGGGATTGATACTGATTATTTCTCAGGCTTTCTTCACAAATTCAGATTTCAGCGACATCGCACCGACGCCATCAATTTTGCAGTCGATATCATGATCGCCATCGACGATGCGGATGCTCTTTACCTTGGTGCCCACCTTCACCACCGAAGACGAACCTTTGATTTTCAGGTCCTTGATTACCGTCACGCTATCGCCATCGTTCAGCACTGTACCAAAGGCATCCTTTACCACACGCTTGTCATCCGCACTTTCCGGTGCGGCATCTTTGCTCCATTCATGCGCGCATTCCGGGCAGACATACATGCCGCTGTCTTCGTAAGTAAATTCGGAACTGCATTGGGGACATTTTGGTAGGTCGTTCATAGTGCCTTCAGTGATTAAATGATGTAAACAGGAAAATGAATAAAAATTTGCCAGGTAGCAACTTGCATGGTTGCGGCCAGCCAGTTTAAACTTTACAGAAAATTTGAGAAAAGAGGGCTAAAAAACTGCGGTCCGTTGTATATTATTCTTTCTACTGAGCGGCACTGAAGGTTATTACAAATTTCCACTGTGTCAGGGGAGATGTCCGGTAAATGGCCTTTTTCGCAACATTATCAAACTCGTAAGTCGTTGCTCCGGTGGGATTCGACAATATTTCGTTCGTGGCATTTTTTAGTGTCGCACTTCCCAATTCGCGTGGATCGAGAAATTCGCGTTCGGTTTTTTTATGTAGCGTGGTCAGCCCGTTGGGGGCCAGGGAGAAAAAGGCCGCATCTCTCCGGAGCGCAAGGGTAGAGCCGACCTGCTCGGCAAGTCTGTCAAGAAAAAGTGATGCGCCGATCGCGCCAATCACCTTATCTCCCTTCTTCATGGGAACCGCGATTACGGTAGAACGTTGCCCGGTGGCTTTGCTGACGACCAGTGCGCCGGTGATTTCTTGACCCGACATAAGTTCTGGGAAATAGCTTCGGTCACTCAGCTTTACATCCATATGCCCTTTGTCGACAGTGTAATAAATTCCGTCGGAGCGAACGAACCAGACAATGAGACCGCTATCCGATTTTTGGTACCCGCTCAATAGAGCCTTCATTTTCTCCCATTCCCCCGATTTCGCCTCGGTGGTAGAGGCCAGAATTTCGAGACTTTGCCGAATCGAGTTGATACGCAGGTCCGTGTAAGAAGCGAAGGCGGATAACAGGCTTTGCGCATCCGCCTCGGTCGGGGGTTCCGCAATGGGCGCTTGGGCGAAACCAAGTCCGGGAACAATGAACATGAGCAAAGCGGCAACTTTTAAAACCCATCTCTTAAACATTTCCCTCTCCCTTCTCAAATTGGACTCAATTTACTTCTTGAATGCCCCGTTTAATTCCCGAATGTAGCTCAACACAATGTCTCCAGATAAGGCACCAGCTCGCTTGCACCAACAAACGTCAACCCATACATGGCGCCCAAGCCTTTTGCCTGCTCCGGCTCAAGACCAACAACACAAATAACAAATCGCTTCGAGCTGATACCCAGCTTTTTGCGTAGAGCAACATACTTCTCAAGATCCGTCCTGTACTCGCCCGTCTTGCACTCGATATATATGGGGTCAGTACCGTTCAGCATGAAGAAAACATCCAGCTCGTACTTGTCGGCGTTGGGCAAAGTAAGCGTCAAGTTTCTGGCACAGGAAAAAGGGACTTTACGTTTCTGAAAAATTTTTAGTGCTTCCATCAGGGCAAACCATTCCAGCCATTCGCCTGCAAAGAACTTGCGTACCGAAGGTGCGGTCTGCAGCACCACTCTTATATTTTTCTCTTCCTTGTTATTTAAACAGCGCACCACCAAAGAATGTTCATATAACTGTTTGCAAAAGGCCTTGAGTGACTTTGACTCAGCCTCGGTCTTTCTATCAAAATATATCAGCGTACTTTCATACCCCTTCAGTTGCGCATAGCGGATGCGTTCCACCACTTCGCCCAGAATATCGAATTGATTTCCAATCTCGACAGCCGCTTCGTCAAAGAAGCCTGTCGTATCGACTGCACTTGTGTTGACGCAGATTGATATTCCTTTCGAGCCAAACCACTTGGAGATGACACTGTGTTGTATCTCGGAAGTAAGTACGTCAGTGTTGTGGATGTCAAAGTCGATGGGTTCATCGGCATGGCTCTTTGCTGCAGGGGTGTCAGCGGTAGCGGCATTTTTGCTGGCAGCTTCTTTTAGCTGGTTCAATTCGCACTGCTGCTCGACAAAAAGCTTCAAAATATGATTCATGAATAGAACCGTATCGTAAATCTTGCCAGGTGCACCGCAACTATCGCAAATAGCGGTAGCACCTGCCAACTCATTCGCGTGCTCGGTTACAGCACCGCATTTATTGCACCTGGATACAGACATGTATTCCCTTAAATTTGAGCTAGTATTACGAAGACTACTATGAGAGCCAGCTTGAGCTGGCCCCTTTAATTTTTATGAACGGGCATCCGTTCGTGAGTTGTGCATAAGCTACCGCTATGCCAGCTGCTGGCGCACCCATGCCGCATAACGATTAACAAAACCCTGCAGAAATTTCTGTGTGCCCTCGTTATTGATCTTGCCGTCGGCATCAATCAGCGTGTCATCCTTGAACTGCACAAATACTTCGGGCTGTCCCAGTGTGGGGACATCAAGGTATGCCAGCACATTACGCAGATGTTGCTGCGCCAGCGCACTGCCGGTAGCACCGATAGAGGCACCGATGACGGCACCGGGTTTGCCGGCAAACGAGTTCGTGCCCCACGGCCGTGATGCCAGATCAATGGCGTTTTTCAACACGCCGGGGATAGAACGGTTGTACTCGGGGGTGACAAACAACAATGCGTCGGCCGCCCCGATCTGCTGCTTAAGTTGGCGTCCGGCCGGTGGATAGTCTGCATCGAAATCCTGGCTGTACAGCGGCAACTGCCCAATCTGCACCGGATCGAACTGGAAATCCTGCGGCATCAGCTGCTCGACCGCTCGCGCCAAACGGCGATTGATCGAATCCTTGCGCAAACTGCCAACCAATACGGCAACGACAATTTTCTGGTTCTTATTCATGGCTGATTCTCCAAGTTAGAGTATGAGTGGTACATGGTGGCACTCACAAGTCATCGAGTGCAAACAATTCGCCAGCCAGCATGATGTCCCTGGCGCAGCATAATCATGGACAGACTGAGTCAACTCCTTTGACCCGCAGCCTGTCCAAATTAACTTTCTTTTTTTCCATGGCGGCACCCTGGATACTATTGCAATGCTGTTCCCGTTGGCTATTCTAACCCCCCAATTTCTTGTCTACCGCACCGGGCGTTAGCCCTTCCTTGATATGTTTGACTGCCGGTTTCTTGAACTCACCGGGGTAATCTTGTTTCGGGGTTTTCATCGTCGCCATTTCCAGTGTGAGTGTTATTTTACGCCACTCTTGGAAGGCTAAATTTCAGTGGAAGCTCAATTGAAGCCACTCTTTGTATACCGCGCACTATAAATGTTAAAAAACAAAAGCCCGGACTCGGCCGGGCTTTTGCTCAGGTGATTTGCCGACTCAACGTAGATTCATTGCGTCTTGCATAATCTTTGGAGTAATGAAAATCAACAACTCAGACTTGGTGTCGCTCTTGACGTTGCTTTTGAACAGCCAACCAAGCACGGGCACATCGCCCAGCAAAGGAACTTTTTGAGTAGAGTCACCCACATCTTGCGTAAAAACTCCGCCAATCACCACCGTTCCGCCGTTTTCCACCATCACCTGGGTGCTCACCTGCTTGGTGTTGATGCTGGGCACGCCGCCATAGATGGCACCTACAGTGTCCTGATTCACTTCCAGTTTCATGTCAATATTGTCATCCGGTGAAATCTGCGGAGTTACTGTCAGGCTCAGCGTCGCGTCTTTGAACGCAATAGCCGTTGCGCCACTGCTGGATGCCTGTTGATAAGGGATTTGCGTGCCGGCCGAAATTTTCGCCTGGGTTTTATCGGCGGTCACAACACGCGGGCTGGCTATATTTTTGGTTTTCCCATCCAGCTCGGATGCAGTCAATTCCAGCGACAATACCTTGGTTGCTGCTGGGTTGAATAGCGACAGCGTCAACCCACCTGTCCCGCTGTCGGCACCCGGCAAATTCACATTGCCACCAACGACCGCGCGTGTGGCGGTTGGCGTATTGCTGCCCACGGAGAAGCCCGCACCCGCACCAACCGCATCGCCGGTGTAGCCCAGCTTGCCACCCAAGGTCCGGTTGAAGTCGTCTGTTGCCGAAACGAAGCGCGCCTCAATCATTACCTGACGCACCGGTACGTCAATCTGCTTGATAAGTTTGCGCGCCTCTTCCAGCCGTGAAGGTGTGTCCTGAAGGAATAAAGTATTGGTACGCTGATCTACCACCGCGCTGCCGCGCTTGGAAAGAATGCGTTGCTTATCATTAGTCAATAAAGCAACGATCGCATCGCCCTTCTGGTAACTCAGATTAAAACTTTCGGTACGCAATTCTTCCAGATCAGAAATTTCCTGACGTGCAGCCAGGCTGATTTTTTCCTTGGCGGCAATTTCTTCACGGGGTGCGACCTGAATGACATTGCCATTTTTACGCATATCCAGGCCGCGACTGCTTAGAATGATGTCCAGCGCCTGATCCCATGGAACATCTTTCAAACGCAGGGTGATGTTGCCGCCCACGGTATCGCTGATCACCATGTTCAGATCAGTGAAGTCGGCAATCACGCTCAACGCCTCACGAACATCGATCTTCTGGAAGTTAAGAGTCAGCTTCTCGCCTGCATAACCCGTCTGGCCGCTTTTCGACAGCTTGTTGGGATCATCAATAACCGGCTTCACTTCGACGATAAACTTGTTGTCGGTCTGGTAGGCCGCATACTCCCACATTCCTTTAGGCTCGATCACCATGCGCACGTTGTCGCCCTGGGCAAAGGTATCCACCCCTTGCACCGGCGTGGCGAAATCAACCACATCCAGTTTGCGCTGCAGGTTGCGCGGCAGGCTGGTCTTGAGGAAATCGACAATCAGCGTAGTCCCTTGCTGGCGGATGTCGATACCAATACCCGGATCGGAAAGATCGATCTGGACGCGTCCCGCACCATCTTTGCCACGACGGAAATCAATATCACGCAAAGTATACTGTTGTGCGCTCTGTTTGGCCTCGGCAAACCGTGAGATGCTGCCGGCCGCCGCCTGATCGGTCGCTTTGCTCTGCAGAATGATCAGCAGATTATTGCCGTCAACTCTGGTGTTATAGACAAGCATCTGTGTCAGGTTGATCACCAAACGTGTACGAGTCCCCGCCTGAACAATATTGGCGCTGCGCAAATCACCCTCGGCAAAATCCTGGGCCGACTTACCCAGCCCGTTTGCGGTATCGGGAAAATCAAGTGCGATACGCGGCGGAGTATTGATGGTAAAGCCTGCCGGAACATTAGCCAGTGGCTGTGCCAGTTCAACTTTGATGACGGTTGTTCCATCGCCCGGGCTGCTGGCATTCAGCGCAATGATGCTGTTTTGCTCGCCCGCTTGCGCCTGCGCACCCAACATGCCGAAAGCGACAAACAGCGCCAGCAATCGAGTCATGCCCTTAGCCATACTATCAAGTTGTCTCATTGTCCCACTCCTAAAACTCATTCAATTAATTGCAAGCTGCTCACGCGATCAGACCAGTCACCGGCACTGTCTTGCACAGCCTCTTTAATGGTCATTTCCGTCTCGTTCACTTCCTTGATCAAACCAAAATTTAATCCGATGTAGTTGCCTGCTTTAACGCGATGCAACTTGCCATCTGGAGCACGAATTACAGCATAGCCAATTTTATTCTGGAACAGATAGCCGACCATTTTGATATTTTCGAGTGGAAACTCTTCCAGAGCTTCTTTGGGGCGCTCCAGATCGGGCTGGTTTATTCCGCCGCGCCCGGAATGCATATCCGGCTTGCGCGGCCTGAATGGATCGGGCAGACTGGCTTCATTGTCATAAACAAAGGGCTCATACAGCTTTACCTCCGGTGGTGGCGGAATTTTGCCGCGCAGATCTTTTCCGGAATTTTTGACAAAATCATTCAAGTCCTGAAATTCTTCGCTGCCGCAACCTGTCAGCAATAGCGAAGCCAGAAAGAAATAGATAAATCTCATTTTCTTTTTCCCTTCTTCGCGGTGGCTTTTTTCTGGGCAGCCAGCTCTTCTTCGTCCAGGTAACGGAAAGTTTTTGCTGTCGCGTCCATGGACAATCTCGCGTCTGCGGATGATTTTCCGCCTATCGGGCTTATCGCGATGTTTTGAAGCGTAACAATACGCGGCAACATTGCAATATCACTGGAGAATTTTCCGATGTCGTCATAGTTGCCCGTTACCTTGATGGTAATCGGCTGCTCCGCAAAAGAGCCAACCACCGTCTCGCCACCCGGGCGGAACAATTCAAATTGCAGGCCGCGCCCCAAGCCAGCCTGATTAATGTCAGTCAACAATGCGTCCATTTCCGATTTGCTGGGTAATTGTTTGAGCAATGCACCGAAAGATTCCTGCGTCTCGGTCAGTTGCTTTCTGATCAGGTCCAGATTAATTGCCACTTTTTTCTTGGCCAGAAAAGTATCCTTGAGCTGCTGTTCTTCTTGCCTGACTTTACCCAGCTCTGCCCACTGATCCTGCCAGTCAAGCAACGCACCGGCAACCACAACCCCGGCAAACAGTGCAACAAAAACAACAATCTTTACCAGCCACGGCCACGCTCCGGGGTCCTTGGGGTTCAAATTCTTGAAATCGTCCAGTTTTATCATGGCATTCAGCCCCTTGCGCCAGTCGGTTTGACAGGTGCACTCGCAGCAGTTTCTGCAACTTTGGTCAAATTGAACGTCAGCGTAAACTCACTTACGCGCGCCCCCCCCGTGCTGGAAGCGCGGATTTCTACCAGTGCCGGAGAATCCAGCCATGGAGAGTCTTCAATCGCTCTCATCAATGTGGAAATACGTGCATTGGATTGTGCATAGCCGGCCAGATTGATTTTATTGCCCGCCTGCTTGAGAGTCTTAAGGTAAACGCCATCCGGCAGAATGCGCAACATTTGATCCAGCAAATGCACCACGTCAGAACGGTCGCTTTGTAGTTTCTCCACGGCATCCTTGCGCACCAGCAAAGACTGCGTCTGCTCGCGGAGCTTTTTGATTTCATCGATTTGCTTGTCCAGTATCGCAATTTCCTGGTTCAAATATCCATTGCGCCGTTCCTGATGGGATATTTGCGTGGTGATCGCCACGTGAACAAATCCGACCAGCAGCGCGCCCAGCACCACGGAAATGACACTCAACGCACCAAACTGAATCTGGCGGGTGCGACGTTTTTCGGCACGATGCGGCAGTAGATTTATGCGTATCATGACGGATCAAACCTCCGCATTGCCAGTCCGCAGGCGATAATCAAAGACGGCGCATCAGTTTGCAACTGGCGTGGCTTAATGCGACTCGATAAAGTCATTAAAGCAAAAGGGTTCGCCACCATGGTGCTCACCTGGGTTCGGGTTGCCACCGCATCATCCAGGCCGGGTAATACCGCACACCCGCCTGCCAGCACAATGTAATCCACCTCGTTATATTGCGTCGAAGTAAAAAAGAACTGCAGTGCACGCGCAATCTCCATTACCACGCTCTCGCGGAAAGGTGACAAAACATCGCTTTCATAGTTGTCCGGTAATCCGCCATTGCGCTTGGCCGATTCCGCCTCTTCGGCTGACAAACCGAACACACCCTGAATCTGCTGCGTCAATTGATTGCCGCCGATTTGCTGATCCCTCGAATAAACCGACTGCCCGTTACGCAACACATTGACATTCATCACGTTTGAACCTATGTCGACCAGCGCCACACACTTGTCCACCGCACCGTCAGGCAACTGGGCGCTAATCTGTTCAAAGGCTGCTTCAGCCGCATAGGGTTCAACATCAATGACCAACGCTCTCAAACCCGCCGATTGAGCCGCCGCGACCCGATCCTCGACATTTGCCTTGCGCGAAGCTGCTAATAACACTTCAATCTCATCCGGGTTGCCGGGAGCCGGCCCGATGACCTGAAAATCCAGATTAACTTCCTCGAGTGCAAACGGAATGTACTGGTTTGCCTCCGACTCGACCTGGTATTCCAGATCTTCCTCGCGCATGCCGGCAGGCAGAAGAATTTTTTTGGTAATGACCGCAGCCGCCGGGAGCGCCAGGCTGACATTCCTGATACGGCTGCCGAGCCGCTTCCAGGCTCGCTGAAGGCTTTCTGCAACAGCATCAAGATTGTTGATGCTTCCGTCGGTGACGGCGTCTTTCGGTAGCGGCTCAATAGCATAACGCTCTACAATGTACCCGCCTTTTTTGGGCATCTCGCCAAATTCAACCATTTTGACCGATGACGAACTGATATCCACGCCTATCAAGGGAGGCATTTTGGTTGTCAGAAAGTCTAACGGGATATCGAAATTTACTTTAGGCATAGGCCGCTTACAGCTCTTTTGTATAAAGTGGATTAAATCCTAGCAATAACTATAAACTGTGTAAAGCTATTTTTAGGGGTTATTTGTCTGCACAGAGTCGATATAATTTCGCCCAACTGATACGCCATACTACCATTATTCCTTTTCGGACAACTGTACATGCCTTCCCGTCGCTTGCTTTTCCCGGTTCTCGTCATATCAATCCTGGCACTACTCCCGGTCATACTGCTTGGCTTGGCGGTCATGCTGGCTTACCCGACCCTGCCTTCGCTGGATGCGCTGGTTGATTATCGCCCAAAAATGCCGCTGCGTATTTACAGCGCGGAAGGTGTGCTGCTCAGTGAATTCGGCGAGGAGCGCCGCGCGCTGGTCAAGATATCAGAAGTTCCCGATGTGATGAAAAATGCCATCCTTGCTGCCGAAGATGATCGATTTTACGAACACGGTGGCGTGGATTATATGGGCGTGTTGCGTGCCGCAATTTCCAACTTCACGTCCGGTGGCGCAAAACAGGGCGCAAGCACCATCACCATGCAGGTTGCGCGCAACTTTTTCCTTTCCAAGGAAAAAACCATGACGCGCAAGTTTAACGAGGTGCTGCTCGCTTTCAAGATTGAACATAATTTGAGCAAGGACGAAATCCTCCAGCTTTACTTCAACCAGATTTATCTTGGACAGCGCGCCTATGGCTTTGCCGCAGCCGCCCAAATTTACTTTGGCAAACCGCTCAGACAGGTCACCATCGCGGAAGCCGCCATGCTCGCCGGGCTGCCCAAGGCACCCTCTTTATACAACCCTGTTGTTAATCCGAAACGGGCAAAATTACGCCAGCTTTATGTCTTGCGCCGCATGCATGAGTTGCACTTTATCGATGGCGAGCAACTCCAGTTGGCACAACAGCAACCCATTTCAACCAGGCGCATCAACCGGGAATTTGGCACCAAATCCGACTATATATCCGAAATGGTTCGGCAGGCCGTTTATGAAAAGTATCAGGAAGACGCTTATACGCATGGTCTCAAGGTATATACCACCATTCGCCAGCGGGACCAACTGGCAGCCTATCAGTCCGTCCGGATGGGCGTGCTGGAATATGACCGGCGCCACGGCTACCGTGGGCCGGAGGGTTTTGTTGATCTGAAAAAGGGAAATAACGAGGAGTATCTTGAAGAAGCGTTGCAGGACGTGTCCGACAGCGACGACCTGAAACCGGCCGTGGTGCTGGCATTATCATCCAGGCTGGTTCGCGCCTATTGCAAAGGTGGTGAAGTTGTGGAAATCAGCGGTGAAGGCTTACGCTTCGCACAACGCGCCCTGGGAGGCAAGGTCGCCCTGAACCAGCGTATTGTTGCCGGTTCCATCATACGCCTGCAAAAAGATGAGAAGGATGCCTGGCAGATAAGCCAGCTTCCCCAGGTGGAAGCCGCTTTTGTCTCCGGCAATCCACGTGACGGCGCAATTTACGCGCTGATTGGTGGCTTTGATTTCAGCCGCAACCAATTCAACCGGATTACACAAGCCTGGCGCCAACCGGGATCAAGCCTCAAGCCCTTTATTTATTCGGCAGCGCTGGAAAAAGGCTTAACTCCCGCTACCGTGATTAATGACGCACCACTGATGTTTGACGCTTCACAGACGGGCAGCGAGCCGTGGGAACCGAAAAATTACGATGGCAACTTTGAAGGGCCGATGCGCATGCGTCAGGGCCTGACCAAGTCGAAAAACCTGGTTTCCATACGCATTCTGCAGTCCATCACGCCGCAATATGCCCAAGATTATCTTACCAAGTTCGGCTTCGATGCCGCCAAAAATCCGCCCTACCTCACCATGGCACTGGGAGCCGGTTCCGTCACCCCACTACAACTGCTGAACGGTTATTCGGTATTTGCCAACGGCGGTTTCCGCGTCACACCCTATTTCATCCAGCGCATTGAGGATTCGCGTGGCAATGTGCTTTTCCAAGCCAGGCCAGCCGTAGCGGGCGAAGATGCCGACCGTGTCATCGATGTGCGCAATGCGTTTACCATGGTCAATATGATGCAGGACGTGATAAAGCGCGGCACGGCCATTCGTGCCATGCAGCTTGGACGTGAGGATCTGGCAGGTAAAACTGGTACAACCAGTGATTCGATGGATGCATGGTTCTGCGGATTTCAACCCACCCTGGTCGGCGTTGCCTGGATGGGTTTCGATCAGCCACGTAGCCTGGGCGACAAGGAAACTGGCGGTGGGGCTGCCTTGCCGATCTGGATGGATTACATGAAAAAGATACTCAAGGATGTGCCGCAGGCCGTTTATACCATGCCGGAAAACATGGCCGCCGTGCCTATCAACAGGGAGGGATTTCGCGACGAGAGCGCCTCGCTGATCGAGTATTTCTATCAGGAAAATATCCCGTCGGAACAGACCATGCCACACGTGCCCAATGAAGAAGCCAAGCCGGCGGACACCATCAAGGACCAACTGCTTTGACTCCGACATGACCAAACAACACGCATCCAGAAATTCGGCTCATAGGCGCGATTTGATGCGTGAGCAACTGGCGTATCAGGCCGCCAGATTAATGGCTGAAGGCAACATTACCGATCATGCCCTGGCCAAGCGCAAGGCCGCGCAACAACTTGGCGCATCGGATACACAGCACCTGCCCAGTAACGACGAAGTAGATATGGCGTTACACAGCTACCGCGCGCTCTATCAGCACGGCAGCCACCCGGCCATCCTGCGCCAGCTGCGCGAAGAGGCGCTCGCCACCATGCGCCCGCTGGAGTCTTTCCACCCCTACCTCACCGGCTCGGTATTGAGCGGCATGGCAGGCATCCATTCTGACATCAACCTGATGCTGTTTTCCGACGACACGAAAGCTGTGCTGCTGTTCCTGCTCAAACACAACCCTGTATTCGAGGATGGAGAATGGAGAGTGCGAATAGGCGGACGTGAAGAAACCGTACCGAGTTACACCCTGACTGGTGAATCCGGCATACAGGCTCACCTCATTGTGATGCCTGAGAATGCCCGCCATAGTGGCAACCGCCACCCGGAAACGCATGCAGACATTGCGGCGGTGGAGGCATTGCTGACAAGTTCAAAGTAGGTTTTATGCAGGGTGGGTCGGTAGCAGGCGTAATCCGCCGGGATATTTGTACCAAACCTAAAGCCGTTTGCGTTGTTGGCTACGCCATAATCTGAAGATTGGTTTTTGCCGCAACAAGCCGCTACGCGGCGGTGCGGAAGCGACGTAAGGAGCACGCGGACAATTCGTGGGACGTACACCCGCAAATTAGGGGTTTATAGCGTCTTAAGTGTTTTGTTCTGCCATCGCGGCGAGCTGTTCGGCCTGATGCTCGGCCATCAGCGCACCGGTGAGCTCGCCGATATCGCCATCCATGATTGCCTCCATCTTGTACAACGTGAGGTTGATGCGGTGGTCGGTGACGCGACCCTGCGGAAAATTGTAGGTGCGAATGCGCTCAGAGCGGTCGCCGCTACCGACCAGGCTCTTGCGCGTTGCGGCAATCTTGGTGTTTTGTTCGCGCACTTGCGCATCCATGATGCGCGCGGCCAGCACGCGCATCGCCTGCGCCTTGTTCTGGTGCTGCGAGCGACCGTCCTGGCACTCTACCACCACGCCGGTCGGCAGGTGAGTGATGCGCACCGCCGAATCGGTCTTGTTGATATGCTGACCACCCGCTCCACTGGCGCGAAACGTGTCGATACGCAGGTCGGCAGGATTCAGCATCACTTCATCTACTTCGGCCACTTCCGGCATCATCGCAACGGTGCAGGCCGAAGTGTGCACGCGCCCCTGCGTTTCGGTGGTGGGAACACGCTGTACACGGTGTGCGCCGGATTCAAACTTGAGCACCGAGTAGGCACCCTGCCCGACGATACGGGCGATGACTTCCTTGTAGCCGCCGACTTCGCCGGGGCTTTCCGAAATGATCTCCACCTGCCAGCGCTTGCGTTCGGCGAAACGCGTGTACATGCGGAACAATGCGCCGGAAAACAGTGCTGCCTCGTCGCCGCCGGTGCCGGCACGGATCTCGAGAAATACGTTGCGCTCATCGTTGGGATCCTTCGGCAGCAGCAGCACTTCCAGATCGCGGTCGAGCTGCGCGCGGCGCGCATCGCCCTGTTCAATCTCGGCGTCGGCAAATTCCCTCATTTCAGGGTCGGATGCCATATCTTTGGCGGCGACGATGTCGGCAAGACAGCTTTGATAAGTATGGTACAGCGTCACCACCGGCTCCAGTTCGGCGCGCTCGCGGCTAAGCTTGCGGAACGTGTCCATGTTACGCGTGGCTTCCTCGGTGCTCAGCAGTTGATCGACTTCATACAGGCGTTCGCCCAGTTGAGCAAGCTTGGTGGCGATATTTGGTTTCATCCGAAATTGTTTATGAGATGAAATCGTGAGCAAAGAACTGTTCGTGGTGAAATGGTCGAACTATGTATGGCTCCTCGACTGACCCGTGGCGAATGGAACCTGGAATCATTCGTCGGTATGCAGGCAATACAGGCGATGAACAGTATCAAGAAATGCCTTGCGGTCATCGCCGTGCACCTGGTTCAGTGCGTGGGTTGGGGCATGCAGGAGTTTGTTGGTCAGACCGTTGCTCATCGCTTCCAGCACCTTCTCCGGATTCTCACCTTTGGCCAGCAGGCGTACAGCCTTTTCCATTTCATGGCGGCGGCTGCGCTCGGCCTGGTCGCGCAGCGCGCGGATAGTTGGCACCACTTTGCGCGATTCCATCCAGTGGACGAAATCATTCACGCCGGAATCGATGATGACCTCGGCTTCCTGAACCGCGCTCTGGCGTGCGTCGATGCCATCCTTCACTACTTCTGCAAGGTCATCCACGCTGTACAGGAACACATCATCCAGTTCCGCAACTTCCGCTTCCACGTCACGCGGCACGGCCAGATCGACAATAAACAGCGGGCGGTGCTTGCGCTGTTTCAGCGCGCGCTCCACCATACCCTTGCCGAGAATCGGCAGCGGGCTGGCGGTGCAGGTAATGATGATGTCGTGATGCGCGAGCTGTTCCGGCAATTCGTTCAGCGTGATTGCGTGACCATTAATGCGTCGCGCCAACCCATGCGCGCGTTCCAGCGTGCGGTTGGCGACGGTGATGTGCCTGGGTGAGCGCGCTGCAAAATGTACCGCGTTGAGTTCAATCATTTCGCCCGCGCCGATGAACAGCACACTTTGTTCGGTGATACTCGGAAAAATCCGTTCGGCCAGGCGCACTGCCGCTGCGGCCATCGACACCAGATTTGCGCCGATTTCGGTTTGCGTGCGCACATCCTTGGCCACCGAGAAGGTACGCTGAAACAATTTGTGCAGCAAAAATCCCATCGTGCCAGCCTCTTCGGCCTGACGCACTGCCTGTTTCATCTGCCCGAGAATCTGCGGCTCGCCCAGCACCATCGAATCCAATCCGCTTGCCACGCGGAACGAATGCTTCACCGCCAGCTCGCGCGGTAGCGTGTAGAGATAGGGATCAATATCCTTGCGCGGCAAATGGTGATATTGCGCCAGCCAGTCGATGGCATGTTCGGGCTGCCTGGCGGCGTTGTAATACAACTCGGTGCGATTGCAGGTGGACAGGATTGCCGCTTCTTTGACCACGCCGTTTCCCACCAGGTCACGCAGTGCATTACCCAGCCCGTCCACATTGAACGCGACTTGTTCACGCACGGCAAGCGGCGCGGTTTGATGGTTAATGCCAAAGGCGAACAGCTGCATTTTGGTTTTCGGCAGGCGAACGGATTAAAAAGGTGGGGAATTATAGTATTAAAGGCGGCGCAATACTATCCGGCGCAAATCGGGCAAGTCGCATAGAATGTGCGCTTGTGCAATATCCGCATTAAAACGCCGTATGCAGGACTGTCAGAGCGGCGCAACAGGAGGAAAAACAATGAAATATCGCGACCTGCGCGATTTCATCGTACAACTGGAAAAACTCGGCGAACTCAAGCGCGTGACCGCGCCGGTTTCATCATATCTGGAAATAACTGAAATCTGCGACCGTGTGCTGCGCGCACAGGGACCGGCCATCCTGTTTGAAAACCCGGTCGGGCACAACATGCCGGTGCTCGCCAACCTGTTTGGCACACCGCGCCGTGTGGCGCTCGGCATGGGCGAGGAAAGCATCCAGGCGCTGCGTGAGGTGGGCCAATTGCTTGCCTACCTGAAAGAACCGGAGCCACCCAAGGGCTTGAAAGATGCCTGGGAAAAATGGCCGGTATTAAAGCAGGTACTCACCATGTCGCCCAGGGTGGTGTCCTCCGCGCCGTGTCAGGAAGTGGTGTGGGAAGACGCAGATGTGGACTTGGGTAAGTTACCGATCCAACATTGCTGGCCGGGTGACGCCGCACCGCTGATTACGTGGGGGTTGGTGGTGACGCGCGGGCCGAACAAAGCGCGCCAGAATCTCGGCATCTACCGCCAGCAGGTCATCGCGCCGAACAAAGTCATCATGCGTTGGCTGGCGCATCGCGGCGGCGCACTGGATTTTCGCGACCATTGCCAGAAAAATCCGGGGCAGCCGTTTCCGGTTGCGGTGGTAATCGGCGCCGACCCGGCCACGATACTCGGCGCGGTCACGCCGGTGCCGGATACCTTGTCCGAATACCAGTTCGCCGGATTGCTGCGCGGCAGCAAAACCGAGCTGGTGAAGTGCCTCGGCAACGATTTGCAAGTACCCGCTTCCGCTGAGATCGTGCTGGAAGGTGTGATCCGCCCGGACGAGACCGTGCTGGAAGGCGGCGTTTATGAAACGGCCCTTGAAGGGCCTTATGGCGACCACACCGGCTACTACAACGAGCAGGACAAGTTTCCGGTATTCACCATAGAGCGCATCACCATGCGCTCTAACCCGATCTACCACTCCACCTACACCGGCAAGCCGCCCGACGAACCCGCGATGCTCGGCGTGGCGCTCAATGAAGTGTTCGTACCGTTGCTGCAAAAACAGTTTCCCGAGATTGTGGATTTCTATCTGCCGCCGGAAGGATGCAGCTATCGCATGGCGGTGGTGAGCATCAAGAAACAATATCCCGGGCACGCCAAGCGCGTGATGTTCGGCATCTGGAGCTTCCTGCGCCAGTTCATGTACACCAAGTTTATCATCGTGACCGACGACGATATCGATGTGCGCGACTGGAAGGAGGTCATGTGGGCGGTCACCACGCGCATGGACCCGGTGCGCGACACGTTGCTGGTTCCAAACACGCCAATCGACTACCTCGACTTCGCCAGCCCGGTGTCAGGCCTCGGCGGCAAGATGGGGCTGGATGCCACCAACAAATGGCCCGGTGAGACACAGCGCGAATGGGGTACGCCGATTGTCATGGATGCAGCGGTAAAAGCGAAGGTGGATGCGATATGGGGTGAATTGGGGTTGTAATCGCATATGCTGTATATCTCCCACAACATAAATATCCCGGATAACGAGGTTGATCTGACCGCCGTGCGCGCGCAGGGCGCCGGCGGGCAGAACGTCAACAAGGTTTCCAGCGCAATGCACCTGCGCTTTGATATTGCCGCGTCTTCACTGCCGGACGAATTCAAGGCACGGCTGCTGGAGCTGCGTGATCAGCGCATCACCAAGGATGGCGTGATCATTATCAAGGCGCAGCAATTTCGCAGCCAGGAAATGAATCGCGGCGAAGCGCTGCGGCGCCTGAAAGAACTGGTGCAGAGTATCGCGGTACTACCTGCCATGCGCCGCCCCACCAAACCCACGCGTAGCTCGCAGAAAAAAAGAATGGACAGCAAAACGCGGCGCGGTGCGATCAAGAGTATGCGCGGCAGAGTCACCGAATAGGATCTTGTTCCCATGGCCATCAAAGCAACCATCTGCAAAGCCAATCTGCAAATCGCAGATATGGAACGGCACTATTATCAGGACCATGCGCTGACGCTCGCACGCCACCCTTCGGAAACCGACGAGCGCATGATGGTGCGACTGCTGGCTTTTGCCTTGCATGCCCGCGAAAACCTGGAGTTCGGCCAGGGTATGACCGCAGACAATGAGGCGGACATCTGGCAAAAAGACCTGACTGGTACAATCGAGCTGTGGATTGATGTTGGCATACCCGATGAGAAGCTTATTCGCAAGGCATGCGGGCGTGCCAAACAGGTCGTGGTGTACTGCTATGGCGGGCGCGCCGCCGAAATGTGGTTCGCGCAAAACAGCAGCCAGTTTGCGCGCCAGAAAAACCTTACCGTGATCAATCTACCGCAGCAGAGTACGCGCGCCATGGTCGCGCTGGCGCAGCGCAACATGCAGTTGCAGTGCACCATTCAAGATGGGCAGGTGTGGCTGGGTGACGGCAGGGAGAGCGTGATGGTGGAACGCGTGGTGCTGAAAGCGCCCCCTGATGCCGCATATTGAGTGCGGTCAATTATGCTGGAAAGAGATACTAAAATCCTGGCGAATCAATCTTGATCCGCCTCACGCCAAATTTTATTTGCCGATAAATATAGGCTGGAATTACTGACGTTGTTGAACCCATTCGACCAGCGCATCCTGCGCGGCTTGCCCGAGTTTTGCGTTCGGATGATTGATGAAGAACACCATGATCCATTCCCTGCCGTTCTTCGAGCGCACATAGCCGGCAATAGTTTTAACCCCTTCCAGAGTGCCGGTTTTCAAATGGGCGTGGCCGGCAGAGGGGCTTTCCCTGAGGCGTTTCTTCACCGAGCCGTCCACGCCGAGGATCGGCAGGGAGGCGATCAGTTCGGCGCTCAGCGGACTGTCCGCCGCTTTTCGCAATAGTTGCGCCAGGTGCTGTGCGCTGATGCGTTCGTTACGCGACAGTCCCGCGCCGTTCTCCAGCACCAGTTCGGGAAAGTCGAGCCGCTGCTTTTGCAGCCATGCGTGAACAGCCTGTGTGCTGCGCTCGAGGCTCGCTTTCTCCGATGCGCCCAGCGCCAGGAACAATTGCCGCGCCATGACGTTGTTGCTGAATTTGTTGATGTCGCGAATGATCGCGCTCAACGGCTCGGAGTAGTGTGTCGAAAACAGTTGCGCATTGTTACCCGCGCTGCCGTCGCGCTGTTTGCCTTTCAGCGTGCCGCCCAGCTCCTGCCACAAGGCGCGGAACACTGCCTCCACGTAGCGCGTGTGCGTCATCAGGCTGAGGTGTTGTTCGCGTTCACCGCACTCGCCGGGGTACCCGCCTTGCAGGATGACGCTGTCGCCGCCCGGTTGCACGAGGAGGCTGTCTTCCCAGTTGTCGCAATTATTCCCGGATGCTGCGGGGGCGGATTGCGGCACGAGCCGGTTGTCCAGCCGGATGCCGTCGAGCGGCGGTTCGCTGATAATCTTCATGCCGTTGCCATCTGGAAGGTAGCGCAGGCGCAGCGTGTTGAAGTTCAGCAGCAGCGCATCCGGCCCGACGTTATAGGCACGCAGCGGATCGTTGTCGAAGGCGGCGGGGTCGTGCGGCGGCAAATCGAAAAAACTGCGGTCCAGCACCAGATCGCCGCGTATCTCTTGCAGGCCGCGTGCGCGCAACTCACGCAGCCACAGCCAGAATTGTTCGAGGGTGAATTTCGGGTCGCCGTAGCCCTTCAGCACCAGATTGCCATGCAATACCCCATCCTTTAACTCGCCATCCAGATACGCCTCGGTCTTCCAGGCGTAGGCCGGGCCGAGCAAGTCCAGCCCGGCATAGCTGGTAAGCAGTTTCATGGTAGAGGCCGGATTCATCGCCTTGTCGGCATTCAGGCTGATGAGCGCGTTGCGCTCGCTTGTCTGCTGCACCACGACACCCACAGCGGATTGCGGAATGCCGGCCTGCTTTAGCGCCTGCTTGACGACCGGCGGCAGATCGGCGGTGTGGGCATTGAATGCGATACATAACGCGGCAACAAATACGGTGACGAGTTTCATGTCAGCGTTTCCACGATATCCAGCGTGCGTGTTACCAGCATCTGCATTTCTTCTTCGGTAATTACATAGGGCGGCATGAAGTAGATGGTATTGCCTAGCGGACGCAGCAGTAGTTCATGTTGCAGGGACAGCGCGAAACAACGCTGCGCGAAATCCGTGCGCGGCGTATCTACTTCGAATGCCCAGATCATGCCGGTGTTACGGAAGTTTTTTACTTTGGAATGGTCGCGCAGCGGCGCGGCAATCTGGTTCAGATAGGCGGCTTTGTTGCGGTTGGCGTCAAGCACGTTGTCCTGCGCGAAAATATCCAGCGTGGCGAGCGCGGCGCGGCAGGCCAGTGGGTTGCCGGTGTAGGAATGCGAATGCAGGAAGCCGCGCGCCGTCTCATCGGCATAGAAAGCCTGATAAATTTCGTCACGCGTCATCACCACCGACAGCGGCAGATAACCGCCGGTAATACCTTTTGAGAGCAGCAGAAAATCGGGGGTGATGTTTGCCTGTTCACAAGCGAACAGCGTTCCGGTGCGCCCCATGCCGACCGCAATCTCGTCGGCGATTAGAAGCACCTTATATGTATTGCACAATTCGCGGGCGCGCTGCAGATAAATCGGGTGATACATCGCCATACCCGCCGCACCCTGCACCAGCGGTTCGACAATGAAAGCGGCGAGAATTTTGTGATGCTGTTGCAAGTGCGTTTCAAGCGCATTTGCGCAGCGCAACGCAAATGCCTCGGCAGTTTCTCCGGCAGCGGCGTCGCGCCAGTCCGGGCTGGGTACGGTGGCCTGCTGGCGGATCAGCGCGCCGTAGGCGTCGCGGAACAGCGCGACATCCGTTACCGACAATGCCCCCAGAGTTTCGCCGTGGTAGCTATTTTGCAGGCTGATGAATTGCGTCTTGTCCGATTTGCCGCTGTTGCGCCAATAGTGAGCGCTCATTTTCAGCGCGATTTCGGTAGCGGATGCGCCGTCCGAGCCGTAGAAACAATGTCCCAACCCGGCTGGCGCCAGCTCGCGCAGGTGCTCGGAAAGCTCGACTACCGGCTCATGGGTGAAGCCGGCCAGCATCACATGCTCCAGCGTCTCAAGCTGGTCGCGCAGCGCCGCATTGATACGCGGATTGCAATGCCCGAACAAATTCACCCACCAGGAGCTGACTGCGTCCAGATAGCGCTTGCCGTCGTAATCGTACAACCATACGCCCGCCCCGCGCGCCACTGGCACCAGCGGAAAATTCTCGTAATGTTTCATTTGCGAGCACGGATGCCAGACGGCGGAAAAGCTGCGCGCGAGAAGACCGGTGTTGGTTGGAGTATGATTTGCCATGGGTGAAATCATAGCGGGTTTTGCGGCTTTCTGATAACTCGAGTCAAGGTGAATCATGCATATTCTCATTACCGGCGGCACCGGATTGATCGGCAGGCACCTGTGCAAGACGCTGCTGGCGAAGGGGCATGAGCTGACGGTATTCAGCCGTAATTCTGCTTCCGTGCCGGTCAAATGTGGCCCCGCAGTCCGTGCGCTGAGCTCGCTTGCCGAATGGCTTCCCGCGCTCAGTTTCGATGCGGTCATCAATTTGGCCGGCGAGCCGATCATCGATAAGCGCTGGACGGCGCAGCGCAAGCGGGTGTTGTGGGATAGCCGCATCACCCTCACCGGAGAACTGGTGCGCCGTATCGCCGCTGCCGAACATAAACCATCGGTATTGCTGAGCGGTTCGGCGGTGGGTTATTACGGGGACCGCGGCGACCTGGAGCTGGACGAAACGGCGGAGGCGGGCGAAGGCTTCGCCGCAGATTTATGCGGGGCATGGGAGCAGGCGGCCCTCGGCGCCAAGAAATCAGGCGTACGCGTCTGTCTGCTGCGCACTGCCCCGGTGTTGAGCAATGACGGCGGTCTGCTCGGGCGGATGCTGCCGCCGTTTCGGCTGGGGCTGGGGGCGCGGCTCGGCGACGGGAAGCAGTGGATGAGTTGGGTGCATATCGATGACTATGTGGTGATGGTGCTCAGGCTGTTGCGCGACGAACAGGCCAGCGGACCTTACAACATGGCCGCACCGAATCCGGTCAGTAATGCCGAATTCACCAGGATGCTGGCGGTAGCGCTGCACCGCCCGGCGCCCTTTGTTGTGCCATCTGCCGTGTTGAAGCTGGGTATGGGTGAGTCTGCCAGCCTGTTATTGGGCGGGCAAAGGGCGCTGCCTAAAAAGCTGCAAGATGCGCACTACGCCTTTCAGTTCGGCGGCCTGCAGGGTGCATTGAAGAATTTGCTGGGTTGAGTTGCACCGGCAACCCCCGTAAAACCGGCCGGCTTTCCGCCGCACCCCGATTTGTGGCATTCTTCGCCCCTCGAATGTGTGCATGACAATTATTTCCGACTCACTTGCAAAATACAATCAAGTGGGCGGCCGGGGGATGGCAGTAATGAAACGAGTGGATGATTTTCGCTTGCGCTTTGGCAAGCGCGAGCTGGTGCCAATTATGATCGGTGGAATGGGTGTGGATATTTCCACCGCCGAACTGGCACTGGAAGCGGCACGGCTGGGCGGGATCGGTCATATTTCGGACGCCATGCTGCCGACCGTGTCCGACCGCCATTACAAGACCAGATTTGTCAGGGATAAGCAAAAACGCTACAAATTCAACACCGCAAATATTGACAAATCCATTGTTCAGTTCGATCTTGGACAAGTTGCCGAAGCGACACGCCTGCATGTCAGGCGCACCATGGAAGCCAAGCGTGGCGAAGGTATGATTTTCATCAACTGCATGGAGAAGCTCACCATGAACGCGCCGCGCGAGACCCTGCGCGCGCGGATGATAACCGCGCTGGATGAGGGAATCGACGGCATCACGCTGGCGGCAGGCCTGCATCTCGGTTCGTTTGCGCTGATGGAAGAGCACCCGCGCTTCCGCGACGTCAAGCTGGGCATCATCGTTTCTTCGCTGCGCGCCCTGCAGTTATTCCTGCGCAAAAATGCCAGGCTGAACAGATTGCCCGACTTCGTTGTGGTGGAGGGGCCACTGGCTGGTGGACACTTGGGCTTCGGTTTGGATTGGGCGCAATACGATTTGCGTACGATATTTCTCGAAATCAGACAATTTCTGCAAGCCGAACATCTCGATATTCCCCTGGTTCCCGCCGGCGGTATCTTTACCGGCAGCGATGCGGCAAGTTTCCTGGAAAGTGGTGCGGCGGCGGTGCAGGTGGCGACACGCTTCACCGTTGCCGGAGAATGCGGCATCCCGGAGAAGGTGCAGCAGGAATACTTCAGAGCCAGTGAAACGGATATCGAAGTGAACATGATCTCGCCGACCGGTTATCCGATGCGCATGCTGAAGGGCTCTCCGGCGATTGGCTCGGGCATCCGTCCGAACTGCGAAGCCTTCGGCTATTTGCTCGACGCCGGCGGCCATTGTGCCTATATAGACACCTATTATCGCGAACTGGAAGCGCATCCGGGTGCTAAAAAAATCTCCGTCAAGGACAAGACTTGCCTGTGTACCCATATGCGCAACTATGATTGCTGGACTTGCGGGCAATATACCTATCGCCTCAAGGATACGACTCATCGTAATGTCGACGGCACTTATCAGATACTGACCGCAGAACACATCTTCCATGATTACCAGTTCAGCGCCGGTAACAAAATCGCTCTTCCCGTTTCCCAGCCCAGCAACTAAAAATAAACTCCACCTGCCCCCTTGAATTCAGGCAAGACCGCCCTTATTATTAGCAGTCGCTGGCGTGGAGTGCTAACCAGTGGTCTGGCCTGCATTGTTTGCTGAGTCTGACCGATTGGCCATGCAAAACAACTCCGCACTTTCGCATTTCATTAACTCACTGATTTTAGGAGAAACAAGTATGAAAATTCGTCCTTTGCATGATCGCGTTATCGTCAAGCGCATGGAAGAAGAGCGCAAAACCGCTTCCGGTATCGTGATCCCCGATGCGGCCACCGAGAAGCCTGACCAGGGTGAAATCGTCGCTGTGGGTAATGGCAAGGTTGGTGATGACGGCAAAGTACGCCCAATGAATGTGAAAGTGGGCGACAAGATATTGTTCGGCAAATACTCCGGTCAAGCCTTCAAGATGGATGGGCAGGAACTGCTGACCATGCGTGAAGATGACATCATCGGCGTAGTCGAAGCCTAAGCAATCAACGAGATATCAGGAGACAAGAACATGGCAGCTAAAGACGTTAAATTTCATGACGCCGCACGCAACAAGATGGTGGCAGGTGTCAACACTCTGGCCGATGCGGTCAAGGTAACGCTGGGCCCGAAAGGCCGCAATGTGGTGCTGGACCGTTCCTACGGCGCACCAACCATTACCAAGGATGGCGTATCTGTCGCCAAGGAAATCGAACTGAAGGACAAGTTCGAGAATATGGGCGCACAAATGGTCAAGGAAGTTGCTTCCAAGACTTCCGATGTGGCCGGTGACGGCACCACCACCGCGACCGTGCTGGCGCAATCCATCGTTCAGGAAGGCATGAAATTTGTTGCCGCCGGCATGAACCCGATGGATCTGAAGCGCGGCATCGACCAGGCGGTTATTGCAGCCGTTGCAGAACTAAAGAAAATCTCCAAGCCTTGTGCTACCAGCAAGGAAATTGCGCAGGTTGGCTCCATTTCCGCCAACTCCGATACGGCGGTTGGCGAGAAAATTGCCGAAGCGATGGACAAGGTCGGCAAGGAAGGTGTCATCACGATTGAAGATGGCCAGGGGCTGGAAGATGAACTGGACATCGTGGAAGGCATGCAGTTCGACCGTGGCTATCTGTCGCCGTACTTCATCAACAATCAGGATCGCCAACTGGCACTGATGGAAAACCCATTTGTGCTGTTGCACGACAAGAAGATTTCCAACATTCGTGATCTGCTGCCGGTGCTGGAACAAGTGGCAAAAGCCGGTCGCCCATTGCTGATCATTGCCGAAGACGTGGATGGCGAAGCACTGGCCACGCTGGTGGTGAACAATATTCGCGGCATTCTGAAAACCGTGGCTGTCAAGGCTCCCGGCTTCGGTGACCGGCGCAAGGCAATGCTGGAAGATATCGCGATCCTGACCGGCGGCACCGTGATTGCCGAAGAAGTTGGCCTGTCACTGGAAAAAGCCACGCTGGATGATCTGGGCCAAGCCAAGCGCATCGAAGTGGGTAAGGAAGAAACCATCATCATCGACGGTGCCGGCAAGGAAGATGCAATCAAGGGCCGCATCAGCCAGATCAACAAGCAAGCCGAAGAATCCACCAGTGACTACGACAAGGAAAAGCTGCAGGAACGCAAGGCCAAACTGGCCGGCGGTGTTGCCGTCATCAAGGTTGGCGCGGCAACCGAAGTCGAAATGAAGGAAAAGAAGGCACGCGTGGAAGACGCGTTGCACGCCACCCGTGCAGCCGTGGAAGAAGGCATTGTTCCCGGTGGCGGCGTGGCATTGTTGCGCGCCAAACTGGCCGTGTCCGGCCTGAAAGGTGCCAACCATGACCAGGATGCGGGTATCACTATCGTATTGCGCGCAATGGAATCACCGCTGCGCGCCATCGTTGCCAACGCGGGCGATGAGCCTTCGGTAGTCGTGAACAAGGTGATGGAAGGCAAAGGCAGCTTTGGCTACAACGCCGCAACCAGCGAATATGGCGACATGCTGGCGATGGGTGTGGTTGACCCAACCAAGGTAACGCGCGTCGCATTGCAAAATGCGGCCTCCATTGCCGGTTTGATGCTGACCACTGCCTGTATGGTTGCCGAATCACCGGAAGACAAACCGGCCGGCGGCATGGGTGGCGGCGATATGGGTGGCATGGGTGGTATGGGCGGCATGATGTAATTGCCGCAGCTTCAGCGCAAGCCTGCTTCGCAGTTTGTGTAAAACGCCCCGCTTCGGCGGGGCGTTTTTTATTGCGAGTTCAGCAAACTTTCCGGTTCGACTTGGCTGCCGGTTACCGCCACCACTTTGTGGCGTGATTGCATACCCTGTTTGAGTGCTACCTGGCGCAACGGCACGTTGAATAATGCGGCCACGAATTTCAGCAACGCCTCGTTGGCGCGTCCTTCAATGGGCGGTGCGGCCAGCCGAATCTTGAGCGCAGTGCCGTGTAACCCGGCGATTTCGCTGCGTTTTGCGCCGGGCTGCACATGCAGCGTAAGCGTGAAGACATCGCCATTGCGCCGATACCAGTCGGCCATTTACAGCATTCCGGCCGCGCTACGCTCCAGTGCGCCGACCGGCACGATCACGATAAGCTGACAAATAATGAACAGCAGCATTGGCGACAAATCGATACCGCCCAGCATTGGCACAATGCGACGCAATGGTTGCATAAAGCGGTAGGTGAGAGCAGACAATAGCGGCGCAACCGGGGTGTAAGGATTCACCCAGGACAGAATGGCCTGCGCGAACACGGCGACCATCAGCAAATACAGGCTGATTTTGAACAACTTGACCATTGCCAGCAACAACAGCCCGGGCAGCGGGAAGCCGTGAAACGTGTAGCCCTGCGCCCACAGCAATCCGGTCAGATAGAGCATTTCAGTGAGCAGCGCAAGTAGCAGTGTCGCGCTATCCAGCCCGCGCATCGCGGGAATGAAGCGGCGCGCGCGTAATACCATAAAATTGGTGAGCGCCATGATGAATTCGCCGATAGGATTGCGCAGCGGCGCACGCAGCCACTGCAAATGAAAGCGCAGCAGCAAAATGGCCGCGAACGGCTGTAGCAACACATCCAACAGGAACAGTAGCGCTTCATTCATCACGGTTCTGCACCCAGTTCATCGCCCATTTCGCGGGCGCGTTCGGCGGCGGTATGGGCGGCTTGTGCGATATGTTCGGCGACATGGTTGGCGGCCATGCTCAGCAGAGCGCGCTCGGTAGTGCCATTCTTTGAGGTGACGCGCGCGCGCAGTACGCTGACATCCTCATCGCTGTCGGCGGCCAGTTTGGCAGCGCCCAGGAAGGTCGCCAGACTAAGACGGCGTGCCTCGGCGGCATTGAAGCCCAGTTCCTGTGCCGCCTGTTGTAGTGCCCCGATGAAATAAAATACATAGGCCGGACCGCTGCCGGAAATGGCCGTCACGGCATCCAGCATTGCTTCGTCTTGTAACCACAGAGTTTCGCCCACTGCTGCCATAATCTCTTGCGCCTGTACACGCTGTGTGTCACTCACCGCAGTCAATGCGTACAAGCCGGTCATGCCGCTCTGCACCAGTGCCGGTGTGTTGGGCATGGCGCGCACCACTGCAGGACTGTCGGTCCAGCGCGCCAAATCCACCGCACGTATTCCGGCGGCGATAGAAATCAGTAGCTGCCCGTCGAGCAGAGGCACAAGCTGTTGCGCGACTTCACGCAGTTGCTGCGGCTTGACCGCCAAAACGATGTGGTCACTTCCCGCTACGCCTTCGGCCAGGCTGTCCACGGCGCGTACTTTAAAATCGCGTTGCAGTCGGGAACGATTATCCGCGTTGATTTCCACCACCCCGATCTGCCCGACCGGGAAACCCTTGCCGAGCAGGCCACCGATCAGTGCGGTAGCCATATTGCCGCCGCCGATGAAACAAATATTCATGTCATTTCCTTGTGATAAATCCGCTCACCAAAAATTGCTGTGCCGATGCGCACCATGGTCGCACCTTCGGCGATGGCTGCGGCAAAGTCATGCGACATACCCATTGATAATGTATCGAGTCGCAAACCCTGCCGGTTGATCTGATCGCGCAATTCGCGCAATTGCGCAAATGCGGCACGCTGTGCAGAAACATCTTCGCTTGGCTCCGGAATGGTCATCAGTCCGCGCAGGCTGAGGCGCGGCAATTGCGCAACCTGCCTGGCCAGTTGTGCCGCTTCGCCGGATGGTACACCGCTTTTGCTGGCCTCTTTGCTGATGTTTATCTGCAGGCATACCTGCAATGGAGGCAAATGCGCGGGGCGCTGGGCGGATAAGCGCTCGGCGATTTTCAGCCGGTCAATGCTGTGCACCCAGGCAAAATGTTCTGCAATGGCGCGTGTCTTGTTGCCCTGGATCGGCCCGATGAAATGCCACTCGATCGGCAAATCATGCAGTGTGACGATTTTGTGCAGCGCTTCCTGTACGTAACTTTCAGCAAAACAGATTTGCCCGTTATGGCAAGCCTCGCGTATGGCATCGGGCGCGAAGGTCTTGCTGACCGCCAACAGGGTTACTTCACCCGAAGTGCGGCCAGCCACGACCGTAGCCGCCGTAATTGCGGCGCGCACAGCTTGCAAGTTGGAAGCGATTGTTGTCATAATCCCATGCACCGCATGTGCTTACTGCGGCTCCAAACCGTCTCACATCAAACCGGCCCAATGCCGGTCAAACAGGGAAGATTATAATGGATATCACCGAGCTGCTTGCCTTCGGCGTCAAAAACAAAGCCTCCGACCTGCACCTCTCTGCCGGCCTGCCGCCGATGATTCGGGTGCATGGCGACATGCGCCGCATCAACTTGCCCGCGATGGAGCACAAGGAAGTGCACGCCCTGGTGTATGACATCATGAACGACCAACAGCGCAAGTTTTACGAGGAAAACAAGGAGGTCGATTTTTCCTTCGAGGTGCCGGGATTGGCACGTTTTCGTGTGAATGCGTTCATCCAGAACCGTGGTGCGGGCGCTGTGATGCGCACTATTCCCTCCAAAATTTTATCGCTGGAAGACCTCAAGGCGCCGAAAAGCTTCGAAAATATTTCAGATTATCCGCGTGGCATGGTGTTGGTCACCGGACCGACCGGCTCCGGCAAGTCCACGACTCTGGCGGCAATGATCAACCATCGCAATGAACACGAGATGGGACATATCCTGACCGTGGAAGACCCGATCGAATTCGTGCACGAAAGCAAGAAATGCCTGATCAACCAGCGCGAAGTCGGGCGCGATACGCTGTCTTTCCAGAATGCCTTGCGTTCGGCACTGCGTGAAGACCCGGACATTATTCTGGTCGGCGAAATGCGCGATCTGGAAACCATTCGGCTGGCGATGTCCGCAGCGGAAACCGGCCACCTGGTGTTCGGCACGCTGCATACCAGTTCGGCGGCCAAGACCATTGACCGTATCATCGACGTGTTCCCTGCCGACGAAAAGGAAATGGTGCGCGCGATGCTGTCTGAATCGTTGCGTGCGGTAATTTCTCAAGCACTGCTCAAGACCAAGGACGGTTCGGGGCGCGTCGCGGCGCATGAAATCATGGTTTGCACCCCGGCGATCCGCAACCTGATTCGGGAAGCCAAAGTGCCACAAATGTATTCTGCCATTCAAACCGGCCAGAATCTCGGCATGCAGACGCTGGATCAATGTCTGACCAACCTGGTGAAGAGTGGCCAGGTCTCGGCGGCGGAAGCACGCAGCAAGGCAATGAACAAGGATTTGTTTCCGGGTTAAGCCGTATTAATACAGGAGTTCGACATGGAAAGAGACCAGGCTACCGGGCTGATTCACAACCTGCTGCGCGGCATGCTCAGCAAAAATGCATCCGATCTGTTCATTACCACCGGCTTCCCGCCGGCGTTCAAGGTGGACGGCAATATGACACCGGTTTCCAATCAGTCTTTGACGCCGCAGCACACGCAGGAACTGGCACGCAGCATCATGAATGACCGGCAGGCTGCCGAATTCGAAACTACCCACGAATGCAATTTCGCGATCAGCCCGCCCGGCATCGGGCGTTTTCGCGTAAACGTATTCATGCAGCAGCAGCGCGTCGGTATGGTGCTGCGTACCATTACTACCAAGATTCCGGATCTGGATGAGCTGGGCATGCCGCAGGTGCTGAAGGATATTGTAATGACCAAGCGCGGCCTGGTAATTCTGGTTGGCGGCACCGGTTCGGGAAAATCCACCACGCTGGCGGCCATGCTCGGTCACCGCAACCACAACAGCTACGGTCACATCATCACCATTGAAGACCCGGTGGAATACGTGCATACACATGACAAGTGCATCATTACCCATCGTGAGGTCGGCGTGGATACGGATTCCTGGCATAACGCGCTGAAGAACACCTTGCGTCAGGCTCCGGATGTGATTCTGATCGGCGAAATCCGCGACCGTGAAACCATGGAATATGCGGTAGCATTTGCCGAAACCGGCCATCTGTGCATGGCCACGCTGCACGCCAACAGCGCCAATCAGGCGCTGGACCGCATCATCAACTTTTTTCCGGAAGAGCGCCGCGAACAATTGCTGATGGACTTGTCGCTGAATATCAAGGCGCTCATTTCACAGCGGCTGATTCCGAAGAAGGACGGTGCAGGGCGCGCCGCCGCCATCGAAATTCTGCTCAATTCGCCGCTAATTGCCGATCTGATTTTCAAGGGCGAGGTGCATGCCATCAAGGAAGTGATGGCCAAGTCGCGCGAACTGGGTATGGAAACTTTCGACGGGGCACTGTTCAGCCTGTTTGAGTCGGGTATGATTTCCTACGAGGATGCCCTGAAGAACGCCGACTCGGTGAACGACCTGCGCCTGCGCATCAAGCTCGAGAGCAAGCTCAGCGGAGACAAAGATGTGATGAGCGGGACAGAAAATATGAAGTTAGCCTGATAATGGCGAAACACCAACAATCGTATTGGTAGCCAATTAAAGCCGCACAGTAATGCGGCTTTTTTATATCGGGATTTGGCGGGATCGATAGTGGGAAGCTATGTGTCCGATACCAGCCAGTGAGAAATCTGCAATATGGCAGGCAATCGCTTCGATTTCACCGCCGTCGTAGCGCATTTCCGGATGCAGACGCTGCAACACCGGATGGGAATGGCGATAAAACAGGCACTGACCGAAGATGCTGAGCACACAACGGCGCAGTTCGGTATCGCCTATTTTGACACCGGCAATCTCGCGCACCAGTTTACCCATAAATTCATGCAGCGGCGCGATGGCTTCGCGCACGATTTTGTCCAGCGCGGGCGTGGGGTCGGCCAGCTCACGCGCCATGATACGGCATTGGGCCGAAGCATTATCCTCGTCCAGCAGCATCCGCATGAAATCGCGAATAAACAGGCGCAGGCGCATCTCGGGACAATCTCCTGCTTCCACGTTGGCATGTTGCAGAGCCTTGAGCGCCGCAAAATTCAGCGCTTCGTCCAGCAGGCCATCCTTGCTGCCAAAATGATAATTTACCGCCGCGACATTGGCTTCGGCGCGGCGGCAGATCTCGCGTACCGTCGCACCCTGGAAACCATGCTGCGCAAATACTTCGCGCGCCGCGTTCAGCAGTCGCGTGCGGGTCTGGTCGCTGACAGCGCACCCGGGCGTGCTGGTCATTTTTCCGCTCCGGCACCCTGACCGGCGAGCGCCTTGTAAAGCTGTGCGGCGGCTGACAATTGAATGCGCCGTACCTGTAACACGCCCTGCTGCGCGGCAAAAGAATCACGCTGCGCGTCCAGCACTTCCAGATAGTTGGCAACGCCCGCCGCGTAGCGCGCCTCAACCAGTTTCAGGCGTCGATTTTGTGCATCGGCATTGGCCTGTTGCGCGGCAAGTTGCTCGACAAGTTTTTCGCGCGCATTCAGCAGATCTGCCACTTCACGAAACGCCTGCTGGAGAGTTTTTTCATATTCCGCGACCGCGATGACCTTGCGTGCCTCGGCGACATCCACATTGGCGGAGTTGCGCCCGGCATCGAACAGCGGCAGGCTGAGCGCGGGCTGAAAACTCCATGCGCCGCTGCCCGCATCGAACAGCCCGGCCAGCGTGCGGCTGGCGGTACCGACGCTGCCGGTCAGCGTAATGCGCGGCAGGAATGCGGCACGTGCTGCGCCGATATTGGCGTTGGCGGCGATCAATTGCTGTTCGGCGGCCAGTACATCGGGACGCTGCAACAACACTTCAGCTGGCAACCCGGCGATCAGGTCGGGAGTGATGTCCTGTGCGGCCAGACTGCGGGGAGCGGGCAGATCTTTAATTTGTGCCACCGGTTGCCCGACCAGTACATCGAGCAAGTTTGCGGCGGCGGCCCGCTGCCGTTCCAGATTGGCGCGCTCGGCTACGGCGGTCTGATACGCGCCATCCGCCTGCAGCAATTCCAGCTCGTTGGCTACCCCCACATCGCGGCGGCGTGAAATCAGATTGCGGGATTCACCGCGTGTTTTGGCGGTTTCCGCGGTGAGTTGTGCGCGTTCGCTCAGCTCCAGCAACGACAGATAGGCGTTTGCCACGTCTGAAATTAACGACAGGTGGAAAGCACGCTGCGCGGCTTCAGTGGCGAGATAACCGGCTTTTGCGGCCTCGCTTAAACTGACAACTCGCCCCCAGAAATCCAGCTCGAATGACACCAGGCTAATGCCCACGTCATAGCGCTGCGAGTTAATCGCATTGGCAGTGAATGCCGATGCACCCGCCGGTGTCAGTGACGCGTTGCGCCCGGCAGTAACATTAAAGCTCGGCAACCGGTCGGCCTGCCGGATGCCAAACTGCGCGCGCGCCTCGGCGATGCGCGCGGTAGCAATGCGCAGATCGCGGTTGCTTTCCAGTGCCGCAGTTATCAACGCCTGCAAACGTGGATCCGGGTAATACTGCTGCCAGCCGGTGTTGGCAACCTGCCGGATACCGCTGGGTTTGACATTGTCCGGCCAGACGGTGGCAACCGGTGCGGCGGGGCGCTGGTATTCTGGCATCAGCGAACAGCCGGTTAATAATGCCAGCAGCAAAAACAAGCTCCCGGTTCGCCCTGAGCCTGTCGAAAAATTGGCCGATAATTCCGGATGGGCTTCGACTGACTCAGGCCGAACGACCCTATGCTGAAATTTTTCAAGCATGATCATCCTCCTTGTGTACGCGTGCATGGCCGGGAAAAATGCGCCGTATCACCACAAAAAATACCGGCACCAGAAATATCGCCAGCACAGTTGCGGCAATCATGCCGCCCATCACGCCGGTACCAATGGCATGGCGGCTTTGCGCGCCCGCACCGGTGGAAATCGCCAGCGGCATTACCCCGGCAATAAACGCAATGGAGGTCATCAGGATCGGACGGAAGCGCAAACGGCACGCCTCCAGCGTCGCGTCGATCAAACTCATGCCCTCGTCCTGCAGCTTGCGTGCAAACTCGATAATCAGGATGGCATTCCGCGACGACAGGCCGATGATGGCGATCAGTCCGACCTTGAAGAACACGTCGTTGGGCAAATCGCGCAATGTCACCGCCAGCACCGCACCAAACACGCCGAGCGGCACCACCAGCATCACCGCGAATGGAATCGACCAGCTTTCATACAGTGCGGCGAGGCACAGGAATACCACAACCAGCGAGATGGCAAACAGCAGCGGTGCCTGTGCGCCGGACTGGCGCTCCTCAAAGGAAGCGGCTGACCATTCGAAACCGAACCCCGGTGGCAATTGCTTCGCAATCTGCTCCATGGCGGCCATGACTTCACCGGTACTGCGCCCGGGCGCCGAGCCGCCGGAGATTTTCGTTGACGGCAGGCCGTTGTAACGATCCAGCTTGGGCGAACCGACCAGCCAGCGGGATTTGGCCAGTTCGGACAAGGGAACCATACCGCCCTGCTTGTTGCGTATGGTTACTTTCAGAATGTCGTCGGGGGTGCGGCGCGTGCCTGCTTCCGCCTGCATCTGCACCCGTAGCACGCGTCCTTCCCGCACAAAATCGTTGACGTAGGCCACTCCCAGCAAAGATTGCAGCGTTTCATTCAGGTCGGCGATAGATACGCCCAGCGTCTCGGCCTTGAGCCGGTCGATATCGAGAAACAATTGCGGGCCGGGTTCCTGGCCTTCCGGGCGCACATTGGCCAGCACCGGATTTTGTGCGGCCATCCCCAGGACCATATTGCGCGCTTCCAGCAATTGCTCGCGACCCATACCGCCTCGATCCTGCAAGCGGAAATCGAAACCGCCCACCGCACCCAGCTCGGGAATCGGTGGCGGATTAATGGCGAAAATCATCGCCTGCTTAATGCGAAAAAATGCCATATTGGCCTGGTGCACCAGTGCAGACGACCCGCTTTCCGGCGTGCTTCGCTCGTCCCAACCCTTGAGACGTACAAAGGTGATGGCCGCATTCTGACCGCGCCCAAAAAACGAAAATCCCGCCACACCGATAACATGTTCGACTTCCTTCAGTCCGAGGTAATACTGCTCGACTTGCGACAGCACTTCGAGGGTACGCTCCTGTGTTGCGCCTGCCGGAAGCTGGATGATGGAAATGAAATAACCCTGGTCTTCTTCTGGCAGAAAGCTGCCCGGCAGCTTGTCGAACAGCCAGCCCATCGCAACCAGAATCACCGCATAAACCAGCAGGTAGCGTGCAATCTTCTTCACAATCCCGTTGACACTGGTAATGTAGCCGGAGGTGAGGTGCTCGAAAAAACGGCCGAAACGGCCGGGTTTCGCGGCTGTTTTGTGTTTGAGGAAGGACGCACATAACGCCGGAGTCAGCGTCAATGCCATCAATGCCGAGAACATCAGAGACAGCATGATCGTGACGGCAAACTGGCGATAGATTGCGCCGGTTGAGCCCGGGAAGAATGCCATCGGAATGAATACCGCCATCAGCACCAGCGTCATGGCGATGATCGCACCGATGATCTGGTCCATCGCCTTGCGCGTCGCTTCACGCGGCGGCAATCCCTCTGTGGTCATGATGCGCTCGACATTTTCAACAACCACGATGGCATCGTCCACCACGACTCCGATCGCCAACACCATCGCAAACAGCGTCAGCACATTGATCGAATAGCCCAGCGCATACAGCCCGACCAGCGCACCGATCAACGATACCGGAATCACGATGGTGGGAATCAGAGTGGCGCGCAGGTTGCCGAGGAACAGATACATCACCAGAAATACCAGCAGCAACGCTTCTGCCAGGCTTTTCAATACCTCCCGGATGGAGATGTCGATGAATTGCGACGTATCATAAGGAACTGCCCAGCTGATATTTTTCGGAAAAAATTGTGCCATTTCGCCCATGCGCACCTTGATTGCGGCGACGGTTTCCAGCGCGTTGGCACCCGGCGTCAGGCGGATCGCGATGGCTGCTGCCGGCTGCCCGTCGAGGCGCGCGGTCTGCGAATAATCCTGCGCGCCCAGTTCCACACGTGCCACATCCTTGACACGCAGGGATGAACCGTCCGGATTGGTGCGCACGATAACATCTTCGAATTCTTCTACCGTGGCAAGGCGGCTCCGGGTGACGATTACCGCGTTGAGTTGCTGGCCCGGTGCGGAGGGCAGTTGCCCGAGTTCGCCGGCGGCGATCTCGGAGTTCTGCGCGCGAATTGCGCTGGCGACATCCGCCGGGGAGAGATTGTAGCTGTGCAATCTTTCCGGCTTGAGCCACAGGCGCATCGAATATTCGGTACCAAATAGCAATGCCTCACCCACACCGGGCACCCGCCGAATGTTGTCGAGCACGTTGGCGGCGGCAAAGCTGCCGAGCGCGACACTGTCCAGACTTTTATCCGGTGAAAACAGTGCGGCAAACATCACATAGTTGCGCGCCGATTTTGCCACGATGATGCCCTGGCGCCGCACTTCCTCCGGCAGGCGCGCTTCAACGCGTTTGACGCGGTTTTGCGTTTCCACCGCAGCGAAATCAAGATCGGTTCCGGCATGAAAGGTTAGCGTGATGGAGCCGCGCCCCAGCTCGGATGATGATTCCATATAGAGCAAATGCTCCACACCGTTCATTTCCTGTTCCAGCAGCGCCACGGCCGTTTCTTCGACGACCTGCGCCGAAGCACCCGGGTAACTGATCGAGACAGACAGTGCGGGCGGCGCGACAGCGGGGTATTGCGCGACCGGCAGACCTCTTAATGCCAGTACGCCGGCTAACAGAATAATGAGCGCGATAACCCAGGCAAAAATCGGGCGGTCGATAAAAAATTTGGCAAGCATGAATCAGCCCTCTTTTATGGGTTGGCGGCGGGCTGGCCGGGAGCAACGGGATTGGCGGTCACCGGAGCACCCGGACGCGCCTTTTGCAGACCGTTCACAATGACCTGTTCGCCGCCCTTCAACCCCTCGGTGATAATGAAATCGCTATCTGCCATACCACCGGTTTTCACCGGCTGTGGTGTTGCCTTGCCTTCCGCATTTACCACCATCACAAACTGCCCCTGCGAATTGGCTTGCACGGCACGCTGCGGAATCCTGAGGATGTTTTCGGCATCCGCTTCCGGAAAGCGAATGCGCACAAACATTCCGGGTAGTAACTCGCGCTTGGGATTGGGGAATTCGGCGCGCAACGATACTGCACCGGTGCCCGGGTCGACCGACATATCGGTGAAAAATATTCTGCCCGGCTGCGCATAAAGACTGTTGTCTTCCAGCAACAACTCGACCCTGGCGGATTCGGCACGCTTGAGCTTGCCCGCCTTGATTGCCTGGCGCAGGCGCAGCAAATCGGCGCCGGATTGGGTAAAGTTGGCATAGATCGGATCAAGCTGCTCGATGGTCGCCAACAGCGTGGCATCATCCTTGCTGACCAGCGCGCCTTCAGTTACCAGCGCACGGCCGATGCGTCCGGAAATCGCGGCCGGCACTGCGGCATTGTCCAGGTTTTCCTCGGCGCGAATCAGCGCGGCTTTGGCTTGCTTGGCCTGGGCATTGGCCAGATCAAATTCCTGCTGGCTGATCGCATTGACTTTCAGCAGCGGCTGGTAGCGTTCAATAGTTTGCTGTGCAATAGCCAGATCCGCTCTTGCAGATTCGGCCGCGGCGCGATAGGTGCGCGCATCGACCTGGAACAGGGATGCGCCCGCCTTTACGTCGCTGCCCTCCTGGAACAGGCGTTTTTCCACTACGCCGTCGACGCGCGCGCGCACCTGTGCGGTGCGATAGGCCTGCAACCGCCCCGGCAGATCCTGGGTGAGCGTTACATTTCCCGCCGTCACCGTGATTACTTCCACCTCGGCAGGCGGCATTGCCGCAGCGACGCCCCCGGGTGCGGCAGGTTTGTCATTTCCATCACCGCAGCCGGTCAGCAGGGCGATCAACAGGAACGTCGGAACGAATGGTTTGGCAAGGGTAGTCATGAGGAACCTCGAAAAGTTGCGGTGCGATGGTGGCTATTTGCCAATTACACAAGGTTGAGGAGCTAAATAATTGGGAAGCAAGCGTATCAAACGCCTGTTTGAAATACAACCATTTAGTGCAGACGCAACCACGAATTGGTGTCAAAACAGACCCATCTGCAGATCATGCCTTCCCTTGAGTGTTGAGGTGTTTTATAATGACCGCTGGGGCAGCTCAACACTGAGCTACAAATCACCAATGCGGCTTCCGGGAGACTGCCTCATATTGCTTGATAGCTTGAAAAGCTGGTAGTGCGGGTCATAACTTCCGGAAGATAAGAAACAGAGAAAACCTCAAGGAGTGATACTCATGCATATTGACTACAACGTGTTGCTTGATGCCACGCATGACGATTGCCCGGTTCCGACGATTAAAACCAAGGAAATGCTCGACGAAATGGCCACTGGTGCAGTTCTGAAAGTGGTCACGAGCAAGGAAGGCACAATCAGAAACATACGCACCTTTGTAAGCAACAATCGCTGCGAATTAGTACGTGAAATCAGGGTGGTAACGGACTTTCACTTCTATATCAAAAAGCTGTAATCCTGATGTGGACGGCCTCGCGCCATGCGAGGCACCGTCGCAAACTTTTCTGTAAAGCCATTCATTTCAACTCAGCTACCCCGATTTTTAGCGGGTTCAAGTATCCACACAAGTTGCTACAGGTCAATGAATCCGGCCCGGTCAGATCGGGCGCGCCGGATAAACGCTGGTTACGGATAATTCATCCGCATCCAGTGGTTTGGCGGTTTCGATCTGCTGTTGCAGGACGCGCAAATCGGCTTCCGAAGCATCTTCCCCTTGAGCAGTGCGCAGACTGATGCGTTTGCGCAAGGTGGCTTGATCCACCTGAATATCCAGTATTCGGAAAGGCACTTCACAACGCCGCGCCAGGTCGCGGAACAGATCACGCTGCCAGCGCGTGAGACATGCGGCATCAATGATCACCGGCCAGCCCGCTTCCAGCAATCCTTCCGCCAGGCGCGCCAGATGTTCGTAGGTGCGTTGACTGGCGTGCTGCGCATACAACCCCTTCCCCACTCCGCTATCGCTGCGCGTCAGTGCGCCGAGACCGGCCAGCCGCTTGCGCTCGACATCGGAACGCAGACGGATCATGCCTTGTTCCTGCAGCAGTGACTGGGTAAGGGTAGTCTTGCCGGAACCGGACAGGCCGTGCGTAATCCACAGTTGTGTCGGCATGCTGCCGGTCAAACTTTCAGCAAGCTGCAGGCAGGAGGCAGCTTCGGCATTGCTACCGTCAGATTGTGCGGCGCGCAGGATCGCCACCTTGGCGCGCACCAGGGCTCGGTACACCGCGTAATAATGCAACAGCGCGACTCCTGCATAATCGCCGGTAGACTCCAGCCACGCATTAAGCAAGCGCATCGCCAGACCATAACGCCGCCGATGCAGCAAATCCATAAAACAGAACGCCACTTCCGAAATCACATCAATCCAGCGCAATGCCGGATCAAATTCGATGCAGTCGAAGATCAGCAACTGTCCATCTACCCAGGCGAGATTGCCCAGGTGCAGGTCGCCGTGACATTCGCGCACCCAGCCATCATGTTTGCGCTTCTCCATCAATGGCGCGAGGCGCTCATGTTCGGAGCGACTCCAGTTTTGCAATGCGGTCAATTGTTGAATTTCTGCCGCGCCGCGCAACCGCGCGAACAGGAGTTGAAAATTTTCCGCGACCGGACGGGCGATGCTGTCGGGGTCACCCCACGGGCTGGTAGCGGGTGCACGGGCGCATTCGGTGAGATGGAAATGCGCGAGCCGCGCGGCGATCTGGTCAATCTGTTCAATACCCAGTTCGCCGCTCTCGTCCAGGCGGTCCAGTGTGGCATCCGGCGGAAACTGGTGCATTTTTACCGCGTATTCGATGGGTTTGCCGCGACCGTTAATCTGTGGCGCAGCCGGGCTGCCGGTAATTGCGATCACACCGATATAGATTTCCACCGCCAGCCGCCGGTTCAGCCGCACTTCCTCGGCACAGGTGTGTTGCCTTCGCGCCAGCGTGCTGAAATCCAGAAAACCCAGATCCAGCGGCTTTTTGATCTTGTAGGCAAATTTTCCGGTGAGCAATACCCAGGAAATATGCGTCTCGATCAAGCGTATCTGTCCAACCGCATGATCGTAGCAGGATGGGTCGGTGAGTAGCGTCCGGATCAGCAATGGCGGTTGGTCTGCTTGATATTTCATTGGCGTTGTAGAGGGTGTCGTTATTCAGCCGGATTTTTCATCTGCAGCGCGAGTTGATAAAGCTCGCCGCGTTTGGCGCCGGTGATTTGTGTGGCGAGTTTTACCGCCTGTTTGAGCGGCAACTCTTCGAGCAGCACGGCCAGCGTGTCGCGAGTTTCGGCGGACAGGCCGGGCTGCGGCTGCGCACCCGATACCAGCACCACGAACTCGCCGCGCTGGTTGTTCGGGTCGCTGTTCAACCAGTCCAGCGCCGCGCCCAATGTGCAGCGGTGGATACTTTCGAACAGCTTGGTGATCTCGCGTGCGAACACGATTTCGCGTTCCGCACCGAACACAGTCTGAAGATCGGCGGCGCATTCGACGATGCGGTGCGGCGCTTCATAAAATACCAGCGTGGCGGTCACATCACGCAATTTCTCGAGTGTGCTGCGGCGTGCGGCGGATTTGTTGGGCAGAAAACCGTAAAAGAAAAAATGCGTTTCGGCCATGCCCGCTGCGGATAAAGCGGCTATCGCCGCGCTGGCGCCGGGAATCGGAATGACGCGCAAACCGGCCGCCAGAACTGCGCGCACCAGTAGCGCACCGGGGTCGCTGATAGCCGGCGTCCCCGCGTCACTGACAAAGGCCACATTCTGCCCGGCTTGCAGCAGCGCAATAATTTTTTCCGCCGCGCCGCGCTCGTTGTGCTGATGCACCGCCATTACCCTGCCCGCGTTGATGCCATGCTGCGTGAGCAGGTGCCTGGTATTGCGCGTATCCTCAGCCGCGACCAGATCCGCTGCCGCCAGCACATCCAGTGCGCGCAGGGTGATGTCACGCAGGTTTCCAATCGGTGTCGCAACTACATATAATGCGGTTTCCAGTTTTTGCGGATGTTCGTTATGCAACGTTTGCCCCTCTCGTCAGTTATCTGGCTGCCGATTCTCCTGGCGGTATGCGCCTGTACCTCCACGGTACCGCATCCGCGCGGTGCTGCAAAGCCCGGCATAATTGCGGCGGAGAAAATTGAAAAACCTGCGCCCGCTGCAGCGGGCGGTGAAACCCAGGAATTGCCTTTGCCCGAAACTGCGGCAATCATACCGGTTGAAGTGGAGACCAGATCGCTGGCGCAGATTGCGGCTGACGGTGAAGAGCACGCGCTGCTGGTACGTGGTGATGAGTCTGCCGCGCCGCATATTGCGTTGTTGCTACCGCTGGAATCGGCGGCTTTCGGTGCCACCGCCGAAGTGGTGCGACAGGGATTTATGGCGGCTGCAAATGCGCAAGCGCAAGGATTGCCGGGAGAATTACCGGTGCGCGTGTATAGCAGCGTTAGCGATGGCAATGACATTGTCACGCTGTATCGTCAGGCAATCGCCGCTGGCGCGCGCGCGGTGGTGGGTCCGTTGACGCGCACCGGCGTCAGCTTGCTGGCAGCGCAGCAGGATATCCCCGTACCGACACTGGCATTGAATATTGCGGAGGGGCAATTCGCCAACCGCTTGTATTTCTTCGGCATGATGGTGGAAGATGAGGCGCGGCAAGTGGCGCAACTGGCCGCGCGGCAGGGGTTGCATCAGGCCATTGTTATTGCGACCAACACACAACTGGCCAGGCGTTTGCAATTCGCCTTTGAAGAAGAATGGCAGCGTCTGGGCGGGACAATCCTGCGTGAAATCGAATTTAACGGCGATTCTGCAGTGCTGGCTGGCGTCACGTATCTGCCCGATTTGGCGGTATTCCTCGCTGCCGGTGCTGAAGAGGCGCATCTGATCCGGCCCTATCTGCTGAACCAACTACCTATATATGCCACTTCGCGGGTCTTTTTGGGGAATAACGAGGCGCTCATCAATTACGATCTGAACGGCATCCGTTTCGTTGACATGCCGTGGTTGTTGCAGGCCGACCACCCGGCGGTGATGGTATATCCGCACCCCGACATACCGCTTTCCATCGATCACGAGCGGTTTTATGCACTGGGCATAGATGCATACCGCCTGATCCGGCTGCTGCTTGCGGGCCAGGTTGATGCCAACCTGTCGCTGGATGGCGTAAGCGGTGACTTGCGGCTTAACGGGCATACCTTCCAGCGTATGGCGATGCCGGCGATATTCGCGCAGGGGCAGGCGCGAACCCGTAACGGCCGGGACATTCCGGTCTTGCCGATATTCCCCGACCAGACTATTGAAAACCGTGAATAGCGGCGCGCTGGCCGAACAGTGGGCTGCACAATATCTGCAGCAGCAGGGAATGAAACCGGTCGCGCACAACTATCGCAGCCGCTTCGGTGAAATCGATCTGATCATGCGGGATGGTGCGACGCTGGTATTCATCGAGGTGCGTTTGCGGCGTAATGCGGATTTTGGCGGCGCGGCAGCCAGTATCGACACGCGCAAGCAGCAACGCATCATCCGCACCGCGCAACAATATCTCGCCGACCTCGCGCACCTGCCGCCGTGCCGCTTCGATGCCATGCTGATGGATGACGCGCAGGGTGGTAATGCACAATGGCTCAAAAATGCGTTCGAGGCCTGATTCGGTTAGTATTCGCGCTCATCCAACAGGCAACCTCCAATATGGAAATCAGTAAACGCATCATCAAGCATTTCAAAGACAGCGCCGAACTCAAGCTCAAGGTCAAGGACATGCTGGCGCAGCCGATTGCCGATGGCGCGCAGGTTTTTTTCGATTGTGTCGCCAACGACGGCAAAATTCTGTGCTGCGGCAATGGCGGCTCGGCGGCGGATGCGCAACATTTCGCGGCGGAATTGCTGAACCGCTTTGAAAAAGAGCGCCCCGGGCTGGCGGCGGTCGCGCTGACCACCGACAGCTCGGTGCTGACTTCCATCGCCAACGACTATAATTTTAGCCAGATATTTTCCAAACAGGTGCGCGCGCTCGGTTTGCCCGGCGACAGCCTGCTGGCGATTTCCAGCAGCGGTAACTCGCCGAATGTGGTGGCGGCAATTCATGCCGCGCACGAACGCAGCATGCGCGTGGTCGCACTGACCGGACGCGACGGTGGCGCGATGGCCGGCGCACTGCGCGATGGAGACATACTGATTTGTGTGGACGCGCAAAGCACCGCGCGGATTCAGGAAGTTCATTTGCTCGCCCTGCATTGTCTGTGCGATGTAATCGATTATTTGTTATTAGGAGAATGAACATGCGTATTGTTTCCCTGTTGTTGCTGGTGTTCCTGTCAGGATCGCTGCAAGGTTGTTTCCCGGTGGTTGCCGGAGGCGTCGGAGTCGGCGTCATGATAGCGCAGGACCGCCGCACCAGCGGGGCGTATGTCGAAGATCAGGCCATTGAAATCAAGGCATTTGACCGCATCGGCAAGCAATACAAAAACACCGTGCATGTGAATGTCACCAGCTTTAACCGCAATGTGCTGATCAGCGGCGAAGCACCGAGCGAAGAAATAAAGGTCGAAATCGGCAAGCTGGTTTCCGGCTTGGAGAACGTGCGCAACGTAAGCAATGAATTGATCATTTCCGGCCCCAGCTCGATGACTTCACGCAGCAGCGACAGCCTGATTACCTCGGATGTGAAGCTGCGTTTTGTGGGTGACAAGCGTTTTGACGCCAATCACGTCAAGGTGGTCACGGAAAATGGCACGGTATTTCTGATGGGCATCGTCAAACGCGCCGAAGCCGATGCCGCCACCGAAGTTACCAGCATGACCGGCGGCGTGCAGCGCGTGGTGAAGCTGTTCGAGTACCTCGATTAGTGAACACGGCGATAACACCAATATGATGCATATCACCGCCATGTTCACTCCCTCACCCCCGCCCTCTCCCGCTTGCGGGCGAGGGGGATAATATGTGTCGCTTCGCGACAAATGCGTTAACGCATGTATCCCGCACCGGAATTTGAACACAAGTTGTGCCGGGGCGACGCAATCGCCGCCCGAGTGGCCGCGCTGCCGCACCCGCTGGTGTTTACCAACGGCTGTTTCGACGTGCTGCATCGCGGTCATGTCACCTACCTCGCGCAGGCGCGCGCGCTGGGCGCGGCACTGATGATCGGCGTGAACAGCGATGCCTCGGTGAAACGTCTGGGCAAAGGCGCTGATCGCCCGATCAACAACCAGCATGACCGCATGATGGTGCTGGCCGCGCTGGAATCGGTCAGCCTGGTGGTGCCGTTCGATGAAGACACACCGCTAAACCTGATTCTCGCCAGCCGTCCGGAAGTGCTGGTAAAGGGTGGCGACTGGCGCGTTGAAGAAATCGTCGGTGCGCGTGAAGTACAAGGCTGGGGCGGAACGGTGCACAGCATCCCGTTCCTGCACCAACGTTCCACCACCGCGCTGTTGAACAAAATCCGCGCGTTATGAGTCAATCATTGAATTTGCAGGAGCGCAGACATGGCTGATACCCATTTTGGATTTGAAACAGTTGCCGAGGAAGAAAAGGCCAGGCGTGTCGCCGGCGTGTTCGACTCGGTCGCCGATAAATACGATGTGATGAACGACCTGATGTCGGTCGGACTGCACCGTTTGTGGAAGCGTTTTGCAGTCGGCCTCAGCGGGGTGCGCGCGGGACAGCGCGTACTGGATGTGGCGGGCGGGTCGGCGGACCTGTCGCGGCTGTTCCTGAAAAAGGTCGGCAGCAGCGGCCAGGTGGTGCTCACCGACATCAATAACGCCATGCTGCGGGTCGGACGTGACCGCCTGCTCGACGAAGGCATCGCCACGCCGGTCGCGCAGTGCGATGCCGAACACATTCCCTTTTCTGACAACTATTTTGATTGCGTCAGCATTGCCTTCGGCCTGCGCAACGTGACGCACAAGGACGCCGCATTGCGCGAGATGCAGCGCGTACTCAAACCGGGCGGGCGGTTGATCGTGCTGGAATTTTCCAGAGTGTGGAAACCGCTGGAGCCGTTATATGATGCTTATTCATTCAAGCTGCTGCCAAAAATAGGTGAATTCGTCACCGGCGACGCCGACAGTTATCGCTACCTCGCCGAATCCATCCGCATGCACCCGGGGCAGGAAGAGTTGAAGACCATGCTGGAAGATGCCGGGCTGGAACGCGTCGAATACTTCAACCTGACCGGTGGCGTGGTGGCGGTGCATCGCGGCTACAAGCTGTAGGCAGGGTCAGGTCGAAAGGAGAAGATGTTATGAGCTCATGGGGATGTCCGCACGAACATGACGGAAAATGCGCGCACGTCAACGACCTGCCGTGCGATCCGGGCATGAAGGGTTGCGTACTGTTCGGGCGCTTCGTCTGGGCGGACCCAAGTAAAAACCGTGCGAAAAAAAAACCTGAAGCCAATGAGACCCAACCGCCGCCATCCAGCTTGCCGGACACAAACACTGATCTTAGTGAATAAATAAAAAGCCCGCCGAAGCGGGCTTTGAATGTCACGCCGGGTGATTTGAGTTAGAGACCCATGCACACCAGATAAGGGGTGTCATCAACAAGGTCTGCATTTGGCTTCGCTGCTGCTGGGGTATCAATAGTGCCTGCTGTGGTTACCATCAGGGAGCCTGTAGTTGTCGTGCCATCATCCAGCATAATGTCTAATTGTTTGGCGAATTTACCAGGTATATTATCAGAGCAAACTATAAATGATCCCTTTAACCCGGTGATCGGCGTGTTAGCTGCATTGGTGACGCCAATATTCCCGCCAATTGTATTCTTGGGCCAGTAGTCGTCCACATCTACAGATGTGGGTCCGGGAGCTAAGCCAGCCAAGCGCACATGTTGCCAAAATAAAAACGATTCATCTGTTTTAACGGTAGTGTACCAGTCGCCATCAATGACACCATTTCCAATCGTGCCGCCAGTCGTGGCCTTGACGCCACCGTCTACATGGGTATCTGCAAGTGCATCATCCCCAGGCAATGCCTTGAACTTGTCCTGATAGCCGTAGATAAACACTGGAATATTCTTGAAATCTCCCGCGAGGTTCTTGACCTTCGCGCTGTTGATGAGCTCCTGACCCTTCAGCACGCCGCCGAGCAGCAGGCCGATAATCACCAGTACGATGGCGATTTCGATCAGGGTAAAGCCGGATTGATTGCGTTTCATTGTGATACCCTCCTAAAATTATTCTTGAATATTACACTGAATACCCAGCAATTACCGTGCCAATGTTGCGAAGCGGTTGATTTTTTATGGGTTGCGAGCAGTGTTGCAGTGCACATCCTGGCCGGGATACAAAAATCTGTTGATTTTGTATGGTGGCTATTGGCCTGGCAGCAATATGGCGCTGCGCCTTGACTGGCATGGGATTGGCCGGACTTTAGCAGGCATCGATAGCCCTCACCCTAGCCCTCTCCCGCCTGCGGGAGAGGGGATTGGTTGTCCTGCTGGCACAGAGGGGCAGAGTTGGAGAGAGAAGCGCCGGCACACCGAAATTCAAGGGATGCTTTGCTATTTTGACAGAGATTATGACGAAATGCTGACAGGAAAATGACGAAATGTTGACAGTAAGCGCAGGAAATCTCCCGCGCACCGGCCGTTGGTTGCTGCTGGTGATGCTCGCGCTGCTGCATGGTGCGATGTTGCTCGGGGTGAATAGCTCATGGGCGGCGCCGTTGCTGTTGGCGCACGTCGGCCTGTTTCTGCTCTGGCAGCCGCTGTGGCATGGCAAGCGCGAAGTGGGGTACGGCGCGCTGGCGTTTATCGTGCTGGCGGCCGCAGTGGCGGTGTTCTGGCTGAGCTGGTGGGTGATCGCTTTCTGGCTGATCGGCTTGTTCGGCCTGGTTGGCGCACGTGTGTTTGTGTTTCGCAACCACTGGTCGCGCCTGCTGCACCTGTCGGTGATGGTCTATTTGTTGGCCGCGCTGTTGTTGTGGGTGGTGCCGCACCTGCTCGGCGTGCAGCCTGCCATTGCCACAGGGCACTTTGAGGTCGGGTATTTCATGATGTGGTATCTGCTGCCGGTATTGCTGCTGGCCATGGCGGCGATGCCGGTGCGCAGTGAGCCGATTGAAAGCGCCCAGACGCTGGATTTTATTTACAGCCTGCTGTTATTCCTGCTGCTGACCCTGGTGGTGTTGGGCAGTATCGCGTTCATGCTGCTGGCGCAACTGGATTATCTTGATGCATTGCTGCGCACCCTGCTGCTGATCGGTTTGGTGTTGCTGGCATTCGGCATGCTGTGGAACACGCGTTTCGGTTTCGGCGGGTTGCAGGTGATGTTCTCGCGCTACCTGTTGAACATCGGTACACCATTCGAAGGTTGGCTTGCCAAATTGGCCGAAACGGCACAGCGCGAACCCGATGCGGCAGCCTATTTGCGTCACGCGATCGGTCTGTTGACAGATTTTCCATGGCTGTCCGGCATGTCCTGGCAATCGCCCGACGGGGACGGCCAAATCGGCCAATCCGGCAAATATGAAGTGCGGATGCAGGAAGATGAATTGAGTCTGACCCTGTACACCGCGCGAACACTGAATCCCACTGTACTGCTGCACATTCATTTGCTCGCGCATTTGATCGGTCATTTCTATCAGGCCAAACGGCGTGAACAAAGCCTGCGCGATATGACGCGCTTGCAGGCCGTGTACGAGACCGGTGCGCGCCTTACCCATGATATGAAAAACATGCTGCAATCATTGCTGTCGCTGACCGCCATAGCGCAAAGCAGCGAAGAAAAAGCGCAGCAATTGTTGCAGCAACAACTGCCGATACTGAGCCGGCGCATCGAATTGACCATGAGCAAACTGGAGCAACCCCATGTTGATAAAGATACGCTGCTGCTTTCTCTGGCCGAGTGGCTGGATGCGTTGCGGCTGCGCAACCGGCACCAGCAGATCGATTGGCTGATTCCGGACAAGCTTGCGGACCAGAAAATTCCTGCCGCATTATTCGACTGTGTCGTGGACAACCTGCTCGACAACGCGTTGAAGGAGCGCCAGACCGGGCATGGCATCAGCATCTCCGTCGGAATTGGCGTTAACCCGTTGCATGTGTTCGTCTGCGACAGTGGCGCTGCGATACCGGAGGTGATTGCCATCAACCTGTTGCGCAGGGTCATTATTTCCGAAAGCGGTCTGGGTGTGGGTTTATACCAATCGGCGCGTTGGGCGGAGCAGTTGGGTTATCGTTTGACGTTATCGTCCAATCAAGACGGCAAGGTGTGTTTCGAGTTGCGTTGCACCATGGCGGCTTCCGCTGCAAAATCAAAAAAGTGACAAACCGGGTGGCATAAGCAACGGACTCGCAGCGGCGTGATTGCGCCGCTGCCTGACAATGTTCAATGCGATTGGCACATCAGTGCTTCAATTTCTGCTACCGTTTTCGGTGCGGCTGCGGTCAGCACTTCATTGCCCTGCCGGGTAATCGCCACATCATCTTCGATGCGGATGCCGATATTCCATAGCGCCTGCGGCACATCATCGGCGGGACGGATGTAGCAGCCCGGCTCGACGGTCAGCGTCATGCCGGGTTGCAGCGCGCGCCAAGTGTTGTTGACTTTGTAGTCGCCGACGTCGTGCACATCCATGCCCAGCCAGTGACTGGTGCGATGCATGTAAAACTTCTTGTAACTCTTGCTTTCCAGTACACCGTCCACGCTGCCCTGACATAACTTGAGATCGATAAAGCCACGCGCCAATACCAGCAGCGCGGCGTCATGCGGCTCATCCCAGGCGTTGCCGGGGCGGGCTGCGGCAATCGCGGCGGTCTGCGCGGCGAGCACGATTTCGTACACGTCCTTTTGTGCGGCGCTGAATTTGCCGCTGACCGGGAAAGTGCGCGTGATGTCGGCGGCATAGCCTTCCACTTCGCAGCCCGCGTCAATCAGCAGCAGGTCGCCGTCTCTGAGCGGTGCGTTATTTTCAATGTAATGCAGCACGCAGGCATTTGCGCCGCCGGCGACGATGGAAGGATAAGCCGGGTGGCGTGAACCGTGGCGATAGAATTCGTGCAGCAGCTCCGCTTCGATCTCGTATTCGAACCGGCCGGGACGGGTGAAACGCATGGCGCGGCGATGTGCCTGCGCGGAAATGACGGCGGCGCGGCGCATGATGTCCAGTTCGTGCGCATCCTTGATCAGGCGCATCTCGTGCAGCAGGGCGCGCACGTCGCGAATCTCGTCCGGCGCACGGATACCGCTGCGTACTTTGGCCTGCACGGTGCCGCGCAATTTAAGCAGGCGCTGGTCCCATGCGGCATCGCCGCCAACCGGGTAAAACAGCGTCGGCTGGTTGGCCAGCAGTTCGATCAGTTTTTCATCCAGTTGCGCGATGGGATAGGCCGCATCGAAGCCGAATTGTTCTCTGGCCGCCTCGGGGCCGGTGCGATAACCATCCCAGATTTCACGTTCCGGATTTTTTTCGCGGCAGAACAGAATGGACTGCGGTGGGTTGTCATTGCCGGGCCCGGCGATGAGCACCAGCACCGCTTCCGGTTCGGCAAAGCCGGTGAGATAGTAGAAGCTGCTGTCGTGCCGGTAGGCATAGTGCGTGTCGCCGTTGCGCGCCACCTCCTCAGCGGTGGGCAGGATGGCGATGCCGCGCTGCATTTTTTCCAGCAGCAGCGCGCGGCGTTGCAGGTAAATGGTCGGGTTAATGTTCATGGCGTATTGTGCGATGAATGAAGCATGTTTTGCAACGAGTCCAGCCGGTTGTCGAGTTCGGCGAGACGTTGCGGCGTGCCGACATCAACCCATAGACCGCGGTAGTGTTCGCCGCTGACTTTGCCGAGTGCGATGTGCGCGCGCAGCAGCGGCGCGAGTGGCGCGCTGCTGCTGCGCGGAATGTCCTTGAACAGGGAGGGCTGGTAGATGCCGATACCGCTGAAAGTCAGGAGAGCGGGAAGTGGGGAGTGGGAAGTGGGGAGTGGGCAAACGCGACTTCCGGATAAAGCGAAATCCCCGTTGGGGTGGTGCGGCGGATTATCGATCAGCACCAGATGTGCGATATCGTCGCGGGCTTGCATTGCCGTAGCGCACGATGCAAGTTGCGCAAAGTCGTAGTCGCAATAAATGTCGCTGTTAATCACCGCGAACGGCTTGTCGCCCAACAGCGGTAATGCATTGGCGATACCGCCTGCCGTTTCCAGTGCGCCGGGGTACTCCGGCGAATAACGGATGGACACACCGAAACGCGAGCCGTCGCCGAGCGCGGCTTCGATCTGTTCACCCAGGTGCGCATGGTTGATGACGAGATCTGTGATACCCGCATCGGCCAGCCGCTCGATGTGCCAGACGATCAGCGGCTTGCCACCGACTTGCAGCAGCGGCTTGGGGGTGTGGTCGGTAAGCGGGCGCATGCGTTTACCGCGTCCGGCAGCCAGCAGCATCACCATCATGGTTTTACGCCTTTCACGTTTGCCCTTTCTCCCGCTCGCGGGGGAAAGTTGGATAGGGGGAGATGCGCAGCATCATGGTTTTACGCCTTTCACGTTTGCCCTTTCTCCCGCTCGCGGGGGAAAGTTGGATAGGGGGAGATGCGCAGCATCAAAACGTGTACCCCACCTGGTTTTTCTGCGGTTCCAGTTCATCCAGCAAGTTCAGCAATCGCTTGAGGTCGATGTAGCGTGCGCAGGCACGGCGCAGGTAGTCCATCACCAGCGGCATATCTTTCAGGTAATTTTCCTTGCCGTCGCGGTGATACAGACGCGCAAAAATACCCAGCACCTTGAGGTGACGCTGCACCCCCATCCATTCGTAGTCACGATAGAAATCGCCGAAGTCTTTGCGCACCGGCAGCCCGGCCTTGCGTGCTTTTTCCCAGTAGCGGATCAGCCAGTCCATAATCTCCGCCTCTTCCCAGCGAATGTAGGCATCCTTGAATAGCGAGGCGAGGTCGTAGGTAATCGGGCCGTATACCGCATCCTGGAAATCGAGGATGCCGGGCGAGGTTTGAAAATTGCCTTTCTCGTTTGTTCTCTCTCCCGCAGGAATTGAAGATTGCCTTTCTCGTTTGCCTCCTCTCCCGCTTGCGGGAGAGGATTGAGGAGAGGGCATCGGGAGAGAGTTAGAGAGAGGGGATTCGATATACATCAAATTACGTGAATGGTAGTCGCGGTGCACGTACACACGCGGCTGGGCGAGGTTGTTGCGCAAGATGCGCCGAAAGCACTCTTCCAGCGCGGCGCTTTGTTTTTCGCCAAGGGTGATACCGAGATGCCTGGTAATGTACCACTCCGGAAACAGACGCATCTCGCGCAACAACAATGCTTCGTCGTAATGCGGCAGTTCATTTTCACACGAGGCGAGCTGGATTTTGATCAGCGCATCGGTGGCCGCGTCATACAGTTCGTGCGCCGTGCCGGCATGGCCCGCGCACAGGGCTTGCAGGTAGGTGGTGTTGCCAAGGTCGGACAATAACAAGAAACCCTGCTCAAGGTCTTGTGCATAGATATGCGGCACATGCGTTCCGGCCTGTTCGAACAATTTTGCGATATGCAGAAACGGGCGACAATCTTCGTGCTGTGGCGGCGCATCCATTACGATGAAGGTCCGGCCATCGGCGCAGGTGGCACGAAAATAGCGGCGGAAGCTGGCGTCGGCGGAAGCCGCTGCGAGGGTGAAAGCCGCGCCGGGAAGCTGGTGGTGCAGCCACGTGGTAACTTGTTGCTGGCGTCGCATATTGGAGTATTTTGACTGTCGTTAATGGTAAACTCGCAGGAGTTTACCACCTTGCCATGGTCATGCGGTTTCGCCTCAAATCCATTATTTTCTTTTTGTTTTGCATCTTTGCGCAGCAAGCCGGCGCGGATGCGGGGCTGCCTGTGCTGGGCGTGGATAAGACTTTAAAAGTGATGACGCCTGCGGCGCAAGAGACGCCCATTTTTGTGGAGGCGGATCGTCTGACCGGCAAGAAAAAAAATCAGCTCGAGGCAACCGGCAATGCGGTATTGCGCAAACGCGGGCAATCCATCCGTGCAGATCAACTGGTGTATTTTCAGGATACGCAGGAGCTCGATGCACAGGGTTCCGTAGTACTGGAGCAGGACGGTAATACCATGAGCGGACCGCACCTCAAACTGAATCTGGACACCAGCATCGGTACGATGGAGCAGCCGGTATATTATCTGGCGGAGAATGCGGCGCGCGGTGCGGCAGATGTGTTGCACATTCAGGACCGACAGCATTACACGCTCGAAAATGCAACCTATACCACTTGCCCTGCCGACGACGAGGATTGGCTGTTGAAGATGGGTAGTCTGGAAATTGACCGTGACCGGCAGATCGGCTCAGCACATCATGCCCGGGTTGAATTCATGGGGTTGCCGATCCTGTATTCACCATGGATGGACTTCCCGCTCAACGACCAGCGCAAGTCCGGTTTTCTTGCGCCAGTGCTCGGCGGCACGACCAAGGGCGGCAGCGAATTGACCTTGCCATATTACTGGAACATCGCGCCTAACCGCGATGCGACCATTGCGCCGCGTGTGATGACCAAGCGCGGTGTGATGCTCAACAACGAGTTCCGTTATCTTGAAGCAGGCTATGGTGGCGAGGCACATGTCGACGTGTTACCCGATGACATGTTGGCGAATCGCAGCCGTACACATTTTGCCGTTATGCACAGCCAGGCCGTTACCGACCAACTGAGCGGCTATGTCAATTTGAACCGCGTCTCGGATGATGCGTACTTTCGTGATCTGTCCGACACTGTCAATACGACCTCTCAAGTCAACCTGGTGCGCGAAGGCGCGCTGAACTACAACGCCGAGTGGTGGGATGCAACTGTGCGCATACAGCGCTACCAGACCTTGCAGGATCCGGCTGAACCGATCGCCGCACCTTATGCGCGCGTACCGCAACTGAATCTCAGTGCACAGCAGAATCATTCCGGCGCGGCATTCGCTTTCGCCGGTGAATTTGTCGAATTCAGCCATCCCACTGAGTTGAATGGCGGACGGCTGGTACTCAATCCCAGCGTTAGTTATCCACTATGGAGCGACTCGGCGTTTTACCTCACGCCCAAAGTTGCCTTGCATAGTACTTACTACGCGATGGGCAGGAATAATACCGGCGCCTTGCAGGATACCTCCCGTACCCTGCCAATCTACAGCGTGGATAGCGGCATGGCTTTTGAGCGTGACGAGAGCCTGTTTGGCGGCGATTACGTGCATACGCTGGAACCGCGCGCCTTTTATGTATATGTGCCATACAAGGATCAAACCGCGCTGCCGAACTTCGATACGGCACAGGCAGATTTCAGCTTTACCCAGATGTTTACCGAAAACCGTTTTTTTGGCAGCGACCGTGTCGGTGATGCCAACCACATTACGCTGGCAATGACTTCGCGCCTGCTGGAACAAAGCAACGGCATGGAACGCCTGAAAGTGACGGTCGGAGAGCGCTTCAGTTACAGTGCGCCACGGGTGAACCTGGTCACGCCCGCCGCGAGCACCAGCCGGTCGGATATACTGCTGGCAGTTGCCGGTCGTGTGACTGACGCCTGGTCACTGGACAGCGAGTTTCAATTCGATCCGAACCAGTCGCAGACACAGCGTTACAACATAGCGGCACGTTTCCGCCCCGAACCCGGCAAAGCAGTTAATTTTGGCTATCGTTTCGCACGCAACACCCTGCGTCAAATCGATGTTTCTACGCAGTGGCCGCTATCCAGCCGTTGGCGTGCGGTGGGGCGTTGGAATTACTCGCTGCAGGATGCGCAGATTCTGGAGGCGATGGTCGGCCTTGAGTATAATCAAAGCTGTTGGGCGCTTCGTTTGGTGGCGCAACAATTTACGGTTGGCGCGCAGCAGATCAATACCGGCTTTTTCATGCAACTTGAGCTGAACGATTTCCTCAAGGTCGGATCGGATGCGCTGGGTGTACTCAGGCAAAGTGTACCCGGCTATACCAAAATGAACGACAAACCCGTCAACCCGGGCAACTCGGTGTTGCGTTGAATAAATTAGGAAGATGATGATGCATAAAATAACAGTTCCGGCGTTTGCCTGTGCCGCCCTTTTGGCGCTGCATGCGCCCTGTGTTGCGAGTGCACCCGAGTCGCAGCCCGTGCCAGCCATGAGCAAGATAAATGAAATTGACCCGCAGCAGCAGGTTGCGGTAATTGATTCGGTGGTTGCGGTGGTCAACGACGATGTCATCACGCGGCAGGAGTTAAATGAGCGCCTGCGTGTGGCAATAGGCCAATTGCAGAAGCAAGGGACGCCGCTACCCGCACCGGAAGTGCTGGAAAGGCAGATACTCGAGCGCATGATCACCGATATGTTGCAGGCGCAATTTGCCAAGGAAACCGGTATACGTGTTGACGACACGCAGCTCGACCTCGCAATTACGCGTATCGCGCAGCAAAATGGGTTTCCTTCATTAATCGAATTCCGCGCCAGATTGGAAGCGGATGGTGTGGATTTCAAGAAATTCCGTGAAGAGATCCGCAGCGAAATCATCTCCACGCGTTTGCGCGAACGCGAGGTGGAAAGCAAACTGATCATCAGCGATACCGAGGTGGATAGTTATCTTGCCAATAAGGAAAAAATGGGCGGGGCGAAAGAAGAGTTTCATCTCGCCCATATTCTGGTGGTGGTGCCAGAGCGGGCCAGTGCAGCCGATATTCAGGCTGCAAATGACCGTGCGGAACAGGCGTTGAACCAGCTCAAGAGTGGAGCGGATTTTGCGCAAGTGGCGGCGGGTTATTCCGATGCCAGAGATGCGCTGAAAGGTGGCGATCTTGGCTGGCGGCTAAGTGATCATATTCCACCGACCTTCATGAGCGAACTACAAAACTTGCAGCCGGGCCAGGTCACCGCAGTATTGCGCAGCACCAGTGGTTTTCACATACTCAAGCTGCTCGAAAAACGCAGTGGCAGCGCACCGGCGGTGATTACGCAAACTCATGCACGGCATATCCTGATCAAGACCAGTGAGATCGTTTCGGAAAATGAGGCCAAAAATCGTCTGATGGAAATCAAAAAACGTATCGAAGGCGGCGCGGATTTTGCCGAACAGGCCAGGCGATTTTCCCAGGACGGCAGTGCGCAACAGGGTGGCGATCTCGACTGGCTCTCTCCCGGACAGACGGTTGTCGAGTTCGAGGAGGTGATGAACAGGTTGCAGCCCGGCATGATCGGCACCGCACAAACACAATTTGGCTGGCACCTGATTCAGGTGATCGAACGGCGCAACGCCGATGTCAGTGAACAACAGGAGCGCCAGCAGGCGCGTATGGCCATTGGCACGTTCAAATCCGATGAGCTGTATCAGGACTGGTTGCGTCAATTGCGCGACCGCGCGTTTATCGAGTACCACCTCGAAGAAGATCAATAAGCGGTGAGTGCGGCACCCTTTCCTGCGCCATTGGTAATTACTGCCGGAGAGCCGGCAGGCATCGGTCCGGATTTATGCGTACAGCTTGCTGTTACTCCACCGGATATTCCGTATGTGGTTATAGCCGACAAGCATCTGCTGCAACAGCGTGCCGCGCAACTCGGTATTAATTTGCAGATAGATGAAATAGTAAGTAGTAAATGGGAAGTAGGAAGTGGGGAGAAACAAACACTTTCCCACTCACCACTCACCACTCACTACTTACCACTCCCAACTCCCCACTCCCTGCCGGTAATTCATATCCCGCTCGCTGCGCCGTGCCGTCCCGGTGTGCCGGATACCGCCAACAGCGAATATGTGCTGGCGACATTGCGCCGCGCCGCGCAGGGTTGTCAGGCAGGCGAATTTTCCGGCCTGGTCACCGCGCCGGTACACAAAGGTATCATTAACGATGCCGGTATCCCGTTCACCGGACATACCGAATTTCTCGCCGGGCAAACCAACACCGAACGGGTGGTGATGATGCTGGTTGGCGGTGGCATGCGTGTGGCGCTGGCGACCACACATCTTCCGTTGAAAGATGTGCCTGCCGCGATCACTGCAGCATTGCTGGAAAATGTACTGCGCATTATCCGGTGCGATTTGCAATCGCGTTTTGGCATCGCGCGGCCACGCATCCTGGTGGCCGGACTGAATCCCCATGCGGGCGAGGGTGGCTATCTGGGGCGCGAGGAAATTGAAATAATGACTCCAGTACTGGATCGGATGCGCGCCGAAGGTTTTGATATCAGCGCGCCGCTGCCCGCCGATACTTTGTTTGTGCCGCACAAACTGGCGCACTGTGACTGTGTGCTGGCGATGTATCACGATCAGGGTTTGCCGGTACTCAAGCACGCCAGTTTCGGGCAGGGTGTGAACGTCACCCTTGGCTTGCCGTTTATCCGCACTTCGGTGGATCACGGTACGGCGCTGGAATTGGCGGGGAGCGGCAAGGCCAACAGCGGCAGCCTGTTGGAAGCGATCAGGCTGGCGGCACAGATGGCACGGAACGAGCAAGCGTATCGTGCATAAAGCACACCAGTATTCTAGCTATGGTGTTACATGCATGGCATATTAAGCCGGTGCTGAAATATTTTTTGAGATCATTGAAGTGAGTCATAAAGCCAAAAAACGTTTTGGTCAGAATTTTCTTGTCGACACGCAGATTATTGATGACATCATCGCCGCGATTCATCCCGAACCGGGCGACAACATGGTGGAGATCGGCCCCGGTCTGGGCGCGTTGACGCGCCCGCTGCTGAGGCACTTGAATCATCTGCACGTGGTGGAAATAGATCGTGACATTATTGCGCGGCTGGAGCATGACTACCCGCAGGATAATTCGCAGCACAAGCTGATTATTCACGCGGGAGATGCGCTGGCCTTCGATCTCACCAGGTTGCCAGCGCCGCTACGGATTGTCGGCAATCTCCCCTATAATATTTCTTCACCCTTGTTGTTCCACTTTGCTGCCTCTGCCGGGCGCATTCGTGACATGCATTTCATGCTGCAAAACGAGGTGGTCGAGCGTATGGTTGCGGGGCATTCCACGCCGGAATATGGCCGGCTGTCAGTGATGCTGCAATACCGCTTCCACATGGAGAAGTTGCTTGATGTACCGCCGCAATCCTTCCGTCCCGCACCCAAGGTGGATTCCGCCATCGTGCGCATGATTCCGCTACCCGGCGGTGAGATAACAGTGCGCAACGAAAAATTGTTCGCCGGAATTGTCGGTGCGGCATTCGGGCAACGGCGCAAGACATTGCGCAATACTTTGCGCGGTTATCTGGATGAAGAGGGCTTTGCACAGCTTGGCATCAATGCGCAATTGCGCGCCGAGAATCTGTCGGTGGCAGAGTTTGCCAGTGTGGCGAACTACCTGGATGGTAGAATACGCGTCTGAAATATTCTGGTATCAATCATGACCGAACCATTCCCGTTAGTGATGAGTTTCGCCGCAACCGACCCCAGTGGGGGCGCGGGCTTGCAGGCTGATCTGTTGACCATTTCCAGCATGGGTTGCCATCCGTTGTCGGTGGTCACGGCGATTACCGTGCAGGACACCAGCGGTGTGGATGATGTGCTGCCGATTGACCCGGAATGGGTAGTAGATCAGGCCCGCGCGATGCTCGAGGATGTTCCGGTTGCGGCGTTCAAAATTGGCATGCTTGGCAGTGTGGAAAACATTGCGGCGATTGCCGAGGTAATGGCGGATTACCCGGATGTCCCGCTGGTGCTCGATCCGGTACTGGCTTCCGGACGCGGCGACGAACTGGTGGACGAAGATATGCTGGACGCAATGCGCGAACTGCTGATCCCGCAATGCACCATCATCACGCCGAACAGCATGGAGGCACGACGTCTGGCCGTAAATGACGACGACGAGAACGACGATCCGAGCCTCGACGAATGTGCAAAACGTTTGTTGCAGATGGGCTGCGAGTATGTGCTGATCACCGGTACGCACGAACAGGCACCCATGGTTATCAACACCCTGTATGGCGAGCAGGGCATAATTCGCAGCGACAACTGGACGCGGTTGCCCGGTATCTATCATGGTTCCGGCTGCACTTTAGCGGCGGCGATTGCGGCGCTGCTGGCACAGGATGTAGATGTGCCGGAGGCGGTCAAGGAAGCGCAGGAATACACCTGGCAAGCGCTGAGTGCAGCCTTCCGTCCCGGTATGGGGCAGCATATTCCAGATCGTTTGTTCTGGGCGCGCGGTGAAGAGGACGAGTTGCAAGCTGAACGACCGAATTAACATGATCCGTGGCCTGTATATCATTACGCCAGACGAGCAGGACACGGCAAAGTTACTGCGCAGGGTGCGCTTGGCCTTGCTGGGTGGAGCGAGCGCGCTGCAGTATCGCAATAAAACTGCGGATAAGGCATTGCAATTGGAGCAGGCCGGTGCTTTGCGCGAGTTGACTCGCGAATTTGCCGCACCATTCATCGTCAACGATGACGTTGCGCTGGCAGTGCAAGTGGACGCGGAAGGCGTGCATCTGGGTGGTACGGATGACAGTGTGGCAAGTGCGCGCGCGGTATTGACCGACGGCAAAATTATCGGGGTGTCTTGCTATAATCGTCTGGCGCTGGCACATGAGGCGGTGCGGCAAGGCGCGAACTATGTGGCGTTTGGCAGTTTCTTTGCTTCCACAGTGAAGCCGCAGGCGCTGGTGGCGACACCAGAATTGTTGCGCCAGGCACGTCGCGAGTTGCATGTGCCCATTGTTGCCATTGGCGGAATCACCGCGCACAATGGTGTGCAACTGCTGGAAGCGGGTGCGGATGCGCTCGCGGTGATTTCAGCGGTGTTCGCCGCGCCGGATATTGAAAGCGCGGCAAAAGAATTTTCCAATCTATTTGAGCAAGGCAAACCGGTATGACTTCGCATAATCAAGAACTCTTCGAGCAATCCCAAAAGGTTATTCCCGGCGGTGTGAATTCGCCGGTACGCGCATTCCGCTCGGTCGGCGGTACACCGCTGTTTTTTCAGCGCGGCCAGGGTGCTTACGTGTGGGACGCAGACGGCAAAAAATATACCGATTACGTCGGTTCCTGGGGGCCGATGATCGCCGGACATTGCCACCCACAAGTGGTCAAGGCGGTGCAGGACGCGGCGGCGCAGGGGCTGGGCTTCGGTGCACCGACTGCAGCTGAACTGGAGCTGGCCAACCTGCTGTGCAAGCTGCTGCCGAGTCTGGAGATGGTGCGTCTGGTCAGTTCCGGCACCGAGGCCACAATGTCGGCGATTCGTCTCGCGCGCGGCTTCACAGGGCGTTCACGCATCGTCAAGTTCGAGGGCTGTTACCACGGTCATTCCGACGGTTTACTGGTGAAAGCCGGCTCCGGCGCGCTGACTTTTGGCCAGCCGAGTTCATCCGGCGTGCCCCCGGAAATTGCGGCGCTGACCACGGTACTGGACTACAACGATGCCACCGGGCTGGAAAAAGCCTTCGCCGCAATGGGTAACGAAATCGCCGCAGTGATCGTTGAGCCGGTGGCGGGCAACATGAATCTGGTCGTACCGAAGCACGAGTTTCTCGATGCGCTACGCAGCCTGTGCACCAAGCATGGTGCGGTGCTGATCCTCGATGAGGTAATGACCGGCTTCCGTGTTGGCCTGCAGGGCGCGCAAGGCCATTACGGCATCAAGCCGGATTTGGTCACGCTGGGCAAGGTGATGGGCGGCGGTTTGCCGGCGGCGGCGTTCGGCGGGCGGCGCGACATCATGCAATGTCTGGCTCCGTTGGGTGCGGTGTATCAGGCCGGTACGCTATCGGGTAATCCGGTCGCGGTGGCGGCCGGGCTGACCACGCTGAAGCTGGTGCAGGCACCGGGTTTTTACGAGAGACTGTCGCAACTGGCGAAACAGCTTACCGAAGGTTTGACCGCAACGGCACAGAAACACGACATTGCATTCTGCGCTCAGTCGGTGGGCGGCATGTTCGGCCTGTATTTCAGCAAGACATTGCCAACCGGCTATGCTGAAGTGATGGCCTGCGACAAAGATGCCTTCAACCGTTTTTTTCATGCCATGCTGAATGCGGGTCACTACCTTGCACCATCGGCATTCGAAGCAGGTTTTGTCTCGGCAGCGCACACCGAAGCGGATATCGCCGCAACGGTTGCCACAGCCGACAAGATTTTCGCCAGCTGGTAATGGGGCTGTTTTCGCAGGCAGCGTTCTACACGACGGTAAATCATTTAAAGGATTTGCCGCAGCATGGCGGCAGGGAAGTGGCGTTCGTTGGGCGCTCCAACGCGGGCAAGTCGAGCGCGATCAATACGCTGGCCAATCATGTGCGTCTGGCCTATACCAGCAAGACGCCGGGGCGCACCCAGCATCTCAATTATTTTTCGCTGGGCAATGACAACTTTCTGGTGGACTTGCCAGGCTACGGCTACGCCAAGGTGCCGCCGGACGTGCAACTGCATTGGGAGAATCTGCTTAGCGAGTATTTGCAAACTCGCGAGGAACTGGCCGGGCTGGTGGTCATCATGGATGCGCGCCATCCGTTGGCCGGGCTGGACGAGAGTATGCTGGACTGGTTTGCACCGACCAACAAGCCGGTGCATATTCTGCTGACCAAATCGGACAAGCTCAGTCGCCAACAAGCCACGCTGACCCTGAATCGCGTAAAATCCCACCTTGCTGAATATTTTCCGCAATGTTCCGTGCAGTTGTTTTCCAGTTTGAAAAAAATTGGCACGGAGGAGGCGGAGGCAGTAATCGCGGGATGGCTGGTGAAGTAACAGGCAAAAAAATGCCCCTGTGCCAAAGGGGAGGCCAGGGGCAAAAGTCTTAACAGGGGGTTAAGACACCCGCTCAGGGAGGAGAAACGGGGAACGACTCGCATCATTCGTGTAGTGTGATAGGCAGTTTATTAAATAGTTCCAAAAAAATATAATTTTCAGGAAAAAATTATGCAGACACTCGGACAATACCCCCAATCCCGGATGCGCCGGATGCGCCGCGACAAGTTTTCGCGGGACCTGATGAGAGAGCACGTGCTCACTTCAGCAGATTTTATTTACCCGATTTTTGTGCTGGAAGGCAGCAACAAGGTCGAAGAAGTGAAATCAATGCCGGGAGTGCAGCGCAAAACTTTGGATCTGTTGCTCAAGGATGCCGAACAATGCGTCAAGTTGGGCATTCCGGTAATGGCGGTTTTTCCGGTGATCGATGTGCCACTGAAAAGCCTGGATGCGCGCGAGGCCTACAACCCGGACGGGCTGGTGCCACGTGTGGTAGCCGCATTGAAAAAGAATTTTCCGGAGCTTGGCGTGATGACTGATGTCGCGCTCGACCCTTACACCAGTCACGGCCAGGATGGATTGCTTGACGCGAGCGGCTATGTCGTCAATGACGAGACCGTCGCGGTGCTGGCACAGCAGGCACAGACCCACGCCGCCGCCGGAGCCGACATCGTCGCCCCCTCGGACATGATGGACGGACGTATCGGTGCCGTGCGCGCCGCGCTGGATGCCCACAAACGTATTCACACCCGTATCATGGCCTATTCCGCCAAATACGCTTCCAGCTTCTATGGCCCGTTCCGCGATGCCGTCGGCTCTAGCGGTAACCTCGGCTCCGGCAACAAATATACCTACCAGATGGATCCTGCCAACTCCGACGAGGCGCTATGGGAGGTCGGCCTCGATCTGCAGGAAGGTGCGGATATGGTAATGGTCAAACCGGGGTTGCCCTATCTCGATATCGTGCGGCGCGTCAAAGACGAATTCAAGGCACCAACTTTCGTGTATCAGGTCAGCGGCGAATATGCCATGCTGAAAGCCGCCGCGCAGAACGGCTGGCTGAACGAACAGGCCTGTGTGCTGGAAGCGCTGCTGGCGTTCAAGCGTGCCGGGGCGGACGGAATACTGACCTACTTTGCACTGGATGCAGCACGGTGGTTGAAAGAAGGCAAGTAGGGCGCAATAAGTACGTCAGCTATCACGCTGTACAAGATGAACAGCAACATTGGCGAATTAACTTCCGCACAGATGGTCGAGCACCAGGCCGAACAGCTCGCTGCAATGTCAGAAGAAGCTATCTAGCGCTTATTGCCAAGACCTGTTAAGAGTGCTATCTTCAGCACACTTAAAACACCTTTTGAGGTAATCATGGCACACTCAATCCTGGCATCGACGACGGCCAGCGTTTCTGAATTGAAGAAAAACCCGATGGCAACGGTAGCGGCCGGTGAAGGATTCCCGGTGGCAATTCTCAACCGCAACGAACCCACCTTTTATTGCGTTCCCGCCAAGGCCTACGAGGCCTTGATGGACAAGCTGGAAGACGCAGAGCTTAATGCAATTGCCGATGCGCGTCTGAAAGACGGCAAGCGTCCGGTTAAGGTGAAACTGGATGAGCTATGAACTGAGCTTTCACCCCGACGCGCTGGCGGAATGGAAGAAGCTGGATAGTTCTGTACGCGAAGTGTTCAAGAAGAAACTCGCCGAACGCTTGCACAATCCTTGCGTCCCTTCCGCCCTGCTGTCCGGCCACAAGGATCGCTACAAAATCAAACTGCGTGATGCGGGCTATCGCCTGGTATACGAAGTGCGCGACAAGGTATTGATGGTCGTGGTCGTCGCGGTGGGCAAGCGCGAACGGAATGCAGTGTACAAGGTTGCGGCAAAACGCTGAATGCCAAACGGCTCGCTGCGGTGGCGGAAAAGGCATATATAGGTCTTTCGGTATATTGACCCGGCTGCAAGAGCGGGGTAGTGTGCACCCGCTCCTTTACAAACACCGCTAGGACAAACACTCGCAATGACTTGGAATAGATGGCTTCCCGATTGCGCAGGAGAAATGGCTGATGAAATTTGAATGGGATGAAGAAAAATTCGCCCTCAATTTGCGTAAGCATGGCGTATCTTTTGCCGAAGCCTCCACCGCCTTTGCAGATAATTTATCGCTCACTGGCGAAGACCCGGATCATTCACGCGGAGAGCATCGGCTTATTACCTTTGGCATATCATCTGCCGGACGGTTGTTGGTAATCTCTCATGTGGAACGTAGCGGACATATCCGCATCATCAGCGCCAGGCCCGCGACACGAACCGAAAGGAAATTTTATGAAGAAACTTGAAAAATCAGCAGATGAATTAAGGCCAGAATATTACCGCGAAGATTTCGGCAAAATGACGCGTGGAAAATATGCAAAGCAAGTCAAAGCCGCATCGAATGTAGTCGTGCTCACACCCGAAGTTGCCAAGGCTTTCCCCAATGAAGCGGCAGTCAATCAGGCGCTGCTGGGGCTGTTGGAAATTGCCAAGTCAGCCAATGTAAAGCCCCGCACGGCTCGCAAGTAGCAGAGTGAAATTCGTGAAATTGTCGGTGCTGAAAAAATAATTTGAACCCGACCCCTTTTGCCATTGTGGTTGATAGATGGGATAAACTGCGAGCACGAAACTTTAGATAGACATTCGCACGCTGGAAATCATCGAGGGTAGTTTGCCGAAACTCGCACTGGCGATGGTGCTTGAATGGGCAGCACAACATCGGGAAGAGTTAATGGAGGACTGGAACCTATGTCAATCGAGACAGCTACCAAAGAACACCCCCCCGCTGGAGTAGTAACGCCAGCACCTTGGCGAGCACGAACCGTCAGCGTGCCCCCGGGGTATCGGCTTTCCGTCACATGCAACGACGGCACAAATGGCGTTGTCGATATATCCCGCCTGGTTGCAAGCGAGCGGGCTGGCATCTTTGCCGCGCTCAAAGATGAAAAATTATTCAATCAGGTCAGCATCGAACTCGGTGCGCTTATTTGGCCGAATGGCGCCGACCTTGATCCTGTCTGGCTACATGAAGAAATTGAAGAAAATAAAACGTGGCTTGCCCCCGGTTAATGTGATGAATAACTACATTCACATTCTTTTCTTTGGTTTGTTTGCAGTCAATGCTACTTCATACGCGGCTGCACCAGAGATGACCCCATTTCTTTCAGCTCAAGTGCTCAAGGAGAATCTCAACTCAAAAGACCCCTCGAAATTTGGTTCCGCTATCAGCTACGTTGGCGGCATAGCCGATTACCTCCTGAGTAAGAAGAAAATCTGCCCTCCTCCTGGGGCTTCGGTAGCATCCGCTGCTATGCTTGCCAAAGCAGATCTAAATAAAGACTCATACGAATACCGGCATTTATCCGCTGCAACTCCTGTTACGTTCGCACTCCTAATAGGATGGAGTTGTAAATGATGATTGGAGCCGTGACAGTTTGGCTTTCTGAGCGAAGCTGCTTCTGGTGGATAAATGAAATAGGCATCCTGCTCGAGATTGTTGGAGCACTTACCGTAGTCCTTGCCGCATTCCGCAGCAGAGCGGAGATAAAGGGCATCCCAGATTCATGGGATGCGGAGCTCGCCACAAAACTTCGCAACATCATTGCTGCACAGGCATTCACAGAGCTAACGGGCTTCGGTCTACTGACGCTTGGTCTTTTTGCACAACTGATTGGCGGGTTTGCATAATCTGAGAGTTAATAGGGTCAGGTTGAGGCTTTGACACCCACATATCAATTTAGCCAGCGGGCGCAATAACCAATGGGCATTGCGCCGCATGAAAACATTCGGCGGAATACGCTGCTCTATTCCACCCTACAAAAACTATGCCACGCACTCTCCAATCCCTCTTGACACAAGACAAAGTCACGCTGGAATCCACGCTATCGCTGGATGCCGGTACGGCGCGCATCGAGGTGCAGATGCTGTTGCAGCATACGCTGGGCGTTTCGCGCGCGTATCTGTTGGCGCATCCAGAACAGGTATTAGACGGGGCACAGGCTACGGCCTATCGTGCATTATTGCAGCGCCGTCTGGCGGGTGAGCCGCTTGCCTATATCCTCGGCGAGCGCGAGTTCTTCGGGTTGAATTTCAAAATCACACCCGCGACGTTGATTCCGCGCCCCGACACCGAGTTGCTGGTAGAGCTGGCGTTGGCGCGGATTCCTGAACAACACCCCTCACCCGGCCTTACGGCCACCCTCTCCCGCTTGCGGGAGAGGGGCTGGGGGAGAGGAGGTTTATTTCGTGTACTCGATCTCGGCACCGGTAGCGGTGCGATCGCGCTTGCCATCGCGCATGCGCGGCCGGATGCAGAAGTGACGGCGGTGGATGCGTCGCCGGAGGCCTTGGAAGTGGCGCGCGACAATGCGCAGCGGCTGAACATCAGCAACGCGCGACTGCTGCGCAGCGACTGGTTTTCCGCGCTGCCGGGTGAGCGTTTCGATCTGGTCGTTGCCAATCCGCCCTACATCGCCGATGGTGACGCACATCTCGCGCAGGGCGATCTGCGCTTTGAGCCGCGTACGGCGCTGGCTTCTGGCACGGACGGGCTGGACGACATCCGCCGCATCGTCGCGGGTGCGAAAAGGCATCTCAATGCCGGTGGCTGGCTGCTGTTCGAGCATGGCTACGACCAGGCCGGGCAAGCACGGGCACTGCTTTATGCGGCGGGGTTTGCCGAGGTGTTTTCGGCGCGCGACCTGGCGGGAATCGAGCGGGTCAGCGGCGCCACGATTCCCTGACCGGATTATTTGTCAGCGCATGGCCTTTCCGGCATAATTCACCCGCCGTTCAGACCAATGGGAGAGCGTGTCAGCCAGCGTCGTTTCAACGACCCTGACACCGCCGAAGGCGCAACACCCGCAACCGCTCAGGCTCACGAACTATTGGTACAGGCAAATCTGGAGAGCGTTGGATTACCAACCACCGAAGGGGCACACAACGCGAGTTGTAATCTCTCAGGTACCAAAGACAGATGGGGCGCAGCGCAGTTGCGCTGCGTCTTTTTCTTTTCCGGAAAATTGACATGACACTCAAGCAAACTCCGCTCAATGCAGCACACCGCACAATGGGCGCGAAGATGGTCGATTTCGGCGGCTGGGACATGCCGGTGAACTACGGTTCGCAAATCGACGAACATCATCAGGTACGCAACGACTGCGGCATGTTTGATGTATCACACATGCGCACATTGGACATTAAGGGTAAGGGGGTACGCGACTTTTTGCGTTATTTGCTGGCGAACAACGCCAACAAACTCACTACACCCGGCAAGGCACTGTATTCCTGCATGCTGAGCCCGGACGGTGGCGTGATCGACGATCTCATTATTTACTTCATGAGCGAACAGTGGTTCCGCATCGTGGTCAATGCGGGCACGGCGGACAAGGACATCGCGTGGATGAGGCAGCAGGCGGCACAGCATGCGCCGCAGCTCGCCATCATCTCGCGTGACGACTTGGCGATGGTCGCGGTGCAGGGGCCGAATGCGCGCGCCAGGGTATGGCAAGTGCTGCCAGAGACCCGTACGGCTACCGAAGGTTTGCAGAACTTCCAGGCTACCGATTGCGGCGAATATTTCATTGCGCGCACCGGTTACACCGGTGAAGACGGCTTCGAAATCATGCTACCAAAAGAAAAAGTGGAGGGACTCTGGCACGCGCTGAACAAGGCGGGTGTAAAACCCATTGGCCTTGGCGCGCGCGATACGCTGCGCCTCGAAGCAGGTATGAATTTGTACGGGCAGGATATGGACGAAAGCGTCGGACCGCTTGAATCCGGCCTTGCGTGGACGGTGGACCTGCAGAGTGAGCGCGACTTCATCGGCAAGGCCGCCCTGCTCGCCAACCCGCCAACCCGCAAGCTGGTCGGGCTGGTGTTGCTGGATCGCGGGATACTGCGCGGCCACCAGCGTGTGCATACCGCGCACGGCGAAGGCGAGATTACCAGTGGCAGTTTTTCGCCCACTCTGGAAAAATCCATCGCGCTGGCGCGTGTGCCGAAAGAAGTACAGGTCGGCGACCAGGTACAGGTGGCGATTCGCGATAAAATGCTGGCGGCAAAAGTGGTGAAGTATCCGTTCGTGCGCAATGGGAAAGCAGTCGTTAGCGGTTAGTTCAAACCGCACAGCGACGAAACCAACTAACAACTAACAACTAACAACTAACAACTAACAACTAACAACTGGAGATTCAAATGAGCAACCCGAGCAATCTGAAATACACCGCCTCCCACGAATGGATCCGAAGCGAAGCGGACGGCACCATCAGTATCGGTATTACGCAACACGCGCAGGAAGCGCTGGGTGACATGGTGTTTGTCGAAACCCCGGCAGTGGGTCGCAAGCTCAAAACTGGGGAAGAGTGCGTTGTGGTGGAATCGGTCAAAGCCGCTGCGGACGTATACGCACCGGTGAGCGGCGAGGTGGTGGCGGTAAATAGTGAACTTGATAGCACGCCGGAAGCCATTAACGCCGACCCGTATGCTGCGTGGATATTCCGTATGAAGCCGGACAACGCGGCGGATGTCACCGCACTGATGGATGCGGCGGCGTATCAGGCCGTCGTGGACAGCGAAGCCCATTAGGTGAAGTAGTTATTAGACGTAAGTTGTTAGTCAAATCCGCGAGCGGACTACACCAACTAACTACTATTATGTAACAACTACTTCGCACAACTTTTATTTTTAACTTCCGACTAACGTCTAGCAACTACCAACTGCCCCATGCCCTTTATCCCCCACACCGAGCAAGATATTACAGCGATGCTCGCCAGCATCGGCGCAAAAGATATCAACACGCTGTTCGATGAAATTCCTGCCGCGCTGAAAAGCGGCAAGCTCACTGCTATTGGTGACGGCCTGAACGAGATGCAGGTATCGCGCCTGATGCATGAACGTGCCGCGCAGGATAGCCAACCGCTCAATTTCATTGGCGCGGGTGCCTACGAGCACCACATCCCCGCTGCTGTCTGGGAAATCGTCACGCGCGGTGAGTATTACACCGCCTACACACCGTATCAGGCCGAGGCCAGCCAGGGCACACTGCAAACGCTGTACGAGTACCAGACCATGATCGCGTCGTTGACCGGTATGGATGCATCCAATGCCAGCCTTTATGACGGCGCATCCGGCTTGGCAGAAGCGATCCTGATGGCGGTGCGCGCGCACAAGACTTCGCGCCGTGTGTTGCTGCCCGCCACCGTCAGCCCGCTGTATCGCAGCGTGGTGCGCAGCATCGTCAAATTGCAAAACATCGAACTGATAGAAATCCCGTTCGATCCCACCACCGGTACTATTGATCTCAAGGCGCTGCAACAATACGCCGGCAGCGACCTTGCCGCACTAGTCATCCCGCAGCCGAATTTTTTCGGCGCATTGGAAGATGTCGATGCGCTGACCGACTGGGTGCACGCACAAAATGCGCTGGCGGTCGCTTTGGTCAATCCGGTTTCGCTCGCTCTGCTGAAAGCGCCGGGTAACTGGGGAAGCCCCTCTCCTCAATCCTCTGATAAAACAACTAGCCATTTGACTACGCCTGCAAGCGGGCAAGTCACTGGTTATCCCGCAGGCGGGAGAGGAGGCGAACGTGAAGTGGGGCAAGCAGGTATTTTGTCGCAAGACAAAAACTCGCAAAATCAATTGTTGATTCCCGGCGCGGATATCGCGGTCGGCGACGGTCAGCCGCTCGGCGCGCCACTGTCCAGCGGTGGCCCGTATTTCGGCTTCATGTGCTGCAAGCAGGCGCTGGTGCGCCAGATGCCGGGGCGCATCATCGGTCGCACCGTGGATATGGATGGCAAGCCGGGCTTCACGCTGACGCTACAGGCCCGCGAGCAGCACATCCGCCGCGCCAAGGCGACTTCCAATATTTGCAGCAACCAGGGATTGATGGTGGCTGCAGCCACCATTCACATGGCATTGCTCGGTGCAGACGGTCTGCGCCGCGTCGCCGCAACGTCATATACCAACACACAAACACTGCTGGAAAAATTGTGCGCCATCCCCGGTGTAAAACCGGCGTTTGGCACACCCAGTTTCCACGAGGCGGTAGTGCAATTACCCAAACCAGCCGCCGCAGTATTGGCTAGAATGGAAGCGCAGGATGTGCTTGGTGGCTATGATCTTTCCACGCACTATCCGCAATTGGGCAATGCGATTCTGGTATGCGCTACCGAAACCAAAACGGTGGCCGACCTGCAACGCTGTGCCGACACACTGCAATCTGTCCTCAACTAACTCAGGAGAATTTCAAAATGAGTACCGTCAAATTAAAAGGCAACACCGTCAACCTGCTCGGCGATTTTCCCCAAGTGGGCCAGTCCGCACCGGTGTTTACGCTGGTGGACAAAGATCTCAAGGATGTCACGCTGGACAATTTTGTCGGCAAACGCAAGGTGCTGAATATCGTGCCGAGCCTCGACACTGCGGTGTGCGCCACGTCTACACGAAAATTCAACGAAGCGGCCAGCAAACTCAACAATACCGTGGTGCTGGTAATCTCAGCCGACCTGCCGTTCGCCATGAACCGCTTCTGTGTTGCCGAAGGGCTGAACAACGTCGTCACACTGTCGCTAATGCGTGGGCGCGAATTCATGCGCAACTACGGTGTGGAGATTGCCGATTCCGGCCTGCGCGGCGTCGCCGCACGCGCCGTAGTGGTGCTTGATGAAAATAATAAAGTGACCTACACCGAGCTGGTGCCGGAGATCACGCAGGAGCCAAACTACGATGCGGCGCTGACAGCGTTAAAATAAAAACCGTCATTCCCGCGCAGGCGGGAATTCAGCAGTATAAAAATGCTTTTTTGTTTAAACCTATTAGATTCCCGCCTGCGCGGGAATGGCGAAATCTGGACTTGAGGAATAATGCCGTGCTGATTTTCGAACGCTCCCGCCCCGGCCGCCGCAATGCGGCGCAAGCTCCGAACCACCTTGTAGCGGCCAGCGGCCCTTCGGCTGAGCTCAGTGCAGACATTCCCGCCGCGCTGTTGCGTCAGGATCAGCCACTGTTACCGGAAGCCTCGGAGATGGATGTGGTGCGTCATTACACCGGGCTGTCACAGAAGAATTTTTCCATCGATACGCATTTCTATCCGCTCGGCTCCTGCACCATGAAATACAACCCGCGCGCCTGCAACACGCTGGCGATGCTGCCTAACTTTCTGGCACGCCATCCGCTCGCACCGGAATCCACCGGCCAGGGCGTACTGGCCTGTCTGCATGATTTGCAGGAAATCCTCAAGGGCGTAACCGGTATGGCAGGTATCTCGCTTGCGCCGATGGCGGGCGCGCAAGGCGAATTCGCCGGCATCGCGATGATCCGCGCCTATCATGATGCGCGTGGCGACACCGCGCGCAATGAAATCATCGTGCCGGATGCGGCACACGGCACCAACCCGGCCACGGCGGTGATGTGCGGCTATACCGTGAAGGAGATTCCGACCAACGCGAACGGCGACGTGGATCTCGATGCACTGCGCGCCGCCACCGGACCGCAGACTGCCGGGCTAATGCTCACCAATCCTTCCACCCTGGGTGTGTTTGAGAAACGTATTCAGGACATTCAAAAAATTATCCACGACGCAGGCGGCCTGCTGTATTACGACGGCGCCAATTTGAATGCGATTCTCGGCAAGGTCAAGCCGGGTGACATGGGGTTCGACGTGATCCACATGAACCTGCACAAGACCTTCTCCACGCCGCACGGCGGCGGTGGGCCGGGCGCAGGTGCGGTGGGGGTGGCACAGCGCCTGCTGCCGTTTCTGCCGCTACCGGTAGTCGCAAAGCAAGACGAAACTTATCGTTATTTAACCGAAGCCGACCTGCCGCAATCCATCGGCCATCTATCCGCCTTCGCGGGTAATGTTGGTGTTCTGCTGCGCGCCTATGTGTATGCGCGCATGCTCGGCGCGCAGGGCATGCTGCGTGTCGCCGAATTCGCCACGCTGAATGCCAACTATATGATGGCGGAATTGCACAAGGCCGGTTTCACCGTCGCCTTTCCGCAACGCCGCGCCAGCCACGAATTTATCATTTCGATGAAACCGCTCAAGGATGCCACCGGCATCTCCGCAATGGACGTGGCGAAACGCCTGCTGGACAAGGGCTTCCACCCGCCCACCACCTACTTCCCGATGCTGGTGCCGGAATGTCTGCTGATCGAGCCGACCGAAACCGAGTCGAAAGAGACACTGGATGCCTTTATCGCCGCACTGAAGGAAATCCGTGACGAGGCTTATGCCTCGCCGGAACTGGTAAAGAACGCACCGCACACCATGCCGGTGCGCCGCCTCGATGACGTAAAAGCCGCGCGTGAACTCGACCTGACCTGGAAGCCAGCCGTATACACGGCATGATTTTGATATCCCGCCGGTGATTGAAGCAATTCGAATTCGCGGCGATATTTGTCATTTAGCACGTTACCGGTATAATGCGCCGCTTCCTGAGCCGGCCGATTTGTTCGGCAAGGGAGAAAATGCAGCAAAGAAAATGGCCTGGTAGCTCAGTCGGTAGAGCAGAGGATTGAAAATCCTTGTGTCGGTGGTTCGATTCCGCCCCGGGCCACCAGATTTCGCGTGCGGTAGCGCGCAAAATTAACCAGATGGTCGGTTAAAGATTTCGCGTGCGGTAGCACGTAAAATAGACAAGGATAATTTCCTTGACCCAAACATTAGTGAAACAAATGCCCGACCTGTTCGGGCATTTGTGTTTCAAGGTGCATAAACATCCATGAGCGATATTGCTGGCGACAAGCCAATAGATACTTCACGCGAGGTGCCAGCCGACGCTGTGGTCGCGCGCGAAGTCAAGCGCCGCCGCACCTTTGCAATTATTTCCCACCCCGACGCGGGCAAGACCACGCTCACCGAAAAATTGCTGCTGTTCGGCGGAGCAATTCAGATGGCCGGCACAGTCAAGGCGCGCAAGAGCGGTCGCCATGCAACCTCCGACTGGCTGGAAATCGAGAAGCAGCGCGGCATTTCGGTGGCAAGTTCGGTAATGCAGTTCACCTATGACGATTGCGTCATCAATCTGCTCGACACGCCCGGCCACCAGGATTTTTCCGAGGACACCTACCGCGTACTGACCGCCGTGGATGCGGCAGTGATGGTGGTGGACGCGGCCAAGGGTGTAGAAGCGCAGACTATCAAGCTGCTCGAAGTGTGCCGCTTGCGCAACACGCCGATCATCACCTTCATCAACAAAATGGACCGCGAAGTACGCGATCCGCTGGAGGTGCTGGACGAGATCGAATCGGTGCTGAAAATTCACTGTGCACCGGTCACCTGGCCGATCGGTATGGGCAAGCGTTTTCGGGGTGTGTATCACCTGCTCAACGACGCAGTGCTGCGTTTCATACCGGGTGTGGAGAAGGCCCATCAGGAAGTCGAAGTGCTGCATGGTGCGCAGATTGAAAAGCTGGCACAGCAGTATCCGAGCGAGATGCAGACCATGCGCGATGAAACCGAGCTGGTAATGGGTGCGGGTGCATCGTTCGACCTGCAGGAATTTCTCAAGGGCAGGCAAAGCCCGGTATTTTTCGGCTCCGGCATCAATAACTTCGGGGTGCGCGAAGTGCTGCGCGCTCTGGTGGACTGGGCCCCTGCCCCGCTGGCGCGCGAGACCGACAAACGCATGGTGCAGCCTGACGAACCGGCCTTCACCGGTTTCGTGTTCAAGATTCAGGCCAACATGGATCCGAATCATCGCGACCGTATCGCTTTCTTGCGCGTGTGCTCCGGTCGCTATACTTCGGGAATGAAGGTCAAACACCGTCGCACCGGCAAGGAAATGAAGCTGGCCAATGCCGTCACCTTCATGGCCAACGAGCGCGCGCGTATGGATGAAGCGTATGCGGGCGACATCATCGGCGTGCACAATCACGGCCAGTTACAGATCGGCGATGTGCTCACCGAAGGCGAAGCGCTCACCTTTAAGGGTATTCCCTATTTCGCGCCGGAACTATTCAGCCGCGCACGCCTGCGCGATCCGATGAAAGCCAAACAATTGCAAAAGGGCCTGCGCCAGCTCGGTGAAGAAGGCGCGGTGCAGGTGTTCGAGCCATTGATGGACAACACCCCGCTGATCGGCGCGGTCGGACAGTTGCAGTTCGAGGTGGTGGAGCATCGCCTGAAATCAGAATACGGTGTGGATGCGGTATTCGAACGTGCCGGCATTCACACTGCACGCTGGGTGACCTGCCCCGATGCAGCGCACTTCAACGAATTCATCAAGGCCAACCAGGGACGACTGGCAAAAGACGTGGACGGCAACTACGCCTACCTCGCTGATACCAACGTAAACTTGCGCCTCGCCCAGGAGCGCTGGCCGAAAGTACAGTTCCATGCCACGCGCGAGCATGGGCAGCAACTGGGTTAAATAGCGTCAGGCTGGCTCGGGAAATTGCTATGTGCCAATTCCGTAACTGAAGGCAAATCCTGTTATTTTGCCAGCGTGTCGAGGATATCGCGCTTGTGCTCTTCTTCCTGAATCAGGATATCTTCCAGCACGCGCCGCAGGCCGTATTCCTTAAGCTCCTCGGCCTGGGCAATGCGCTCTTTGTAGCGTTTGATAGCGTTATTCTCACCCCATAGATCCTGCTTAAGCATTTCCACACTATCCTTGGAGATCGCGCGTTTCTCCACGTCCACGGTGGGCACGCCGCCGAGAAAATCGATCTGATCGGAGAGCAACACGGCATGCGCCATTTCCTCCTGCGCGTGGATCAGAAACTCCTTCTGGATGGAACCGAATTGCGCGCCGTTGATCGTGGAGGCGTGCTGCGTATACTGGATGGCCGCAGAGTATTCCCATTCCAGGTCCTTGTTGAGTTCGGCCAACAGCTTTTTCATGGTAATTTTCATTTGGTATCTCCTGTGGTTTAACAAAACAACGGTTTCATCTTATCAATTTGCCGTGCGGCGCGCTACCAACCTGAATGGCCTCCAACTATCCCAAACTCCGGCGCTATCGGTTAAGCTTACACTCGTCTTCAATTCACCGCACAAACACTATGGCACAGTATGTAATGTCGATGCACCGCGTGAGCAAAGTCGTTCCGCCCAAGCGTCAGATCATCAAGGATATCTCCCTCAGTTTTTTCCCCGGTGCCAAGATCGGTCTGCTCGGCCTGAACGGCTCGGGCAAGTCCACCGTGCTGCGCATCATGGCAGGCGTGGACAAGGAATACGACGGCGAGGTACAGCGCCAGCCGAACATTCGCATCGGCTACCTTGAGCAGGAGCCGCAGCTTGATCCGGACAAAACCGTGCGCGAGGAAGTGGAATCCGCCCTGGGTGAAGTGATGCAGGCACAGACTAAACTCGACGAGGTGTATGCAGCCTACGCCGAAGAGAGCGCCGACTTCGACGCGCTGGCCGCCGAGCAAGCGCGTCTTGAGGCAATCATTGCCGCCAGCGGCGCGGATTCCGAGCACCAGATGGAAATTGCAGCCGACGCGCTGCGTCTGCCGGATTGGGATGCCGTCATCAAAAATCTTTCCGGCGGCGAGAAGCGCCGCGTCGCCCTGTGCAAGCTGCTGTTGGAAAAACCCGACATGCTGCTGCTCGACGAACCGACCAACCACCTCGATGCGGAGTCGGTGGAATGGCTAGAGCAATTCCTGGTGCGCTTCCCCGGTACCGTCGTCGCCGTCACCCACGACCGTTACTTCCTCGACAATGCCGCCGAATGGATACTGGAACTGGATCGCGGTCGCGGCATCCCGTGGAAGGGTAACTACTCGAGCTGGCTGGAGCAGAAGGAAGCGCGCCTCGAGACCGAGAACAAACAAATCGACGCACACATGAAGTCGATGAAGCAGGAGCTCGAATGGGTGCGCCAGAGCCCCAAGGCGCGCCAGGCAAAATCCAAGGCGCGTCTGAACCGCTTCGAGGAACTCAATTCGCAGGAATACCAGAAGCGCAACGAGACGCAGGAAATCTTCATCCCGGTCGGCGAGCGCCTCGGCAACGAAGTCATCGAATTCAACGACGTTTCCAAAGCCTACGGCGACCGCCTGCTGATCGACAACCTCAGCTTCAAGGTGCCTCCCGGCGCCATCGTCGGCATCATCGGCCCGAACGGTGCCGGTAAATCCACACTGTTCAAGCTGATCACCGGCAAGGAGCAGCCGGATTCCGGCGAAGTGAAGATCGGCTCGACCGTCAAGATCGCGCACGTCGATCAGGCACGCGATTCGCTGCAGAACGACAAGACCGTATTCGATGCCATCTCCGGCGGCAACGACATCCTCACCGTGGGCAAATACGAAACTTCGTCGCGCGCCTACATCGGCCGCTTCAACTTCAAGGGTGGCGATCAGGCCAAGATCGTCGGCCAACTTTCCGGCGGCGAGCGCGGCCGCCTGCATCTGGCGCAGACCCTGATCTCCGGTGGCAATGTGCTGTTGCTCGATGAACCCTCCAACGACCTCGACGTGGAAACCCTGCGCGCGTTGGAAGACGCGCTGCTCGAATTCGCCGGCTGTGTGATGGTCATCTCACACGACCGCTGGTTTCTCGACCGCATCGCCACGCACATCCTCGCGGCGGAGGGTGATTCGAAGTGGACGTTCTTCGATGGCAACTATCAGGAATATGAGGCGGACAAGAGGAAGCGTTTGGGCGAGGAAGGCGCGAAGCCGAAGCGGATTCGGTATAAGCCGATTAGTCGGTAAATACATCAACTCCCTCTCCCGCTCGCGGGATAACCAGCGACTTGGTCGCCGTATTGGGGCGGCCTAGTCGAATGGCTAGTAGTTCTATCAGAGGGTTGGGGAGAGTGGATGTGAGCAATTCAACACAAAGCAAACGCATCGTCATCATCGCCGGGCCGAACGGTGCAGGGAAAACGACTTTCGCGCGCGAATTTTTGCCGGCAGATGCATCGTTGCCCAACTTTGTGAATGCTGATTGACACCCACGGTTTCAGCCGCCACCCCGCATTGGCCTTAAGCCACTATTAGGCGCTGCATTTCAAACTTATATCCTCCTTCCATGAAAGAATGTTGCACTTGGATTCAAAGCGCGCTCTTTCAAAAGTGGCATTTAATTCCCGATACTTCGAATAGCGGTTGCAATTGAGAATCATTCTCGTTTATGATGTTACCAATTGAGAATCATTCTTAATTGCACTTCTGTAAAACAGTTTATTAAACTCAAAAAAGGTAGCGCAAATGTCGCGACAATCCAATACTCCTCTGACTCTGGGGCTATCTGCCGCCATGATCTTGTTCATCGGCAGTGCCACGGCCGCCGAACCACCCTCCACCAACGAAATGTGGCGCATCATCCAGGAACAGCAAAAACAGATCGAAGCGTTGAAATCCCATCTCAATCAAACCGACCGGAAGGTCGAGGCCACGGGCGACGTCCTGGAGCAGGTCGCGGCCACGAAGCCGGGTAGTGGCGATGCCAGCTGGGCGGAGCGTACCCGCATCGGCGGCTACGGCGAACTGATTTACAATGACCTGACGGGCAAGGGTGGTGCCGGCAACCTAAACCAGCTCGATTTCCGCCGCTTCGTGCTGTATTTCAGCCATCAGTTCAACGACCGCATCCGTTTGTTCTCCGAGTTAGAGTTGGAGAACAGCATCGCCGGCGCTGGTCAAAACGGCGCAGTCGAACTAGAACAGGCCTACCTGGAATTCGACCTCAATGACCGGCACCGCGCCAAGGGCGGTATCTTCCTCATCCCCGTGGGTATCATGAACGAGACCCACGAGCCGAATACCTTCTACGGTGTCGAGCGCAATCCCGTCGAGAGGAACATCATTCCCACCACCTGGTGGGCCGGCGGCGCGGCGCTAAGCGGCGAGCTTGGCAGCGGCTTCAGTTACGATGCCGGCGTGCACGAGGGCCTCAACATTACCGATGCCAGCTACACGGTGCGTAAAGGCCGCCAGAAGACCAGCAAGGCCGAGGCCTCGGATCTGGCCTACACCGCGCGCCTGAAATGGACCGGTATGCCCGGCGTCGAGATCGCCGGCACCTACCAGCACCAGACCGACACCGGCCAGGGGCTGAATCTCGCAGCCGGCAGCGCCAATCTGTATGAATTGCACACGGCCATCAGCAAGGGTCCTCTCGGCCTGCGCGCCCTTTACGCACGCTGGGATCTAAACGGCAGTGGCCCGGCGGCTGTCGGCGCGAATGAGCAGTTTGGCTGGTACATCGAACCGTCGTTCAAATTCAATGATCAATGGGGTGTGTTCGCGCGCTACAACCTCTGGGACAATGCCGCCGGCAACAGCAGCGCCAGCGAGAAGAAGCAGATCGATGTTGGTGCAAATTTCTGGCCGCACCCGAGCGTCGTGCTGAAGGCAGATTATCAGGTCCAGGACAACGTCGACGGCAAGGAACAGAAGGGCTTCAATCTGGGGCTTGGCTACCAGTTCTGATGCCGCTGCCGGGTTATCACAAGACGATTCACGAGATACGGGCGACCGCACCCTGCCGCGCCTGAAGTGATTTTTCAGGGGCATTTCGATTTATAGATATACTCAACGCAGAAGCACAGGAGACGTATGAAAAGTCTTGGGGGCATTACACATAGGTCAAAAAGTAAGACGACAGCAGTAACATTCGTTTTACACATAACAACATGGCTGGGTGCCACTCTGCAGAGCGGTGCTCCAAACTCTGCGAGTTTGCTGCAACCATAATTTCTGACTGCAGAGTGGATACCGAAAATCTCTGCGCCTCCAGGTCTCTGAGTTGAAAATATTCACATGAGAATCCGTATGAGCCAATTCTTCTTCCTGCCCACCTTGCTGGTCACGCTGCTGATGACCTCTCCGCATGCGTGGGCCGAGGTTTATCAGAGCCCCGAGGCTTTTCTGAGTGAAGTGTTTGCGGGCAACATCCCCGCGCCAGAGGTGCTGTGGCTCACCGGCGCGGTGCGCGCTACCGTCAAGCAAATCCTCGGGCACGATCCGTCACAACTGCGGGTGCGCTACTGGTATCACGGTGTACGCAGTGCCTGGATTCTCGACGAAATTGGCAAGGAACAACCCATCACCACCGGTATCGTCATCGCTGCCGGTCGCATCGAGCGCATCCGTGTGCTGGTGTTCCGCGAGAGTCGCGGCTGGGAGGTGCGCCATGACTTCTTTACCAAGCAGTTTCTTCACCGGGGGCTGACGGATGACCGCAAACTGGACGGTCCGATCGACGGCATCTCGGGTGCCACGCTGTCGGTGCGCGCGCTGACCAAGCTCGCGCGCCTGGCCCTGTATCTCCACCAGCAAACACCAGCCGCCCATGCCACACCATAGAAAGCAGCCCAGCAAATTCAAATCATTGTATGTGTGGCACCGCTACGCCGGGCTGCTGGCGGCGCTGCTGGTGATCGTGCTCGCGCTGACGGGAATCGCGCTCAATCACACCGAAGAACTGCAACTCGACGCGCGCTTCGTGCGCTCGTCATGGGTGCTGGACTGGTACGGCATCCGCGCGCCGGAGACCTCTACGACCTATGCCACGCCGCTCGCACCTGTCACGTTATTTGGCCGGCAGTTGTATATCGGCGAGCGGCCGTTGACCGGTGACTATGATCGACTGATCGGCGCCGAGGTCATCCAGAATATGCTGATCACGGCCGTGGATGATCGCCTGCTGCTGACCGGAGCGGGGGGTGAACTGCTGGCCGAACTGACCATACTCGACGGCGTGCCCACCGGCCTGCGGCGTCTGGGCCGGGACCCGGAAGGGCGGCTGGTGGTCGCGGCCAGCACTGGATATTATCGTCCCGATACTGACTTCATCCGCTGGAAACGGCTACCGAAATCGCAGCACGACATCACCTGGGCACAGCCGGAAACCCTGACGCCGAAGCAGCGCCGCGCGCTGGAGCATGCCTTCCGTAACCGCGTCCTGCCTTGGGAGCGCGTACTGTTGGATCTGCACAGCGGCCGCATCTTCGGAACTTTTGGTGTCTGGGTCATGGATGGCGCAGCGCTGCTCATGCTCTTTCTCGCTGCCAGCGGTGTACTGGGCTGGCTCAAGCGCAAGCGTTGATGAGATCTGGGCCGCAATGCGCCCGTCACATCTTCGACTGCAGGCAGCTCTTCTCGGTCAGCTCCAGCTGGGTCTCCAGCCAGTCGACATACCCTTCTCTCTCCGAGATGTCCTCGAACAGCCTGCACGAGACGTAATCGTTGAGCCAGCCTGTCGGTTAGACAAAATCCCGGCAGAGCCCGGGCTTTTGTTTTTATCGTTTACAATGCGCGGCATGCCAATTAACCAAGCGAACAGTCGCAAATTCCAGTCCGGCAACCTGATACTGGTGGGTATGATGGGTTCCGGAAAGACCACTATCGGGCGAATGCTGGCCAAGCATCTGGACAAGGTATTTGTGGATAGTGATGCTGAAATTCAGCAGCGCACCGGCGTGACCATCACGCATATATTCGATATCGAAGGTGAGGCCGGTTTTCGCCAGCGCGAGACTGCCGCCCTTTGCGATTTGGTCGGACGCAGCAGCATGGTTTTGGGGACGGGCGGCGGTGCGGTACTGGTGGAGCAAAACCAAACAATGCTGCAACAGAATGGCATCGTCATTTACCTGAGGGCGAGTGTGCATGATTTGTGGCAGCGTACCCGGCATGACCGCAATCGTCCGCTGCTGCAAACTGCGGATCCGCATGCAAAATTGACCGAGCTACACCATCAGCGCGACCCGCTTTATCAGAAGGTTGCGGATATTGTTATCCAGACCGGCAGGCAAAGTGCGCATACCCTGGTGCTGCATTTAGTAAGTGAAATAGAGGCCTTCATTTCACGCAGGTCGGATCAAGCGTAGCGATCCGACGAACTTGGTAGCGGGATTATTTGTCGGATCGCTACGCTTGATCCGGCCTACAGAAAATTGACTGGAAAGATGATGCAAACACTGACAGTTGGCTTGGAAGAACGCAGCTATCCGATACATATCGGTTGCGGATTGCTCGGACAGGCAGAATTATTGCAGCCCTACCTGCCGCACCGGCGCGCGGCCATTGTGACCAACACCACGGTCGCGCCACTGTATTTGGATAAACTCCTTCACACCTTACAGAGCATTGGCGTCAGCTGCATACCAATCATCCTGCCGGACGGCGAGAAATATAAAGATTCCGCTACGCTCAATCTGGTTTATGACGCGCTGCTGGGCAACCATTGCGAGCGCTCCACACCGCTGATCGCACTCGGCGGCGGCGTGATCGGCGACATGACCGGCTATGCGGCGGCGACCTATCTGCGCGGCGTGCCATTCATTCAGATACCCACCACGCTGCTTGCACAGGTGGATTCTTCGGTGGGCGGCAAGACCGGCATCAACCATCCGCTCGGCAAGAACATGATCGGTGCGTTCTATCAGCCGCAACTGGTGCTGACCGATACCGATACGCTGAATACCCTGCCGGATCACGAGCTTTCGGCCGGTCTGGCGGAGGTTATCAAGTATGGTCTGATTCGCGATCTGCCTTTTCTGGAGTGGCTGGAACAGAACCTCGACAAACTGCTGGCGCGCGATACTGCCGCCTTGCAATATGCCATCACGCGCAGTTGCCGGAACAAGGCGGAAGTCGTTGCAGCCGACGAGCGTGAAAGCGGTGAACGCGCCTTATTGAATCTGGGGCATACTTTAGGCCATGCCATCGAATCGGGTATGGGCTATGGCAACTGGCTGCATGGCGAGGGGGTGGCGGCGGGCACCATTATGGCGGCAGACTTGTCGCAACGGCTGGGCTGGATCAGTACCGGGGATGTGGCGCGCATTCGCAACTTGTACAAGCAAGCCGGATTACCGGTAGTCGCCCCCGACTTGGGCGCCGACAAATACCTTGACCTGATGAGGCTGGATAAAAAAGTCGAAGGCGGCAAAATGCGCTTTGTGTTGCTCAGGGGAGTCGGACACGCCATCGTGTATGGCGATGTGCCGCCGGAATTATTAAGTCAAACACTGGAGGAGTGCGTGCGTGGCTGAACTTGCACCTTATGCAGTCACTGAGACCAACTCACGCGGTCGAAAGATAGCGGAGGAGGCGCCATCCGGGCGCAGCGCGTTCCAGCGTGATCGCGACCGCATCATCCATTCCGGCGCCTTCCGCCGTCTGGAATACAAAACACAAGTATTTGTAAACCACGAAGGCGACCTGTTTCGCACCCGTCTTACGCACAGCATCGAAGTTGCGCAAATTGCCCGTTCCATTGCGCGGCGCCTGCATCTGAACGAAGACCTGGTCGAAGCGATTTCGCTTGCACATGACCTTGGGCACACACCGTTCGGCCATGCCGGGCAGGATGCACTGAATGCCTGCATGAAAGACTACGGTGGTTTTGAACACAACCTGCAATCACTGCGCGTGGTGGATTTGCTGGAAGAGCGCTATGCCGCATTTGATGGGTTGAATCTGTGCTTCGAAACACGTGAAGGTATTCTCAAACATTGCTCCGCAGTCAATGCCGCAAAGCTGGAAGAGCTGGGCGAACGTTTTTTGCATAATCGCCGTCCCTCGCTGGAAGCGCAAATTGCCAATCTTGCCGACGAAATCGCTTACAACAATCATGATGTGGATGACGGTCTGCGCTCGGGATTAATCGCACTGGAACAGCTTGCTGCCGTGCCGTTGGTGGCAACGCATCTGAATGAAGTGCGCCGCACCTATCCGGATTTGCCGGAGCGGCGTGTAATACATGAAACAGTGCGGCGCATCATTAACACGCTGGTGTCCGATTTGATACAACAAAGCGAGGGCAATATCAGTGCCCATGATTTGTCCACACTAGATGACGTGCGCACCGCACCGGTACTGATCGCCTTCAGTACGGAGATGAGCGAACAGCAGCGCGTTCTGAAAAACTTTCTGCATACACATTTATATCGTCACTACCATGTGCTGCGCATGAGTTCCAAGGCGCAGCGCATCATTAGCGATCTGTTCGCTATCTTCATGCAGGATGTTCGCCTGCTGCCGCCGTCATTCCAGCGGCAAGCAGAACCGGAGCGCGCTCGTGCGGTTGCCGATTACATCGCCGGCATGACCGACCGCTATGCCATCCGCGAGTACCGTCGAATATTCTCGGTGGAAGAAGTATTGGCGTAGCCTTTGAAACTGTGTGCCATACATGGCGGACGGAAACGACACAAGGCCTAAATTACACTACAGGCCGGCTTGCGCTGGTTATTGATCAAGGCATAAAACAGCTCGCCAGATTCCATCAATCGTGGATTTTGCCAACCACTTCCTTTATCATGGCGAACCGGTCGATTGAGAGTGCAATAACATTCTGCCGGGTCAGGATTAATACGCTGATGATGGCGATGCCATGTCGGCGTGATGGCACAGGTGTATCGCATGAAATTTGCGATACACAAAGAATTGGCGGGTCTCTCCGCATTGTGGGTTGGTGAATCTGGTCAGGTCCGGAAGGAAGCAGCCACAGCCGATTACTGCAAGTGCCGGGGGTAAGGCTCGCCTCCTATTTTCGGAGCGAGATAACGATGAAAAAAATTGGCTTGCTGGCAAGCGCCCTGCTGTTCAGTGTTAACGCACTGGCTGTAGACGGCGCATCCGTAGAATACGGCAATGGTGATGCGACTGATATGGCGCGTGTCGGGATGTCATGGAGCTGGGATAGGCAATGGTTCGCCGATGGCGATTGGCTGGTAACCGGCTACTGGGAAGCATCCTTGGGCAGTTGGCGCGGGAAGAGCACTGCTGGCAATAACCAGACTGTCACGGATATCGGCATTACACCGGTATTCCGCCTGCAACAGAAAAACCCGGGTAAATTTGCGCCGTATGCGGAGGCCGCAATCGGCTTTCACCTGATAACGCCCACCTTCATTTACACAAACCGGCATTTTGGAAGTGCTTTCCAGTTCGGCGACCATCTCGGCGCTGGCGCGCGTTTCGGTGACCGTCGCCAGTTTGACCTGGGCTATCGCTTTCAGCATCTTTCCAATGGCGGCATCAAAAAACCGAACCAGGGCATCAACTTCAACCAGATCCGTTTCGCCTACCATTTCTAGGGTGATGTAACTTGTCAGCCACCACCGTACTCGCACGCAAATGGCGACCTAAAACTTTCGCGCAACTGGCGGGGCAGGAGCATGTTGTGCGTGCTTTGAGCAATGCACTGACGCAGAACCGGCTGCATCACGCTTATCTGTTTACCGGTACACGCGGCGTGGGCAAGACCACCATTGCCCGGATTTTTGCCAAATCACTGAATTGTGTGACGGGTATCACCGCCACTCCCTGTGGGGAATGCAGCGCCTGCAGGGAAATTGATAGCGGCCGCTTTGTCGATTTAATCGAGCTGGACGCCGCATCCAATACCCAAGTGGACAACATGCGCGAGCTGCTGGAGGGTGCACTGTACGCACCGACCAGCGCACGTTTCAAGGTGTATATCATCGACGAGGTGCACATGCTGTCCAAGTCGGCCTTCAACGCGATGCTGAAGACGCTGGAAGAGCCACCGGAGCATGTGAAGTTCATCCTCGCCACCACCGATCCGCAAAAAATTCCGGTCACAGTACTGTCGCGTTGCCTGCAATTCAATCTGAAACAATTGCCGCCCACCCTGATCGCGGGGCACCTGCAGCAGGTGCTGGAGCAGGAACAGATTCCCTTCGAACCCGCAGCAATCAACCTGATTGCACGGGTTGCACAGGGCAGTATGCGCGATGCGCTGAGCTTGCTGGATCAGGCGATTGCTTTTTCTGCCGGCGAGGTGGCAGAAGCAGTGGTGCGCACCATGCTCGGGGTGATAGATCAGGATTATCTGTTCGATTTGCTGGCTGCGTTGCACGTTCAGGATGGCACCGCATTGCTTGATATTGCCGATAACATGGCAGCACGCAGCATAGCGTTTGACGCGGCTTTGCAGGAATTGGCAACATTGCTGCATCGCATCGCGCTGGTGCAAACCGTGCCGCAAGCCATTGCCGAAGATGAGCCGGATCTGGTGCGTTTGCAGGGATTAGCGCAAGCGTTTACGCCAGAAGAGGTGCAATTGTTTTACCAGATCGCCATTCACGGACGCGATGAGATCAATTTGGCTCCCGATGAATACGCCGGCTTTACCATGACATTGCTACGCATGTTGGCGTTTGTGCCGATCAGAGACATGCCGCAGACGATATTGGCCGTGCCAACCGCGACACAGTCTGGCGCGCAGCCTGTTGCTGCGAAAGCAGGCAAGGCTGCGACAGACAAAAAACCTGTGGCGGTCCCGACAGCGCCCGCTCCCGTTAGCCACATTCCGGCTGACGGCGCTGCAAATAGCGAGGCTGCATTGACTGGCCAGCCGGACTGGGGAATATTGCTGACGCAGTTGAATGTGCAGGGTATGGCGCAACAGTTGGCGAAGAATTGTGTGTTGCAAAGTTTCTCGGACGGGCGAATCACGCTGTGTTTGTCGCAGCAGCACAAACACCTGCAAGCCAACCAGACGACAACCGGAAAACTGCAGGCAGCACTAAGCGATTATTTTGCCAAACCGGTGCAGCTGAGCATCGTGCTGGGAGAGACACAGTCAGCCACGCCAGCCGTGGTCGAGCAGCAGGCCAGGCACCTTAAACAACAGCAGGCAAGTGATTCAATCACACAGGACAGCTTTGTGCGTGAGGCACAATCAGAGTTGGGCGCGAGCCTGATAGCGGAGTCGATTAAACCAATATAGCAAGTTGAGGAGAACATAAAAGTGATGAAGGGTGGATTGGGTGGTTTGATGAAGCAGGCGCAGCAAATGCAGCAGAACATGCAGAAGGCGCAGGCTGAGCTGGCAAACGTGGAAGTCGAAGGTCTATCGGGTTCCGGTATGGTCAAGGTGGTCGTTACTTGCGCGCATGAAGTGCGTCGCGTGTCACTGGACGATAGCGTGTTATCCGACGACAAGGAAATGCTTGAAGACCTGATCGTGCTGGCACTGAATGATGCGATGAAAAAGGCGGAAACTGTTTCGCAGCAGCACATGAGCGGCTTCACCACCGGTATGGGTTTGCCACCGGGGATGAAATTACCGTTCTGATGCCCTCCCATCTGGATGAATTGATCGCGGCGTTGCGCTGCCTGCCGGGGGTCGGACCGAAATCCGCACAGCGCATGGCATACCACTTATTGCAGCGTGATCGTCCCGGGGCGCTGCATCTGGCACAATCGTTGGAACTGGCGGCCAGTAATATCCGGCACTGCAGCAAGTGCAATAATTTTTCCGAACAGGAAGTGTGCACACTGTGCGCATCATCCAAACGCGACGCAAGCCTGCTGTGCGTGATCGAAATGCCCGCAGACTTGCTGATGATGGAGCAAACACAATGTTATCGTGGCATGTATTTTGTATTGATGGGCAGGCTGTCGCCGCTGGATGGCATTGGCGCAAAAGAGCTGCATTTTGATCGTTTGGTCAAGCGCGTACAGGAACATCCCTGCGAAGTGATTCTGGCGACCAATTTCACCGTGGAAGGCGATGCCACGGCGCATTATCTGGCAACTTTGCTGCAATCGCAGAGTGTCAAAGTATCCCGCATCGCACGCGGCTTGCCGGTTGGCGGAGAATTAGAGCAGGTGGACAGCGGGACACTGGCACAGGCCGTACTGGAGCGGCGTGAAATATCGATATGAATGAGCAGGGCGAAAAACTGCAAAAGGTGCTGGCGCAAGCCGGATTCGGTTCGCGCCGCACCATGGAGGAATGGATCGCCGCCGGACGTGTCAGCGTAAACGGCGAACCGGCCATTCTGGGGATGCGCGTGGTGGAGGGCGACTTGGTGAAGGCCGAACGGCGCACCATCCGCGTCGGCGAAAGGGAGCACGCCATACGTGTGCTGCTGTATCACAAACCGGAAGGTGAAATTGTCAGCCGCGATGATCCGGAAAAACGCGCCAGCGTATTCGATAAATTACCCAAATTACGCGGGCAGAAATGGATTGCCGTCGGGCGGCTGGATTTCAATACCAGCGGTCTGCTGATTTTTACCACCTCCGGCGAACTGGCGAACTGTCTGATGCACCCGCGTTTTGAGGTCGAACGCGAATATGCGGTGCGCGTGCAGGGCACCATGACGGAGGCGCAGGTCAATCAGGCGCTCAAACAGGGTGTTGAGCTGGAGGATGGCCCGGTGAAGTTTGAAAAACTCGAAGACCAGGGTGGCGAAGGGTTCAATCACTGGTACCGGGTGATGCTCAAGGAGGGACGCAATCGCGTGGTGCGCCGCACCTTTGATGCGTTGGGGCTGCCGGTCAGCCGGCTAATGCGCGTGCGCTTCGGCATCATCAATCTACCGCCGCGTCTGAAGCGCGGGATGACTGCCGAATTGGGGGAGAAAGAAGTTACACAGGTGCTTGACTGGGCGGGCATTACCGCTGATAGCGATACATCTCAGCAGAGTTCGCCGACTTCACGCCAAATCGACCCGGTGCAACCGGGAAAAATCACACAGAGCCGTGCCGCTGTGACGCAAACTGTACAGCGTACCGGCCGAACCCACAGCAGGAAAAGTAAAACTGGTGTAAAACGTTGACTATCATTAGAATTCACAACATTGCATCCGGTCAATCATTCAGGCCGGAGTTACTGAAAAACAGCAGGCAAGGTACCGGATATTTGAATGGAAGAGCGCGATAACAGAACTATCATGTGCAGTGTGCTGTTCCTGGATATTGTGGAATATTCCAGGAAGCCGGTGTCTGGACAAATTTCACTGAAAGACAGATTTAACAGCTATCTTTCCGCTGCTATTCACGATGTACCGGTAGCCGATCGCATCATTCTGGATACCGGTGACGGGGCAGCCATCAACTTTCTCGGCGATGTGGAAGATGCGCTAAAAACTGCACTCAGCCTGCGCGACAGCATCCTCAACGAAGATCCCGGCACGAATCCGCCCCTGCTGATACGTGCGGGTATTAACCTCGGGCCGGTGCGACTGGTCAGGGATATCAACGGGCAACCCAATATCGTGGGTGACGGCATCAATGTCGCGCAGCGCGTCATGGGGTTTGCGGATGTTGACCAAATACTCGTGTCGCGCTCTTACCACGATGCAGTTTCGCGCCTTTCTCTCCAGTATGCCGGAATGTTCAACTATCAGGGGTCGCGCACCGACAAGCACGTGCGCGAGCATGAGGTGTATGCCGTTGGACACCTCGGCGACAAGACGGCGGAACTGATTGCCACGAGTATGCTGGCAGCGCAAAAACCCGGCATGTCAGTGCATTTTCTGGCATTCGTCCGTGAGAGTTGGAGCGCAGTGAACTCGTGGTCGGATAATACAATCAAAAATTTAAAATCACGCTTTAAACAAGCTGATTCCCGGCAACGTGCCATCTATGCCGGCGCGATTGCCGTGCCGGTGGTGCTGCTTGGTGTGCTGGCATTAATACTGGGCGGTCATAAGGAAACACCCGCCCCTCCGGATGCCGAATTGACAACAACAGCGACTGGTATCGAGCCGGCTCCTGCGGTGGTTGTGGAGATTTCCGGCGCGCCCGCTGCAGAAAACAAGACCGAAGAAACAAGTCCGGTGCAGCCCGGCGCTGCCTCCAAACCGGATACAAAAAAAATGACCGGAGGCAAGCCGGTACCGAAAAAAACTTTCGACAGCACGGCCGACAGCAAAAAAGCCAGCGAACTACCCAAAAGCGAACCACCCAAACAAACAGATACGCAGCCCAAGAGTGCGACAACCGAATCAGCCGACAAGAAAAGCTGGCTTGAAGACATTATCAGCGGCAAGGCCGAACCGCAAGGCGCACCGGCTCATATTATCGTTCGATGCGACCCCGGAACTCAGGTGTTTGTAGATGGGACACAAAAGGGCAAGTTAACGTCGAAGTTGCTTAAGATAGACGTTCCTCCGGGCAAGCACACTGTGATTATAACCAGCATCAGTGGCGAGGTTTACTCGCAAAAAATTGAGTTATCCGCAGGCAGAACGGCAAATATCAGCCCGAATTTTTGTGATTAGCGGATATTTCTGATTACCGGGTTTATGCAAATGAACAGCGCAATTAAAAACTCATACGGGCGAACATCATGATTAGCCAGCTAGGGCGCTATGAGGTGCTGGGCGAGCTTGGCCAAGGGGCGATGGGCATCGTCTACAAGGCCAAGGATCCGCTGATTGATCGCGTGGTTGCGATAAAAACAATTAATCTTGGCCTCGCGCTGGATGAAAAAGAAGAATACGAGGGCCGGTTTTACCAGGAGGCCAAGGCGGCCGGTCGGCTCAACCATCCGAATATCGTGACGGTTTACGATGTGGGCAAAAGCGGCGATGTAGCCTACATTGCCATGGAATTCCTGCAGGGGCGCGAGCTGCGCGACATCATGAACGATGAGGGGTCGCTGCCCGTCGAGCAGGTGCTGGATATCGTTGCCCAGGTGGCGCAGGGGTTGGCTTATGCGCACGAACACGAAATTGTACATCGTGATGTCAAGCCGTCCAACATCATGGTGGTGCGTGACGGTCATGTAAAAATTACCGATTTCGGTATTGCGCGCATGGCCTCCTCGGCGGTACGCACCCAGACCGGCATGGTGCTTGGTTCGCCAAAATACATGTCGCCAGAGCAGGTGATGGGCAAGGAGATCGACCAGCGTTCGGATATTTTCTCACTGGGCGTAATGCTTTATGAGATGCTGACCGGGCAGGCACCCTTTAATGGCGAGAACGTCAATGCCATCATGTATCAGACCCTGAATGCGGTTCCGGCGCCACCCAATACATTGAACCCTGCTGTACCGGAGATGGCCAATTTTATCGTAGCCAAGGCATTGGCCAAAAAACTGGAGGATCGCTACCAGAGCGCCAAGGATTTTGCCGTTGACCTGCGCGCTTGCCGCGATACCTTGCCGCGCAGCGGCAAACCGATAGATGTCTCCGCGCCTGCCGGCGGAGAAAGAAAATTGCCGGATGCCATTGCCAGCACCGGTAGTAAGGAGGCGAGCGATGAGGAGGCGAAGCCGTCGTCAACGGCAGGCTTGTCAAAGGCTTTCGATTCCAACGCTGCGACTATGCGCCTGGCTGCCTTGACCGCCACCAGCGAAGATGTTGATGAGCTGACCAGAACGCTCAAGATCCAACGTCCCAGCGCAGAGGCGCTCAAGCGAGCGGCACCTGCTGCAAAAAATGTCCGCCCGGCATCCTCTGCCGTCCCTCGCGCTGCCGTGCGCCAAAACCCGGCAAAACCGGCAGCTCAACCCGATAGCGGCAAGTTGATTCTGATGATCATTGTGGTACTGCTGTTATTGGGTATTATCGCTTTCCTTGCCACCTGACTTTTTGATGCCTCCAGGGAATATGGCAATCAGGCCTTCGGCGCGCTTTGCCGTAGTTCTGCTGCTGTCACATGCGATAGCCGCATCCGTGGTGTACATGACCGCGATGCCATGGGCAGCCAGGCTGGTGGTATCTTTGCTGATTTTGCTGAGCTTGTCCTATTACCTGGCGCGTGACATTTTCCTCGTTTTTCCTTATTCATGGCACGAGATTTTGCTCGATCAGGGTGGCGTGTCCGTCATTGTGCAAAATGGTTCAAAGCTGACCGGGTGGGTTGCAGGCAAGACCATCGTCAGTCCGTATTTTGTCCTGTTGTGCATCAGACCAGAAGGACGCTACCGGCCGGTTTCCCGTGTCATATTTCCCGATGCGATGGACGGAAATGCCTTTCGCGAGTTACGTGTCGGCCTGAAATTTGCCGTGTGAGGGCACACAGACTACCGCATGTAGCGGCTATACCTTTAGCCGTAACCTTGCTGGTGAGTAGCTAGCCAAATTCCTTGACTATGTGTTGTTGCCTGCGGCTGATTGGTTGCGCTTCATCCAGGCTCTTTAGCCTGACTATCCAACCGCTGCCCTCCCCTTCTTCGCCACCCTTCTCGAAGCCTTCGATTGCCTCTTTTGCCACCAGGCAGTTGCGATGAATGCGCACGAAGCGTGCAGAAAATTCCTTTTCCATCGCGGTGAGCGATTCTTCAAGCAGATATTCGTGTTCGGCGGTACGCACCGTGACATATTTCAGCTCGGCACGCAGAAACAGCACCTGCTCGATGGGAACAAGCTGAATTTTGCCGCGCTCGTGAATGGACAGATGCCTGCGTGGCTCCGGCAGCAAGTCGCGCAACACTTCGGTTTGCACCGGCACGGCTTCACGCGCGCGTGTAAGGGCTTCGAATAATCGTTTCAGGCGGATCGGCTTAAGCAGGTAGTCGATGGCGTGCAGCTCGAACGCCTTGATCGCGTAGGCATCGTAGGCGGTAGTGAAAATAATTACCGGCGGTTTGGGCAGTTTATTGAGGTGCTGTGCAAGTTCGATGCCATCCATCTGTGGCATGCGGATATCCAGCAACACCACGTCGGCGGGCGTTTCCATGAGCTTGTCCAGCGCCTCCTGGCCGTTACCCGCTTCGCCCACGATGTCCAACGCCAATTGCTCGCTGCAATCGTGCAGCAGATCACGCAAGCGATTACGCGCAGGCAATTCGTCATCCACGATAAAAACACGCAATGCCAGTTCGACCAGATTCATACCGTCTCTCCCTTTATATATGGCAACGTGATTTCCACGCGGTAGAAATCCATGCCGCTTTCAACCTGATAGCGCGCCTCGACATCAAATAACAGCGCCAGCCGTTCGCGAATGTTCTGTAGTGCCATTTTGTTGCCGGGATGCGATACGCTGCCGCTTGGCGCGCAGGGATTCTCCACCTTGAGCCGCAGTTCATCGCCGCTGCGGTGCAGCGTAACGGTAATGCTGCCACCTTGTGGCAACGGCTCGATGCCGTGATACACGGCGTTTTCCAATAACGGCTGCAACAACAGCGGCGGAATTAACACAACATCCGGCATTTCCACCACTTGCCAGTTCACCCGCAACCGTTCGCCCATACGCAATTGCTCCAGTGCGATGTATTGCTTGCTCAACTCGATTTCCTGCCGCAGCGGCACAAGGTCTTGCGCTTCCACCATTGCCATGCGGAACAGGTCGGACATGTCTTCCAACGCAGTCTCGGCACGCTTTGGTTCGGTACGCACGATGCTGAGCACGGCGTTGATGGTATTGAACAGGAAATGCGGCCGGATGCGTGCGCGCAACACCTGTAAACGCGCCTCGTGCAAAGCGCGCGACAGCACCCGGTTGCGCCAGCGGAAATATACCAGCAGGACGCCGCATACCAGCACACTGAGCAGCATATACCTCACCACGTCAAAATAGGTTCCACCACCGCCCGGCGGACGATACAGCTCGCCGCCGAAATGATAGATGGCCAATGTCAACATCACCGCCAACACATTCACTATCAACACGCCACGCCAATAGGCAATTCGGCCCAACCACGGCTGCATTGCCCACAGCAACAGCAAACCGGACAACAGAATGGGTGAGAGCAACGTGGCAATTTGCATCATGCGTAGCGGCACATCCGCCCATACATTCGCCAGCAAGAATGCCTGCAACAACGCAAGACCGTTGCATATCAGCAGGATGCGCAACATCACGCCGAGGTTGCGGAAGTTTGGCAACGCGTCAGGCGAGGTATTTTGTTTTATACTGCGCGCCTTATTCATGGCGGGTAATCCTACCGTTTTTCATGCTTCATTCTGGGACAAGTGGGGGCAGCGATGCAAGATAAAGATACCTGGTCGGGGCGGTTTACGGAACCGGTGGCGGAACTGGTGAAACGCTATACCGCATCGGTGGGCTTTGACCACAAGCTGGCCATGTTCGATATTCAGGGCTCGCAGGCACACGCGCAGATGCTGGCGGCATGCAACATCATCACCGCACAGGATCTGGGCGACATCCAGCGCGGCCTCGCACAAATCGAAAATGAAATCATCGGCGGTGATTTCGTCTGGTTGACCGACTTGGAAGACGTGCATCTCAACATCGAGAAGCGCCTTACCACGCTGGTCGGCGATGCCGGCAAACGCCTGCACACCGGGCGCTCGCGCAACGACCAGGTGGCAACCGATATACGCCTGTACCTTCGTAGTGCGACCGATGACCTGCTGCACCTGATCGGGAATTTGCAAACCGCATTGCTGGATCTGGCACAACATCATACCCACACCATCATGCCCGGTTTCACCCACTTGCAGGTGGCGCAGCCGGTCAGCTTCGCACATCACCTGATGGCGTATTTTGAAATGCTTAAGCGCGATGCGGAACGGCTGCACGATTGCCGCAAGCGCGTAAACCGCCTGCCGCTTGGTGCGGCTGCTTTGGCCGGTACCAGTTACCCCATCAGGCGCGAAATGGTGGCGGAATTGCTGGGTTTTGATGGCGTGTGCGAGAACTCGCTGGATGCAGTTTCGGATCGCGATTTCGCCATCGAATTCACCGCCTGCGCCGCGCTGATCATGACGCACCTGTCGCGCTTTTCTGAAGAATTGATTCTGTGGATGAGTCCGCGCTTTGGCTTCATCGACATCGCCGACCGCTTCTGCACCGGCTCAAGCATCATGCCGCAAAAAAAGAACCCCGATGTCCCAGAGCTGGTGCGCGGCAAGACCGGGCGGGTGAATGGCCATCTGGTCGCGCTGCTCACACTGATGAAAGGCCAACCACTGGCCTACAACAAGGACAATCAGGAAGACAAAGAACCGCTGTTCGACACAGTGGAGACCCTGACGCAAACACTGCGTATTTACGCCGACATGATCGGTGGCATCAAAGTCAAACCGGAAGCCATGCGTAGCGCGGTATTACAGGGTTATGCCACAGCAACCGACCTGGCCGATTATCTGGTGAAAAAAGGCCTGCCTTTCCGTGATGCGCACGAGGCGGTGGCGCTGGCGGTGCGCTTCGCCGAACAGCACGGCTGCGATTTGAGCGATATCAGCCTCGCCGAATTGCAGCAATTCTCCGACCTGATTAGCGAGGATGTATATCAGGCACTGTCGCTGGAAGGATCACTCGCCAGCCGCAACCACATCGGTGGCACCGCACCAAAGCAAGTGAAAGCTGCCATCGCACGGGCACGCGCCAGTCTCGCTAAATAACACGCAAAAAAACGGGCGACCTAGAGATCGCCCGAATAGGAGGAGAGTATGAAAAGTAGAGTTGTTGCCAACCACTAACCCCAACACTCGGTTCGGACTATATCCACACTCTCCATAAATTCATATATGCCGAAATACCTATATATTTCGGCCTAGCCTTTTCCGGTAATACGTTGGATTATCCCCTCCGGCAATATGGGTGAATCTATTTCGGCTAGTTAATGTCTTCCAGCAATTGTTTCAGCTCCCCGTTCTGGTACATCTCGGCCATGATGTCCGAGCCGCCAACAAATTCACCCTTGATGTAAAGCTGCGGAATGGTCGGCCAGTTAGCGTAGTCCTTGATCCCCTGGCGGATTTCCGCATCCTGCAGCACATCCACGGTAAACAATCCTTTTATGCCCAGGGTGTTCAGGATGTGCACTGCATTGGCGGAAAAACCACATTGCGGAAACTGCGGGCTGCCTTTCATGTATAGCACAACCGGATGTGCAGTGACCTGCTCGTGAATGCGCTGCTGTGTGTCTGTGCTCATGGCGTTATTACCCGAATTAAATGGTCTGGTATTCTATCGATGCGAGTAACGCGGCGTCAAGCATGAGTGCCGAATATGCCATGGAAGCCTGAAATTGGGTCGGTACGGGTGTGCTATGCTCGACGCGGTTGTTCAGGTGATAGTGTAATGAGGCTCATCCTTGGTTTTTTGTTGGCGATCACTTTGCCCGCTTTTGGCGCGTCGTTCACGGGTGATGCGGATTTTCTGGCGGCACGTGATGCGTTTCGTGCCGGTGATGCGGATAAGTTGAAACGTTTCGCACAGCGACTGAAAAATACACCTCTGGAAGTTTACGGTAGCGCCTACCAACTGCGCCTTAACCTGGAAAATACCGACGTAAAGGCGATAAGAAATTTCCTTTCCCGACCGGAAGACACACCGGTGATCGACCGCTTGCGCAGTGAGTGGCTCAAGTTACTCGGTAAAAAACAACAATGGGATTTGTTCGATGCGGAATATCCACGCCTGCTTGTTGAAGATACCGAGCTCGCCTGCTATGCCCTGCAATCGCGCCTGCGTATCCAAAAGCAAACTGTGCTGCATGAAGTGCGCAGGCTTTGGTTCAGCGGCAAAGGACAGCCAGACAGCTGCGGCCCACTGTTCGAAGCGGCGGTTTCCGCCGGCGTTATCAGCGAACAGGATATCTGGCAACGGCTGCGCCTGACGCTGGAAGCGGGCAATGTGTCGCTCGCGAAACAGCTTGCCGAAAGGCTGCACGACAATTATGCCGTGTCGGCTGCCGCATTGGAAAAAGCGGCAGCCGATGCGGATCGTTATCTGGAAAAGCTGGCACTGGATAATGCAGGAGAAGGCCCGCGCATGGTCGCGCTGTTCGCTCTGCATCGTCTCGCCAAGCAATCCCCCGACCTGGCCATTGTGCGCTGGAAAAAAATTGCGGCACACTTCACGGAGGCAGAGCAGCACTACTTTTACGGCTGGCTGGCCTACGAAGCGGCGCGCAAACTGGATAACCGCGCACTACAATGGTTCAAGGCGGCAGCAAACACGCCGCTTAACGAACCGCAATCGGCATGGCGTGTGCGTGCGGCATTGCGTGCCCAGGATTGGCCAAAAGTGCTGGCGGGTATCAATGCGATGGGCGCGCAACAGCAACATGAGGCAGCATGGCGCTACTGGAAGGCGCGTGCCCTGCAGGCATTGGACAAGCCTGCCGAAGCAAGAATGCTGTTTGCGCCGTTGAGCAGTGAATATAATTTTTATGGGCAACTGGCAGAGGATGAACTGACAGGCTTGCCAGTGTTAAGCAACGTAGCCGCACCCAAACCCGGAAAGCAGGGAGTTGCAACGATGCTGGCGTTGCCTGGCATTCAGCGCACTCTGGCCTTGTACCGCATGGATATGCGCAGCGAGGCCTCGCAGGAATGGAGCTGGACCCTGCGCAATTTCAACGACCAGGAACTGCTCACCGCAGCGGAAATTGCGCGGCGCAACCAAATGTATGACCGTGCCATCAGCGCGGCAGACAGGACCGTGAACGTACATGATTTCAGTTTGCGTTACCTCACCCCCTATCGCGATACTTTGCAAACGTACATTCACGAACATGGGCTGGAAGAGGCTTGGGTGTATGGCCTGATACGCCAGGAAAGCCGTTTTGTGACTGCCGCCAAATCCAGCGCCGGGGCAGCCGGACTGATGCAACTTATGCCGGCAACAGCGCGCTGGACAGCAAAGAAGCTGGGGTTGAAGGACTATCGGCAATCGTTGATTCATCAAATTGACACCAACCTGCGCCTTGGCACCTATTACATGAAAACGGTATTGTCGCAATTTGATGACAATCCGGTGTTGGCCTCGGCAGCATATAATGCCGGCCCGGGGCGGGCGCGCCGCTGGCGCGGGGATCAGCCACTGGAAGGCGCAATTTATGCCGAGACCATTCCGTTCGATGAAACACGCGATTACGTTAAAAAAGTGATGAGTAACACCGTGTATTACGCCACACAATTTGATGCGCCATCGATCCCGCTCAGGCAGCGCATGGGCGTCGTTTCAGCCCGGACGGCAGAAAACCAGTAAGTGGCGCCAGATGAAGAATGAAATAAAAATTTATTGCGTAGGCGGCGCTGTGCGCGACCAGTTGCTTGGCCTGCCGGTACAGGATCGCGACTGGGTGGTGGTGGGCAGCACTCCGGAAAACATGGTGGCACAAGGATTCCAGCCGGTCGGCAAGGATTTCCCGGTATTCCTGCATCCGCAAACACACGAGGAATATGCGCTGGCGCGCACCGAACGCAAGACCGCGCGCGGCTACAAAAATTTCGCCGTACATGCTGCGCCGGATGTCACACTGGAGCAGGACCTGCTGCGTCGCGACTTCACCATCAACGCCATCGCGCGGGATGAAAACGGCAACCTGACCGATCCGCATAACGGCATTACCGATCTGCGCGCCGGCATTCTGCGCCATGTCAGCGCGGCGTTCGGTGAAGACCCGGTACGTATCCTGCGCGCGGCACGCTTTGCAGCGCGCTTCGGTTTTACCATCGCGCCGGAAACACTGGCGCTGATGCGTGACATGGTGAGCAGTGGCGAGGTGGACGCGCTGGTGGCAGAACGCGTGTGGCAGGAGCTGGCGCGCGGCCTGATGGAAAAAACACCATCACACTTTTTTGAAACGCTGCGCAGTTGTGGCGCCCTGGCGAAAATTCTGCCCGAGATTGATGCGCTATTTGGCGTACCACAACCGGAAAAATTTCACCCGGAAATAGATTGCGGTCTCCATACCCTGCTGGTAGTGGACGATGCCGCGCGACACGATTACCCGCTGGAGGTGCGCTTTGCCGCATTGACGCATGATCTGGGCAAAGCAACAACGCCGGAAAATATTCTGCCGCGTCATACCGGGCATGAGTCACGCGGCGTGGAGCTGGTGAAGCAACTCACACAGCGGTTGCGCGTGCCCAATGAATGCCGCGATCTGGCATTGCTGGCGGCACGCTATCACGGCGACATCCATCGCGCCTTTGAACTGCGCGCCGAAACCATCTTCAAATTATTTCAGTCGACGGATGCCTGGCGCAGGCCGGAACGCTTCTCGCGCCTGCTGCTGGTTTGCGCCTCCGACGCACGCGGGCGTACCGGACATGAACAGGATGACTACCCGCAGGCGGCATATTTATCGCAACTGCTGGCTGCTGCGCGCGCAGTGGATGCCGGTAAAATTGCCAGTGGATGCGGTGATAGCAACACAATTCCCGCCGAAATACAAAAGGCACGTACCAGCGTGATTGCATCCGAAAAACGGCGGTTGCGTTGAAACGCTGCCCTTTCCCCGGGTTCGCTGTTCCCTGGCAAGACCGGCAACCACAAGGTGAGCGGTTCTGTGATAAGCTCCACGCCATTGTGATTCCACTCGTTTATTGAGCGATTTATCTCATGTCTTCCGCTGCTGCATCTTCCCGCGCGAATATATTGCTACGCGGCGAAATTCTTGACTTGCACGCTTACCATGTTTCCAACAGCGCCGGCTACGTCAAGCTCGACGCAATGGAAAATCCCTATTGTTTGCCGCACGAGTTACGCAGTGAAATCGCCGCCGCAGTCGCTGCTGCCGCCATCAACCGCTACCCCGATCCTGCGGCCGTATCACTCAAGAAAAAAATCCGTAGCGTAACCGGCTTGCCGGATGAAATGGGAGTATTGCTGGGCAACGGCTCGGACGAGTTGATTCAGTTACTGGCACTGGCGCTCAACAAACCCGGTGCAGCATTGTTGAGCGTGGAGCCGTCGTTCGTGATGTATCGGATGATCGCGATGTTTACCGGGATACGTTATGTCGGCGTACCGCTGGCTGCGGATTTTTCGCTGGATTTGCCGGTAACTCTTGCGGCAATCGAGCGCGAGCAGCCGGCACTGACATTCCTGGCCTACCCGAATAATCCAACCGGCAATCTGTTTCCATCCGACGCGGTAAGGCAAATTATCGAAGCCTCACCCGGGCTGGTGGTGGTGGACGAGGCTTACTATGCCTTTGCCAGCAGCAGCTTCATCCCGCATCTGGCGCGTTATCCGAATCTGCTGGTGATGCGCACCTTTTCCAAACTCGGCATGGCGGGACTGCGTCTCGGTTTTCTGGCAGGCAGTGCGGCGTGGCTGGAACATCTGGAAAAACTGCGCTTGCCGTATAATGTCGGCGTGTTGCCACAGGTGGTCGCCGAAAAATTACTGGAACATCATGACGTGTTGTTGCAACAGGCGGAACAGATCAAACAGGATCGCGCCAAGCTGTACCGGCAATTGGGTGAAATTACCGCTGTACAGGTTTACCCCAGCGAGGCAAATTTTCTGCTGTTCCGCGTAGCGAGCGCCACGGAAGTGTTTAACAACCTGAAGCAGCGCGGCGTGCTGATCAAAAACCTGAGCGGTGGGCACCCGATGTTGAACGACTGCCTGCGCGTCACGGTGGGCACGCCAGAAGAGAATGAAAAATTTATTTGGGCATTGCGGGAAAGTTTGCAAGCAGCACAGTCGTAAGTCGGGCTCTGCCCGACCTACATGTTAATTTGAATACCGTTCAGTTTGGGGCAGGATCATGCGTAGCGCGAATGTTTCACGTAACACGTTGGAAACTCAAATCACTGTTGAATTGAATCTGGACGGCAACGGCAAGTCCAAATTTGATACCGGCCTGCCGTTTCTCGATCACATGCTCGACCAGATCGCCCGGCATGGCCTGCTGGACATCAACATTCTTGCCAAAGGCGATTTGCAAATTGATGCACACCATACCGTGGAAGATATCGGCATCACTTTCGGGCAGGCATTCAATCAGGCAGTCGGCGACAAGAAAGGCCTGCGCCGTTACGGACACGCTTATGTACCGTTGGATGAATCCCTGTCGCGCGTCGTGCTGGATATCTCCGGTCGGCCCGGCCTGGTGTTCAATTGCAAATTCGTGCGCGACAGTATCGGCGAATTTGATGTGGATCTGATCAATGAATTTTTTCAGGGCTTCGTCAATCATGCGCTGGTGACATTGCATATCGACAATCTGGCGGGTAGCAATGCCCACCATCAGGCCGAGGCTATTTTCAAGGCCTTCGGCCGCGCGCTGCGCATGGCGCTGGAGCTGGACCCGCGCATGGCCGGTGTGATGCCTTCCACCAAGGGATCGCTTTGACATGGAACACGCGCAGCGTTCGTTTGCCTCCTCTCCCGCATGCGGGAGAGGATTGAGGTGAGGGAAACAGGCATGGCAAATTCATTGTCGGGGATGGCGCAATTGCCATGCCCGTTAGGTTGAAATGGTCGATGTCGCCGTTGTAGATTACGGAATGGGTAACTTGCGCTCGGTCGAACAGGCTTTGCGCACGGTAGCGCCCGATGCCGAAATCGTCGTTAGCGACGATGCCGGGGTGATTGCGGATGCCGGGCGTGTGGTATTTCCCGGACAAGGCGCAATGCCGGACTGCATGCACGAACTGGAAGCACGGGGCTTGCGCAACGCCGTACTGCAAGCCGCGCGTAACAAACCTTTTCTTGGTATCTGCATCGGCCTGCAAATGCTGTTCGAACACAGCACCGAGGGCAATGTGGCGGGTCTTGGTGTTTTGCGTGGCGAGGTGGTGCGCTTTGCTTCCAACCTGAAAGATGCGCAGGGCAACAAACTCAAAGTGCCACATATGGGCTGGAACCAGGTACATCGAGTTCTCAGGCCTCTCCCTCCGGGGAAGGATACGATTGCCCTTCCCTCCTCTGGGGAAAAGTTGGATAGCCGGCTTGGGGGCGAACATCCGCTGTGGGCAGGTATTCCGCAGGATGCGCGCTTCTACTTTGTGCATAGCTATCATGTGCGCCCGCTGGACGAATCGCTGGTGCAGGCCACCAGCGATTACCCGCAGCCCTTTGCCTGCGCGGTAGCGCGAGACAATTTATTCGGGGTGCAATTTCACCCTGAAAAAAGCCAAACAGCAGGGCTGAAACTGCTGCAAAACTTTGTGCAATGGAACCCTTAACACTACGTACTGCCATGCTAATTATTCCCGCAATTGATTTGAAAGACGGTCACTGTGTGCGCCTTAAACAGGGCGTGATGGAAGATGCCACGGTGTTTTCCGAAGACCCCGCCGCGATGGCGCTACACTGGCTGGAGCAAGGCGCACGGCGTCTGCATCTGGTAGATTTGAATGGTGCGTTCGCGGGTAAACCCAAGAATGAAGCGGCGGTACGCAGCATCATCAAAGCGATGGGTGACAGTGATGTGCCGGTGCAACTGGGCGGCGGCATCCGCGATCTGGACACCATCGAACGCTATCTCGATGTCGGCGTGACCTATATCATCATCGGTACCGCGGCAGTCAAAGTGCCGGGCTTCCTGCATGAGGCCTGCGATGCTTTTCCCGGACACATCATGGTGGGATTGGATGCCAAAGGTGGCAAAGTAGCGGTGGATGGCTGGTCGAAGCTGACTGGTCACGATGTCGCCGACTTGGCCAAACGTTTTGAAGGCTATGGCGTGGAAGCGGTCATTTACACCGATATCGGGCGCGACGGCATGTTATCCGGCGTAAATATTCCGGCTACCGTCGAGCTGGCCAGCCCGCTCCACGTGCCGGTGATCGCCAGCGGCGGCATCACCAATCTGGACGATGTGCGCGCACTATGTGCGGTGCAAAGCGAGGGTATCAGCGGCGCGATCACCGGTCGCGCGATTTACGAAGGCACGCTGGATTTCAAGGCGGCACAGGCCTTGGCCGATGAGTTGACTCAGCAAATTAATTGATGCTTGCCAAAAGAATTATTCCCTGCCTTGATGTCACGGCAGGGCGCGTGGTCAAAGGCGTAAGTTTCGTCGAGTTGCGCGATGCCGGTGATCCGGTGGAGATTGCGCGCCGCTATGACGAACAAGGTGCGGACGAGCTGACTTTCCTCGACATTACCGCCAGTTCGGATGACCGTGGGATTATTTTTCGTATCATCGAGCAGGTTGCTTCACAGGTATTCATTCCGCTGACCGTCGGTGGCGGGGTGCGTGAAGTCGGTGATGTGCGCAACCTGTTGAACGCCGGTGCCGACAAGGTCAGCATCAACACCTCCGCCGTGCTGAATCCGCAACTGGTGGCGGATGCCGCCGGGCGTTATGGTTCGCAGTGCATTGTGGTGGCGATCGATGCCAAGCAAATTGCGCCAAATCACTGGGAAGTGTTTACGCACGGTGGACGCAAGGCTACCGGGTTGGATGCAGTGGCGTGGTCAAAAAAAATGCAGGGTTTGGGTGCGGGCGAAATTCTGCTAACCAGCATGGATCGGGACGGACAGAAAAACGGTTTCGATCTGGCGCTGACTCACGCGGTGACGGATGTGCTGGAAATTCCGGTAATCGCCAGCGGTGGCGTGGGCAACCTGCAGCACCTCGCCGACGGTGTAAAGCGGGGCGGAGCAGATGCGGTACTGGCGGCAAGTATTTTCCATTTCGGTGAATACACCGTACGGCAGGCCAAGGAATTTATGGCAGAACAGGGCATAGAGGTCAGATTATGAAAACCCTCCCGTGCAACTGCCGCACGTGTGATGTTGCAAGGAGAATTTTATGACTGAAGCCTGGCTGAACAGGGTGAACTGGTCGGAAGATGGTCTGGTCACGGCCATCGCGCAGGATGCTGCCAGTGGACGGATATTGATGGTCGCGTGGATGGACCGTGATGCCCTGAAACTCACTTGGCTGAAGAGCGAAGCGGTATATTGGTCGCGCTCGCGCAAGAAGCTGTGGCACAAGGGCGAAGAGTCCGGGCACATCCAGAAAGTGAAAGAAATCCGCTTGGACTGCGATGGTGATGTAATCCTGCTGCTTGTTGAACAACAGGGCGGCATTGCCTGCCATACCGGACGTGAAAGCTGTTTCTACCGCCGCCTGGAAAAAGGCCAGTGGGTGGAAGCGGATGCGGTGTTGAAATCCCCCGATGAGATTTATAAAAAATGAATTCAGAGAAAAGCAACCAGGATATTTTGCGGCGGCTGACAGAAACGCTGGAGGCGCGCAAGCAGGCTTCGCCGGAAAGCTCTTATGTCGCCAAACTGCTCAGCAAGGGTGAAGATGTCATCCTGAAAAAAATCGGTGAGGAAGCCACTGAGGTGATTCTGGCCAGCAAAGGGGGCGACAGAACCCATCTGGTGTATGAAGTTGCCGACTTGTGGTTTCATTGCATGGTGCTGCTGGCGAAACACGGCCTAAGCGCGGACGATGTGCTGAATGAGCTGGCGCGCCGCGAGGGCTTGTCGGGTATCGCCGAGAAAGAAAGCAGGGAGAAGGGCTGAGCATGAGTGACTGTTTGTTTTGCAGGATTGTGCGCGGTGAGATTCCGTGCCGCAAAGTGTACGAGGACAATGAGGTGCTGGCGTTTCACGACATCAATCCGGTTGCGCCGGTGCATTTCATGCTGATTCCAAAGCTGCATCTGGCTTCGTTGGTGGAGGCGGATGAAACACATGCTGCCTTGCTGGGAAAAATGCTGCTGCTGGCGCCCAAGCTGGCGAAAGAACAAGGTTTGGAAAACGGGTTTCGCACCGTGATCAACACCGGCAAAGGCGGCGGGCAGGAAGTGTTTCATTTGCACATACATGTCATCGGCGGTGGCAATATTCCACCCATGGTGCGACGCAGTTAATTCCAAGGAGAAACCAAAATGGGTTCACTCAGTATCTGGCACTGGCTTATCGTATTGCTGGTTGTCGTTTTGATATTTGGCACCAAAAAACTGCGTAATATTGGAAGCGATCTGGGTGGTGCGGTGAAGGATTTCAAAAAAGGAATGCACGACGGGGAACCCGGAGAAACGCCACAGAGCGGACGGATCATTGAAGGTGATACGTCATCCGGGACACCGGAGAAAGAAGGCAAATCAAACACGCATGTTTGATATCGCATTTTCTGAACTGCTAATCATAATGCTGGTGGCGCTGGTGGTCATCGGCCCGGAGCGGCTGCCGAAGGTGGCGCGCACTGCGGGTCATTTGTGGGGGCGGATACAACGTTATGTACAGAATGTCAAAAGCGACATTGCAAACGATCTGGCCATTCAGGAAGCGCGTCAATTGCAGGCCGGCATCAAGGAAAATATTTCAAACATCGAACAATCCACGCGCGAAGCCGTGCTGACAGCGGAACAAGAAATATTGCAGGCGCAATACGGCGCTTCTGCTGCCCCGCCGGGTCAACATAACCCGTCGGTCACACAAACTTCCGATACGCCCAATAAGCCGGCTTGATGGATACCAGTGAGAGCCTGATTGCGCACTTGATCGAATTGCGCACGCGCCTGCTGCATTTGGTCATCGTCCTGTTGCTGGCTTTCGTTTGCCTGTTTCCCTGGGCTCCAGACCTTTACACCCTGCTGGCGCAACCGTTGCTGGCGAAGCTGCCCAAAGGCGGACAAATGATTGCCACCGGGGTGGTCACACCATTCTTCGTGCCGGTCAAAGTGGCAATGATGGCCGCCTTCCTGATTACATTGCCTTACACGCTATGGCAAATCTGGCGCTTCGTCGCCCCCGGCCTATATGCACATGAGAAGCGGTTGGTATTACCACTCATCATTGCCAGCACGCTGTTGTTTTTCTCCGGCATGGCCTTTGCCTACTTTGCCGTATTCCCGATTATTTTCGGCTTTATTACCAGCATCGCGCCGCAGGGCGTGGCGGTAATGACCGATATCGATGAATATCTCAATTTTACGCTTGGCATGTTCATGGCGTTCGGCGTGACCTTCCAGGTGCCGGTGGCGGTAGTGATACTGGTACGGACCGGCATGGTTTCAATCGAAAAACTGCGCGAAATCCGTCCTTACGTGGTAGTCGGCGCGTTCGTGGTCGGGGCAATTTTTACTCCGCCGGATGTCGTGTCGCAATTCATGCTGGCGATCCCGATGTGGCTGCTTTATGAAGCGGGGGTTTTTGTTGCCAGTTGGATAAGCATAAAAAAGACCGTGCAGGCCGACTCCCGATAGCGGTAGCCGGGACGCTACCGTGCCGTGGGTTTGGGACGCTTGCCGATTTTTACCGATAGTTTTATAGCAGTCCCGTCGCGCAACAACTTGAGCTCGACGACCTTGCCGGGCGGCAGACTGGTCACAGTTTCCAGCATGGTGTTCCAATCATTAATGGCCTGGCCATCCATTGCAATCAGGATATCACCGGTCTCTACGCCCGCCTTCTCGGCCGGCCCGTTGCGCGTCACTTCAGTAATCAGCAGACCCTTGGCGCTACCCAGTTTGAACGACTCGGCCAGTTCCGGCGTGAGTTCCTGAACACCCGCGCCGATCCAGCCGCGCGTCACCGAACCGGTCAGGATGATTTGTTCCATGGTTTTTTTCGCGGTATCGGCGGAAATGGCGAAGCCGATGCCGAGCGAACCGCCATTTGGCGAATAAATCGCGCTATTGACGCCAATCAGATTGCCATTCACATCCACCAGCGCCCCGCCGGAATTACCCGGGTTGATTGCGGCATCGGTCTGAATGAAATTCTCGAAGGTATTCAACCCCAGATGATCGCGCTTGAGCGCGCTGATGATGCCCATCGTGACAGTTTGCCCGACGCCGAACGGATTACCGATGGCCAGCACTATATCGCCGACTTGCGCCCGATCCGGGCGGCCAAAAGTAATGGCGGGAATTTCACCGGGCAGATCAATTTTGATAACGGCAAGGTCGGTTTCCGGATCGGAACCGATAACATGCGCCTTGGCCTTGCGGCCATCCGCCAGCGCGACTTCGATCTGGTCAGCGGTTTCCACCACATGATGATTGGTAAGAATGTAGCCGTCCGGACTAACGACAACGCCGGAGCCCAGGCTGGAACTGCTTTGCGGCTCATTGTCCGACGGATCACCGAAGAAAAAACGGAAGCGCGGATCCTCCATCAACGGATGGGGTGCTGGTGCCTTGATGACGGTGCTGGTAAAGATATTCACCACGGCAGGCATGGCCTTTTGCGCGGCAACGCTCAATCCGGCCACGGGATTTTGACTGCCTGCTGCCGGTGGCGCACTTTCATGCAGGGTAACCACCCCGCTGTGCGCCGCATCTGGCAACAGTTCCGGTTTGAGCGTCTGAACGACGAACAGTAGCGCCAGCACAACGGTGACTGCCTGAGTAAAAAAAAGCCAGTATTTACGCATGGTATGATTGACTCGCCTGTTTCATATCGAAGGAAAACTCATGCTGCTCAATGAATTGCGCGATTATAACGCATGCCTGCTGCAAACAGACCTGTTCAAGGATTACTGCCCGAACGGCCTGCAGGTGGAAGGACGCGCGGAAGTGCGGCGCATTGCCACCGGCGTAACCGCCTCACAGTTTGTGCTGGATGCGGCCATCGCATGGGGCGCGGATGCGATTCTGGTACACCACGGCTATTTCTGGCGCAACGAAGACGCCGCTATAACCGGCATCAAAAAACGGCGTATTGCCAAGTTGCTGCACAACGACGTAAGCCTGCTGGCCTATCACCTGCCGCTCGACGCACATGCCGAACTGGGCAACAACGCGCAACTCGGTAAATTACTGGAATTGAACACACAAGGCAGATTCGGCGAACAGGACATCGCCTGCATCGGCGAACTGGCGATCCCGCAAACGCTGGCGCAATTCGCCGCCTGGATCGGGGGCAGGCTGCAACGCGCTCCGCAGGTTGTCGGGGACGGTACCAAACGTATCCAAAAAGTCGCGTGGTGCAGCGGCGGCGCGCAGGGTTACTTCGAGGCGGCCATCGCGCAAGGTGCGGATGCCTACATTACCGGCGAGATTTCCGAGCAGAGTTTTCATCTTGCGCAGGAAAGCGGCGTGGCTTTCATCGCCGCCGGGCATCACGCCACCGAACGGCTTGGTATCCGGGCGCTGGGCGAGCATCTGGCGGCGCACTTCGGCCTGGAACATCGCTTCTTCGATCAGGATAATCCGGTTTAGCAGTCCGGCCGCATGGCCGTATGCGCCTTCAAAAAAAGGATACTTACGGTGTTTCACTTGCGGCGAAACACCAGATCCCACACCCCGTGCCCGAGACGAATGCCACGCTGCTCGAACTTGGTGAGCGGACGGTAATCCGGTCGCGGCGCGTAATCCGCCGCCGTATTTTCCAGCAACAACTCACCGCTCAATACAGCGAGCATCTGCTCGGCGTAATCCTGCCAGTCGGTGGCGCAGTGCAGGTAGCCGCCGGGTTTGAGTTTCTGCACCAGTTGTGCAACGAACGGCGCCTGAATCAGACGGCGCTTATTGTGGCGCGCCTTGTGCCACGGATCGGGGAAAAAAATATGCACACCATCCAGCGTGGCATCACCGAGCATATCGCGCAGCACTTCCACCGCATCGTGCTGGATGATGCGCAGGTTGGAAATTTGCTGCGTATCGATCAGCTTGAGCAGGTTACCCACGCCCGGCGTGTGCACTTCCAGCGCGAGATAATCGTTTTCAGGATGCGCCTGTGCGATGCTCGCGGTGCTGTCGCCCATGCCGAAACCAATCTCCAGAATCTTCGGCGCATCGCGACCGAAAGTACCGTTAAGGTCGAGTGGCTGCGCGGAGTAGGGGATGCCGAAGCGCGGCAGCAACGTTTCCACCGCGCGTTGTTGCGCGGGCGAGACGCGACCCTGGCGCAGCACGTAGCTGCGGATGTGGCGTTTACTGAGGTCTGTTTCTGGGGTATCCGTCATGGCGAGTTGCTCAATTACCCTCACCCGCCCTGTCGGGCACCCTCTCCCGCTTGCGGGAGAGGGGATGGGGAGAGGGGGTTTTCAGGAACGTGCCGAAGCAATGATCCCCGCCGTTGGCGAGCTCGGGCTGGCGCTGTATAGCTTCTTCGGCATGCGCCCGGCGAGGAATGCGCTGCGCCCGGCTTCCACCGCCTGCTTCATCGCGCCGGCCATCAGCACCGGCTGCTGTGCGGCGGCGATGGCGGTGTTCATCAGCACGCCGTCGCAGCCCAGCTCCATCGCAATGGCCGCATCCGAGGCGGTGCCGACGCCCGCATCGACGATCACCGGCACCTGCACGCGCTCCATGATGAGTTGCAAATTCCACGGGTTGAGGATGCCCATGCCCGAGCCAATCAGCGAGGCCAGCGGCATGATCGCCACGCAGCCGAGGTCTTCCAGTTGCTTGGCGATGATCGGATCGTCCGAGGTATAGACCATCACCTGAAAGCCATCCGCAATCAGCGTCTTCGCGGCGGCGAGCGTCTCTACCACATTGGGATACAGCGATTGCGGGTCGCCCAGCACTTCCAGCTTGACCAGACTGTGCCCGTCCAGCAGCTCACGCGCCAGACGCAGGGTGCGCACCGCGTCATCGGCGCTGTAGCAGCCGGCAGTGTTGGGCAGCAGCGTGTATTTTGACGGTGGCAGAATTTCCAGTAGGCTCGGCTCGTTCGGGTTCTGCCCGATGTTGCTGCGGCGGATCGCGATGGTGATGATCTCCGCGCCGCTGGCCTCGACTGCCGCCTGGGTCTCGTTGAAATCCTTGTACTTGCCCGTGCCGACCAGCAGCCGTGACGAATAGCTCTTGCCTGCGATGATGAGTTTGTCGTTCATTGATGAGTTCCTGTTCAATAGGATTGCAACCTTGCTTCCCTCGCCCCTTAGGGGAGAGGGATTGAGGGAGAGGGGTTTAGCCCCCGCCCACCGCCACGACCACTTCCAGCCGGTCGCCCTCCGCCAATTGCTGCGTAGCAAACTGGCTGCGCGGCACGATCTCGCCGTTGCGCTCCAGCGCGACACGCTTGCCGAATAAGCTCATCTCCTCGATGAGTGCAGCGATGCTGATGGCTTGCGGAAACTGGCGTAATGCGCCGTTGATGCTGACTGTGATCACTTTTTGGAGTCTCTGAAATTGCCGATGGCCGTGTTAGAATGCGCATCGTTATTCTACACCAAGCGGGTGTAGTTCAATGGTAGAACGGCAGCTTCCCAAGCTGCATACGACGGTTCGATCCCGTTCACCCGCTCCAGTTCGTTGCTCCGGCAGCGTGCTTTTATAGAATCCGCTTCGATTCGAACAAGGGGGCGCACCATGTTGAGCATAGAAAACCTGACACGTACTGAAAAACTGCGCATGCTGGAGGCAATCTGGGATGACCTAGCACGCGATCCGGCAGCGCTTATCCCACACGAATGGCATGCACAGGCACTCAAGGATGCCGAACGTGCCCATGCGGAAAACCAGGCCGGTTTTGTGTCCTGGGATATCGCCAAGAAGAAGCTGCGCGACGGCATGTCATGAAGATCGAGATTCTGGATATCGCAATGGGCGATCTCCAGGCCGGTCAGCAGTTTTATGAGCGGCAGCAGGAAGGGCTGGGTGCTTATTTTCTGGACTCGCTGTTTTCCGACATCGATGCGCTGCTGCTTTACGCTGGAATCCACCAGCAATTTTTCGGCTATTGCCGTGCGCTCTCGAAGCGGTTTCCTTACGCAATCTACTACCGTGTGTGTGGTGAAACCATCCAGGTTTGGCGTGTGCTGGATTGCCGACAAAAACCTTCGCGCATAGTCGGTGCGCTACGCGCTTGATCTCGCTCCAGTTCTCGCACCGTTTTTCGGAGAGGGGGTGGCCGCGAGGCTGCCTCCTTACCCTCCTGCATACGACGGTTCGATCCCGTTCACCCGCTCCATTCACTGCGCCGTTTTTCACGGCAATCTTCACACGATTCGTTCAGGTCAAAATTGACTCGCTGGTTCGGCATTCCGGATTGGATGAAAAATTGGGCATTTAATTCGAACCTGGCCCCTTTGATCTACGTTTGGTTAGGCGGAGATGTCAACTATTTTGGGGGAAGGTTACAGTCCCTCTCGACTGCCGGGTTAGCCTGATTTGTTTGCAAAGACATCAACTGGCTTTCCGTCCAAGTATGACTGTGCAAGCTCTGCAACAACATCGTATGAAGCTAGTAGATCCTCGTAGCGCCCAATGAAGGTACCCCATGGGTCTGCTTGTACCTTTTCTTTTACCGCAAGAATAAAAAATTCCTCCATGCTGTCCATCTGCTCATCCGCTACGCGCACACGCTCGAAAATGATGTGAAGGCAGTTACGCTCAATAGGCTTTAGGTGGGGATACAGTGACTCTTGAACGGAATAATAGCCTACGGTAACAGTGTTGACCGATAACATCGGTAGGAAGCGTTGTTGCCTCATGTGGCTAATCGCTTGATTGAGGATGTCGCGCTTCTGCGGTAGTTGAGCTAAGACAGACTTTAGCTCCGTACGAACGAGGCGCTTGCTTCTCCATATCTCGGCACGGTAGCGAATATATCTGCTACCTTCACCGAGGGAAAAACCGATGGCGATACCAGCAAAAGCAATCAAAGACGAGGAATCAAATGCGCTCATTTGCGAAGACTATGGGCAATTAATAATAATGCCCTGCTGCGATAATTTGTCACGCCGCTCGAAACATCTCTGCCGATTGCTAGCATTCATGTCTGCATCGTGAGCATCTCTGCCGGTGAACGGATTGACTGATCCCGGGTTTCGTTGCTCTGCATTCGTGCCTCGTTTGTCGTAGTAAAAACCTGGAGGAGCTGGTGGTGTGTCGGATGATCCTTGCGGGTGAGTATCCCACTGAACGATCTGACCTTTGCATTCGCCCATAATTGTCGGGCCAATACAGCCTGCGTATGTAGTAGTTGAAGCTGTCAGTGCTATGAAAATTAGTGTAGTACGCTTCATGAGGTTCTCCTTGGCTAACGAATAGCGTTTATCTGCCGCCCTCCCCAGGATTGCTATACCCCCTGCCTTATCGGCGGCGGATAAACCTCGTTGGACTGAACCTATCGGAGAGCGGAACCTATGGGGATTGTAAGGTTGCGCGATGGCAAGTCAACCGACTTTCATGAGGCAACCCAGACTGGTGACGCTGAAGCTGGTCTTTTCGCGCGATTTCAACGTGCCGATCCGTACCAGAATTCCGCCCGGAGCGATACATGGAAGCACCATTCAGACTGCACGGACGAGCGCCACCCCGGCGTGCGCAAAAGCCAAGCCGCAGGATCAAGCTGACGGGAATACAAGAATGTCTCATGGCGGCCCTTGAGGTGGCGGGCGCGGCAAGGGAGAAGGCGGAATTGCTTCTATTACCACGAAGCGCCCTTCGCCGCAGTGCGGACATTTCAACCACTCGATGCTCGCCACCCGCTTCATAAATTCCGCCACCGACTCGACCACAACCGGGTCGGGAGCCGGTGCCTCCAGCGCGGCACGGGCTGCGGCAAGGTTGGCCGCCTTGTGCGCCGGGCCAATCAGCCCGTAATGGCGGATGCGCTTGAAGCCGCCGGGCAGCACATGCTGCATGAAGCGGCCGATGAATTGGGTTGCCTCCAAGCGCACCAGCTTCTTGCGGTTGCCGTTGGCGGAATCGCGCATGCGGAAACGGACCGTGCTTCCCTCCATGCCGAGGATGCGCTCGTTGGAAATCGCCACCCGGTGCGTGTAACGCCCCAGATACTCCAGCACCTGCGCCGGGCCGCCCAGCGGCTGCTTCGCGTAGACCACCCAATCGTGGCGGAGCAAAGCCGCGCACAGCTTGCGCCACGCCGCATCGTCCTTTGCCGTATCGTGGCGCAGCCCGCTTCGCGCGCCGTCGAGCGCATCAAGGAACTTGCCGCGATACACGCCAGAAAGCGCACGCACCGTAAACAGGAAACCACGTTTCGAACTCACCCAGTTGCCGTCTGCCGCCAGCGCCCCGCCTGCCACCAGCGCATGCACATGGACATGCCGACCGAGATCCTGCTTCCAGGTATGCAGCACCAACGTAAAGCTGGGTCGCCCACCCAGCCAGCGCGGATTGGCGGCGAACTCGTTGAGCGTGGCGGAGACGGTATTGAACAGCAACGCATAGAGCGTGCGCGCATCGCATCCGGCCAGCCCGTTAAGCGTGTGCGGCAAGGTGAACACCAGATGGAAATACGGCACCGGCAACAACTCCCGTCGGCGTGCCGCCAACCAGGCCTCCTTGGCGCGCGTCTGGCACTGCGGGCAATGCCGGTTACGGCAGGAATGGTACAGGTAGCGCAGTACGCCGCAATGGTCGCAACACTCGACATGCCCGCCCAACACAAAGGTGCGGCACGCGACAATAGCCCGCCACGCCTTCTCCTGGACGGCGGACAGAGCGCGCGACGCGAGATAGGGCTGGCCGTGCGTGCGTAGAATATCGGCCAGACCCACACCGTGGGCCACGACAACGGCTAGCGAAGGGCGGTGTCGAACAGCTCCAGCGGTGAAGTGGTGCCGGTCAGCTTGTGGTGCGCCAGATGGAAGTAGCGCATGGTGGTTCCCACATGACCGTGACCGAGCAGTCGCTGGATAGTGTGGATGTCCACGCCAGACTCCAGCAGGTGGGTGGCGAAACAATGACGCAGCGTGTGGATGCCGCCAACACGTCCAAGCCCGGCTTTGTCTCGCGCGGCACAATACATGCGTTGCGCCGTCTGGATGGTTATCGGCTCCGTGCCGGTCGGGTTCGGGAACAGCCAGGTACGCGGACGACAGGCTTGCCAGTAGTCGCGCAGGGTTTGCAGCAAAGCGGGAGAAAGCATCGTGTAGCGATCCTTGCCACCCTTGCCGCCGCGCACCTTGATGCACATCCGGTCCGGGGCGCTCTCGATGTCCGCCGCTCGCAGCGCACACACTTCGGATACGCGCAATCCCGCAGCGTAGGCGACCATCAGCAAGGTGCGGGCGCGCAGGTTCGACGCCGCTGCAAACACCCGCTTCACCTCATCCCGCGACAGTACGCGCGGCAAGGATTTGGGCACCTTCGCCATCGGGATGTCGTATCTGGACAGCGGGCGTCGCAGCACCGCATCAAACAAGAACCTGCAAGCGCAGGCCGCCTGATTTACGCTCGAGTAAGCGAGCTTGCGCTCGACAACCAGATGCAGGAAGTAATCCTGTACTTCTTGTGGCGACAGAGAATCCGGCGTGCGGCGATAGTGCTTTGCCAGCCCTTTCACTGCATCCAGATAAGATTCACGCGTGCGCAACGCGAACCCGCGCAACACCATGGCATCATCCATCTGTTGGCGTAACGTCTTCCGGGCGCCCGGATAAATGTCTTGAGTCATCTTCGTCTCCTTGATCGAATCGGGGACATCCCCCGCGACCAAGGATCGAAGATTTCTACGTGAATTGCAGCAAGGAAAAGCGGAAGTTGAAGAAGGGACGTTCGGGGCAACGCGCCACCGCTTTAGCGGTTTAGTTCAACGTAAAGTAGACAGCCTAAAACGCGCCTGCAAAGGCACCTTCAGGGTGTATAAACTGGAAAGTATTTCGCAAGCCATTGTCTTTAAAGTCCGTGCAAATGTAGCGCACCCTAATTCCTTTGAAAATGGCACCATCCCTCGCCCAAGTAACGGGTTACTCCAAACACTCTGGAACACACTAGCAGCAATACCTCTCCTTAACAATATGCCAAAAGGCCTAAGGGTCAAAGGGGTTAGCTCAAGCTGACCCCTTTAGTTTTTCCTTTAGTTTTTGGGTTCACACTGTCAGTTTTTCCGGCGGCTACGGGCACATCGGTTTTGCACGTACTTTTTCTTTACTAATTCTCTCTAGAGTTTTAAAAAATTCTTGCTTTTGTTTTTCCTTAACTACCGGATACATCGCCTTTGTGGCAGTATCATAAGCCACTGCGGCGTTACTAATTGCCTCCATTTGATCTGATACTTTTGGTAGTGAAAGTCGTGCTTCTATTCCTGCAAAATGAGTAGCCCATTCAACCGCCAGTTGCGCAGCTTTTTGGGCTGCTAAAGCAGCGTTTTCTTCGGTAGTAGCCGATGCTGAAGAACCTCCAAGTCCTGATGATACCCATGCCTCATGCAGCTCTGCTTGAGTAGCATCCCCATTCGCATAACGCTCTGCCACCTCGATTGCTTTAACAAACGATTCATTGCCGTACATTCCATATTTATGATTGCATTTCAACTGTCGAGCACACCATATTGCGTAAAGCCGCCAATATTTATCAAATTCTGGCAATGACTGGCAGCACCATAAAGCTGAATACAGCCCTACTCTGTGTATAAGGCTATACAAATCAAGTGCATCATCATCAGGCTGAGTTTTCCCAAGGCTTTTGAGTAGTCGATCCCAAAGTTCTTTACTGGGATTGCACAAATAGATCCTGTTAAGTGTCGTCTGTATCATTTCCAGTTCAATTTTGAATGTATGTGTCTCATCAAACGGCCTGTTTAATTTTGAAATGCCTTCGTTCAAGTAACACGGGGCTCCAAACACTCTGGAACACACACTAGCAGCAAAATCCCCTAAAAACCATATACCAAAATACATAGGCAATTCGGAATCTAAAGAGTATCCGATTCACAGTATTACCGGTGGTTGCCGCGGTGTGGCGGCGTGCTGGTCGTGCATCACGATGCGCGAGACGAACCAGATTGCCAGCAGATTTGCCGTCATCGCCACATAGCCCACCGTGCCGTAATCGACGATCTTGCCGCTGGCATCCTGCGTGATGATGTAGCCTGCCAGCGTGGTGGCCAGGCCCATGGCGAATGCCTGTATGGTGGCGTTGAGCGACATGAAGGTGCCGCGCAGTTGCGGCTGTGCAGCCGAGGTGATGATCGCCATTGCCGGGATCATGCGCCCCGACACCAGCACGAAAAACAGGGTGGTGCAAATCAGCCACACCCACAGCGGTACGATGCCGACCTGCGTCACCACGAACAGCGGCAGCAGCGCGGCGGTCGCGATCACGCGATAGATTCTGTCTTTGCCACGCAGATCAGCCCAACGGCCGATGCGCCGCGCGGTGACGAGGGTCGCCGCGCCGCCCACGAGGTAAACGATGGGGATGTCATGCAACGAGATGCCGACGTTGTGGACCGAGTAGAGGGTGATGTAGGGAATCACCGTAAAACCAGAAAAGAGAAGCAGCGCGGAAAATAGCAGGGTGCGCAGGTGGTTGGCGTCGCGCAGTACGGCGAACATTGCGGCGAACGGGTGCTTCTGTTTTTTCGTGTCGATGTGGCGGCGCAGCTCCGGCAGGACACGCAGGCCGACCAGCGTGAACAAAACGATCAGCATGGCGATGAGGAGGAACGGTGCGCGCCACTGAAAATGGTTGGCCAGCCACAGCGACAGTGGTACACCCGCGACGGTGGAAATTGAAAACGCCGTCGATATCATGCCGCTGGCGGCGGCGCGCCGGTTGAACGGGATCACGTCACCGATCACGGTCTGCACCAGCGCGCCCATCACACCACCGAATACTCCGGCCAGCCCGCGCGCGGCGAGCAGTGTTGCGTAGCCCGGTGCCAGCCCGCAAGCCAGCGTCGCCAGGCCGAACAGTACGAACATGGTGAGCAACAGGCGCTTGCGCTCGAAGCGATCCACGAAAGTCGCTGCAAGCAGGCCGGACAATGCGGCGGCAAAGCTGTAGGACGCGACCAGCAGACCGAACTGGTGGGTGCTGATGCCGAACTCGGCAATCAGGATCGGGCCGAGCGGCATCATGATCATGAAGTCCAGCACATGGCTGAACTGGATGCTCGCAAGCGTCAGTAGCAGGTATTTTTCGCGTTGCGGTGTAAGGCTGGTCTGCACGTGGAATTGCGGGGGTAGAGTTAGAAGCCTGATTCTAACGTTTTGAATCGCCGACAAGAAATTTTTGCGCATCCGACGATGCTAGAATCATCCCTCGATTTATCCGATTTTTATCATGTCGCAACCATCCTTCATCCATCTCCGGCTACACAGCGAATACTCCATTTCGGATGGCATGGTGCGCGTGAACGAAGCAGTTGCGGCAGCGCAAGGCGATGGTATGCCGGCGCTGGCATTGACCGACCTGAACAACGTGTTCGGTCTGGTGAAGTTTTATCAAAGCACGCGCAGCCAGGGCATCAAGCCGATTGTCGGTTGCGACGTATTCATCAGTAACGATGTCGACCGCGACCGTCCACACCGTCTGCTGTTGCTGTGCCAGTCGCGCAAGGGCTATTTATTGCTGTGTCGTCTGCTCAGCCGCGCCTATCTGGAGAACCAGCATCGCGGCCGCGCCGAATTGCGCCGCGAGTGGTTTCATGATGGCACGACAGGGTTGATCGCATTGTCCGGCGCGCATCTCGGCGATGTCGGCTGCGCGCTGCTGTCCGGCAATGCGCAACAGGCCGAACAGTTTGCGCGGGAGTGGGCGGAGCTGTTCAACAACCGTTATTACCTCGAAGTGCAGCGCGGCGGATTCGCCGACGAAGAGCATTACATCCACGCGACAACGCAGCTTGCCGCCAAGCTCGGCCTGCCGGTGGTCGCCACGCATCCGGTGCAGTTCCTCAAGGCGGACGATTTCAAGGCACACGAGGCGCGCGTGTGCATCTCCGAGGGCTATGTGCTGAACGACAAGCGTCGTGCCAAGCAATTCACTGTGCAGCAATACTTCAAGACGCAGGCCGAGATGGCGGCGCTGTTTGCCGACCTGCCGGAAGCGTTGCAGAACAGCGTGGAAATCGCGCGTCGCTGTAATCTTTCTCTGGTGCTGGGTAAGCCGTGTCTGCCGGATTTCCCCACGCCCAACGGTGAAACACTGGAAAACTATCTGCGCGCCGAAGCCGAGCGCGGCCTGGTGCTGCGCATGGCGGCACGCTATCCCGACGCAGCAGAGCGCGCCGCGAAGCTGCCGGAGTATCAGCAACGGCTGGTTTTCGAAACAGACACCATCATCAAGATGGGTTTCCCCGGCTACTTCCTGATCGTGGCGGATTTCATCCGCTGGGCGAAGGAGAACGGCGTGCCGGTCGGCCCGGGGCGCGGCTCCGGTGCGGGTTCGCTGGTGGCCTATTCACTCGGCATCACCGATCTCGATCCGTTGCGCTATGGATTGCTGTTCGAGCGCTTCCTTAACCCCGAGCGCGTCTCGATGCCCGACTTCGACGTGGATTTCTGCCAGGACGGGCGCGAACGCGTCATCGGCTATGTGAAGAACAAATACGGCGCGGAATGTGTATCGCAGATCGCCACCTTCGGCACCATGGCGTCCAAGGCGGTGATCCGCGATGTCGGGCGTGTCATGGATTTTCCGTACGGGCTGTGCGATAGCCTGTCCAAGGCGATTCCGCTGGAGGGTGTGAAACCGGTGTCACTCGCCAAGGCACGCGCGATGGAACCGGAGATCAACGCCATCGCCGAGCGCGAGGAAGGTGTGCCGGAGCTGCTGGAACTGGCCGCACGGCTCGAAGATTTGACACGCAACGTTGGCATGCATGCCGGCGGCGTGCTGATCGCGCCGGGACAGCTCACCGATTTTTGCCCGCTGTATTGCGCCGACAGTACGGCCAGCGTGGTCAGTCAGTTCGACAAGGACGATGTCGAGGCGATCGGCTTGGTGAAGTTCGATTTTCTTGGGCTGCGCACGCTGACCATCATCGATTGGGCGGCACGCTACATTAGAGGATTCAGGATCCAGGATTCAGGAATCGGGGATCAGGATTCAGGATTTTCGATAGAAAATATTCCGCTTGACGATCAGCCGACCTACGAACTACTCAAGGCCGCCAACACCACCGCCGTGTTCCAGCTCGAATCACGTGGCATGAAGGATATGTTGAAACAGGCCCGGCCGGATTGCTTCGAGGACATTATCGCGCTGGTGGCGCTGTATCGCCCCGGCCCGATGGACCTGATTCCGGATTTCGTGCGGCGCAAGCATGGCGAAAAATTCCACTATCCGCACCCTGCCGTCGAGTCGGTGCTGCGTGAGACCTACGGCATCATGGTCTACCAGGAGCAGGTGATGCAGATGGCGCAGATCGTCGGCGGCTACAGCCTCGGCGGTGCCGACTTGCTGCGCCGCGCGATGGGCAAGAAAAAAGCCGAAGAAATGGCTGAACAGCGCGAGATTTTCGTCGCGGGCGCGCTCAAGGGCGGCACGTCAAAGGAACAGGCCGGCGAGCTGTTCGACCTGATGGAAAAATTTGCCGGCTACGGTTTCAACAAGTCGCACGCCGCCGCCTATGCACTGGTGGCCTACCAGACTGCCTATCTCAAGGCGCACCATCCTGCGGCGTTCATGGCGGCGACGCTGTCGGCGGACATGGACAACACCGACAAGGTACGCATCTTCTATCTCGACGCCTTACAGCAGAGTTTGCGCATCCTGCCGCCGGACGTGAACAGCTCGGACTACATGTTCTCGCCTGTGGACGAACAGACTATCGCTTACGGCCTGGGCGCAATCAAGGGTACCGGGAAAGCGGCCATTGAGAACCTCACTCAAGCACGTGAATCCGGAGCATTCAAAGACCTGTTCGATTTCTGCCGTCGCGTGGACAAGCGTATCGTCAATCGGCGCACTATCGAGGCGCTGATCCGCGCCGGCGCGTTCGACAGCATCAACGATCATCGCGCCTGCCTGATGACAACGCTGGATGCCGCGCTGGCAAGTGCCGACCAGCAGGCGCGCGCGGCAAACCAGAACAGCCTGTTCGGCAACGACGAAGCGGATGTTGCGCTGACAGTCAAATATGCCGATGCACCGCGTTGGCGATTGCGCGAACAGCTGGTGCATGAGAAGACCAGCCTCGGTTTCTACCTCAGCGGCCACCCCTATCAGGAATACGAGGCGGAACTGGCAAATTTCATCAAGGTGCGGCTGGGCAATCTCACACCGCAATTCGTGGGCAAAACGGAAGGCGGCGGCAACGGCGGGCCGGGAGCGCGGCGCGGCGTTGCCGTGGTGCTGGCGGGTATCGTGGCCGGGCTGCGCATCCAGCAGACACGGCGCGGACGCATGGCAGTGGTGACGCTGGATGATGGTGGCGCGCAAGTTGAGATGACTGTATTTAGCGAGGAATACGAGCGCAGCAAACCGTGGATACGCGAGGATGAACTGCTGGTGGTGCGCGGCAAGGCCAGCATGGACGAGTATTCCGGTAACGTGCGCGTGAGCGGCGAAGAATTGTTCGACTTCGCCTCGGCACGTTCACATTTTGCGCAGCAGCTGGCGTTGCGCTGTAACGGCGGGGTCAGCGTTGCACAGCTGAAGAAATTATTTACTCCCTATCGCGACGGAAAATGTCCGGTGCAGATTCACTACCGCAGCCACGACGCGAGTTGCCAGCTGTGTCTCGGTGAGCCGTGGCAGTTAACCCTGCATGACGATTTGCTGCACGATTTGCGCGAAACATTGCAGGCGGAGAACGTGAAGGTGGTGTATTGATGCGGCGGGAAGCAGGATGCGTGTCAGGGTGCTGATGTCGGGCAGTCATCCGGAGTATCGGCTGGTGCTGCCGGTCGAAACGGAAACAAACCGTATCTCGGCAACCATGCGGGCGGCAATCGAACATCTCGGCGAGTGGCAGGAAAGGTCACAGGATGATCTGGACAAAAACCGGCCGGAGCATCGCGAGGCGATGACGGATATCGCCGCCCATGGCGCTTTCCTGTGGATGGTATCCGCCAACTACACCGGTCGGATCGAGGTGCTGCCGTCCGAACAACTCACTACTTGAGCAACACCTTTGCGCGTGTCAGCGCGTCATCCAGGTTTGCCACTACATTTTCCGTACCCATCTTCTCGAAGAACCCGGCCTGATACATCAGAAAATACGGCTGGGTATGCGGGCCGCACAAAATCAGGTGTTTGCCGCGCTTGCGCAGCTTGCCGTGCAAATGCTCCAGCGTATGCAGCGCGCTGGCATCCATGCTGATGACCTCGTGCATTTTCAGAATCAGTACGTCCGGATCAGTATGGCTCTGCTGCAGGATGGTTTCCAGTTTGTCCGCTGCGCCGAAAAACAGTGCGCCGAATACGCGATAAATAACCACGCCTTTTGGTACAGCCTTGCTCAGCAGCGTGGCTTCACTGTCATCCGGCATGGGCGAACGTTCCGAGACACTGACACTGGTCAGCTCGGTGATGCGTTGGATGAAGAAGAAAACCGCAATGAACATGCCGACTTCGACTGCCACGGTAAGACCAAAAACCACCGTGAGTAAAAACGTCACCACCAGCACCGCGCTGTCACTGAGCGGGTATTTTCTCAGTGTGCGAAAACCTTCCCATTCACCCATGTTGATGGAAACTACCAGCAGAATGGCGGAGAGTGTGGCGAGCGGAATATAGACGGCGAGCGGTGCCGCGATGAGCACAATAATGAGCAGGGTGAGCGCGTGCACGATGCCGGAAATCGGAGTGGAGGCACCCGCGCGCACGTTGGTGGCGGTGCGTGCAATGGCGCCGGTGGCGGGTAAGCCACCGAAGAACGGTGTGACGATGTTGGCAATGCCTTGTGCAACCAGCTCCTGGTTAGGGTCATGCTTGTCGTCGATCATGCCGTCTGCCACCGCCGCCGAGAGCAGCGATTCGATGGCACCGAGCAGCGCAATAGTCATGGCCGGTGCCATCAGATGCCGCAGTGCGGCAAAGGTGAATTCCGGCGGATCGAAGGCCGGCAAGCCCTGTGGAATGCCGCCGAAACGCGTGCCGATGGTTTCCACCGGCAGGTTGAACAGCGCGACGATGATTGTGCCGAGCACCAATGCCACGATGGGCGAAGGCAGCTTCTGCGCCCAGACCTTCGGGTAATGCCAGATCAGCAACGTCGAACCGATGGCCAGCAGCAGCGTGACGATATCCACCGTGGAAGCTGCATGGTAGATGACCTGCAGCTTGTGCACGAAGTCGGCGGGCATCACCTCGATCTGCAAGCCGAAAAATTCTTTCACCTGGCTAAGGATGATTAATACCGCAATGCCGTTGGTGAAACCGATGATCAGCGGGCGCGGGAAAAACTTGATGAGATTGCCCATACGCGTCAATCCCATTGCTACCAACATCACGCCGGCCATCATGGTGCAGATCAGCAAATTGGCGTAGCCGTATTGCTGAATGATGTTGTACACGATGACAATGAATGCGCCGGTCGGCCCGCCGATTTGCACACGCGAGCCACCCAGTGCAGAGATGATGAAACCGGCGATGATCGCGGTGAAGATGCCCGCCTCCGGCTTCGCACCGGAGGCGATGGCGAAAGCAATGGCCAGTGGCAGAGCAATGACGCCAACAGTAATGCCGGCGGTGATGTCGGTGGAGAAGCGCGCCTTGTTGTAGCCGCGCAAAGCGTCAATCAGACGCGGACGAAAATACTGCGAAAACTTCGATGATAAATTACTCATACAGGCTGTGTCAGCGCCTCCTGGATTCAAAAGTCATGAATGAAATAATCAGCGCCGGTCTCGGCTGGCGTTGTAAACAAGTATTACTTGATACGCATACCCGGTTGCGCGCCCTCGTCCGGGCCGAGAATGAACAACCCCGGTGTTTCACCGGAAGCCGCCAGCACCATGCCTTCGGACAGACCAAACTTCATCTTGCGCGGTGCAAGATTGGCGACCATCACCGTCATGCGGCCCTTGAGTTGTTCCGGATCATAAACCGACTTGATACCTGCGAACACGGTGCGCGGTTTTTCTTCGCCGATGTCCAGCGTCAGTTTTAACAGTTTGTCCGCGCCTTCCACATGTTCCGCGTTGACGATTTTCGCCACGCGCAGGTCAATCTTGCTGAAGTCATCGATGGAGATGGTTTCGGCGATGGGGCTAATATTCTTCCCCTCTCCCGCTGGCGGGAGAGGGGCTAGGGGAGAGGGTGCGTGCTGCTGGTGTTCGGCATGGCGTTGCGGGGAGTGTGATTCGGTCATGGGTTTCAGACTTTCCTGGTTGGCGGCGACCATGGCCTCGATCAGTTTGGGATCAAGACGGGTCATAAGATGTTGGTAGGGGTTGATGGTGTGATCCTGCAACAGTGTTTGAGCATCACCCCACTGAAGTGGTGAAATATTCAGGAAAGATTCTACGCTTTCAGCCAATTTTGGCAGCACCGGCTTGAGGTACAAAGTAAGCAGGCGAAAAGCATTAAGTGCAATTGAACAGCCGATATGGATTCTGGCTGAGTTCTCTTCAAAATTCTTCGCCAATGTCCACGGTGCCAACCGGTCAACATAAGTGTTGCACATATCGGTTAGTTCCATGATGCGCCTGATGGCTTTGGCAAAATCCCGTTGCTCATAAATTTCAGCCAATTGAAATGCGCTATCCTGTAACTCGGGGAGCAAATCAACCAAGGTCAATTCACCGGGAAGCCGGATGGCTTCATTGATGAGCATTTGCTCGTTCATGTTTATCAAATCACCGATTGCGGCAGTTTTGTCAGCATCTCCGAGTTGCTCTTTAAGCCAGTGATCTACCAGTACAGTCGACAGTTTTCCATCAAAACGCTTTGCTATAAACCCCGCGCACCGGCTCGCAATATTGATATATTTCCCGATCAGATCGCTATTCACTCTCGCCACAAAATCTTCGAGATTGAGGTCGATGTCCTCCATCGTGCCATTTAGTTTGGCCGCATAGTAGTAGCGCAAATATTCAGTGTTGCCGATGTGATCGATGTAGCTGCGCGCGGTGATGAAGGTACCCCGCGATTTGCTCATCTTTTCGCCGTTCACGGTGAGGAAGCCGTGCGCGAACAATTTGGTCGGGGTGCGAAAGCCGGCGTGTTGCAACATCGCCGGCCAAAACAGCGCGTGGAAATACAGAATATCCTTGCCGATGAAGTGGTACAGCTCGGTACCAGAACCTTGTTTCCAGTAGTCGTCGAAAACCAACCCCTCCCCAGCCCTCCCCTTGCCTGCGATCTCCTCCCCTGACAAGGGGAGGTCGGGAGGGGTTTGCTTGTTGCACAGTTGTTTGAAACTGCCCATGTAACCGACCGGCGCATCCAGCCATACGTAAAAATATTTACCCGGTGCGTCGGGGATTTCGAAGCCAAAATAAGGTGCGTCGCGCGAGATGTCCCAGTCGGAAAGCTTGTTTTCGCCTTCCGCTCCCAGCCACTCCTGCATCTTGTTCGCGGCCTCGGGTTGCAGCGTGCCGCTGCGTGTCCATTCGCGCAGAAATTTCTGGCAGCGCGGATCGGAGAGTTTGAAGAAATAATGGTCGGAATTGCGCCGCTCCGGCTGCGCACCGGACACGGCTGAATACGGGTTGATCAGTTCGGTGGGCGCATAAGTCGCACCGCATGCTTCGCAGTTGTCGCCGTACTGGTCTTTGGCGTGGCACTTCGGACATTCGCCCTTGATGAAACGATCCGGCAGGAACATTTGCTTGGCCGGGTCGTAGAACTGCTCGATAGAGCGTACCTCGATCAACTTTGCCTCGTCCCTGAGCCTGAGATAAATCTGTTCGGCAAACTCGCGGGTTTCGTCTGAATGAGTGGAGCCGTAGTGGTCGAATTCGACATGGAATGCGGCAAAATCGGCCTGGTGCTCTTCAGCAACCCGCGCGATCAGTTGCTCCGGCGTGATGCCTTCCTTTTCGGCGCGCAGCATGATCGGTGTACCGTGGGTATCGTCGGCGCACACATAATGACAGGTGGTATCGGCCTGCATTTTCTGGAAGCGCACCCAGATGTCGGTCTGGATATATTCGACCAGATGGCCGAGATGGATACTGCCGTTGGCATAGGGCAGCGCAGAGGTGACGAGGATTTTGCGGCTCATGTTGCGTGTTCCTTAAGTAAGGTGCGATTGTAGCAAACCCCGCACAGAACCGTGGAATTCGGTAAAATTGATACCCGTCAAAACAAACAATTGAGGAGAAACGGATTTAAGCTGAAGAGCGAAAAGTGAATGGTGGCCACGAAACCTGGTTTGCCCATTTGCTATTTTCCACTTCCTATTTCCCATCACGACCATGAGCATCAAATCAGACAAATGGATACGCCGCATGGCGGAGCAGACCGGCATGATCGAGCCCTTTTCGCCCGTTCAAGTCAAGGAAGTGGATGGCAAGAAAATTGTATCCTACGGTACGTCGAGCTACGGCTACGACATCCGTTGCTCGCGTGAATTCAAGCTGTTTACCAATATTAACAGCACTATCGTTGACCCGAAGAATTTCGATCCAAACTCGTTCGTCAATGTGGAAGCCGACTACTGCGTCATTCCGCCAAACTCCTTCGCGCTGGCGCGCACCGTCGAGTATTTCCGCATTCCGCGCAATGTGCTGACCATCTGCCTCGGCAAATCCACTTATGCGCGCTGCGGCATCATCGTCAACGTCACGCCGTTCGAGCCGGAGTGGGAGGGTTATGTGACACTGGAATTTTCCAACACCACACCGCTGCCCGCCAAGATTTACGCCAATGAAGGCGTGGCGCAAGTGCTGTTTTTTGAAAGCGATGAAGTGTGTGAAACGTCCTACAAGGATCGTGGCGGCAAGTATCAGGGGCAGGTTGGCGTGACCCTGCCCAAGATCTGATTTATATGGCACACGACAGCGACATTGTCTGGCGATCCGCAAAAGGCGAAGTCATCGCTTGTGTGGAAAAGAACAAGGTACTGCAGGAAAACCTCACCGAGATTCGCCAGGTCTGCCAGGATGCACTGGAAGATGCGGTACTAATGGGTTGCGGCGAGCAGCAGTTTCGCGCGGTACTGAACGAATTGGTAAGCGGTCTGAAAAACCCCTACCCGTCGCAGGGATGACGACGACAAAAATCCTTTTTACCGCAGCACTACAAATCTGCGACAATCCGCGCCACTTCGTTATTCCTTACGGGAGTAAGCCATGAAATTCAGATTTCCCATAGTCATCATCGATGAGGACTTTCGCTCCGAAAATGCCAGTGGATTGGGTATCCGTGCGCTGGCGGACGCAATTGTCAGGGAGGGCATGGAAGTGCTCGGCGTCACCAGTTACGGCGACCTGACTTCTTTCGCACAGCAGCAGAGCCGCGCCTCGGCATTTTTGTTGTCCATCGACGACGAGGAATTCGGCTCAGGCAGCAAAGAGGAAACCGAGATTGCGTTGAAATCGCTGCGCGCCTTTGTCGAGGAAATCCGCTTCAAGAACGCCGACATCCCGATCTATCTGTACGGCGAGACGCGCACCTCGCGGCATATTCCGAATGATGTTCTGCGCGAGTTGCACGGTTTCATTCATATGCACGAGGACACGCCGGAATTCGTGGCGCGCCACATCATCCGCGAGGCAAAATCCTATCTTGATTCGCTCGCACCGCCGTTCTTCCGCGCCCTGTTGCATTACGCACAGGATGGTTCGTATTCGTGGCACTGTCCGGGACACTCGGGCGGCGTGGCATTTTTGAAATCGCCGGTCGGGCAGATGTTTCACCAGTTCTTTGGCGAGAACATGTTGCGCGCCGATGTGTGCAATGCGGTGGATGAGCTGGGCCAACTGCTCGACCATACCGGGCCGGTGGCGGCATCGGAACGCAATGCCGCGCGCATTTTCAATGCCGACCATTTGTTTTTCGTCACCAATGGTACGTCCACCTCCAACAAGATCGTATGGCATTCAACAGTCGCGCCCGACGACATTGTGGTGGTGGACCGCAACTGCCACAAATCCATCCTGCATGCCATCGTGATGACCGGCGCGGTGCCGGTGTTCCTGATGCCGACACGCAATCATTACGGCATCATCGGGCCCATCCCGAAATCCGAATTCGAGATGGAAAATATCCAGAAGAAAATCAATGCCAACCCATTCATCAAAGACAAGACCCGAAAGCCGCGCATCCTGACCATTACACAGAGTACCTACGATGGCGTGGTGTACAACGTGGAAATGTTGAAAAAAATGCTGGACGGGCGCATCGATACCTTGCATTTCGACGAAGCCTGGTTGCCGCACGCGGCGTTTCATGATTTTTACAAGGATATGCATGCCATCGGCAGGGGCAGACCGCGCGCGCAGGAATCAATGATTTTTGCCACGCAATCCACCCACAAACTGCTGGCCGGCCTGTCACAGGCTTCGCAGATACTGGTGCGCGAGCCGGAACATCGCAAATTGAACAGGCACGTGTTTAACGAGGCCTACCTGATGCATACCTCGACCAGCCCGCAGTACGCCATCATCGCCTCGTGTGACGTGGCGGCAGCGATGATGGAGCCGCCCGGTGGTACCGCGCTGGTGGAAGAGAGCATTGCCGAAGCGATGGATTTTCGCCGCGCGATGAGAAAGGTGGAGCAAGAGTTCGGCAAAGACTGGTGGTTCAAGGTGTGGGGGCCGGAAAAGATTGCCGAAGAAGGCGTTGGCTCACGCGAAGACTGGATGCTGAGGACCGGTGACAAGTGGCATGGTTTCGGCAAGCTCGCACCCGACTTCAATATGCTTGATCCGATCAAGGCGACCGTCATTACGCCGGGGCTCAACCTCAACGGCAACTTCGACGAGACCGGTATGCCGGCCGCGATGGTTACCAAATATCTCGCCGAGCATGGCGTGATCGTGGAGAAGTGTGGCCTGTATTCCTTCTTCATCATGTTTACGATCGGCATCACCAAAGGCCGCTGGAACACGCTGCTCACCGCGTTGCAGCAATTCAAGGACGACTACGACAAGAACCAGCCGATCTGGCGCATTCTGCCGGAATTTTCTGCGGCACATCCGCAATATGAACGTGTTGGTTTACATGACCTGTGCCAGCAGATTCACGACGCCTACCGGACGCACAATGTGGCGAAGATGACCACCGAGATGTATCTGTCCGACATGCAACCGGCGATGAAGCCATCCGATGCGTTCGCCAGAATGGCGCATGGCGAGATCGAGCGCGTAGAAATCGACCAGTTGGAAGGCCGCATCACCGCCGTGTTGCTGACCCCCTATCCGCCGGGCATTCCGCTGTTGATCCCGGGCGAGCGCTTCAACAAGACCATCGTCGACTACCTCAAGTTCGCGCGTGATTTCAACAGGAAATTCCCCGGATTCGAAACCGACATCCACGGCTTGGTTGCGGAAGAGAACGGTGAGACCCGCTACTATGTGGATTGCGTGAAACAGGATTGATTGCCGCATCTCGTTCGTCCCGAGCTCGTCGAAGCAGCGAATGAATCTAATGTAATGATCGAAGAAACCGGCAGGCTGCGTATCGATAAATGGTTGTGGGCGGCGCGCTTCTTCAAGACGCGCGCTCTCGCCGCCGATGCGGTGGAAGCTGGCCGGGTGCAGATCAACGAAGTGCGTGTCAAACCTGCCAAGACCGTGATTGTGGGCGACATGCTGGATATCCGGCTCGCACAATACCGCTTCGAAGTCGAAGTATTGGCGCTTTCCGCCAAGCGCGGCTCAGCACCGGAGGCGCAGAAGCTCTACCGCGAGAGCGAAGCCAGTCGTACGCAGCGCGAAACACTTGCTGCACAACTCAAAGCAATGCCGCTACCGGAATTCAAAGGCAGACCGACCAAGCGCGACCGGCGTGTACTGGAGCGGCTCAAAAACGGCGCATGATGGGCACCCAAAAAGACATCCAACTTGCCCGTTAAAGCGATAGGCCGCAATCAGCAATCAATAGACTTGTTTTGGGCACGCATCATTTCGCTCCCTTTATTGTTATGTGAAATACGACTGTCAAGCTACCTGGTATCTGCTGGATCAGCGGACGCACGAACGCTTGCGGCCGTCTGGCCAAACAGGAATTTCCTGCTTGCTTCAGTCACTGCGGGTTGTTTCGAATACGGTTGTGCCTGAGCATAGGCTTTAACAGTAGCCGGGCGGTTGCGGATCGCGTCCATCCAACGCTTAACGTTTGGGAAATCATCCAGATTCTGCTGCTGGGTTTTCCACGGCACCATCCAGGGATAGGTCGCGATATCCGCAATCGTATAGTCATTGCCCGCGATGAAATTCCGGCCAGCGAGCCGGTGATCGAGCACACCGTACAAGCGGTTGGTTTCCTTCACGTAGCGGTCGATGGCGTAGGGAACCTTCTCGGGAGCGTAGTTGGAGAAGTGATGATTTTGTCCGGCCATCGGGCCGAGACCGCCTACTTGCCAGAACAACCATTCCAGCACGGTGTTCCGGCCTCGCAAATCCACTGGAATCAACTTTCCCGTTTTTTCGGCCAGGTATACCAGGATTGCACCCGACTCGAACACCGGCAAGGGATCGCCTCCGTCTAACGGGGAGTGATCGATGATCGCGGGCATCTTGTTATTGGGGCTGATCTTGAGAAACTCCGGCTTGAGCTGGTCTCCGGCGCCAATGTTTACCGGAATAATTCGGTACCCGAGTCCAGCCTCTTCGAGAAACATGGTGATTTTGTGGCCATTCGGAGTGGGCCAATAGTAAAGATCGATCATTTCGTCTCCTGCTGTTCGCTACGGTTTCATTTTAATCTTGACCCCAACAGGTAATGGGCACCTCATCAGAGGGTTACCCGCTGAAAGGTGCTCTGCTACTGCTGCATTTTAGCATCGGCACCTTGATCCCCTTATTGACTTTCGGTACGTTTGCCAGTACGTTGAACAACAAGACCCAAAATAAATTATTGGTAGCGCTTGGTGTTTTGGTTACATTGACGGGGTTAATGATGATTAGCCGAGGATTCAAACTGCTCAGTCAGGGTAAATCTTCGAAGCGGTTAAGGACACGAATTACACCGTCGTTTCTGTTTGGTGGTGGCTCCGTTAATGCCTAATGAGCGGCGCGCCGTTTACCTTAAAATTAGGCCACATTTTTACACAACAAAACAAAGGAGGTAATTAAAATGCCACGTAAAATTGGTGATCGTTATGTCTGCGAGCAGTGTGGAGCCCAGCTCGTTTATGAGAAGCCTTGCCCCTGTCCAGAAAGCATGCCTCATTCAGAGATCTGCTGTGGAAAGCAGATGAAGCTCGTGCAGGGACAGTCTTCGGAGAAGAGCAAGTAATAAGTTCCCAAGTTTTATGGCCGTGCGAAGTACAGACAATGAGTGCCGAAGTTGCCCTTCAGTGTTGTGAATTGATCGTCGCAAAGCTGACGTTTGCATGTGTTGTCTTAGGGTCGGGAACGGAAGCCCGGCGAGTCGCAAGCAAGTTACCGCTTGGGCCGAATCAGGAGTCAGCCAGTGCAAATGTGCGAGTATATTGGCACTTTCCTACAAACTCGTTAGGCGTCAACGCGCGCCAGACTTATGACCTTACTTCTAAAACGTGCATACGAGCCAACTGATGCAAATGACGGATTCCGGATCCTTGTGGATCGGCTGTGGCCGCGCGGAGTTTCCAAGAGCTCTGCCCATATTGACCTGTGGCTCAAGGAAGTTGCTCCCAGCACAGACCTGCGGAAGTGGTTTGGTCACGAACCGTCGAAGTGGAAAGAATTCAGAGAGCGTTACTTTGCAGAGCTGAGAAACAATTCTGATGCACTCAAGCAGATTACAGAAAAAACCCAGCGTGGCGTAGTTACACTTGTGTATAGCGCAAAGGACGAGAAGCATAATCAGGCCTTGGCACTCAAGGAGTATCTGGAGAAATAGGTCAGGAATTTCACTGCACCATCCCAACACTGAGCCTGATCATTTATTCAAGCAGACCTCATGAACGGCAGCTTTGGGTTGAATTATCGGATTGCGGCATTGCCTGATTCAACCTGCGAATTCTTATTTCCTGCGCTGATAAATAACGAAGTGGTACTCGAGCGGCTGCGGTGTCGACTGGCTGCGCGGCACCCTGCTGACTTCCTGCCATACATCATTATCTAACTCAGAAAAGTGAGTGTCACCTTCAATTTCCTGCTGAATTTCAGTGACGTAGAGTGTGTCGGCGAGCGGCATGGCCTGAGTGTAAATCTCCATGCCGCCCACGATGAATATCTCGTTGTCGCCCTTGCCGGCGGCAATTGCCTCTTGCAATGAGTGTGCGACGATGCAACCTTCAATTCTCAGATTACGATTGCGCGAAACCGCCACGGTGGTGCGTCCCGGCAGCGGCCTGCCGATGGAATCGAAGGTCTTGCGCCCCATAATCATATGATGCCCCATGGTGAGCGCCTTGAAATGCTTGAGGTCTTCCGGAATGCGCCACGGCAGGGTGTTGTTGATGCCGATGGTACGGTTGATGGCCATCGCGACGATAATGGAAAGCCGTGGCTTACTCATACTGCGACGGGTGCCTTGATAGCCGGATACGGGTCGTAGCCTTCCAGCGTGAAGTCCTCGAATCTGAAGCCGAAGATGTCCTTCACATCCGGGTTGATTTTCATGACGGGCAACGCACGCGGTTCACGCGATAGTTGCTCACGCGTTTGTTCCATATGATTCGAGTACAGGTGCGCATCGCCGAAGGTATGCACAAAGTCGCCCAGTTTCAGATCACACACCTGCGCGACCATCATGGTCAGCAGCGCATAGCTGGCGATATTGAAAGGCACGCCGAGGAAGATATCGGCGCTGCGCTGGTACAGCTGGCAGGATAATTTTCCATCGGCGACGTAGAACTGGAAGAACGCATGACATGGTGCCAGCGCCATCTGGTCCAGTTCACCGACATTCCACGCCGAGACGATCAGGCGACGCGAATCGGGATTATTCCTGATTTGCGTGATGAGTTCGGAAATCTGGTCGATTACGCACCCATTCGGTGCGGCCCAGGAACGCCATTGCTTGCCGTATACCGGACCAAGGTTGCCGTGTTGGTCCGCCCATTCGTCCCAGATTTTGACACCGTTTTCCTTGAGGTAACGGATGTTGGTGTCGCCCTGCAGGAACCACAGCAGTTCGTGAATGATGGATTTCAGGTGGCACTTTTTGGTGGTGACCAGCGGGAAGCCTTGCGAGAGATCGAAGCGCATCTGGTAGCCGAACACACTGACCGTTCCGGTGCCGGTGCGGTCGGATTTTCTGGTACCGTGATCCAGCACATGTTGCATCAAATCCAGGTATTGGCGCATGGTGAAGCCCGTATAATCGCGGCGTTAAATGACTTAAATTGAGGACGCAATGCTAGCACAACTCACCTTCTCCCAGACCCTGCCCGCTGCCACGCATCTGCTGGTGCTGTTGCCGAAAGCCAAAACGTTGCCGAAAGACTTACCGCACGGTGACTTGCTCGCTGCCGTGCTCAAGCGCCGCAACATGAAGGCCGATGAGCTGGTGAAATCACCCGTTGTTGCCAATGCCGAGAACGGCACGTTGGTGGCGTGGGCGATGCTGGATTTTGAGAAAGACATGTTTGCGCAGCAAGTGCAGGTGCGCAAGGCGTTGCAGTTATTGCTGGACGAGCATCCAAAAAAATTGTGTGTCGTGGTGCTGGGTGATGAAAAGCAGCGCCAGTGCGCCGCCGAACTGGCGGTATACGGCGCGTGGGTGAACGGCGCAGTGCTGCCGGCACACAAGAAGAAAGACGAACGCAAACCATTGCAGCAGATCGTGCTGGTCGGCAGCGTGGATAAGAAACCGTTCGATACGTTGCGTGCACAAGCCTCGGGCAATCTGCTGTGTAGGGAACTGACCGCATTGCCGCCGAACGAACTGACGCCGGACATGTACCGCAAGCGCGTGCAGAAATTGGCGCAGCAAAATCGCTGGCAGCATGAGGAATTCGACATGCAAAAGCTGCGCAAGATGGGCGCGGGCGCGTTTGTCGCGGTGGCACAGGGCAGTGATCCCGGAGACGCCGCCATCGTGCATCTCAGCTACAAGCATCCCAAGGCAAAGCAAACGGTAGCGCTGGTCGGCAAGGGCATCTGCTTCGACACCGGCGGGCACAACCTCAAACCATCGCGCTACATGCACAACATGCACGAGGACATGAACGGCTCGGCGGTGGCGCTCGGCATCCTGCTCGCCGCAACGCACAGCCAGTTGCCGGTGAACATCGACTGCTGGCTGGCGCTGGCACAGAATCACATCAGCCCCAAAGCCTATAAGCAGAACGACATCATCACCGCACTCAACGGCACCAGCATCGAAATTATCCACACCGATGCCGAAGGCAGGATGGTGCTGGCCGACACGCTCACGCTTGCTTCACGCGGCAAACCGGACTGGATGATCGACTTTGCCACGCTCACCGGCAGCATGGCCACGGCGCTCGGGGCACGCTATTCCGGCGTGCTGGGTAATCACGACGAACTGCTGCTACGTGCGGTAAGGATTGGCAAGCAATGCGGCGAGCGGCTATGCGCCTTTCCGCTGGATGAAGATTACGAAGCTGCGCTGGACTCCAAAGTGGCGGACATCAAGCAATGCACGCTGGACGGCGCGGCCGACCACATTCTTGCGACGCGCTTCCTCAAACGTTTTGTCGAGCACGATGTGCCGTGGCTGCATGTGGACTTATCCGCCAGTCGCTGCGAAGGCGGGCTGGGCAGCGTCGCCGGCGATATCACCGGGTTTGGTGTGGGTTGGGGATTGCAGATGTTGCAGACCGAATAACCGAGCCAGCTCTTGCCGTGTCTATGGCACGGATGCGTCGAGGCCAGCTTCGTTTCTCAGCAGCCTCGCATAATCTTCGAGCGGTTGCATCCCGTCGTGCGGTAGCTTTGCTGCAATCTCACCGATTTGTAATCCATACCCCGCCAGCACCAGATCCGGTGCCAACTCGAAAAGCGGGGTGGCGAGGAACGGGCGCTCCAGAATGTCCGGGTCGGGAAGGTGGATATCTTCCTCATCCATTATCAGATCGCCGTATACAATCAAGTCGAGGTCGATTGTTCGTGCCGCGTATTTATCCCGCGTCCGTTTGCGCCCCAGCTCGTTTTCAATGGGGCGCAGGATGGCGTGCTTCACTTCTGCGGGGGGCGCTTCAGTTTTAATTTCCACCACGCAATTAAAATAAGGCGGCTGCTGCGGACGGTCGAGTGCGTCAGTGCAATAGACCATGGAGATTCCCACAAGCTGCGTTTGTCCGGCAATACTGCGAATTGCAGCTCTTACATTTTTTTCGGAATCGATATTCGAACCGATAGCGATAAAGGCACGCACCATGGCTGTTCAGTGTTTGCGGGTTATATCCACCGCCACGCTTCGGGCAAAGCGCAACGCGTGTGGCTTCTCCACACTCACATCAACCTGTCGCACTCCCTGTTGCTCAAGGCACAATCCTGCAACAGCCTCCGCCAGCGCTTCTACCAGAAAATATTGGGAGTTTTCTGCCATGGTGAAGATGCGCTTCTTGAGTGCGCGGTAATCAACGGTATCCGCGATGCCATCGCTCTGGCCGGCCTTGTGCAGATCGGTGTAAATGGTCAGATTGATCACCACGTCTTGTTTTTTGCGGCGCTCATTCTCGTTGATACCCAGAATGCAGCGCACGAAGAGGTCGCAAATGCGAATACGATCCATCATGTCTTCCATAAATTATTTCCCGTTTTAAGGTGTTGTATAGCAGGAGTGAGTCATACCTGCGAGGCTTGCTTCACGTGCAGGGTACGCTTCTGCAGTTAGCGAATTCCACCTTAGCCATCGCGCGGCAGCAGATGACGCCAGCATTGTTTTTTGCGTATCGAAATAATTTATATGGAAGTTTACACTTACTCGACAATCTCACAAATTCAGTCATGCCATATTCAGGAAATACCAAACCAATGTGCGGCAGCTGTTCGCGACACAACCGCCTGCACACAACCAAAAGCTACGTGCTGCGTCCACGCCATAAAACCATCAAGATTAAAATGTTCGTAATAAAAACCACTGCTCCCGCCCAGCTAATGTGCTCAGCCAACTCGACAATCTCGATCGGGATATAAATTCCCGCACTCAGCATGCCGAACATCCAGGCCCATTGTTTGCCGTGCCACAACCCATAGGCTTCCACGAATCTGATGGTCGCATAAGCCAATGCTCCGGTACCTAATACAAGCAGGCGAGTGTTGTTGAGGTTGGAGGCAAGCTCCAGAAAAATCCTGGGGTAATGACTGGCAGGGTTGAGGTGAAAATGGCGGACCAACTGCTCCGCAGCCTCCTGCACATCGGTATGGATGAATTTGAAAATGGCACAGGCCGTGGCGAATACCAGAATACCTTTGCCGGCTTCAAATACGGCGACCAACCTGAGGTCAGCGCTTTTGGATTCCATAGGTCGAGATGCGTGAATTAGCTGGTATCAGCATAAATCGGAATCTTTTATTTCAAAAACTGCAGGTTGTGATTGCCCAAGCACAACTTATCTCCGGACAACAAGCATGACGCTGGCGTGCGGACCCAAAGAATAAATATGCGAAGGATCAAGATGCGGTTCTTCGCCCGGGGAAGGCAGGTCTTGCGGTGTTTCGCGACACGTGTCCACTGCCAGGCACCAAACGGCTCCATTTGGCGCGGCGGGCACATGGAAGTTAGCTGCCTCGGTGCTGGCATTGAACATTAAATAAAGCATATTGAATTCGTCTTCATGCACCATGCAGGCGAGTTGTTTTGCCTTCGGATCAAACCAATTTGGCAATTCCCCGTTCGAGCCGTACCATTGAATTTCTGCTTCAGTGTAAAACTGCTCCTTGCTCAGAATCGGATGCGCCTGGCGCAGGGCAATCATTCCACGGGTGAAACGATAAATATCCTGGTGCTGTTCCAGATAACGCCAGTCATACCAGCTCGTTTCGTTGTTCTGGCAGTAGGCGTTGTTGTTGCCGTCTTGCGTGCGGCGAAATTCATCGCCACCCAGCAACATCGGCACGCCGCGCGAGATCAACAGGCTCAGTAGGAAGTTTTTGATCTGGCGCTTCCTGACGGTCTCGATCCCGGAATCGCCTGTCTCGCCCTCTGCGCCGTAATTCTCACTGAAATTGTCGTTTGTTCCATCGCGATTGCTTTCTCCATTAGCTTCATTGTGCTTGTCCCGATAACTCACCAGATCATTCAAGGTGAAGCCATCATGGCAGGTGACAAAATTGATGCTGCACTCGGGGCCCTTGCCAGACTTGGCGTAGAGGTCGGGGCTGCCGCAGATGCGGCTGGCAAACGAACCGAGCATCCCGTCGTCGCCGCGCCAGAAACGCCGAACATCGTCACGATACCGGCCGTTCCATCCCGTCCAGGGTCGTTCTGAAAAGCTTCCCACCTCATAAGCGCCGGCGGCATCCCACGCCTCTGCGATAAGCTTCACCTCTCTCAAAATCGGGTCCTCGGCAATACGTTCGAGAAGAGACGAGTTGGCCAACAACCTGCCGGTGCCATCCCGACCAAGAGCCGCAGCCAGGTCAAAGCGAAATCCATCCACATGCATTTCGAGCACCCAATAACGCAGCGCGGTCAGAATGTGATCACACACCACGGGATGGTTGGCGTTAATGGTGTTGCCGGTACCGGTGTAGTCCTTGTAGTAACGTTTGTTTTCCGCCAGCATGTAGAAGATCGTGTTATCAATTCCGCGGAAACACAACGTCGGCCCCAATTCATCTCCCTCAGCCGTATGATTAAACACAACATCCAGAATCACTTCGATGCCGGCCTGGTGGAGCGCCAGGACCATTTCCTTGAACTCCTGCTTCTGCTGCCCCAAGCCGCCCGAGCTGCTGTAGGAAGCTTTGGGCGCAAAGAAGGATACGGGGTTGTATCCCCAGTAATTTCTGAGTGGCTGGTCTGTTTGCGGGTTGATACCGGTGATCTGGTATTCGTTGAACTCGTGCACGGGCATCAATTCTATTGCTGTCACACCCAGTTCTTTCAGGTAGGGAATCTTTTCCGTCAGGCCCCGGTAGGTTCCGGGATGCTCCACGCCGGCGCTGGAATGAATGGTAAGGCCGCGAACATGCATTTCATAAATCACGGTTTTCAACCATGGATGCCGGAGCGGCCGGTCGTCATGCCAGTCAAAATGTTCGTGAGTGGATACACATTTTGGCATGACTCCTGCATTATCGACTTTAGAACAAACCAGGTCGCGCTCTGGCGCAGATAGATCATAGCCGCACGCCGCGCCAAAATCCCAACCAGGCAACGGCGAGATCGCCGTAGCAAAAGGGTCCAGCAGAAGTTTGTTGAAATTGAAACGATGCCCTTGCGTTGGTTGGTACGGGCCATCCACGCGGTAGGCGTAGAGTTGGCCGGGACGAATCCCATCAATCCAGACGTGCCACACGTCACCGGTGCGGTTGTGTGCCGGATCCAAATCAATCGCCTTGGCCGGTATTGCGTCGGCGGGATGATCGAACAGCTCCAGTCGAACACGGCTGGCGTGGCGGCTGAAAAAAGCGAAGTTAACGCCGCCTGCGGATTCATGTGCTCCCAACGGCAAAGGAACACCGCTCCGGACTTCAGTGCTCTCGGATATCTCAGCCACATAATCATGCAGTGGGCGTTCGGGTATGCTCATCATTCTATACACCAAGTCGGAGCTGCATTACGATCCACGCTCAAAACTCAATTCGGCCTCCGGTTGCTCAAAGTTTGTTGCCCTTCGTCTATTCTGATTTATGGAAGCAATGAACGATGAGTATTAGTTTCCTTCTTTCTTTCGAGATAGCGGGGGTAGCTGATTCCTGTCGGACGGATTTGCAATAACGTGCGCCACATAGTCGTACAGCGCTTTGGCTTCTTGATCAGAAATCTTCGACTTGGGGAAAGCAGGCATCGCGCCGACCGTACCATCGGGCATGTGCGGAGCTCGAATGAAGGATTCAAATTCCTCAAATTTTACAAGCTGCGGTGCAATAGCCAGGGGCAAATTCGGTGCGATCACATTGCCGCCGTGCGCATGGCAGCCAGTGCAATTATTGTTGAATATTTTTTCTCCGGCCTGGTAAGTCGTCGGTCCGGCGGGGGCAAGCCCGGTATAGACCAATCCTCCGCCGAAATAGCCCAGCACTACTACAATGACAAAACATAACCCGTAGATTGCCGCCATGACTCCAAGTGTTGCTTTACCCAAATAGCCCAGCAAGACGCCGGAGGCGAGAAGCACAAACAGCACCGCAGCAAACAATAATTTCATCTTGATCGCAAACAACCACGCTCCACCAAGATAACGCTGCCAGTCCATGATGCCGAACAACACAGTCGGAAACCAGAAGATCAGCGCAAGGGTGAGAGCATGGTGACCGGATATTCTGAAATGACGCCGGCGGGTGAAAGCCGCGATACCGATAAAAGCAGCCGCCCCGACCACCAGTCCGATGGGCATGTGCACCATCGCGGGATGAATGGGATGCAAATATCCGATTTGGTCGAGGTAGTCGTAGAATTTGTCAGTATAACGGTTCAAGGGTACCGCCTTTCTGGTCCATTCGCGCCCTGCGTGAAGCCGGGTTGCGCGCTTGAACTTGAGGCTGAGATCGTGGCTCTCATGACCCGATGGCCTTCTTCAGACTTTTATTCACTGCCACAATACGGCACACCAGTTCGCCACACGATTTCACCCCTTCTGTCTCGAATTATCGTTGCCACAGGATATGCGCATTTTCCAGGGGAATCGATGCACTGGCGTAATTCGGAATGAGCCGCGCCGTATAGTCGGTCGCTGGACGGGCGGCAGAAACCCCGGCACGATAGGTATAGCCGTGGGTTGCGCCCACCAGTTGCCGCACGCTTTGCATCTCCACTCGCTCGGCCGCGTTTCCATCAACACCGTTGGCATAAAGTTCGACCCGCACTACACCCGGACCGAGATCGTCGAGATACACCTGCACCTCAAAAATGTGTTGCGTGCTGTCAGTTTCCACCTTCATTTCACCGAAGCGCAACGCGGCCCACTTTTGTTCCAGCTCATGCCGCCAATTAACCATATCCACACCGGTTTTGCCATTATCGGCAGTACGCTCACGGTAGGATGCCGCTGCTGGGAGGTAGTGTTGTTCGGTGTATTGGCGCACCGCGCGGCTGGCGGAAAAACGCGGCGTCAATTGCGCCATACTTTCCCGCATTCTGCTCACCCATGCGGCGGGGATACCCTGTTCGTCGCGCGTATAGAACTCGGGGATCACCTCGCGCTCCAGCAAGTCATAAAGCGCATCGGCTTCGGCAGCATCCCACGCCGGGTCATCACCATGTTCCTGCCCATCGCCCAGCGCCCAACCCACTTCCGGCGTGTAGGCTTCCGCCCACCAGCCATCCAGTTCGGACAGATTGAGTCCGCCATTAACCAGCACCTTCATACCGCTGGTTCCACACGCCTCCCAGGGGCGGCGCGGTGTGTTGAGCCAGACATCCACGCCCTGCACCAGTTGCTCGGTCAAATGCATGTCATAGTCACTGAGAAAGATCACATGGGGCCGTGCCTCTGGCCGCCGGATGAAATGCGTCCATTGCCGGATCAGCTCCTGTCCTGCCACATCTTTGGGATGCGCCTTGCCGGCAATGATTAGCTGCACCGGGCGCTGCGGGTTAGTCAGCAGGCGCAGCAGCCTTTCAGGGTCGTGCAGCAGCAGGTTCGGCCTCTTGTAGGTGGCAAAACGGCGTGCAAAACCCAGTGTCAGGGTGTTGTGGTCGAACATGTGCCTTGCTGTCTCAACAGCATCAAGTGATGCACCTGAAGCGGCCAATTGTCGGGACAGTCGCTTGCGGGCGTATTCAACAAGGGATTTGCGAACGTCGGTGCGAAATTGCCACAGCCTGACGTTGGATACCTGGCGCATGTCCTGCTCCAGAGTCTTGACTCCACCCAACCAGCGATCCTTGCCACAGGCCCCTGTCCAAAGATCATCGGATGGAGCCGAATCCCAGGTCGGCATATGGACGCCGTTGGTCACGTGCCCGATGGGTACCTCGCCGATCGGCCAACCCGGAAACAACGGGGCAAACAGGTGCCGGCTCACGCGGGCATGCAGACTGCTCACACCGTTCACCATGCCGCTGCCGCGGATTGCGAGGTAGGCCATGTTGAACGGCTCGCTGTTGTCGCTCGGGTTGCACCGTCCCAGTGCCAGCACATCGGCGATATCGACGCCGGTCTGCTCGGTGTAGATCTTGAGAAAGCGTGTGATGAGGTCGGGCGCGAAGCGGTCGAAACCGGCGTCGACGGCCGTATGCGTGGTGAACAGATTGCCCACGCGAGTCGCGGCCAGCGCTGCGGCAAAGCTCTGCCCGGTCTCTGTCATGAAATCACGGGCGCGTTCCAACACCGCGAACGCCGCGTGGCCCTCGTTCAAGTGGCAGACCTCGGGTTTGAGGCCGAGTGCCATGAGCAAACGCCAGCCGCCGATCCCGAGCAGCAGCTCCTGTTGCAATCGCAACTCGGGCCCGCCGCCGTAAAGCTCGCTGGTGATACCGCGGTACGCGGGGTAGTTCGCCGCATCATTGCTGTCCAGCAGGTACAACTTTACGCGACCGACCTGGACCTGCCAGGCGCGCAACCAGACCGAATAACCCGGTAACGCGATCTCCAACCGCAGCCACTCTCCATTCGGCTTGCGCAACGGCATGATCGGTAATTGGCCCGGGTCGTTATACGGGAACAGGGCTTGTTGCGCGCCATCCTTGTCAATCACCTGGCGAAAATAACCTTGCTGGTAGAGCAATCCCACGCCAATCACCGGAACACCCAGATCGCTGGCGGCCTTGAGTTGATCGCCGGCCACGTTGCCCAATCCACCCGAATAAATGGGCAAGGCATCGTTCAACATGAATTCCATGCTGAAATATGCGACGCAGCTTAGCTGCGATTGCGGGTGGGTTTGCTGAAACCACGCGGGCGCCTCCGCTACATCGCGCCTGACCTGCACCAGATCGTCAACAATTTTGCGGAAAGCGGGGTCGGCCATGACGTGCTGGAGTTTTTCCCGCGAGGCGGTCTGCAGGACAGCCCAGGGATTTCGGGTCATATCCCAGAGCTCCGGATCAAGCTGTTGCCACACCAGATCGGCGGCATGGTTCCACGCTGAACGCATATCCAGCGCAAGCTCGGAAAGAGAATCGAATCCTTCGACATCCCTGGAAAAAAATTGCTTCTTCGAGTTATGGGTTTGCGCTGGTTCGCTCATGATCTCTCCTTTAGACTTGCGTGGTTTCAATGTCCAAGTGCAACAAGGTCAAGTTTATCCGCCCAACAAGCCTTGAAGTCAACAACGCCGGTAGGGAGAAAAAGCTCTGCTGGGCATATTCAGTTTAGCGATTTTTCTGGAACACGTGTTAAGTTCCCACACGATTCCGTCGGGCTGCCACGGCGAGAGAGCGGAGAGGTCAAAACTCTTTGGCAGATGCCGGCGCATGCCCCATTAAATCGCTGTAGGATCGTGCCGGAGCCTTATGCTGTTTGCCTGCACAGTTGTCAGACCTGAAAAAAATCACGCATACTCCATAACACACCTTGAATTTTCTATTCTCGGAGGACGCGACATTGATGCAGGTGCATAAAATTCCCGTCGTGATGCCATACCGTCTCGATCTCACGGTAAGCGTACTGCGCCGACTCTCGACCAATGCCGTCGATCTGCTCACACCCGAAGGACAATATGTGCGCGCGTTTCATGGCTTCCCTGAATCTGTGATTGTGCGCGTTACACAGATTCGTCACGAAGACTCGCTCTCCGTCACAATCGAGGGAGATACAAGCGGGGAAACAGGTGTGCTCGGACTGGTGCGTCAGATGCTCGGCGTTGATCGCAATCTCAAGGATTTTGACCGCTCGGCTGCGCACATCCCGTGGCTGGCTCCAGTGGTCCAGCGCATGCGCGGCGTAAAACCACCGCGCTATCCCACGCTCTGGGAGGCGTGCGCTAATGCGATCATATTCCAGCAGGTGAGTCTGCCTGCGGCGAGTGCGATCATGCATCGCCTGGTGGTTGCTCTGGGGCAATCGGTGGAAGTCAGTAACATGCCAAGGCCGCTGTACGTGTTTCCGACTGCAGAAAGCATTCAGAGTGCAAACGACGATATCCTGCGCTCAGTCGGGCTTAGCGCCAACAAGATCGCAACGTTACGGCGCGTTACCGAAGCGCTCTCATCCGGTATGCTCGACGCGGCAATGCTGGAACAGTGTGCGAGCCCGGATGCGGCGGCAATTCTCCGCCAAATCAAGGGTATCGGTCCATGGACAGCGGCGGTCATTTTGCTGCGCGGTTTGGGGCGACTGGATGTGTTCCCCGCCAACGATACCAGCGTTGCAAGCAACATCTCACTCGTGGCAGGATCTGCACCATTCGATGTCCAAAGTGTGCTGAATACCCTTGGTACGCAACGCGGGATGTTGTACTTTTATCTATTGCTCGCGCGCCTGGAAGCGCGAGGCAACATCGGTCGTCCATCGTTCGAAAGAGCATAACCGGATTTTCGGCTCAATACTCAAGCGCCGGCATACCCGGCGATTTCCGGAACCTCCTGGTGGAGTTATATCGGAGGATCGGAGATTGAGGCTAGCAGCTTGTGCGCACTCGACACGATGTTGTCGACGGTAAAGCCGAATTCGCGCAGCAGGTTCTCGGCGGGAGCGGATGCGCCAAAATGTTCGATGCCGAGCATTTTGCCTTGGACGCCGATATAGCGGCACCAGCCTTGAGACACGCCTAGTTCCACCGCCAGTCGCGCCGCTACGTTTGGTGGAAGCACTGCGTCGCGGTAGCTTTGTGGTTGCGCGTCGAACAGTTCCCAGCTTGGCATCGACACACAACGTACCGCGACGCCTTCATTTTGCAAACGCTCGGCGGCGGTGAGGATCAGACCGACTTCGGAGCCGCTGGCGATCAGGATCAGCACAGGTTTGCAATTTTTCGCGTCGCTCAGCACATACGCGCCTTTACGCAGTCCGTCGGCACTGGCGTAGCGGTTGCGGTCGAGCGTCGGCACATCCTGCCGGGTCAGCGCCAGCAGCACCGGGTGATCGCGGGTTTCCACAGCCACCTTCCACGCCACCGCAGTTTCATTGGCATCGGCGGGCCGGATGACGGTGAGATTGGGAATTGCGCGCAGACTGGCCAGCTGCTCCACCGGCTGGTGGGTGGGACCGTCTTCGCCGAGCGCAATGCTGTCGTGGGTGAACACGTGCACCACGTGCACACCCATCAACGCAGCCAGACGGATCGCCGGGCGCATGTAGTCGGAGAAGATCAGAAAGGTGGCACCGTACGGAATGAAACCGCCGTGTGCGGCCAGCCCGTTGACGATCGCGCCCATCGCGTGCTCGCGCACACCGAAATGCAGGTTGCGACCGGCGTAACTCCAGCCGCCACGGTCGGAGCCTTCGCTGTCCTCGCCGGAGACCAGGGCCGGGTTAAAGTCACCCAGACCCTTCAGTGCAGTGTGAGTGGACGGATCAAGATCGGCGGAGCCACCGACCAGTGCGGGTAGTTTCGACGCAAACGCATTCATGATCTTGCCGCTGGCCACGCGCGTGGCCATGCCCTTGGCATCGGCGGGAAAGACCGGGATGCCGACATCCCATTCGGCTGGCAACTCACTGCGCAGGCGGCCCTGCAACTCTTTTGCCAGCTCTGGGAAGGCCTTGGCATAGGCATCCAGCCGCCCGTTCCATTCGGCCTCCGCCTTTGCACCACGGTCCAGCGCCTCGCGAAACTGCGCCAGCGCCGGCTCCGGTACCAGAAACGGCGGCTCGATTGGCCAGCCGAGATTCTGCTTGGTCTTTTTGACGTCCTCGATGCCGAGCGGCGAACCGTGAGACTTGTAGCTGTCCTGCTCGGGCGAGCCAAAACCAATGTGGGTGCGCACCAGAATCAGCGATGGCCGCGTGGTGTCGGCGCGCGCGGCATCGAGCGCCGCACTGATCGCGGCGACGTCTTTGCCGTCGGCCACGTGAAGTATCTGCCAACCATAGGCCTCGAAGCGCTTGGCGCGATTTTCGGAAAACGTGATATCGGTACCGGCCGAGAGCGTGACGTAGTTGTCGTCATACAGGCAGATCAGCTTGCCAAGTTTCAGATGCCCGGCCAGCGAGGCGGCCTCAGAGGCGACGCCTTCCATCAGATCACCATCGCTGATGATCGCCCAGGTATGGTGATCAATCGGCACGTGGCCGTCGCGGTTGTAACGTGCAGCCAGATGCGCTTCGCTGATCGCCATACCGACCGCGTTTGCCATGCCTTGACCGAGCGGGCCGGTGGTCACTTCAACGCCGGGCGTATGGCCGCGCTCGGGATGTCCCGGCGTCTTGCTGCCCCATTGGCGGAATTGCTTGAGATCATCCAGCGACAGGCCGTAGCCGGTTACATACAGCAGGCTGTAGAGAAGTGCCGAGCCATGTCCGGCCGATAGTACGAAGCGGTCGCGGTCGGCCCAGTGTGGGTTGGCCGGGTGATGTTTGAGCTGGCGCGTCCACAACGCGTAGGCCATCGGTGCGGCGCCGAGCGGCAGGCCGGGATGGCCGCTGTTGGCGTTCTGCACCATGTCCACCGACAAGAAGCGCAGCATATTGATGCATAGTTGGTCGCGTTGGTCGGACATGATGGCTCCTTCAATCAGTTAAACATTGGTGAGTGCTGCATCAACGATGCTCTGTGCTTCCTTCAGGATATTTTGCAGATGCGCTTCGCCATTGAAACTTTCCGCGTAGATTTTGTAGATCGCCTCGGTTCCGGATGGCCGCGCGGCAAACCAGCCACTGGCGGTGATTGCCTTGATGCCACCGATCGCTGCGTTGTTGCCGGGCGCGTGATCGATTACTTGTTCGATTTTTTCGCCAGCCAGATGATCGCTACGCAATTGATCGGGCGACAGCTTGGCCAGCCTGGCCTTCTGCGCCGCAGTGGCGGGAGCTTCGACACGATCAGAAACCGGTTCGCCGAACTCACCCGCAAGCTCGCGGTAGATTTCACCGGGATCGCGGCCCATGCGTGCGGTGATCTCCGCCGATAGCAACGCCGGAACGATTCCGTCTTTATCCGTGGTCCAGACGCTGCCATCCTTGCGCAGAAAAGATGCGCCGGCGCTTTCTTCCCCGCCAAAGCACAGCGAACCGCCGAGCAAGCCATCCACAAACCATTTGAAGCCGACCGGCACCTCATAAAGCTTGCGGCCAAGTTTCGCGGTCACTCGATCAATCATCGCGCTGCTCACGACCGTCTTGCCGACCGCCGTTGACTTGCCCCATTGCGGCCGATGCTGGAGCAGGTAGAAGATGGCGACGGAAAGGTAATGGTTGGGCGGCAGCAATCCCGTGCTCCGGGTGACAATCCCGTGCCGGTCGTGGTCGGTGTCGCACGCGAAAGCGATGTCGAAGCGATCCTTCAAACCAATCAGGCTCTGCATGGCATAGGGAGAGGACGGATCCATACGAATCCGGCCGTCCCAATCGACCGTCATGAATCGGAAGGTCGGGTCGACAGCCTGGTTGACGACGCTAAGGTTCAACCCGTAGCGCTCCGCAATCCGGGACCAGTAATGGACTCCGGCGCCGCCGAGAGGATCCACGCCCATTCGAATGTTCGCGCCGCGAATCAACTCCATGTCGAGCACGCCGCCAAGATCGTTCACATAAGCGTTGAGATAATCGTGCCGATGCGTGGTGGCAGCGCGCAAAGCCTGCCCGAACGGGATTCTTTTCACACCCCGGAGGCCGCTTTCGAGAAACTCGTTGGCGCTGGTCTCGATCCATCCCGTGACATCGGTGTCCGCCGGCCCGCCGTTGGGCGGGTTGTACTTGAAGCCGCCGTTGTCGGGTGGATTGTGCGAAGGCGTAATGACAATACCGTCGGCCAGTCCGCCATCACAACCACGGTTGTAAGTGAGGATCGCGTGAGAAATGACAGGAGTCGGCGTGTATTCGTCATGCTCGGCAAGCATGACTTCCACGCCGTTGGCCGCCAGCACTTCGAGCGCGCTGGCAAATGCCGGTTCGGAAAGCGCGTGTGTATCGATCCCGAGAAACAACGGCCCATCGATACCCCGCTGCTTGCGATACTGGCAAATGGCCTGACTGATGGCAAGCACATGCCATTCGTTGAAGGTCTTTTCGAATGCTGAACCGCGATGCCCCGAAGTGCCAAACGCAACCCTTTGTGCGGGAACTGAGGGATCTGGAACCTCTGTGTAGTAGGCCGTGACCAGTTTTGGCACGTTGACCAGCATCGATGGATCGGCGGATTTTCCCGCCAAAGGATTTATTTTCATCGGCGACTCTATTGCGTTACTCATGCTGTGACTCCACTGATGAGTGGTGCGTACTCCGTATCGCAACGCAATCATTCGTGTTCATGATTTTTTCACTTTAGTCGGCGGTAGCGTCGAATTAGCGTGTTGGTCGAACTGTCATGCTTGAGGGTTGGTTCGTCCACATTTTTGAGCTCGGGGATCATGCGCTGCGCCAATGCCTTGCCCAGCTCGACGCCCCACTGGTCGAAAGAATCGACGTTCCAGATCGTGCCTTGGGTGAACACGCTGTGTTCGTAAAGCGCAACCAAAGCCCCGAGTGTTTCCGGCGTCAAGCGTTCGACAAGAATGGTATTGGTCGGACGATTGCCCTCGAAGATACGATGCGGCGCCAGCCAGTCCGGCGTTCCTTCGGCCTTGACTTCGTCCCCTGTCTTGCCAAAAGCCAGCGCCTCGGTCTGTGCGAACAGATTCGCCATCAGCAAATCATGCTGATTTCCGAGCGAATTCAAGGTCTGGCAGAAGCCGATAAAATCGCACGGAATCAGCTTGGTCCCCTGGTGGATGAGCTGGTAGAACGAGTGCTGGCCGTTGGTGCCCGGTTCACCCCAGTAGACGGGGCTGGTCTGATAATCGACGCGCGCGCCGTCCAGCGTGACGTGCTTGCCGTTGCTCTCCATGGTTAATTGCTGGAGATAGGCCGGGAAGCGTTTGAGGTATTGGTTGTAGGGCAGCACCGCGACCGTCTGGGAGTCGAAAAAATTGTTGTACCAGACCGTGAGCAGCCCCATGATAACCGGCAGATTGCGCTCGAAGGGTGCGCTGCGGAAGTGCTCATCCATTGCGTGAAAGCCGTCGAGCATGGCGCGATAATTTTCCGGCCCGATGGCGACCATGGTCGACAGGCCGATAGCCGAATCCATCGAGTAGCGCCCGCCGACCCAATCCCAGAAGCCGAACATATTCGCGGTGTCGATACCAAATTTCGACACTTCACCGGCGTTGGTCGAGACGGCGACAAAGTGCTTGCGTACGGCTTGCTCATCACCGAGTCGGTGCAGGCACCAGGTACGCGCGGCGTGGGCATTGGTCAGGGTTTCCAGCGTGGTGAAGGTCTTCGAACAGATGATGAATAGCGTCTCTTCGGGATCAAGGTCACGCGTGGCTTCCGCAAAATCGGTGCCGTCCACATTCGAGACGAAGCGGAACGTCATGTCGCGCTGGGAGCAATGACGCAACGCTTCGTAAGCCATCACCGGCCCCAGGTCGGAACCGCCGATGCCGATGTTGATGACATGACGGATGCGTTTCCCGGTGTGACCGAGCCATCGGCCACTGCGCACCTGTTCAGCGAATCCCGCCATACGGGCCAGCACCGCATGCACTTCCGTGACGACGTTGACACCGTCGACAAGGATTTTTTGCGTCGCCGGGGCGCGCAGCGCAATGTGCAGCACCGCGCGTTTTTCGGTGGTATTGATGGCATCACCGCGAAACATCGCATCAATACGCTCACGCAGGCCGCAGTCGTCGGTAAGTGCCGCCAGCAACTTCAGCGTTTCGTCGGTGATACGGTTTTTCGAGTAATCGAGATAAATGCCGGCAGCTTCGGCTGTGAAGTGTTCACCACGTTGTGGATCGTCGGCGAACAGTTGCCGCAGATGCACATGGCGTATCTTGCGATAATGCTCTTCCAGCGCTATCCACGCCGGGCGTGCTGTCAGCGCAACTTGCGTGTGAAGTGGTGCAGTGCCATTCGCCGGATTCATTTGGAAGTCGGCCCGACGAGCTGTGAACTTTTTGCTCTGATGAGCAACAGTAACTCACTCCACGATTTTGCGAAGGCGTCAACACCTTCGCGTTGAAGTTCGGCGGCCAGTGCTGCCTCGTCCACCCCGGTGCGTGCGAACTCGGCAAGCACTGCTTCGGCATCACCGCCATCTACCGGCAGTTTGCCTGCCACTTTTCCATGCTCGGCGAAGGCGTGCAGCGTCTTCTCGGGGATGGTGTTGATCGTGTCCGGTGCCGCGAGCGCTTCGATGTAGAGCGTATCCGGGGCGTCCGGATCCTTGGTGCCGGTGCTGGCCCACAGCAGGCGCTGTGACCGCGCGCCGGCATTGGCGAGTGTGCGCCACTCAGACGAGGCCAGCAGCTCGCGGTAGGCCTGGTACGCGCGTTTGGCCACCGCAATTCCGAGGCGGTTTCGAAGCGACCCTGGAACCTTGTCTTGCACCGCCACATCCCAGCGGCTGACGAAGATCGACGCCACGGAATCGACTCTCGGGTCGAGTCCGGCGGCGATGCGCCGCTTGATCCCGCGCATGTACGCCTCGGCCACGGCAAGGTACTGTTCGCGCGAAAACAGCAGCGTGACGTTCACCGGAACACCCGCGAAGATGGTCTCCTCGATTGCCGGTATTCCGGCTGGAGTACCCGGAATCTTGATGAAAAGATTGGGACGTCGCGCGCGTCCATGCAGCTCGACCGCAGCTTTAATGCTGCCTGCCGTATCATCCGCCAGCAAAGGCGACACCTCCAGCGAGACCCAACCGTCAATTCCGCCGGTGGCGTCGTGAACCGGGCGAAACAGATCCGCAGCCTGGATCAAATCCTCCAGCGCGAGTTCGAAGAACAATGCCTCGCCTGACTTACCGGCCGCAGTTTTTTGCCGGATGGCAGCATCGTAAAAATCCGCGTTACGAATGGCCTTGTCAAAAATTGTGGGATTGGAAGTCAGCCCCGTTACCGAAAATTCGTCGATGTAACGCTGTAGCGTGCCGCTCGTCAGCAGGCCACGGGTGATGTTGTCGAGCCAGAGACTTTGACGCATATCGCGTAGTTGCTGTATGGCATTCATATTGTCCTCCTGTTGGAAAATGCGTGTATTAGTAGAGCGATTTCATTACCCTTATTTTTACATGCGAAGCACCCGACATTCTGCAGGTGCAGCACGATGTCCGTTGATATCATATTTTGCCTATTCCGGTTTGGGATTGTGCCAGCCGCCGTCCGTAGCGATGAGTGCGTCGGCCTCTTTTGGCCCCCAGCTGCCGCGCTTATAGGGACGGACCCGGTGATGACTCTTAAGGACGGGAGCGACCACCGCCCAGGCGGCCTCGACCGCGTCTTCACGGGTAAACAGCGCGCCGTCACCGGCCATGGCATCGCCCAAAAGCCGCGCGTAGGGCGTTTCTTCTCCGGATTGTTCTTTGGTCAGATAGAGCTCACGCTGATCGCCGATGAACTCCTTTCCCGCACGCTTGACGCGCGCGGCGAGCGCGACCGCAGAATTGGGAGATAACCGAAAACGCAGATAGTTGGCCTGCCCGGCAACAGGCCGGGAATCGTCAAACAGCCTCTGTGGTGGCGGCTTCAGCATCACCAGAACTTCGGCTGCCGTTTCCGGAAGGCATTTTCCAGAGCGCAGGTACCACGGCACTCCTTCCCAGCGCCACGAATCGATAAAAAGTCGCAGTGCGCAGAACGTCTCGACGTCAGAGCGCGGCGCCACGCCCGGTTCCTTGCGGTAGCCGGCGTATTGGCCGCGCACCACGTCGTCCGGGCGTAGCGGACGCATGGCCTGGAACACCTTGGCTTTCTCGCTGTGGACGGCGCCATAACCCTGAAAAGCCGGTGGCTCCATTGCCAGCAACGCAACGATCTGGAACAAGTGGTTCTCGATAACATCGCGCAGACAACCGGCGCTTTCGTAAAATGCGCCGCGCCCTTTCACACCGAAATCCTCGGACAGTGTGATCTGCACGCTGGCAATGCAGTTACGATTCCAGATCGGCTCCAGGAACGAATTGGCGAAACGAAAATAGAGAATATTCATGATCGCCTCCTTGCCGAGGAAGTGATCAATGCGAAAAATCGAGTCCTCCGGGAACACCGACCGCGCGATGCGGTTGAGCTCGCGTGCCGACGCCAGGTCGCGTCCAAATGGTTTTTCAACGATGACGCGCGCCTGCTCGGCCAGGCCTGCCGCACCGAGCCCCTGGATGACTGTCGCGAACAGCGCGGGTGGAATGGCCAGATAATGCGCCGGGCGCCGGGCATCGCCCAAAGCCTGCTTGAGCGCTTTGAATGTATCCGGATCGTTATAATTACCGCCCACGTAGCGAAGCTGGGAAAGAAGCTGTTTGAGGGCCCGCCGATCATCGATCTTGCCGGCTTGCCTGATGCTGTCCTCGGCCTGTTTGCGTAGTTGCGCCACGCTCCATTGCGGGGCGGCGACGCCTACCACCGGCACATTGAGAATGCCGCGCTTGGCCATCGCGTAGAGCGCCGGAAAAATCATCTTGTGCGCAAGGTCGCCAGTCACGCCGAAGATCACCAGCGCATCCGCCGAAGTCATACGGTTATGGGAATTACTCATCTCAGCGCACCTTATTTTTTTTCATCGTGTCCGCCAAACTGCTTGCGCATCGCGGATAGAATACGGTCAGCATACTCGGCATTGCTGCGCGAGGTAAAGCGCTCGAACAGCGCCGCGCTGATGACCGGTGCAGGTACGCCCTCGTCGATAGCGGCCAGTGCCGTCCAGCGTCCTTCACCCGAATCCGACACTCGTCCCGAGTACCCGCTGAGTTCCGCATCCTCCACCAGTGCTGCGGCTGTCAGGTCGAGCAGCCATGACGCCACCACACTGCCGCGCCGCCAGACTTCCGTGATTGCGGGTAAATCCAACTCATACTGGTAATACTCCGGGTTGCGCATCGGCGCGGTTTCGGCATCGTTGTCGGGTGGATGTTTGCCGGCGTTGGCGTTGTGCAGGATATTCAGCCCTTCGGCATAAGCCGCCATGAGGCCATACTCTATGCCGTTGTGGACCATTTTGACGAAGTGCCCTGCGCCGGTCGGGCCGCAATGCAGGTAGCCGTGTTCAGCAGGCCCCGGATTGCCCTGCTTGCCCGGAGTGCGCGGCGCCGTCTCGACTCCGGGGGCGATACTCTTGAAAATGGGCTCCAGATGCTTAACGACCTGGCTCTCGCCGCCAATCATCAGACAGTAGCCGCGCTCCAGTCCGAACACCCCACCGCTGGTACCGCAATCAACATAATGTATGCCTTTCGGTTTAAGCGCCTCCGCTCTCAGGAGGTCGTCGCGGTAATAGCTGTTACCGCCGTCGATGATGATGTCACCGGCATCCATGCGTGCGGCCAGTTCCTCGACGCTACTGCCTGTCGCAGCGGCGGGAACCATCACCCAGACGGCGCGCGGTTTGGCCAGTTTCGCGAGCAGTTCGTCGATGGAGGCGGCGCCCTCAACGCCGCTACCCGCGATTTTTTTTACTGCGGCAGAGTTTACGTCGTAGACAACACAATGATGGCCATCCTTGGTCAAGCGCCGCACCAGGTTGGCACCCATACGTCCTAATCCAATCATGCCGAGTTGCATTTTTGTGTCTCCTTTCCTGGGAAGACTTTGATTTAGCCTCCCGTTTGCCATGAACTCACCGAAGCCCGTCTTGAAAAGAGCTGAATGAGAAATATGGAACATTGACGGCAATTTTTTTGCTCACCATCGTGCCGGCCGGTCCTGATCAAAGGCCAAAGTCGCGTCGCAAAAGAGCGTAACCGGTGTTCTCATGGACAACCCCTGAACTTTAGCGACAATGATTATCAGGCTGCGTTCCCTGTTCATCCGTAAGAAGGACTGGTTCAGAGCTTGCGCCAAAAGCCCCCCTTAATCCCAGTCAAAGATGCCCAATGGATGCCTTCGTCGTCATGACAATACCATTAGTGCACCAATCGCTTGTTCGCACAATAGTCATTTACTGTAATGTCCTTCACAACGGCTGGCACTGTGCCTGGGTTTACATCGCCAATGTGCCGCCATGAATCAGTAGTTGCATCAACGGCTGCGGCGCAACGCCTAACCACAGCAGCAGCAATGTCAGCACTACCAGCATCAGGCCACCGGCGGCGACAACTGGCTGCAGTACCACCATACTCGTCGTGTCGAGCGGCGAATACATCGCCGCGACGATGCGCAGGTAGTACACGAGACCGAGCGCGCTGCCGACCACCAGCACGATGACCGGCAGCCACAGCGCAGCATTGACGCCGGCGACGATGATGTAGAACTTGGCGACAAAACCCATGGTCAATGGGATGCCGGCCAGCGACAGCAGCATCGCCGTGAATGCACCCGCAAGCCACGGTTGTCGCCAAGCCAGGCCACGATAGTCCTCGAGCCGTTCGGTGTCGGTCAGCCCGGCACCGTTGGACAGCAGTGACACCACACCGAAGGCACCGAGCATGGCCACAAAATAGGCGGACAAGTAATAGCCAATTGCTTCGACCGCCAGCGGGCCACCGGCGACGAAAGCCACCAGCATGTAGCCCAGATGAGCTATCGACGAATAGGCGAGAATTCGCTTGATGTTGTCCTGCAGCAATGCCAGCAGATTGCCGATGAGCATCGATGCGATTGCGATCCAGGTCAGTGCCAGCACGGCGGATGCCGACTGGTAGCCGCCGGCTGAAACGAAATAGCGCAGCATCAGCGCCAGCATTGCGCCTTTCGAGATCGTGGCCACCAGTGCCGCGACCGGTGCGCTGGCGCCTTCGTAGATGTCCGGCGTCCACATGTGGAACGGCACCACGGCGAGCTTGAAGCCCATACCCACCAGCAGCAGTGCCAAGCCGGCCAGCATGTAGGTGTCGTTGCTGTCATGCGCGAGCATGGCAATACGTATGAACTCCAGACTGCCGACATCGGCATAAATCAATGCCATACCAAACATCAGGAAGGCCGAGGACAAACCTGCCAGTACCAGGTACTTGATGGCAGCCTCCAGCGCGCGTGGCGTGCGTCGCGCAAAGGCGATCAGCGTGAACAATGACACGCTGAGCAGTTCCAGTCCGAGCAGAAACGACGCGAAGTGGCTGCTGGCGACGAGCACCGCACTGCCCAGCGCCGCCAGCAGCAGCAGAATGTACAGCGCGCGATGATCGTGATCCGCACCGCCGCGACTGAAGTAGGCAAAGGCGAATACGACAACGGCAAAGGTTGCGGCGAATACCAAGCACATATAGAACAGTGCGAAGCCGTCGATCACCAGCAGTGGTGTGACCTGGCGCGGCACCGTCTGCTGGGCCAGCGGCAACGATGCCAGGGCCAGCGCCAAACCCAGCAGCGCCAGCAGCATCGGGACGCGCGCGCTGCGGCTGAAGGCAGCGGCCAGCATCACAACGACGATAGCGGTGCCGAGCACCAGCAGCGGCAGCAACGCCAGTAGATCGGCTTGCGTGATCGTCATTGGGTGCTCCCCACGAACATGGCGATTGCACGCAGACCATCAAGCGCCGGCTTCAGCGTGTCGAAGACCGGTTGTGGATACAAACCCAGCCACAGCGTGATCGCCACCATGGTGCCGAGCGTAGCCAGTTCACGCGGCGTCGAATCGGCGAGCTTCCAGCCGTGCGTGTTGTCGCCATGAAAGCTGCGCTGCACCAGCGCCAGCGAATAGATCATGGTGGACACCATACCCAGCGCGGCGATCACCGTCAGCGTGATGCTGACGCGGAAGCTGCCCAGCAGCACCAGGAATTCGCCGGTGAAGTTGCCGGTGGATGGCAGGCCCAGCGAGGCCATCGCGAAGAACAGGCCGACGGCTGCCAGTCGCGGCATCGTCGCCCACAGTCCGCCCATCTCCCGCATGTCACGCGAGTGCATGCGCTCTTGCAGTACACCGGCCAGCACAAACAGCGCACTGGTGGCGATGCCGTGGGCCAGCATCTGCATCAGCGCACCGCTCAGTGCCCAGGTATTCCAGGCAAAGATGCCGAGCAGCACGAAGCCCAGGTGACTGATGCTGGTGTAGGCGACCAGGCGCTTCATGTCGGTCTGCGCCAGCGCGAGCATTGCGCCATAGATGATGCCGGCGACACCGAGCGCCATTGCCACCGGTGCGAAGTGTGCGGCCGCCTCTGGAAACAGCGGCACGACGAAGCGCAGCATGCCGTAGGCACCGGTCTTGAGCAGCACGCCGGCAAGGATCACACTACCGGCGGTCGGCGCCTGGGTGTGTGCATCGGGCAGCCAGCTATGTACCAGAAACACCGGCAACTTAACCGCGAAGGCGACGAAAAAGCCGAGCATCAGCCACATCTGCGCAGTCGGTGATATCACGCTGTGCAGCAGATCGAAATAATCGAAGCTCAGCACGCCACTGGCGCGCTGGTGCACGAATACCAACCCGAGGATCGATACCAGCATCAGCAGTCCGCTGCCCTGCGTGAAGACGAAGAACTTGATCGATGCGTAGCGGCGCTGCTCGTGACCCCAGACGGCGATCAGGAAGTACATCGGTACCAGCATTAGTTCCCAGAAGAAGAAGAACAGGAACAAGTCGAGCGCCAGGAATACACCGATTGCACCGGCCAGCGTGAGGCACAGGTTGAGGTGGAAGAAGCCGATCCGGTACTGGATTTCCCGCCACGAACACAGCACCGAGACGACGCCCAGAAACGCCGTGAGCACAACCAACAGTAGACTCATGCCGTCGAGTGCCAGATGCAGGTGGATGCCGAAGCGCGGAATCCACGCGATCGATATTTGTGCCAGCCAGGGGTTGTCATGCTGCAACGCGGCTGTGCCGTCAGTTTGCCACCATAGCCACAGCGGCAGCGCCAGGCCAATCAGCGTGGCAAGCAGCGCGATCCAGCGTGGCGCGTCACGATGCCAGCGCTCGGCGGCTACCGCCAGCACACCGCCGACAACGAAGATCAGGATCAGTGCTACGAGCATCATGGTGTGGGTCCGTGGGTGGCGTGCATGGCTTCAGGCAAACAGCATAATGGCTGCGATGATGACTCCGCCGCTGGCGATGACCATCGCATAGCGCCGCAATTGGCCGTTTTGGCTCGCACTGAGGCTGTGCCAGCTCAGCACGCACAATTGTGCAACGCCGGTATAGAAGGCATCGACGGGGTCTTGCCGGTTGTCGCGCGTCAGCCAGCGGTAAGGCCGCACCAACGCCCGGTCATAGAGCCAGTCGAAACCCCAGCCGAGGTGCCAGTAATTACGCAGCACGCGCGCGGTGCGGCCTTGCATGAATCGCTCGAGAACACGCGGAAAACACATGAACAGCAGCCACGCCAGGCCAATGCCACCCAACGACGCGACGGCACTCAGCCACTGCAGAATGTTTTGATTGCCGCGCACGGCGGTGGCCGCGGGCAACGCGTGCGTGACGTAATCTGTGAACCATTCGATATGACCGAGCCACTGCGGCAGCTCGATCCAGCCTCCCGCCACCGACAGCGCTGCCAGGACCAGCAGCGGCAGCTTGACGACCCAGCCCGGTCGCCACACGATCTCGCCTTGACTGCGGCCGAAGAAAACGATGAAGACGACCCTGAAGATGTACAGGCCGGTGAGCAGTGCGCCGAGCCAGCCGGCAACCCACAACCATGGCCCGCCCTGTGGCGATGACCACGCATACCACAGGATCAGGTCCTTGCTGAAGAAGCCGGCCGTGACCAGCGGTAGCGCGGCCAGCGAGGCACTACCGATCAGGAAAGTCCAGAACGCGACCGGCAGCGTGTTGCGCAAGCCACCCATCTTGTGGATGTTGTGCTCGTCATGCAGCGCCATGATGACCACACCTGCCGACAGGAACAGCAGCGCCTTGAAGAAGGCGTGTGCCATCAGGTGGAAGATCGCCGCCGACCAGGCGCCGACGCCGAGCGCCAGAAACATATAGCCAATCTGGCTGATCGTCGAATATGCCAGCACGCGCTTCAGGTCATTTTGTGCCAGCGCGCTGCAGCCGGCCAACACCAGTGTCAGTGCACCAATTACCGCAACGGCGAGTTGTACCGGCGGCGCCAGCGTGAATAGCACATGGGTGCGGGCGGTCAGGTACACGCCGGCAGTGACCATCGTCGCCGCGTGGATCAGCGCGCTGACCGGCGTCGGCCCGGCCATCGCATCGGGCAGCCAGGTTTGCAGCGGCAACTGCGCCGATTTGCCGAGTGCGCCACCAAGCAGCAGCGCGGCCGCAGCAACGGCGAGCATCGAACCGCCCGACCATTGTTCTTCGGCGCGCTGCATCAGCATCTGGATATCCAGCGTGCCGAGTGATGTGAAGAGCACGAACAGACCGATGAGCATGGCCACGTCACCGATGCGCGTGACGATAAAAGCCTTCTGCGCGGCGCTGCCGTTGGTCGCATCGCGATACCAGAAACCGATCAGCAGGTAGCTGCATAGCCCCACGCCCTCCCATCCCAGATACAGCAGCAGCAGATTATCGGCGAGCACCAGCACACACATCGACGCGACGAACAGGTTCATGTAGGCAAAGAAGCGGCGAAAGCCTTCGTCGTCGGCCATGTACTGCACCGAATACAGGTGGATCAAGAAACTGACGCCGGTGACCACCAGCACCATAACCATCGACAGCGCATCCAGGTACAGACCCATGCGCGGCATGAATCCGGCGATGTCGAACCAGGTCCAGCCGAACTGACTGAACACCCGTGTGCCTGGCCCGCCGCTGGTTTCGATCGCGATCAATATCGCGACGATGAATGCGAGGCCCACTGATCCGGTGCCGAGCCAGGCGATGCTGCGGCGCTCCAGCGCGCCGCCAGCCAGCGTCAGAATCGTGAAACCCAGCAGTGGCAAAACAGGAATCAGCCAAAGAAGTGGCAACATGGCTAGCCTCGCATCGTGTCGATGACGTTAGCATCGATCGTCTTCAGGCGGCGCTGCATTAGCAGCAGCAGCGCCAGCGCCACCGACACCTCGGCGGCGGCCACGCTGAGCACGAAGATGAACATCGCCTGGCCGTCGGCGGTGCCCCAATGCGCGCCGGCGACGACGAACGCCAGACCGGCGGCGTTGAACATGATCTCGATGCCCATCAGGATGAACAGCAGATTGCGCCGCAGCAGCAGGCAAGTCAGTCCGAGTGCGAACAACAGCGCCGCCAGCAACAGTCCGTGGCTCATTGGGATCGTCGCCATCAGTCGTCCTTTGAGTCGTGACGACCCAGGTGGTATGCACCGACGAGTGCGGCCAGCAGCAGCATCGAGGCGAGTTCGACGCCGAGCAGATAGGGTCCGAACAGCAGCATGCCGACTTGTTTGGCGTCGACGATAGCTGCGGCACCACCGGCGCCGCTATGCGCTTCGAATACGTAGATCAGCTCAGCCAATAAGATCGCGGCGAGCAACGCCGGGCCGAACCACGTGCGCGGGCACAGCCACTCGCGATTACGCGCCCGGGTATCCGCGTCGCGGCCAAGTATCATCATTACAAAAATGAACAGCACCATGATCGCGCCGGCATAGACCATAACCTCGAGTGCCGCCGCGAACGGCGCGCCAAGCATATAGAAAATTACGGCCACGGCCAGCAGTGAAACAATCAGGTACAGCAGCGCATGCACCGCTTGTGCCGACACTACCACCAGCAGCGTGGCAACGGCGGCCACTGCGGCGGCGAGATAAAAGGCAGTTTGTATTCCCATGGTTAGTGATCCGCGCTTTAGGGCAGCAGCCCTTGCAAGTCCACCGGGGGCGCTTCGCCCTCGGCTTGACCCTTGCCCTTGCCGCCGATAGCCAGGCCGGCGTGGCGGTAATAGTTGTAGTCGGGGTACTTGCCGGGCCCGTCGATCAGCAGGTCTTCTTTCTCGTAGACCAGACTGCCGCGTTGGTACTCACCCATTTCGAAATCCGGTGTCAACTGAATCGCGTAGGTTGGGCAGGCCTCTTCGCAGTAACCGCAGAAGATGCAGCGCGAAAAATTGATGCGGAAGAATTCCGGGTAACGGCGTCCGTCGGCGTCTTCGGTGGCCTGTAACGAGATGCAGTCTGGCGGGCATGCCGCGGCACACAGGTAACACGCCACGCAACGTTCGCCGCCGTCGGGATCACGACTGAGGATGATGCGCCCGCGCCAGCGCGGTGCGATTTTCGGCATCTCATCGGGGTACTGGATCGTCACGCGCGGCGCGAACATGTGCAGGAAGATGGTCCACATCGTCTTCAGTGAATTCCACATCGCCATGTTCTCCTTTAATCGCGCGCCAGCACGACGGCGCCGGTGACCAGCAGGTTAAGCAGTGTCAGCGGCAGCATGAATTTCCAGCCGTAGGCCATCAACTGGTCGTAACGTGGCCGTGGTAGCGATGCACGCAGCAGAATGAAGATGCCGATCACGAGGCAGGTCTTGATCACGAACCACAACAATGGCGGCAGCCACGGGCCGAGCCAGCCGCCAAAGAACAGCGTGACGATCATTGCGGAGACCAACGTCACGCCGACGTATTCGCCGATGAAGAACAGACCGAATTTCATGCCGGAATATTCCGTGTGGAAACCGGCGACGAGTTCCGTCTCTGCCTCGGGCAGATCGAACGGCAGGCGGCGCGTTTCCGCGATGCCGGCCACGGCAAAGGTGGTCAAGCCAAGAATTTGCGGAATGCAGAACCACAGGTTCTGCTGTGCCAGCACGATGTCGCGCAGGTTGAAGGTGCCGGCAAGCACGACCACACCCATCAGCGCCAGCCCCATGAAAATTTCGTAGCTGAGCATTTGCGCCGCCGCGCGCATACTGCCGAGCAGCGAATACTTGCTGTTTGACGCCCAGCCACCGAGCACCACGCTGTATACGCCCAACGACGACATCGCAAGGAAGAACAGCAGAGCGATGTTCATGTCAACCACGCCGACGCCCGGGGCCATCGGCACCACCGCGAAGGCCAGCATCGTCGTCACAACGATGACCAGCGGTGCCAGCACGAACAGCGGTCGGTCGGCGAAGCGCGGGACCCAGTCTTCCTTCATCAGCATCTTGATGGCGTCGGCAACAATCTGCAGCACGCCGAACGGCCCGACCCGATTCGGGCCGTAGCGGTCCTGCCACAGGCCGAGCAAGCGTCGCTCGACCCACGACAGCCAGGCCGAAAAACCCAGCACGACCACCAGAATGCCGATGATGTTCAGCCAGGCTTGAACGGTGGTGTTCATGATGCTGGCCACTTTGTCAGTCTGCCGTTTGCAGGTAACTCGATGCCGACGATGCCGTACAAACCGGCGACGCCACGCGGCAGTTCGGGCTGCAGGCGCAGCATCAGCCGTTGCTCGAGCTGGCCCATATGCAGGCAGACCTCGTCACCGGTGGCCAGCCCCAGCGCGCTGGCGTCATCGGGTCGCAGAGCCAGCAGGGGTTTGCTGGCCAACGCGGCAATGCCCGGCGCATGGGCACTCAGCTCTTCACTACCAAACACATGTTGCAGCGGCACCACCAGCCACTCACCATCGGTGCGCGCGAACGCAGCTGGAACCTGCCCGCGCCATGCCGCCGGATCACGCGTGCCTGGCTCGATCAGGCGTACGCCCGGATTGCCACCGCGCAGTGCACCGCCGACTTCGGCCTGGTACTTGTTGACCGATTGCACCGAATTCCAGCCCGGTGCCCAGAAGCGCGCAATCAATGCCGGCGGTGGCTCGCCAAGGTGGCCTTCCATCGAAAAGGCCAGCGCCGAATCGGCATCGTGCGGCGGCTGTTGATCAAACACGCTGACATTCGCATGCATCGCCGTGCGGCCGCTGTAGCGGTGCGCCTGGCGCGGAATTTTCTGCGCGTCGATGCGAAAGTCCGCGCTCGGTGCCGCATCGACGATACCGGCCAGCGCCGGCGTTGCTGCGGCACAGGCAGCACGCAGGCGGTCGAAGGGCGAGGCGTCATCGGTGCGCTCGCCTGCCGGCTTGCCATCGGTGGCGGATACTGCGGCAGCATCGGCAATCTCCTGCACCCAGCGCCAGCCGGGCTGCATGTCGCCTTCGGGTACCAACACCCGGACATAGCGTTGCGCACGACCTTCATTGTTGACCAGCGTGCCGTCACTTTCGGCAAAGGTGGCGGCCGGCAGCACCATGTCGGCCTTCTCGCCGGTGGCATGTGCCAGATGATCGATGACGATGACCTGGTGCGCGGCGGCCAGAAAGGCATTCACGCGCGGCGCTTCAGCTCGGCGGAACAGATCGTTCTCGAGAACGATGACAACTTCAGCATCGCCCGCGCCTACCGCATCGAACGCCGCCTCCAAACTCGCGCCGCCGAGCAGCGCCGCGCCCAGGCTGTTGCATTCGGGCAAGACGAGACTCAACTCGGCGCGCCGGCCACGGTTGTATAGTGCCTGCGCGACATTCGCAGCGGCATCGAGTACGGCAGCGTCGCCGCAGCCGGTGCCGCAAACGATGAGCGGCCGTTCGGCAGCCAGCAGCGCCTTGGCAATGTCGTCCGCCAGATCACGCAGTGACGCCTCCAGATCCGCAACGGCCGGTGCAGTGGCATCGAGCGCATGCGCAACCGCGAACCCGAGCCGCGCAATATCGGCCGGTGCCGCGCGCCAGGTGCGCGTGGCAATATCATCAATGCGGGTTGCGGCGGGCGTGGCGACGAACAACGGGCCGCGCTGCTGCTGCATGGCTTCACGCACCGCGTGGTCGTCCCAACTCGGGATGCGCATCCCCTCGACAGCGCGGCGCGGCTGATTGCGCACCGCCTGGCGCAGCGTCAGCGCGATCATCGGCGCAGTATTGGCGACGTCCTCGCCGAGTACCAGCACTGCGTCGGCCAGCCCGACTTCGTGCAGCGATGGCGTTCGCGCCGGACCCTGGCGAAGAATTTCCAGCGTCTGCGTGAGCAGCCGGTGCTCATGTTCTGCGATACCAAGAAAGTAGTGCTCGGCACCCACCAGCGCTCGCAGCGCGAAGTTGGCTTCGAGTGAAGCGCGTGGCGAGCCGATGCCGATCACCTTTTTATGGCCACCGATCAATGTCGCCAGCCGGCTCAAGGCCTCGGTCTTGCTCGAACCCAGCAGCGGCTCGTCGCGACGTGTGCGAATCAGGCACTGGCGCAGCCGCCTTTCGCTGTTGACGAACTCATAGCCGTAGCGCCCACGGTCGCACAGAAAATAACCGTTGACCGCGCCGTTATAGCGGTTGCGCACGCGGCGCAGCAAACCGTAGCGCTCGCCGGGAATGGTGTTGCAGCCAACGCTGCAATGCACGCATACCGACGGCGCGGTCTGCAGGTCCCATTTGCGTGTGTAGTGCTGCTTGAACGTCTTGTCGGTGAACACGCCGGTCGGGCAGACTTCGACCAGGTTGCCGCTGAATTCGCTTTGCAAGGTGCCATCGCTATCGCGGCCGAAGTAGACTTTGTTACGCAACGCGAACTCGCGCAAGTCAGTGCCACCGGCATAGTCACGATAGAAACGCGTGCAGCGGTAACACTGGATGCAGCGGTTCATTTCGTGATTCACCAGCGGCCCCAAATTCTGGTTGTGGAAGGTGCGCTTCAGACCTCGGTAACGGCGGTAGACGTGGCCGGTCATCACCGTCATGTCCTGCAAATGGCATTCGCCGCCCTCGTCGCATACCGGGCAGTCGTGCGGGTGGTTGAGCATCATCCATTCGGTGACGCTGGCGCGGAATTCGCGTGCTTCGGCATCGTCGATCGAGATGCGCGTACCGTCCTTGGCCGCGGTCATACAGGCCATCACGAGCTTGCCCTTGGTATCGTTCTCGTCCTTGAACTGCTTGACCGCGCACTGACGGCACGCGCCGCACGAGCCCAGCGCCGGGTGCCAGCAGAAGTACGGCAGGTCGAAGCCGAGTGTCAGACACTGCTGCAGCAGGTTTTCGCTTTCGTCGACGGTGAAAGGCCGGTTGCCGATGTAGATTGTCGCCATGGTTTATTTCCAGGGGCAGCGCCGTTCGTGGATATGACACTCGAAGTCGTCACGAAAATGCTCCAGTGCACTGTGCAGTGGTTCGGCTGCGCCGGGTGCCAGCGCACAATAGGTATGGCCGGGTGCAAGTAGCCGACCCTGCGCCAGCAGGCGCTCAAGATCGCCGCTTTCGCCGCGGCCCTCCTCGAGATCGCGCAGCAGCGTTTCGATCCATGACAATCCGCCCCAGCACGGCGTGCACCAGCCGCAGGATTCCTGGGCGAAAAAATGCTCGAGGTTAAGCAGCATGCCAACCGGGCAGGTGCGGTCGTCGAGCACGATCATCGTGCCGGTGCCCAAGCGGCTACCGACCGACTGCACCGAATCGAAATCCATCGCCACGTCCAGATGCGCTGCGGTAACAAACTCGGTCGATGCACCGCCCGGCAGGACGGCGCGAAAACGATAGCCGGTCTGCATGCCGCCGGCGTGCTCTTCGAGAATCTCGCGCATCGGCGTGCCGATCGGCAGCTCCCAAAGACCCGGACGCTTGACGCGACCGCTGGCGCCATACAACTTGGTACCGGCATCCTTGCCGCGACCCAGCGACTTGAACCACGCGGCACCGTGTTCGACAATGTGCGGAATATTGCACAACGTCTCGACGTTATTGACCACGGTCGGTTTGCCCCATGCGCCGCTGACCTGTGGAAATGGCGGCTTGGAACGCGGGTTGGCGCGTCTGCCCTCCAGCGCATTGAGTAGCGCCGTCTCCTCACCGCATATGTAGCGCCCGGCACTCACATGCAGGTGCAGTTGCAGACTCCAGCCCGAACCGAGGATGTCGTGCCCGATATAACCGTTGGCGGTGGCTTCCGCAATCGCCTGCGCGATGCGTCGCGCGGCCAGTTTGTAAGCCCAGCGCAGGAACACATAGGCCACATCAGCCTGCACCGCCCAGGCGCTGATGATCATGCCTTCAAGCAATTGATGCGGGTTGCCTTCCAGCAGCAGGCGATCCTTGAAGGTGCCCGGCTCCATCTCGTCGGCGTTGCATATCAGGTATTTCGAATGCGGAGCGTCGTCGCCCATCGGCACAAAACTCCACTTCTGGCCGGTCGGGAATCCGGCGCCGCCACGACCGCGAAGATTTGAATCCTTGACCAGCTCAATCACCTCTGCCGGCGCCATGGTCAATGCCTTGCGCAAGGCTGCGTAGCCACCGCCCGCTTCGTAACTAGATATATCGACCATCTCGCCATCGGTGCGGATATTGCGCGTCAGCGGTGTGGAAATCGTCTTGAAAGTGGCCATCAGCGTGTCCACGGCGCCGGCGGCGCTTGTCGGTAGTGTTCAAGAATCGCATCGATCTTGTCGGCATCCAGATCCTGGTAGTGCGCATCGTCAACCATCATTACCGGCGCGCGGTCGCAGGCGCCGAGGCAAACATTGGGAAGCAGCGTGAAGCGTCCGTCGGCGGTGGTTTCACCGAGCGCAATGCCCAGCCGCTGGCACAGATGACGCTGCAACTTTTCGCAGCCCATGATCCAGCAGGTGACGCTGTCGCACAGCAGAATCACGTGCTGCCCGACCGGTTGCCGGAAGATCATGTTGTAGAAGGTGGCCACGCCTTCGAGCTCGGCTGTTGGCAATTGCAGAAAGTCCGCAATGTCGGCGAGGCCTGCGTCGCTGACCCAGCCGCGGTGCTTCTGCACGATCTTCAGCGCTTCGATGCTCACCGAGCGCCGATCTGGGTAGTTCGGGAGCACGGCTTCGATCTCTTGGCGTTCGGTGTCACTAAGCATGGGTTTTCTTTCTCAACGGTCAACGTCGGCCATCACGAAATCGATGCTGCCGAGAATCGCGATCAGGTCACTGACCATCAGACCGCGGCACAGCCGTGGGATGATCTGCAGGTGGGGAAACGACGGTGTGCGGGTGCGCACGCGGTAGGGCATGGTGCTGCCGTCGCTGATCAGGTAGTAGCCATTATTGCCCTTGGTGGCCTCAATGCCGACAAAAGCCTCGCCGGGCGGGATCACCGGCCCCCAACTGACGCCCAGGAAATGGTCAATCAGCGTTTCGATATCGCGCAGTGTGTGCCGCTTCAGCGGCGGTGTGGTCAGCGGGTGATCGGCCTTGTAGTCACCGGCCGGCATGTTGTTCAGGCACTGTTCGATGATGCGCAGGCTCTGGCGCATTTCCTCGACACGCACCGCACAGCGGTCGTGGCAGTCGCCGCGTGTGCCGGTGGGAACCTCGAACTCGAAGTGTTCGTAGCCCGAGTACGGCCGCGCCTTGCGAAAGTCCCACTCGAAACCGCAGGCGCGTAGATTCGGTCCGGTGATGCCCCATTCGATGGCCTCGTCAATGCTGCATTCACCGATGCCGACCGTGCGTTGCTTAAGGATGCGATTGCCCAGTGCGATGCGGTCGTACTCGCGCAGACGCGGCGGAAAGTATGCGATGAAGTCGCGCACCAGTGTATCCCAACCTTGCGGCAGATCCTGGGCGACGCCGCCGATGCGGTACCAGCTCGGATGCATGCGTCCGCCGCAGATGGCCTCGACGATGTCAAAGATGCGCTCGCGGTCGGTGAACATGTAAAACACCGGAGACATGGCTCCCAGATCCTGCGCGAAGGTACCGTAGAACACCAGGTGGCTGGCGATGCGAAAGAACTCGGCCATCATCACGCGGATCACTTTGACGCGCTCGGGTACCTCGATGCCGGCAAGCTTTTCCACTGCCAGCACATACGGCAGGTTGTTCATCACACCGCCGAGATAGTCGATGCGATCGGTGTAAGGGATGAAGGTATGCCACGACTGGCGTTCGCCCATTTTTTCGGCGCCGCGATGGTGGAAGCCGATTTCGGGAACGGCATCGACGATATCCTCGCCGTTGAGCTGCAACGCAACCCGAAACACGCCGTGCACGCTGGGGTGGTTCGGCCCCAGGTTCAGAAACATGAAATCAGTACCTGCTGCGCTGCGCTGCATACCCCATTGCGCCGGATCGAAAAGCATGGCCTCCTGCTCGGCCTGTACCTTGGCCGGCGTTTGCGTGAACGGTGCCATTTCGGTGGCGCGTGCCGGATGTTCCTTGCGTAACGGATGGCCTTGCCAGGTGTTCGGCATCAGGATGCGTTGCAGGTGCGGATGGCCGTCGAAGACGATGCCAAACATGTCCCAAACTTCGCGTTCGTACCAATTGGCAGACGGCCATATGGTGGTGATCGACGGCAGCTTCAGGTCGTCCGCGCTCAATGCCACCTTGATGCGCACATCGGCGTTACGGCCAAATGACAGCAGGTGATAGACGACGCTGAAATCTGCGGGCGGCTGGCCGTCGCGATGCGTGCGGCTGCGCTCGTCGATGGCGCACAGGTCATAGAGCATGCGGTACGGTTCATTAACGCCGCGCTTCAGATGCTGCAGCACCTCGCACAGCCGCTCGCGGGCGACCCACTGCGTGGGAATTTCGTCACGGATGCCTGCGGCTGCCGACTGTGTCGCCTGCAGCGCACCGCTGCCCGGCGCACCGAAACGCTCGCTCAATGCCCGCAGCACGTCATGCGCAGCCTGCCCATGCGGCGGTGGCGTCGTGCCGGTGGCTGATTGCATGGCGGGGTTTGCGGGCATCTACATCACACTTGATCGGGGCTGCGTAGCGTGGTCGCGCGCATGCGCTGTTCGCGGTGCAGATCGCGCTGCGATTCACGATCCGGCTTCTCGATGCCCTGTGGGCCGACCACCCAGCTCAGCGGCCGCCGCTCCTTGCCGATCGCATCCTGTAGCAGGTTCAGGCCCTGCAGGAATGCATCGGGGCGCGGCGGACAGCCCGGCACGTAGACGTCGACCGGCAGGAATCTGTCCACACCCTGCACGACGCTGTAAATGTCGTACATACCGCCGGAGTTGGCGCACGAGCCCATCGAGATCACCCAGCGCGGCTCGAGCATCTGGTCGTAGAGACGCTGGATCACCGGCGCCATCTTGAGAAACATGGTGCCCGAAACGACCATCAGATCGGCTTCGCGCGGCGAAGCGCGGATTACCTCGGCACCGAAGCGGGCGATGTCGTATTTGCTGGTGAAACTGGTCGCCATCTCGACGTAGCAGCACGACAGGCCAAAGTTGTACGGCCACACCGAGTTCTTGCGCCCCCAGGCAATCAGGTCCTGCAAACGCGTCAGCACCACGTTGCGTTGCATCCCTTCATCCAGTTCAGCATGGGCGCGCGGTGTCGGCGCTTGCGGTTCTGCCTTGCTCAACCACCATTGCATCTTGCTGCCCTCCATGCATGCCGCTGCGCATCGGCGCTGCGGTGTTTAGCTCAATTTCTTTGCGCAAAGCGCGCAGCTGTATTGCGGGCTCCCCATTCCAGGCCGCCGACGCGCCACACATAAGCCAGTGCGGCAAGCAGAGTGCCCACGAAGATCGCCATCTCGACATAGCCGATCCAGCCAACCTCGCGAGCGGCAACTGCCCACGCAAAAAGGAACAACGCCCCGACATCAAAGATCACGAAGAACATCGCCACCAGATAGAACTTGGCCGGAAAGCGCTGACGATCATCATCCGTGCCGACAATGCCCGACTCGAATGGCTCGTCGGCAGCCCCTGCCTGGTGACGCTCGCCAAGCAGCCAGGTCAACAGCAACACGGCGAGCATCAGCACACCCAGGATCGCGCCATAAGCAGCCAGCGGCCAAAGGGCAGGAGAATTCATCGGTTGTCCGGTGCGGCGGCTGAGCCGGTCGGGTACTTGGTCAATGCTGCGCACTGGCTCATCAGATCCGGAGGCAACTCAAAAAACGGGGTAATGAAAAGCGGGTGCTCCAGAATATCCGGTGCAGTAAGATGGATACGCCCGCTAGTAATAAAGGCACGTGTCATGATTATTCAGTGTTTGCGGGTTATATCCACCGCCACGCTTCGGGCAAAACGCAACGCGTGCGGCTTCTCCACACTTACATCAACCTGACACACTCCCTGTTGCTCGAGACATAATCCTGCAACAGCCTCCGCCAGCGCTTCTACCAGAAAATATTGGGAGTTTTCTGCCATGGTGAAGATGCGCTTCTTGAGTGCGCGGTAATCAACGGTATCCGCGATGCCATCGCTCTGGCCGGCCTTGTGCAGATCGGTGTAAATGGTCAGATTGATCACCACGTCTTGTTTTTTGCGGCGCTCATTCTCGTTGATACCCAGAATGCAGCGCACGAAGAGGTCGCAAATGCGAATACGATCCATCATGTCTTCCATAGATTCTCTTTCGTTTTAAGGTGTCGTCTATACAGGGATGAGTCATACCTGCGAGATTTGCTTCGCGTGCAGGCACGCTCCTGCAGTTAGCGGATGAGGCCGCGCAGTTTCTCGGGTGTCAGCTTTTCTCCTGTGCGGATCAGCTCGCGTGCCGTCTCGACCTTGTCCCATACGTTGCACATCATCACGCCTCTGACTTTGCCCTCGCGCAGGTAATAGATAACGCCGGTATCGTTTTCTTTCTGCCAGTCGGCAAAAGTCTCCAGCCGCGAATCGACTTCGCCGGTCGCCTCGTAGCCGAACTCGAACAAGTCCGAGAAAAAATACGGCTGATGGATATAGGGCTCATGTGCGCCGGCCATATTGCGTCCCGCCCACTTGCCCTGGTTGAGAGCTTGGTCCCAGTGCTCGATGCGCATTGACTGCCCCAGCGCCAGGTAAGGGAAAAAAGCGTTGTCGCCGGCGGCGTAAACATCCGGTCGGGAAGTCTCGAGGTATTCGTTCACCACGATGCCGTTGCCCACTTCCAGCCCACCGCTTTTGGCCAGTTCCAGCTCGGGGATGACGCCCACGCCGACGATCACGATGTCCGACTCAATCGTCTCTCCCTTCTTGGTATGGGTGATGAACTTGCTGCCGTTTTTAGTGAAAGACACGGGCTGGTCCGACGCCAGCACTTTGACACCCTTGTCCCGATAGCGCTGTTGCACAGCTCGCCCGAGATAGTCCGGCAACACCCGACCGCACAGAAGTTCGTCGGGAAAAATCAAGGTGACGTTCAGCTTGTTGATGTTGAGCGCAGCGGCCAGCTCCGAGCCGATGAACCCGCCGCCGACGACCACCGCGGACTTCCCCTCTGCGGCCACAACCCGGGTATGCAGATAATCGTCGAGGCTGCGAAAGTAACAGATACCCTCGAGATCGCCACCGGGAATGGTCAGCGTCCGGGCCTTGCAGCCCGTTGCCAGCAGCAGCTTGCCGTAGCCGTAGGTTTTGTTATTTGTGGTGGTCAGTATCTTGGCTGCGGCATCAATCCGCACCACTTTTTCTCCCAGCGCCAGGGTAACGGCATGCTGGTCATAGAACGCGCGATCATGGAGAAAGATATCCGCCACTTTCTGTTTGCCGAACCACAGCTTTTTGGATAATGGCGGATGGTCATAGGGCAAGTGAATTTCCTCGCCGACCAGCAGTATGCTCCCCGCCGTATCAAGCTCGCGTATGCCCTCAACCGACGATGCACCCGCCAGCCCTCCGCCCACAATGATGTAATCGTAAACATGAGTCATATCGCCTCCCTGAGTGGAACAACAACACTACCGGCCGGAACAACTTATGCGGGAGTTTACACTTTTTCGAAAATCTCACCAATTTAATGAGCCTTGATACACAGAAAAACAGGGGTAACATTGGCCACTGAACGAACCGCTCTCCTCGAGCTCGGGGCGCTTTACATATTATTTGAAGTACTTGCGAATTCAGGTCGAAAGGATCATCCAACCGATGCAAAAGAAGACACTACATCTGGTGATTCATGGCCGTGTACAAGGCGTGTCCTTCCGCGATTCGATGCGCCGTGAAGCACAAAGTCTGGTGGTTTCAGGCTGGGTACGCAACCATAGCGATGGCACGGTGGAAGCCGCAGTACAGGGCGAATCCACCGATGTGGATGCCATCGTGCGCTGGGCTCAGCGCGGCCCGCAACGCGCGCAGGTGGAGCTGGTCGAAATCGAACCGCACCATGGCTGCTATACCAACTTCGAAATCATCGGGTAACCATATCTATGACTGAGGGTGTGAGAGTTTTTATGCCCACGGTTATTTGGCAGGAAGCTGGCTAAAAGAATGAGTGCTGTGTGCCATTTGCTGTCATCGAAAAGCAACGGAAAATGCGCATCTGAACGGCAGGTATCTCCCACCGAAGCCGACCTTCGTTTCGATAGGCACTAGGCTCGGAGCCTCGGCCATATCGGAAGTTGAGAGTTACACCCTGGCATGTCCGTTCAACGCAATTAAGCTGACATCCAACTTGCTGCGGTGATACAAAATTAGTGTTTTTGACCAATGGCCTATGCATTTCGGCCTATATACTTGTACTTAGAAGGGGGCTATCCTGACAAAATCAACAGTGTTAATTTACCCCGCACCAAGGCTGATGTGCCTTAAATTTCCAGGAGCCATAGATAATCTCAACGAAGTGTATGCCGATGCAGCGCAGACGAACACAAAAAACTATTTAATGCGTTGGGGCGGCATCCGATAAATTAAGAGCAAACTCAAAGTAGTGTTTTCCAGACCGAGGAGATACGTGCCTAAGAAGTATCCCGATTCCGCAGTTATCGGTGAAGCCACTGGCAAGATGAATGTTTTCATCGAGAGCCAGCGACAAGAGGCACTGCTTACAGCGGAGGCATTGCAGAACGCGATTTTCAATAGCGCCAACTTCTCCAGCATCGCCACCGACGCCAAGGGTATGATCCAGATTTTCAACGTCGGCGCCGAACGCATGCTGGGCTACGCGGCCGCCGAGGTGATGAACAAGATCACGCCCGCTGATATTTCCGATCCGCAGGAAGTGATCGAGCGCGCCAAGGCGCTCAGCGTCGAACTCGGCACCACGATTGAACCGGGGTTTGATACCCTGGTGTTCAAAGCATCGCGCGGCATCGAGGATATTTACGAGCTGACCTACATCCGCAAGGACGGTAGCCGCTTTCCGGCGGTGGTGTCGGTCACGGCGCTACGCGACGCGCAGGAAGCTGTCATCGGCTACCTGCTGATCGGCACCGACAACACCGCGCGCAAGCAGGCGGAAGAGGCGCTGCTCAGGGCGGGAGCCTTGCAGAACGCCATTTTCAACAGCGCCAACTTTTCGAGTATCGCCACCGACGCGAAAGGCGTGATCCAAATTTTCAACGTCGGCGCGGAGCGCATGCTCGGCTACACCGCCGCCGAGGTGATGAACAAGATCACGCCGGCCGACATTTCCGATCCGCAGGAAGTAATCGCGCGCGCCAAGGCGCTCAGCGTCGAACTGAAAGCATCTATCACGCCCGGCTTTGAAGCCCTGGTGTTCAAGGCCTCGCGCGGCATCGAAGACATCTACGAGCTGACCTACATCCGCAAGGACGGCAGCCGCTTTCCGGCGGTGGTGTCGGTTACGGCACTGCGCGATGCGCAGAACGCTATCATCGGCTATCTGCTAATCGGTACCGACAACACCGTGCGCAAGCAAGCTGAAGCAGAGCAGATGAAGCTCGATCAGCGTCTGCGCGACGAGCAGTTCTATACGCGCTCGCTGATCGAATCCAACATCGACGCGCTGATGACCACCGATCCGAAAGGTATCATCACTGACGTCAACAAGCAGATGGAGGCGCTCACCGGCTGTACGCGCGACGAGCTGATTGGCGCACCGTTCAAAAATTACTTCACTGATCCGGCGCGTGCCGAGGCGGCCATCAAACAAGTGCTGGCCGAAAGCAAGGTCACCGACTATGAGCTCACCGCGCTCAGCCGGGACGGTAAGCAGACCGTGGTGTCCTACAACGCCAGCACCTTCTACGACCGCGACCGGAAGCTGCAAGGCGTGTTCGCCGCCGCACGCGATATCACCGAGCGCAATCGCCTGACTGTCGAGTTGGAGAACGCCAAGGTAGTCGCGGAAAAAGCAAGTCTGTCGAAATCGGACTTTCTGTCCAACATGAGCCACGAGATCCGCACGCCGATGAACGCCATCATCGGCATGTCGCACCTGGCGCTGAAGACCGAGTTGACGCCGCGCCAGCGCGATTACCTGAAGAAAATCCAAGGCTCCGGCCAGTACCTGCTGAGCATCATCAACGATATTCTCGATTTCTCCAAGATCGAGGCCGGCAAGCTGACGGTCGAGCAGACCGAGCTCAATCTAGAGAATGTGCTCAAAAACATCGCCAACCTGATTGCTCCGAAAACGACCGCAAAAGGGCTGGAGCTTGTTTTCGATATCGGCCGCGACGTACCCAACGAGTTGATCGGCGACCCGTTGCGCCTGGGGCAGATATTCATCAACTACGCCAACAACGCTGTCAAGTTCACCGAGACGGGCGAGATCAATGTCGTCATCCGCATGCGCGAACAGAGCGACCAGGATGTGCTGCTCTACTGCACCGTGCGCGACACCGGTATCGGTATCACCGAGGAACAGCGCGGACTGCTGTTCCAGTCTTTTCAGCAGGCGGATACCTCGACCACGCGCAAGTACGGCGGCACCGGCCTCGGGCTGGCTATTTCCAAGAAACTCGCCGAGCTGATGCGCGGCGAGGTCGGGGTCGACAGCGAGTATGGCAAGGGCAGCACGTTCTGGTTTACCGCACGCCTCGGCAAGAGAACCGGCATCCAGCGTCAACGGGTGCTGAGTGTTGATCTGCAGGGACGCCGCGCGCTGGTAGTCGACGATAACGAGAGCGCCCGTACGGTGCTCGCAGGCATGCTCAAGTCCATAAACTTCGTCGTCGACGAGGCCTCCTCGGGCAAGGCGGCGATCGATGCCGTCGACCGCGCCGAAGCGCAGGACCAGCCTTACGACATCGTTTTCCTCGACTGGCTGATGCCCGGCATGAACGGCAACGAGACGGCGCGCCAACTGCGTGCGCGACCGCTCAAACGCTTGCCGCACCTGATCATGGTGACGGCCTACGGCCGCGATGAGGTCATCCAGGGCGTCGAGGAGGCCGGAGTGGAAGGCGTGCTCATCAAGCCGGTCAGCGCATCCGTGCTGCTCGACAGCGTGGTGAGCGTGCTGGGCGGCATACCCTCCGAGCGGTGCGGGATGGGCGATGCGCCGTCGCTGCTGGCGGAGAACCTCGCCACCATCCAGGGGGCGCGCATCCTGCTGGTCGAGGACAACGAGCTCAACCAAGAGGTCGCGACCGAACTGCTGCGCGATGCTGGCTTCATCGTCGATCTTGCCGAGAACGGCGAGATCGCCGTACGCAAAGTGCAGGAGAGTGCCTACGACATCGTGCTCATGGACATGCAGATGCCGGTGATGGACGGCATCATGGCGACGCAGGAAATCCGCAAGCTGCCCCAATTCGCGGAATTGCCTATCGTCGCCATGACCGCCAGCGCGATGGAAGGCGACCGCCAGCGATGTCTGGATGCGGGCATGAACGACCACGTCCCCAAGCCTGTCGAGCCGGATAATCTGTGGATGGTACTGCTGAAGTGGATCAAGACGCCGCCTGCGCTCGGCGTAAACGTGCAGACTGCAAACCAGCCAGAGCATGGGGTTAAAGGGCGATGTGCTAACGATAACACAGCAGCAAGCGCATTTTATGCTACCACGAGTGCCGAGATGGTAGACCCGGGTTTGCTGGCATTAAAGGGCATTGACGCGTTGCAGGGCGTTCGTCGCTTCGGCGGCAAAGCAGAACCTTACCGCAAGCAGTTGCGCCGTTTTCGCAAGCATTACCACGGTGCGGCCGATGAGTTACAACGCCTGATCGCTGAGAAAGGCGTAGCAGCGGGCGAGGCGTTCTGCCATGAACTCAAGGGGGTGTGCGGCACGCTCAGCGCGAACGAAATATTTGCCTGTGTCGCTGAACTGGACGATGCGCTGAAGCAGGGCGAGATGCCGAAGCCAGCGCAATTTGCATGCCTGCACCAATTGCTGCAACAGCTCATGGGCGAAATTGATGGACTCACCGCACCCGCCGTTACGATGCCTGTAGCAGAGGTGTCGCTGGGGCGAGACGAATTGCTTTCCAGGCTGGCAACACTGGCCTCACTATTGGAGAGTGATCTGGGTGAAGCCGAATCACTGCTCGCGCAATTGCGCGCCGGCGTGGTCGGCGGCGAAGCGGAACAGGCAGTGGCCGAGATCGCCGCCGCCGTGGATAGTTTTGCCATAGACGAGGCGCTTGCCCTGATCGATACGTTACGCACGCGCCTGCGCGGTAAAACATGAACAAGGGGGTACAGCCATGACAGAAAACAGCAACGACAAACCCAGGATACTCATCGTGGATGACGTGAGTGAAAACCTGCATGCGATGATGAGCATCCTAGGCGACGCCTATGCTGTTACCGCAGCGACCAGCGGGGAAAAGGCGCTGGAGCTGGCAGCACGCAAACCACAACCGGACCTGGTGTTGCTCGACATCAAAATGCCTGACATGGATGGTTATGAGGTATTGCACAGGCTCAAGGCGGATCCGCTCACGGCGGACATCCCGGTCATTTTCGTTACATCCATGTTGGAGTCGGAAGATGAAGCCACAGGGCTGAAGATGGGCGCCGCCGATTACATCACCAAACCGGTCAAGCACGATTTGCTCAAGTTGCGTGTGCTGACCCAGCTTGAATTGCGGCGTTACCGCAGGAAGCCCATTCAATCCGGTGCCGGCGCGGACGGTGCTGAGCGAGGACAGTTCGGTATATTGGTTGTCGATGATATACCGGAGAGTATCCACCCGCTCATCAGCGCGCTGACCGACGAATATCGTATCACGGTCGCCAACAATGGTCCGAAAGCGATTGAAATGGTGGAGGGACCAACCCCGCCGGACCTGATACTGCTGGATATCCTGATGCCGGAAATGGATGGCTATGAGGTATGTCGCCGCATCAAAGCAACCGAAGCGGGGAATCATATTCCTGTCATCTTTCTCAGCACGGTCGACGATTCGGTGGAAAAAATCCGCGGATTTTCCATCGGTGCCGCCGACTTCATCAGCAAGCCGTTCGATATTGATGAAGTTCGTGCCAGGATCCGTACTCACCTTGAATTGAGCCTGTTGCATCTATTTTTTGAACAAACGGTTGCGCTACGGACTGCCGCGCTGCGAAAAAGTGAAAGCCAACTGTCTGAAGCCTTGAGAATTGCCAAGGTGGGTTACTGGGAATATGAATTTGCCGCAGATAAATTCGTATTCAACGACCAGTATTACTCGCTGCATAAAATTACGGCTGAGGAGGCGGGAGGATACTGGATGTCCTCGGCTGGCTTTGCCCGCCGCTACGTCCATCCGGAAGATGCGCCACTTATTGGTAAAAATGTTCAATTAGCATTTGAATCTGCCGATCCGGATTATTTTGCCATGGTAGAGGCTCGAATATTGACCGGGAAAGGTGAAATTGTCTGGGTGGAAGCGCGCATCACGGTAGAGAAGGATGCCAAGGGGCGGACAATCCGGCTCATTGGCGTTAATCAGGACATCACCGAACGCAAACAGGCCGAGGAAAGCCTGAGACTTTTTCGCACCTTGCTTGACTACTCCAGCGATGCCATCGAGGTGCTCGAGCCTTCGACAATGCGTTTTCTGGACGTCAACGAGACTAGCTGCCGTATTTTGGGCTATAGCCGGGAAGAGATGCTCGAACTGAGCGTCTTTGACATTGACCCAGCATTCACCCCGGAGATAGCCAAAACGACCGAGGTGCGGCTACGGCAGGCAGGAAACGCCCATTTTGAAACGGTACGCCGGCACAAGGACGGCTCGACCTTCCCCGTGGAAGTCAATGTGACACGGGTCGAACTCGACAAGCCTTACCTAATGAGTCTCGTTCGCGACATTACCGAACGCAAGGCTGCGGAAGCCAAAATCTTATATCTCAACCGCGTCTATGCCGTTCTGAGCGGTATCAATACGCTGATCGTACGTGTACAAGACCGCGACGAACTATTCAGTGAGGCATGCCACATTGCGGTTGAGAAGGGCGGGTTCCGCATGGCCATGCTGGTTATGATGGATCAGAGCACGATGAAGTATGTCCCGGTCGCTTCGGCAGGCGTGGATGAAGAATTTCTGATCAGTATTAAAGCCTTCTTGTCAGCAAGTGAGTATCCGCCTGACACCATGTTCGCACTGGCGGCCAGGGAGAAAAAAGTCATCGTGTCCAACGATTCATCAAATGACCCCAGGGTTTTGTTCGGAAAAAGATACACTGAATCCGGAGTCCGCTCGATGGTGATTTTGCCGCTGATCGTCTCCGGTGAAGCGATAGGCGCGCTCGTGTTGTATGCCGGCGAGATGAATTTCTTCCAGGAAGATGAGATGAAGCTGTTGACGGAACTGGCCGGCGATATCTCATTTGCAATCGATCACATCGGCAAGCAGGAGAAGCTTGATTACCTCGCCTACTACGATGTACTGACCGGACTTGCCAACCGCACCCTGTTTCTCGAACGGGTGGCACAATATATGCGCAGCGCGGCGAACGACGGGCATAAGCTCGCCTTGTGTCTGATCGACCTGGAGCGGTTCAGGAACATTAACGACAGTCTGGGGCGGTCGATCGGCGACGCGTTACTAAGGCAGGTGGCGGAGTGGCTGACAAACAGCACGGGAGACGCCAACCTGCTGGCGCATATTGATGCAGACCATTTTGCTATGGTGCTGCCGGAAATAAGACAGGAAGACGACCTGATATTTCTGATCGAGAAAATGGCGCAAGCTTTTTATGAGCATCCGTTCCGCCTCAACGACTCCGATTTCCGCATCCCCGCCAAAGCGGGAATCGCTCTATTCCCGGATGACGGCAACGATGCCGGCATCCTGTTTAAAAATGCTGAAGCCGCACTCAAAAAGGCCAAAGCGGGCGGTGATCAATATCTTTTCTATACGCAGAAAATGAACGAAGCGGTGGCTGGCAAGCTCACGCTGGAAAACCAGCTGCGCCAAGCGATCAACAATGAAGAATTCGTACTCTATTACCAGCCCAAGTTGAATCTCGCGAGCGGCAAGGTCACCAGCGCCGAGGCGCTGATCCGCTGGAACGATCCGCGCACCGGCCTGGTACCACCAGGAAAGTTCATTCCGATTCTGGAAGAGACTGGACTGATTAATGAAGTCAGGCGCTGGGCTTTGCACAAAGCCATCGCAGACAACCTGCGCTGGCGCAGCGCAGGACTGCCTGCCTTGCGCGTTGCAGTAAACGTGTCTGCACTGCAACTACACCGCCAAGGCTTTATCGCCGAGCTCGAACAGGCCGTTGCTATCGATGTGCATGCGGCGGAAGGACTGGAGCTGGAGATAACCGAAAGTTTGGTCATGGAAGATGTTGGGCGCAATATCTCCATCCTGCAGGCGGTTCGCGCCATGGGCATTACCATCGCCATTGACGATTTCGGCACCGGTTTCTCATCACTCAGCTACTTGGCAAAATTGCCGGTAACCACACTGAAGATCGACCGCACGTTCATAATCGAAATGACTGCCGGGCCGGAAGGAATGGCGCTGGTATCGACCATCATCAATCTGGCACACGCATTCAAGCTCAAGGCGGTGGCAGAAGGTGTTGAAACCGAGGAGCAGTCGCACCTGCTGAGGTTGCTGGGTTGCGACGAAATTCAGGGCTTCCTGTTCAGCAAAGCAGTGCCGTGCGAGGAGTTTGAAACAAAATTTCTAGCTCCATAATAAATTTCTGGTAGCCGTACAAAACCCGCCCAACCAGGGCGGTTTTTTTGTTTGTCTGCTACACAAGGAATCAGCTGGCCAATTTCTGGTTTGCTGCCCCCACTGCAACACCGTGTTTAACTGGTGCTTTCAAACGGGCGAGTACGTCATCCTGAATCGCCACCGATTTACTAGGCAGACTTCAGCTAGTCCGGAATGAGCGCCAATGCTGCCATTCATCAGCACAATACCCAAGGACCACAATGGCCGACGACCTGGCAGTTATTTTCTACGCATCAATGGCAGCTTACCAATCATGAACCGGTCATTTGCTGGTTGCATTTTAGAATGACGGCAACGGGTCGGGAGCGGAAGTAACCGTGGTTAAATGGGTCCACTTCAAATTAGTTCTTCAAGCGGGGGGGTGTGATGGTTATCCAGAAAAGAAATTTGATGTTGAGCTAACCCCCCCAGGCCTCTTGAACCTTTTGTGTTAACCGTGAAGGATCGTAAATCAATGCTCAACGAAGCCGTCAATTTCAACAATATCAGTCACGCTATCCAGCTTGCCTTGGCACCAGTTTTTCTTTTGACCGGCATTGCAGGCATCCTGAATGTCATGGCGGGACGTCTCGCGCGGATTATTGACCGCAGTCGCCAACTGTCAGGAAATCCAATTCAAGAATCCGGGGTGCAGCCTCAGCCGTTCAATCAGGAACTTGTCACCCTTGAGCAAAGGCGGCATCTGGCCAGTACCGCGATTACGGCCTGCACATTATCGGCGCTACTCGTATGCACTGTCATTGCGTCACTCTTTATTGAGGTGCTGGTCAGCCTGGAACTCAAGTGGCTCGTGGGACTGCTCTTCACAGGCTCCACTCTCGCCCTGGTGGTGGGCTTGGCATACTTTCTGCGTGAGGTACATCTTGCTACCAAGACGGTGCGCATACGCGCCACAAACGGCTCGTAACAAGAGTCAAAATGATACTCAACTCGTCGTTCCAAAGAATGCTCCGCCTATGAATGACCATTCTGGGTTGCGAATTCAACCGGTCAATGCAACACACTAGAATCTGCGTAAGCAGAAGGAGTGTTGCAAATGAAACAAAGACCACACATCTATTACACTAAAACTCAGAAAGCGCTAATCTGGGACCACTGGCAAAAGGGTGGGTCTCTCCAGTAGATCACCCGGTTATTTTATCTAAACCATTCCCCAGTACTTCGCATTCTGGCGGAGAGTGGCTGAATACTGCGCTTGGCAAACACACAGGAGCTTCAGAATGAATTTCCCTTGTTATCCGCACCCATTCAATGTCGGCTTTATGCGACGCATAATTTTGCTGGTTACTGTCACCATTCTTATCGCCGCCTGCGGTAACAAACCAAAAGAGGAGGCGCTTCTTCCGGGTAGCCAGGTTCTGGCGCTGGGAGACAGTCTGACCGCCGGTAACGGAGTGGCTTCCGGAGAAGCGTGGCCAGAACTGCTGGCGAACCGAACCGGGTGGGCGGTGATCAATGGTGGAGTAAGCGGGGACACCAGTGGCGATGCCTTACATCGCCTGCCGGAACTTCTCGAAAAACATGATCCGGTTCTGGTGTTGGTGACATTGGGAGGCAACGACATGCTGCGCCATATCCCGCAGGCGGAAACTGTCGCCAATCTTGGGCAGATAATTACGATGATAAAACTGCACGGAGCAAAGCCGGTTTTGCTGGCAACACCGAAGCCGAGTGCCATGGGCGCCGTATTCCAGAATCTGTCTGCGGCGGATTTCTATCGCGAAGTGGCCGATGAACACGGGATTCCTCTCATCGAGGACGCGGTTGCCGAAGTTCTATCCGACCCGCAAATGAAGGGGGATCCTCTGCATCCCAATGCCGCCGGACATGCACAATTGTCCCTGAAAATTTTTGATGCGCTGAAGTCGATTGGATATGCTCGTGAATGATGCAGCGCTTAATGCCACGGAAGCATGAGTATAAAAAAGTTTCCGGCGAAACGCCGTACAGAGCTACTCTGCAATTTGGCGTCAAACGGCACATTCAATCAGGCATTACAACTCAACCGTCTGGCCGGGCTCCGGCACAGTCACCTTCCAGTTGTGATCGGTGCGCAGCCGCTCGGCGAATATGAGTGCCGCACTTTCTTCCCCGTGTACCACGAACGTTTGGCGCGGCGGCCGCCGGAGACCACCGGCCCATGCGAGTAGTGCCGCCTGGTCGGCGTGTGCCGAGAACCCGCCCAGTGTGTGAACCGAGGCGCGCACCGGAATTTCCTGACCGAAAATACTCACCCGCTTTGCACCGTCCACCAGCCTTCGTCCGAGCGTGCCCTGCGCCTGAAAGCCGGTGATCAATATGCTGTTTTCGGCGCGTCCAAGGTTGTGGCGCAGGTGATGCTTGATGCGCCCGGCCTCGCACATGCCGCTTGCGGAAATAATGATGGCACCGGAACGAATCTGGTTGAGCGCGATGGACTCCTCGGTACTTCCGGTAAAACGCAGGTTCGGCAGATTGCGTCCCGACTCGTGCCATTTGGCGAGCTGCTGCGCCTCATCATCGAACAGCGCCAAATGCTGCATGGTGACTTGGGTTACGGCCGTCGCCATCGGTGAATCGACAAAAATATTGAGATCGTGCAAGCGCCCCTCGTGCGCCAGTTGATGCAGATGGTAGATGATTTCCTGCGTGCGGCCGACCGCAAACGCCGGAACAATGACGTTGCCGTGTTTGACGTGCAGCGTGTGCTCGATCACCTGCACGAGCTCATCCAGCGTCGCCGGCATATCCTTGTGCGCGCGGTTGCCGTAGGTGGACTCGATGAACAGCACGTCTGCCTCCTCGATGATCGTCGGGTCGCGCAGGATCGGCCGGTCCGGCTGGCCGAGATCGCCGGACATGACCAGCTTCGTGAGCTTGCCACCTTCCGTGATATGAATCTCGATGATCGCCGAACCGAGAATGTGGCCGGCATCGCGAAAACGGCAGCGCACATCCGGGTGCGGGGTTAGCCACTCGTCGTATTCAACCGGGCTCAGTTGTTGCAGGCAATCTTCCGCATCCTGCACGGTATACAGCACGGACAGCGCCATTTGGGTGCGCGAGCTATTGCGGCGGTTCGCGGCGCGACGGGCATCGGCTTCCTGGATATGGGCGCTGTCGGGCAGCATGATAGCCAGCAGTTCGGCAGTGGTTCCGGTGCTGTAAATCGGCCCGTTGAAATTTTCGCGGGTAAGCCGTGGCAGCAGGCCGCTGTGGTCGATATGCGCATGGGTGAGCAACACGAAATCCAGTGAGCGCGGTCTGAAACCGAATGGCCTGCGGTTGCGCGCCGGTGCCGAACGCCCGCCCTGAAACATGCCGCAGTCCACCAGAAACCGCACGGTGCCGGTCTCGATCAGATAACACGAACCGGTGACTTCGCGCGCCGCACCGAGAAAAGTAACTTTCATGATTACAGGTCTTTCTTTGCAAGTTGGATACCGGCAGCGGCGCGCCACTGCTCAAGCGCGGTCAGCAGCTTCCACAACGAATTACCTGTCATCCGGTTCTTCCCATGGTTGCATCACGCATTACTTCGCCGCCATTGCCATTCCCGTATCTCGGGCATGTCTTCGCCATGGCTGATGATGTACTGCCGGTGTTCGATGCGCTTGTCACGCATCGCCTGCTTGAGGTGCGCCGCCCGGTAACCCAGTGTCGGCACGCGATCAATCACGTCCGCCACCAGATGGAAACGGTCGAGATCGTTGCGCACCACCATGTCGAATGGCGTCGTGGTCGTGCCTTCCTCCTTGTAGCCGCGCACATGCAGGTTGCCGTGGTTGGTGCGCCGGTAGGTGAGGCGGTGAATCAGCCACGGATAACCGTGGTAGGCAAAGATGATCGGCTTGTCGGTGGTGAACAGCGAATCAAAGTCCTTGTCCGACAGCCCGTGCGGATGCTCTTCCTTCGGCTGCAGGGTCATCAGGTCCACCACATTGATAAAACGAATTTTCAGGTCGGGGACGTGCTGGCGCAAAATATCGACAGCGGCCAGCATTTCCAGCGTGGGCACATCGCCTGCCGCCACCAGCACCACATCCGGCTCGCCGTTCTGGTCATTGCTCGCCCAATCCCAGATGCCGATACCAGCGGCGCAGTGCCGGGTGGCGGACTCAATATCCAGCCACTGGAGCTGCGGCTGCTTGCCGGCGACAATCACATTCACCAGATCACGACTTATCAGACACTGGTTGGTGACGCAGAGCAGAGTATTGGCATCCGGCGGCAAAAACACCCGGACAACATCCGCCTTCTTGTTGACGACATGATCGATGAACCCCGGATCCTGATGCGAAAAACCGTTGTGATCCTGGCGCCAGACATGCGAGGTCAGCAGGATATTGAGTGAGGCGATCGGGCGCCGCCACGGAATTTCGTGGCACACCTTGAGCCACTTGGCATGCTGATTGAACATCGAATCCACAATATGGATGAACGCCTCGTAACATGAAAACAAACCGTGGCGACCGGTCAGCAGGTAGCCCTCGAGCCAACCCTGACAGGTATGCTCGCTGAGTATTTCCATGACCCGGCCATCCGGCGAGAGTTGATCATCCTGCGCCAGTCGTTCGGCCACCCACGTCCGGTCGGTTACCTCGAACAGCGCGCCGAGGCGGTTCGACTCAGTTTCGTCCGGTCCCATGACACGAAAGTTGCGCGTATCGAGATTGTGTTTCATCACATCGCGCAGGTACACGCCCATGGTGCGGGTCGCTTCGCCCAACACCGCGCCGGGACTCGGCACCTTGAGCGCATAATCGTGAAACTCCGGCAGCTTGAGGTCCCTGAGTAAAATGCCGCCGTTGGCATGCGGGTTGGCGCCCATGCGTCGCACCCCTTGCGGTGCCAGTTCGGCAAGTTCGGGTTTCAACGCCCCGCTTTCATCAAACAACTCCTCGGGCCAGTAGCTTTTCATCCACTGCTCAAGCAGCTTGAGATGTTCCGGTTTCGCCATCTCGCCGAATGGCACCTGGTGTGAGCGCCACGATCCCTCGGACTGCTTGCCGTCCACCTCCTTCGGCCCGGTCCAACCCTTGGGGCTGCGCAGAACGATCATCGGCCAGCGTGGGCGTGCCTTGACGCCGTTGGCTCGCGCGTCGTGCTGGATGGCCTGAATTTCGGCAATGGCCCGATCCAGTGTGGCCGCCATCTGCTGGTGCATCAGCGCCGGATCTGACCCTTCCACGAAGTACGGCTGGTGACCATAGCCGATCAACAGACTCTCCAATTCTTCGTGCGGGATGCGCGCTAGCACTGTCGGGTTGGCAATTTTGTAACCGTTGAGATGCAGGATCGGCAGCACCGCACCATCGCGTGCCGGATTGAGGAATTTGTTGGAGTGCCACGCCGCCGCCAACGGGCCAGTTTCGGCTTCGCCATCACCAATCACGCAGGCCGCAATCATATCCGGGTTGTCGAACACCGCACCGTAGGCATGTGCCAGCGAATAACCCAACTCGCCGCCCTCATTAATCGAGCCGGGCGTCTCCGGCGCCACATGACTCGGAATACCGCCGGGAAAGGAAAACTGCCGGAACAATTTTTTCATGCCTTCGGCATTCGAAGAAATATTGGGATAGACCTCGCTATAGGTTCCTTCCAGCCAGGTATTGGCTACCAGGCTCGGGCCACCATGCCCCGGTCCGGCAATGTAAATCATGCTGAGGTCATGCGCCTTGATCACGCGGTTGAGATGGACATAAATGAAATTGAGTCCCGGTGTCGTGCCCCAATGGCCGAGCAGGCGCGGTTTGATGTGTTCGAATCTGAGGGGAGATTTGAGCAGCGGATTATCCAGCAGATAAATCTGGCCGACCGACAAATAGTTGGCTGCGCGCCAGTAGGCATCCATCCGGTTAAGTTCGGTTGCGGACAAAGGGCCTGACTCTGCATTGACGGATTTAGATTGTTGCCTGACACTCGCTTCAGAACTCATATTGATGCTCCTTTCGATATGTGTTTCAACGGCGGGCGATTACTGCCAGCGCCTCCTGTGCCAGGATGTGCTGCTCGTCCACGGGAATCACCCAGACCCCGATTTTGCTGCCGATATTACTGATTTTACCCTCCTGCCCCAGTGTCGTCTCATTTGCGCTGGCATCCAAGTGTACACCGGCCCATTCCAGTTGTTGCAGAATCGCCGCGCGCACCACTGGAGCATGTTCACCCACGCCACCGCCAAACACGATGGCATCAGCGCCGCCCAGCACTGCCAGATAGGCACCAATATATTTGCGTGCGCGGTAGGCATAAACATCCACTGCAAGACGCGCCCGCGCATCCTTTGCGCGCAGCAATACGCGCATGTCGCCACTGCTTCCGGACAGACCCAGCAATCCGGATTCGCGACTCAATACACGATCGACCTCTGCGGGCGACCAGTGCTCCGCGCGTTGCAGGTAGCTGATCAGCCCCGCATCGACATCCCCGCAGCGGGTGGACATGACCAGACCCTCCAGCGGCGAAAAACCCATGGACGTATCTTGCGGCGCCCCATCCGCAACAGCCGTAATCGAGCAGCCGGCACCGAGTTGCAATGTAATGATTCTGGCCCCGCGCGCCCGCTCCGGGTGCAATGCCTGCCAGCGCCGCCACATCGCCTGGTGCGCCAAGCCGTGAAATCCGTAGCGGCGAATCTCGTGCCGATCAGCCAATGCACGGGGAATGGCATAAGTTTTTGCAACCTCGGGAAGCCCGGCGTAGAACGCGGTGTCGAACACTCCGACCTGCGGCACGCCGTCACCAAGCAGCGAATGCGCGGCGCCGATCCAGCGTAGCGCCTTCGGATTGTGCAAGGGCGCGAGCGGCGCAAGACGCGCGATCTCGCGCTCGGCTGCCGCGTCCAGCAAACAGGGATTCACCAGTCGCTGCCCGCCATGCACCACGCGATGCGCGACCGCTGCCACGCCGTCGGGCACGTTTGCGTGCATGAAATGCCGCAGCACTTCCGTCGCATCCACGTCTGCCACTGCATGGTGTTCGGCGGCCAGCAACGCCAGTGATCGCTCCTTGCCGCAGACGAATGCTGCCAGCCGCACGGATGAACTTCCGGTATTGACCGTGACGATGGTGCGCCCCGCATATTCACGATCAGTCATTGCCACTTCCCTGAAAACCACTGACCTACATTCGGTCGACGCAACCGCGCAATAAATCTGTGGCAAGATTTAGTTTGCTCATGAAACCACTCCAGCTTTGTTTTGCGACAGGGCATGCGAGCTACAGTATAAGCTCAATCCGGCACTCCGGACTTTGTAAGGGTCAAACCATGCTCCACCCGATCACCCAGTAGCGCGCAAATTTTCCGAGCACCATGAACAGCGCGGCCTGCCACGGATTAAGGCGCAGCCATCCGGCAGCGAGACATAGCGCATCACCGAGCAACGGAACCCAGGCCAGCAACAATGCCGGCGTGCCGTAGTCACGCAATTTTTTAACGTGTTTAAGTTGCTGTGTTTGGGGAAGCAGCCAGCCCATGCCGAAGCTGACCATGCCGCCCAGAGTATTGCCGACGGTGGCAACGAGCAGCGCACTCCACAGCGTTTGCGGATAACCTTTCAACACGCCGAATAGCACCGCTTCCGAGCCGCCCGGGAGCAGCGTGGCTGCGAGGAAGCTGCTGATGAAGAGTGACCAGAGGCTGGAAGTTTCACTCATGCTGATTGACAGGGCGCGCGTCTAAGACGGACAAACGCACTACAGTGTGCAAGCCTTGAGTTCCCTGCGCAGCCTTGGGTAATCCGGGCAAACGCTTCCGACCACTTCCCAGAAAGCTGCCGAATGATTCATCTCGTGCAGGTGCGCCAGTTCGTGCGCCACGACATAATCGATCAGGCGTAGCGGCAACTTGATGAGCTGCCTGTTCAAATGCACCATGCCACGTGCTGTGCAGCTCCCCCACTGCGTTTTTGCCGAAGAAATCCGGATTGCGCGCGGTGCAACATTCAGCAACACGGCATAGTGTGCGACACGCTCCGCAAACAGCCGCTGCGCCTCACCCTGATGCCAATGTTCCACGGCGCGCTCGATTTTTGCAGCGACGCTGTCATCGGCAACGAACACCCGCAGCTCGCTGCGACACCGCTGCGCGGGAGTATCAAACAAACCCCGCTCTATGCGCAGAGTCAGCGCTTCACCGAGGTAATGTATCGTCTCGCCATCAACCCAGCGTATTTCCGGCGGCCTGCATTGTTGCCAGCCATCCAGCTTTTCCACCACCCAGCGTGCCTTGTCCTGCAGCACACTTTGCAGCCAGCGTTCCGACGCACGTAGCGGCATACTCACAGTGAGGCCGCGGTCGTCGATACGCAGGCCGATGCTGCGGCGCCTGTTGCTGCGCTTCAGGGTATAGGAAATATTTTTTCCGGCGAGGAGTGTGACGCGTTGCTCGATGGCGAGAGGGCCGTTGCGAAGCAACGGGGACACACCGGATATGCCCCGTGCGGGTATGGCGGGAGGGGCGACCAGGTTGCGCAGGCGCTTCAACATTTGTCAATTATTCAAAAATAAGTGATGTCATCAATACATTCAACCCCCATCCCAACCTTCCCCCTGCAAGGGGGGAGGAGTTACATTCCCTCCCCCCTTGCAGGGGGAGGGCCAGGGTGGGGTAGTGGCTTTTATACAATGTGAATCCTCAAGCGTGTGCCAGTTGCTGAATTTCGTTCTCGATCCACGCTTCGACATCGGCATTAATATCTTCCGCCTTGCGCCCCCGCGTAACGATTGGCGCGCCGATACTCATGGTGATCAGGCCGGGATGTTTGCTGAAGGCGTTGCGCCCCCACAGTCGGCCGGCGTTATGCGCCACCGGCACCACCGGCACGCCGCTACTTGCCGCCAGCAGTGCGCCGCCGATTTTGTATTTGCCGCGCTGGCCAAACGGGATGCGTGTCCCTTCCGGAAAAATCACCACACAGAACCCCTGCGCCAGCCGCTCTTTGCCCTGCCTGAGCAACTGTTTGATCGCGCCTTTGCCGTCGCTGCGCTTGATCGCAATCGGGCTGGTCATCGCCAGTCCCCAGCCGAAAAACGGCAGCCATAACAGCTCGCGCTTCAGCACCCATACCTGCGGTGGAAAAATAACCTGCAAGGCCAATGTCTCCCATGCCGATTGATGTTTGCACAGCACGATGCTCGGTTCCTTCGGAAGATTCTCGATACCGCGCACCTCGTGGCGGATACCGCACACTACGCGCAGCAGCCATATCATGGTGCGCGCATAGCTGGAGATGAGGCGATAACGCGTCAGCGGTGGAAACGGGAAAGTCAGTAAGGCCAACGTGGAAAAAATCGGCGTAAGCACGAACTGCAGCAACAGAAAAAGCGTCGAGCGTATGGCGAGCATGGCGAGCTAACTGTTTCCCGTCATTTTGCTAAACCAACTCCGCCACCACTGCCGCCAGATCGGGAAGAACAATAGTCCCTTCCGGCAAGCCGCCTGCTGCCTGCGTCTTTACGCCTTTTCCGGTCAGCACCAGATAAAGCTGCGCGCCCAGCGCAACGGCTGATTGCAGATCACGCAGCGAATCTCCCACCACCGGCACATCACTGAGGTCGCTGAGGCTGTAACGCGTTGCAATTTCTTCCAGCATGCCGGTTTTGGGTTTGCGGCAGGAACAATTGCTCTCACTGGCATGCGGACAGAAAAATATCGCATCGATACGCGCGCCAACCAGTGCGCAGGCCTTGTGCATCTTGTCGTGAATCGCGTTCAGCATCGCCATGTCGAACAACCCGCGCTCAACGCCGGACTGGTTGGTCGCCACTACCACGCGATAGCCGGCCTGGTTCAGGCGCGCGATTGCTTCGAGGCTGCCGGGAATCGGCTTCCACTCCTGCGGGCTTTTGATGAACTGATCGGAGTCGTAGTTGATGACACCGTCACGGTCGAGGATGACGAGATTCATGTCAGGCCGCCAATCTGGAAATGTCGGCGACCTGATTCATCAGCCTGCCGAGTTGCTGCAATAGTGCCGCCCGGTTCAAGCGCAGTTGTTTGTCTTCGCACATCACCATGACCTTGTCGAAAAAATCGTCGATGAACGGCTTGAGCGTAGTCAACGCTTTCAGGTTCTGCCCGTAGTCGCCGCGCTCCATACATCCCCGCGCAAATGGCGTGATATCCAGTATGGCCTGATGCAGGTCGCGTTCGGCAGCCTCTTTCAGCAACGCCGGCTGCACGGCTGCACTGGTCAAATCAGTGCCGAGTTCCTCGGCATTTTTACGCATGATATTCAGCACACGCTTGTTGGCCGCAGCCAGATCCTTTGCCACTTCCAGCGCGGCGAATGAACGCACCCCTTGCAGGCGTGGCAGAACTTCATGCATGCGCCCGTTCAGCGTGTGGAGCACCGCCTCGATGTGCGTCACTTCGAAATCGCGTTCGCGCAGATAGCCGCGCAGACGATCCAGCATGAAGCCCTTCACATCACTTGCCACCGTGGCGCTCAACAGGTCGGCGGGAAAATTTCCGGCGGCAATCTTGAGCAGCGCAGGCAACGGCAAATCGAGCGGTGTCTCGATCAGAATGCGCAATATACCCAATGCGTGACGGCGCAGGCCAAACGGGTCTTTTTCGCCGGTCGGTATCTGGCCGCTGCCGTAAATACCGAGCAGCGTATCCAGCTTGTCGGCCAGCGCCACGGCGCACGCGATGGCACCCTGCGGCAGTGAATCACCGGCAAAGCGCGGGTGATAGTGCGCTTCGATGGCGTTCGCCACCACCGGATCTTCGCCGTCATGCAGCGCGTAATAGCGTCCCATGATGCCCTGCAACTCGGGAAACTCGCCGACCATGTCGGTAAGCAGGTCGGCCTTGGCCAGACGCGCCGCCAGCTCGGCATCCGCCTTGTTCGCATCCAACAGCCGCGCAATTGTGCCGGCCAGCATGGTGATGCGCTCGGTGCGCTGCAACTGTGTACCCAGCTTGTTGTGGTACACCACGCTACCGAGCTTTTTGATACGCGATTCCAGCGTCTTCTTGCGATCCTGGTCGAAGAAGAACTTTGCATCTGCCAGGCGCGGGCGCACCACACGCTCATTACCGCCGATCACCAGACTCGCATCTGCCGGGCGAATGTTGGACACGATCAGAAATTTGTTGGTGAGTTTGCCTGCCGCATCCAGCAGCGGAAAGTATTTCTGGTTCGCCTTCATGGTCAGGATCAGGCATTCCGGCGGCACTTCAAGAAATTCCGCTTCAAACTTTCCAACCAGCACGCTGGGGCGTTCGACCAGCGCCGTCACTTCGTCCAGCAAGTCATCGTCGTCGATGGGCTTGAGGTTTTCTTTTGCGGCAGCGGCAGCAAGTTGTCTGGCTATCTCAATGCGGCGTTTTTCAAAGCTCGGAATCACCGCGCCTTCACTTTCCAGTTGTGCTTCGTAGCTGTCGGCATCCTTGATAAGGACCGGGTTCACCTTGGCTTCAAAGCGATGACCTTGGGTTTCGCGCCCGGCGTTCAGGCCCAGTAGGCTTACTGGCACAACCTCATTACCATGCAATGCAACCAGCCGATGCGCGGGGCGTACAAACTGTACGCTGCTCCAGCCGTCGGCAAGCTGATAGGTCATCACCTTGGCGATAGGCAACTTGGTGAGAGTTTCTTCCAGTGCTTTCTGAACCCCTTCTGCCAATGTCGCACCATTTTCCATACTGCCATAAAACAAAATTTCTGCCTTGCCATCCGACTCGCGTACGAGCTGTGGCACAACCTCCGCACCCACACCCATTGAGGCAAGTTTTTTGAGTAGCGCCGGAGTGGCTTGACCATTTGCATCTAACCCAACACTAGCGGGCATTAGCTTATGCAACTTGGGTTGATTTTGCGCCTGCTGCAAAGCATCTCTAACAAAGACGCCAAGCCGGCGCGGAGATGCAAACCACTGCCATGGTAAAGGGTGTGCACCCTTGCTTTCATCAAGCAGATTCGCCGATGCTAATGAGCAATAGAAGCGATAAGCAAATTCGATACCCAGTTTCTTCAGCGATTTCGGCGGCAGCTCTTCGACGAGCAACTCAACCAATAAATTCTTACTCGACATTATTAAAGCCCCGTCATTCCCGCGCAGGCGGGAATCCAGTTGAGTGGATAATTCCCGCAAAGCGGGACAGAAGTAGATGTTGCCCGCTTCGCGGAGCATTTGTTTTGCTGGATTCCCGCCTGCGCGGGAATGACGGTATGGGTGGTTTCCCTGCTCATGCCGCCACCTTCTTCTCAATCTGCGCCAGCACTTCATCGGCCCACGCCCTCGGCGCCATCGGGAAGCCCAATCGGGCACGACTATCGAAATAGCTTTGCGCGACGCTGCGCGCCAGATTGCGGATGCGGCCGATGTAGGCGGCGCGCTCGGTGACCGAGATTGCGCCGCGCGCATCCAGCAGATTAAAACTGTGCGCTGCCTTCAGCACCTGTTCGTAAGCGGGCAATGCGAGCTGTTGCTCCATCAGATATTTGGCCTGTTTCTCATGGCTGTTGAACGCGCCCAGCAGAAATTCCACATCACTATGCTCGAAGTTGTAGGCGGATTGCTCAATCTCGTTCTGGTGATACACGTCGCGGTAGGTCACGCCCGGAGTCCAGGTCAGATCGAACACATTCTCCACACCTTGCAGATACATCGCCAACCGTTCCAACCCGTAGGTGATCTCGCCGGTGATCGGCTTGCAATCGATGCCGCCGACCTGCTGAAAATAGGTGAACTGCGTGACTTCCATACCGTTCAGCCACACTTCCCAACCCAGCCCCCAGGCACCCAGCGTCGGATTCTCCCAGTCGTCCTCGACGAAACGGATGTCGTTTTGCTTCAGGTCGAAACCAAGCGCCTCCAGCGAGCCGAGGTACAGGTCGATGATGTTGGCGGGCGAAGGCTTCAGCACTACCTGAAACTGGTAGTAATGCTGCAGGCGGTTCGGGTTTTCGCCGTAACGCCCGTCCTTGGGGCGGCGCGATGGCTGCACGTAAGCCGCCTTCCACGGTTCCGGGCCGAGCGCGCGCAGGAAGGTCGCCGTGTGTGACGTACCCGCGCCGACTTCCATGTCGTAAGGTTGCAGCAGCGCACAGCCCTGTTTGTCCCAGTAATTCTGTAATGTCAGAATAATCTGTTGAAAACTCAGCCCTTGGCTGAGTTTCGGTGAAGACTTATGTCCGCTTGCGGACGTTATGTCGGAGCCAAAGGTGAGCATTGGTTGTTTTCAGGCAATTGCAAAGGCACGCATTTTACTGGTTTTCGCGAGAGCCTGCCCTGAGTACTATCGAAGGGTCAGCCTGACAAGCTCCAGTTTTTTCACACGCGGCAATTTTTTAATCTCCATTTCGCGTTTTGATGCGGCAGATCTGCCGATGCGACTCTCCACATACGCCAGCTTCACTGGTAGGCGCGTGCGTGTGTACTTTGATGCGGTACCGGCGTTGTGTGCCGCGAGACGTTTGTCGAGGTCGTTGGTGATGCCGCAATACAGGGTGTCGTCGGCACAGCGCAGCAGGTAGCAGAACCAGCTCATTTTCGTTACAGCGCTCACCCAAGCCATCTCCCGCCTTCGGCACCCTCTCCCGCTTGCGGGAGAGAGGGGATGATGCGCGGCGCAGCCATGCATAGGCCAGCATGGCAACCAGCAGCAATATAACCGCCGCATTGCCCCAGCGCACATAGGGCGTGATGCCTTGATAACCCTGCGCCATGCCGTTCAGCGCGCCTTCCGTATGTTGCGGTAATTGTTGCAGCACTTTGCCGTCCACACCGATGATCGAGGTGACGCCGGTGTTGGTGGCGCGCAGCATCATGCGACCGGTCTCCAGCGCGCGCAGTTGCGCAATCTGGTTATGCTGCGCAGCGGCGTGGGAATGGCCGTACCACGCGTCATTGGTGACATTCACCAGCAGCGTGGCCTGCGGCAATGCGCGGATGATTTCCTCGCCAAACACATCCTCATAACAAATGTTAACCGCAACGTGTTGCCCGGCAACTTCGAGCGGTGTCTGCCGCACAGTGCCGCGTGCCAGGTCGCCCATCGGGATGTCGAGCATGCCGTTGATGAACCAGCCGAGCAGCGGGCGTAGCGGGATGAATTCGCCGAACGGCACCAGATGCTGCTTGCGGTAATGCTGCTCGTCCGCCGTGCCGAGCGTGAACACGCCGTTGTAGTAACTGCCATTGCTGCGCTCGAAGGCGCCGATCAGAATGTCACCGCCATTTTTTCTGGCGTGGTCGCGCAGTTGTTCGAGCATGTTTTGCGGCGCCTGATGGCGCAGCAGCGGCAGCGCGGTTTCCGGCAGTACGATGAGGCGCGCCGGATTTTGCAGCACCAGGCGGCGGTAGGTTTCCAGCGTGCCGACCAGCGCGTCTTCATTAAACTTGAGGTTCTGGGCGATGTTGCCCTGCAGCAGCGCCACGCTGAACGGCTCGCCATGCGGCTGTGTCCATGAGATGGCGCGCAACGCTGCACCACCAAGCCATAACGCAACAAGTACCGCAACAGCAATCCGCCCCTGCCGATTCCAGCGTTCGCGCCACAGCATGGCCAGCAAACTTGCGCTCAGTGCCGCAACCAGCGACACACCGTACACACCGAGCAAGGCTGCATAACCCGCCAACGGGCTGTCGCTATGCACATAGCCCATCGTCAACCACGGGAAGCCGGTAAAGATCGTGCCGCGCAGCCACTCACCCAGCACCCATACGGCCGGCATGACCAGCACGAGATGCAACCCGTTTCCCGCCGGAAAACGCGCTTGCATGTAGCCGACTAAGGCCGGAAACAGCGCGATAAATGCGGCAAACAACAATGTAGCGGGCAGCGCCAGCGGCAGCGGCATATTGCCGTAATCATACAGCGCCACATAAATCCAGCCGATACCGGCACCAAACAACCCCAAGCCAAATGCAAAGCCCAGCCAAGCTGCCGTTCGTGGACTATCGGCGCGGTTCCATAAGGCGAACAGCACGGCAAGCGCCAGCACCGGAATAATGAATATCCCGAACGGCGCGAAACCGAATACACACAACAGACCCGCAAAGAAGGCGGTGAGCAAGGTTTTTCGAGTTATGGACATCAAACTATCCGGTGCGAATGACGCGCGAAGAATAACCGATTCCTTTCAATGCGGCATTTGTGATTAAATCCCCTCCCGACCAATTACCCATAGCAGCACGTCATGGAAAAAATTCGCCTCTCCAAACGCATGGCCGAACTCGGCCTGTGCTCGCGCCGCGAAGCGGACGGCTATATCGAAAAGGGCTGGGTGGAAGTCGATGGCGAAATTGTCAGCGAGCTGGGCAGCAAGGTTTACCCTGCGCAGCAGATCACCTTGCGCAACGCCGCACACCACACCCAGCAGCAGCGCGTGACCATCCTGCTTAACAAACCGGTCAGCTATGTTTCCGGCCAGGCCGAGCATAATCACAAACCGGCCATCACCCTGCTGGATAGCGCAACGCGCTGGGCCGAAGACATTTCGCCGCTGCGTTTTCACCGTAGCCAGTTGCTCGGGCTGGCTCCGGCGGGCCGTCTGGATATCGACTCACAGGGTCTGCTGGTGCTTACCCAGGATGGCCGTATCGCCAAACGGCTGATCGGCGAAGATTCTGCAGTGGATAAGGAATATCTGGTACGCGTGCAGGGCAAACTGGAAGATAGCGGACTGGCCCTGCTCAATCAGGGGCTGAAACTGGACGGCGAATATCTCAAACCCGCCAAAGTGACCTGGCAGAACGAAGACCAGTTGCGCTTCGTGCTGCGTGAAGGCAAAAAACGCCAGATCCGCCGCATGTGTGAACTGGTCGGACTGAAGGTGACCGGGTTAAAACGCATTCGTATCGGCAAAGTGAAGCTGGGGAATCTGCCGGTCGGACAGTGGCGCTACCTGGGAGAGAACGAACAGTTCTAACCGCCGGACGTCCTCCCGGTTAAGCCGCTTGTAGCGCGGGTTTTTTCCGCTCAACCAGCAGCGAATGCAGCCTGCGGCTGTCCGCGCGCAACACGGTAAAAGTCAGTTCGTCAATATGAATGTGATCGCCGCGCTTGGGAAGCTGTCCGGCAGATTTCAGCACCAGCCCGCCTATCGTGTCGTATTCCTCATCGCTGAGTTCGGTACCGAGCGCCTCGTTGAAATCTTCAATCTCGGTGTCTGCTTTCACACGCCATTTTCCCTTGCTATCCGGGATGATGTTGGCCTCATCCTCGTCGAAGTCATACTCATCCTCGATGTCGCCGACGATCTGCTCCAGCACGTCTTCAATCGTCACCACACCGGAAATACCACCATATTCGTCGACCACCAGCGCGATATGATTGTGTTTGCTGCGGAAATCGCGCAGCAGCACATTCAGCCGCTTGGACTCGGGCACAAACACCGCAGGCCGCAGCATGTCGCGCACGTCAAACTCTTCCCCCGCATAATAACGCAGCAGGTCTTTTGCCAGCAGGATGCCGATAATGTTGTCCTTATCGCCGTCGATAACCGGAAAGCGCGAGTGCGCAGTCTCGATGACAAAGGGGATGAATTTTTCCGGTGGTTCGCTGATGTCGATGACATCCATTTGCGCACGCGGAACCATAATTTCACGTACCGGCCGCTCGGATACCTGCAAAACGCCTTCCATCATGGACAGCGCATCGGCATCAAGCAGATTATTTTCGTAAGCGGAGTGCAGCAACTGGATAAGTTGCTCACGGTCTTCGGGTTCGCGCAGCAGCAGCGCAGAAAGGCGTTCCAGCAAGCTGGGTTTATTACTACTCTCGGGTGAATCCATTTGGTGCTCAGGTTTCCTGATAAGGATCGGGGTAGCGTAATTTTAGCATCAACTGCGTCTCCAACGCCTCCATTCCGGCGGCATCGGCTTCGTTCTCGTGATTGTAGCCCTGCAAATGCAGCGCGGCGTGGATCGCGAGGTGCGCATAATGTGCCGTCAACTCCTGGCATTGTGTGCGCGCTTCTTTTTCCACCACCGGGGCGCAGATCACCACGTCACCTACAACCCCTCCCAGCCTCCCCAATCCCTCCCGGCCTCCCCTTGAAAGGGAGGAGCCAGTTAGCCCCCCTGACAAGGAGGGTTGAGGGGTTGGTTCTTCATCGTCATACACGAACGTCAGTACATTGGTGGCGTAGTCCTTGTTGCGATAGCTTCTGTTCAGTTCGCGCCCTTCTGCTTCGTCGACGATGCGCAAAGTCATGCGCGCATCACGCTGCAGCGCGGCTTTTATCCAGCGGCGCAGCTGCGCACGGGTCGGCAAGTTTTGTGCGGCGCTGGCGTACTGCACCGTCAGGGAAAGCCCGGGGGCTGCAGCCTTATGCATTCTTTTGTTGCTCATAGCGCTCATAGGCCGTGACGATTTTCTGCACCAGCGGGTGGCGCACCACATCTTCGGCAAGAAAGTTGCTGAAGGCAATGCCGCGCACATCCTGCAATACACCGCGCGCCTCGATCAGACCGCTCTTCTGCCCGCGCGCCAGATCGATCTGGGTCACATCGCCGGTAATTACCGCCTTGCTACCGAAGCCGATACGGGTGAGGAACATTTTCATCTGCTCCGGCGTGGTGTTCTGCGCCTCGTCGAGAATGATGAAGGAGTGGTTCAGGGTGCGCCCACGCATATAGGCGAGCGGCGCAATCTCGATCACGCCGCGCCCGAAGGCGTGACTGACTTTATCCACGCCCATCAGGTCGTACAGCGCATCGTACAGGGGACGCAGATAGGGATCGACTTTCTGCGCCAGATCGCCGGGCAGGAAGCCGAGTTTTTCACCGGCCTCCACCGCCGGGCGCACCAGTACCAGACGTTTGACCGCTTCACGTTGCAGTGCGTCCACGGCGCAGGCCACCGCGAGATAGGTCTTGCCGGTACCCGCCGGGCCGATGCCGAAGGTGATGTCGTGCTCCTGAATCGCTTGCAGGTAGCTGTTCTGGCGCGGCGTGCGGCCGCGTATCTCGGCCTTGCGCGTCATCAGCAGGGGCACAAAATTTCCCGGTGGTTGCGGATTGACGCGTAATTTCATCGCCTCAATCAACCCGAGTTGCAAACGCTCCAGGGTAATATCGTGCTTCGCTTCGCGGTAGAAATTTTGCAACACCTGGCGCGCCAGTTCCGCCTGCACACCCTGCACATTGAAGTGCTCACCACGCCGTGCGATGCTGACTTCCAGCGCGATCTCGATCTGGCGCAGATTTTCGTCCAGCGCACCGCACAGATTGGCCAGTCGCGTGTTGTCGACCGGCTCGAGCGCAAATTGTATAGTGGGAACATTCATGGCTTCTACCCTCACCCTGCCCCTGATGAAACTACTAGCCACCTGACTAACCCGTCTAAAAATGCCGGGTAAGTCATTGGTTATCTCCCTGCAAGGGAGAGGGAATCGCGAGCTCGCCGCGCAAGGTATGACGCACCACTTGCGTAATTTTCACTTCGGCAAAATGCCCGATCATGTCCGGCGTGCCGTGAAAATTTACCACGCGGTTGTTGTCGGTACGTCCGGCCAGTTCCTGCACATCCTTCTTTGACACACCCTCCACCAGCACGCGCTGCACCGTACCGAGCATAGACTGATTGATCTGTCGTTCCAGCTCGTCGATGCGCGCCTGCAACCGCGCCAGTCTTGCCGCCTTCACTTGCGCGGGCGTGTCATCCACCATCTCGGCGGCCGGTGTGCCGGGGCGCGAACTGAAAACATAGCTGAAACAGGCATCGAAACCGACATCATCGATCAGTTTCATGGTTGCCTCGAAATCCTGCTCTGTTTCGCCGGGAAAACCGACAATGAAATCCGAGGTAATGCTGAGGCCGGGGCGTGCCGCGCGCAACCGGCGCACGATGGATTTGTACTCCAGCGCGGTGTAACTGCGTTTCATCGCGGCGAGGACACGATCCGATCCGGACTGTACCGGCAGATGCAGATGGCTGACCAGTTTGGGTGTGGTCGCGTATACATCAATCAGGCGCTGCGTCATTTCCTTGGGATGCGAGGTGGTGTAGCGTAGCCGCTCCACGCCTTCCAGTGCGGCAATGGCCTGCAGCAGAAAGGCGAAATCCAGCGTGTCGCCGTCCCCGGTCGCGCCACAGTAGGCATTCACGTTCTGCCCGAGCAGGGTGATTTCGCTAACGCCCTGCGCAACCAGCTCTTCAATGTCACGCATCACGTCGGCGAACGGGCGCGATACTTCTTCACCGCGCGTATAAGGCACCACACAATAGGTGCAGTATTTGCTGCATCCTTCCATGATGGACACAAAGGCTGTTCCACCGGTGGTCTGTGGAGCGGGCAGGTGGTCAAACTTCTCGATCTCTGGAAAACTGATATCCACCTGCGGCCGCCCGGTGGCGCGACGCGCCCGCAACAACTCCGGCAAACGATGCAGAGTCTGCGGCCCGAACACCACATCCACATATGGTGCGCGCTTCAAGATTGCCGCACCCTCCTGGCTGGCCACGCAGCCGCCCACACCGATCAGCACATCTGGGTTGGCCAGCTTCAAAGGGCGCACTCGCCCAAGGTCGGAGAACATTTTTTCCGCAGCTTTTTCACGAATAGAACAGGTGTTGAACAGGATGACATCTGCCTCTTCCGGCCTGCCGGTTTGCTCCATGCCATCGCAGGCACGCAGCACATCCGCCATTCTGTCCGAGTCGTACTCGTTCATCTGGCAGCCGAAGGTCTTGATATATAGTTTTCTAGTCATGTCAGAATGCTACTTTAGATATTTGCCGTGCGGGCTGAATTCATACCTGAATCCGGGCAAAAATTATGTGAAATAAAAAGTTTATACCCGCTTAAAATGAAAACTATGCTAGGATTCTCCCACTTGTTGTTTTATTCAAACCGATTCTCTATGGGAGGAGAAATGGCGATTATCGCAGACGTGGCATCAATCGGCGTGGCGTTATTTAGCGTGTTATTTTTCTTGTGGATGTTAAAGCAGGTTCTCACCGACAAATAGATCTGCGATCGCCCAGCAGCAAATAAAAACTCCAGCACAGGCTGGAGTTTTTATTTGGCACGTCAAAAACCGTCATCCTCCGTCAAACTCTCTCCTGACACTCTTTTCAATAAAGCGCCTGATTGACCAGCACCAGATGTTCTTCACCCAGCAATCCTGATGCTGCCTTCAAGCGCAGTTGACTGACAAGGTAGTTATATTCGGCCTGATATAAATCGCGCTGCGTGGAAAATGATTGCTGTTGCGCATTCAGCACATCAAGATTGGTGCGCACCCCGACTTCCTGTCCCAGCTTGGTGGCTTCCAGCACGCTCTCGCTGGAAGTCAGCGCTTGCCGCAATGCCTTGACCTGGGCAATGCCGCTGACCACGCCGAGATAAGCCTGGCGCGTCTGGGTCGCAACACTGCGATGGGCATTTTCCAGCTCCTGCCGGGCACGCTCGTTATTGGCTTGCGCCTCACGCCATCTGGAATTCACCGCGCCGCCCTGAAACAACGGCAGATTCAGTTGCACGCCGACGCTCTTGTTGGTGCTGTCGGTGCCCACGCCAAAACTTCCACCACCGGCATTATTGTTGGCGTAACTCGCCACCAGGTCAACCGTGGGATAGTGCCCGCCACGATTGCGTGCCACTTCTTTTTCGGCAATCTCGGCAGCGGCTTGTGCGATAGCCAGTTGCGGGCTGCTTACCTGCGCATCGTCCACCCACTTTTCCATATCGGCAGGTTGCGGGTTTTCCAGTTTAAGCTCTTTGCCGAGACGTCTGAGGCCTTGCGGTGCTGCGTTGATCAATTGCTGCAAGGCGTGACGCTTGTTCTCCAGATCGTTCTGCGCGGCGATTTCCTGCGCGCTGGTCAGGTCGTAGCGCGCCTGCGCCTCATGGGTATCGGTGATGGTGGCGATGCCCACTTCAAAGTTGCGTTTGGCGTATTCCAGTTGTTCGGTGATGGCGGTTTTCTGTGCCTCCGCAAGCCGCACGCCGTCCTGGGCAATCAGCACGTCGAAATAGGCCTCGGCAACGCGCAGAATCAAATCCTGTTCGGCGATTTTAAATTGTGCCTCAGACTGGACAACCTGCAACTCGGATTCGGTATAAGTCATCCAGCTTTGCTGGCGAAACAGGGGTTGTGTCAGATTTACGCTGTAACCGTGCGAATTGAAACGCTGATTGCCGCCCCCGGGCAGGATGGTAGGCTGTTGGCTATATTGAAGGGTACTGTCGTTAATCGCGCTGTTTGCGTTAAGGTTGATGCTGGGCAACAGCAGGGAACGACCCTGCGGCAACTTTTCCAATCCGGCCTGCAACGTGGCGCGCGCTGCGGCAAACACGGGATCATTGGCCTGGGCGGCGCGGAAAGTTTCCAGCAGATCGGCACCCTGCACCGGAGCGGACACGGCAAGCAACACCGCCAGGATAAATGATGTCAGCTTCATCGGTTTTTGCACTATCATCATATTAGAGTTTGCTAATGCTATAGTGAATTCCTACGTAGTGCAATGCCGGTACGTGGTTCAAAATACGAAACGTTCAGCGTGTTCGGCATTCTGCAAGGGTGCGACACAGGTTTCCATGATGTTGACCGTGGTGAAAACATTCGGTGCAACACGGGTAATCAACCGCACTTCCATGGCCGGTGCGCTGCCTACAATCGCAAACAACCGCCCACCGATGTTCAGGCTATTTTGAAATGTTGCGGGAAGTACCGGGGTTGAACCGGTCAGCACAATGACATCATAATTCGCGCCATGCCCCCAACCATGCGATGCGTCGCCGGTCTCAAGAAGAATGTTGTCACGGTGATAAGTGGCCAGGTTGTGTTTTGCCATGTCACTTAGTTCCGGCACGATCTCCACCGAGGTAATCTGCCCCGCCAGCGCGGACAGCAGCGCGGTCAGGTAGCCACTGCCGGTACCCACCTCCAAAACCGTGTCAGTCCCGGAAAGATTCAACTCCTGCAGGGCGCGTGCCTCCAGCTTGGGGTACCACATGGCGGCGCCATAACCCAGCGGAATTTCCATATCGGCAAATGCCAGCGCTCTTTTGCTCGCCGGCACGAAACGCTCGCGCCGGACATGCCTGAGCAACTCCAGCACCCCGCCGTCCAGCACTTTGTATGGGCGAATTTGCTGTTCGATCATGTTGAAACGTGCCTGTTCTACATCCTGCATTTTCTTCTCCTGAATGCCTGTCTTGTTGCCTTGGCCGGAATGCACATTAAATGCACATTATCGGTTTGGTACGGTGAAGTATAAATTCCGTTCGGGCTGAGCTTTATTAGCCGCTACTGTCAGCTTGCCGGCAAAGCTCTCTTGATCGGAAAGACCAGCGCAAACGTGCTGCCCTTGCCCTCCTCGCTCATCACCTCGATTTTCGCCTGATGACGCATTGCAACATGCTTGACGATCGCCAGTCCCAGCCCGGTGCCGCCGGTTTCCCTTGAGCGGCTGTGGTCAACACGATAAAAGCGCTCTGTCAGGCGCGGGATATGCTGTGCCGCAATGCCGATACCGCTGTCTTGCACCGAGAATACCGGTTGTTCGCCGCGCACCGCCCAACACAGCGAAATTATACCGCCTGCCGGGGTGTAGCGAATTGCATTGCTAAGCAGATTGCCAAACGCGCTGCGCAGCTCGTCGCGATTACCAAATAATTTTACGTTGCTGCGCACCTCCAGATGCACCGAATGCGCTCCCCCATTCAACAGTTGCCCGTCCTGATAAATCTCGCCGAGCAACACATCCATATCGATGACCTCTTCGCGCAGCGGATTCTGGTCATTTTCCAGGTGCGACAGGGTAAGCAGATCGGCAACCAGATTCTCCATGCGTCTGGTTTGTCCGGCGATCAGTTGCAAAGCGCGCTGCGCATCCTCGCGGCTGATATCGGCCATCTCCCGCAGATTTTCGACATAACCATTCACCACCGTCAGCGGGGTGCGCAATTCATGCGAAACGTTCGCCACAAAATCACGGCGCATTGCCTCGATGCGTTCCAGTTGCGTAACGTCACGGCTGATCAACAGTCGTTTGTTCACGCCGTAAGGAACAAAATTGATGGACAGCAGCAAGTCGTCGCGGCGCGCCGGACGCATTACCAGTGGTTCACTGGAGTTGGATTCCTGAAGATATTCGATGAATTCCGGCTGGCGCACCAGATAAGTAATGTCCTGCATCAGATCGTATTCGGCATCCAGATCGAAATGCTGCTGGGCCAGCGGGTTGAACCATTCGATGCGATTCGCCTCGTTCAGAATTGCCACACCCTCCGGCAAGGCGGCAGTCGCCTGCTCGATATACTGTAGCTCCTCTGCCAGTTCCTGCTTGGTCTGGTTGTGTCGCTTGGCCATCCGGTACAGACGGGAAAATATTTCACCCCAGACTCCACCCGCCTCGGGGATGGTTTCAAGGCGCGCATCATGCAGCCATTGTCCCAACCGGTAGAGCTGCCGCGCATGCAGCGCCATCACCGCCAGCAATACCAGCAGCATGAACAGCAATGCCGGTGTGGCCGAGAACACTCCCCACAGCAGCAATGTGAACAGCGTGACGAGCGCGATGGGTATGCTTAGACGGAGCCAGAAGTTTTGCAATGCCTCTCCCTAACTGACGGAAAAACGATAGCCACTGCCACGCACTGTCTGGATCAGACCGTCCATTCCGAACGGTTCCAGCGCGGCGCGCAGACGGCGAATATGCACATCCACCGTGCGTTCCTCGATGAACGCCTGAGTGCCCCATACCTGATCGAGCAATTGCGTGCGACTGCACACCCGCTCCGCATGAGTCATGAAAAAATGCAGCAGGCGAAACTCGGTGGGGCCCAGCTCTATTGTCTCACCTCTTGCGGTCACACGATGCGAAACAGGCGACAGCTCCAGGCCGCCTGCCGAAACCATTCCATCCGGCCTCTGTGCAACATGCCGCCGCAGCACGGCGCGAACGCGCGCCATCAATTCGCGCGGCGAAAACGGCTTGGTGATGTAATCATCCGCGCCGGACTCCAATCCCGATACCTTGTCGTGTTCTTCGCTGCGCGCGGTCAATATGATAATCGGAATGTCGCGGGTGGCTGCATCGGCACGCAACTGTCTGGCCAGCGCCACGCCACTGCTGCCGGGCAGCATCCAGTCCAGTAAAATCAGATCCGGCACATGGTTGTGTATCTGCTCCCATGCGCTGTCCGCATCCCCGACACATACCGCCTGGAATCCCGCCCGCATCATATTGAAGGCCAGCAACTCCTGAATCGCCGGCTCATCTTCCACTATTAAAATCTTCGCGTTCGCCATTCTGTCATTATCCCGGAATCGAAGGCCGGAAGAGTATGAAGAGTTTATGACAGGAAGATGACACGCGCTACCGTAAAACACGCACAGCGTTCGATTACCTCCTCGCCCGCTTGCGGGATAACCGGCGACTTGGCGAGCGTTGTTTGCTCGCTTAGTCGAATGGCTAGTGGTTCCATCAGAGGATTGAGGAGAGGGGGACGGTCATGGCGTTTCATTATCAGGAGTTACTTGTCATGCCCGTCAGGTTTGCGGATGAGTGTGATGCCGGTCACGCATCATGTTGGGTAGTTTGGAGCCGATCAGCATTCCGGTCATGCTGAACAGCAACCCGATTAATTGCGGCGGCCAATAAGTATCCGGCTGAAGAATTTCCATCAACAGCCACGAACCCAGCCCCAGCGCAATGGACAGCAACGCGCCCTGATTATTGGCACGCTTCCAGTACAGGCCAAACACCAGCGGTACGAAGGCGCCTACCAGCGTGACCTTATAGGCATTCTCCACCATATGAAAGATGCTCGATTCGGAATTCAGCGAAAACCACAATACCATTCCGCCAAAGGTCAGCAGAATGACGCGCATGGTGCGCAGCATCTGATGGTCATTCATATTTTGCAATGCGAAGTGCTTGAGAATGTTTTCGGTGAACATCACCGAAGGCGCGAGCAGGGTCGCCGAGGCCGTGCTCATGATCGCCGACAGCAGCGCGCCGAAAAACAGCACCTGTGCGATCAGCGGCGTGCGGTTCAGAATCAGGCTCGGCAGGATCATCTGCGAATCGCTTTCGATCATATCGCCAAAGAATTGCGGGTCGATCAGCGTCGCCGCGTAGGCCAGGAACATCGGAATGAAGGCGAACACAAAATACAGCGTGCCGCCCAGCACCGCACCGCGCACCGCAGTCTTCTCATTCTTTGCCGAAGTGATGCGCTGGAACACATCCTGTTGCGGGATGGAACCCAGCATCATGGTCAGCGCTGCGCCGATGAAGGGTATCCACGCTTCCATGCCGCCGCTGGGGAACAGTTGCAACTTGCCGGCGACGTCCGCATGGTTGACCACATGACTCACCCCGCCCGCATCGTCGCTGATCAGCACGGTAATCAGCAGCAGGGCTGCCATGATCACGGTCATTTGCACAAAATCCAGCAGGGCTACCGACCACATGCCGCCGAACACCGTGTAACCGAGCACCACCGAAATGCCGATGATCATGCCGGCCTGTTGCGTGACGGCGCCGTCGCTGACCACATTGAATACCAGTCCCAGCGCCACCACCTGCGCGGACACCCAGCCGAGATAGGAAACCATGATGCACACTGTCATGATCAATTCCACCATGCGGTTGTAACGGGCGCGGTAATAATCGCCGATGGTAAGCAGATTCATACGATACAGCAGTGGCGCAAAAAATAGCCCGGCGAGTATCAGGCACATGCTGGCACCGAACGGATCGGCCACCACACCGCCCAACCCCTCCTGCACGAAAGTTGCGGAGACGCCCAATACTGTTTCTGCGCCGAACCAGGTGGCGAATACCGTGGCAGTGACAACCGGCAACGGCAGCCTGCGCCCCGCCACCACAAAATCTCTGGAATTGTGCACGCGCGTCGAAGCGTACAGGCCGATGCCAACGGACACCAGCAAATAGAGGACGACGAACCAGATCAGCATAGCGGCGACTCGCTCATTCAAAAAATAGTGGCGATTCTAGCAGCACCGCAAAAAATCGGAACAGCCAAAATTTGTGCCTTGCCGTACAAAATAAAAAATACAAAGCGGCCCGAGGGCCGCCTTGTATTGATGGGAAAATGCGGTTGTTATGGTATCAGCTCACGCCATATCACCCGTTTCCCGGTAAAGCCGGCAGCTACTGCGGCAAAACCCACATCCTCGTTTATCTTGGGTGTTGGATCGGTAGAGGTCACGACCCCGACCATGGGCGCGCCATCAATGTACAGGACGTTAACACCGACGATGGTGGAGTCATATTTCAGCGAAGCGATGCTAGTCGCCGAATTGATAGCACCGCCGGTCTTGTAGTCCAGGAAGTTAAGCCAGCCATACCCGCCCGGCGAACAGGCGGTATTGGATGGGACGATAGTGGGTACCAGTAGCGTGCCTTCCACCAGTTTACTGTCGATGTTCACGCGTTCGCCGCTGTCCGGAAAATCGATATACCAGCCCCGGCCGGCATAGAAACTCACCGCATTGCCGGTAGTCAGGCGGGTGGCGCTGCCGTCCGTGTTGTCGGACAGAGTCTGTTTTACCAGCGAATTGCGCGGGTTAACCAGGGTGCTGGTCGCATTATCATCCTTGATCGCGTACTGGGTCTGTACTTGGGTCGTGGTCAGGTCGCCGGTTTCCAGATATTTTCCGGTACCGATAAAGACAACACGCTTGCCCGCGATTTTGCCCAGCACTGGCGTGGTAGTGATGGGTTGTGCACTGGTGCCGGCGGTATCCGAGAACAGGGTTGCGAATTGCAACACATCCCCGGTGCCGATCTCCCCGTCGGCGACTGTAGCGGCCACGGTGCTGTTGATGTCGAAACGCCAGATATTTCCCAGCAAGTCGCCGCCATATACGTAACCGACCTGGTTACCCGCCGGCTCATCGTTCCAGGCTGCGATTTTGGCCAGCCCGCTGGGCGTGGTGGTGTCGCCCACATTGGTGGCAATTTTGCTGATGATCGCGCCGGTGCTGGCATTAAGCACATACAGATAGCCCTTGCCGTTACCCGGAAGGGTGTTGTTATAGCCGGAGCTGACCAGCACCACCCAGGTACCGTCAGCCTTCCTGGTGATGATGGGCTGGCCGAAGCTGTAGCCCATATCGGCATCCTTGACGATGCCTATACCGGTGGTCGGGGTTACTTCCCATAGCAGCGTCGGCGTACCGGGAACCGTGATATCCAGCGCGTAATAGCCGCGTCCGCCGCCGTTCAAGCCTGCCACCAGAATGGTGCGCCAAGACGCGCTGTTACCGTAAGTAACATCTACGACACCACCACAGTTTCCGGGGCAGTAGATATCCGAGGTGGTCGGGCTGCCGTTGACGTAGTTGCGATGCAGGGTGGCGTAATTTGTGTCTGCCAGTTTCCACAGACTGGGGATCACCATGCTCGGCACATAAGCCCAGCGCTCGATTCCGGTATCCGCAGCAAAGGCATGCATCATGCCGTCGTTGGCGCCCATATACACTGTTCCGGCCCGGCTGGCCTGTGCCGTGACATACGCGCTGTAACCCGGGTAGGGATAGCTGAATACCGGTTTGCTCATAAATGCCGGCTGGGATTCCAGCGCATCGCCCAGTACCGCTTCGCGTTTGCGATACAGATGGTCTGATACTGCATTGGCGGAGCGATCTTCAAAGCCGTATTGGCCGCGTATATAATTGACCAGATTCGTGCCCGCCGCCGCCGTCTGTTGGGTGGCATCAAGCGATGACCACTGGCTGAGCGTACCAATATTCGCGGAAGCGAAATAAGCTTTCTGGGTAGCCGTAAGGTTGGCATAAGTGAAGTTCACCAGCGCAGTACCGGTGCTGTTGGCGGTCTTGATGGTTCGGGTGTCGCTGACATCTGCAACCGTGGTTGGCATGGTGCCGGTGCAGGCGGTGGCCATCGGTACCCGGCAATCCGTGCCATCCATCTTGCCATCGGCACAGGTGACAGAATTAGGCGTGACACAATAATAAGTCGTGGTGTCACCGCTGTCGTCCGCCAAAACCGTGCTCGGCGCGTTACAAGCTCCCCCCACGACGTTTTCCGCACACCAGGTGGCGTTCTCATTAACCGCGCCGGTATCGGTGTTGATACCGCGTGCTTCCAGGTTACCTTGCCATTTCACCGTCGTGTAGCTGGCGACATAGGCGTAGTTGTTGCCGGCCACCGGGTTTAGGGTACTGGTGGCAGCCGCGGCCGCCGAGCCTTTGCGCGCGTTGATGCCGGCCAGTGCGCCGGACAGGCCGGCGGACAGCGATGTTGGATCACTGGCGCTGAAAAAGGCGCCGCGCCCGTTCACTGCTGCATGCCACAGATCATCGATTTTCTGGGGATCGCCACTAGCGGGGTTGGGCCAGGTACAGACCGTCCCGCTGGACTGCCATGTGCAGACCGATGAGGAGGCGGTGCTGCCCAGCTTGACTGCGACATAATCGCCGCTGCTGTCGCTCAGGTAGCTGGTCGAATAAATCATCTTGCCGCTGGCACCCAGCCCGAGCGTGAAGGTGGTCATGTGTTGCTGGGTGTTATTGTCCGTGCTGCTGATGAACACGTTATTTTTGCACAGTGGCCCTTCCAGTTCGGGTGATACCGCCGCGCCACCACAGTTGCCCAGCACGGTTGTGCGCAGGTCGGTCTTGTAGTAGTACATGGCGACATCCGCCAAGGTGTCGCTGGTTCCGCCGACGGATCCCGGGGTCGTCACCCTGCTTTTTTCAACCTTGGCACTCGGATCTGATCCGCCTGGCCAGCTTATGCTGCTTGCACAGGAGCCGCTGGTATACGAGGAGCCGTCTTTGGACCAACTACTGGGGTTGCAAATCTCGCTCCCTGTCGGAGTTCCGACGACGCTCACTTTGCAGGATCCAATTTCCGGTTGGGTCTTGAGCATCTTCTTACTGCCACTGCAGCCGGATGTAGTGGTCGAATAGTTATCTCGTGTATAAGTTATGGTCACGGTGGTGGTGGCCTGGTATCCGTCCCACATCGGTTTATCTGCGGTACCATCCTGATTGCCGACGTCATTGCCGTCCAGATCGAACCCTTTATCAGAGCTACCAGTGCTCCAGTAGCCGTCGGTGGACAGGATGGTGAAGTTTTGCTGGCAGGAATACTGTACCGGGTCAGTGCCGGACAGCTTGCCGGCATAATATTTCCCCGCATTTGCCAAAGCTTTGCGCAAAGGCGTGCCGCCATATGCTGTGGCACCGTAAAGCGCGCTGTACCAGTTGGTTCGCTGCGTATTTTCGAACGCCCCTAATGTTGGAGACATCGTGCTTGACGAGTTGATCCTGGACAGGCCGACGCGATAACCGTTGTTGAGATTGCTGAATGCGTGCCCTGCAGCGGTTTTCATCATCAGCATGCGGGTGCGGTAATAGCTGTACCAGTTGGCAAAGTTTTTTAATTTTGTGTCGTCGGCTTTCGGGAATATGGTCGGCAAAAGCGTCATGGTTCCGCTGTCCTTGGTGATGATCAGGCTGGAGGCCGTATCGGCCAGTCCGGTGATTGTGACCGTGCTGTCTGACAATGTGGCCGTATAGCCATGTCCGCCGACGGTGGTGCAGTTGCCGACTTTTGCGCTGGTGCAAAAATTGATCTGGGCTTTGATGCGGTCGGCTACTGTGCTGCTGGTCGAGTTGGCGGTGGTTGTGCCGTTCATGATCTCCTGTGTGCCGTTAATCTTGAGGCTGCTTACGGAAGTACTGTTGCTCCCGCTGACTACAATGGTGGCAGTGGTGGCGGCGGCAGTGCTGGACAGGCTTATTTTGGTAAATACATTGCTGCTGTTGCCCGCTATTGCCCCGAAATCGTTGTTACATTCTGTGTAAAAAGTTGAGCTGGTGTCGCTGAAATTTCTCGTGGTTTGAGAGCCGCTATAGGTGTAGTAATGAGCCGCGTATGGTCCCAGCGAACTGAGGAGGTATGACCCATTACTCTTATAATACGTATTGGCAACCTCGGGCTCAAACCGGTTGGCGATGAACGCGCTGTCAAGATTTCGGGCGGTTGAGGAGGAGTCGAATCCACCATCCTTTGCCGCAGTGAAACTGGCGTCGGCATAATTTGCCCCGGCCGCATCCACTGGCGGGCGGTATGTGATGCCCGGATTGTAATAAACCGCGTTGCACTGGGAGCTGTGGTAGCCGACCTTGCCTCGGAAATCGTCAGCGGCATCCGGCATGTAGGTCCACGACATGCTGCCGGAATCATCCAGTACGAACAATACATTTGGTTTTACCGTGGAGGTGGTGGAGGTCGCCAGGGGGGCGGTCGCCAAGGCGACCGAGGCGGCCAGTGCCGGCATCGGCAAAACGAGGCTGGCAACCAGCACAAAAGGCAGCAGGTGGCGGGTGGAAGCGTGATGGTTCATGTAACGTTTCATGATCGTCTCCTAATAGACAAATGCTTGTACGTAGCTGACGGTACTCTTGGGTCCTGTGGCTCTGGAGGTGATGCGGATCTGTGGGGTCTGCCCCGCGACCGGGCAGCCATCTCCATCACAGACTTCTTGTGGCAGCGGGACGGCTTGTCCACTGCTGTCCTCAATGGCGCCGCTGAACAGGCAATCCGCATTCTGCACCGCCTGATTCGCGTTACGGCACATACGCTGGATGAGGTAGCGTACGGTGTTGCCGCTACCGTCCGTCCCGACCAGGACATTGTTGACATCGTCCCAGGTGGCATCTGCAGTGATATCCAGCGCGGGGTTGGCGCTGGAATGGTAGCCGGGCCGCGTGGCGAGATCGGTGATATTGAAGGGGTGGCCGGGGTCATTCAGGACGTTGATGGCGTTGTTTGCCGCCTCGACTCCCGCCAGCCAGGTCACTGCCGCATCGATCCCGGCATCACCGGAAGCGGTCGCCGATTGTTTGAACGCCAGATTGCCTGCAATCATGGTGCTGGTGTCCACCGAGCGGATCAGCGCTACCGCCGCGAGCGACATGGCAAGCAGCGCGATAAGGGTGAAGAACAGCACCACGCCGCGCTGCTTGGTCGCACGTGCCAGCTCGAAGCGGGGTTTAGGCAGTAATGATTTCATAGCGTATCCCTGGACCAGATCATGTTGCGCAACGGAATAATGGTTTCGAATACCCGGTAGCGGTAGCGCAGCCAGTCCGGGTCGACGGCGCTCAGATCTATTGCCGGCGCGGGCGAAGCCACACTACCCTCCCATGCACACAGTCCGGTGGGCGCGGCGTCTGTGAGGGAGCTGCATGCGGCAGTCACGGCAATCGATTCCATTTTTGGATTGCGCGCCACGACCGCGATGCGAATGGCTTTGATGCGGTTACGATCGGCAACTGCGGGGGCGGCCCAATCAATACCGTCTGCATTGGCGTTGTTCGCGTTCACCCATGCGGTAACCTGATTCGAGTTGGCAGCAGCAGAAACACCGTACTGCACTTGAAGGTTGACAATGCCGGCCACGCTGGGAACGCCATTGCGCTCAAGGTTGCCATTATTCATGGTATAGGTGATCTCGTTCCATGTTCCCAGGCAGGAAAGGTTGGCACCGGCGATGGCGACGGCGGTGTTAGCCAGCGTGACGGTTGTGGTATCCGGCACAGCACTTGCACTCGACAGGGCGCATGTCGTTCCATTGACAATCAGGGTGGTATCGCCGACCAGACAGCCAAAGCTGTTGTCAACGGTCGCGTCGTTGCCGGTTAGCGCGCCAATTGTGGTAGGGATGCCGCCCGCAAGTGAGTTGCCGTAGCGCAAGGTGATCGTGTCACTGGCGCCGTCGGTTAAGGCGACAGGAGAAAGGCGGTTGGGAACGGTTGTATCTGCTGTGCCATTAACTGTCAGTGTGGTGCATTCGAGCGGCGAATCATCGATAGGCATCAGCGGATAACCCGCCACTTGCAGTTCGCGTGCGATGTTATAGAGCGCGATGCCGCCATTGGTTTGTGCGTCGGCGGTACCGGTGGTGGTACGTTTCTGCGTTTCGAAAACCGAGAAAACCTGCATGATAACCAGCGTGGCGAGCATGCCGATTGCCATTCCAACCATGATCTCCACCAGGGTGAAACCGGTGTGGCGCAAAGAAGCGTATGGGTTGCCTGATTTCATTTTTTTAGCCCCCCACAATGCTGGCGATGGTGGTGAAGTTATGCGGTGCTTCCCCCGGCTGCTCCCAGGTGACGGCAACCGTAAACTGAACTCCGTCCCGGATGACGGAAAGTGACCCACCGGGCAACACGGCCGAAATGTCCGTGACGGTGGTGCTTCCATCGGCCGGGAGGTTGTCCGGTTCCGACCACATCAGACCTATTTGTTGCTGGGCAATATAACTGGCATCGGCACGATATTTTGAGTCAGCGGTATTCTTGAGCATGGCGGCTTGCAGACCGACAATGGCAAGTACACCCATGGAAAAAATCAGGATAGCAATCATGGCTTCCACCAGCACAACACCTTGCTGTGCAGCTTTGCTGGAACCGGTTTTTTGTCTGTTCATGTTGGCATCCTCATCTAACATGCGCGCGGGCTGGTGCCGGATGCGTTGGGATCACACATTCTGACATTACCGCCAATACCTATCGTGACGCGCAATTCCTGGCTATCTGCCGGCGATAGTACGGACGAATCAAGATCAACTTGCACGAAAGGCGCAGAGTCGTCTGTATTGAGTGGTTGCTTGGGAGGTACTCCGACACCACCAAAATTATTAAAGGTGATGGTTGTTGCTGGCGACGAATCCGCTGCCAGCGCGGTAACGGTGACATCTTTAGAACCTTCGCTGGCAGATCTGGATTCGATAACATCACCGCCGACTACCTGCACCGTCCAGGAGGATCCCGCCCCCAGAACAAATTCAACATTGGTGTTGCGCCCTACTGATTCCGAGCGCGCGCGTTGCAGCCCGTTCTGGATCGATTCGGCCGCGTTACGAATCTGGGAATTCTGAAGCCATGTCTGGAAACTGGGCATAGCCAAACCCATCAAAATAGCCATGATCGCAATGCCGATCAGCAATTCGATCAGAGAAAATCCGCTTTGTTTGCGCTGAATCAACATCCCCCCCCCTGCTTGGTTATCCAGCAATTGGTGGGCATTGCAGCCGCAGCCCACCCGGCAGGTGCGGCGGTAGTTTGCTTTACATTGCTCTGGTCAATGGTATAAACAAAGCCAGTCATGCTGCCGGTGCCGGTCGCGGTGATCGTGTAGGTGTTGGGTGTAAGATCGCATTCATACTTGAAATTTGCAGTGGTCGCAGGAATGGCAGTAGGGCAGGTTGTTGCACCGCCCGCATCATAGGCGCGATTGTCCTGAAAAAATTGTTCCATCTTGATCCGCGCATCAGACAGACCCGAAGTGGCTTCTATCACTTTGCCCTTTGTCACATAGTTGCCGTAAGCAGGTATGCCGATACTTGCCAGAATACCGACGATGACAACGACAATCATCAGCTCTACCAGTGTGAAACCTTTTTGCATTTTCATCGTGATCTCCTTTGGGCGGCATAGTAGGTCACGTATTTCAGGGTTTCCACTCCAAACCGACCGGAGGCGATGTGATACGGATGAGCGGCGCAGATTCCGAAGGGCGGTTGACACTGGCGTATCAGCGGATTGTGTACCCGGCACTTATTTGCCAGCCTATGCCTTGGTATATGCCAGCTATTCATCTTGGAGGGTTTTATGCGTACCGAACGACTTGTCAGTTTGTTTAAAAATGGACGTAATCAGGCACTGCGCATTCCACGCGAATTTGAGCTGCCCGGCAATGAGGCTGTTATCCGCAAGGAAGGCGACCGTTTGATTATCGAGCCTGTTCAGCGCCGTTCACTGCTGGCGCTGCTCGGCACATGGGAGCCGCTTGAAGGCGATTTACCGGTTATTGCAGGTTTGACGGCCGAGTCAGTGGATATCTGAAATGGCGGAACCCACTTACTTATTGGACACTAATATTCTGTCTGATCTTATCAAGCACCCGGCAGGAGTCGTTGCGCAGCACATTGCCAGGGTTGGTGAGAGTACGGTTTGTACCAGCATTGTAGTTGCGTGTGAATTGCGTTATGGGTGCGCGAAGAAAGGCTCGGCCGCACTCTCGGAAAAAATAGAGCAGTTGCTGTCCATGATGGACGTATTGCCGTTGGAAGTGGATGCCGACCGCGAGTACGGCATGATCCGTGGCGCATTGGAAAAAATCGGCACAACCATCGGTGCAAACGATATGTTGATTGCAGCACATGCTCTTTCGCAAAATCTCACGTTGATAACCGGTAGCCTTAGCGAGTTTTCCAGGATCAACGGCCTCAAACTGGAAAACTGGCTAAAGCCGTAGATCCAGCGCGGCGCTGGCCTCGCTCAGCAAGAACACTTTGAACGCCGCTGCCGCGCTGGATAGCCGCTTGTTGCTGCGATGCGCGACAAACCAGTGGCGCAACAGGGGGAAATTTTCGACATTGAGAATGGCGAGCCGTTTGGTTTCCAGCTCCAGTTCGATGCTGTGTTGCGACAGGATACCCAGTCCCATCCCGGCCTGCACCGCCTGCTTAATAGCTTCATTGGTTTCCATTTCCATGCTGATGCGCGGCTGGATGTGATGCTCCGCAAAAATGCGTTCCATCGCGCTGCGCGTGCCCGAACCCTTTTCCCGGGAAAGGAAAGTTTCCTGCGCAAGCTGCGCAAACTTGACGCGCTTGAGCTTGGCCAGCGGATGATCCGGCGCGGCAATCACCACCAGTGGATTATTCATGAATGATCCCGCGCTGATATCCAGCCCGTCTGGCGGTTGCCCCATGACGGCGAGGTCGGTGCTGTTGTCGGCAAGTTGCTTGAGCACGGCATCGCGGTTGGCGACTTGCAGATTAGCCTGAATGTTGGGATGTTGCCGGCAGAATTTCGACAACAGCTGTGGCATAAAATAATTGGCGGTGTTGACCACCGACAGGGTGAGTTTGCCCTGCTCCAGCCCTTTTATTTCGTCGAACACCACCTCCATTTCAGCAAGCTGTTGCGCGATGTTGCGGCTGTATTGGAGTAGCTCGCGCCCGGCTTCGGTGAGAAATATTTTCTTGCCCATTTGCTCGAACAACGGCAAGCCGATGTTGGCTTCCAACTGCTTGATCTGCATGGACACCGCCGGTTGCGACAGGTATAGTTCCTCGGCGGCGCGCGAGTAATTCAGATGGCTGGCCACCCTTTCAAATACCTGAAGTTGACGCAGAGTAAGATGAAGCATGGTTAACCTTAAGCCGGACAAGACGGGGCCGATAATGTAGGTCGAATCAAGCGCAGCGATCCGACGTTTTTTGTAGACACCTTGTCGGATCGCTGCGCTTGATCCGACCTACACCCTGGACTACACCCAATATGTGGGGGGGTGAATCACCGGAAACAAAAATCCAAGACTTGCACAATAATACCAAACTATAAGAAACATTTATGATGCTTATAAAAATAATTGACTGTCGCTTATAGAGCGATGTATCTATAGTAGCCACCGTTGCAAGCCAAAATTAATTGTTACTACAGGAGATGAAATCATGGATCAATCGAATCGTTACGCCGACTTAAGTCTGAAAGAAGAAGACCTGATCAAGGGCGGCAAGCACATCCTGGTTGCTTACAAGATGAAGCCCAAGGCCGGTACCGGCTACCTGGAAGGCGCTGCCCACTTCGCCGCCGAGTCCTCTACCGGTACCAACGTGGAAGTGAGTACCACCGACGATTTCACCAAGGGCGTTGATGCGCTGGTGTATTACATCGACGAAGCCACCGAAGATATGCGCATCGCGTATCCGCTGGATCTGTTTGACCGCAACGTGACTGATGGACGCTTGATGCTGGTTTCCTTCCTGACTTTGGTGGTTGGCAACAATCAGGGTATGGGCGACATCGAACATGCCAAGATAATTGACTTCTACATGCCTGACCGCGCCATACAGTTGTTCGACGGCCCGGCCAAGGATATTTCCGACCTGTGGCGCATCCTCGGTCGCCCGCTTCAAAACGGTGGCTACATCGCCGGCACCATCATCAAGCCCAAGCTGGGACTGCGCCCCGAGCCATTCGCCACGGCAGCGTACCAGTTCTGGCTGGGCGGTGACTTCATCAAGAACGACGAGCCGCAAGGCAACCAGACTTTTTGTCCGCTGAAGAAAGTGTTGCCGTTGGTATACGACTCGATGAAACGTGCCCAGGACGAAACCGGCCAGGCCAAGCTGTTCTCGATGAATATCACCGCCGATGACCACTATGAGATGTGTGCCCGTGCTGATTTTGCGCTGGAAACTTTCGGACCGGACGCCGATAAACTGGCCTTTCTGGTGGACGGCTTCGTCGGCGGCCCCGGCATGGTGACTACGGCACGTCGTCAATATGCCGGCCAATACCTGCACTATCACCGCGCCGGTCACGGCATGGTCACTTCGCCTTCCGCCAAGCGTGGCTATACCGCCTTCGTATTGGCGAAGATGTCCCGTCTGCAAGGCGCTTCCGGCATCCACGTCGGCACCATGGGCTACGGCAAGATGGAAGGTGAAGGCGACGACAAGATCATCGCTTACATGATCGAACGCGACGAGTGCCAGGGCCCGATTTACTACCAGAAGTGGTACGGCATGAAGCCCACCACTCCGATTATTTCCGGCGGTATGAACGCGCTGCGCCTGCCCGGTTTCTTCGAGAACCTCGGCCACGGCAACGTCATCAACACTGCCGGCGGCGGTTCCTACGGCCACATCGACAGCCCTGCGGCGGGAGCGACCTCATTACGCCAGGCATACGAGTGCTGGAAGTCTGGTGCCGATCCGATCCAATACGCGAAGGAGCACAAAGAGTTTGCGCGCGCCTTCGAGTCTTTTCCGAAAGATGCCGACCAGATTTTCCCGGGGTGGCGCGACAAGCTGGGTGTGCACAAGTAAGCTCGGGTAGTATCGGAGCAATAAAAATGCGCCCCCATTTACTGGGGGCGTTTTTTTCCGGAAACCCGTATGGGTTTTGCAGTAGCGGGCTACCGAAAGGAGATAGCGATGAGTGACAAGGAACAATACAGGATACACAAAGAGCCGTTCTACCAAGCGCTGGCCGATGAGGTTGCGTTATACGAGGCCGCCTACGCGGCGCGTCTGCCGGTAATGGTGAAAGGCCCGACCGGCTGCGGTAAATCGCGTTTCATCGAGTACATGGCCTGGAAGTTGAACAAGCCGCTGATTACCGTGGCCTGCAACGAAGACATGACCGCCAGCGATCTGGTTGGGCGCTATCTGCTCGACGCCAACGGCACGCGCTGGCTGGATGGCCCGTTGACCACGGCGGCACGCATCGGCGCGATCTGTTATCTCGACGAAATCGTCGAGGCGCGTCAGGACACCACCGTGGTGATCCATCCGCTCACCGATCATCGCCGTGTCTTGCCGCTGGACAAGAAGGGCGAATTAATCGAGGCGCACGCGGATTTTCAGTTGGTGATTTCCTACAATCCCGGCTACCAAAGCTTACTCAAAGACCTGAAGCAATCCACCAAGCAGCGCTTTGTCGCTTTCGACTTTGATTATCCACCCGCCGAACTTGAGACTGAGATTCTCTGTAAAGAAACCGGCATGGACGAAGAAATGTCCGTCAGGCTGGTGAAAATCGGTGCGGCAGCGCGCAACCTGAAAGGACACGGGTTGGACGAAGGCATCTCCACCCGCCTGCTGGTGTATGCAGCAACCCTGATTAAAGGTGGTGTCGAGCCGAAAGCCGCCTGTCGTATGGCGCTGGTGCGCCCGATCACCGATGATACGGATATTCGCGACACGCTGGATCATGCGATTGATGCGGTATTTGGTTAACAAATACCCCGGCAATTTGCGCTGAAAATAATGGAAACCGCGACCCTGCCAGCCGAACTGGAAACTTACTGGAAGCAGCTTGACTGCGGTTTTCCGCGCGTCAAACCGGTGTTTGTGGAGCGCATGCGCGAGGCTTTGGCAACGCTTTCAAAACCGGGGATGCAGGCTTATATCGAGAACGCACGCTTTCTCGGCAAGATGGGGCGCGGCGCGGAGCCCATTCTGATTTTTCTCGAAGTGTGGCCTACGGTGGCGAGAACGCTGGGTGAAAACGCCCTGCCCACCATCATGGAATGCATTCGCAGGATGACTGAATCTCCAAACAGCAACGCCATTACGCCATTTCTGCAATCACTGCCGGCCGCCGCGCGACGCCTGCAATCGCCGCAACAATTGCACGACTATCTGGCCATTGTGCAGGATTTTATGGAGCGCACTACCGGCTCGATCCACGGCAAACAACAGACCTTCCCCAGCCCGGGACTGCCGGAATTATTCAGGAAAACTCCACTTCTGCTCGGCCAGCTTTCACTGGCAGGACTAAAAAGCTGGGTGGATTATGGCGTGCGTTATTACCGTGATCATCCCGAGCGACAAATCGATTACTTCAGCCTGCAATCGGCGGACAGCCACGCGGTACTGCAGCGCGAGCGGCACGGCACACTGCTGGTAGATAACGAACGCAAGCTGGATATGTATTTGCGCGCGTTATGGCGGGATGAAAGTCAGTTGATTCCCTATTCCGGCGTATTCGACGAATTGCGCAAGCCGGTCCCCTATTATGACAAGCTCGGCATTCGTCTGCCGGATGCATATGACGACTTCGTCCCCCCTCTACCGCAGGCGGGAGAGAGGCTGGGGGTGAGGGGTGTTGACGGAGGCGAGCAGCGGCGAATTTCCGGCATAGACCGCTACCGCGCGGTGTTGGCCCACATCGCCGGACACCGCCGCTGGACGACAGCGATTTTCGCCGATAACTTCAGTCCGTTCCAGCGCATGGCCGTGGAGTTTCTGGAAGACTCGCGCGTGGAGTATCTGGCAATGCGTGAATACCCCGGCCTGCGCCGCATTTTCATGGCTCTGCATCCAATTCCCGCCGAAGATGCATGCGACCCGGAGCAGGAATCCGGCCTGCGCCATCGTCTCGCGATGCTGTCACGCGCAATCCTTGACCCGCAGCATGCTTACCAGAACCCGCACATTATTGAATTCGTACAACGCTTCCATGCGCTGATGCGGAACAGCGATATGACCACGCAGGAGATCGCCAATCTGGCGATTGCCTTTGTCGCAAAAACGCGCCGCCAGAGTGATCAGCTAGCCAAAATACACTTCAAGAACACAGTGGTGGATTACCGCGATGACAATCGCCAGATGTGGAAATTTATCGAGGAGGGCGACGAGGAGGAAGCCTTCGACGAGCCGCGCAAGATTGAGCCGGGCAAGGAAATCAATGGCCTGCTGCCGCGCCATTATCACGAATGGGATTACAAAAACCAGAGCTACCGTCCGGATTGGGTGAGCGTGTATGAGGCACTGCATCCGACGGGAAGTGCGGCAGATATTGATAAGTTGCTGGCCAAGCACGGTGGGCTGGCGAAACGGCTGAAGAAAATGCTTGACCTGCTTAAACCACAGGAAAAAGTGCGCATCCGTTATCAGGAGGACGGCAGCGAACTGGATCTGGATGTCGCGCTGCGCTCGCTGATCGACTACAAGAGCGGCACAACCCCCGACTCGCGCATCAACATGAGCCACAAGACCAGCGGACGCAACATTGCGGTGCTACTGCTGCTGGACTTGTCGGAATCGCTCAACCAAAAGGCGGCTGGCAGCGAGCAAACCATTCTGGAATTGAGCCAGGAGGCGGTTTCGCTACTGGCCTGGGCGATTGAAAAACTGGGTGATCCATTTGCCATTGCCGGTTTCCACTCCAACACCAGGCATGACGTGCGCTACCTGCATATCAAGGGCTATAGCGAACGCTGGGATGATGCGGTTAAGGGCCGACTGGCGGCGATGCAAGCCAACTATTCCACGCGCATGGGCGCGGCGATGCGCCATGCCGCGCACTATCTTGAAAAGCAACCCGCCGACAAGAAGTTGATGCTGATTCTTACCGACGGCGAACCGTCGGACATTGACAGCAAGGACGGACGGCTGTTGATCGAGGATGCGCGGCAGGCAGTCAGGGAGCTGGATCGGCAGGGTATTTATACTTACTGTATCAACCTTGACCACAAGGCCGATGAGTACGTCGCGGATATTTTCGGCAAGCGGTACACCATCATCGACCGCGTGGCGCAATTACCTGAAAAGCTACCCGCGCTATTCCTGTCATTGACGAAGTAAATGTCAGGAAGGGCAGCTTTCGGCGCAGGCTAACAGTTAGCCGACAGCTCATCGTCAAACGCCACATCACCTTCCGCTACCTTATCGCCAATCCGCAGATTTTTAAAATCGAACAAATTCGCATCGAACAAATGTGACGGTGCAACATTCTGCATTGCGGTGAAGATGGTCTGGCTGCGCCCCGGATACTCAAGCTCCCAGGTGGCGAGCATTTGCTTGATATTCTGACGCTGCATATTTTTCTGCGAACCGCACAGATTGCACGGAATGATCGGGAATTCCATACCGCGCGCATAGCGCGCAATATCTTTTTCCATGCAATAGGCCAACGGGCGAATCACAATATGGTCGCCCTTGTCGGTGATCAGCTTGGGCGGCATGGCCTTGAGTTTGCCGCCAAAAAACATGTTCAGGAACAGCGTCTCGATCATGTCGTCGCGGTGGTGCCCCAGCGCGATCTTGTTGGCGCCGAGTTCATGCGCGACACGGTAAATGATGCCGCGCCGCAGACGCGAACACAGTGAGCAGGTGGTCTTGCCCTCGGGGATTTTTTCCTTGACGATAGAATAAGTATCCTGTGCTTCAATGTGGTATTCCACGCCGACGGATTTGAGATAAGCAGGCAGCACTTCTTCCGGGAAGCCCGGCTGTTTCTGATCGAGATTCATCGCGACAATGCGGAAATCGATTGGCGCACGCTTGCGCAGGCTGAGCAGGATATCGAGCAATGCGTGGGAATCCTTACCCCCGGACAGGCACACCATCACCGAGTCGCCGTTCTCGATCATGTTGAAATCGGCAATTGCCTTGCCGACCTGATGCTCCAGCCGCCCCTTGAGCTTATTGAAGTTACCGGAATGTTCACCGGTGCTGTTCAAATGAATGGGTTGTGCAATATCGTTCATGAAAATTCCAAATTAAATATTGATACTTCTGCCGCCATCGACGGTGATAATTTGCCCGGTAATGTAAGGCGCATCCTGAATCAGAAAAGCCACAGTCCGCGCGATGTCGTCGGGCTCTCCTGCACGCTTGAGCAGCGTGAGCGCGACAATTTTGCGACGCTGTTCATCATCCATCCAGGACGCATGTTCCGGCCACATGATGACCCCCGGCGCAACGGCATTAACGCGTACCTGTGGTGCCATCTCTTGTGCCAATGCGCGGGTCAGCGCAGCCAATCCGGCCTTCGCGACGCTGTATAGCAGATGCCCGTGCATCGGGCGTTTGGCATGTATATCTACAATGTTCACGATGCAGCCGAGACGGTGGCGCAATTCGGGTGCTGCCGCCTGTGCGAGAAACAGCGGCGCGCGCAGATTGGTGCCGAGCAAATCGTGCCACTGCTGTTCGTCTATCCCGGCCAGGGGCGTGGGATAAAAACTAGAAGCATTATTGACCAGCGCGTCCAGCCGCCCGAATTTTGCAATGACCTGATCCACCAACGGTGGTAATGCCGCTAGGTCAAGCAAGTCCGCCTGAAACGTCGCCACGCTGTCCGGGCGCAGTGCATTCAACTCATCCTGCAACGCCAATGCCGGTTGCACGGAATTGCGGTAATGTACGGCTACCTGCGCTCCCGCTGCATGCAGACGCCGGCAAATCGCCGCACCGACGCGCTTCGCACCGCCGGTTACCAACACCACTTTACCTTGCATCCCCTGTTCCATTAGACTCGCGCTCCACCACACTCGCAGACTTGCGAATTATACCCGACCATGCCGACCACCCTGCCCACTCCGAGCCCGGAAGCTGCCGGGCACAGCGCCAGATTAAGCAAATTCATCCGCCGCGATATCACAGCGCAGGGTGGCTGGATTTCCTTTGCGCATTATATGGAGCTGGCACTGTACGCACCCGGTCTGGGTTATTACAGCGCCGGCGCGCACAAGTTTGGTGGGGCGGGCGACTTTGTTACTGCGCCGGAACTGTCGTCGCTATTCGGCCACGCTGTGGCGCGGCAGATGGCGGAAATCATGGCGCACAGTGCACCGCATATTCTGGAACTGGGTGCGGGCAGCGGCAAACTGGCGGCAGACATGCTCAATGAACTGGAGCGGCTGGATAGCCTGCCCGACAGCTACGCAATTCTGGAGGTAAGCGCCGACTTGCGCGCGCGCCAGCAAACCTTGCTGCGTGAACGTCTGCCGCACCTGATGGAGCGCGTGCGCTGGCTGGATGCCCTGCCGGAAAAATTTAGCGGCGCAATTATCGCCAACGAAGTGTTGGACGCCTTGCCGGTGCATCTGGTGCGTTGGCAGGACAGCGCACTGACCGAGCGCGGCGTGACTAATGGCGATACCGGGTTTGTCTGGCAGGAACGCGCTATCGGCGATACCGCATTGCTGCAGGCGGCGCAGCAAGTCAATGTACCCGACGGGTATGTCAGCGAAATTTGTCTCGCCGCACACGGCCTGACCAACAGTCTGGCAAACTGCCTGGAACAGGGCGCGCTGCTGTTCATCGATTACGGCTTTGGCGCACGCGAGTTTTACCATCCGCAGCGCAATGCCGGTACGCTGATGTGCCACTATCGCCATCATGCGCACTGCGATCCTTTTTTTCTGCCCGGCCTGCAGGACATCACCGCCCATGTAAATTTCACCGCTATCGCGGAATACGGTATCGATGCGGGACTGGAGTTGCTCGGTTATACCAATCAGGCTTTTTTTCTGATCAATTGTGGCATTGCAGAACTGCTGCAGGGTACCTCCCCGGAAAATTTGCGCGATTATTTGCCGCTCTCGGCACAACTGCAAAAACTCACCAGCCCGGCGGAAATGGGCGAGTTATTCAAGGTAATCGCTTTGGCTAAAAATATGCCGGCTCCGCTATGTGGATTTACCCGGGGTAATTTGACGCGCATGTTGGGTTGACTCCGGCAATGGTGTCTGGCGGGCAACAAGGCACCGATGCCGAGCTTGTAGCCTTGTCGATAGCTGTGTGAAGCACGCCGTAAAGCGGTAAAATGGCGGCAGTCGAAACTTCTGAAATTTGAGGAAAATATATGAGTAAAAGTTTGGTGCAATTCATCATCGAAGAACAGCGCGACTTCCCCGGTGCGAGCGGAGATTTTACCGGCTTGCTGAATGATATTGTCTCCGCCTGCAAGCAGATCGCGCATGATGTAAACAAAGGTGCGCTGATCGGTGTGCTGGGCAGCGCGGGCAGCGAAAATGTGCAGGGCGAGACGCAGAAAAAACTGGATGTCATTACCAACGAGGTATTCATCAAGGCCAACGAATGGGGTGGCCACCTCGCGGCAATGGCATCGGAAGAGATGGACGACATCTATCCCATTCCGGCGCAGTACCCCAAAGGCAAATATCTTGTCACCTTCGATCCGCTGGATGGCTCGTCCAATATCGATGTGAACATTTCCGTCGGCACCATTTTCTCCATCCTGCGGTGCCCGGAAGGTGTGACCAATCCGACCGCTGCCGACTTCATGCAGCCCGGCACCAGACAGGTGTGTGCGGGCTACGCCCTGTATGGCCCGGCCACCATGATGGTGCTGACCTCCGGTCATGGTGTGAACGGCTTCACTCTGGATCGCGATGTCGGTGATTTCTTCCTGACCCACCCGAATATGACCATTCCGGTTGATACCCAGGAGTTTGCCATCAACATGTCCAACCGCCGTTACTGGGAAGAGCCGGTGCAGCGCTACGTGAAAGAGTGTGTGGAAGGCATGGACGGCGGCCGCGAAAAGAATTTCAATATGCGCTGGGTTGCCTCGATGGTCGCCGAGGTACACCGCATCCTGACGCGCGGCGGCATTTTCATGTATCCGTTTGACACCAAGGATCCGGCCAAGGCCGGCAAGTTGCGCCTGATGTACGAGGCCAATCCGATGTCTTTCATCGTCGAGCAGGCGGGCGGTATAGCCTCCACCGGTTACGAACGCATCATGGAGATCAAGCCGTCCGGCTTGCACCAGCGCGTGCCGGTAATCCTCGGTTCGAAGAACGAAGTCGAACGCGTCGTCAGCTACCACAAGAAGGCCTGAAAAATGCAACCACTCGTTTCCATCGTCATGGGCAGCGCCAATGACTGGGAGGTCATGCAGCAGGCCGCGCGCCAGTTGCAGGATTTCGGCGTGACCTTTGACGCGCGGGTGATTTCCGCGCACCGTTCGCCTGATCTGCTGTTTGACTACATCAAACAAGTCAGCGCGCAGGGTGCGCAATGCTTCATCGCGGGCGCGGGCGGCGCGGCACATCTGGCCGGAGTACTTGCCGGCAAGACCACGCTGCCGGTGCTGGGCGTGCCGATCCCGTCCAAATATCTCAAAGGCATGGATTCGCTGTTGTCCATCGTGCAGATGCCCAAAGGCATTCCCGTTGCCACCTTTGCCATCGGTGAGGCGGGCGCCGCGAATGCCGGACTGTTCGCGGTCGCCATGCTGGCCTTGAATGATGCGCAACTGGCGCAGAAACTGGCCGACTATCGAAAAAAACAGGCTGAACAAATCGCCGCAACCACCCTGCCTGCCCTCTGATTCCGGAGTTTTCGATGTCTGCCTTATACCAATCAAATTTGACCAGCCTGCCGCTGCTGCACCGTGGCAAGGTACGCGATCTCTACGAAGTGGATGAGCAACATTTGCTGATCGTGCAGACCGACCGGCTGTCGGCATTCGATGTGATCCTGCCCGACCCGATTCCGGGCAAGGGCGAAGTGCTTACAGCTGTTTCGAATTTCTGGTTCAACAAGCTTCGCCACGTCATTCCGAACCACCTGACCGGCATTGCGCCCGAGTCAGTCGTCAAAGGTGAAGCCGAGCAGGCACAGGTAAGAGGACGCGCGTTTGTGACCAGAAAGCTCAAGCCACTGCCGATCGAGGCCATCGTGCGCGGTTATCTGGCCGGCTCGGGCTGGAAGGATTACCAGAAAACCGGTACGGTCTGCGGAATTCAACTGCCCGGGGGGTTGCGCGAAGCGGAAAAATTGCCGCAACCGCTGTTTACTCCGTCCACCAAGGCTGCGATTGGCGATCACGATGAAAACATTTCCTTTGCTCAGGCGGTCGAATTACTCGGCGAAGCACGCGCCAGTGAAGTACGCGATGCGACCCTGGCGCTGTACCGTGAGGCGGCGGGTTATGCGCTGACGTGCGGCATCATCATCGCCGATACCAAATTTGAATTCGGTGTGGATGATGCGGGCAAGCTGTATCTGATCGACGAAGCACTCACGCCGGACTCCTCGCGTTTCTGGCCGGCCGATCAATATTGCATCGGCAGCAATCCGCCCAGTTTTGACAAGCAATTTGTGCGTGATTGGCTTGAGTCTTCGGGCTGGAACAAGCAACCGCCCGCGCCGCATATTCCTGAAGAAGTACAGCACAAAACAGCCGGCAAGTATCGCGAGGCACAACAGCGTCTGACTGGAACATGACCAGCCCGCAAAATCTGATCGAGGGTTTCCACCGCTTTCGTGAAAAACATTTCACAGACAACGATGCCCTGTACCGGCAACTGGTACAGGGGGGCCAGACGCCCAAGATACTTGTCGTGGCTTGCTGCGATTCGCGCGTAGATCCGGCACTGGTACTCAACTGTGCGCCCGGCGACCTGTTCGTCATTCGCAACGTGGCCAATCTGGTACCTCCGGCTGAAAGCCACAGCCGCAAGCGTCATGGCACCAGCGCTGCCCTGGAATATGCGGTGCGCACTCTGGGTGTGGAGCATATTATTGTGCTGGGGCATGCTCATTGCGGCGGGATCCGCGCGTTAATGAGCGGCCGTCGCACAGACAACGGCGATTCATTTATCAATAGCTGGATGCGCTTGGCCGAAGAGGCCCGGATACGAACCGAGCGGGAGCTGGCCAATGCTGACCCGGAAACACAAGCGCGTATCTGTGAGCGCTATGCCATTCTTGGTTCGCTTAATAATCTGATGACTTTTACCTGGATACGCGAGCGTGTCGAACGGGGCACACTTGCGCTACACGGCTGGTATTTTGATATTAAAAGCGGTGAACTGCTCGGCTACGACCAGGCCAGCCGCAAATTCAAAGCGTTGTAACTCACTCTTTTCCGGTCAGCTCTTTGTAGCGTGCCTTGTCGGTGTCGTAGCGTGTTTCCACAGCCGCTTTTTCCGCCATGGATTTTTCCAGATCCTGTTGCAGTTTGGCTTGCCGCACCTGAGATTCCTGCAAGTCATCGCGTAATGAGGCGGGGATTTCCTTCGCGGATTTGGTGTAACCGTCTGCCTCTTTTTGCAACCCGGCCAGCTTGTTATCAGCCATCTTGAGCTGGGAGCCGATGCTGTTAACACGAGCTTCCACCTGCTGCAAATTGCGGCTGCGCGCCAGATCAATTTCCTTCACGTTGCTATAGGTACTGAGTAGCGCACTGTCACGGCGCCTCTGCTCAAGCACCGCTTCTTGATTCTCGCGCTTCCTGAGTTCTTCAAGATCTCTGGCGCTGCGCTCTTCGGGAGTGAGCACTTCCTTTTTCTCCACCACACGCCCGGCCTTGTTCAATTCCTCACGATCCCTGCTGGCATACTCGGGAGGGACGGTCTCGCCATAATGGGTGACGCCCTTGTCATCTACCCATTTGTACAACTTTGCCGCCGCGGGCAAGCTGAAAGCGATACCAACAACCAGCGCAGCGAGCAATTTATATTTGGTCATTTTTTACTCCATAACGATCACGATAGGATTGCACGGCAGCCAGATTCTGCACCATATCCGCCTCATCCCGCAAATAGCCGAGCAAATCGTCCAGTGTGGCAATGGACACCACCGGAACGCCATAGTTGCGTTGCACCTCCTGGGCTGCGGAAAGATCACCTTGCCCCCGCTCCATGCGGTCCAGCGCAATCACCACGCCGCAAGGCTGCGCATCGGTTGCGCGAATCAACTCGACGGATTCGCGCACCGACGTGCCGGCAGAGATTACATCATCAACAATCAGTACCCGGCCTTTTAATACGGCACCCACCGTTGAGCCCCCCTCACCGTGATCCTTCGCTTCCTTGCGGTTGAAACAATATGGGACATTGCGGCCCTGCTCCGCCAGTGCGATGGCGGTTCCGGCAACCAGCGGAATGCCCTTGTAGGCCGGGCCGAACAACATATCAAACTGCAACCCGGAAGCGAGAATGGCTTGTGTATAGAATTGCGACAGATTTTTTAACGCCGCGCCATCATTGAACAATCCGGCATTAAAAAAATAGGGCGACAGGCGTCCCGCCTTGGTTTGAAACTCACCGAAGCGCAATATGTTCTGCGCGACCGCAAAGCGGATGAAATCCTGCCTGAAATTGAACATGGTGACGGTCTTGGGTTGAAATGGCGTGAATCATTATAGCGTGTGATTTTTATCGGGACCGGGCGACCGGTATCGGAATCAACAGCAACCTGCGAATCGGGCCTAATTGGCAAAAATGGCCGGCGGGAAAATCAGTCCTGATCCCAAGGCAGCCCGGTTACCCGCCACCCTCCCAGCGTGTTGCGGTGCCCGTCTGCGTTTTGATCGCCTTCGAAGCCTTCCAGCACATTGTAGCAATCGTTATAACCGGCCTGAGTAGCGGCAGCCGCGGCGGCATCCGAGCGCACTCCGCTACGGCAGATGAATAACACCAGCGCTTCCTTGTCTACCTGCTGCTCGAGCTGGGTGATGAAATGCGGATTGAGCTTCATGCCCGGATAGGTTGCCCACTCGATTTCTGCGGCGCCGGGTGCGCGTCCGACCCAGTCCAGCTCGGCGCGGGTGCGTACATCCACCAGTCTGGCGCCGGGAGCGGCTTGCAGAATCTCATAGGCCTCGTCGGGATACAGCGCGCCCTCATAGGGCAGGTTCATCTCTTTTGCGCGTTGTTGCGCGGCTTGCAGAATGGCGGTAATTTTGCCCATGCTTTTCCTTATGAATACACAAGGACACAGTATGCCGCGTCCCTCTCGTGCGATGATAAATGTTATGCTGACAGCGGGGTACATACTAGCTCAATTGACATGAAAAATCACACCCACACGCCGCGCGAGGTGTTTGAACCCGTCAACAGGGAGCGCTTTGTCGCTGCCCAAAAAAGCACCTGGATCAGCTTCTGGGTTAATCTGTTGCTGACGCTGTTGCAGTTGGTGGTCGGCTACTTCGGAAGGTCGCAGGCGCTGATTGCGGACGGGCTGCACTCCCTTTCCGATCTGCTATCGGATTTTCTGGTGCTGTTTGCGAACCGGCATAGCAGTCGCCATGCCGATGCCGAACATCCTTACGGCCATGCACGTATCGAAACCGCCGCCACGCTGCTGCTCGGTTCGGCATTGGCCGCTCTCGGTATTGCGCTGCTGATTGCCGCCGGAATGCGGCTGCAGTACCCGCAAAACCTGCAGACTGTCCATCCTGTCACGTTCTGGATAGCGCTGCTTACCCTGATTGCCAAGGAGGGATTGTTCCGCTATTTGATGGCGGTAGCCAAACGTGTGCGTTCACAGCTGCTGGCGGCTAACGCTTGGCATTCACGTTCTGATGCCGCATCCTCATTGGTCGTGCTGGCGGGTATCGGCGGTAATTTGCTCGGCTTTACCTTTCTGGATTCGATCGCTGCGGCGGTGGTCGGTGTGATGATTGCGCACATGGGTGGCAAGCTGGCTTTGCAAGCCATGGCGGAACTTATCGATACCGGGCTGGATGCGGAACAGGTCGATGCCATCCGGCAAACATTACTTGATACTCACGGCGTGCGCGGGCTGCACGAACTGCGCACACGCAAAATGGCCGACAATGCGCTGGTTGACGCGCATATCATGGTCGATTCGAAAATCAGCGTATCGGAAGGGCATTACATTGCCGAATCAGCGCGCCAGGCCGTGCTTAACCGGCATCATGTGCTGGATGTACTGGTACATATTGATCCGGAAAATGACTTGCAAGCCAAATCAAACGCGGGCCTGCCGAACCGCGCCGGCCTTCTGGCGCACCTTGCAAAGCGGCTGGGAAATGTAAATCTGGCCAATGATCAGGTGGTGCTGCACTACCTGGATGGCAAGGTGGATGCGGAAATCCATGTTCCCGCCCGTGACCATTCCGGGGAATACACCGGGACATTGCAGAAACGCTGCGACGAACTGGTGCGTGACGACGAAATATTCCGGGCTATTCGTGTTTATCGGAGTTGCGCGCAAGATTAGCGCACGAATGGTTGCTATGCGCCCGATTCCGGGACAAATATTTTGTGTTAGCGCTAAGTAGTAATGTCCCCTGTCTCCCAAATAGAAATGTCCCCTGAGTAATTAGACTCGGCGCCTGTAAAAACCAGAGGCGGGCATTTTGAAATGGGCATCATGATGAGTCAAAAAGAAG